>Ga0180221_1000024_pt1 | contig 417442 bp, 409 predicted proteins | sample eDN5th37CKraftMG_FD_151339 | JGI IMG/M metagenome (GOLD analysis project Ga0180221, IMG submission 151339) | Enriched Miracle-Growth compost microbial communities from Emeryville, California, USA - eDNA 5th pass 37_C Kraft MG (version 2) (version 2) ... | reverse complement strand
GGGGCATCCCGGCGGCGCGCATCAGCAGCCAGGCCTTCGGCGAGAGCATGCCCCGCGTGCCGACTGCCGACGGTGTGCGCGAGCCGCAGAACCGCCGTGTGGAAATCACTTACGGTCCGGGCTCGGGCCGCTAAGCGAAGCTCACGGCTTCACGCCTAAAGAGGGGCCGGGAGACAGGTTCTCCCGGCCCTTTTTGTTTGCCGCTCGTAGAGGTGCGGAGAGGCGGAGGGTGCAAGAGCGGGAGGGGCACGCTGAGGGCGGCCTGCATCGCTTGCCCCATCCCTGCCCTGGCTCCCTCCCTCACCTTCGTCACCCTGAACTTGTTTCAGGGTCCATCGTGCCGGCTACGCGGGGGCTGGCGGCGTGCCTCCCTTGCGGTCGTGTCGCGCCCGATGGATGGCTCCGTGCGGCGCCGAGGGATGGACCCTGAAACAAGTTCAGGGTGACGGTATTGGGAGAAGCGGCGAAGCCGCGAGCCACTCTTAGTGGGCGGCGAGGCCGCGATCCCCTGCATGGCGTGCGGCGATCACAGCACAAGTGTCGTCACAGCAGCGCGCGCATCTTCGCGCCCTTGCGCCTGCAATCGTCTCCGCGCCTCCGCGCGCAGAAGGCTCCTATTCCAGCAGGAGAAACAGCCCGAACGCCAGGCCAGTGCCGATCAGGAAAAGCGGCCAGGACCAATAGAAATGTTGGCCCTGCAGGGTGACTCCGTGGACGTTGAGCAGCCCGCCGCTCGCCCCTCCGGAGCCGATGAACAGCGAGACGATGAAGGCCAGGACCAACCCCAGCACGATAGCCTTGAGGAGTGCGATCATTCGTTTCCGCCCCTTCCCGCCCCCTGCGCGATCACGCCACCAGGCGAAGCCGTGAAGGCCCGCGGCGCGCCGTGAGTGAAATCGCCGAGAGGCCGTCGATCTCCGCCAGCCGCTCGGCCAGTTCGCCATCAAGCTCGAAATCGCGGCCGAGGCGAAGCAGTGGTTCCGCGCCCTCCCCCGTCTTCAGCCGCACCAGCACTTCGCCACGCCCCGGCGCCCCTTCAGTCAACTCGCGCCGCAACGCGCGCAGCGCCTCGGGAGACCACACATCCAGCGTCAGCACCATGCGCGCGGCATTGCGTACTTGCGCCAGCGGTGTCGCCCCGCGCACTGTGACCCGGGGCGGCTCGTCGGGGCTGGGCGCGTCGAGCTCCACGTTGAGCAGCACACAGGTGCCCTCCGCCGCCCAGCGCTGGAAGCTCTCCACCAGGCCTTCTTCGAAGCAGGCGGCGCTGAACTGGCCGGAGCTGTCGGAAAAGTCCGCGCGGATGAACTCGCTGCCCTTGCGCGTGCGCCCCTTGTTCACGCCTTCCACCATGGCGGCCATGACGGCGGACTGGCGGCCACCCGAAATGCCCGCTTCCGCCAGGCTGGCGTAACTGCGCGCGCCATTCGCCGATGCCACGGCGCGATATTGCTCCACCGGATGGGCGGCGAAGTAGAAACCGAAAGCCTCGCGTTCCGCCGCCATCTGCTCCGCCCGGCTCCAGGCCGGCGCGGCGACCAGGCGCAAGGCCGGCTCACCCTGCTCGCCGCCGAGAAAGCTCTGCTGGTTGCTGCTCCGCTCCCGCGCCACGCGGTCGGCTTCCATCAGCAGTGTGTCCGCGTTGGCCAGCACTTTGGCCCGGTTCGGCTCGACACAATCGAACGCACCGGCGGCGGCCAGGCTTTCCAGCTGCTTCCGGTTCATCGCGCCGGCGGGCATGCGGCGGAACAGGTCCGCAAGGCCGGCGAACTCTCCGCCCGCCATGCGTTCGGCGACGATCTGTTCCATCGCGCTTTCGCCCACGCCCTTGATGCCCGCCAGTCCATAGCGCACCGCGTGCCCCTGCTCGGTCGGCTCCACGGTGAATTCGGCTTCGGAACGATTGACGTCCGGCCCCGACAGCGCCAGCCCGTTGCGCCGGATATCGTCGACAAAGACCGCCAGCTTTTCCGACTGGTGCATGTCGAAGCACATCGATGCGGCGTAGAACTCTTCCGGGTAATGCGCCTTGAACCAGGCCGTCTGATACGTCAGCAGCGCATAGGCCGCCGCGTGGCTCTTGTTGAAGCCATAGCCGGCGAACTTGTCGATCAAGTCGAACAGCTCGTTGGCCTTCCTCGCCTCGATCCCGCTGACTTCGCGGCAGCCTTCCACGAAGCGGGCGCGCTGGGCGTCCATCTCGGCCTGGATCTTCTTGCCCATGGCCCGGCGCAGCAGGTCGGCATCGCCCAGCGAATAGCCGGCGAGGATCTGCGCGGCCTGCATCACCTGTTCCTGATAGACGAAGATGCCGTACGTCTCCGCCAGGATGCCTTCGAGCTTGGGGTGCGGATACTCGATACTCTCCTGCCCGTTCTTGCGTCGGCCGAACAGCGGGATGTTGTCCATCGGGCCGGGCCGATAGAGCGCGTTGAGGGCGATGATGTCCTCGAACACCGTGGGCTTCACCGCCGAGAGTGTGCGGCGCATGCCTTCGGATTCCACCTGGAACACGCCGATTGTATTGCCGCTCTGGAGCAGGCGGAAGGTGTCGGCATCGTCCCACGGCAGCGCGCTCAGGTCGATATCGATGCCACGCCGGGCCAGCAGGTCCACCGCCTTGCGCAGGACGGACAGGGTCTTGAGGCCGAGGAAGTCGAACTTCACCAGGCCCGCGCCTTCGACATACTTCATGTCGAACTGCGTCACCGGCATCTCGGAACGCGGATCGCGATAGAGCGGCACGAGATGGCTCAGCGGCCGATCGCCGATCACCACGCCCGCCGCGTGCGTGGAGGAGTTGCGGGGGAAGCCCTCCAGCTGCATCGCCAGATCGACGAGGCGCTTCACCTCCGCATCATTCTCGTATTCGCGCCGGAACTCGCCCACGCCGTTGAGCGCGCGCGGCAGGGTCCAGGGATCGGTGGGATGGTTGGGCACCATCTTGCACAGCCGGTCCACGTGGCCATAGCTCATCTGCAGGATGCGGCCGGTATCGCGCAGCACCGCCCGCGCCTTCAGCTTGCCGAAGGTGATGATCTGCGCGACCTTGTCGGCGCCGTACCGCTCCTGAACATAGCGGATCACCTCGCCCCGGCGGGTTTCGCAGAAGTCGATGTCGAAATCCGGCATCGAGACGCGCTCGGGATTGAGGAAGCGTTCGAACAGCAGCCCCAGGCGAATGGGATCGAGGTCGGTGATCGTCAGCGACCAGGCGACCAGCGAGCCCGCGCCCGAACCGCGGCCGGGGCCGACGGGGATGCCTTGCGCCTTGGCCCACTTGATGAAATCGGCCACGATCAGGAAGTAGCCGGGAAAGCCCATGCCGGTGATGACGTCGATCTCGAACTCCAGCCGGTCTTCGTATTCCTTGCGCTCTTCGGCGGTAAGGCCGTCATAGCGCGCCAGACGATCGGCCAGGCCGGCGCGCGCATCTTCCGCCAGCATCCGCGCCTCGCCTTCGAGATCGCCGGCCAGGCTCGGCAGGATCGGCTTGCGCTTGGGCGGCGCGAAGGCGCAGCGCTGGGCCACGACAAGCGTGTTGGCCGTCGCCTCGGGCAAGTCGGCGAACAGCTCCTCCATCATCGGCGCCGACTTGACGAACGCCTCGGCGCTGGAGCGCGGCCGTTCGGCATTGTCGATGTAGGTTGAATGGGCGATGCACAGCATGGCGTCATGCGCGGCGTGCATGTGCGGATCGCCGTAGCTGGCGGGATTGCTGGCCACCAGGGGCAGGTCGAGCGCGTAAGCCAGCTCGATCAGGTCATCCTCGGCGGCCGCCTCCACCGGGTCGCCGCGCCGGGCCAGTTCCACATAGAGGCGATCCGGGAAAAGCGCGGCGAGCTTCTCCAGCACCTCGCGCGCCTGCTCGGGCCGCCCGTCCGCGATCAGCCGCGTGACGGCGCCCTCGCCCGCGCCGGTCAAGGCGATCAGTGCATCGGTGCGCCCGGCGAAATCGTCCCACACGACATGCGGGTCCAGTTCAAGCGGGCGATCGAGATGCGCGCGGCTGACGAGATGGCACAGGTTCTGCCAGCCATCCGCATCCTGCGCGAAGAGGGGCAGATAATCGATCGGCCCTTCCGGCCCGCGCGCCACGCCCAGCAGCACGCCGACAATCGGCTGCACGCCTTCGGCCATGCAGGCGGCGGCGAAAGCAGGCGCACCGTAAAGGCCGTTGCGATCGCAAATGGCGATGGCGGGAAAGGCCCGCTCCTTCGCCAGCTTGGCGATCCCCTTCGGATCGATCGCCCCTTCCAGCATCGAATAGCTCGACAGCACGCGCAGGGGGACGAACGGGGCGTAAGGCATCAGTGCAGATTAGGCGCTCCGAACGGAATCGGAAGGGCGCGCCGGCCCTTTTGCCCAATTCGCCGCGAAGTCGTCATTGCAAGCGCAGCGAAGCAATAACGATCCTAGGCCAGCACGCCATCATGCAAGCGGGCGATCCGATCCATCCGCGCCGCCAGCCGCTCGTTATGCGTGGCGACCAGCGCCGCGCTGCCATGGCCGCGCACCAGCTCAAGGAACTGCGCCAGCACCTTGTCGGACGTCACCTCGTCCAGGTTGCCGGTGGGCTCGTCCGCCAGCACCAGCTTGGGGCGGTTGGCAAGCGCGCGAGCCACGGCGACGCGCTGCTGCTCCCCGCCGGAAAGCTGGCTGGGCCGGTGCGTCAGCCGATGATCGAGGCCGAGCGAGGCCAGCAATTCACGGGCCCGGTCCATCGCCTGGCCGCGCGGCGTGCCGGAAACGAGCTGCGGCAGCATCACGTTCTCCTCGGCCGAAAAGTCCGGCAGCAGGTGATGGAACTGATAGACGAAGCCCAGATGGTTGCGCCTCAGCGCCGTGCGGTCGGCCGACGGCAGATCGGTGGCGTCGACCCCGGCGATCTCTATCCGCCCGCCGAAGCCCCCTTCCAGCAGGCCCACGGCCTGGAGCATGGTGGACTTGCCGGTGCCCGAAGGCCCGAGCAGCGCGACGATCTCGCCCGGCTCGATCGTCAGGTCCACGCCGCGTAGCACGTCGATGCGCTCCCCGCCCTGGCTGAACGAGCGGGTCAAGCCGGTGAGGCGGACGACGGGATCACTCATAGCGCAGCACCTGGACAGGATCGGTGCTGGCCGCCCGATAAGCCGGATAGAGCGTGGCGAGGAAGCTGAGCCCCATGGCCATGACGCAGATCAGCAGGATCTCGAAGGGATCGGTCCGCGAGGGCAGCTCCGTCAGGAAGCGGATCTGCGGGTCCCACAGGTTCTGCCCGGTCACGATCTCGATCGCGCGGACGATCGGCTGGCGGAAAAACAGCACCACGAAGCCGAGCGCCAACCCGGCGGCCGTGCCGAGCGCGCCGATCACCGAGCCGGTGGTGACGAAGATCTTGAGCAAGCTCTTGCGGGTCGCCCCCATGGTCCGAAGGATGGCGATATCGCGCGTCTTCGAACGGACCAGCATGACCAGCGAGGACAGGATGTTGAACGCCGCCACCAGCACGATGATCGAAAGCGCGAAGAACATCGCCACGCGTTCCACCTGCAATGCCTCGAACAGGGATGCGTTATTGGCCTTCCAGTCATAGACCACCGCCTGGCCCTGCAGCTTGCGCGCAAGGGGGGTCAGGATCTGGTCCACCTTCTCGGCATCGGTCGTCTTGACCTCGATCTTGTCGATCGAATCGCCGGTCAGCAGCAGCGTCTGGGCATTGGGGATCGGCATGACGATAAAGGCCTGGTCATAATCGTAGATGCCGATCTCGAAGATCGCCGTCACCGTATAGCCTACCTGGCGCGGCACGGTGCCGAAGGGGGTGGCGCGCCCCAGCGGATTGATGACGGTGATCGTATCGCCCAGCCGCGCGCCCAGGTTGGTCGCCAGCCGCGAGCCGATGGCAACGTTTTCGTTGCCCGGCTTCAGCGTCCCGAGATCGCCGGCGACGAGATTGGCCTTGAGCTTGGCGATGTCTTCCGGCGTGTTGCCGCGCACCAGCACCGCCTCCACCCGGCCATTGAAGGTGGCCAGCAGCGGCTGCTCGATCAGCGGGGACGCTTCGGTGACGCCCGGCGTCTTGCGCGCATCCTCCAGCACCTGCTCCCAGTTCTCCAGCTCGCCGTAAGCCTGGATGATCGCGTGGCCATTGAGGCCCACGATCTTGTCGATCAGTTCGGCCCGGAAGCCGTTCATCACGCTCATCACGATCACCAGCATGGCAACGGACAGCATGACCACGCCGATGCTGATCGAGGCGACGAGCGCGATTACCGCCTCGCCGCGCCCGGGAAGCATGTAGCGCTTGGCGATGGTCCATTCGAACGGGGACAGGATCAAGGGAACGACTTCACACGATTTAGGGTTGTCGGGGTGTAGGGATCGCATGCGCGGCGCGCAATGGCTGGTGCATTGTCTGCACTAATGGCAGCGACGAACCTGGCCTAAGGGGAGCAAGGCATGTTCGACAACGCAGACGCTCTACTGCTCGCGCGGCTTCAGTTCGCCTTCACCGTCAGCTTCCATTTCCTGTTTCCCGCGTTCACGATCGGCCTGGCCAGCTACCTCGCGGTGCTCGAAGCCATGTGGCTGAAGACCGGCAAGGCGCTCTATCTCGACCTGTTCCGTTATTGGGTGAAGATCTTCGCGGTGAACTTCGCCATGGGGGTCGTCTCCGGTATCGTGCTGTCCTACCAGTTCGGCACCAACTGGGCGGTATTCTCCGACAAGGCGGGGCCGGTGGTCGGCCCATTGCTGGCCTACGAGGTGCTGACCGCGTTCTTCCTGGAGGCCGGTTTCCTGGGTGTCATGCTGTTTGGCATGAACAAGGTCGGCCGCGGGCTGCATTTCACCGCCACGCTGATGGTCGCCCTGGGCACGCTGCTGTCCTCGTTCTGGATCCTGGCGGCGAACAGCTGGATGCAGACCCCGCAGGGGCACAGCATCGGCGCGAATGGCCAGTTCATTCCGGCAAACTGGCTCGAGATCATTTTCAATCCCAGCTTCCCGTGGCGCCTGATGCACACGGTGACGGGCGCGTATCTCACCACTGCGCTGGTCGTGGGCGGCGTGGGCGGCTGGCATCTGCTGCGCGGGAACGGCACGCCGCAGGTCCGCAAGATGTTCTCCATGGCGATGTGGATGGCCGCGCTCGTCGCGCCGGTGCAGGTCTTCCTCGGCGATCAGCACGGGCTCAACACGCTGGAGCACCAGCCGGTCAAGATCATGGCGATCGAGGGCCATTACGAAAGCCATCCGGACGGGGCGCCGCTCTATCTGTTCGGCATCCCGAACGATAGCGAGCAGCGGCTGGATCACGCACTGGCCATTCCGAAGGTCGGCAGCCTGATCCTGAAGCACGATCCGAACGCGCCGATGGCCGGGCTCGACACCGTGCCGGATGCCGAGCAGCCGCCGGTGGCGATCGTGTTCTGGTCGTTCCGCATCATGGTCGGCCTCGGCCTGCTGATGTTCACGCTGGGGCTCGCCAGCCTGTGGGCGCGCTGGCGCGGGACGCTGTATGACTGGCGCGGCCTGCATCGCTTCGCGCTGGCGATGACGCCGGCCGGCTTCGTGGCGGTTATCGCCGGCTGGGTGACGACGGAGGTGGGGCGGCAGCCCTATCTCGTCTACGGCCTGCTCCGCACGGCCGATTCCGCCAGCCCGCTGGCCGCGCCGGCCGTGGGCGCTTCTCTGGTGGCCTTCGTCGTGGTCTATTTCGCGGTGTTCGGCGTGGGCATCTGGTACATGATGCGCCTGATGCACAAGCCGCCCGAGCCGGGCGAACCGGACCCCGAGCGCACCGAGCGCGAGCCGATCCGCACGGCCGGCATCATGCCGGGCCCCGCGCAACACCCCGGCAGCACGGAGGGCGCGCCATGAACGTCGATCTCACCACGATCTGGGCTTTCATCATCGCCTTCTCGGTCTTCGCCTATGTGGTGATGGACGGCTTCGACCTCGGCATCGGCATCCTGTTTCCGTGGCTGACGGTGGGGCACGGGCGCAACCGGGCGATGAATTCCATCGCGCCGGTGTGGGACGGCAACGAGACCTGGCTGGTCATGGGCGGCGGCGGGCTGCTGGCCGCCTTCCCGCTGGCCTATGCGGTGATCCTGCCGGCGACTTATCCGCTGATCATCGCCATGCTGCTGGGCCTCATCTTCCGGGGCGTGGCCTTCGAGTTCCGCCACCGCGACGAGCGGCATCGGGCGTTCTGGGATTTCTCGTTCTTCGGCGGGTCGCTGGTCGCCGCCCTGGCGCAAGGCATGACGCTGGGCGCGATCCTGCAAGGCATCAAGGTGGCCGATCGCGTCTATGCCGGAAGCTGGTGGGACTGGCTGACTCCCTACACCCTGTTGACGGGCCTGGGCGTCGTTGCCGGCTATGCCCTGCTGGGCGCCTGCTGGATGATCTGGAAGCTGGAGGGCGACATTCAGGACAAGGCCTATCGCCTGGCCTTCCGCGCGGGGATCGCCACGCTGGCGCTGCTGGCGGCGGTCAGCTTCTATAACCTGACCCTGCGGCCCGACTATCAGGAACGGTGGCTGGCCATGCCCAATATCCTGTTCACCAGCCAGGTGCCGCTGCTGTCGGCGATCATGGCCGGGTTCTTCTTCTATGGGCTGAAGAAGCGTTGGGAACTGGCGCCGCTCCTCCTGACGCTGGCCCTGTTCCTGCTGGGCATGGCCGGGCTGGGGGTGACGATCTGGCCTTATGTGGTGCCCGATACCCTGACCATCTGGGACGCCGCCGCGCCGGAGAGCAGCCAGATCTTCATGCTGGTGGGCGTGGTGATCATCCTGCCGCTGATCCTGGCCTATACCGGCTGGTCGTACTGGGTGTTCCGCGGCAAGGTCGGCAGCGAGGGCTACCATTGAGCGAGGATCCGCCGTTCTGGCAGCGCCTTGCCTGGATGGCCGTGTTCTGGGTGGCCGGCGTCGCCGTGGTGGGGGCCGTAGCCTTCGTGATCCGCGCCTGGATCGGTCCCTAGAAAAGCCGGGTCAGCAGATAGAACAGGGCGCCCACCGCCGCCGAGGCCGGAATGGTGATGATCCAGGCCACAACTACGCTTTGCGCCACGCCCCAGCGCACCGCCGAGGCGCGGCGCGCGGTTCCCGCGCCGATGACCGCGCCGGTGATCGTGTGCGTGGTGGAAACCGGAATGCCCAGGGCCGAAGCAACGAACAGCACGATCGACCCCGCCAGCGAGGCGCTGAAGCCCTGGTGCTGCGACAGCTTGGTGATGCGCGAGCCCATGGTCTCGATGATCCGCCAGCCGCCGGTGAGCGTGCCCAGGGCGATGGCGATGTAGCAGCTGATCGCTACCCAGTGCGGCACTTCGAACTCGCCCGAGAGATGGCCGGTGGAATAGAGCAGCACGGTGATGATCCCCATGGTCTTCTGCGCATCGTTGAGGCCGTGGCTGAGCGAATAGGCGGCGGATGAGAACAGGTGCAGCGCCTTGAGGCCGCGTTCGGCCTGGTGGGCGGTTGCGCGGCGCAGCGCCCAGCTGCTCAGCAGCATGACCAGCATCGCCAGCCACATCCCGAGAAGCGGCGAAAGCACGATCGCCGCCAGCGTCTTGTTGAGGCCGCCCCAGAGGATGCCGGTGAAGCCGGCATGGGCGACCCCCGCCCCCACGAGGCCGCCGACCAGCGCATGGCTGCTGGATGACGGAATCCCCTTGAGCCAGGTGACGACGTTCCAGAACATCGCCCCCACGAGCGCGCCGAAGACCACCGCCGGGGTTATCAGCTGCTGTTCCACCAGCCCCTTGCCGATGGTGTCGGCCACGGCGTGGAGGCTGGGGAAGGCGATCGTCAGGAAATAGGCCGCGAAGTTGAACACCGCCGCGAAGGCCACCGCCTTCACCGGCGACAGCAGACGCGTGGCGACGACCGTCGCGATCGCGTTCGCGGCGTCGTGCAGGCCGTTCAGGTAATCGAACAGCAGCGCGAGAGCGATCAGCGCTATGAGCAGCGGCAGGGCGAGTTCGTACACGGCGTCGGCGGTCAGGCGTGATCGATGACGATGCCGTCGATCTCGTCGGCGACGTCTTCGAACGCATCGACGATCCGTTCGAGATGCTTGTAGATTTCCCGCTCGATCACGAAGCGCAGGGTGTCGGTGGAACCGTGCGCCTCCAGCGCCTGGCGCAGGCCCGCGCTATGGATCGCATCGGCATGGCCTTCGATCCGCACCAGCCGCTCGGTCAGTTCGTGCAGCCGCTGTCCGTTGCGGGCCACGTCGCGCAGCAGCGGAATGGCCTCTGCAGTGACGCGCGCGGCATCGACCGCCAGGGCCCCCATGTCACGCATCTGCGGGGCGAAGCTGGTGACCTGGTAGAGATCGATCGCCTGCGCGGCGGCCTGCATCTCGTCCACCGTATCGTCCAGCGCGCCGATCAGGCTGGTGATCGCGCCACGATCGAACGGGGTGAGGAAGGTGCGGCGCACCGTCTGCAACACTTCGCGGGTGATCTCGTCCGCATCGTGCTCTCGCTCGATGATCTCGCGGACGTGCTGCTCGGGCTCGGCCGAGCCTTCGAGCAGGCGCGCCGTGGCTTCGGCGGCGGAGAGCACCGTGGCGGCATGAGCTTCGAACAGCTCGAAGAAGTTGCCTGTCCTTGGCAGCAGGCGTTGGAACCACGCAAACATGGCGGATATCCCCGTTGTCTGTGTTACTGCCAGAGGCAGACGGCTGCGGCGCACCGCCGACTGGAATTCGGCCGAGGCGAACGAGCGGATAAGCTCGCGCAAGTCAGGCTCGTCCACCGCATCGGCCGCTTCGCCGAGCGGGAACCAGCGGCGTTCACGCTCGCCCTGTTCCTTCCAGGTATCGAGTTCCTCGGTCAGCGCCAGCGGGAAGACTTCCACATCCACCATGAGCGAGGCCCCGCTGCCCTGGCGCTTGCGATAGCGATAGCTGCCCAGCGCCACCGGACTGACGGCGCCGAGCGCCCCCGCCTCTTCCTGGGCCTCGCGCGCGGCAGAGAGATGCGGCGGCATCCCCGTGTGGATATTGCCCTTGGGCAGCACCCACCGCCCCTTGCTGCCGCGCGTGGTGATCAGCATCACTTTCACACGCGTTTCGGGAGCTTGCCCTTCAAGACGGTAAGGGAGGGCGGCGACCTGGCGAATGGCTGGCGTTTCCGGAAACTATGGCGAACCGCGCGCCTCTTAGGCCGACGCGCGGTCCGTTGCCAAATCATGACATCGATTTGACGCGGAAAACCTCAGGGAAGGGTTTGGAAAGAGCCCGTTCCCCAAGGTTCTTGCGAGGCGATCAGGCGGCTTCCTGGTGCATGTACACGGCGCGATCGTGGGAGAACGCCTTGAAGCCGAAATGGCCGTGATAGCTGCCCATCCCGCTGCCGTTGACGCCGCCGAACGGGAGCCGGTTTTCGAGATAGTGCGAGAACACCCCGTTGACCGTCACGCCGCCGGACGAGGTGCGCGCCAGCACCTTGCGGACATTGTCCGGATTGTCGCTGTAGACGTAGAGGGCGAGCGGCTTGTCCCGCGCTTCGATGTAGCCGATGACCTGATCGAGATCGTCATAGGTCATTACCGGCAGGACCGGGGCGAAGATCTCTTCCTGGAGGATCTTCATCTGCGGCGTCACGTCGGTGAGCATGGTCGGGTGCACGGTGAGGTCTTCTTCCTCCAGCGTGCCGCCGGCGGCGACTTTCGCGCCTTTCTCCACGGCATCGTCCACCAGGCCCTTCACCCGGGCGAAGTTGCCCTTGTTGACGATCTGGGCGATCGATTCCTTGTCGATCGCGCCAGTGGAATAGAGGTTTTCCGCGACCTTGGCCTTGAATCCTTCGACCAGGCGATCCTTCTGATCCTCCTTCACGAAGACATAGTCAGGGCAGATGCAGGCCTGGCCGCCGTTGAACTGCTTGGCGCCGGCAAGGTCCGCCGCGATCTTGTCGATATCGGCGCCCTCGTCGATGATCACGGGGGACTTGCCGCCCAGTTCCAGCGTGACGGTGGCCAGGTGCTTCGCCGCCGCCGCCATGACGATCTTGCCGACCCGCGTGCTGCCGGTGAAGAAGATGTGGTTGAACGGCAGTTCCAGCAGCGCCTGCGCGACCTCCACCTCGCCTTCGAACAGGGCCACCTCGTTCTCATCGAACACGTCCCGCACGATCTTGCCGGCGATGCGCGCGGTGGCGGGGCACAAGTCGGTCAGCTTGACCATGCAGCAATTGCCGGCCGCCACCGCGGCGGCGAGCGGGCCGAACGTGAGGCCGAGCGGGAAATTCCACGGGCCCAGGATAAGGCATACCCCGCGCGCTTCCGGCACGATCATCGCCTTGTCACCCGCGTTCTTCGACGGGGTGACTTCCACCGGCTTCATCCATTCTTCGACACTGTCGATATTGAGCTGGATATTGCCGAGGACGTTCAGCACTTCCGTGACGCGGATTTCCGCTTCGGGCTTGCGCGTGTCTTCCCGCACCGCGGCGACGATCTCGTCCGCATGGGCTTCCACGGCAGCCTTCAGGCGGGCGAGCTTGGCCTTGCGCTCGGCAGCGCTCGATGCCTTCACGTCCCACTGATGTTCCCGCTGCAAGGCGAAGATCCGTTCGATTTCCTTGACGGTTTCGGGGGCGGCTTGCGGGGTGCTGGACATCGGGCTTCCTGTCTTGAATCGAGGGGGAATCGGCGGACCCTAGATCGCCCTTCGGCCGCAAAAAGCAAGCGCGCGCCGCCGCGCCCAGCCGCGGGTGTTGACACATCTGACACTGTCCTGGGGCAAAACCGCCCCAAACCGTCACCTTGCCGCCGAAAGTGTCACCTTGGAGGGCATATCTGTCGCCTTGGGGGCCGAGGTGTCACCTTGACGGACGGCGGGCGCGGGCCAGGGCGGAGCTGAGCGATCGTGTTCCATGGGCGCGAGGCTGGCACGGCGGCCGCCTTGTAGGAAAGCGGCAAAGCGGCCGCGTAGGAAAACGCCACGGCCGAATCTTGGCGGCGGGGCCGGTCCATGCCAGAGCTTGCCGATGGATCGTATTTTCACTCGCATCGCCTCCGCCATCGCCTCGCTGGCGGGCCGGCCGGCGGCATTCATCACCGCCATTCTGGTGATCCTGATCTGGGGCGTGAGCGGCCCGGTGTTCCAATGGTCCGACACCTGGCAACTGGTGGTGAACACCGGCACCACCATCGTGACCTTCTTGATGGTGTTCCTGATCCAGAACAGCCAGAACCGCGACGCCGCCGCCATGCAGGCCAAGCTGGACGAGCTGATCCGCGCCGTCGAGGGCGCGCGCGGGCAGTTCATCGGCATCGAGCACCTGACCGACGAGAAGATCGAAGCCATCCGCGACAAGCTGGAGAAGGACGTGGGCGAAGCCGCCGGCAAGGAAGCCACCGCCGACGACAGCATCGAGCGGCTGCTGAGCCGGTATTGACCCAAAGCCTTCCCCTGGGAGGCGACGGTGGCTGGGTTTGACGCGCCTGCGGCGCGCCCCCTCCCCTAACCCCTCCCCGATGGGGAGGGGGATTAAAGAGGTACGGCGATGGTTGGGAAGCGGCTTACGGGGGTGGCGCGGCGGTTGCGCAAGGAGCCTACCGACGCCGAGGCGCGGTTGTGGTGGCATTTGCGGGGGCGGCAGCTTGGCGTTCATTTCACGCGCCAGTTCCAGATCGGCGATTCCGTCACCGATTTCGCTTGCCGGCGGCTGAAGCTGGCCATCGAGCTCGATGGAGGCCAGCACGCGGATAATGCCGAGGACGAGGAGCGGACGCGGCTGATCGAGGCGCATGGCTACGCGTGGTCAGGTTCTGGAACAATGACGTGCTGCAAAACACCGATGGTGTACTGCAGGCGATCATGGAAGAAATCGCCATCGCCCGGAATGAGCGGTAATTCTCCCTCCCCCTTGAGGGGGAGGGTCGGGGTGGGGGTGTTCGGCGGTTGATGCGCGCCTGTGGCGCGGCCCCCTCCCCTAACCCCTCCCCGCCGGGGAGGGGACTTTAAGGGGGATTTTTGGGGTGTGTGGGTTTTGGGGGCTAGCCCCCTCTTAGAAGTTGGACGCCCCAGTCGCGTTCGAAGAGGTAGAGGAGGACGCGGGCGGCTTCGCCTCTTGTGCTGGCGAGGCCGCCGTCGCGTTCGACCAGCAGCTTTGCATCGTCGCTGGCCAGGGGCAGCAGGCGCTGGATCTGGTCCAGGTCGGCAATGCGGAAGGGGGTGTCGCCCGACTGGCGGGTGCCGAGCAACTCGCCGCCGCCGCGCAGGCGCAGGTCTTCCTCCGCCAGGCGGAAGCCGTCCTGCGTCTCGCGCATCAGCGCCAGGCGTTCGCGGCCCACTTCGCTGAGCATGTCCCCGCGCAGCAGCAGGCAGACGGACTTGGCGCTGCCCCGCCCCACCCGGCCGCGGAGCTGGTGAAGCTGGGCGAGGCCGAAGCGTTCGGCCTGCTCGATCACCATCAACGTGGCATTGGGCACGTCCACGCCCACTTCGATCACCGTGGTGGCGACCAGCAGCCGGGCATCGCCGCCGGCGAAGCGTTCCATCGCGGCGTCCTTGAGCTCCGGCTTGAGCTGGCCGTGGACCAGAACCATGGCATCGCCGAAGCGGGCCTTGAGCGAAGCGAAGCGCGCCTCGGCCGCGGCGAAGTCTTCGCTTTCGTGCTCCCCGCCGCTGACCATGGGGCAGACCCAATAAGCCTGCTGGCCGCTTTCAAGATGGCGGGCCAGGCCGTCCACGACTTCGCCCAGCCGATCGAGGGCGATGACGCGGGTATCGATCGCCTGGCGGCCGGGGGGCATCTCGTCGAGCTGGCTGACGTCCATCTCGCCATATTGCGCCAGGGTAAGCGTGCGCGGGATCGGGGTGGCGGTCATCGCCAGGGTATGCGGCGTGGTGCGGCCCTTCTGCGTAAGCAGCAGGCGCTGGGAGACGCCGAAGCGATGCTGTTCGTCGATCACGACCAGGCCCAGGTTTTTGTAGGCAACCGTATCCTGGAAAATGGCATGAGTGCCGACGATGATGTCGATCGAGCCGTCCACCAGGCCCATGAGGATGGATTCGCGCGCCCGGCCCTTGTCGCGGCCGGTCAGCAGGGCGATGGTCACGCCGGTGGGCGCGGCCATGGCGCGCAGCGTGTCGAAATGCTGGCGGGCGAGGATCTCGGTCGGCGCCAGCATGGCCGCCTGGGCGCCGGCTTCCACCGCGATCAGCATGGCTTCGAGCGCCACCACCGTCTTGCCCGAGCCGACATCCCCTTGCAGCAGGCGCAGCATCGGCGAAGCCTGGGCCATGTCGCCTTCGATCTCGCCGATCGCGCGGCGCTGGGCGCCGGTCAGCGGGAACGGCAGCGAAAGCTGGCCGCGCAGGCGCCCGTCGCCCTTGAGCGGCTGGCCGCGCCGCTTGCGATTGGCGGCACGCACCAGCATGAGCGCGAGGGAGTTGGCCAGCAGTTCGTCATAAGCCAGCCGGTCGCGCGCCTCGGGATGGGGGCCGCGATGGGCCAGCCGCAGCGCCTCGCGCCAGGCGGGCCACTTGTGCCGGGCGAGCACGCCGGGCTCGATCCATTCGGGCAATTCCGGCGCGCGGTCGAGCGCCTGGCTCGCCAGATGCGCGAGTTTCGGCTGCGTCAGGCCTTCGGCCAGCGGATAGACCGGCTCCACCAGATGGCCCATCAGGCCGGCGCTGTCTTCGGCGACATGGTCCGGGTGCACGATCTGGAGCCACTGGTCGTATTGCTCCAGCTTGCCGGCCACCCAGCGGGTTTCGCCCACGGGGAACAGCTTCCGCGCGGTGTAGGACGCCTTGCCGAAATAGACGAGCGCGCAGACGTTGCCCCTGGCATCCCGCGCCATGACGCGGTGCGGCGCGCGGCTGTTCGGGCTGGCGCGGTGCTCGAACGGGGTGAGCGGCACGACGATCTGTTCGCCCAAGCTCGCCTCGTCGAGATCGGCCACCGCGCGCCGCTGCACGAAGCGGTCCGGCAAGTGATAGGCCACGTCCTTCACCCGGGTGAGGCCGAGCTTTTCGAGCGGCTTCTTCAGCTTGGGGCCGACGCCTTCCAGGCTCTCCGTTTCGGCGAACAGCGGATTGAGCAGTTCGGGGCGCATGCGCCGGCTCTAACCCAAGCCGCCGCCGCTGCCTACGCCAGCGGGGCGATCTTGCTGTTTGTGAGGGACGGAACCTCCGCCCCCCTTCGCGACTTGGGCCAGCAAGGCACGTCTTCATCACAAGGGAGCAAACCATGCCCAAGGAACAGTTTACCGACGCCATTGCCCTGCTGAAAGCCGATCACCGCAAGGTGGAGGACCTGTTCGCCCGGTTCTGCAAGTCCAGCGGAAAGGATCGCAAGTGGCAGCTGGCGCAGGAAATCTGCAACGAGCTGAAAATCCATGCGATGATCGAGGAAGAGATCTTCTACCCGGCGTTCGAAGGCAAGATCGACGACGACCTCTATCACGAAGCCTATGTCGAACATGACGGCGCCAAGGTGCTGATCAACGATGTGCTGGCCAATGGCCCGGACGATGCGTTCTTCGAAGCCAAGGTGACGGTGCTGTGCGAGGAAATATCGCACCATGTAAAGGAGGAAGAGCGCCCGAAGGACGGCTTCTTCGCCCAGGCGCGCGAGACGGGCGCCGACATGGTCGCGCTGCGTGACCGGCTGATGGCGCGCAAGCAGGAACTGATGGCCCAGGCCGAGAACGGCGGCCTGCCCCCGGCGCAAATGGCGGCGGTGCATCTGGAAGCGGCCTGACCGGCCCTCCAGCGCGGGGATGACGAAGCGCGGCGGGGGCGCTAAGGCCCCCGCCATGGCCGACTTTTCCGCCCGCATCGCCCGCGCCCGCTTCCGTGCCTGGCATCGCGGCACGCGCGAGGCGGATTTCATGATCGGCTGCTTTTTCGACCGCCATCATGCGAGCTGGGGCGACAGCGAGCTGGCCTGGTTCGAAGCGCTGCTGGAAGAAGACGACGTGGACATCATGGCCTGGGCCATGCGCGCGCGGGCGGCCCCGGCAGAATACGCCGGACCGTTGCTGGCCGCTCTTGAAAGGCTCGACTACGTTACCATGTGAGTTTCGGTTCGCAACGGGTCTTCCCCCCTTTGACCCTGCCACGCGATCCCCCGCCCGCGTGCCCTTCCAAAGTCGCGGGCGGGTTTTCTTTTCCAGGGCGGCCGGCGGACTGGCGCCAAGCCGCGCCCGGCGCTATCGCCCCTTCGGCCGGCCCCAGGGCCGACACCTCAGACCCCCTCTTCCGGCGAGGAGGGGGTGCTCCTGCACGTCTGGAAGCCCTGAATGTCCGATCTTTCCCGCGTCCTGAAGGCCGACCGGCCGCTGACCCTGGCTTCGGTGGCGCGCGGCGCTCAGCCGCTGGTGCTGGCCGACCTGGCGCGGGCGGCGAAAGGGCGCGCGGTGTTCGTCGCGCCCGACGAGCAGGCGATGCGCGCGGTGACCGATGCCGCCCACTGGTTCGCGCCCGAATTGCAGGTGATCGAATTCCCCGCCTGGGACTGCCTGCCTTACGACCGGGCCAGCCCGGCCCTGGCGGTGAGCGCGCGGCGGCTTTCGGCGCTCCATCGGCTCCAGACCGGCAGGCAGGGCGCGCAGCTGGTGGTCACCACCGTGAACGCCCTGCTGCAACGGACGCTGACGCCGTTCCGCATTCGCGAGGCGGTGCGCGAGCTGAAGCCGGGCATGACGATCGGGCATGAAAGCCTGATCGCGCTGCTGCAACGGCAGGGCTATTCGCGCACCGACACGGTGATCGATACCGGCGAGTTCGCCGTGCGCGGTTCCATCTTCGACCTGTTTCCCGCCGGGCTGGAACAGGGCCTGCGGCTGGATTTCTTCGGCGACGAGCTGGAGAGCCTGAGGCTGTTCGATCCCACGACGCAGCGGACCACGGGCGCGGTGGACAGCCACCTGCTGCTGCCGGCAAGCGAGGCGCTGCTGGACGAGGATACGGTCAAGCGCTTCCGCACCCGCTATCGCGAGCGGTTCGGGGCCAATGCCACGCAGGACCCGCTGTACCAGGCCATCAGCGACGGGCGGCGGCTGGCCGGCATGGAGCACTGGCTGCCGCTGTTCGAGGACCGGCTGGCGACGCTGTTCGACCATCTTTCCGCCGACGACCTGGTGCTGATCGATTCCGCCGCGATCGGCGCCGGCGAGGAGCGGCTGTCCGACATCGCCGACTATCACAGCCAGCGCGGCGAGACGGCCGGGCAGGCGGCGGGCAGCTATCGCCCGCTGGATACCGATGCGCTCTATCTCACGCATGACGAGTTCGCGGCGGCGCTGGAGCAGCGCCCGATGCATCGCACGTCGATCTTCGCGGAGCCGGAAAGCGACAAGGTGGTCGATTTCGGCTTCCGCTCGGCCCGCGACTTCACCCCCGAACGCTCTCGCGGCGAGAACGTGTATGAAGCCGCCGCCGCGCACTTCAAGGCGCTGGGCAAGGCCGGCAAGCGGCCGCTGTTCGCCGCCTATTCCGAAGGGTCGCGCAGCCGCATCGCCTCCATCCTGGACGAAGCCGGGGCAACGATGAAGCCGGCCGCGAGCTGGCAGGAAGCGCTGGGCCTTTCCGCCAGGGGCACGCCCGTGGCCATGGTCCTGCCGCTCGACACCGGCTTTTCCAACGACGAGCTGGAACTGGTCACCGAGCAGGACCTGCTGGGCGACCGGCTGGTGCGGCGGCGCAAGCGGAAGAAGGATTCCGACGCCTTCCTGGCCGAGCTTTCCGCGCTCAGCCGCGGCGACCTGGTGGTCCATCTCGATCACGGTATCGGCAAGTACCTGGGGCTGGAGCCGATCACCGTCGGCCAGAGCCAGCACGATTGCGTGATGCTGGAATATGCCGGGGGCGACAAGCTCTACATCCCGGTCGAGAACATCGACGTGCTCAGCCGCTATGGCTCGTCGGAGGAAGCCGTGCCGCTCGACCGGCTGGGCGGCGAAGCTTGGCAGAAGCGGCGCGCGCGGCTGAAGGAACGCATCCGCGCGATCGCCAGCGAATTGCTCAGGACGGCGGCGGCCCGCGCGCTCAAGAAAGCGCCGGCGCTGGAGCCGGACGAGAGCGCCTATGCCCAGTTCGTCGACCGCTTCCCCTGGGAAGAGACCGAGGATCAGGAACGCGCGATCGAGGACGTGCTGAAGGACCTTTCCGAAGGCAAGCCGATGGACCGGCTGGTCTGCGGCGACGTGGGCTTCGGCAAGACCGAAGTGGCGCTGCGGGCGGCGTTCGTCGCCGCGATGAACGGGCAGCAGGTGGCGGTGGTCGCCCCCACGACCCTGCTCGCGCGGCAGCACTTCCAGGGCTTCCAGGATCGTTTCGCCGGCTTCCCGCTGAAAGTCGGCCGCCTCAGCCGCCTGGTGCCGGCGCGCGAGATGCAGGAAACGCGCAAGGCGCTGGAAGACGGGACGATGGACGTGGTCGTCGGCACCCACGCGATCCTGAGCAAGAGCACCAAGTTCAAGCGGCTGGGCCTCGTCATCGTGGACGAGGAGCAGCGCTTCGGCGTGAACCACAAGGAAAAGCTGAAGCAGCTGCGCGAGAACGTCCACGTCCTCACGCTCACCGCCACGCCGATCCCGCGCACCTTGCAGATGGCGATGAGCGGGATGCGCGAGCTTTCGACCATCCAGACCCCGCCGGTGGACCGCCTGGCGGTGCGCACTTACGTGATGGAATGGGACGACATGGTGATGCGCGAGGCGCTGCTGCGCGAGCATCATCGCGGCGGGCAGAGCTTCATCGTCGTGCCGCGCATCGCCGACATGGAACCGCTGGCGGACTGGCTGCACAAGCACGTGCCCGAAGTGAAGTTCATCACCGCCCACGGCCAGATGAGCGCGACCGAAGTCGAGGAACGCATGAGCGCGTTCTACGAGAAGAAATACGAAGTGCTGCTGTCGACCACGATCGTCGAAAGCGGGCTGGACATCCCCAGCGCCAACACCATCGTGATCCACCGGGCCGACCGCTTCGGCCTGGCCCAGCTCTATCAGCTGCGCGGGCGCGTGGGCCGCAGCAAGCTGCGCGCCTATGCCTATCTGACCACGCCGAAGGACACGCAGCTTTCCGAAGTGGCGGAAAAGCGGCTCAAGGTGCTGGGCGACATCGACAGCCTGGGCGCCGGATTCCAGCTCGCCAGCCACGATCTCGACATCCGCGGCGCCGGCAACCTGCTGGGCGACGAGCAATCGGGCCATATCCGCGAAGTCGGCTTCGAACTGTACCAGTCCATGCTGGAAGACGCGATCCTGGCCGCCCGGGCAGGCGACGCCGGACTGGAGCGCGACGAGCGCGAGGGCCTTTCGCCGCAGATCACCGTCGACGCGCCGATCATGATCCCCGAGGATTACGTGCCCGACCTGACCGTGCGCATGGCGCTCTATCGCCGGCTGAACGACGCGGCCGACAAGGCGGAGATCGAAGCCATGGCCGCGGAGATGATCGACCGCTTCGGCCCCCTGCCCCCGGCCACGGCCAACCTGATCAAGCTGATCGAGATCAAGCACCAGGCGATCATGGCCTGCATCGCCAAGATCGACGTGGGCGCGCGCGGCACCCTGGTGAGCTTCCACGAGGACCGCTTCCCCGATCCGGCCGGCCTGCTCGCCTATATCGATCGCCTGAAAGGCACCGCCAAGCTGCGCCCCGACATGAAGCTGGTCATCAGCCGCGCCTGGGGCGATCCGCAAAGCCGCCTCAACGGGCTGTTCCAGCTCACCAAGGGCCTGAGCGCGATCGCGCGGAAGGCGGAGAGTGGCCGGGTTTGAAAGACCCGTCGTTGGGAGCGTCGCAAAGCAATCCAAGGCGTCTTATGATGTTGCCCTGGATTGCTTCGCTACGCTCGCAATGACGATGCGGGGTTAGGCACCCTTCCCCCCCTTCCCGCCTTCCCCCCTGCTCGTCATCCCCGCGAAAGCGGGGAGCCAGTCGGCTCTGCGGAGGAAACACTCATTCACGCCACCCACCCTTGCCTCGGGCGGCGGAGGAACAGAGCGCCGGGCCCTTAGAAGCCTACTGGGTCCCCGCTTTCGCGGGGATGACGAAGAGCGAGGGTGGGCGCGGTGTGGACGGTGTGAATTGACAGGGGTTGGTGACAGGGTGAGATTGAAGGTGGGGCGGGACGGCGCAAAGTCCCGGCAGCCCTACCCCGCCACCAGCGCCATGAAATCCGCCCCGCTCATCGGACGGGCGCCGAGGAAGCCTTGCCAGCTGGTGCAATGTTCGCGGGCGATCACTTCGCGCTGGGCGGGGCGTTCGATGCCCTCGGCGGTGACTTCTAGCTCCAACGCCTGCGCCATGGCCAGGATGCCGCGCAATATCGCCAGGTCGCTGGCGTTTTCCTCGATCCCTTCGACCATGCTGCGGTCGAGCTTGAGGTAATGCAGCGGCAGGCGCTTCAGGTAACGGAAGTTGCAGAAGCCGGCGCCGAAATCGTCCAGCGCGATCCTGACGCCCAGGTCGGCGAGCCGTTGCAGGCGCTCCGCCGAACGCTCCAGGTCGGCGACCACGCATTGTTCGGTGATCTCCAGCGTCAGCAACTCGGGCGGGAAGCCGCTGGCGGCCAGGTTGCCCGCCATCTCGTCGGTGAAATCCGGTTCCGCCAGGCCGGCGGCAGTGATGTTGAGCGACAGGCGCAGCTCGCGCCCACGCGCCTGCGGCCAGGTGCTTGCCTCCAGCAGCGCTGCCCTGGCGACATGGCGCGACAGCACGCAGGATTTTCCCGCCCGTTCCGCCATGGCGAACAGCTTCGCGCCGCCGACCTCGCCCAGGCGCGGATGGTGCCAGCGCGCCAGCGCCTCCGCCCCCACGACATGCATGCCCGAAGGATCGAACTGCGGCTGGAACAGGATCTCTATCGCGCCGCCGGCCATGGCCTGAGTCAGCTCCTCAGCCAGCGCGGTGTCGCGTGCTTTGCGGCGGTCCGGCCCGACCCGCCGGTCCTCTCCGATCATCGTTGTTACCATGTTCGCGCTCTGACCGATTGGTGGCCGCAAATCTTCCGCCGCGTCGGCCGCGTTGCAATTCGGGACGGCGCTCCATAGGACAGTGCACCATGGGGAGCGAGGCACCAACGAAAAAGAGCGGATTTGCCCGACTGGCATTGATCGCATCGTCCACCGATCGCGCCCAGGCGGCGGCGGAAGCCCTGAGCGGCAGCTGCGACTGGGTGCCGCTGGCAGAAGCCGATGCGGCCGTGGTGCTGGGCGGCGACGGCTTCATGCTGGAAACGATGCACCGGATGATCGACGCCGACATGCTGCGCCCGGTCTATGGGCTCAACCTCGGCACGGTCGGGTTCCTGATGAACACCTATACCAATGGGCGCGGCCTTTTGCAGCGGATCGAGCGCGCCCGGGCGATCGCCGTGTCGCCGCTGAGGATGGAAGCGGTGGCGCAGGACGGACGGACCCGCGATTTCTACGCCATCAACGAAGTGTCGCTGCTGCGCGAAACGCGCCAGACCGCGAAGATCGAGATCAGCGTCAACGAACGGGTGCGGATCGCGGAATTGGCAGCCGACGGCGTGCTGCTGGCGACGCCGGTGGGATCGACCGCCTACAACTATTCCGCCAGCGGGCCGATCCTGCCGCTCGATTCGCAGATGCTGGCGCTGACGCCGATCAGCCCGTTCCGCCCGCGCCGCTGGAAAGGCGCCATCCTGCCCGATCGCAGCCGCGTGACCTTCCGCGTGCTCGAGCCGAACAAGCGCCCCGTTTCCGTGGTGGCCGACCAGAAAGAGCTGCGCAACGTGGCCGAGGTGCGCCTGAGAATCGACCGGGACCGCACGCTGACCCTGCTGTTCGATCCCGGCCACGCGCTGGACGAACGGATCGTGGCCGAACAGTTCGCCTGCTGAGCCGCGCGGGAAAAGCGGCGGGCGGCCGCGCGCGGACTGCCTTTGCTCAGGACAGGCTTGTCAAACCGAATCCCCCTCCATATAGGGCGCACTCTGCCCGTCAGGGCTGCTCCCCGATAGCTCAGCGGTAGAGCATTCGACTGTTAATCGAATGGCCGTAGGTTCGAATCCTACTCGGGGAGCCACTTCCGCGTTCGCCGCCGTTCGCCCGCGACCGCAAAACAGCCCAAAACCCTAGGAAATCTGCGGATAAACCGTTCGCAAGCGTTCATTGCCATTCGCCGCCCTTCGCGCTATGGGTGGGGGACTAAATGGGGGTCGGGTTTTGGAATTTCGGGGATAGGCATGGTCAAAATGTCAGCCGCCAAGGCCAAGGCGCTGCTTGAAACGCCCGGACGCCATCATGACGGGGACGGATTGATTCTGTTTGTTCGCGCTTCCGGCAGCGCCAGTTGGATTGCCCGCGTGCAACAGGACGGAAAGCGCCGGGAGTTCGGTTTAGGCTCCTATCGCGCCGTGACGCTCGCCGAAGCGCGGGAGAAAGCGCGGGCCATCAAGGCTGCGCTAATTGCAGGGCGCGATCCGCATCTTGAATTGAAGCCGCCGCGCAGCATGACCCGGACATTCCGCGATGCCGCCGTGGAATATATCGACGCAAAGGCGAGCGAGACAAAAATCTCCGAAACCAAACAGCGGCAACAGCTATCGCAGTTGCGCGCCTATGCCTTCCCCGCCCTCGGCAAGCTGCAAGTGCAAAGCATCGATGCCGACGCCATCGCCGATTGCCTGCGGCCTATCTGGACGAAAAAGCCGGAAACCGCGCGCAAGGTGCGCAGCCTGATCATCCGCACGCTGCGCTATGCACGGCCCGATGGCGCGCTGTTCATCGGCACGCTTGGCCCTGCAATTGCCGACCGCCTGCCCGACCAGCCGCGCCGGGGCAATTTCGAGGCGATGCCCTATGGCGAACTGCCCGCCTTCCTTGCACAACTGACCGACAAGGGCGGCATGGGCGCGCTGGCCTTGCGCGCCCTTATTCTGACAGCCGCGCGCAGTGGCGAGATACGCGGCGCTACATGGGATGAAATCGATCTGGACGCCGCTGTGTGGACGATCCCGGCGGCTCGGATGAAGGCCCGCCGGGCGCATCGCGTGCCGCTCTCCATCCCCGCCCTTGCCCTGTTCCGCAACATGGCGAAGCTGCGGGGGAACGGGACCGATCTGGTATTTCCATCAATGCGGGGCAAACCGCTTTCGGACATGACACTGACCAAGGCGCTGCGCGATATGGAAGCGCCCTGCACCGTGCACGGCTTCCGCTCCACCTTCCGCGACTGGGCGGCTGAACAAACCAGCTTTCCGGGCGAGATTGCGGAAGCCGCGCTGGCGCACACCGTCCCCAACGCAGTGGAAGCCGCTTACAGACGCACCGACTTTTTCGACAAACGGCGCGAACTGATGGACGCTTGGGGACGGTTCGCGGCTGGCGATGGCGGTGCGGAGATTGTGCCAATCCTCAGGCGAAAGGCGGCGAAATAGGCGCACGCTGCTACGCATTCACGGGACTTATCCACCAATACGTTCCCGTTATATTCCCGACTTCTCTTGCCTATCGTCCGCTGGTGCCCACTATTGTTCATAGAAGCACAACCGTTCGCCTTTGGAGGAGGCGAAACAAAGCAAGGAAACCAGATGAGCGCTGTCCTGAATGCACTTTTGAATCCAACTCCCAGCCTACCGACAATGGACTTTGTCGGGCCAACGGCTGACGATGATATTCGCCGCGCTATCAACCGATACGGCGCTGACGCAGTAAAGGCGGCCGTCAAACGGCAAACCAAAGCGAAAATTGGCCGCCCCAAGGTGAATGACTGGCCAGAACTGCACCCCTTCTTCGAAGAGGATGCTTATACATGGCTGGAAGGCGGCGACCCGTTTGCGACTCGCTCCAACTATTCCATTGCCAAGGCTATCGCCGACGAAAACCCTGGCCATAATCATCCCGCGACAATGAAGCGCATTCAGCGAAAGTTAGGAGGGCGATTGGGCCGCAAGTGGTTTACGCTCGTAAACGCTTGGATGAAGAGCGAGGAGAAGTATCCCTATACCGCGCACCTCCGCACGCTGCGGACGCTGTGTGCACTGGACCCTCAAGGTATGTGGCAGCAATATCTTGAACAGGCGGAAGGTTCCATTGCTGACTATACGGTCAAGCACGGCCAGCCGACGGACAACCTTACGATGGCGACGATTGAGAAGGGCGCGAAGGAACCGCTAAACGCACTCTTAGGGATGGATCGCCTCCAGCCAAGACGCGGTGGCATATTTGGCTTGCTGGGAAGCTACGTGAATGACGCGGGCAACTCCGGCAATGCTGCATAGGAACAAAACTGTTCCGATATTTTGTCATCCCTAAAATGGTGCGAAATAAGTAACCTTTTCGTCCGACCCAAAGCCCAATAGCTGGATGGCCACTTGCAACCGTGGCCGTCCATAGATCGACGATCTGTCCTCCAATAACTGGACGGCCACCCGAATAGGAAGGTGGCTGACCAATGGCAGCAATCGAACAAGGCGCTCCGCTGGCCTACAGCGTGAAAGAGGCGTGCCGCGTTTCGTCTATCGGACGCACGGCGCTCTACCAGCATATCGCCGCCGGGCGGCTGGAGGCTCGCAAGCTGGGCCGCCGGACGCTGATCCCGGCTGATTCCCTCCGTAGCTTGCTGGAGGGCCGCCACGATGACGCCTGACAAGGAAAAGCCCCTGCGCGGCGGCAACCGCGCAAGGGCCGGGAATGTCCACTCTCCAGAGCCGACGCCTGACGATACCGCCCAATCCGAAGCCGGGCAACGCAATCCTGCCGCGTTCTTGTTCGAACAAGAGCACGGATCGAAAACGTGGGCCGTGCAGGTATCGGACTGGAACGGGCAGCCACGGCTGCAAGTCTGGCCGTGGTATCGCACGAAGGAAGGCGGCGAGCTTCGACCGTGCGCAGCGCGCTACGGGGGCGGCTTCGCTATCCCGATGGATCGCGTGCCGGAACTGATCGCCGCGCTTCAATCCGTGCTGGAACGGTAACGCCGGAGACGGGGGCGAGCAGCACCGTTCGCCACCGAATCCAGACAGCTTGAAAAACACGACAGGAACACGCTGTGCGATGCGCGCCAGCCGTCCAAACGCCTGGAACTGCGGACCAATCCGGCGCGCTTTCGGCCCCGGCACGCCCCCGCAAGCAACGGTATCCGCAGCACTCGAAAAATGGTGTAGAATCAGCGTATTACCGCACGCGCGCGCCTTCTGGCACACGCCTTGCTATTATAGATATAGAGCTAGAGTCTGCGCCTTCCTCCGCCACGATCCCGCAAGTCGGGCATGGCGGGGCACGGTTGAAAGCCAGCCGGACAAGTGATGGCCTGACAATGCGGCAAGCCCTCCTGATAATCGATGCAGCGATGATGGCGGCCCATATCGGCCTGCCGCTTAACCGCCATATTACCGTGCACTGGGCCGCAGCGGGCATTGCCGATGACAGGGCGGCGAAGGCGACAACCGCATTCCTGAAATACCTGCGCGACTGGCTGGGCGGCGGCACAGCCTATGTTTGGGTGCGAGAGAACGGCGACAGCAAGGGGACGCATCTGCATATACTGGCGCACATACCTCCTGGCCGCAGAATGAGCGGAGCGCGATCCCGCCGCTGGCTGGAAAGGATCACCGGCCAGCCCTATCGCCCCGGCACGATCAAGACCCGGTGCATCGCCGGGCACCGCGCGTCCGATGGCCCGATCTATGCGGCAAACCTCCGCGCCGCGCTCGATTACATTCGCAAGGGTGCATATCCCGATGCCGCAGCGATCATCGGGATTGACCATGAATCCGGCGGGCGCATCATCGGAAAACGCTGCGGGACAAGCCGCAATATCGGCATGGGAGCCAACCGGCGAACATGAGCAAGAATGCTGATGATTTAGGAAAATCTGGCGGCCCGTCCCGCCACTAAAATAGAGGCAAATAGACATGGGCGGCTGGGGTTCAGGGCGACACGGCGGCAGGCCAACGGCGGACGCTTCGTTGCGGATCGATCTGGCGTGGATGCTGCGCACCGGGCGCGCGAGGGACGGCGCGTGGTTATCCGGTAGCCTCAACTGGACCTGCGGCGGCGAGCCATCCGGCTCGATTGGCTATCAGGCGATCATGCACGAACCGGGCGAGGAACGGCTAGAACTGTCCTACACGCGCGGCAACGGGGATGACCGGGAGCAAGTGCGGCAAACGGTGCGCCTGTGCTTCACCGTGCCGAACTATGGCGGCAAGCGCTGGTGGATGATCTGCCCGTTCCGCCATATCCGCGTCGGCAAGCTCTACCTGCCGCCAGGCGGCGACCGCTTCGCATCGCGACAGGCATGGCGGCTGGGATACCAGTGCCAGCGCGACGCGGCGCGCGACCGGCCTTTCGAGCGGCTGTTCCGGCTGCAAAGGAAGCTGGGCAGCTATCAGGGGTGGGAGGCGGGCCTGCAACGGCCCAAGGGCATGTGGCAGCGCACGTTCGACCGGCACATGGGACGCTATTGGGAACTGGATGCCGAATGCGCGGTGGAAATGGCGGCGATGCTAGGCCGGCTTGGCCGCCGATAGCCGGTTTTCGCCGCTGGCAACGCCTTGCCGATCGTTACCCCGCAAGGCACAACGCCCGCGCAAGAGGGGAGCCGCGCACGTGCCGGAACTGCAATTCAAGGGCAAAGAGTTCGTCTATAACCACCACCTGACGGTACCCTTCCGTCCGCTCGAAATGCAGGCGGACAAGGGCATCGGTACGCCCCGGCTCGACAGCAACCTGATCGTCCACGGCGATAACCTGCACGCCTTGAAGGCGCTGCTGCCCATGTATGCGGGCAAGGTGGACTGCATCTTTATCGACCCGCCCTACAACACCGGCAACGAAGGCTGGTGCTACAACGACAACGTCAATTCGCCGATGGTCCGCGAGTGGCTAGATTCCAACCCCATCGGACTGGATGACGGCCTGCGCCACGACAAATGGGCTTGCATGATGTGGCCCCGGCTGAAGATGCTGCATGAGCTGCTAGCGGAAGATGGCAGTCTATGGATGACCCTAGATGACAACGAGATTCATCACGCCCGTCTAATCCTGGACGAGATCTTCGGGCAGGAGCATTTTGTCGCCCAAATCGAATGGCAGAAACGATACACAAGAAGTAACAACACCAACAATTTCACGAGTGTTGTCGATCACTTAGTTGTATATTCTAAATCTTCCCTATTCATGGTGAACTTGGTTGAACGTGGTGACGAGGCCAATGCGCGCTACACCAACCCTGATAACGATCCGCGGGGGCCGTGGAAGGCCATTCCATTTCTCAACCCGTTTATCCCCTTGACCCACGTTAGCGGTTCTGCCATAAGATGGCATGACCAAGAGAAGCCCCTCTGCCAGCCCGGAGTTCAGCGTCCGCGAGTTCTTCGCCCGCTTCCCCGACGAGCAAGCCTGCCTCGAACACATCATGGCGGTTCGCTTTGGCGGCACGAAGCTGGACTGCCCGTCGTGCGGCGCGGAAGGCCAGTTCCACAAGCTGCGTGATCGCCGGGTCTATGCCTGCCCGAACTGCCTCTTTCAGATCGCGCCGACCGCTAATACCATCCTGCACGACACGCGCACCCCGCTCGTTTCGTGGTTCTATGCGATGTATCTGTTCTGCACGACGCGCCACGGCGTGAGCGGCAAGGAACTCCAGCGCCAGCTCGGAGTGACCTACAAGACGGCCTATCGCATCGGGCAACAAATCCGCATTCTCATGAGCAAGGCGCAAGGCTTTGACGCGCTCCTGGCCGGTCACATCGAACTGGACGAGGCTTACGTTGGCGGTCGCCGGTCGGGCGGCAAGCGAGGCCGTGGCGCTCCGGGCAAGACCATCGTTATGGGCCTCGCTCAGCGTGGCGGTCGCATGAAGGCGGTTGTCATTCCCGACGTAAAGAAGGTCACTCTGCGGGACGTGGTTCTGGAAAACGTGGAGCCGGGTTCGACCGTCTCTACCGACGAACTCTACAGCTACAACTTACTCACTGACGACGGCTACTCGCACGGCGCGGTGAAGCATGGCCGGAAGGAATACAGCTGGTATGACTACCAGCGCGGCGAAACCTTCCACGTGAACACCGTCGAGGGCTTCTGGAAGCTGTTCAAGGCGTCGGTTCGGTCAACGCACATCCAGATCAGCGGCAAGCACATGCAGCGCTATCTGGACGAGTTCACTTTCCGCGCTTCGAACCGTCACCGCGTGAATGGAATGTTTGACCTTCTCGTCGGGGCGCTGTGACCTTGCCTACAAGGGCCTCAAACAAGGTGCGATCCGCTGGACCGATGCCTGCGGCTTCCGCCTGAGCAGCGAACTCTTCTATTCGGCCGGACGCAAGCGCGTCCGCTAAGGTAAGACGTTCCATAACACCCCCCTATAGACGGACTCCGACAAATTTGCTACGTGCCGACGTACGACGGGAGCGTGAGCCCCCGCCGTGGCCGGCAACGCTATATTAACAGGATCGCGATTAGGACCACGGTCCCCAGAGCGATCAACCCTGTAGTTAGCATTGTCTGGTCCTTTCTCCGGGGGACTGAACCGCCCCCGGGATCGGTTGCCTAGGCAGGCAAGGTTCAATCAGCTGGCGAGCTCGCCCGCTGATTATCGAAAAGAGAGGTTGCACCCTCTCTGGCGAAAGAAGCGTCGAGCGGTTTTCCGCTTGGCGCTTCTTCTCCTTCGGGCGGGTACGAGTAGAACTCATCCGCCTTCAGAAGCTTCTTCTTAAACACCTCTCGGCTCAACCAGCTGTAAACCCGGCTCGGCTGCTCTTCGATCTTGAGGCGCAGAAACTCGTTTGCCTTGGCAGAGGCGATTGCATCGCTTGCCGTGAATCTCCCGCCCCTATCTCGCATTACACTGTGCATAACACTATTGAAGGACTCCGACGCACCGTTCTCCAAGCGTTCCTCTACCAGTTCGCCACTCTGGATCTTAGCGTACATGTCAGGATGGTAATACAGCCCGTCCTCTCGCAGAACCTTCCCGCGCTGAACCAAGCGCAGCAATGCGTTGCTTACTGATGTGGGGGTTCTTTCGACCCTGTCCTTAAACTCGGGGTCACTCGACAGCTGCCCGCGAATCCAGGCGGGCGTCCGCCCCCCGGCCTCGCCCGCGAGCAGGTTTTCCACAGCATCTGTTATCGGCACGGCCTTTCGCGGCTTGGGCGGGCGAGGCTCGACCCCCTTTGGAATCCCGTCGCGATCGGAGCGGCTGGCTTGAAAGCTGACAGGGGCTTCGCCCGGAAGAGGCTGAGCGCTTCCAATCAGGCTGGCGACCACATTCTCTGGCAAGATTTGCGACAGCGCGTCCAGCTTCTGCTGGATCGCCTTGAGGCGGTTATACACTCGACCATACTCCGCCGCGAGGTCATCGCGCTCGGCAACCCAAGCGCGCACCTGTTCATGGGTCAGCAATGGTCTGGGCTGCGATTCCTCGGTCATGACCATCCACTACGCCCACTGCACTGCGGTGGCAAGGGGGTGATGTGAAAGAGGGTTGTGTTTCCCACCGGCGATGGCATAATGGCGGCGACGGCCCGCCGTCTTTTTTCCTGCTAGCCCTGAGTCGCCCTCTGGCGGCGGGGCGCATGGGGCGACCCCGGAGCCCGGGGCTTCCACCCCGGACCCCTGCAGGAGAACTGATATGCGGATCGCATGCAGTTGGCCGAAGGCAGTCTCGGTTATCGAGTACCTGCGCTTCCGGTTCGGCAGATGGGAGCGGGTTCGCTCTCACTGCCGGTCATACCCTACTCGTTGACGCGGCGTAGGTAGAGACCAACCTTGCGGCGGGCCGTCACCCCCTTAGCACATCGCCGATTCAGGCCTCAAGTGTTTATGTAGTTTACCCACGCTCGGCCGGCACCGTGTGTCAAGGGGATAAACGGGTTTCTCAATCCCGCCACATGCGAACAGCGACCGAATCTGTGCTACACCATCGAAAATCCAAACACGGGCGCAAAAACTACCCCCGCGAAGACGGACAATGCTTGGCGAAATAGCCAAGATGTTTACCGAAAATTCTTAGATGAAAAGCGGTTTTGGTGGGGAGCAAAAGGTGACAGGCCTATTCCCGACATCAAAAGGTTCTTATCCGAGGTCAAGCAGGGAATGGCCCCAATTACACTGTGGGACCATGGCTATGCTGGCAATACTGATGACGCGGCACGGGAACTGAATTTGATTTTTGGGCATAAGGCGTTTGACACGCCCAAGCCCGTCGCGTTGATCAACCGCGTTCTTGAACACGCCGTAGGGCCAAACTCCGTTGTCCTCGACTCCTTCGCCGGTTCCGGCACCACCGCTCATGCCGTGCTGGCCGCCAATGCGCGTGACGGCGGCAATCGCCGCTTCATTCTGGTGGAAGGCGAGGACTATGCCGACACTCTGACCGCCGAACGGGTGCGCCGCGTCATCAATGGCTACAGCTTCACCGGCACTCAGCGCGAGGAACTGCTGCGCGAGACAATCACCATGAGCAAGTTACGCCAAACCAACAGCCTACTGGAAAAGGTCCAGCAAATCGAAACGCTGGATGGCGCGAGATTCGACCGGATCAAAAGCACCGTGAAAGACGGCGCGCTGATCGTGACGGGCGAACGCGCCATTGCGGAAACCGCGCCGGGCCTTGGCGGAGAGTTCACCTATTGCACGCTGGGCGATCCCATCGAAATGGACGCGATCCTTGCGGGCGAAAGCCTGCCGGACCTGAATGCGCTGGCGGGCCTGCTGTGGCACACGGCCACGGCAACCCCGATCGATCCCGCCGCCATCGCGCCAGCCGCCGATATTGCCGAAGGGCTTTACCGGCTGGGCGAGCATGGCGGGCGCACCTACTGGCTGGTCTATCGCCCCGATCTGGACTGGCTGAAATCGGGCGCGGCGGCGCTATCGCTGTCCATGGCCCGCGCTGTTGCCGCCAGCGCTCCGGGCAATCATCTGGTGTTCGCGCCCGCCAAGTTCGTATCCCGCGAGTTGCTGGCGCGCGAACGGCTGGACGTGGACTATGCCCCTCTGCCCTTCGCGCTCTACCGGCTGGAGACGGCATAAGTGGCATTCCGCGAGCTGGACTATCAGGCCCGCGCTCTTGCCGCGCTGGATGACTGGCTGGAGTGGCTGGGCGAGGAAAAGACCAAGGCCGACCAGGTGGCCGAGGTGCGCGCGGCCAACCCGGAACTGGACATTCCCCTGCCCGACTTTCCCGCCAGGGCGTGGGAACGGCTGGCGGAGGACAAGGGCGTGCCGGGCGGACGGGGTTATTCGCCGCGACAATCCGGCGATGGCCAGCCGGTGCCCAACGCGACGCTGAAAGTGCCCACGGGCGGCGGCAAGACCTATCTGGCCTGCGCGGCGCTATCGCGCGTGTTCGGCCGCTATGTTTCGGCCAATAGCGGCATGGTGCTGTGGATCGTGCCGAACGAGGCGATCTATACGCAAACGCTGAAAGCCCTGCGGAATCGCGATCATGCCTATCGCCAGACGCTGGACCGCGCGGCGGCCAACAGGGTGAAGGTGCTGGAAAAGGGCGATCCGCTGCACAAGGCAGACCTTGATACGCACCTGTGCGTCATGGTGCTGATGCTGCAATCATCCAACCGCGAAAATCAGGAAAGCCTGCGCCTGTTCCGCGACCGGGGGGACGTGCACGGCTTTGTGCCATCCGATGGCGAGCAGGCGGCGCACAAGGCGCTGTATGATGCGATCCCGAACCTTTCGATCTACGATCTTGGCGATGGCGGCCCGCCCTGGCCCATGGTCAAGGCCAGCATGGGCAACGCCATGCGGATCGTTCGCCCCGTGGTTATCATGGACGAAGGGCAGAAGGCGGTTTCCGATCTGGCCTTTCGCACGCTCTATGGCTTCAATCCCCGGCTGGTGCTGGAACTGACTGCCACGCCCAAGGACGTGAAGGCAAAGGCGGCAACCGCCACTCAACCCGCGCAACCGGCGCGTCACGCCAATATCCTTGTCGAAATCACCGGCCGCGAGCTGGAACGCGAGGGCATGATAAAGATGCCCATGAACGTCGCCCCGCTTCCCGCCGGGGAATGGCAGGCGACGCTGGCGAAGGCATGGGAACGGCTGGGCGAACTGGAAGCGGCCGCGCGTGCGCACGAAGGCGATGGCGGGCGCTATATCCGGCCGATCCTGCTGGTGCAGGTGGAGCGCACAGGCAAGGAGCAGGCCGAAGCCGGTTTCATCCATGCCGACCATGCGCGCGACTGGCTGAAATCCGTTGCCGGGCTGGAGGCGGACGAAATCGCCTACAAGACGGCCGAACAGAACGATCTGGACAAGCCGGAAAACCGCGAGTTGCTAAGCCCCCAGTGCCGGGTGCGCGCGATCATCACCAAGGCGGCGCTGGCCGAGGGCTGGGATTGCCCCTTCGCTTATGTGCTGTGCGCGCTGGCCGCGAACGGTAACGAGGCGGCGCTGACGCAGCTTGTCGGACGCATCCTGCGCCAGCCGCACGCGGAAAAGACCGGCGTGGCGGCGCTCGATGAATGTTATGTCTATGCCCATCGCGCGGATACGCAGGCAACACTCGCCGCGATCCGCAAGGGACTGGAAGGCGACGGGCTGGGCGATCTGGCGGTGGACGTGGCGCTCGGCAGCGGCGCGGCTGGTGGCGGGCAAGGCGGCGAAGCGCGCACGATCAAGCGACGCGAGACATTCCGCCATCTGGCAATCGCGCTTCCCAAGGTTTTGAGCGTGGAAAGCGATGGCGCGGTGCGCCTGTTCGATGCCGAGACAGACCTGTTCCCGCTGATCGACTGGCAGGCGGTGGACCTCGCCCCGCTGGCCGAACGGCTTCCCAAGGAACGGCTGGGAGACGATCACCGACTGATCCGCCTGCAAGCCGGGGACAGCGGCGTGGAAATGCTGGGCGAAGCCGAAGCAGTGACAACTGCGGCCGCGTTCGACGCCGCCTATGCCGTGCGGTCGATTGCCGATCTTGTTCCGAACGCTTTCACCGCGTGGAGCCTGATCGACAAGTTGCTGGCAATGTTGCGCGGGCGCGGCTGGGGCGATGACGATTTTGGCAGGCTGGCCAGTTTCATCGTGGACGAACTGCGCAAGGAACTGACGCAGGAACGCGAACGGCAGGCCGAAGCGCTGTTCGCCGCCGGGCTGGACGCGGGCACTATCCAGTTTGCCTTGCGCGGCGACGATCACGACTGGAGCGCGCCGTTCGAGCTGGTGACCGCGCAGCCGGAAAACGGCGTGCCTTTGCTGGTGGATGGCCACAAGCCGCTGGAACGCAGCCTGTTCCTCCCGATCTACCGGGCCGACCTGAACGACGAGGAACAGGAAGTAGCCGTCTATCTCGACCGCGAAGCCGCCGTGCGCTGGTGGCACCGCAACGGCGCGTCACGCGGCAGCTATGGCCTGCGCGGCTGGCGGCGGGGGAATATCTATCCCGACTTCCTGCTGGCGGCGACTCGCGACAATGCAAGCCGCGAGCGGATCGTGGTGCTGGAAACCAAGGGCGAGCATCTGGCTGGCAATGCGGACACCGAATACAAGCGCAAGCTGCTGGACAGCCTGACCGCCAACTTCCGCGCGAACGCCACAACGCCCGATGGCCTGCCCCTGCCGCTGGAGCCGTTCGACTTCACCGCCGCGCTGGTCGTTTTCAGCAATGTGCAGGCGGAACTGCCAGCGATGATTCATGCGGGGAATTGAGACGGCTTGTTCGCCCGCATTCGCCGCCATCCGGCGCGCGGTGGGGGATGGAGTGGGGGAATTGGTGAATACGCCCCTGCCAATTTTGATAAATTATCGTTTCATATCAAATGAATAGTCCGATCAGGTTATAATCCTACTCGACTTCACTCTATCGCTCGCGGGAACCCATTTGCCGCCGGTCGATTTTTCGGCCGCGAGGGGAATTCGTGGAGCGTTCCGATGCTCAAACAGCGTATTTCGCCGAGTTGGCCGCACAGCGCGTGGAACCCGCACCATCAGCCACTCGATCCCTGCAGGCGCAAGATGATCTTCGGCCCGGTGCGGCCGATGGATCGGCCCGGCCTGCTGCGGCGCCTGTTCGGCGACGAGTGAGCGGCGATCAGCCCGGCTTGCGGAAGCGGATCGCGAACTTTTCGGTCTCTCCCTGAACGGACGCATCGCGCACGCCCACGGTCTTGGGATCATCGGGATTCGCCAGCACGGAGGATTCCGCGTCGAACTTGAAGCCCGCTGCCTCCACCTCCGCCTTCACCGCTGCCGGATCGATCCGGTGGAGGGACTGCGTGGCCGACGTGCCCGATCCGGGCGCGGCCGAATGATCTTCCACGAAGTAGATCCCGCCGGGCTTGAGCACCTGGAGCATCGCCTTGTTCACCCCGGCGACGTTCGCGCTGGGGCCGTTGTGCAGATCGTGGTAGTTTTCCGTGGTCCACACCAGGTCCACCGGCTTCGGCAGCGAGAGCGCGGCGAGATCCTGCGCCACGACGGTGATGTTGCCGTATTGCGCCGCCAGCGCGTTCAGCGAATCGAGCCCGCCGGGGCGCTGAGCGAACGCGGGCGGCACCACGGCATAGACATGGCCCTGCGGCCCCACTGTCGCGGCGAGGATGCGGGTGTAATAGCCCCCGCCGGGAAGCAGTTCGGCCACCACGTCACCCGGTTTCACGCCGGCGAAGGCCACGATCTGGGCCGGTTTGCGCGCCGCATCGCGCGCGGTGTCGGCCGCCGGGCGGCGCGCATCGGCGACGGCGCCGCTGATGGCCGCACCGGGTGCCGGGGCCTGCGCGCCGGCGGGAACGGCCACGGCGAGCATGAGAACGGCGGTTGCCGCGAATAGGTTGCGCATCGTCACTCTCCCGGAAATGCCGTGGCCATCGGCCACCGATTTTTACGCGGTGCTACAGCGAGGTTGCGCGGCGGAAGCGCCTGACGGCGGCGATGGCCTTGGCCTTGCCTTCGGGGTCGCAATCCTTCTCCACCAGTTCCTCGATCTCGTCAGAGGCGCGGTCCAGCAGATGCTGGAGCGCCCTTTTCTGTTGTTCGGCGTTGGCGAGTTCGTGCTTCAGTTGCTCCGCGTTCCCGTCACTATCCGCCATATACCACCTTGCTATTGGGCACTGCCGGAAATCTTAGTCCTCTCCATCGTTAAGGCAAGGCTGACGCGGCCCGCCGGTGCGGGCTCAGCCGCACGGCCTGCAAGGCCACCAGCACCACCAGGCCGATCAGCGCCGCCCCCACATACCACGGCGCATCGTGCCCGGCGTGATCGTAAACCAGCCCGAACAGCGGCGGGGCGACGATCCGCCCGACCGCGTTGGACGCCATGAGCAGGCCCATCGTGCTGCCCTGCCGATCGGGCGGCACATTGCGCGAAAGCAGCGCGCCGGCCGAGGGGAAGGCCAGGCTGTGGCCGGTCATCAGCAGGCCCATCAGCAGCACGCCCGAGACCGGCAGGCGGATGATCGGCTGCAACAGCATCGACAGTGCCAGCAGCACCAGGCCCATGACGATCACCCGCGCTTCGCCATAGCGCGCGGCGAGCGGGCCGATCAGGAACAGTTGCGCGAACAGGCCCCCGCCGCCGATGGCCAGGAAGGCGAAGCCCAGATCCTGCGCGCTCCAGCCGAAATTGGCCTCGCTCCACAGCCCGTAGATCGCTTCCATCGAGGCGAACAGGGCGATGCCGAAGAACGAGATGACGAACAGCCGCAGCAGCAGCGGCTGCGAGCGGACGAAGGCCACCGCCTCGCCATATCTCGGCAGGGGCGCTTCCTTGCCCCGGGGCGGCACCGCATCGCGCAGCACCGCGAGGCACCACAGCGAAGCCAGCAGCGAAAGCGCGCCGGCGATCAGGATCGGCGCGCGGAAGCTGGCGGCCACCGCCTCTTCCCCCGCGAACAGTCCGCCCAGCACCGGCCCGAAGGCGAAGCCGAGGCTGAACGCGGCACCGAAATAGCCCATGGTCTTCGCCCGCCGCTCCGGCACGGAAACGTCGGCGATGAAGCCTTGCGCGGTGCTGAGCGTGCCGGAGAAGAAGCCGCTGACCACCCTGATCGCCACCGCGACCCACAGCGAAGGCGCGAACGCGAAGGCGACATAGCTGAGCGCGGCGAAGAAGGTGGTGACCACCAGCACCTTGCGACGGCCCCAGACATCGGACTGGCGGCCCCAGTGGATTTCCCCGAACACGTTGCCCAGGCTGTAGGCCGCGAAAAGCAGCGCGATCTCGAACGGATTGGCACCGAACACCTGGCCATAGAACGGCAGCAGGGGCAGGATCAGGCTGAACCCGGCGATATTGACGAAGACCGCGACCAGCAGCGGCGGCAGGCGCTTGTCGATCATCTTTCCGCCACCCGCCAGCTTCTCACCGCGGGGACATTAACAGGGGTTACGGACGGGGCAAGGCACCGCCGGCGCGTGATCCCCATTCGGGGAAGGAGGCGGGGCTCTGTTCGGAACCGCGTCCACGCGCAGCCGCACCCCTGCTCCGAACCGTACTTCACCCTCAGTCGTCATTGCGAGCGTAGCGAAGCAATCCAGGGCGTCGGCGCAATACGCTCTGGATTGCTTCGCTACGCTCGCAATGACGAAAGTTCTGGCTGGCGGCGGCAGTGCGCGCGGCGGACGCTGCGGCCACCCAGCAGGCGCCGGGACCACGCGGCGCGCGGTCCCGGCTACCGTCGGCGTCCGGTCAGGCGTAGGCGGCGCCGTGGCAGTGCTTGTATTTCTGGCCCGATCCGCACGGGCACGGTGCATTGCGGCTGATGTTCATGCCGGCATAAGGATCGCTTTCGCCTTCCGCACCGCCCGGCCCGGCCGTGGGGCGCGGCGAGCCGGCGAGGCTGCCGAACATCTGCGCGAAGCGTTCGGACCCGTCGCCATCGTTGCTGTCATCGGTGCCCAGGAACGGATCGACGTGGCCGGTAAGGAATTCCGGCAGTTCCGGCAGGCGCACCGGTTCCGGCGACGGGATGCGCAACGAGGCGGTCATCAACAGACGCGTCACGTCCTCGCGAATCCCTTCGAGCATCGATTCGAACAGGCCGAAGGCTTCCTGCTTGTATTCGGTGATCGGCTGCTTCTGCGCATAGGCGCGCAGGAAGATGACCTGGCGCAGCGCATCGAGCGTGGCGAGGTGTTCCTTCCAGTGGAAATCCAGCCGGTCGAGCAGGATGCTCTTTTCGATCTGGCGCCAGATCGACGGATCGGTTTCGGCGACCTTGGCGGCCATCTTCTCTTCGGTGAGCGCGGCCAGCCGCTCCTCGATCATGTCGGGCTCCAGCCCGTCTTCTTCCATCCACTCATCGATGGGCGCTTCGAAGCCGAGCACATCGGCAACGCGCTTCTTGAGGCCGTCGAGATCCCACTGTTCGGGATAGGAGCCTTGCGGACAGGCCACGTTGACCATCGCGTTGATCGTATCGTTGCGCATGGCGGTGACGACGTCTTCCACCGCCTCGCTGTCCATGATCTCGGCGCGCTGTTCGTAGACCACCTTGCGCTGGTCGTTCATCACGTCATCGTATTCGACGACCTGCTTGCGCACTTCGTAGTTGCGCGCCTCGACCTTCCTCTGCGCGGTCTCGATGGCCTTGGAAAGCCACTTGGAACCGATCGCCTCCCCATCGGAGAGGTTGGAATTCATCATTCGCGCGAACAGCGTGTCCGGCCCGAAGATGCGCAGCAGATCATCCTCCAGGCAGAGATAGAACTTGCTGAGCCCTGGATCGCCCTGGCGCCCGGCGCGGCCGCGCAGCTGGTTGTCGATGCGCCGGCTTTCGTGTCGCTCCGTCCCGAGCACGAACAGCCCGCCCGCGGCGAGCACTTTCTCACGTTCCTCGGCGACTTCGCGCTTGATCCGTTCGATCGCCGCGTCCCGCTCCGGCCCCTCGGGCACCTCGCCCAGCTCTTCCTCGACCCGGAACTCGACGTTGCCGCCGAGCTGGATGTCGGTGCCGCGGCCGGCCATGTTGGTGGCGATCGTCACCGCGCCGATCCGCCCGGCCTGCGCCACGATGCGCGCTTCCTGTTCGTGGAACCGGGCATTGAGCACCGCGTGCTTCACGCCTTCCTTGTCGAGATAGCGGCTGAGCAGTTCCGACTTTTCGATCGAGACGGTGCCGACCAGCGCCGGCTGGCCCTTCTCACTGTGCTCCCGGATCGTCTTGGCGATCGCCTGGAACTTGTCGGCGGTGTTCTTGTAGAATTCATCCTCGTCGTCGGTCCGCTGGACCGGCAGATTGGTCGGGATCTCGACCACGTTGAGCTTGTAGATGTCCCAGAATTCGGCCGCCTCGGTGGCGGCGGTGCCGGTCATGCCGGACAGCTTGGGATACATGCGGAAGTAATTCTGGAAGGTGATCGAGGCCATCGTCTGGTTCTCGGGCTCGATCTTCACGCCTTCCTTGGCCTCGACCGCCTGGTGCAACCCGTTCGACCAGCGGCGCCCATCCATCATGCGGCCGGTGAATTCGTCGATGATGACGACTTTGCCGTCCTTCACGATGTAGTCGATATCGCGCTTGAACATCACGTTGGCGCGCAGCGCCTGGTCGAGATGATGGACGACCTGGGTGTTCTCCACATCGTAGAGATTGTCGGTGGCGAGCAGGCCGGATGTCTCCAGCAGCTGTTCCACATGTTCCGCCCCCTCTTCGGTGAGCGAGATGTTTTTCGTCTTCTCGTCGGCCTCGTAGAGGTCGTCGGGCAGCTTCTTCACCAGTTCGTCGAGCGCGATGTAGAGATCGCTCTTGTCCTCGGTGGGCCCGGAGATGATCAGCGGCGTGCGCGCCTCGTCGATCAGGATCGAGTCCACCTCGTCGACGATGGCGAAATTGAACGGGCGGTGCACCTGCTGCGAGCGTTCGTGCTTCATGTTGTCGCGCAGGTAATCGAAGCCGAATTCGTTGTTGGTGCCGTACGTGATGTCGGACCCGTAAGCCTCCCGGCGCTGCTGCTCGGTGAGATTGGGCACGATCACGCCCACGGTGAGGCCCAGGAACTTGTGGATGCGCCCCATCCAGCCGGCGTCGCGGCTGGCGAGGTAATCGTTGACGGTGACGACGTGGACGCCCTTGCCCTCGATCGCGTTGAGGTAGGTCGCCAGCGTGGCCACCAGCGTCTTGCCTTCGCCGGTGCGCATCTCGGCGATCTCACCGCGATGGAGCACGATGCCGCCGACCATCTGCACATCGAAGTGGCGCATGCCGAGCACCCGCTTCGAAGCCTCGCGCACCGTGGCGAAGGCTTCCGGCAGGATATCGTCGAGCGTCTTGCCGCCAGCGAGCTGCTCGCGGAACTTGGCGGTCTGCGCTTGCAGTTCCTCATCGGAGAAAGTCTCGAGCTGGGGCTCCAGCGCATTGATCTGAGCGACCGTCTTTTCGAGCGATTTGACGTAACGATCGTTGGCGGAGCCGAAGACGGCCTTCGCGAGCGCACCGAACATGGGCGAATTCCTGACATTTCAAGTGATTATGGCACGGCCACGCAATGCCGCGCGGCCGCTAAGCGGAGAGAATGTGAAGACGCGCGGCGCTATTCGCGCGCGCGATCGATCTGCAGCATCACCGTGGGGACGACGAGCACGATCCGCGGCGGCTTGGCGCAAGCCCGCGGCCGCGCGCCGTCGCGCTGGAGCGTACCGGCAAACGGCGCGGCGTGGGCCCCCGCCTGCGCACTGCAAGCGGAGGGCGCGCTGAGCGACGCGAGCCCGACCCGGTTGAAATCCGCCACGCGCGCCTGCGCAGGCTGGCCAGCCGCGGCCAGACCGGTCACCAGGACGAGCAGAGTGAGCAGCTTGCGCAGCATGGCGCCAAACATAGCGACGCTTCGCCATTTGTCCATCGCGAGGAACGGCTTTAGGCCATGGTAACCACGTTCCCGTTAAGGCCGTGGCATGAACACCCTCGTGCCGAGCCGCCGGGCGCCCTCGCTGCGGCGTGCCTTAACACAAGGCGTCGATGCGCTTGCCGCAAATCGTAGCGCGCTTTTTCTCACATTGCTGGCTTTCGCCGGCCTGCTGCGCTGCATTAACCTTGGTGATTGGAACTACGAAGTCGACGACCAGTATTTTTCGCTGGTTGGGCACAGGATGTTGGCTGGCGACATCCTTTATGTCGACATCTTCGACCGCAAGGGGCCGGCGCTTTACCTGACTTATATGGTACTTGCGGGTATCTGGGGCTCGGTCATTTCCTACCAGCTCGCGGGAACGCTGTGCGTGGCGCTCGCGGCTTATGGCATCGCTCGCATAGCGGCTCTGCTTGTCGGCGCAGGCGAGGGTCTGGTCGCAGGCGCAGTCTATTGTGCCCTCGTGGTGGCTTACGGCGGCGCGAACGGGCAAACACCGGTATTCTACAATCCGCTGATGGTCGCTTGCGCCTGGTGCATCATCACGCGGCTGGATTTGCTGCGCGCAGGCAAGATAGATTCTCGCGTGATGACAGGCTTTGCCTGTGCTGGACTGGCCCTGACGTTCAAAATGTCCGCGGCCATCGAAGGCTGCTATTTCGGGCTCTTCGCGCTGGCATTGATGTTCAGAAGCGGCGTGCCGCTGCGACGGACGTTGGCCCGAGGCGTGCTCCTTTGCCTTCTTGGCCTACTCCCCATGCTTGGAGCCACCGCCTGGTACTGGGCTGCGGGATATTTTCCGGAGTTCTGGCAGGCGCTCGTCACCTCAAACTTCGATCGGGCGTATCCCCCTACCGGCGAGAGGCTTGGCCGGATCCTGATCTTCGCCAGATACATGGCTGCACCGCTGCTGCTCGCGGTCTGGGGGTGGTCCTCGATCAAGCAGCGGAACGAAGCCGATGCCGCGGCAACGTTCATGCTCGGCTGGTTGATAACCGCCAATCTGGCGGTGCTCGTCTTCCCGACGATCTACACGCATTATCTGCTCCCCATCCTGCCCCCCTGTGCATCTGCGCTGCGGGTGTATTTCGTGACGCAAGAAAGGGCCTGCCTTTAGCAGTGGCGATCAGTGCGGCATTCATCTGGTCCTCAGGCGAACTGAACATCGTGCATCGTGCCGAATCCCGCGCCGAATCCGAACGTCTCGTCTCTTACCTTCAGGAGGAAACCCCGAACCACCGCCTGCTCGTATGGGGTTTTCCAAGCTATCTCTATGTACTGGTGGGGGCGAAGCCGCCGAGCGTGCTGGCCTTTCCTCCACACTTGTTCGACGCTCCGGAAGCGGGATCGAGCGGCCACGATGAAGTGGCGGAAGTCCGAAAGATTCTCGCGCAAAGGCCTGAAGCGATTGTAGTTCAAGAGCCGCTGCCAGCAGGGCCTGTCAATCTGCACACGACGGCATTGGTGGACGCCTATCTCCGATCCTGCCGCCGCATGCGAAGCTTTACCCTCCTCGATCATTCGGGGCCGCAAATGCAGCGGGTTTACAGCCGCTGCTCCGATCCGAAACAAAGCGAGGCTTGACGTGGGCCCGCCGCACGGTAGCCCGCGCCGATGGACCTCGAACGCTCTCCGCTTGCCCTGCCCTTCCCCGCGATTCCGCCCATCGGCGGCGTGACCCTGCGCGTCGCCCGCGCGCGGTACAAGGAATGGGATCGCTGCGACCTGACGTATGCCGAGCTGGCGGAAGGCACCGCGGTGGCGGGGGTGTTCACGAAGAACGTGTGCTGTTCCACCGAGGTGGAGATGGGGCGCGAGCAGGCGCGGCTGGGTCAGGCGCGGGCGCTGATCGTGAACGCCGGCAATTCCAACGCCTTCACCGGCTATCGCGGGCGCGAGGCGGTGGAGCAGATCATGGCCCAGGTGGCCGCGCACCTGCATTGCGAGCCGAGCGAGGTATTCGTTTCCTCCACCGGGGTGATCGGCGTGCCGCTGCCCAAGGACAAGGCGCGAGAGGGTGTCGCCGCGGCGCTGGGCGCCCCTCCCTGCTCGTGGGAAGAGGCGGCCACAACCATCGGGACGACCGACACCTTTCCCAAGGGCGCGGTGGCCGAGGCGATCGTGGGCGGCCGGCGTGTGATCGTAGCGGGGATCATCAAGGGTTCGGGCATGATCGCGCCGGACATGGCGACGATGCTGGGCTATCTGTTCACCGACGCCGCGGTGGAGCCGGGCTTCCTCCAGCAATGCCTTTCGGCCGCGAACGAGAGCACGTTCTCGTGCATCACGGTGGATAGCGATACCTCCACCAGCGACACGGTGCTGGCTTTCGCCACGGGCAAGGCCGGCAATGCCCCGCTGGCTTCGTTCGACGATCCGGGCGCCGATGCCTTCGCGGCGGCGATCCACGATGTCTGCCGGCAGCTTGCCCTGCTGGTGGTGCGCGACGGCGAAGGGGCGCAGAAGCTGATCGAAGTGCGGGTGACCGGCGCGGTGAGCGATGAAAGCGCGCGCAAGGTGGGCCTGGCCATCGCCAATTCGCCGCTGGTCAAGACCGCCGTGGCCGGCGAGGACGCCAACTGGGGCCGCGTGGTCATGGCCGTGGGCAAGGCGGGGGAGCCGGCGGACCGCGACAAGCTGTCGATCGGCTTCGGCGGCATCTGGGCCGCGCGCGATGGCCTGCCGCTGGCCGATTATGACGAAGCGCCGGTGGCAGCGCACCTAAAGGGCCGGGAAATCCAACTGGAGGTCGATCTCGGGCTCGGCGAAGGCCGTGCCACCGTGTGGACCTGCGATCTGACGCACGGCTACATTGCCATCAACGCCGATTATCGCTCATGACACCTGGCGCGCTTCACGAGGCGATGCTCACGCTGCTGCGCGAGGTGACGCACACGGCGATCCTGCCCTACTACCGCACGCTTGCCGAGGACCAGATCGAGGCCAAGGAAGTGGGCGATGTGGTCACCGTGGCCGACAAGCTGTCGGAAGCCATGCTGGCCGAAGGGCTGGCGAAGATCGCCGATATACCGGTGGTGGGCGAGGAAGCGGCGTTCGCCGATCCATCGGTGCTGGGCCGCGTCACCGGCGATTGCTGGATCGTCGATCCGCTGGACGGAACGCGCAACTTCGCGCGGGGCAGCGCGCCGTTCGGCATCCTTATCGCCATGGCCACGGGCGGCGAGGCGCATACCGGGTGGATCTACGATTGCCTGACCGATCGCTTCTGCGTGGCCCATCGCGGCAAGGGTGCCTTCGTCAACGGCGAGAAGATCGCGGCGCGGGCCACCGGCGGCGCGCTGCCCGTGGCGGCCATCTCCCTGATCTTCATGGACCCCGCGCGCCGCGACGCGGTGAAACACGCGGTGGCCGAGCATTACCGCACGGTCGACGTGCCCTATTGCGCGGCCGAACAATACCCGCGCCTCGCGCTGGGGGAGAACGACGTGTCGATATTCGAGCGGACGCTGCCGTGGGACCACGCCGCAGGGGCCCTGTGGCTCAACGAGGCGGGCGGCAAATGCGCCCGCCTAGATGGCTCCCCCTATCGGGTGGACGAGTGGGAGCGGAAAGGCCTGCTCGGCGCCGCCAGCCCCGCGTTGTGGGATGAACTGGCGGAAAGGCTATCCGCGCTGCCGGATTAAGGCACGATCGCCTAACCCGGAATCGTCATTGCGAGCGTAGCGAAGCAATCCAGGGCCATTGCGCGCAACGCCCTGGATGGGTTGGCCTTTAGCCGGCTTCGCTTCCGTCGCTCACTAGAGACGACCAAGCTTTAAAGCACGCTCTCCAGCCAGCCCTTGAGCTGGCTCTTGGGCGCGGCGCCCAGCTTTTGCGCCACGGGCTGGCCATCCTTGAACAGCACCATGAGCGGGATCGACTGCACGCCGATCTTCCCCGGCACTTCCGGATTTTCCATGATGTCCATCTTGGCGATCGTCACCTGACCGGCCAACTCGTCGCTGATTTCCTCCAGCGCCGGGGCGATCATCTTGCACGGCCCGCACCAGTCGGCCCAGAAATCCACCAGGACCGGCTTGCTGGAATCGAGGACATCCGCCTGGAAGCTGGAATCGGTGACGGCTTTGGTGGCCATGGAAATGCTCCTGTATGATCTGACGGCAAATCTAGGGACGAGCGCGGCGTTGGCAACGCTCAGGGCCCAAAACTTTCCTGCGAGGTCGGCAAGTCTGGTTTGTGCGCGGCCAGCATCTCGGCGGGAATGGCGATCAGCCGGGGAACCTGCGTATAGAGCACGGCGGCTTCGACCCGCCGCCCCGGATAGATCACGCTGAGCGCCGCCGCATAGGCCGCCATCTGCCGCAAGGTGGAGCGGGGAATGTCCTCCAGCCGTTCCGGCGGGCGGCGCGCGGTCTTGAAATCGGCGATGAGCACGCGGTCCGGCGTTATCAGCAGCCGGTCGGCGGTGCCGGCGATCACTTGTCCGTCCACCGTCGCGGCAAGGGGCACTTCGGCCAGGGCGGAAGGGCCGAACAGGTCGGCCCATTGCGGCTGCGCCAGCACGGCCAGGGCGCTCGCGAGCAATTCCTCGCGCTCCGCTTCGGCCAGATCGGCGGCGTTGCGCGCCAGCCATGCGCGCGCTTTCGCCTCGCGATCGGCGGGCGCGACATCGGGCAGGCGTTCGAGCAGCTTATGCACCAGCACGCCGCGCCGGGCGGCCCGCGCCAGCGCGGCGGCGGGCAGCGGCGGATCGGCGCCCTGCTCCTCCCCGGCGGAGGACGGCGCCAGCGGGCGCGGCGGGCGCGGTTCGGGGCCGACCGGACGCAGGACCCAATTCGGCAGATCGGCGGTGGAAGGCGCTCCCTCCTCAGCCTTGTCAGGCATGGGCTCCGCCCGCTCGCCCAGTTCGAAGCGCTGGCCCCAGATCGCATCTTCCAGCGGCTCGCCGGTGAACAGCGGCGCCAGGCGGGCATACCAGCTGTCCGGCGCCGGTCCGTCCTTCTCGCGCAGGCCCAGGGCGCCGCCGATGAACAGCGCCTCCTCCACCCGGGTCATGGCGACATAGAGCAGGCGCCAATGCTCCTGCCGCTCGGCCTTGCGCGCCTGTTCCTCCACTTCGGCGATGCGGCCGACCTTCTCCAGCTTGCCGAGACCTGGCAACGGAATCTCGCGCTCCCCCTCTCCATCGCGAAGCGACAGGCCGCGCATGGGCGAACGGTCGGGGTCTCCGGTCGCATCGGCCAGGATCACGATCGGGGCCTGCAATCCTTTGGAGCCGTGGACGGTCATCACCCGCACCAGCCCCTTGCCCGCGCCGGGTTCGCGCTTCAGCTCCCCCTCGCCCGCGTCGAACCACTGGATGAAACCCTGCAAGCTGGGCGTATGCGCGGCGGAATAGGCGAGCGCGGCGTTGAGCAGCTCGTCGATCGGATCGTTCGCCTCGCGCCCCAGCCGGGCGACCAGCTTGCGCCGGCCGTCCCACGGACCGACCAGCAGCCAGTGGAGCAGTGCCTGCGGAGGCTCGAAATCGGCGCGGCGCAGCAGGTCCAGCAGCAGCGCCACGTCGGCGTGGCCGGAGCGGCGCAGATGATCCCACAGGCGCACGCCCTCGTGGCGATAGCCATGCTCCAGCAAGTCTTCCTGGCTCCAGCCGAGCAGCGGCGAGACGAGCAGGTTCGCCAGGCTGAGATCGTCGAGCGGCTGGGCGGCGAAGCGCAGGACGGCCATGAGGTCCTTCACCGCCAAGGGCGCGCCCAGCCGCAGCCGGTCCACCCCCGCCACCGGCACGCCCGCGGCATGGAGGCGCGCGACGATCAGCCCGGCCAGCTCTCGGCGCTTGCGCACCAGCACCATGATGTCGCCCGCCCCGGCCTTGCGCGGCTCTCCCTTGGCGAGCTGGAAGCTGCCGATCAGCGCCTTGACCTGCGCGGCGATCTTGTCGGCCATCCGCCGTTCGGGCTCTGAAATCCAGTTCGGCGGCTCGTCCTCTTCCTCGGCCTCGTCGGGACCCGCCTCGACCGGCTTCCACAAGGTGACGAGGCCCGGCCGCTGGTCGCCGAGATGCGGATCGGGTGCGCTGTCCAGCCCGAGGTTGCCCGGCCCGATCGCTTCCACCGCCCGGTCCACGAAGGTGAGCACCGACTGCGCCGTGCGGTATGACCGGCCGAGGCCGAGTTCCTGCAATTCGCGCGCCGCGATGCGCAGATCGCGTGCGTTCCTGGCCCATGCGGCCATTTCTTCTGCATAGCGGGCCTTGGCCACGGCGAAATTCTCCGGGCTGGTGCCCTGGAAGCCGAAGATCGCCTGCTTGTAATCCCCCACGACGAAGATCGTGCGCTGCTTGCCGTCGCGCTGGCCCGCGCCGGTGAAGAAATCATCGGTCAGCGCGCGGATGATCGACCACTGCGCGGCATTGGTATCCTGCGCTTCGTCCACCAGGATGTGATCGAACTGGCGATCCAGCTTGTAGCGAATCCATTCGCCGATGCCGCGATCGGACAGCAGGCCGGCGGCGCGGCGGATCAGATCGTCGAAATCGACCAGGCCTTCGCGCGCCTTGGCGTCTTCCCAGGCCAGGGCGAAGCGGCGACCCACGGTGAGCGCGGGCGTGAGCAAGTCCACCAGCGCGAGCTGGGTGCGATGTTCGATCACGGCGCCGATGCACATCGCCACCTGCTCCGCGTCATGGCGGTAATCCGGGTCGATCTTGTCCTGCGAGGCGGAGGCCCGCAGTTCCCCTGCCTTGGTGAAGAAGACATCGAACAAGTCTGGGATCGCTTCCGCCCGCGCAGTGGGATGGCCCGCCAGCCATGCCGCGATCCGTTCGGCGTTGCCCTGCCCTGTCTTGGCCGGCCAGGCCGAATTGACCTCCATGCAGCGGCGCAGCGCGGCGCAATCGAACGCGTCTTCATGGCACAGCGCGGCCAGCGTTCCGGGGCCGGCATCCGCCGCCAGGCCGATAAGCCGGCGCACGCGGGCTTCCAGAGGCTCTTGCCAGCCGCCGGCGCCGAACCACGCCTCGCGCGCTTCGGCGCAGCGCATCAGCCACTTGCGGGCGCCGTCCGGCCCCATGCGCAGCGACAGCATTTCGAGCGCGGCGATCTGCGCCTGGTCCCCGTGCCGTTCCCACGCGATCAGCAGATCGGCGAGCACCTGGTGAGCCAGCAGATCCCGGTCGCGATCCTCCATCGGCCGGGTGCCGGGGATAAGCCCGGCCTCTTCCGGGAAGGCCGCCAGCAACCATTGCGCGAAGGCGTGGATCGTATCGATGCGCAGGCCCCCGCCGGGGCAATCGAGCACGGCGGCGAACAGCGTCCGCGCGCGGGCCTGGGCCGCCGCATCACCGGGCGCGCCGATGGCGAACAGGTCCCGCGCCAGCGCCTCGGGCTTCATCCGCACCCAGCTCGCCAGAACGGCGCTGATACGCTCGGCCATTTCGGCCGCCCCGGCCTTGGTGAAAGTGAGGCAGAGAATCTGTTCCGGGCGGATATCGGGCCGCAGCAGCAGGCGCAGCACGCGGGCGGAGAGGACCTGCGTCTTGCCAGTGCCGGCGGAGGCGGAAAGCCACACGCTGTCACCCGGATCGACCGCGCGGGCTTGGTTGTCCTTGAGCGGGTGGACCAGGCTGCTCACCGTTCGCGCCCCATCCATTCGTCCAGCCGCATGAGCTGGTCGTAATCGGCATAGCCGGGGAAATCGGGCGCCACCCGGGCGGTGAACGGCTCATCCCCCGTCAGCCAGCCGCCGACCGCCCGCTGCAGATGTTCGAGCGTCAGCGGCAGGAAATCCTCCAGCGGAATCCCCTTCCGCTTGCCCGGAACGAGCACGGGTGTTTCCACATAGCCGAACGCATTCTCGCCGCGCCGGCGATGGTCCTTGCCGAGCGACCAGTATTCGAAGCCGGTCACCCCTCCTTCCACGCCTTCGACCCCGCCCGCCTCGGCCATCAGGCCCAGCGCGCCGAGTTGCAGGCGATAGCCCTTGGCGACTTCGGCGGCCGAAGGGGGCTTTCCGGTCTTGTAGTCGATCACCGCCAGGGTGCCGTCCGGCAGGCGATCGAACCGATCGGCGCGGCCGTAGATACGCACGCCGCCGATGCGCATCTCCGCCTTCCGTTCGACCGCGAGGACCGTGCGCCCTTCCCCCTCCGCCGCACGGACTGTCTCCGCGATCCAATCCAGCGCAGCGAGTAGTCGTGGCTGCCACAGCGCACGGAGCAGGGGGTGCGCGTCCATCCCGCGCAGCTTCTCCAGCGCGATGGCGTGGATGTCACCGCCCCGTTCGTGCCACGTCTGGAGGATGGCGTGGGCCAGGCTCCCCTGCCAGGCCGGCGTCGGCTCCGCATCCAGCGCGTCGAGCGGGTCCAGCCGCAGGATGTGCTTCGCGTAGAACTGATAAGGATCCCCGATCAGGGTATCGAGAGCCGTCACGCGCACATCGACCTGGCGCTGTTCGAGCGAGGGGCGCGGCTGCGGCCGGGGATGGGGCGGAACCGGCGGCGGTTCGTTCAGCGCGTGGACCAGCCGGGGGATTTCGACCTCGCGATGATCCTTCGCCAGCTCGCCCAGCAAGGCCTCCACCCTCAGCCAGAACCGGCTGGCGATTGCCGGCCCGCCGGCATCGCGCCGCGCGCGGCTGAGCACCACCTCGGGCGCGCCGAGCGCCCCGGCGAGATCGTGCGCGGCAAGGCCGATGCGGAAATCCGCCCCCGGCACGCCGAGCGCGCGCAGCACCGGTGGCGCCAACAGGGGATCGGCCGCCGGCGTGGCCGGCCAGCTGCCTTCGTTGAGCCCGGCGCAGATCGTCAGTTCCGCGCGAGTCATCCGCGATTCGAGCAGGCCGTAGATCGCCACGCGCGGATGGCCGCCCCACGGCGGGCGCACCGCCACGCGGTCCATCGCCTCGCGCAGCACGGCGGGAAGCTCCGCCGGATCGAGCCGGGTGCCCACCTCGCGCGCGTGATGGCGGATGTCCTCCACGAAAGCCGCCAGGGCGCGGCCGTCCGCCTGCGCCCACAGCGCCTCGCCGCACAAGGCCTCGCCCGCGGCGACCAGGCCATCGAGCAGATCGGCCAGTGCCGCTTCCCCGCCGGCCGGAAGCGGCGCCAGGAGCGCTTCCACCTCGCCCCACCAGGGCGATACGCCCGCTCGCTTGGCCACGGCGCGCAGCGGCTCGAACCCTGGTTCCCGGCGCGGGCCGCGCAGCGCCAGTTCGAACGCGCGCGCCTTGTCCAGCCAATCGCCCCGCCCTTCGCCGGACCGGACCAGCGGATGTTCCAGCAGCGCCATGAGCGGCACCGGCGCCGCCTGCTCGGCCGCCACTTCGGCCAGCAGCAGCAGCACGCGGCCGGCGGCGGTCTGCGGCAGGGGGCGGCCGGCGGAATCGTCCGCCTCGATATTCCAGCGGCGCAGATGCTGGACGATGCGCCCGGCAAGGCCGCGATCGGGGGTTATCACGGTGACCCGCTTTTCCGGCGTTTCCAGCGCCTGGCGCACCAGCAGGGCAACGGCCTGCGCCTCCTCCTCAGGATTGGCGGTTTCCATCAGCCGCACGCCCGCGAGCCGGCGCTTCGCCGCTGGAAGGGCGACCCAGGCCTTGCTCGCTTCCGGCGGCAGGAACAGGCTGGAAATCGCATGGCTGCGCTCCGGCGGCGCCGCGCCCGGCCCGGCCCGGTGCCACGGCTGCACTTCCTCGCGCGAGACCCACAGGCGATTGAGCAGGAGCTTCAGATGATATTGCGGATGGGTCACCGCATCGTCCCGCCCGAAGGGAACGTCCGCCCCGCGCGCGGCGGCCGTGCCCAGTTCCTCCCACACCGCGGCATCCATCGCCAGATCGAGATCCGGCAGGATCACCGCGCCTTGCGGCAGGCGCGCCACGCGGCGCAGCAAGGCGGCGACGCCTTTGGCAGCGCTCGTCACCCCGGCGGCGATCACCGGCGTTTGCGGCGGATCGTGGCGCCAGCGTTCGGCGGCATGGCGGAACAGGCGGCCGCGCCGGTCGGCGGCATCGAACGCGCCCCGGGCGATCAGCTCCGCGAACCAGCGGGTCTGCACGCGCGCAAACAGGCGCAGGCTGTTTTCCCAATGCCCGGCCAGGTCCCCCAGCAAGTCCAGCACGCGGGGCTGCAGCAGTTCTTCCGGCCCGATCTCCTCGGCCAGCAGGCGGTCCATCGTCCGGCCAAGCTCGAACGAAAGCCGCAGCAGCGCGCTGCCTTTCAGTTCGGGGCGTTCCTCGCGGATCAGCTCGGCGATGCGGAGCCACCGGCGCGTGGCATCGACCGCCGGCGGGATCGCTTCCCCCGCGCCGAGCGGATCGAGCAGCGGGCCGAGCGCCTCGTCCAGATCGAGATCGCCCACCACCGCCATGCGCGGCATCAGCAGGCCCCGCTGGCCTTCCTGGGCGCCGGAATGGCGAACGAAGGCCTCCGTCATCGTACGCACGGCGCGCCCGCTGGGAAGCAGCAGCGTCACCCGGGCCAGCCCGAACTCCGCATCGGCATAGCGCGGCACGAGGCCCGCCACCAAGGCATCCGCGAACCCCCGGTGCGCGGGAATCGAATAGACTTTCGGAGCCGGGCGGTCAGGCACCGGCCAAGGCCGCTTCGGTCAAGCGAACTGCCTGCGGATTGCCCACTTCGAACCACTGGCCGGTGAAGACCGCGCCATAGAGCCGCCCTTCCTCGATCGCCCGGTCCCACAGCACATTGGTGGAGAACGGCCCTTCCGGCGGATCGCGCAGCAGCCGCTTGGCGACGAGCTGGATGCCGGTGAAGATGAACGGCGCGATGCGGCCCCGCCTGCGGCGGATGAGCCGGCCCCGCCCGTCCATGTGGAAATCGCCCTTGCCGGCGAAATTGCGCGCGCCGATGTGGGGGACCAGCAGCAGCAGCGCATCCATCCGCCGCGCATCCCACAGGATCGAGAGATCGCGGAAGGCGCTGCTCGGCCCGTCGAGCCAGATATTGTCGCTGTTCACGCTGAAGAACGGATCGGGCAGCAGCGCCTGCGCCTTCACCATTCCCCCGCCCGTTTCCATGAGCTGCGCCCGCTCGTCGGAAAAGATCACCGCAGGCCGCGTGCGGTTCTTCACATGGGCTTCGATCGCGTCGGCCAGATAATGGACGTTGACCACCGCCCTGGCGATCCCCGCATCGGCCAGCCGGTCCAGCGCATGGTCCAGCAGGGGCTTGCCCGCCACGCGGATCATCGGCTTGGGCTGGCTCAGCGTCAGCGGGCGCATCCGCTTGCCGAGCCCGGCGGCAAGAACCATCGCGGTGTCGGAAGCAAGCTCTGTCACGCGCGGGGTTTCCCTGGACGTCTCATCGAATCTCCCCGCCGCCGCTATCGCGCAAATCTTGCGGAATATTGGCGGCGAACCATTCGGCCACCGGGCCCAGCGCCGGATGCGCCAGATCGCGCTTCATCGCGGCCCATACGCGCGGGATCATCGGCAGGTAGCGGGGCTTGCCGTCGCGCAGTGACAGCCGCGCGAAGATGCCCACGATCTTGGCGTTCCGCTGCGCGCCCAGCCGGGCGTAATCCGCCTCGAAATCCGGCCCCGCCTCCACTTGCGCCAGATAGCGATCCAGCATCGCGCGTTCGAGCGCGGGCGACACGTCGCGCCGCGCATCCTGCAGCAGCGAGACCAGATCGTAAGCCGGATGGCCGACGAGCGCGTCCTGAAAGTCGATCAGGCCCTGCTCCCCGCCCGGCAGCAGCATGATGTTCTCGGCATGATAATCGCGCAGCACGGTGACGCCCGGGCTCTGCCGCCCGAGCAGGGGATCGAGCACCGCGTCCCACGCCGCGTGCCAATCGCCTTCGCTCACCGAAAGGCCCATCGCCGGACAATACCATTCGACGAACAGCGCCGCCTCGCGCTGGTAAGTCGCCCGGTCATACGGCGCGAAGGGGCCCGGCGGCCGCCGGTGGAGCGCGACCAGGGCATCGACGGCGCGGGCATAGACCTCTTCCTCGGCCTGCGGATGCTCGTCCAGCCAGTCGCGCATGCGGTCGCTGCCGAAATCCTCGATCAGCACCAGCCCGCGCGCGGTATCCTGGGCATGAATCGCCGGCGCGCGCATGCCGTGCTCGGCAAGCCAGCGGCAGACATGGAGGAAAGGGCCGGGATCCTCGTGCGGCGGCGGCGCATCCATCAGCATGGCGCACTGCGCCCCGCTGCGGATACGGAAATAACGGCGGAAACTGGCATCGCCCGGCAGCGGTTCGACCGCCGCCCCGCCCCAGCCCGCATTCTCGAGGAAGGCGTCCAGGCCCTCCGGCAATCCCGCGCTCATGCCAGGCGCCCTACCCAATCCGCGCCGGGTTCGACAATCGCCTTGCGCCCGGTTCCCGCAATTTCCAGCGTGATGGCCAGGCAAGCCGGCTCTTGCGCGAAGCCGCCGGCGTTTTCCGGCCATTCGGCGATCAGCACGGCGCCCTGGCGATAATCGTCCAGCCCCAACTCCTCTACCTCGCGTGGATGCTCCAGCCGATAGAAATCCGCATGGACCAGCGGCAGGCGCACGGCCGGCGGATCATAGGTTTCGATCAGGGTGAACGTCGGCGACGGCACATCCCCGCCATGGCCGAGAGCGCCGATGATCGCGCGCGCCAGCGTGGTCTTGCCCGCGCCCAGGCCGCCGGACAGCGCCAGCACGTCACCCGGCAGCAGATGCCCGGCGATACGCCGGCCGAAGGCTTCCATCGCCGCCAGGTCCGGCAGGTCCACGATCACGGCAAGTTGATCGTGGCGGTGGTGCCGACGCCCTTTTCCGACTGCATATCAAGCCGGCCGCCGTGCGCTTCGACCAGCTGGCGAGCCAGCGGTAGGCCGAGGCCGCCACGCCGCCCTTCCGGCTTGCCATCGGCGCCGATGCGATAGCCATCGAGCGCGCGGGCCAGCTCGCTGGGCTTCATGCCCGGGCCATTGTCGGAAACGACGATGCGCACGCCCTGCTTGCGGCGCGTCAGGCCCACCAGCACCCGGCCGCCCTTGGGCGTGGCGGCGATGGCATTGTCCAGCAGGTTGCCGATCGCCCGGCCGAGCTGGCGCGGATCGGCCATGGTCTTGCCCGCCGTCTTGTCGCCGCGCAGGTCCAGCGTCAGGCCCCGCGCGTCCAGCGTTTCCTCCCGCTCGCGCACGATGCGGGTGACGAAGGACAGAAGCTCGATCTCCTCCGGCTGGATCGGCAGCAGGCCGGCTTCGCTCTGCGTCAGGTCCAGCACCGTTTCGATCTGCGCCCTCAGCCGCTCCACCGCCGAGAGGATCGCCGCGACATATTCCTGCGCCTGCGCCGAAAGATCGCCGGCGACACCGCTCTGGAGCAGTTCGGCGAAGCCGCCGATCGACGTCAGCGGCGTGCGGAATTCATAGCTCATGTTGGCCAGGAAGCGCGTCTTGACCGCGTCCGCTTCCTCCAGCGCGGTGGCCCGTTCGCGCAGGGCGTCTTCCGCCTTGCGGCTGTCCGTCACGTCGAGCACGGTCAGCAGGCCGTTGCCATCGGGAAGCGGCACGCCGGCGAATTCCAGCGTCCGCCCGTCCGAAAGGGTCACTTGCCCGCCGCGCTGGCGGCGATCGAGCGTGGCCGCGCGCACGATCTCGCCGATCGCCTGCCGCTGCGCCGGGCGCGCCAGGCGCGGGCCGATCCGTTCAAGCAGCGCCTCGATATGCGGATGCTCGTCCAGCCATTCGTCCGGCAAGCCCCAGATTTCCGGGAAGCGCCGGTTCCACAGCTGCATCCGCCCATCCGGCGCGAAGACCGCGAGCGATTCGAACAGGCTGTCGAACGTCGCCGTGCGGGTGCGCAGCAGGGTGTCGCGCACGGCGGAGAGCGCCAGCTGTTCCGAGCGGTCCTCGGCAATCATCACCAGGCCGCCATCGGGCTGCGGCTGGGCCACGATCCGCAAGTGCGTGCCGTCGCTCAGCGTCCAGGCGTCCTCGCTGGTTGCGCCGGCCGTGAACCAGCCGCCCAGCTCCCGCCGCCACACCGGGAAATCGCGCGCTTCGGGCAGCCGGCCCGCATCGCGCGCCATGTCCAGGAAGCGGTCGAATTCCAGCGGATCGAGCCGGGCGTTGGGCGGCAAGGCGAATATCCGCTGGAACGGCTGGTTGGCGAACGTCAGCCGGCGCTCACCGTCAAATTGCGCCACGCCGATCGAAAGCTGATCGAGCATCGAGCGCTGCGCTTCGCGGAAGGCGCGGAAGGCGCGCGCCTGTTCCTCCATCTCCTCGAGATCGATGCCATAGCCGGCCACTCCTTCGCGGCCGAGCGGCAGGTCGCTGACGCGCAGCGTGCGCCGCTGGGTGCCCACGGTGGCCTGGACGATCCGCTCCACCGGCAAGTCCTTGTCGCTCGCCTGGCGGGCCACTTGCGCGGCGGGCAAGCCATCGACGGCCTCGATCAGCTCGATCTGGTTGCGGACCACTTCTTCGGCGCTCTGCGCGCCGACGGCCTCGACATAGGCGGTGTTGACCAGCCGCAGCTGCATGTCCGGCCCGCGGAACCACATCGGGATCGGCGCGGCTTCGATAAGCCCCACCAGCGCCGCGAAATCCTTGCGCGCGCTGGAGGTTTCCGCGCGCAGGCGAGCCAGTTCCTTCTGGCTTTCGGTGAAATCGAACCACCACACCAGCGCCGCCCCGCCCGGCGCGATCACGGCATCGGCGAGATGGCCGCGCAGGGCGAGGCTCTTGCCCGATCCGCGCGGGGTGACCACCATGCGGAACGGCGCGGCGGTCTTCTGCGTCTTGCGCACGGCTTCGCGCAGCTCACCGAGATCTTCGGTGGACAAGCCGGCATCGCCCGCGTCCAGCTCGCTGAGGAAGCCCGGCAGGCTGTCGAGCCCGAGCCAGGCCGCCAGCCTGTCCGGCCCTTCGATCTTGCCGTCGGCCCTGACCAGCAGCGGCACCGCCGGCGAATCCTCGATCATCCGCCCCAGCCGCCGCGCGGTGCCGCGCGCGGCGCGGGCCTGCCGGGCACGCCCCTGAGCGGCCAGCACCAGCCACACCGCGCCGAAAGTCCAGGCCGCGAGCAGGAGCCCAAGCAGCACCAGAGCGACGGGAGAAAGTTCCATGACCCGTCAGCTATTAGGGCGGCGGGGGGGATGCAATGGCCGCGCCGAGATACGCACGGAATTGCCGGACGAATGGACGCCCCGTTCCGCCCGACAGGAAAAAAGAGGGGCGGCCGCGCGCGTGGCGGCCGCCCTCCGCCCGATCACAGGGTCCAGTACGCGATCGACGCGATGATGCCGATCACGGCGACCAGCACCGCGGCGATCGCGACGATGTCCTTGCCGGCGAACTTGTCGATATGTTCTTCCCGGAACAGGGCATAGCCGCTGCCGATGTCCTCCTGGCTGGCCAGGATACCGATGTCGAGCGCCGAAGCCTGGCGCTTGAACCAGGTCTTGAGTTCACCCAGCTCGTGGTGGGTGACATCCGGATAGCGTTTGAGAAGCGCGGAAACGCGCGCAAGCCGATCGGCGCCCGCCGGGCGGCCGTTGTCGTCTGTAGTCATGATCTTTCCTGATATTCGCGAAATAAAGGGATGGCCCCTGGCAGGGGCGCACGGCGAATTCAGGCGAGAGGCGGCCCTCGTGGCGGGGTGGCCGCGGCAAGGACGCGCCGGGGCGGCGCGCGGGCATGATCGGGAATGGGCCAGGCGAGCCGCGGGCCGCCGGCATTCTCGGCCAGCGGAACGGGCGCGGGCATGACCGGCGGCAGAGGCGGATGCAGCGGCGCGATCCGCAGATCCGCCGCCATCGGGCGCCGCACCGGCAGCGCCATTTCGACCGAGCTGGCGCTGACCGCCGGCCCATTATCCGGATGCAGCGACAGCGGCTTGGCCGGCACGGCTTGCAGCGCCGTGATCCCCAGGATCAGGGCGATGAAAATCCGCAGCCGCAAAAGACGATGCATGACGCTGGCCATACCCGGAAACCTAGGCATCCCTCTCAGGAGGAGCAAGGTTTCCGGGCGATGGCCGGCGCAGATCAATAGCGGTAGTGATCGGCCTTGAACGGCCCTTCCACCGGCACGCCGATATAGTCGGCCTGGCGCTGGTTGAGCTTGGTCAGCTTAACGCCCAGCTTGTCGAGATGCAGCGCGGCGACCTTTTCGTCGAGGTGCTTGGGCAGGACGTAGACATCCTTGTCGTATTCGCCGCCCTTGGTGAACAGCTCGATCTGCGCCAGCGTCTGGTTGGTGAAGCTGCAGCTCATCACGAAGCTGGGGTGCCCGGTGGCGCAGCCGAGGTTGACCAGCCGGCCCTTGGCGAGGATCAGGATCTGCTTGCCATCGGGGAAGGTCACCAGGTCGGTGCCAGGCTTCACTTCCTTCCAGTCATAGTTGTCCAGCGCGCTGATCTGGATCTCGCTGTCGAAGTGGCCGATGTTGCAGACGATGGCCATGTTCTTCATCGCCTTCATGTGCTCGGCGGTGATCACGTCCTCGTTGCCGGTGGCGGTGACGAAGATGTCGCAGCGTTCCACCGCTTCTTCCATCGTCACGACTTCATAGCCTTCCATCGCCGCCTGCAAGGCGCAGATCGGATCGATCTCGGTCACCATCACGCGGGCGCCGCCGTTGCGCAGCGAGGCCGCGCTGCCCTTGCCCACATCGCCGAAGCCGGCCACGCAGGCGACCTTGCCGGCCAGCATCACGTCGGTCGCGCGGCGAATGGCGTCGACCAGCGATTCCTTGCAGCCGTAGAGGTTGTCGAACTTCGACTTGGTCACGCTGTCGTTCACGTTGATCGCCGGGAACGGCAGCTTGCCCTGCTTGGCCAGGCTGTAGAGCCGGTGGACGCCGGTGGTCGTCTCTTCCGACACGCCCCTGATCGCCTGGACCGACTTGGTGAGATAGCCCGGCTTGCGCTTGAGGAAATCCTTCAGCGCGCGGACGAACTCCACCTCTTCGGCATTGCTCGGCTCGAACAGCGGCTCGCCCGCTTCCACGCGCGCGCCCCACAGCGCGAACATCGTGGCATCGCCGCCATCGTCGAGGATCATGTTGGCGGTGGTGTCGCCGGAACCGTCGGCATCCCAATCGAAGATGCGGCCGACGTAATCCCAGTAATCGGCCAGGCTTTCACCCTTCACCGCAAACACCGGAATGCCCTGCGCGGCGATCGCGGCGGCGGCGTGATCCTGGGTGGAAAAGATGTTGCAAGTGGCCCAGCGCACGTCGGCCCCCAGCGCCACCAGCGTTTCGATCAGCACGGCGGTCTGGATCGTCATGTGCAGCGAGCCGGTGATGCGCGCACCCTTGAGCGGCTGCGCCGCGCCATATTCCTCGCGCACCGCCATCAGGCCGGGCATCTCGGTTTCGGCAATGGCGATTTCGTCGCGGCCGAACTCGGCCAGGGCGATATCCTTCACGACATAATCGTTTTCAGCGACGGCAGCGGTGGCCACGTGCAATTCTCCTGTGTTTTTCAAGGGAGGGCTCCGCCGGGGCTCCATGCGGCAACCGCTGGTGCGCGCCATAGCCGCATTGAACCGGAAAGGTAAACCCGGCTTCGTCCGGCCGCTTCGCGCGCGAGGGCAAAAAGAATCCGGCGGCATGTCACATTCGCGCCCGCCGCCTCGTCAGGAGATCGTCATCCAGGACAAAGGATCAAGAGCATGAACACCCGCCTCAACACCTTCGCCGTTTCGCCCGAGATCATGCAGGCCTGGCTCGCCTGTTCCGACAAGGTCGCCGAAAGCGGCCTGGAGAAGCCGCTGCTGGAACTGGTGAAGATCCGCGCCTCGCAGATCAATCATTGCGCCAACTGCCTGAACATGCACACTTACGAAGCCCGGCAAGCGGGCGAGACCGAGCAGCGCATCGCGCTGGTCGCGGCCTGGCGGGAAGCGCCGTGCTATACGGACCGGGAGCGGGCCGCGCTGGCCTGGACCGAGCAGATGACGCTCATCGCCGAAAAGGGCGCGCCGGACGATGTCTATGCCGCGCTGGAAGCGCAGTTCAGCAAAGAGGAGCAAGTGAAGCTGACCATGGCGATCATCGTCATCAACGGCTGGAACCGGCTCGCCGTGGGGTTCAACCTGTTCGATGCGAGCCGCGGCTGGAAGGCATGAGCGAAGCGGCCGCCCAGTTCGACGCGCTGAGGCCCCGGCTGATGCGCGTCGCCTATCGCATGTTAGGCTCCGTCTCCGATGCCGAGGACGTGGTGCAGGATGCCTGGCTGCGCTGGCAAGCCGCGGATCGCGGCGCGGTGCGCGTGCCGGAAGCGTTCCTGCGCCGCGTGGTCACGCGCCTGTGTCTCGATCAGCTCAAGTCAGCGAAGGTGCGGCGCGAGCAATACGCCGGCCCCTGGCTGCCCGATCCGCTAGTGGCGGAAGCGGAAGAGGACGAGGCGGAGGATGTCACCCTGCCGCTGATGCTGGCGCTGGAACGCCTTTCGCCGCTGGAACGCGCGGCCTTCCTGCTGCACGACGTGTTCGGGGAAAGCTTCGAGGCGATCGCCGACAGCTTGGGCCGCGAACCGGCGGCCTGCCGCCAGCTCGCCGCCCGCGCGCGGGAACATGTGCGGGCGGAAAAGCCGCGCTTCCCGGTCGACCGCGCGCACGGGATGGAAATCGCCGAAGCCTTCTTCACGGCCACGCGCGAAGGGCAGACCGCACGGCTCGGCGCGATCCTGGCCGAGGACGTCCGCCTCCATTCGGATGGCGGGGGCAAACGGCCCGCCGCCGCCCGCGTGATGCGCGGCGCCAGCGAGGTAACCCGCACGTTCGCCGCCATCGCCCGCCTTTCGCGCGGACGGCCGGGCGAACTGATCCGCTATGCCTATGTCAACGGATTGCCCGGCTTCGTCACCCGCGAGGCGGATGGCGTGCTGCAAACCAGCGCCCTGCTGATCGAGGACGGGCGGATCAAGGCGATCTACGTGATGCGCAATCCGGACAAACTGCGGCACCTGGAACGGTCGGTGCATTAGGGGATGTTCTCTCGTTCTCAGCCCTGGGATCGTCATTGCGAGCGTAGCGAAGCAATCCAGGGCGACAGTGCCATACGCTCTGGATTGCTTCGCTACGCTCGCAATGACGAAAGTTGAGGTTGGCGGCGGCTGCCGGTTGCGCGCCCCGCCCTGTGCCTTATCTAGCGGCATGACGGGAACAGGAGAGATTCCGATGACGATTGCGAAGGGTGACAAGCTGCCGGACGTGACCTTGGTCAAGGCCACCGAGAACGGGCCGGAGAAAGTGCAGACCGGCGATTACTTCAAGGGCAAGAAAGTCGCCCTGTTCTCCGTGCCCGGCGCGTTCACGCCGACGTGCTCTGCCAAGCATCTGCCCGGCTTTGTCGAGAAGGCGCAGGAGCTGAAAGCCAAGGGCGTGGACGAGATCGTCGGCACCGCGGTCAACGATGCTTTCGTGATGGGCGCGTGGAACAAGGCTTCCGGTTCGCCCGACATCACCATGCTTGCCGACGGCAACGGCGAATTCGCCGAACAGCTGGGGCTGACGATGGACGGCAGCGGCTTCGGCATGGGCAAGCGCGCCCAGCGCTATTCGATGATCGTCGACGATGGGGTGGTGCAGGAACTGAACGTCGAAGCCCCGGGGGACTTCAAGGTTTCCAGCGCCGAGCACATGCTCGGCCAGCTCTGAACCCTGGACGCATAACCCTGTAACGAAGAAGGGCGCCCCGCTAGAGGCGCCCTTCCCGTTTCAACCGGGTGCGGCCGGTCAGCTCATCGCGTGCTTCATCGCGCTGGCCCGGTCATGGCCCTTGCGGATGGAGCCGATGCACTGCTCCACCACGCCGCGAGCCGGGGCGGACAGCTCGTCGTCCGTCACCGCGGCCTCGAACTTCGCCTTGATGTAGTCCTCGCCGCGCTCGACCTCGTTGACGATGGCCTTTTCATTATGCCCGGTGATCGCCGCCTTGAGATCGGCCCAGCCGCGATGGACGGCGCCCGCGGTGGAACCGTGCATTTCCGGATCGCCGCCCGCCGCGCGGACCTGCTGCTGCAAGTCGGCCGCCACGTGGCTGCGTTCCTGCGACATCTCGGCGAAGAACTGCCGGTGCATCGCATCCTCGCTGTGCTCGGCCGCTTCCTGATAGCCTTTCACGCTATCCAGGGTGGTGGCGATGAGGGTGTTGAGAACGCTGGTATCGTGTGAAGTGTTCATGGGAAGCTCCTGTGAAAGGGACTACCCATGAAGCGAGCGAAGCCGCGCTCCGTTCCGCCGATGTCACATGGACTCGGCCAGCCGCGCCGCCGGCAAGGCCGGGCGCAGGGCGCCTATTTCATCCACTGCACATCGGCGCCGAGCGAGACGAAATTGTCCACGAAGTTGGGATGGGCCCGGCGGATCGGATCGGCATCGAGGATGGTCGATTCGCCTTCGATGGACGAAGCCACCATGAGCAGCGCGATCGCCACGCGGATGATATAGGGGCTGGTCACCGTGGCCGGCGCCAGCGGATCGCCACCGAAGGTGATCAGCCGGTGCGGATCGCACAGTAGCGTATGCGCGCCGAACAGCGAGAGTTCGGTGTGCCAGGTCAGCCCGCCTTCATAGACCTTGTTCCAGAACATCACCTGGCCTTCGGCCTTCACCCCCAGCGCGATGAAGATCGGCAGCAGGTCGGCCGGGATATAGGGCCAGGGCGCCGCCTCCACCTTGGTGATGAGGTGCGAGGTGAAGTTCTCCTCCACCTTCAGCCGCGCCGGCGCGGCCAGACGCGACCAGCCGTCTTCGTGCCGCACCTCGGCGCCGAACTTCCCGAACGTGCGGTCGATCAGGTCGAAATGTTCCGGATGGTCGTTGCGCACGGCGATATCGCCGCCGGTCACCGCCGCCAGCGCCAGGAAGGTGGCGATCTCGTGGAAATCGTCGGCGAAGGTGTAATCCCCCCCGTGCAGCGGAGCGCCGCCTTCCACCGACACCATCGAGGTGCCCTTGCCCACGATCCGCGCGCCCATCAGCTCCAGCACGGCGCACATTTCCTGCACGTGCGGCTCGCAGGCGGCGTTGACGATCTGCGAGGTGCCCTTCACCGTCAGCGCGCTGAGGATGAAGTTCTCGGTCGTGGTGACGGAGGCATATTCCAGCCACATCCGCGCCGGCTGCCCGTTGCCGCCGGCGCGGAACACGATCTCGTGCCCCGACTGGCTGACTTCGGCCCCGAAGGCGCGGAACACGGCAACGTGCGGATCGATCTCGCGCGCGCCCAGGGTGCAGCCCTTCACCTCATGCTCCAGCCGCGCCTCGCCCAGCCGCGCGAGCAGGCCGGGGATCATCATGATCGAAGCGCGCATGGCCTGCGGCAGCGTGGCGCTGGCGCCCGGGCTGATCGTCGAATGATCGAGTTCCAGCACCTTGGCCTGCTTGTCCCACGCCACTTTCGAGCCCAGCTCGCCGAAGAATTCGACGATCCGGGTCACGTCCGTGATCTCGGGCACGTTGCGCAAGATGATCGGCGCATCCGTCAGCAACGTGGCGCACAGGACCGGCAGCACGGCGTTCTTGTTGGCGGAAGGCTCTATACGGCCGGTGAGCGGCTTTCCGCCCCTGACAAGCAAGGCTGTCAAATCAGTACCCCATCAGCTTCAGGACTTCCTGCCGGCTCTTCTCGTCCCGGCGGAAGATGCCCATGACCCGGCTGGTGACCATGTTGACCCCCGGCGTGCGCACGCCGCGCGCGGTCATGCAGGCATGGCTCGCCTCGATCACCACCGCCACGCCCTTGGGCCTGAGTTCGTCCCAGATGCACTGGGCCACTTCGGCAGTAAGCCGTTCCTGGATCTGCAACCGCCGGGCATAGCCGTGAAGCACGCGGGCGAGCTTGGAAATGCCCACCACCCGGTCCGTCGGCAGATAGGCGATCGCCGCCTTGCCGATGATCGGCGCCATGTGATGTTCGCAATGGCTCTGGAACGGGATGTCCTTCAGCAGCACGATCTCGTCATAGCCGCCGACTTCCTCGAACGTGCGGCTGAGATGCGCGGCCGGATTTTCCGTATAGCCGACGCAATATTCCCTCCACGCACGGGCGACTCGCTTCGGCGTATCCAGCAGGCCTTCGCGCGCGGGATCGTCCCCCGCCCAGCGGATCAGCGTGCGGATCGCCTCCTGCACCTCTTCCGGCACCGGCAGCTTGCCGTCCTGCTCATCAACGTCATTGTCCGGACCCTGGGGACTGCTCATCGGCGGCGGCGCTTCCTGTTCACGCGGATCATCGTAGGCGCCCATAAGCTGCCGCGACGGAAAAGACCACGGTTCCCATCGCGATCGCCGGGAAAGTGGGTATAGTGACCCTGTCGAGCAAGGGGGTTCGTCCATGACCGGAAACACCATGGCAGCGCATCGCGGCTCCGAAGGGCCGGCCCCGCCGATCTGGCTCCAGGGCAGCTTCCGCCTGCTGTTCACCGGCGGTGCGCTGTGGGCGCTGGTCGTCGTGGTGCTGTGGGTCGGCGCGCTGGGCGGCGCGTGGACGCTGCCGACCGCGATGGACCCGCTCGCCTGGCACCAGCATGAGATGCTGTTCGGCTATCTCGGCGCGGTCATCGCCGGGTTCCTCAGCGCGGCGATCCCGAACTGGACGGGGCGGCCAGTGATGACCGGCTGGCCCGTCGCGGCCTTCGTCGGCCTGTGGGCCGCGGCTCGGCTGGCGCTGCTGTTCTCCACCGTGGTGCCGCCGCTCCTTGCCGCCATGCTCGATGTCGGCTTCCTGCTGGTGCTGTTCGGCTATGCCGCGCGGCAGATCTTCGCCGCGCGCAACCGCAACAAGCCGATCCTGATCGTCCTGCTGCTGCTGGCCGCCGCCTGCGGGATAGACCATGCGGCCGCGCTGGGAATGACGGCCGATCCCGCCATCGGCGTGCGGGCCGGCTTCGCGCTGATTGTCACGCTGATCGCCCTCATCGGCGGCCGGATCATCCCTGCTTTCACCCGCAACTGGCTGACGCGCCAGGGCCGCACCGATAAGCTGCCGGTCATGGCCAATCGCTTCGATTACGCGGTGATCGCGGTGACGGCGCTCACCCTGGCCGCCTGGGTGCTCGCGCCCGATGCGCGCCCCGTGGCCTGGCTGCTGCTGGTATCCGGCGCGCTGCATGCCGTGCGCCTGGCCCGCTGGTCTGGCCTGAGCGCACTGACGGATGCCTTGGTCTTCGTCCTCCACGTCTCCTACGCGTGGCTGCCGGTGGGCCTGCTGCTGCTCGGCGCAGCCGTGCTGTGGCCGGCGGCCGTGCCCTTGTCGAGTGCCATGCACGCGCTGGGCGCCGGCGCGATGGCGGCGATGACCCTGGCAGTCATGACCCGGGCGACGCGCGGCCACACCGGCCGCCCGCTGGAAGCGGATGGCGCCACCGTGCTCATCTATGCGCTGGTCAATCTGGGCGCCCTGCTGCGCGTCACCGCGCCGTTCCTGCCGCTCGATTACATGCTGGCCATCCGCGTGGCCGGCGGCCTGTGGAGCGGCGCCTTCCTGCTGTTCGTGCTGATATACGGCCGCATGGCCCTGCAGCGCCCGCCCGGCAGCCCGGCCTGATCGCCGCGCTGGAACGGATGCGCCGAACCGCTCGTTACCTGGCCAAGCGAGGCATCATGGCGAAGTATTCCAAGGGCGACCGGGTAAGCTGGAATTCCGAAGCCGGCCGGGTAAGCGGCCGGATCATCAAGATCCATGAGCAGGATTTCGAGTACAAGGGCCACCCACGCCACGCCTCTAAGGAAGCTCCCCAATATGAGATCGCCAGCGACAAGACCGATCACATCGCCGCGCACAAGGAAGAAGCGCTGACGAAGATCGGCTGATCGTGGCTGCCTTCACCACGATCGGCCATTCGAACCGCACCCTGGATGAGTTCCTCGGCATGCTGCGCGAAGCCCAGGTCAGCCTGGTGATCGACGTGCGATCCTTCCCCAGATCACGCAGCAACCCCGCCTACAATATCGATCGGCTGCCGGCGGACCTGGCACAAGTCCAGATCGGCTACCGGCATTGCCCCGCCCTCGGCGGTCGGCGCACCCGGCAAGCCGGGATCGACGAAAACCTCAACGCCCTGTGGCGCGAGCAGAGCTTTCACAACTATGCCGATTACGCCTTGGGCGAGGCTTTCGGCGAGGCCTTCGACACGCTCCTCCACCTGGGCGGCGAGCAGCGGCTGGCCCTGATGTGCGCGGAAGCGGTCTGGTGGCGATGCCACCGCCGCATCATCGCCGACTACCTCCTGTTGAACGGCCACCCCGTAGACCACCTCATGGCACCCGGCCGCACGGACTCTGCCCGCCCCACTCCCGGCGCGGAACGGACCGATGACGGCAAAGTGATTTATCCCCGCCCTGGCTGAGATCGGCTGGTTAGTGAGCCTATCTCTGGTGGGGAGGCGCCGGAACTCGTTATACGTTGCAATGCTCCGGCCGATCGAGCGCCACGGGTTGGAAGAAGAACCACTTGCGAAACCAGGAAGGGTGTAGCGTGGCGAGGATGTCCGCCTGAAGCTGATCACGGCCGATATCCTCGTGGACCTGCCCATCCATACGATAGGTGACACGAAGATCGGGATTCTTCGCCAGGGCCGAGAGCAGATCGTAATAGACGATGCCGAATTGGCGCTTCTGATACCACGCCAGCTCAGGATCACCGCCTGCGTCTTCGATGACCGCAACCTTCTCAAGGTAATGGAAGGGACCAGGTGGCCGCCGAAGGATCAGGTGATTGCTGACGCCGGCCTCCAGCCTCAGGTTGGCGAACATATTGATCGACTGCGCCGTCTTCAGTCCCAGGTAAGGCATGCTGCAGTTGAGGAAGAACAATGCCGTAACAGCGATGCCGACGAAACGCGCAGCGTGCCCGCCTTCAACGAGCGGGCGTTGCGAACGGCCGTAGATCAGGATGATCGCGCAGAACGGCAGAACAAGCGGCAGCGCGAACGAGGCGGCCAGCGTATAATGTCCGGCGAATGCAAGCACGGCCAGTCCGGTAACGAAAAGGAGCGCCGTGACGATATAGACGGGATCGCGCATCCTCGATCGGACGAAACGCATCTCACGCGAAGCCAGTATTCTCTGTGCCGCGTCCCCGCTCAAGAACAGCGAGTGCAAGGCAATCGATAACATCGTGAACGAGATGTACATTGCGTAGGAACTGAGGCTCAGCAGAAGGTGGAAGCCGATTCCCGCCGCGATGCCAACATGGCGCCACCGGCGCGTCAGTAGAGCGACCATGATGCCGCCTTCGATCGCGAAAGTGCCGTAGATCGCAGGATACCAGACCAGCGGCCCTTCCAGCGCGGCAAGCGGCGCCGGCATCTGCCGCCAGAGCGCCACCGCACAACTCGTCACCGGATTGAGGAAGTCGCTGTTGATCTTGTGGAAGATGCCGAAGAAATACATCACCAGCAGCGCACCCTGGCCTGCCGGCGCGAAATTGGTGAAGACGGTATTGGCCGGCCGATTGCGAACGGCGGCAATGCCGAAAGACAGCCAGTAGCCAAGCAAGACGACGTTACGAACCATCGTGTGGTTCGAACTGACCGGCGCCTGCGCGATCGCGCTCACCGTGCTTGCCAACATCAGCAGGAACAGCGCGCGATTGGAGCCGGGCCTGAAGAAAAGTAACGTTGCGGCAGCGAGAAGCGCCAGTTGGTCGAGTTGCGGCGGGAAGCGTCCGTACTCGAACGCATAGTTCATGAAATGAAAGACGGAAAAGAGCGCGAACAGCAGGGAGAAAATCGTCCGCCGCGCCTCCGCCGGCGCATCGCTGTCCGCCATCAGTCTCCGGCCGAGCAGGAACAGGGAAAGCCATCTCCCCATCCGCAAAAGCGGATAGAGAATTCGCGCCAGGCGCGGAGAAGACAGCAGTGCGCGATTTATCCGATTGAGCGAGTCCGAGGGTGTTGAAAGAAGCGCAAGCGTATTGACCGCGTCGGCCCCGCCCACCCGGCGGCCCTCCGTTTCGACCACCATTCCGCGATCGACATCGAACCCCTGCGCCCGCAGATCGTCCCGGACCGGTCGGCATGTGCGCAAGTCGACCAGGGCAACCTCAACGGATCTGGAGAGGCGCAGCATTCGGATGTAGCGGGTGCAGAACGGACATTCGCCGTCGTAATAGACCGTGAGAACCATCCGGCGACACACCTCCCTCGACGGGTCCGGCTACGCCTACGTCCTTAAGATTCCATCAACCATGCGCTGGGCGCCAGGCTTGCCGCATCGCGAGGCAGGCCACGAACAACAAAGGCGCCCCCCGATAGAGGACGCCTTGAGGAAAATGGCGCCCCGCGCCGGATAAACATAACGAATATGTTTCGCAGGTTACACTACTATAGAACCGCCGCAGGGCACCGGTTGCCGACGCGCGCCGCGCTGCACCGCCGCTGATGGTTCGACGGGGACCGACCGGCGCCATAATTGCGCTACGCTGGCTTGAACCTGAAGCCAACACGGGGCATAATGGCAACCCGGCTCCCTGCTGCCCGCCGCCCGCGCTGAAAGGCACGGTAAAAGCAGGATCGTTTTTTCTGCGCGAAACCCTTTCAGGTGGCGTGGAGGCAATGCGGGCACCCTACCATTCACCGCCGAATGAAGGGGACTGCCCGTGACTCCGACTATTGATGATGCCAAATCCATGGCCCGTCGCCTGCGCGCAGCCATGAAAGCTCGTGGTCTGACTGTGACTCACGCCGACACGCTCGAAATCGTGGCAGCTCAACTCGGTTTTCGTGACTGGAACACGACAAGCGCCACGTTGAACGCGAACGGGTCGGGCGAACCACGTTTCAACCAATCGGTTCCGATCATGCTAAGTCTCGACGAAGGGATGTGCCGCAAATTCTACTGCGACTTCCTGGGCTTCGAGATCGAATTCGAGCACCGTTTGGCGCCGAATATGCCCGTCTATCTGGCCCTCAGGCGCGGAGAGGCTCAACTCCATCTCTCGCCGCTTAGGGAAGATGTGACCGAAGGCTCCGCGGTGTTGATATGGATGACAAGCATCGAGGGCTATCAACGCGAGCTGGCGGCGAGAAGCGACGGGCACTCCATTCCGAAGGTCGCTCCGCACAGCTGGGGACGTGAACTTGCCATCGCCGACCCGTTTGGCAACCGACTGCGGTTCTGTGAGCGGCCGGCAAATGGCACCGCGCAGGGGCCGATCGGAATAGATGGCGCAGACACGCAGGAAGCAAGGGAAGGCGAGCTGTTCAGCGATACGATGAGTTTCGATCTCGTGCGAGAAATCGGGGCGGAACTTCCCGGCGTGAAGGCGACGGGGGATAGCCTCGGAACATCTCTCAAGATGGGAGGGGTTATCCTGGCGTGCTCGGCCATACACAAGTCGGCCGAACCTGATTCATTAATGATTCGCGTGAGTTACGAGCGACGCAATGTACTTTTGGCCGAGAGTCCCGAAGCCTACTATTTGACCGGGCACTATGATCCTTACCCGGTCGTTCTGGTTCGCCTATCGCACATCGGTTGTGCGCAACTCCGTGCGCTGTTGAAGGAGGGCTGGGAATTCGTGCGGCGTGAAGGCAGGTAACGAGCAACATGCCTCGTTGCTATGAGCCGCGATATTTTTGGCGCGGCCCCGATGTCAGCAATAGGAGCGCTTCCGCCTGACAGGTCCTTAGAGTGGACCGGCAGCATACCCATTTCCACGTCTGAGAACTGCCGGTCGGGAAAGTCCCCACGAAGCATCGTTGGGAACTCAGCGGACGCCGGGCTCCGCCGCAAATGCTACGCTAATCCCGCACTCAGCCGCCACTTTCCGCCGCTATTATGATTAGGAAAAATGGCGCGCCCGAAAGGATTCGAACCTCTGACCCCCAGATTCGTAGTCTGGTGCTCTATCCAGCTGAGCTACGGGCGCGCTTGGAGGGCGGCACATAGGCAGGCGGCGCGGGCTTGGCAATAGCCATTCCCGTGCTCGCTTACGCCAGGGGAACTTGACCGATGAGCCCGCCGAGCAGCGCCCTGTCCATCGCCGCCAGCGGCAGCGAGTCGGCTTCCGCGAGGGTGAACCAGGCCCAGCGCTGGCCCTCGCAGGCTTCGGGCACGCCGCTCCAGCGCGTGCATCTGTAAAGCAACAGGACAAGGCCGGGCCGGCCGTCTGCCGGCGCTTCCTCCGCGAATCCGGCGGGCTGGAGCACCGCTTCATCCAGCTCCAGCGCCAGTTCCTCGCGCACTTCGCGGCACAGGGCAAAGTGGGGGGATTCCGCGGGTTCCACCTTTCCGCCGGGGAACTCCCATTGCCCGGCATGGCGCTTGCCCGGCAGTGCCTGCTGCAGGAGCAGGCGCCCGGCGCCATCGACGATCGCCGCCGCGACCACCGGAATGAATGTCGGAGAATTTTCCACGTTAACCGACCGCATCAAGGCTTCGTTAGCAGGCTGCTGCGAAAAGCCACCGCATCGGACCGTACATTTCCGGGGGGAAACCGATGCGTGGAAGCCTGATCGTCATACAACTGCTGCGGGACGATCGCGGAGCGACCGCCATCGAGTACGGCCTGATAGTGGCATTGATTGCTCTCGGCGCCCTGGTCGCCTTTCAAAGCCTGGGCGCGAGCAGCGGAGGGGCCTGGGGTGACGTGGCCGACAAGGCCACGGCCGCCATGTCTTAGGCCTTTCTAAACCAATGCCGAATAAGGGTGCGAATGCTTGATCCGGAAGCAGGGGGTCAGGCCGGGTATCGAAGAACCAGGAGACCGACCATGAAGTTCATCAACAAGCTGCTCCGCGATGAAGCGGGCGCTACCGCCATCGAATACGGCCTGATCGCCGCCCTGATCGCGGTTGCCGCGATCACCGCGATGACCAGTCTCGGCGGCCAGCTCTCGACCACCTTCAACAAGGTGGCCACCTCGATGGGTGCGGACGGCACCGACTAATCGGTTACGCCAACGACCAAGAAGAGGGGCGGCGAGGCAACTCGCCGCCCTTTTTGCTTGCCCGTGCCGCACTCAGCTCCCGCGCACCACGATCTTGTAGCGTTGTCCCGGCACCAGTTGAGCATTGCTCGCCAGCCCGTTCAGCACGCGGAAGCGGGCTTCCTGCGCATTGGTGTAGGCCATGCGCCGCGCCAGGGTCTGCACCGTATCCGCCCGTGCCGCCGTCACCACGCTGAGCTTGCGCGGCACCACTTGCGCCGCTTCGGCCTGGCTGATCCGGCGCAATGAGTTGAACATCGGATTGAACACCGTCGCTCGGCCCGCCGGGGTGATGGCCGCGAAGTGATAGGCCTGGTTGCGCGCGAATTCATAGCCGACCACGGTGACGTCCACCTGGTTCTGCCCGCTGTTGACTCGCGCGCTGCCGATCACCGCCGGCAATCCGTTGATCGTCGTGCGCTGGAGCGTCTGCGGGGCGAGCTGGGCGTTCTGCCCGCCGATCGCCTGGAATGCCTGGCGCACATAGGTTTCCAGGTTACCGCTGTAAGGCCCGGTGGAAAGCTGCGCCTGCCCGCTCTGCCCGTTGATCGAAACGGCCTGCGTGCCGTTGACCATGTAGAAGCCGTTGGGCACCGTGAAGGTCAGCCGCATGTCCGGGTGGATGAAGCTGTTGCCTTCGATCACGCCCTGGTGCGGATCGTCGCCATAAAGCAGCCCGTCGATCCGGGTGAGGAAGGTGTCCCGGTTGGTCACACCCGTGGCGCTGCCGGCCTGGCGCATCGCCGCCTGCACGCGGCTGGCCGGATCGGGGTGGGTGGAGGCCCATTCGGGAATCGTCGCGTTGCTGCCCTGGATCTGTGCGTCGAGCGCGTTCTGCGCCGCCAGGCTTTGCAGCACGCTGGCCATCGCATGGGGATCGTAGCCGGCGCTGCGCAGATACTGGATGCCGAGGTTGTCGGCCTCCGTCTCCTGGCTGCGCGAATACTTCAGCGTCGCCAGCTGCGGCACGGCCGATGAAAGCTGCTGGCCGAGCTGGCCGAGCTGGCTGTTGCCCAGCAGCACGCCCGACAGCACGGAACCGATCGCGCCCAGGATGCTGTTGCGCTGGGCCACCTGCTGGCGCTGCGCCGAATGCCGCGCGGCGACGTGGCCCACTTCGTGCCCCAGCACCCCGGCCAGCTCCGCCTCGTTGTTCATCAGCGAGACGAGCTGCCGGGTGATGTAGACATAGCCGCCGGGGATGGCGAAAGCATTGTCCACCGAACTGTTCAGCAGGGTGACGGTGAAGGCCGATTGCGAATTGGCCAGGCCCGATTGCACGGCGATGTTCTTGCCGATCTGCTCGACATAGGTGGCTTGCGGCCCGCTCATCGCGCCGCCGAATTCCTGCAGGAACTGCGGGTGATATTCCGCCCCCTGCCGCGCTTCCGCTGCGGTTATGGCCCCGCCGCCGCGCTGCGCCTGGGCCTGCTGCGGCACGGTGGCGCAAGCGAACAGGGAACAGCCGGCGGCACCGGCCAGCGCGATCCTGCGGATGCGGCCACGCACTTGGACAGGGGCCCCGGCCTTGCGGCGGGTCTGTGCGGTGTCGGACATCAAAGGCTCCTCATGACGGAGGGGCGCGGGTGATTCCGCTGCCCGATGCTTGCTCTACTCGGAAAACCTCTTCCCGCCGGGCTCTGTTCCCGAGGGTCAGCCGCGGCGGGGCTTGCGGCGTTCGCCCATCGCGAGAAAACGGTTCTCGCGCAGGCGGCGCAGCTGCTTGGCCGTCTTGCCGGACAGCGCATCCAGCTCCTCGCCGATGGCCTGGGCCAGCGTGTCGGCCGCCAGGGCCGGATCGCGCTGCGCGCCGCCCACCGGCTCGGGCACGACGCGGTCGATCACCCCCAGCTGCGCCAGGTCCTGCGCGGTCATCTTCATCGCCTCGGCCGCCTGCGGCGCCTTTTCCGCCGTGCGCCAGAGGATCGAGGCGCAGCCTTCGGGCGAGATCACCGAATAGACCGCGTGCTCGAACATCAGCACCCGCTCCGCGCTGGCCAGCGCCACCGCACCGCCGGAGCCGCCCTCGCCCACGATGGCCGAAACCATCGGCACCGGCAGCGCCAGGCAGGCCTCGGTCGAACGGGCGATGGCTTCCGCCTGGCCACGTTCTTCCGCCTCCACGCCCGGAAAGGCGCCCGAGGTATCGACCAGCGTCACCACCGGCAGGCCGAAACGGCCGGCCATGTCCATCAGCCGGATCGCCTTGCGATAGCCTTCCGGCTTGCCCATGCCGAAGTTGTGCGCGATCCGGCTCTGGGTATCGTTGCCCTTCTCGTGCCCGATCAGCATGACCTTGCGATCGCCCAGCGTGGCAAGGCCGCCCATGATCGCCAGATCATCGCCATAATGGCGATCGCCTCCGAGCGGGATGAAGTCCTTGAACGCCATTTCCACATAGTCGCGGAAGTGCGGCCGGCCCGGATGGCGGGCCACCTGCGTCTTCTGCCAGGGCGTCAGCGCGGCATAAGTGGTGCGCAGCAGGTCCGCGCTCTTGGCCTCTAGCCGCGCCAGTTCCGACGAGATGTCCACGTCGTCGCCCGAAGCGGCCTCGCGCAGTTCCGCGATTCGCGCTTCCAATTCGGCGACGGGCTTCTCGAATTCCAGATACGAAATCATCCGGCCGCGCTAACCGCCCCGCTGCTCGCCCGCAAGAGGATGCCGCTCGTTGACCAGCGTAACCAGCCGCGCGGCATCGACGTGGGTGTAGATCTGCGTGGTGGCGATATCGGCGTGGCCGAGCAGGGTCTGCAGCACTCGCAAGTCCGCCCCACCTTCAAGCAAGTGGGTGGCGAAGGCATGCCGCAGCACGTGCGGGCTGACCTTGGCCGGATCGAGGCCCGCGCGCGCCGCCAGTTCCTTCACCAGCTGGAATAACCGTATACGAGTCAAATGTTTACCGCGCGAAGGGAAGAGATAACGCGAACCTTCCGGCCGCACTGCGAGCCAGCGTGACAAGGCCTGTCGAGCGCGCGTGGAAACCGGCACCATGCGCTGCTGCGAGCCCTTGCCTGTCACTGTCAGCAGCGGCGCATCGCGCGGCACGGCAGCCCGCGGCAGGGCGACCAGCTCCGTTGCCCGCAGGCCGGAGCCATAAAGAAGTTCCAGCAGCGCCAGCAGCCGTATCGCTTCCGGCCGCGCGCTGTCCGCCTCCAGCTCCGCCCGGGCGAACAGGGCCTCCACTTCGGGGTGGGCGAGGATTTTCGGCAGGGGCCGCCGCATGGCGGGGCGTGGCAGCGCGGGAGAGGGATCGTCCTCGCGCAGGCCCTCATCCACCAGGAAACCGTAGAATTGCCGCAGCGCGGAGGCCTTGCGCGCCACACTGGCTGGGGCCAGGCCCGCCCAAGCCGCCGCCAGCCTGCCCAAGGCCTCACGATCGGCCGCCGCGAGATCGCCGAGAATCTCCTCCGCCCCTTCGAGATCGCGCCGGTAAGCCGCCAGCGTATTGGCCGCCGCGCCCCGCTCGGCGGCAAGCATGGCGAGGAAGGACTCGATGGCGGCGGACATTACTTCCTTTTCCGCATGCGCGGTCCTCTCCGCATCGGCGTCATCGCCGCTTTGCGCGCCAGCCCCTTTACTCGTCATTGCGAGCGTAGCGAAGCAATCCAGAGCGTTTTGCGCTGTCGCTCTGGATTGCTTCGCTACGCTCGCAATGGCGAAGCTTGAAATACAGTTGCCTGCGAAGCCTTACCCCCGGGCCACGGCCTCGGCCGCTATCATCCGGGCTTCCGCTTCCAGCCCCACCCGGTCAAGCGCGCGAACGATATGGAACAGGTGGCGCGCGGTCATCTTGTTCCAGCCGTCGCCCTGCATCCCCAGCCCTGCGAGCAGCGCCACCAGCGCGGGATTGTTCAGCTCCGCCGCTCGGTCGATCTTGCGGCTCCACGCACTCTCGCGGCCGAGGTCGACCCCCAGCTTGCCGGCCAGATCGTTCGCCGCGCCCATGTCGAGCCGGCCCAGTGCGGCCAGCCCGGCCACGAGGAAGCGCGACTTGCGCTGCGCGGCGCTGCCGTCATCATCGACGAAGCTGTTCACCGCGCCCCGGCTCACTTGCGTGCCGCGATTCGGCTGCGCCAGCGCCAGCATGGCCCAGCCTACGCTGCCTTGCGGCACCAGCGCGCCCCAGGCCATGGCGTTGCGGTCCAGTCCGGCCGAAAGCATCGAGGCGATGATCAGCGGCGCATCGTCCACCAGCGCGTCGCTCGCCGGCAGGCGCGCGGCGGCATAGGCGGTCAGCACCTGGCGGCCATAATTGCCCCCGTTGCCCCACAGGGTGCGCATCGCTTCGATCCGCGCGGCGGGATCGCGCGCCACATAAGCCTCGCGCAGAGTGCCAGCGCGCTCCCGCTCCTGGCCTTCGATCGTGCCTTCGGCCCAGAGCTGCGAATAAAGATCGACCAGCGCGGCCGACGACAGGATGCCCCGGCCCGCGATCCTGTCCGCCGCCGCCGCGCGTTCCGCCAGCGGAACCGCCGGATTGAGAACGTCCGCCACGGCGAAGCGCGCCGCCGCGTCCTTCAGGCTATCCGGCAATTCCATGCCCAGCGATCGGGTCAGCGCGAAGCGCCACGGGGTCAGCTCGTTAACGCCGGTCCATTCGATATTGACTGCGCGCCGGCCCTGCCCCGCCGCGCCGGCATAGCGTTCCGCCAGCAGCGCATCGATCCGCGGGGCCTTGCCGTAATAGCGCATCCGTTCCAGGTCACGGTCCGCCTGCCGCTCGTCACCGGCGTAAGCGCCGCAGATCGCCCGCGCCATGTTCCATTCGGCATCGTCGCGCAGCGTGCTCTTGAGCTGGGCCACCGGGCAGATGCCAAGCACGTCGCCCGTCGCCAGATAGGCGTCGAACGCGGCGCTGGCGAGCGCGGTGTCGTAATTGGCCGAATCGACATCCTGCACCAGCGCGCGCGCGGCGGCGCTTTCGCCGATGCGGTTGAGCACCGCAGCGCGCAGGGCGGCGAAATCCACCGGGTCCATGTCACGCGGCGCGTCCATCCGGCTGGCGAGCGCGCGGCGCAGCAGGATATGCCCCCAGCGCGAAACCAGCGGCCCCTTGGTGGCCGTGAGCGCCGCCCGGACCAGTTCCGCCGGCTGTTCATCCAGCAGGCCGGCGGCGAACCCGCCTTCCTCCTGATCGATGATCCCCACTTGCCGCACCGCGCGGCGGGCGCCGGCCGGAATATCAAACTTGGGCTTGAGGCCGAACAGCTCGTCGAACGCATCGGGGCTCATCGCCTCCAGCTGCTCCAGGCTGGGAAAGTTCGGCGGCAGCGCCACGGAGGGCAGCGTTTCGGGCTGGAGCAATCCGGGAATCGGCTGAATGACCGGAATGGACGCGCCGGGCGTTGTCGGGGTCGCCCCTGGCGCGGCGGATGAAGCCGGCGCGGGCGCCGGCGCCGGTCGCGGAGCGGGGGCCGGAGCGGGAGCAGGCGCCGGATTCTGGAAGCTCGGCGGCAGCAGCGATTCGGGTGCCGCCAGCGCCAGCGAGGAAACCAGCGCCAGCCCTGCGCCCACCAGCAGCCATCCGCGCCTCATCGTGCCGCCTCCTGCAGCGCCGGGGGCAGGTCCACCGGCTGCTCCATCAGGCGCTGCGGCTCACGCCCGCCGTCAAACCACGCGAGTGCGAGAAACAGGACCAGCAGCACCGCGAGCACCAGCCGGATCGTCTTGCGGCTCATCGCCACCGTATTGGTCAACCCTTCAACCGAACTTGCAAGGGCGACTAGCGCATCTATAGCGCTTGCGGCAATGACCATCGACGCCCGTACCCTCAGCGACAGCGAAATCCGCGCCCTGGCCGCCCGGATCGACCGGCCTATCGTGCTGGTCGGCATGATGGGGGTCGGCAAGTCCACCATCGGCCGCAAGCTGGCCCAGCTGCTCGCGTTGCCTTTCGCCGATGCCGACGACGAGATCGAGGAAGCCGCGCAGATGAGCGTGAGCGAGATCTTCGACAGTTTTGGCGAGCCTTATTTCCGCGATGGAGAGCGGCGCGTGATCGCCCGGCTGCTGGAAAACCCGCCACGCGTGCTGGCAACGGGCGGCGGCGCCTTCGTCCAGCCCGATACGCGGGCCATGATCCTGGAACGCGGCCTGCCGATATGGCTGGACTGCGACGTGAAGACCCTGGTCGATCGGGTGAGCCGCCGGGACCACCGCCCGCTTCTGCGCGGCGGCGATCTCCCGGAAACCGTCGCCCGCCTCAAGGCGGAGCGGGAGCCCGCTTATGCCGAAGCGCCGATCAGGGTGACCAGCGACACAGGCCCGCATGGCGAAACCGTCTCCCGTATCCTGCAGGCACTCGACGCATGGCTGTGATCCCTGTCGAACTCGCCGGCCGCGCTTATGAAGTGCGCGTGGGCGGCGGCCTGCTGGCCGATCTGCCGGCGCAATGCGGCAAGCTGCTGCGCAAGCAGCGCGTACCGATCGTGACCGATTCCAACGTCGCGGCGCATTGGCGCGACACGGTGCAGGCGGCACTGGTCTCCGCCGGGTTCGAACCGCGCTGGATGGTGCTGGAACCCGGCGAAGGCGCCAAGTCGTGGGCCGTGCTGGAAAAGGTGATGGACTGGCTGCTGGCCGAAGAGGTGGAGCGCGGCGATCACATTCTGGCGCTGGGCGGCGGGGTGATCGGCGATCTCACCGGCTTCGCCGCGGCGATCCTCAAGCGCGGCTGCGGCTTCATCCAGCTTCCCACCACCTTGCTGGCCCAGGTGGACAGCAGCGTAGGCGGCAAGACGGCGATCAACACCAGCGCCGGCAAGAACCTGGTCGGCGCGTTCCACCAGCCCAGCCTGGTGCTGGCCGATCTCGGCGCGCTGGCCACCCTGCCCCTGCGCGAAATGTGCGCCGGCTATGCCGAGGTCATCAAGTACGGCATCCTGGGCGACACGGCGTTCTTCGAATGGTGCGAGGGCCACGGCCCCGCCGTGCTCGCCGGCGATGCCGAGGCGCAGGAATACGCCGTCACCGAAAGCGTCAAGGCCAAGGCCCGCATCGTGGCCGAGGACGAGCGGGAGACCACCGGCAAGCGCGCCCTGCTCAACCTGGGCCATACCTTCGGCCATTCGCTGGAGGCGCAGACCGGCTTTTCCGACCGTTTGCTGCATGGCGAAGGGGTGGCGCTAGGCATGGTGCTGGCGGCGCGCTACTCCGCCCGGCGGGGCTATATCACCGCTGCCGATGCGGACCGCGTCGCCGGGGCCATCGCCGCCGCCGGGCTGCCCAGCGCCATCTCCACGCTCGGCCTCAACTGCAACGGCCGCGCGCTCGCCGATCACATGCTGCACGACAAGAAGATGGATGCCGGCACCCTGCCCTTCGTCCTCCTGCATGGCATCGGGGAGGCGTTCCTGGACAAGGCGGTGTCGCTGGACGACGTGGCCGCGTTCCTCGACGCGGAATTGCAGGGCGGTTAAACCCCTGCTGCCGCAACGCTTCGTCATTCCCGTGAGCGAGAACTTGGCGCACGATCGCCTTCAGTCGAACACTCGTCATTGCGAGCGTAGCGAAGCAATCCAGGGCAGTTGCACGACGCCCCTGGATTGCTTCGCTACGCTCGCAATGACGATTCAAGGACAGATGATCGTGGTCCAGCGAAAAAGCGCTGCGGCGCTCAGTCGCCTTGGGGCCCTCCTCCGCGAGGATGACGAAAGAAGCAGTACCTCCTCCCTCTTCTATCCACATCCACGCCTGATGAAGGCAGGCGACAACCATCCCCCGCCGCGCTAGTTTCGTCGCAAACGAGACTATCCCGGGGATCTGCATGACCGTAGCCGAAGCGACGCCCGAGCTGGACTTCGAAACCCGCGACCGCGCCGACCGCGCGTTCTTCGGCCATCCGAAGGGCCTCGCCTATCTCTCGGCGGTCGAATGGTGCGAGCGGTTCTCGTACTATTCGATGCAGAACCTGCTCGTGCTCTACATGGTCAATTACCTGCTGCCGGAACGGTTCGGCCAGGTGATCGGGCTCGGCTGGCTGCAACAGGTGCGGTATGGCGGCGCGGAAGGGCAACCGCTCGCCTCGGCGATCTTCGGCGATTACACCTCGCTGGTCTACCTCACGCCGATCATCGGCGGGCTGCTGGCGGATCGCTGGCTCGGCCGCCGCGCCACCCTGATCGCGGGCGGCATCGTCATGGCCATCGGCCACTTCCTGATGGCGTTCGAAGGCAGCTTCATCTTCGCGCTGCTGACGCTGATCGTCGGCGTCGGCCTGTTCAAGGGCAACATCGCCAGCCAGGTGGGGGAGCTTTACAAGGATGGCGACCTGCGCCGCGCCATGGCCTTCCAGATCTTCTACATCGCCATCCAGATGAGCGTGATCGTCGCCCCCTTCGTCACCGGGACGCTGGGGGAGAAAGTCGGCTGGCACTACGGCTTCGGCACGGCCGGTATCGTCATGGTCCTGGGCGTCGTGACCTATCTCGCCGCCGGTCCTTATCTGCCGCCGGACAACCGGCCGGTGAAGAACGTATCCACCCCCCGCGACAAGCTCACTCGCAACGACTGGATGCGGATCGCGGCGGTGCTGGTGCTGGTGCCGATCATGGCCATCGCGCTGCTGACCAATCAGGAGATCTTCAACGCCTATCTCGTCTGGGCGGACGAGCAGTTCCAGCTCACTTTCTTCGATTATCGCATTCCCACCACCTGGATGACGGCGATCGACGCCGCGCTCAGCTTCTCGATGCTGCTGGCGGTGGTGGCGTTCTGGAAATGGTATTCCGACCGCAAGGGCACCGAGCCTGACGAATTGGGCAAGATGGTCATCGGCAGCGTGTTCACGGTGATCGGCGGCCTGTGCTTGGTCATCGCGGCGGCCACGCAGGGAGATGCCAAGATCGGCCTGTTCTGGCCGGTCATGTTCCACTTGTTCAATTCGATCGGCTTCGCCCACATCCTGCCGGTGAGCCTGGCCCTGTTCACCCGCCTCGCCCCGCGCCAGATCAACGCCACGGTGGTGGGCATCTATTATCTGGCGTTCTTCCTCGCCAACCAGATCATCGGCCATGTCGGCGGCTGGTATTCCACCTGGGACACGGTCAGCTTCTGGCTGTTCCACGTCGCGACATCGGCGGTGGGATTGGTGGCGTTCCTGGCGTTCAAGCTGCTGCTGGCCAAGCGCCTGATGGGCGAGGCGACGGCGAGCGCGCCGGCGGCGTAAAACCGCATCCACCCCCACCTTCGTCATTGCGAGCGGAGCGAAGCTCCTCGCAATGACGAAATTATTCACGCGTCCCGACCAGGTCCGGCGTCAGATCCACCCGTTCGAAATCCGCGAAAAGCGCCTCCATCAGCAGCGCGCGATGGCAATCGTCGGCCTCACGGCAATAGCACAGCAGGCAAGTCCGCTTCTCCAGCGCAAGCTGCCGCAACTCGGCCATATGCGCCAGCGCCTCCGGCAATTCGAGCTGCCCCGCATAAACCCGCCGCAACGTCTCCCGATCCCCCCGCCGCGCCGCCGCGCGTCCTTCGGGCGGCGTCCCGACATGGCGGAAATGGCGATACGCCATCCCCGCCTCCTCCACCGCGGCCCTCAGCGGACTCTTGGAAAATCCCGGCCGGCGGGAAAGCGGCAGGTAACGGATGTCCGCTACTACCTCCACTCGCGCCTCACGCAGCGCCGAAAGGACCGCAGCTTGCGTCGCCTGTTCATAGCCAATGGTGAAGATTGTTTTCGCCACTCCCCTCCAACCCCGTCATGCTGAACTTGTTTCAGCATCCATTTCACGACCTGCCATGTCAGCGTGGATGGAGAGATGGACCCTGAAACGAGTTCAGGGTGACGGACTGCCGCAAGGTTAAAGCGGTAGATTATCATGTTTCTTCCACGGGTTCTCCAACTGCTTCCCCCGCAGCTTCCGCAGCCCCAGCACGATCCGTTTCCGGGTGGAGTGCGGATAGATCACCTCGTCGATATAGCCGCGTGAAGCCGCCACGAACGGGTTCGCGAAGCGCTCTTCGTACTCCCGTGTCTTCTCGGCGATTTCCTCCGGCGAAAGCCCGCGGAAGATGATCTCCACCGCGCCCTTGGCGCCCATCACCGCAATCTCGGCGGTGGGCCAGGCGTAGTTCAAGTCGCCGCGCAAGTGCTTTGACGCCATGACGTCATAGGCCCCGCCATAGGCCTTGCGGGTGATCACGGTGATCTTGGGCACGGTCGCCTCGGCATAGGCGAACAGCAGCTTGGCGCCATGCTTGATGATCCCGCCATGCTCCTGCGCCGTGCCAGGGAGGAAGCCGGGCACGTCCACGAACGTCACGATCGGTATGCCGAAGGCATCGCAGAAGCGCACGAAGCGCGCGGCCTTGCGGCTGGCGTTGATGTCCAGCACGCCGGCCAGCACCGTGGGCTGGTTGGCCACCACGCCCACCGTGCGCCCTTCGACGCGGCCCAGTCCGCAGATGATGTTCGCCCCATGCGCCGGCTGGATTTCGAAGAACTCGCCATGATCCAGCACTTTGCGCACCAGCTCGTGCATGTCGTAAGGCTGGCTGGCATTGGCAGGGATCAGGGTGTCGAGGCTGTCCTCCAGGCGGTCCCACGGATCGTCGCTCGGCAATTCGGGCACGCCGCTGCGGTTGTTCGCGGGCAGCAGGCTGATGAAGGCGCGGGCGGCCATCAGCGCCTCGATATCGTTCTCGAACGCCACGTCGGCCACGCCCGTGCGGGTGGTGTGGGTGATCGCCCCGCCCAGTTCCTCCTGCGTGACCACTTCATTGGTGACCGTCCTGACCACTTCCGGCCCGGTGACGAACATGTAGCTCGAATCCTTCACCATGAAGATGAAGTCCGTCATCGCCGGGGAATAGACCGCCCCGCCCGCGCACGGCCCCATGATGAGCGAGAGCTGCGGGATCACCCCGCTCGCCAGCACGTTGCGCTGGAACACCTCGGCATAGCCGGCAAGGCTGGCGACGCCTTCCTGGATGCGCGCGCCGCCGCTGTCGTTCAGCCCGATCACCGGCGCGCCGACTTTCATCGCCATGTCCATGATCTTGCAGATCTTCTGCGCGTGCCGTTCGGACAGCGATCCGCCGAACACGGTGAAATCCTGGCTGAACACGAAGACCAGCCGCCCGTCGATCGTGCCGCTGCCGGTGACCACGCCATCGCCGGGGATACGCTGCCGGTCGATCCCGAAATCGACCGCGTTGTGCTCGACATACATGTCGAGCTCTTCGAAGCTGCCTTCGTCGAGCAGCACGGCGATCCGCTCGCGCGCGGTCAGCTTGCCCTTGGCATGCTGCGCCGCGATCCGCTTCTCGCCCCCGCCCAGCCTGGCGGCGGCGCGGCGGCGTTCAAGCTCCTCGATATTGGCGGACATGCGCTCTCCCTGCTGCGTGGGAAAGGGGTAGAACCGCGCAAGGCTGTTGCCAATCCTTCCCCGAGCGAGCGGCCAGCCGCCAGTCCCAGTCCCAGTCCCAGTCCCAGTCTCGTCATTGCGAGCGTAGCGAAGCAATCCAGGGCGATGCGGGCGCCGCCCCTGGATTGCTTCGTCGCTTCGCTCCTCGCAATGACGAGTGTCTAAGAGGCCTCCGCCCGTGCAGAGCCTACCGCATCAGCACCAGTTCTTCCGCCATGGTCGGGTGGATCGCCACGGTCGCGTCGAAGTCGGCCTTGGTCAGCCCGGCCTTCACCGCCACCGCCGCGGCCTGGAGGATTTCCGGCGCATCCGGGCCGAGCAGGTGGATGCCGACCACCTTGTCCGCCTCGTCGCAGATCATCTTGTAGAGGCTGCGCTCGTTGCGGCCGGCCAGCACGTTCTTCATCGGCCGGAAGTCCGAGGTATAGACCCGGATCGCGCCCAGTTCGTTGCGGGCCTGGCTTTCCGTCATCCCCACGCCGCACATTGGCGGATGGCTGAACACGGCGCTGGGAACATGGTTGTAATCCACCGTGGTTGGCTTGTTGCCGAACAGGGTGTCGGCAAAGGCCTGCCCTTCGCGGATCGCCACCGGGGTCAGCTGAATGCGATCGGTCACGTCTCCCACCGCATAGATGCTGTCCACGCTGGACTTGCTGAAGCGATCGACCTTGATTGACCCGCGCTCGCCCAGTTCCACGCCAAGAGCCTCCAGCCCCAGGCCCTCGGTATTGGGCAGGCGGCCGGTGGCGAACATCACGCAATCGACTTCCAGATCGTCATGATTGGTCATCGACACCTTGAGCGCGCCGTTCTCCAGCTTCTCGATGCCGCGGAACTCCGCCTTGAGGCGGAAATCGATGCCCTTGGTGATCGAGATCTGCAGCAACCGGTCGCGTAGCTGCTCGTCATAGCCGCGCAGCAACTGGTCGGACCGGTTGATGATCGTCACGCTGGTGCCGAACTCGTTGAAGATGCCGGCGAATTCATTGGCGATATAGCCGCCGCCGGCGATCAGGATGCGCTTGGGCAAGGCATCGAGATGGAACGCCTCGTTGGAGGTGATGCCGTGCTCGTGGCCCGGGCAGCCCGGGACATGCGGCCGCGCGCCCGTGGCGATGAGGATGTACTTGGCCGTCACCTTGCGACCGTCGGCCAGCGTCACCTCGTTCGGGCCCGTGACGGTCGCCCGCTGGTGGATGATCTCGACCTTATGGTTTTCCAGCGTCTGGGTGTAGAGGCCGTTCAGCCGGTCCACGTCCTTCAGCACGTTGTCGCGCAGCACTTTCCAGTCGAACGTGAAGTTCTCCACCGTCCAGCCGAAGGCGCGTGCATCCTGCAGGTCCTCGGCGAAATGGGCGCCATAGACCAGCATCTTCTTGGGCACGCAGCCACGGATCACGCAGGTGCCGCCGACCCGATGCTCCTCCGCCACGGCGACCTTGGCGCCATGCGCGGCCGCCACCCGGCTGGCCCGGACCCCGCCGGAGCCGGCGCCGATCGTGAAGAGGTCGTAATCGTAATCGGCCATGCGCAAGCTCCCGTCTGTGCGGGGCGATATGGCGGCCGCGGGCGCGATCGGCAACCGCGCCCGTCAAATCCGAACCCTCGTCATCCCCACGCAGGCGGGGATGACGAAAGGCAGCTCATGCCTGCGCCCGCTGGCCGCCCGGGCGGCCGCCACGGTTGCGGCGGCGGCGGTTGCCGGCGTTGCCGCCCGGATGGGCGCTGCCGGCACCGTGCGCCTTGCGCCGGTCCCCATGGCCGCTGCGCGGTTCCACGCGGGCTTCGCCGCGCGCGTCGCGCTGGGCTTCGGTGCGCTTGTCGCGCCGGTCGCCGCCGCCGTTGCGGCGCGGCTGGGGACGCGGGCCGCGAACAGGCTCCACATGCTTGGCGACGATCTCCACCTCGGCGCGCAGCCCTTCGGGCAGCGGCACCTGGTCCAGGGTCACGCGGGTGAGCCGCTGGATGTCGCGCAGATAATCGCGTTCGTCCTGCGCGCAGAAGCTGATCGCCACGCCTTCACGCCCGGCACGCGCGGTGCGGCCGATGCGGTGGACGTATTGTTCGGCCACGTTGGGCAGCTCGAAATTGACGACATGGCTCACGCCCGGGATGTCGATCCCGCGCGCGGCGATGTCGGTCGCCACCAGCACGCGCACGCTGCCCTGGCGGAATTCGCCCAGGGCGCGTTCGCGCTGCGGCTGGCTCTTGTTGCCATGGATGGCGTTCGACCGGATGCCGGACTGGGCCAGCTTCTTCACCACGCGGTCAGCGCCATGCTTGGTGCGGGTGAAGATCAGCACGCGGTCCATCTCGCCCGAATGCAGACCCTTGCGCAGCGCCAGGGTGAGCAGGGCCTGCTTTTCGGCCTGGCCGACGAAGCAGACGTATTGCTGCACCCGCTCGGCCGTGGTCGCCTGCGGCGCCACGGAAACCTGCGTCGGATCGGACAGGTACTGCCCAGCGAGCTGCTTGATCGCGTTCGGCATCGTGGCCGAGAAGAACAGCGTCTGGCGCTTCTGCGGCAGCAGGCGCACGATCGCCCGCAGCGCGTGGATGAAGCCGAGATCGAGCATCTGGTCCGCCTCGTCCAGCACGAGGATTTCGACCTGGCTGAGATCGAGCGCCTTCTGGTCGCACAAGTCCACCAGGCGGCCCGGCGTGGCGATCAGGATATCGACCCCGCGCGCCACGTCCTGCCGGTTGCGGCTGACCGAGGTGCCGCCGAACACGGTGACGACCTTGAGATGGGCGAACTTGGCATAATCGCGCGCGCTGTCGGCGATCTGGCCGGCCAGCTCGCGCGTCGGGGCCAGTACCAGCATGCGGCACGAGCGCGGCTTCGGCCGCTTGTCGGAAGCGACCAGCCGGTCGATCGACGGCAGCATGAACGCGGCGGTCTTGCCGGTGCCGGTCTGGGCGATGCCCAGCAGGTCGCGCCCTTCGAGCACGTGGGGGATGGCTTGCGCCTGGATCGGGGTCGGCGTTCCGTAACCTTTCAGCTCGAGCGCCTGGAGAACGGACTGCGACAGCCCGAGGGATTCAAATGTCATTTTGGTTATAACTCGCAATATATGCGTCAGCGCGCGGCCCATAGGCGCGCGACAACGCGGGTGTCTGAACGACCCGCGTGAAAAGGGAAGCTCTTGAAAAAAACCGAAGTGCGGCCGGGGCGATTTGCATCGCCGTTCACGCTGCCAAGGCGCCTCGATGCCGGGCAGATGGTCGCGCGCTTCGGAAAAGTCAAATGAATCTTGCGCATCCGGGCAATGATCGAGTCCTTCCGGCGGTCCGGCCCGCGCGCTACAAGGGCGGTTCATGCTGGGGATCTTCTTCATCGTCGCGGTGGGCCTGTGGGCCGCCTGGTTCGTCACCTGGCACATCGCCGCCTTCTGGCGCGGCAAGCCGACGGTCCAGGCGCCGCGCCGTGAATACCGGCTGCATTTCGTGATGATCGCGCTGGGCTTCTTCCTGCTGTTCAACGCGCTTCCCAGCCTGGCCGGGCCACTGCTGTGGCCGGTCGGCCCACTGCTGGGCTGGTCGATGGAGGCACTGACGCTGGGCGGCATCCTGTTCGCCTGGTGGGCGCGGATTCATCTGGGCACGCTGTGGTCGGGCGGCATAGAACGCATGGCCGATCACCGGGTGGTGGACAGCGGGCCTTATGCCCTGGTGCGCCATCCGATCTATACCGGCCTGATCGCCGCGGCCGCGGCCATGGCGGTGATCCGCGCGACGCCCTGGGCCCTGCTCGGCTTGGTGCTGTTCGCGGCGGGCTTCGCCTTGAAGGCCAGGGTGGAGGAACGGTTCCTCGAACGCGAAGTAGGCGGTTACCAGGGCTATCGCGCCCGCGTACCGATGATCGTGCCGTTCATCCGCCCTGCCCGCTGATCGCCCATTGATCGCCCTGCCGGGCCATTAACCACGAGCCTAAACTCAGGCGAAGCCGTCTTGCCCTACCCCCTTCGGGCGTCGCCGTTGAATTTGCGGGAAATTCCGCTGCGGGCGGCGCGGCGGGCCGCCGGGGAATTGCGACGTTGATCGAAATCGAAATCCAGAACGAGACTCACCAGAACCAGGTGCGGCTGAAGTTCATCGCCGTGCCGCGCATCGGCGAAGGCATCCGCCTGCAAGGCCCCGATGGCGAATGGTCGTCCTACGACGTGCTCGACCTGTGGTACCAGCGCGCCGAATACGGCGATGTCTGGGTGCCCTATATCCACGTGCGCGCCACGCCGCCGGAAGACGATTTCGGCGCCGTGCTGCGGCCGGATTTCACCCGGATGCGCGCGGAGGAAACGGAAGAGGTCGAATAGCGGGCTGAACCCCCGCCCCCTATTGCAGGCCGGCGGCCTTCAGCAGGGCTTCGGTGCTGGCGTCGAAGCGTTCGCCGCCCTGTTCGATCTTGTGGGCGATCTCCTTGCCCAACTCCACGCCGAACTGGTCGAACGGGTTGATGTCCATCAGCACGGCATTGGCGAAAGTGCGATGTTCGTGGAACGCGATCAGCGCGCCCAGCGTCGCGGGATCGAGATCGTCGACCAGCACCGTGGTGCTCGGCCGATCGCCGGGATAGGCGCGCGCGGGATCGGTGCTGGCGCGGCCGGCCATCAGCGCGGCGCCTTGCGCGAAACAGTTCATCAGCAGGAGGCGGTGGTGCTCGGGATCGAGCTGGTCGCCCGGCGCGATGCTGGCGATGAATTCGATCGGCACCAGGTGCGTGCCCTGGTGGAGCAGCTGGAACACCGCGTGCTGCGCATCGGTGCCCACCCCGCCCCAGGTAATCGGCGCGGTGGGGCCGTCCACCGGCTTGCCTTCCAGCGTCACCCGCTTGCCGTTCGATTCCATCTCCAGCTGCTGGAGGTAATCGGGCAGCAGCCGCAGCCGCTCGTCATAAGCGAACACCGCCCGGGTTTCGGCCCCTTTCAGCCGCGCATAGAGCTGGTCGGCGAAAGCGGCCAGCAGGCACAAGTTCGCCCGCCCGTCGGTATCGTGGAAATGCGCGTCCATCGCCGCCGCGCCGGCCAGCATCGCTTCGAAATCCTCCCACCCGGTGGCCAGCGCGATGGGGAAACCGATAGAGGACCAGATCGAATAACGCCCGCCCACGCTTTCCGCGAAAGGCAGGATGCGGGTTTCGTCCACGCCCCAGTGCACCGCCTTTTCGGGAGAGGCGGTCAGCGCGATAACCCGGCCCGACGGATCGGCGACGCCGTTGTCCGCCAGCCACGCCAGGGCGCTGGCGGCATTGGTCATCGTTTCGACAGTGGTGAAGGTCTTGCTGGCCACCGCGATCAGCGTCGTGGCCGGATCGCAGGCGGCGAAGGCTTCCTCCAGCGCCAGGCCGTCGATGTTCGAGACCACGTGGACATCGACCCGCGCCAGGTCGCGCGCCAGCGCGTCCACCGCCAGCGCCGGCCCCAGGGCGGAACCGCCAATGCCGATATGGATCAGGTGGCGCACGTCGCCCAGCACGCCTTCATGGATCGCCTCCACCAGCAGCTTCATCCGCTCACGCAAGGCGGCGGCTTCCTCCACGCTCGCCGCCTTGCCCACGCCGCGCAGTGCGGTGTGTTCGGCGGCGCGGTTCTCCGTGGGATTGACCACCTCGCCGGCGAACATCCGGCGCCGCTTCTCACCGAACCCGGCGGCTTCCGCCAGCGCCTCGAACCCCGTCAGCAAGGCATCGGTCAGATGGGTTTTCGACCAGTCGAACAGCATGCCGCCCTGTTCCAGCTCAAACCGGGCGGAAAGCTTGCTCGCGCGATCGGGATCCGCCGCGAACAATTCGACAAGCGTTTCGGAACCCGCCTTCAGGCGCTTCCAGGCGGCTTCGCGCGCATCGGACACAGGCGTTTCCCCTTTCCTAGTGACGGACAAAAGGGTTAGGGCCTCACCCCATGATTGCAAACGGCAAATTCCCGTGGATCGCGGCCCGTTCGGGCGCGGGCGCGGTGGCCCTGCGGGTTTCGTCCAGGACAGTGTCAACACCGTCAACACCCCCCGCACGCGGGCCGGCGCGATGAACGATACCGTTTCCGAAAACGCCGCGCCGGCGGCCGAGCCCAAGGCCGGAAAGAAGAAGAAAGAGGAAGGCAGCTTCCTCTGGTTCCTGGTCAAGCTGGTGGTGGTGGTGCTGGTGTTCCGCACCTTCGTCTTCACCAGTTTCGTGATCCCCAGCGAATCGATGATGCCGCGGCTGCTGGAAGGCGATTACCTGTTCGCGGCGAAATGGCCCTATGGCTATTCGCGCGCCTCGTTGCCGCTGGATATCAACATCGGCTCCGGCCGCCTGTTTGGCCATTTGCCCAAGCGCGGCGACGTCGTGATCTTCAAGCATCCGGTGGACCGGGTGGATTATATCAAGCGGGTGATCGGCCTGCCGGGCGATACGGTGCAGATGGTCGCCGGGCAGATCGTGCTCAACGGCAAGCCCGTGCCCAAGCACCGGATCGACGATTTCGTCCTGCCGCAGCGGCCCAATGAAGGGTGCAAGGCAGGCGTGCAGTTCACGGTGAAGCTGGAGGACGGGCGATTCGGCTGCCGCTATCCCCGCTATCACGAGACCTTGCCCAACGGCGTCGGCTATGACGTGCTCGATCTCGGCTTCCGCCCGCAGGACGTCACGCCGCCGGTGATCGTTCCCGAAGGGCGCCTGTTCCTGATGGGTGACAATCGCGACAATTCGATGGACAGCCGCTTCCCGCCGGTCGCCGACCAGGGCGTGGGCCTGGTGCCGGTGGACAACCTCGTCGGCCGCGCCAGCTTCATGTTCTTCTCCACCGACGGCACGGCCAGCTGGATCAAGCCGTGGACCTGGTTCACCGCCGCACGGTGGAATCGCATCGGGCGTTCCATTTGAGCGCGCTGGGCAAGGAAACGCGCGCCTGGCTGGAAGCGCTGGGCTTTGCCGTGAAGGACGAGGCGCTGTGGGCCGAGGCGCTGACTCACGGCAGCACCGGATCGGCCCGCGACTATGAACGGCTGGAGTTCCTGGGCGACCGGGTGCTGGGCCTGTCGATCGCCGAATGGCTCTATCGCCGCAACGCCGCCAGCGAGGGTGAGCTGGCCCTGCGGCTGAACGCGCTGGTGGCGCGCACGATGTGCGCCCGGATCGCGCGCGAGATCGGCGCGCCGGAGCATGTCCGCCTGGGCAAGCAGGCCCGCGACGACGGCGCGGCCGATAGCGACAACGTGCTGGGCGACGTGATGGAAGCGCTGATCGGGGCCGGCTTCATCGAAAGCGGTTTTCCGGCAACCCGCGCCACCGTGCTCGCGCTGTGGGCCGAAGCGCTGGAAGGCCGCGCCGGGCGCGCCAAGCATCCCAAGAGCGCGCTGCAGGAATGGGCCGCCGGCAACCGCCGCAAGCCGCCGGAATACGAGGTCGTCGGCCGCTCCGGCCCGGATCATGCGGCCCGGTTCACCGTTCGGGTCAGCGTGAAGAATGTCGGCGAAGTGGACGCCACCGCCGGCAGCAAGCAGGAAGCCGAAACCGAAGCGGCGCGGCTGTTCATGGAGAAGTTCGGGTGAGTGAAGTGCAAAGCCGCTGCGGCGTCGTCGCCGTGATCGGCGCGCCGAACGCGGGCAAGTCCACGCTGGTCAACCAGCTCGTGGGGCAGAAAGTGGCGATCACCAGCGCCAAGGCGCAGACCACGCGCGCGCGGCTGCTGGGCATCGCGCTGGCCAAAACGGAAAACGGGGACGAAACCCAGATCATCCTCGCCGATACGCCGGGCATCTTCGCCCCCAAGCGGCGGCTCGACCGGGCGATGGTGAACGCCGCCTGGGAAGGCGCCGTGGCGGCCGATGCGGTGCTGCTGGTGGTCGATCCGATCAAGCAGCGCCGGCATGAGCTGGAGCCCCTGCTGGAAACGCTGAGGAACCGGCCCGAGCGCAAGCTGCTGGCGATCAACAAGGTGGACGCCAGCCCCAAGGAAAAGCTGCTCGAACTGGCGCAGGCCCTCACCGGCAAGGTCGATTTCGCCGAGGTGTTCTTCATTTCCGCGCTCACCGGCGACGGCGTGCCGGAGCTGAAGGCCCACCTTGCCGCGCTGATGCCCGTGGGGCCGTGGCACTATCCGGAAGACCAGGTGTCGGACGCCAGCGAGCGCCTGCTGGCCGCCGAAGTGACGCGGGAGCAGCTTTACCGCCAGCTTCACGAAGAACTGCCCTATGACAGCGCGGTGCGGCCCGAACGCTATCAGGTGCGCAAGGACGGCAGCATCGAGATCCATCAGCAGATCGTCGTCGGCCGCGACAGCCAGAAGCCGATCGTGCTCGGCCGGCGCGGCGCGCGGATCAAGGCCATCGGCGAAGCCGCGCGCAAGGAACTGAGTGAAATGCTGGGCGTGCCGGTGCACCTGTTCCTCCACGTAAAGGTGGAAGAGAACTGGGCCGAAAGCCGCGAGATCTACGAGGAGATGGGGCTGGACTGGGTGCGCTAAGTCGGCTGGCTGGCCGATGCCACCTGTTGTCCGCGCGTGCGGCTGGCGGTGCGGAACCGCGCCAGGCTGCACAGCGCCGCCACCACCGCCAGCGCGCAGCTCACCATCAGGGGTGTCGGCCCCAGGCCGGCGCCGGTCGCCAGCAGAATGCCGACCACCACCGCCGCCATGGTCTGCCCCAGCAGGCGCGAGGTCGACAGCAGGCCGCCGGCCGCCGCCGCCCGTTCGCGCGGGGCGCGGCCGATAAGCAGCCGCGAATTGGGCGAGAAGAACAGGCCGAAGCCCACCGCAGTCAGGCTCAGCCGCCAGGCGATGGCGAATTCGTCCGGGTGGGTGGGCATGAAGGCCAGCAGCAGCAGGCCGACGATGGCCACCACCATGCCTGAAACGCCCAGCTTGGTCGGCGCCACGCGGTCCGACAGCCAGCCCGCCAGGGGTGAGACGACCAGCATCGTCAGGGGGAACGGCAGGAGCAGCAGCCCCGCCTCCTGCGGGCCGTAGCCCATGACTTCCTGCAAGCGGAACGGCAGCGACAGCATCAGCGCGCCGGAGGAGATGAAGCAGGCGAACGCCGCCAGCGCGGAAAGCCCCAGCACCGGCTTGGCCAGCAGGTCCACCGGCACCACCGGCTCCGCGCGCGAGCGTTCGCGCCGGATCAGCAGCGCCAGCGACAGCAGCCCGGCCAGCGCCAGCGCGATGCCGATATTCAGATCGCCGTGGGTCGCCACCTGGATTCCGCCGATCACCAGCAGCATCGTGCCCGCGCTCCACGCCCCGCTGATCCATTCCATGGGTATCGGGCGCGGCTCGGGATCGGGCAGCGCCCGGCCGAGCAGCAGAGAGAACACCGCCAGCGGCGCCGCGACCACGAACACCCATTGCCAGGGCGCGGCATCGGCGATGAACCCGCCGAGCGTGGGCGCCGCCGCGGCCGAGGAGGCGACGATCACGCTGTTGATGCCCATTCCCGTGCCGAGCTTGCTGGCCGGATATATCTGCCGCACCATCGCCGAAGAGACGCTGAGCGCCATGCCCGCGCCCATCGCCTGCAAGGTGCGCAGCACCAGCAGGAAAGCGAAGTTGTTCGCCAGCAGGCACAGGCCGGAGGCGATCATGAACAGCACTTGCCCGTACTGGTAGAGCCGCCGGTGGCCGATCTTGTCGCCCACGCTGGCGAACGGCAGCAGCACCATGACCAGCACGAGCTGATAGACGGTGACCACGTTGGTCACCACGCTGTTCTCCACCCCCAGGTCGCGCGCGATCGTCGGCAGCGCGACATTGGCGATGGAGCCGTCGAGCACCAGCAGCGCCGTACCGAAGCTGATCGCGGCAATGGCCCAATAGCGGCGAGGAAACGGGAGGCCGTCAGCATCGGGCCGATGCGTGGGCGTCGCCAGACTCACCCGGGCCGGCGTCGGCTCATGATCGCGCGCTTCAAGCATCGCGCCCATGTGGCGCGATGGCGGCGAAGCTTCAACCCGGTAAAATCAGCGCTTTTTGGCGATGCCCACGCCGTCGATCTTGGCCCGCTCCTTGGTCGATTCCTCGGTACGGCCGAGAGCCTTGGCGATTTCCTTCAGGCCCTTGCCCTTGCCCGCCAGCACCTTGAGCTTGGCGACTTCGTCGGAGCGCCACGGCTGGCGATGGCGTTCGAAACGTTCGCTCATGATCGGCCTTCTCCTTCGATGGGGCGCTCGGCCCGCTGATCGCCGGCTTGGCGATATGGGCGCGGTTCCCGCCGCTGTGGAGGCCTTGCCTCGAAGCTTCAAGCCCCGGCCGCGAAAGCCGAGGCGGGGTTTCAGGCGGCCAGCTACGTCTTCTTCTTCGCCGGAGCCTTCTTTGCCGGGGCTTTCTTCGCCGGCGCTTTCTTGCGCGCCGCCTTCTTCTTTGCCGGCCCCTTGGCCGCGCGGGCGTCGATCAGGCTTATCGCCTGTTCTTCGGTCACGTCCTCGGGCTTCACATCCTTGGGCAGCGTGGCGTTGGTCGTGCCGTCGGTGACATAGGGGCCATAGCGGCCCGGCATGACCTTGATCTCGCCGCCGCTGGTGGGGTGGGCGCCCAGCGTCTTGATCGGCTCCGCCTTGGCCCGGCCGCCGCCGCTGTCGCGATTGGCGGCTTCGGCCAGCAAGGCCACGGCGCTGTTCATGCCCGTTTCGAACACGTCACGGGTGGACTGCAACTTGGCGTACTTGCCGTCATGCGCCAGGTAGGGGCCATAGCGGCCGATGCTGGCGGTGATCGGCTTGCCGCTTTCGGGATGCGGGCCGATCTCGCGCGGCAGGCTCAGCAGCTTGATCGCCCATTCCAGATCGAAATCGGGCAGGTCCTTGGGGATGGAGGCGCGCTTGGCGTCCTTGCCTTCGCCCATCTGAACGTAGGGCCCGAAACGGCCGGTCTTGCGGTGGATCTCCAGGCCGCTGGCGGGGTCCTTGCCCATGGCCTCGTCCTCGGCGCCCTCCCCTTCGCTGTCCGGCTGGCCGAACTTGCGGCGGAAATTGCACTCCGGATAATTGGAGCAGGCGATGAATGCGCCGTAACGCCCGCCGCGCAGCGACAGGCGGCCCCCGGCGCGGCCTTCGGCCACGCATCGGGGGCATTGCCGGGGATCGCCGCCATCCGCCTGGGGCGGAAAGAGATAGTCCGACAGGAATTCGTCGAGCACTTCCGTGACTTCGGAGGGCTTGCGCTCCATCACCTCGTCGCTCTTCGGCTTGAAGTCGCGCCAGAAGGCTTCGAGCACTTCCTTCCACGCCGCCCGCCCGCCGGAGACGTCGTCCAGCTCCTCCTCCATCTCCGCCGTGAAATCGTAGGCGACGTAACGGGGGAAGAAGCGTTCGAGGAAGGCCGTCAGCAGCCGGCCCGAATCCTCCGCGAAGAAGCGGTTCTTCTCCGTGCGGACATAGGCGCGATCCTTGAGCACCTGGAGAGTCGAGGCATAAGTCGATGGCCGGCCGATACCGAGTTCCTCCAGCCGCTTGACCAGGCTTGCCTCGGAATAGCGGGGCGGCGGCTGGGTGAAGTGCTGGTCCGCCGAAACGCCCAGCTTGGCCGGGGCATCGCCCTGGCGCATCACCGGCAGCAGGCCCTCGTCTCCATCGTCGTCCGCCTTCTGGTCGAAGCTTTCCTCGTACACCGCCAGGAAACCGGGGAACTTCACCACCTGCCCACTGGCGCGCAGCTCGTGCCGGCCGGTGGGATCGCGCAGCGTCACGCTCGTCCGTTCCAGGCTGGCGGCGGCCATCTGGCTGGCCATGGCGCGCTTGAAGATCAGCTCGTAAAGCCGGGCCTCGTCGCCCGTCCCCGCCCGGTCGCGGGTGAAATCCGTGGGCCGGATCGCCTCGTGCGCTTCCTGCGCGTTCTTGGCCTTGGTCTGATAGATGCGCGGCGTATCGGGCAGGTAATGCCCGCTGAACCGATCGGCGATGGCCTTGCGCGCGGCGCTGATCGCGCTGTGATCCATCTGCACGCCGTCGGTACGCATGTAGGTGATCGCGCCCGCTTCATAGAGGTTCTGCGCCAGCCGCATCGTGTGGCTGGCCGAAAAGCCCAGCTTGCGCGCGGCTTCCTGCTGCAAGGTGGACGTGGTGAACGGCGGCGCGGGATTGCGCTTGAGCGGCTTGGTCTCGACCTGCTCCACCGTGAAGCGCCCGGATTCCACCGCCGCTTTCGCCCGATCGGCCGTGCCCTTGTCACCGATGGACAGGCGTTCCAGCTTCTGCCCGTCGAACGTGACCAGCCGCGCGTCGAACTCTGCCCCGTCATGCTGCATCCGCGCCACGACCGACCAGTATTCCTGCGGCACGAAGGCTTCGATCTCACGCTCCCGATCCACGATCAGGCGCAGCGCCACCGATTGCACGCGCCCCGCGCTCTTGGCGCCGGGCAGCTTGCGCCACAGCACCGGGGAAAGGGTGAAGCCGAACAGGTAATCCAGCGCGCGCCGGGCGAGATAGGCGTCGATCAGATCGGTATCGAGCGCCCGCGGATGCGCCATCGCCTCCGTCACCGCCTGCTTGGTGATGGCGTTGAAGGTGACGCGTTCCACCTCCTTGGGCAGCGCCTTGCGCTTGGCCAGCAGCTCGCGCACGTGCCACGAAATCGCTTCCCCCTCGCGATCGGGGTCGGTGGCCAGGATCAGCCGGTCGGCCTTCTTCGCCGCATCGGCGATGTCCTTCACCCGGCTGGTCTTGTCGCGATAGGTCTCCCAATCCATCGCGAAGCCTTCCTCCGGCCGTACGCTGCCGTCCTTGGGCGGCAGATCGCGGACATGGCCATAGGAGGCGAGGACCTTGTAGTCCTTGCCCAGGTACTTCTCGATGGTCTTCGCCTTGGCGGGCGATTCGACGATGACAAGCTGCATAATGGTGTGAAGCGGTCCTTACGTGTACACGTACGCGCGAGGGTGCTGGGGCTTGCGGGGATTCGTCAAGCGCCGAAGCACCGGCTCACGCCGAAGGGGCTGCCGCGCCTTCCCGGCCCACGAGCAATCCGTAGAGCGCCACGCCCACGGCCAGATATATAAGGCTGATCCCGCTGCTGGCGATTTCCGACACGGCGATCCTGACGATACTGTCTTTCTCGAATAACACGCCAGCAGCGATCATCACCGCAATCGGAATCAGGGCGAGCGCCAGCGCCGCCACGAAGATCGCTATCTCGTTGCCCTTCGTGCGATCCCAGCTTTCCCCGAACGACGCCATCACCCCGCCCCTTCGCGCCACCAGCAGCGGCTGCGCGATGCTCCAGCGAGTCATGAGAAACAGCCCGGGAAGGATGATCGCGATCATCCCTAGCAATATGCCCAGGGTATAGAGCGCTGAGAGGCCGAGGTAGGGCAGGAACACGTCCGCGCCCGCTTGCGAAAGGTTCAAGCGGCGCATCATGGCGACAAGCAGGAAATAGCCGCAGACTATTCCCACCACGCTCCGCAACAGCTGGCCACCCGCGACTTGCAGCGGTGTCGAGCTTGCCGAGCCGGACGTGATCGCGGTGCCGACAGCCGCCAGCACGAGCACGAAAATCAAGGCCGGAACAGCGTTGACCTCGATCACGCCCAAGGTCTTGTCGATGATCTTGCCGATCTTCAATTCGCGCGGCGCCAGAGTGGCCATGTCGTGTTCTCCCCCATGTTGCGCCTACCGCCCGTGGACGCCCCGAAATCCAGTCAAGCCCTGAGCGAGACGCGGCCCCCTGCATGCCGCGCCAGTCGCCCCGCGATCTCCAGTTCAAGAAGCGCCATCTGCACCGCGCCCGCGCTGCCGCCGCTTTGGCGGACGAGCTCGTCCACGCCGACCGGCGCCGTGGTGAGCAGGGCGGCAATGTCGGCCGGCTCACCGGCGAAATCCTCTTCCGGCAGCGAGTGCAGGAAGTGTGGCTGCGCCTCTCGGAAGCTGGAACGGGGGGTGCCGTCGAAGCCGGTCAGCAGTTCCACCACGTCCTCCGGCGTCTGCACCAGCACCGCGCCTTCGCGGATCAGCTGGTTGCAGCCGTGGCTGCGCGCGTCGAGCGGGCTGCCGGGGATGGCCATGACCTCGCGCCCCGCCTCGCCCGCCAGCCGCGCGGTGATCAGCGAGCCGCTTTTCGGCGCCGCCTCCACCACCAGGGTGCCCAGCGCGAGGCCGGCGATGATGCGGTTGCGGCTGGGGAAATGGCTGCCGCGCGGCTCCGTGCCGGGCACCTGCTCCGCCACCAGCAGGCCTTCCGTGGCGATGCGTTCCTGCAAGGCGCGGTGCTGCGGCGGGTAGGCGATGTCGATGCCGCTGGCGATCACACCGATCGTGGCGGGAAAGGCGCCTTCGTGTGCCGCTCCGTCGATCCCGCGCGCCAGGCCGGAGACCGCGACGAAGCCCGCCTCGGCCAGCGCATGACCGAAATCGCGCGCCAGCTTCACCGCTGCCGCCGAGGCATTGCGCGCGCCGACCACGGCGGCGCAGGGTCTGGCAGCCAAAGAGGCATCGCCGCGCACGATCAGGATCGGCGGCGCACCTTCGATCTGGCCGAGCAGCGTGGGATAGCCCGGCATGTCATGGAACAGATAACGCGCGCCGGCCGCGCGGACGGCCGCGATCTCCTGCTCGATCGCGTCACGCGGCGCGGGCCGATAGGCCCTGCTGCCTCGCGCAGCGAGGTCCGGAAGCGCCTCCAGCGCTGTGCGGGCATCGCCGAAGCGGCGCAGCAACTGGGCATAGCTCACCGGCCCGACGTTGGGCGATCGGAGCAAGCGAATCCGGGCGAAAGCCTCCTCCTGCCCGGGGGCGGCAGGCGCGTTCATTTCGCGCGCCCGACTTTCGGCTCCGTCCCCGCGCGCAGGCGGGCGATGTTTTCCCGGTGGAGGAACAGCACGATCACCGCGATCGCCGCCAGCACCGGCGCCAGTTCCCCGCGGCCCAGCGCCAGGGCTGCGATCGGGGCGGCCAGCGCCGCGCTCATCCCCGCAAGCGAGGACACGCGCGTCACGCCCAGCAACGCCAGCCACACAACCGCATAAACCAGGCCGATCGGCCACCACAGGCCGAAGCACACGCCCGCCGTGGTCGCCACGCCTTTGCCGCCCTTGAACTTGAGCCACAGCGGGAAGCAGTGCCCGATCACCGCGCCCAGCGCGGCCAGGCCGGCCGCATCCGGCAACCAGCGCCAGGCCAGGAACACCGCGAAAAAGCCCTTCGCGCCGTCCAGCAGCAAGGTCGCCGCCGCCAGGCCCTTGTTGCCGGTGCGCAGCACATTGGTCGCGCCGATATTGCCCGAGCCGACCTGCCGGATATCCCCCTGCCCGGCCGCCCTGGTCAACAGCAGGCCGAACGGCACCGAGCCGAGCGCATATCCGAGCAGAAGGGCCAGCAGCCAGTCCATAAACCTCCCCAGTGGTCGTTCCCGCTAATGCAAGACGTCGCACTTGGACAGGCGGAAGACAATCCATGCCGGACGGAAACTGGGGTACCAGCCTGTCCGGCTTTGGTACCGGCGATCCCTGCCCTAAGCTCGGCGGCGATGAGCGATATCGAGATCGACGACAAAGCCCGCGCCGCGCTCGGCCGGCTGACGGCGGCGGAGAAGGAGTGCCTGTACCGCAAGCTGCGGCACCAGACCGCCAAGGAAATCGCCATCGACCTCGGCGTCTCTCCCCATGCGGTGGAAAAGCGGCTGAAGATGGCGCGGGCCAAGCTGGGGCTGTCATCCTCGGTGGAAGCGGCGCGGTTGCTGGTGGCGGCGGAGCGGTACCAGCAGACGGGGCCCCAGGCGGCGGTCCTTACGGCGCCCGCCGAGGCCAGGCACGAGAGTTCCTCCAAGCCGCTGATAGCCGGAGGAATAGCCATGATCATGATCGCTGCCGCAGCCTTGGCCGCCATGCTTCAATCGGCCGCCACCCCGCCGGACGTGCCCGCTCCCACGCGAGCGGTGCCCGCCGATGCCCCGCCGCCCCGCGCGGCAACCTATGCGCCTGAAGACATGGCGGAGGCGACGCCGGCCGAGATCCAGATCGTGGTGCGTGACACCTTCGCCGGCTTCGACAAGAACCGTTCGGGATACATTGAGCCCGAAGAAGCGCCGATCGCCGCGCGGTTCGGTTCGAACGAGATCGCACGCGAAGGCCCTGTCGAGCAGAGAGTCTACAAGCAGGATGCGAACGGCAAGCCCACCGGCGAGGTGCTGCGCGTATTAACCGTAAGCCTCGAACAGGCCCGCACCGACTACATCGCGCAGGGGGACACGAATAGGGACGGCAAGCTGGATTTCTGGGAATTCGAGCGCTGGCAGGCGCCGATCATGGCAAAGCGCGGCGTTCCCAAATGGTGGAAAGAGGAAATAAACCGACCGATCGCTGAATGACGGCCATCGGAAAAGCGCTTTCCTACCGGCGAGCCGGCTGACAAGCTCCACCGGTTCTTTGATCTCGTTGATATCCCGCCCGCCGGCAACCGCGGCTTGCGCCGCGATAGCTGCCTTCACCTGACGGCAAAGTCCACGCCGGCCCGTGGCTTTCGGCCTGCCGAAGTCCACGGACGCGATGCCCAAGCAGACCCTTTTACGGATGAGGACCGGCGAAAGTCACGGTTTTTAGAACGGTAATGAGCGTCAGCCTCCAGTGTGGACTTTGCCGCCGCACATTGCCGGGTTGGCCCCACTGCCGATTGACGCGCCGGCTCGCCTTGGCCGTTCCTCCCCCGGGCATCCCTCTCGGAACGGAGCAGACCAAAGGCTTCAGGGATCGACAGCGCTCAAGTACCACTTGACCGTACTTTGGAGATCGCCTTCCAACGCGTATCCCGGGGTCATGGACGAGAGAAGCGACCTGGCACGGCTGACCGAGCGCGAGAAGGAGTGCCTGCGCCGGTGGCTGAAGCACAAGACCGCCAAGGAAATAGCGCTTGAACTCGGCATCTCGCACCATGCGGTGGAAAAACGCCTGAAGGTGGCGCGCACCAAGCTGAACGTCTTCTCCTCTCTCGAAGCGGCGCGGCTGCTGGCGGAGGAAGAGCGGGGCGAAGGGTACGGTCAAGCCGCCTCCCAATCGCCGGACCTTCATTCCGCGTCACCGGCATCCGAGAAGCGGCTCTACCGACAGCTGATCTTGGGAGCTCTTGTCATGATCCTTGTAACCGCAGTCATTATCGCGCTTGCCGCGCAGTCTTCGGGCGTCGTTGCGACACCGTCTGCTCCTGCTGGCGAAACGCAGCCCGACAATGTCAGGATGGCGTCGGCCAGCGAGTTCGTGGACGGCACACCCGAGGAGCTTCGCGCCTTCGCCGAAGACAGGTTTCGCGCGATGGACAAGGATGGTTCGGGTTTTATCGAACGCGAAGAAGCTCCGGTGCCGCAGATCCGGCTTATCGACGCGACGTGGGATGGAGATGGCCAGCCGCCTAGAGAATGGTTCGAACAGCAGCGAACACGGCCCGTCCCGCTCGACCCGGTGATGGCGAGGGCCGCCTATATCGCACAGGGGGATGCGAACGCGGACGGCAAACTGAGCTTCGACGAATACCTTACGATCCGAAAAGCGGATCTCAATGCTAAACGGGTACCGATCAGCTGGCGAGAGCAGCGCCAGGCGCGGCGCTGATCGCCGTTCGGTTGACCTCCGGCGCAGGTTTGGCCATCCCGCGCCGGTGAACCCCGCCGCGCCCATCCTGCTGTTCGATTCCGGCGTCGGCGGGCTCACCGTGCTGGCGGAGTTGCGCAAGCTGCTGCCGCAGGCGCCGGTCATTTACGCCGCCGATACCGCCGGTCTGCCTTACGGCGAGAAGACGGAGGCGGAGATCGCCGCGCGGGTGGCCGGGCTGCTCGGGCGGCTGAGCGAGCGCTATTCGCCGCGCCTGATCACCATTGCCTGCAACACCGCCTCCACCATCGCGCTGGGCATGGTGCGCGAGGTGTTGAAGGTGCCGGTGGTGGGAACGGTGCCGGCGATCAAGCCGGCAGCGGCGATGACGCGGACCGGGGCGATCGGCCTGCTGGGCACCGCGGCGACGATCCGGCAGGGCTATGTCGATCGGCTGGAGGCGGAGTTCGGGAACGGCCATCGCCTGATCCGCCATGCCGCGCCGGGGCTGGTCGAAGCCGCCGAGGCAATGCTGCGGGGCGAAGCGGTCGATCCGGCGGTGTTCGAAGCCGCGGCGCAAGGCCTGCGTTCGCAGCCAGGGGGCGATTCCATCGATACGGTGGTGCTCGCCTGCACGCACTTCCCGCTGGTGGAGCCGCAACTGGCGGCGGCGCTCGGCCCCGGCGTGCGATTCGTCGATGGCGCGCAGGGGATCGCCCGCCGCATCGAATTCCTCACCCGTGGCCAGCCGTTCGCCCGCGAAGCGCCCGATCTGGCGCTGTTCACCGGCGGCGAGGATACCTTCGCGGCCCTGGCCCCGGCGCTGAAGCGCTATGGCCTGGAACGGACAGAGCCATTCTGAGGCCCGGCCAGTTGCGAATTGCTCGCAAACTCCGCCCTTTAATCGCGGCGCCGGTTACACTAAGTCGCGCGAAGACTCACCGGCCGTGCGAGATCGCGGCGCCAACGGGACAAGTCCGCTGAATTACGATCACATCTTCGACCAGGCGATCCAGCGACTCCATGGTGAGGGGCGCTATCGGGTTTTCATCGACATCCTGCGGAACAAGGGCGCTTTCCCCAATGCGCGCTGCTTCGCCGGGCACAACGGGCCGAAGCCGGTCACCGTGTGGTGCTCGAACGATTACCTGTCGATGGGCCAGCACCCCAAGGTGGTCGCTGCGATGGAAGAAGCGCTGCACGATGTCGGCGCCGGCAGCGGCGGCACCCGCAACATCGGCGGCAACACGCATTACCATATCGACCTTGAGCGCGAGCTGGCGGACCTGCACGGCAAGGAATCCGCGCTGCTGTTCACCAGCGGCTACGTGTCGAACGACGCGACGCTCTCCACCCTCGCCCGGCTGCTGCCCGGCTGCGTGATCTTCTCGGACGAGCTCAATCACGCCAGCATGATCGCCGGCATCCGCAATTCGAACTGCGAAAAGCGCATCTTCCGCCACAACGATCCGGCGCACCTGGAAGAACTGCTCGCGGCGGAAGATCCCAGCGTGCCCAAGCTGATCGCGTTCGAAAGCGTCTATTCGATGGATGGCGACGTGGCGCCGATCCACGCCTTCTGCGATCTCGCCGAAAAGTACAACGCGCTGACCTATATCGACGAGGTCCATGCCGTGGGCATGTACGGCGCGCGCGGCGGCGGCATTTCCGAGCGGGACGAGGCGGCGCATCGGATCGACATCATCGAAGGCACGATGGGCAAGGCCTTCGGCGTGATGGGCGGCTATATCGCGGCCGATACCCGGATCATCGACTGCATCCGCAGCTATGCGCCCGGCTTCATCTTCACGACCTCGCTTTCGCCGGTGCTCGTCGCCGGGGTGCTGGCGGCGGTGCGGCACCTCAAGGAAAGCTCGGCGGAACGCGATGCCCAGCAGGCGGCCGCGGCGGAGCTGAAGCGCCGCTTCCGCGAAGCTGGCCTGCCGGTGCTGGACACGGCCACGCACATCGTGCCGCTGATGGTCGGCGATCCGGTGCGGGCTAAGAAGATCAGCGATATCCTGCTTGCCGAATACGGCGTCTATGTGCAGCCGATCAATTTCCCGACCGTGCCGCGCGGCACGGAACGGCTGCGCTTCACCCCCGGCCCGACCCATACCGAAGAGATGATGGCCGAGCTGACCGCCGCCCTGGTCGAGATCTGGGACAGGCTGGAGCTGGAATTCCGCAAGGCCGCATGACTCGCCTGGCCCGGATGAAGCGCGCGGCAGCGGTTGCCGCCACGGCCGTGCTGGCCGGAATCGGCGCCGCGCCGGCGGTGGCCCAGAACGACCCTTCGCAGGATACCGCCTGGCTCAACCGCCAGCAGGCGGCGCTGGCCGAAAGGGCGGCGCAGGGCTGGTACTACCTGCCCGGCGGCGTCCTGTGGCGGCGCACCGCCGGTGACGGAACCGGCCCGCATCCCACGGTGCAGGACACGGTGACGCTGCATTATGCCGGCACGCTGGTGGACGGGACGGAGTTCGACAGTTCCTATGGCGGGCGCCCGGCCACGTTCCCGCTGCGCCAGCTTATCCGGGCGTGGCAACTGGCTGTGCCGCAGATGGCCGTGGGCGACACGATCGAGATCGCCGTGCCGTCAGACCTCGGCTATGGCCCGCGCGGCGGCGGCCCGATCCCCGGTGGGGCGACCCTGCTGTTCAAGATCGAGCTGCTGGATATCCTCGGGCACTAGCCCCCGCCCCGCCTTACCCAATTTGATCCACATCAAAGTCCGCCCCCTTCGGACCGGCTAACAGAGGCGTGGGAGCCTACTGTTCTCGATGGCCCTGATCGGGCAGGAAAAGGGGGAACATCTCATGAAGCATGCCGTCACGATCGCCACGATCGGCGCCCTGTCCCTCACGCTGGGCGGGTGCCAGCGCGCCTCCGAACCGGCCGCGGACGCGACTTCCACCGGTGCGGCCGAAGCCATCACCTGGCCGGTCAGCATCAACGCCGCGATGGTGGGGATGATCGACCATTCGGCCGACTATCTCTTCGCGCTCGGCAACGGGGACATGCCGCGCAATGAAAACGACTGGCACTTGGTCGGGAACTCGGCTTACGAAATCGTCCTTGCCGGCGCGGTCATCCGCCATCCGGGCACCGGGCCGTTCGACGCAGCATGGGTGAAAGAGCCCGAATGGCAGCGGCTGGCGCAGGAGTTGAGCGGGATCGGCGAAGAGGCGGTCAAGCTGGCCGCAGCCAAGTCCACCGACGAAGCCGCATGGCGCGCTGTGGGCGACCGGCTGATCGCGAACTGCCTCGAATGCCACAAGCAGTTCAAGCCGGAGATTCCCAGCGAAGGCATCCTGCGCGGCTCGACCGAGCGGCAATCGCGCGGGATCAGCATTTTCGGATACTGACAGGCAAAAGGCGGCGGGCGGCGATAGCGCCCGCCTGCCGCCTATGCCGCGCGGTGCCTCACCGCAGGCTCACCACATTGTCGCTCGCGCGCGGGTCCCTGCGTTCGCCGGTGTAGAGGCTCGCCATCGGCTCGTCCTCCACGATCGATACTTCGGCCGTGCCGAAGCCGTTGAAGCCCGTCTTCATCGCCGCGCCATAAGCGCCCAGCATGCCGATCTCGATCCAGTCGCCCGCCTGGATATCCTCCGGCAGCATGAAGGGGCCCTTCATGTAGTCGGCATCATCGCAAGTAGGGCCATAGAACGCGAATTCGGCCAGCGGCTGGGTCAGATCATCCTCCAGCGCGCGCACCGGGAAACGCCAGGCGACATGCGCGGCATCGAACAGCGCGCCATAGGCGCCGTCGTTGATGTAGAGCTCGTCGCCCCGGCGCTTCTCCACCTTGACGATCATCGAGCTGTATTCGGCGCACAGCGCCCGGCCCGGCTCCGCCCACAGCTCCGCCGAATAGGAGATCGGCAGGGCTTCGAAATGGCGGTGGATCAACGCGAAGTAATCTTCCAGCGGCGGCGGCTCCATGCCGGGATAGGACGAGGGAAAGCCACCGCCCACATCCACGATGTCCACCGTCACGGCCGCCTCGGCAATGGCGGCGCGCACCCGGTCCAGCGCCTGGACATAGGCGAACGGCGTCATCGCCTGGCTGCCCACGTGGAAGCAGATACCCAGCGCATCGCAATGCTGGCGAGTCGCCTGGAGCAAAGGCGCAGCATCGACCAGATCGACGCCGAACTTCGCCGCGAGCGAAAGTTCCGAATGTTCCGACGAGACGCGCAGCCGGACAAGCAGGTTCAGGTCACCCGCGGCCTCGCCCGATTCACTGGCAGTCGCATCGACGATCTTGGCCAGCTCCTCGTGCGTGTCGAGGCTGAAGGTGCGCACGCCGTGATCCCGATAGGCTTCGGCGATGGCGCTGCGCGTCTTGACCGGATGCATGAAGCATAGCGTGGCCGCCGGCAGCAGTGCGCGCACCATGCGCACCTCTGCGATCGAGGCGACATCGAAATGCGTGATTCCCGAATCCCACAGGATCCGCAGCAGATCGGGCGAGGGATTCGCCTTCACCGCATACATCGACTTGCCGGGAAAGGTTTCGGCAAAGAAACGCGCGGCTCGCGCCGCCGCATGCGGGCGATTGCAGATCACGGGTTCGTCCGGCGCGAGGGCGCGGACTACAGCCTTGGCATCAGGATGATTGTGCAACTCAAGGGACCCCCAACAGAACGAGCGATAAAAGCTGCCTTGCGGTTGGAAGTCCCCATGGGGCAGCGGAAGGCGCATATATTCCGCCGCCGCTGAACTGCAAGTGAAAATGCGGCCAGGACGATCCCTTTTCCGCCAGCCGGATTGGCGGCGTGCCAAGGGTCGATGATCGCCCCTCTAACCGGCGCTCGCGTCGACGATCTGGTGCACGAAGCGGATGTCGACGCCGACCTCGCCGCGCGCCCGCCGCGCAGGGTCCGAAACCTGCTGATCGATGATGAGCAAGGCCTCCGTGCGGCCATCGGGCAGCGGCCTGTGTTCGCCTTGCGCGCGTATCCGGATACCGCGACTTTCCGTTACTTCCTCTTGCACGGGGACGAAGCCCTGACGAGCCGCCTTGAAGGCATCGGCCGCAGCGCGATATTCGAAAATGCCGAACCCAGGGCTCAGCGTCCGGCGGACGGAGCAGGCGTGAAACGGCGGCAGTTCCAGCATGATCTGGATGTTCCGTTCTCCATCCTTCAGCAGCCAGCCGCGCCCGGGATCGCCCTGGAAGGTCACTCGCACTTCTTCCGGGCTCAGAGGCACGGCGCCTTGGCCTCCATCAGGCGATCCACCGCGCCATCGTCGGGGAAGGCCTGCAGGCAAATCTCATCATAAAGCGCGACCATCCGCATCATTGCCGGATCGGGCGCAGGTCTTGCGGGAGGCGGGCCGGGTGGCCTCGCTGGAGGCGGCGGGGGCGGCGCGGCGGCCTGCACGGCCGCCAGCAAAGCAAGGAACCAGATCATGCGGCAGCCCTCCCGATGACGAAGGTGTCACCGGAAGGGTTACCTGTCCAGCGGGGTGGCTGCGCCTAGGCGAACAGCTTCGACCAGCGCCGTTCGGGCCGGGTCTTCCAATGACCGCGATGATAGGCGTCGCTGGCCAGAAGCGGCACGACCGAGCCGGCTTCGGCGAAGACCATCTGCTCGATGCCGGTGTTCACCTTGCCCCAGCTCGCCGCTTCCTGCAGCGTCGAGGACGAGCAGGCGCCGTCGCGCACGTCGGCCACGGTGATCTGCACCGCGTACTTGTGGACCTCCACATCCTCGTGCCCGAGGATTTCCGCGCAGACGACCGTATCCTGGATGAAGTTCTTCGGCACGCCGCCGCCGATCATCAGCAGGCCCGTGGTCCCGGCCTCGATCTTGATCTGCGTAAGCTCGCGGAAATCCGCCACCGAATCGATCGTCAGGTAAGGCCGGCCGGCCTTCATCGCATCCACCTGGTGCTTCACCAGCCCGAAGCCGGCCGACGAATCGGTGAAAGCCGGGCAGAAGATCGGCACGTCATACTCGTAGGCGAGCTTGACCAGCGAATTCTCCTTCTTGCCGTGCTTCGACAGATAGGCGCCCATCGCGCGGATGAACTCGCGGCTGGAATAAGGCCGCGTCTCCAGCGTCTCGGCGATCTCGAACACCGTGTGATCGACGTTCTGGAGATCCTCCTCGTCGATGTAGGTGTCATAGATGCGATCGATGTAGAGCGAGCGCAGCGTATCGTCGTCCGGTATCTCGAGCGCCTGGTAATGCTTGTGGCCGAGGCCCTCGAAGAAATCCATGTCCACGATCGTGGCGCCGGTGGCGACGACGCCGTCCACCATGTTGTTGCGCACCAGTTCGGCATAGGCATCCATGCAGCCGGCCGCGCTGGTCGATCCGGCGATGACGAGGAAGATCGTGCAGTCCTTGTCCTCCAGCATCTGGTTGTAGATGCGCGTGGCGCGGGCAAGATCGCGGCTGGTGAAGCTCATCTTGCCCATCGCATCGATGATCGGACGCGCATCGAAGCTCTTGATGTCGATATGCTCGACTTCGGTGGAGAGCAGTTCGGCCTTGCGCGTGTCGTTCAAGGGAGCATCGTTCACTTCGGGAGGTCCTCCTGGGGTCATCAAAGGGCAACTGGCCGCGTCTCTAGCGGGTTCCGCGTAAAAAGGCGCGCCCGATAGAAGCTGGTTGCGGGCAAGTAAATATGCGACGTGGCGGGGCCATGACAACGCGGGAACCCACGCGCGAAGGCGTGCTTCAGGCCGCGGCGAAAATCGCCTGCCTGCTGCCGCCCACTCCCTTGCTGCCGCTGTGCGTGGGCGATGCCGTGGTGCGGGCCAAGGCGGAGAGCCTGCAACCGATCGGCGCCTTCAAGATCCGCGGCGCGTGGCACCGGCTCACCGCGCTTTCGGACAGCGAGCGGGCGCGCGGCGTGATCGGGGTGTCGAGCGGCAACCATGCGCAAGGCGTCGCCTGGGCGGCGCGGGAACTGGGCATCGCCGCCACGATTGTGATGCCCCGCGATGCGCCTGCGGTGAAGCTGGAGCGGACCCGCGCGCTGGGGGCGGAGATCGTGCTTTATGACCGTGCCCGCGAGGATCGCGATGCGATCGCCGAGGCGCTGGCCGAAGAACGCGGCGCGACGCTGGTCCATGCCTATGCCGATCCGTGGGTGATCGAAGGCCAGGGCAGCGTGGGAATAGAGCTGACCGCGCAGATGGAACGCTGGGCGGGCGGCTGGCCGACACGAATCGTCACCCCCTGCGGCGGCGGCGGGCTGACCGCCGGCCTGGCCCTCGCCTGCCCCGAAGCCGAAATCGTGCCGGTGGAGCCCGAGCATTGGGACGACGTATGCCGCAGCCTGGAGACAGGAGCCATCCAGCGAATCGCCCCCGATGCCCCGCCCACTGCGTGCGACGCGCTGCAAACGCCGGCTACCCGGCCGATCAACTTCGCCGTGCTGAAAGCCCGCTGCCGGTCGTGGCATCGGGTGAGCGAGGCTGAAGTGGCGGCGGCGCAGCGCCATGCCCTGACGCATCTGCGCCTGGTCATCGAGCCGGGCGGCGCAGCCGGGCTGGCCGCGCTGCTCGCTGGCAAGATACCGACGGACGGGCGCACGGCCGTGGTGCTCAGCGGCGGCAATGTGGACCCGGCGGCGCTTGCGCCCCTGCTGGCGCCTGGTGCCCGCACTGATCTTGACCGCGCGCTTGCGCTACAGGGCGTTCCGAGAGCGGAACAGAGGAGACTTGCATGATCGGAGTGGGCACCCTGCCGCCGGTGATCGCGCTGGCCGCGTGGACCATGGTGATGTGGGCATGGATGTACTGGACCCGCATCCCCGAACTGGACCGCGCGAAGCTGGACGACGCGGCGCTTTCCCTGCTGACCAAGGAGAAGCTGGATGCGCTGCTTCCCCCGCAGGTCCAGTGGAAGGCGCACAATTACAATCACCTGCACGAAGCGCCGACCGTGTTCTACGCCGTGGCGCTGGTGCTGGCGCTGGTCGGCCAGGGCGATGGGCTCAGCGCGGTATTCGCCTGGCTATACGTGGTGCTGCGCGTGATTCACTCGCTGATCCAGGCGACCAGGAACCGGGTGAAGCTGCGCTTTGCGGTGTTCGCCCTATCGAGCCTGGTACTGATCGCGCTGATCCTGCGTGCGATGATCGCACTGGTCTGACCGCGCACCCACCGGCCATCACCAACACGCAAACGGCCGCCGGCGTTTCCGCCGGCGGCCGCCGCTTGAACAATGAATCCTGCCGCAGCCTACGGGCTGGTCGGAAGATCGATGTCCTTGCCGTCCTGATCGTTGATCTGGACGAGGAGGAACACCAGCAGCGCCGCCGCCAGCACACCGAGGACGACGGTAGCACCGCCGCCACCACCCAACTCTTCCGAATTGGACACAGGAACAGCCGCGCGAGCGATCGGCGCGGCCTGAGCGACGGTACCGCCGGCAAGCATGGCCGCCGCGGCAGCCCCGAGGATTAACTTACGCATTTCCATCTCCAGGCCGTTATTTCGAGGGCGTTTAAGCGCATCGGCGGTTTCGCCGCAAGGGGCTTTCGTCCCGTAAACCATTCTTAACGCTTGCCCGCCGCTGCCAGAAACGGCGTTGCGACCGGCCCGTTCCGGGCGTTTACCCCGGCTTTCCGGGGTTCTGTCCGGACCTGTTGCAGCAATGCTACGCTTGCCGGCCATTGCGCGGCCGTTTGGCTAGACCGGCAATCCCACGTAGTTTTCCGCAATGGAAGTCTGCGCGGCGCGGCTCGACGCGATGTAATCGAGTTCGGCGACCTGCATGGCGCGTTCGAACGGGCCATCTTCCGGGAAGCGGTGCATCAGCCGGGTCAGCGACCATGAGAATCGCTCCGCCTTCCACACCCGCGACAGGGCACGCGCCGAATAGCCCGCAACGGCGCCCGCATCACCGGCCTTGAAGAAGGCGGTCAGCGCGTCGGCGGCATAATGCACGTCGCTCGTCGCAAGGTTCAGGCCCTTGGCCCCCGTCGGCGGGACGATGTGCGCGGCGTCACCGCACAGCAGGAGCGAGCCATGCCCCATCGGGGCGAAGACATAGCTGCGCAGCGGCGCGATCGACTTTTCCAGCGCCGGACCACGAACGACACGCGCGGCCGCTTCGTCAGGCAGGCGCGTGGTCAGCTCGTCCCAAAACCGCTCGTCCGGCCAGTCCTCGACCCGCTCGGTCAGCGGCACATCGATATAGTAGCGGCTACGCGTGGCACTGCGCATCGATGCCAGCGCGAAGCCGCGATCGTGATGTGAATAGATCAGCTCGTGATTGCACGGGGGCACATCGGCCAGGACGCCCAGCCATCCAAACGGATATTCCCGGCTGTATTCCTTTCCGCGAGGGAGAATCGCCTTGCGGCTGGGCCCGTGAAAGCCGTCGCAGCCAACGATGAAACGCGCATCCACCCGATGGCGGGTTCCGCCATGGGTATAATCGACCCAGGGCGCATCGCCGTCGATGTCATGCAGTTCGACATCGGCGGCCTCGTAGACGACCTCCAGCCCCCGCTCTTCCCGCGCGTCCATCAAGTCGCGCGTCAGCTCCGTCTGGCCATAGACCACGACATGCTTGCCGGTCAGGCCGGCCACATCGATGCGAATCAGCCGCTGCCCATCGGCGAGATTGAAACCGTCATGAGGCAGCCCTTCGGTCTTGAGCCTGGCGTCGAGCCCGAGACGCTCCATCAAGGAAACGGTTATTCTCTCGAGCACCCCGGCGCGAATGCGGCTGAGCACGTATTCGGGCGCCCTGCGCTCGAGCACGATACAATCGATGCCCTCCGCCCTGAGCAGATGGCCAAGCAGCAGCCCGGCCGGCCCCGCCCCGATGATGCAGACCTGAGTTTTCATGCCGGCGCCCTACCCCGCGCCGCGCGGCTGGACAAGAAAGCTTCGGGCGCTGCGGCCGCTGAGGAGGATTGGGACGCACCAGGCGACGGCTTGGTATCGGCGGAAGCCGCGTTTCGTGAAGCGTAAAACACTGTCCCATAAGGGGACGGGCCTGATTTTCCATGATTTTCCGCGGGTCGCGATGGTTAACGCGCTATTTACCGCCGCTTTCGGGCGGGCTATGAAAGCCCTTAGCGATTCGTCACATGGCCTGCCGAACTTTATTCGGGGCATGTCAGGAGGCAATCGGATTAACACAAAAAAATTCATAAAACGGTCGCAATGTCTCTAATAGAAGGACACGCAACCATGAAACGCGCCTTATTGCCACTTATTGTGGGTGTGGCCATGTGCGGTACCGCCGCCAATGCGTCGGTGACTTTCTCCGTAACCGACGCCACCGATACTTATTCCGGCCCGGCACCCACGTGGGACTTCGAAAGCGCCGTTCCCCACACTGGGGGAGGCATTGTCATAGGCAGCATTACGGGAAGCTATGTCGCCCCGGCCGGCACGCCCAGTGACGGACACTATTTTGCCGCCGGGCCATCCACGGGTGGATCGCCGGCGGATCTGGATCTGTCCAGCCTCGGCTTAACCGGCATCTCCTCGATCAGCTTCGTGTGGGGCTCGGTAGATACCTACAATATCATCGAAGTGCTCGACTCGATGAACAACGTCTTGGGCTCGGTTACCGGGGCCGACGTCATCACTGGCGGAACGTTCGGCACCAGCAGCCGTCTGGTAACCCTTATGCTGGGTGGCGGCGCCGAAGGTCTGGCCACGACGCTGAGGCTCAGGTCGAACAACGGCCAGGGCGACACCAATGCCTTCGAGATCGACAACGTCGCCGTGCAAGCCGTTCCCGAAGCTTCGACCTGGATGATGCTCATCCTGGGCATGCTCGGGGTCGGCTTCGCAATGCGGCGCCGCTCGTCCGAACAGGCCGTGCGCATCAGATACGTGTGACAGGTCTTACGCCTGCCAAACGTCGAACCGAAGGGGGGAGCCGGCACGCCGGCTCCCCTTTTCTTTTTCGGCTGGCCTCGCACTGGCGGCCTCCTCACCCGGAGCCCGGCCTGGGCGCGGCCGCACCGGAACGGGACGCTTTGCCAAATAGCGCTTCCATCGCGCCATCGTACAGTGCATTGCCTGCCACTCCGGGCTTAGGGGCTTAGGGAGGACTAGTGGACAACACGGCGCGAAGCTTCGGGGACGACTTCCCGCAAGACGCGCGTGTTCAGCACGCGCCCACGCCCGAGCAGGCGCCTGAAGAGGCGGATGCGGGAACACCCGTGACGGGCGCGAGCAGCGCTGATCTCCCCCAGCGTCGCCGGTTCGCACTGGCCGACCTGCTGCTTTTCGCCGGCTTGCTGGCGATCATCGTTCCCACCTTGGTCTTCGTCGCGAAATCGACCTGGTCGACAGAGGAAGGCGCCCACGGCCCCATCGTGCTGATGACGGGCATCTGGCTACTGTGGACCAAATGGCCGAGCGTGCGCGACGCTGTCCGTCCGCCGCCCGCATGGAAGGCAGCGCTGCTGGTGGTTCCGCTGCTCCTCCTGTTGCCGGTGACGAGGATCACCCAGATCGTCGAGATCGAAGGCTACGTCATGTATGCCACGGTGCTGGCCGTGGCCTATGCGCTGGTCGGCGGCAAGGTGCTGGCCAAGCTGGCGTTCCCCCTGTTCTACCTGGCGTTCATGTTCCCGCCGCCGGAAACGGTGATCTATGCGATCACGATGCCGCTGAAGATCGGCATCAGCGAGGCGTCGATCGCGTTCCTCAAGCTGTTCGGCTATCCGATCGGCGGCACCGGGGTGACCATCCAGATCGGCCAATACCAGTTGCTGGTCGCGGCGGCCTGTTCGGGACTGAATTCCATCGTTTCGCTTTCGGCCCTGACGATCTTCTACATCTACGTCCGGCACGGCAACAACCTGCGCTATGCGGTGTTTCTGCTTCTGGCCGTGGTGCCGGTGGCCGTCGCCGCCAACTTCATCCGCGTGCTGATCCTGATCCTGCTGACTTATCATGCGGGGGAGGCGACGGCGCAGGGCTTCATGCACGATCTTGCCGGCATCACCATGTTCGCCACGGCTCTGCTGCTGATCTATCTGCTCGATCTGGCCTTGCAGCGCATGATGAAGAAGCGTCACTCCAGCCACAAGCAGCCCGCGGCATCATGACCGAAACCCTTCAAGACCTCGCCCGAAAGGATGCCGGCCGGTTCGCGCTAAGCCGCCGCAAGATGCTGCTTGGCCTGGGCATGGTGGCCGCTTCGGGAACGGCGTTCGCCCGCATGCCGACGCCGAACAATCCGCCGATACCCAAGGATCAGTTCGAGAGCTTCATCCCCAATGTGATCGGCCCCTGGCGTTTCGTGACCGAAAGCGGCGTGGTCCTGCCACCGCAGGATGCGCTCTCCGATCGCCTCTACGATAATCTGGTGACGCGCGTTTACAGCGACGGCACCAGCCGGCCGGTCATGTTCCTGATCGCCTACAACAACCGCCAGGACGGCGTTCTGCAGATCCATCGGCCGGAAATCTGCTATCCGGCGGGCGGCTATGAGCTGACCCCCACGCAGGATGTCAGAATGCCGCTTGCGGGCAATGGCTACCTTCCGGCCAAGGCCTTCCTGGCAAGCGGGCGGGATCGTGACGAAACCGTGCTCTACTGGACCAGGCTCGGCAACGCCTTCCCGCGCCGGTGGTCCGAGCAGCGGCTGGCGGTGATCGAGGCCAATCTGAAAGGCATCGTTCCAGACGGCCTGCTGGTCAGGGCATCCACCTTGGGCAGCGACATGCCGGGGGAACTCAAGGTCCTGGAAAGCTTCATGGCCGAACTCATCGGAGCCGCGCCGCCGGCCTTGCGCAAGGTTCTGTTAGGCTCGACCATCGCATGATCATTTTCCGGTGCCGGCGCAGTGCGGCACGGGGGCAGAAGGAAACTGACGGATGTACAATCGATCGAGCAAGCGGAAAGCGCTCCAGCGCCTGTCATGGTCCGCTGCGCTGCTGGCGGCCACATTCCTGGCGGGATGCGACAAGAAGCCTGAAGGGCAGGTCGTCGCCGTCGTCAATGGTGACGAGATCACGCAGCAGGAACTGAACGCCGAACTGGGCAACATGCAGCTCCCCGAAGGCGCCGCCAAGGACGAGGCCCGCAATCTGGCGCTGGACAACATCGTGAACCGCCGCCTGCTGGCCGGCGTGGCAAAGCAGCAGGGCATCGACAGCAGCCCCGAATACATCATGCGCCGGCAGCAGCTCGATGAAGCCCTGCTGGTGCAGATGCTGGCGCAGCGCACCGCGCGGCCGATGAAGCAGCCCTCCAGCCAGGAAGTGAAGGACTTCGTGGCGCAGAACCCGCAGATGTTCGCCAATCGCGCCGTGCTGACGGTGGACCAGATCCGCTTCCCCACGCCCGCGAACCAGGATTACGCCAAGGCCCTCTCGCCCGCCAAGACGATGGCGGAAGTGGTGACCACGCTCAATCGGCTGGGCATCAAGTTCGAGCGCGGGACGACGCAGGCGGACACCGCGACGATGCCTCCGGAGATGTTCAAGCAAATCTCCTCCATCGGATCGAGCGAGCCGTTCGTGGTTCCGGGGCCCGGCGTAGTATCGGTCAACATGGTCGTTTCCAGCCGCCCTGCGCCGCTGCCGGAAAACCAGGTGAACCAGGCCGCAACCGCCATGATCCAGCGGCGCAACCTCGCCAACGAGCTCAACACGATGCTCAAGACGGCGAAGGCCGAAGGGGGTGTCGACTACCAGCAAGGCTTCGCCCCGCCCAAGGCCGCCGCCACGGATACCGCGGAAAAGGCTCTCCAGGCCGCGGCCAGCACCGCCCCGGCGCAGTAGACACCTTCCATGCCTGGGCGCTTGGCTAGCCGTCCAAATGCCAGCACCGGCGCCCGGCACGATTCAATCGGAGGACGACCTGCCCGGGCCGCGCGAACGTTTCACTGAGAGCAGGAACGGAATTTGACCTTGAGCCAAAGCACGCCCCAACAACCGGCACTGTTCGCCGCTTTCGATCGCATCCGGATCGTCAATCTGCCCAGCCGGCAGGACCGTCGAAACGAAATGGAGCGCCAGTTAAGCCGGGTGGAGCTGAAGGGTGATTTGCGTGTTTCGTACTTTCCCGCTGTTTCCTGCGTCGATCGCGGCTTGTTTCCCCGCAAGGGGGATCACGGCTGCTTCCAGAGCCATTTCACTATACTGAAGGAAGCTGCGGAAGCGGGACAATCAGTACTGATACTCGAGGACGATTGCGATTTCCTGCTGCCCGCAATCTCGGAGTTCACGCTGCCCGAAACCTTCGATATTTTCTACGGAGGCTATCATGCCGCCGACCCGGAAAATTTGATCGAAAGTGATATTATCGGGTCACACTTCATGGGCTTTTCTGCAAGCGGAGCCCGCATCGCTTTTGACTATTTCACACGCTATCTCGATCCGCAGTTTCCGCCGGATCCCAAGGCTGCAACGCAACCCGGTTTCAATCCTGAGATTCGGCCACCGATCGACGGAGGTTACGTCTGGATGCGGCGAGCTCATCCCGAACTGGTGACGGTGTTTGCCATGCTCAGCGTCCAGCGCCCTTCCCGCACCGACATCGGCGAACCGCGCTGGTTTGATCGTATGGCGGGCATTCGAGACGTAGTGGAACACCTGCGCCGTTTGCGACATCGCGTGAGCGATGCCCCACGGGGCATGAGCCAGGCGAACGCGCATTTCGGTGCCCGGGGAGACTAGGCTAGCTTGCCGCTATTGCGGCGGGCGCCGGGGGGTGCGGGTCCAGCGGGCTTCGGGCTTGCGCAGGAAACCGGCATAGAGCGGCAGCTTCCATAAGACATAGAGCGGCGCGCGCAGCAGGGCGGCGGCGCTGAGGAACGGCCGCCCGCCCCCGAGCCACGCGACGACGACGAGCAGCAGCGCCAGTGCGGTCAGGGCGCCCAGAACGACAAGCGCGGCGACGCTTCCGCCGAGTGCCGCCAGCAGCGCCTGCAGGACAAGCGCCGCCGCTGCCAGGATGAGCAGCAGCGCCAGCGGGGGCACCGCCAGATGCAAGCCGAGCAGGAGCTCGGCGCGCGATCCGCTTCGCAATGCACCGAGCAACACGGGAAGCGCCTGCCCCTTCAGCGTTTGCAGGAAACCATGTTCCCACCGGGTGCGCTGCGCCAGGGCATCGGCCATGTCGGCCGGCGCGCTGCGCACGCCGGCCTCGCCCACCAGGCGCGGAGGATGACCCGTGCGCGTCATGGCGATGCCCAGCGCAAGGTCTTCCACGATCGAGCCAGTCGCCAGGTCCGCCCCGGCAAACAGCTTCCAGGGAAAGGCCATGCCCGTCCCGGTCAGCAGGGCCGCGCCGCCCAGCCGCTGCATCCCGCGCGAGCGATAGAGGTTCTTCACCAGCATCGCGAAGCTCGATATCTGCACCATGGGCGGCGCGCCGAGATCTGCCTCGATCAGGTTGATGGCCTGTACCGGCACGCCATGGTGCATAGCCGCTTGCGCCAGCGCCGCAACCGAGCCGGGCAGGAGCCGGCAATCGGCATCGAGCACCAGCACCACGTCAGGCGTCGCACCTGTCCGGGCCAGATGGTCACGGCCGAAGGCCAGCGCATACCCCTTGCCGCGCGCTTGCGGATCATGGCGCTCCACCACCTCGGCACCAGCCTCGCGCGCGATGCGAGCGGTCTCATCGCTGCAATTGTCGGCCACGACGAGGACTCGCGTGCCCGGCGGAACTTCCTCGAACAAGGCAGCGAGCGTCGCGGCGATTCCCGCGGCTTCATCATGGGCAGGAATGAGAATGGCGGTCTGCCCCTGAGCAGCCGCCCCATCCCGGGCGCGCCGCGCAGGTGCCAGGCCAGCCAGCAGCTCCATGGAGAACACCGCCAGGGGGATGCCCGCCGCCGCGGCGAGAAGCCAGCCCACCGCCCCGAGCAGCACGCTCATGCCCCTGTTCGCCCAGCCATGAGTTCAGCGGCGAAGGCGCGATATTGCGCGGCGATCTCCGGCCATGCAAAGGCCTGGGCACGTGGGTCGGCTTGGCCCTGGCCGATCACGAGGGCCCGGCCGATCGCTGCTGTCAGGGCTTCGCCATTCTCGGTATCGCACAAGGTATCCCGTTCGCCGACGATCCAGCGCAATCGGCTGCTGTCGTGGCCGACGATCGGCAGACCGGCGGCCATCGCTTCGACGAAGACGTTGCCGAACGATTCCTGCAACGACATGTGCAGGAAGGCATCGGCCGAGCGATAAAGCGCGGGCATCCGATCGGCCGGGAGCGTCAGCCGGGTGAACCGCCCTGGAAGTATGTCCGCCGCCAGCTGCTCCACCTCGTCACGCAGCGGCCCATCTCCCGCCACCGCGAAATGGACTCCGGGCACGGCGGCAACCGCGCGCATTCCGTCCGGCACGCGCTTGCTTTCGATCAGGGCGCTGACCATCAGCACGACTGGCGTTCCTTCGGGCAGGCCGAAAGCCGCACGATCGCCTTCCACGCCGGCGAAGCGCGCGGGATCGATCCCATTCGGGATAAGCGCAGTGCGCCAGCGCTCTCGATTACGCTCCCGGTAATCGGGATTGGTGCAGACCAGTCCATCGCAGGAAAAGTATTTGAACTCCGCCTTGTCGCTGAAAGCCGGCCAGTCGCCGTTCTGCGTCACGAACAGGTGCAGCGGCGCCGCTGCGGCTCCCCCGGCGCGGCGCAAGGTCCAGTGCGTGAAGGGATAGTTGCACGTCACCGTCACGTCGAAATCCGCAGGCCGATAGGCGCGCCGCAGGTTGAACGCGAATGTGGCGTCTTCCCACGCCGTTTCCGAACGGAAGAACGGAATATGCGGCAACCATTCGAGCCGGCGCCGGCCGATCGCGGCGATCCGGCGATAGGTGTAAGCGGCGGCGGGGCGATCGGGGCCAGTGCCTATGACCGTGACCTGATCGCCGGAGCGGGCGAGCTGGTCGGCGACGGCCAGGAGCGCCACTTCCGCGCCGCGATCCTCGGCATGGAAGCCCGGCAGCGCGAACAGGAAACGCAGCGGCCGATCGCCCTGCTGCGCAGTTTTCGCCGTTTCGCTGGCCCTCATCGCCCTGCCTTGCCCTGCCGTCATCCACTGGGAATAGCAGGACCTTGGGCCCATGCCATTCCCCCAAATAGGCCCCACACGCCGGTTGTATCGGATCGGCACGCCGCAACCGGGGCCTTAGGCGCTTTCGCTTCGGTCATGTATCTGCAATTATGAAGGCTCCGCTTCGCGCGGGGCGAACACGCGGACTGGCGTGGGCCGAAGCAGGCGGAGGCCGGCCATCGGAATGGTTGCACCCGGCGACAGGCGGGCAGATAGGAACGAGCATGGAAACGATCTGGGATTGGCTTACGGTCATCGCCTTTGGTGGCCTCGTCGTGCTCATGCTCAACCGGTCCACGCAGGAAAAGCCGGTCGATCATCTGGCGCAATACCTGGTGCCGGCCGCCGGCTGTGCGATCGCCAACTACATCGGCAATAACTATTCCGATGTCATCGCGGCGATCTGCCTCGTCCTCGTGGCGGCCTATGTCTACAAGGTGCTGAAGTGGCCGCCCGCGGATTTCCTGCGCGGCGGTTCGCAGGGAGATGGCCGGGGCGAATAGGCCCTAGCGCTTCCAGGGCGCGAAAACGATGCTGCCGTTGACCGAAACCGAGCTTCCGCGCCGCATGCGCAGGCGCCGCCGCGGGATAAACCGGCCGGTGCTTATCGCACTGGTGACCGTGATCCTCTTGTTCGCTGCCGGCTATTACTTGCAGTCCGGCCCGGGCCTGCCCGGACTATCCGCCCCGCCCGACCAATCCGAGCTTTCGCACGATCCACCGGCGGCGATTCCCAGGATCGCGCTGGCCACCGAAGTGATGCCCATCTCGCGCGAGGAGGCCGAACGGCTCAACGGCTTGCGCGGGGCCGAGGTGCAGACGATCACCGCCGCCCGGCCGTTCACCGTCAAGGATTCGTTTCGCGCCGATCCACGCTTCCAGTCCGCGCTCGATTGCCTGACCCAGGCCGTTTATTACGAGGCCGCTTCCGAACCCGATCCCGGCCAGCGCGCGGTGGCACAAGTCGTGCTGAATCGGGTGCGGCATCCGGGCTTTCCGCATAGCGTGTGCGGCGTGGTCTACCAGGGCGCCGAACTGCCCACCGGATGCCAGTTCACCTTCACCTGCGACGGCAGCCTGCTGCGCCAGCCTTCGCGCGGTGGCTGGGCGCGGGCGCGCAAGGTCGCGCTTGCGGCGCTGTCCGGCTGGGTCGAAGCGCCGGTCGGCCTTTCCACGCATTATCATGCGACTTACGTGGTCCCCTACTGGGCCTCGTCGCTGGACAAGGTGACGCTGATCGGCAGCCACATCTTCTACTCGCTGCCCCGGCAGGGGGGCGGCCTTGCCGCTTTCCAGGCGAAATACGATTTCGCGGACGAGTATGCCCCGGCCCTGGCCGCCGTTCCCCTGGTGGCGACGCCGGCGGACGATGGCACGGGCGCCCCCCGCATCGAACCGATGTCCGTCCTGGGGGGCAGCAACGGCCTGCCGCCCGGCCCCGCCGCCGGGACCACGCTGCAAGCCGACCGTTCCGGCACGATCGCCGCCGAAGAGCCATCGCCGACGTTGCAGGCCGATCGGCAGCACGGCGAACTCACCGTGCGGGGCTCCAATTCGACCTTGCTGGCGGATTGATCCGGCCGGCTTGACCGGCAGGCGGGGCGATCAGGCCTGGGCGCCGTAGTCCTTCAGCCCGTAGGTATCGCCGTAGCCATAGCCATAGGCATCGGCGAGCCCGCCCTGATAGCGGTTGAGCACGGTGCCGATGCATTGCGCGGGCGCCATGAGGGCCAGCGATTCGTCGATCTGCCGGGCAGTCGTACGGCCATGGTCGACGATCAGCAGATAGGCGTCGAGATGACGCATCGTCAGCATCGCGTCGTCGTTGGCGAAGACCGGCGGCAGGTCGCACAGCACGATATAGTCGCGGCTCAGCGCGCGCAGGTCCGCCATCAGCGTGCCGAACCGGGCGCTGGTGAGCATCTCGCTCGAATCGCGCAGGCCCGCGCGGGTCGGCAGGACAACCAGCCTGTCGTTGTTCACGCGGAACAGCGCCTCACGCCAATCGTCGCGCTTGCCGTGGAGATAGTCGTCCAGGGTGACTTTCACCTCGACGCCCATCTGCTTGATCACAGAGCCGCGCCGCATGTCGAGATCACACAGGATCACCGTGCGGCTACCCGCGCGCGACAGAGCCGCAGCAAGGTTTATCGAGGTGAAGCTCTTGCCTGCCGCGGGGGTGGCGCTGGTCACGCCCAGCATCTTCCAGCCGTGCGCGTCGATCAGCTTCGTCACTTGCGTGCGCAGCAGGTTGAATGCGCGCGACCGCCCATCGGCGCTGTCGAAGCCGACGATCAACCGGTCCTTCAGCTCGTCCGCCGACAGTTCGACGGCCGGTATGCCGCCCGGCAGGAAAGTGTAGCTGGAGCCGTGAGCCCGACTGTCCATATCAGCCATTTTCAATCAGACCTTCCGGCTCCGTTTCAGCCGCCGTGCGGCGTTTGCGCCGCAAGAACCGCCGGCGGCCCTTGTCGTTCCGACGCGGTTTGCGCCGCTCATGCGTGATGACCGGCACCATCGCTAGGGGCCGCGCCCCGGTGATAGCGGCGATGGCCTTGGGATCCCGCACGGGGCGCAGGAACAGCTCCACCGCCATGGCGAGGATAAAGCCGAGCGCCAGGCCGGCCGCGATACCCAGGGCGAGGATCAGCGGACGATTGGGCGAGGCGGGCTTGTCCGGCACCACCGGCGGGTCCACCACCAGTAGCCGCTCGCCCAGCTGCTCTTCATCAGCCCGCGCACCGGCCCTGGCGGCCAGCAGGCGCTGCGAGATGCCTTCGTACTGATCGTAGAACCCCTGCAGCTTCTGCTGAAGCTGCGCCGCCTGCTGCTGCACCGCCGGAGCGCGCGACCGCTCGGCCAGGACGGAGGCGACTTGCGCGGTTTCATTCGACTTCGCAGCACGAAGCTGGGCGATCTGGCGTTCGTTGAAGGCGATCTGGGTGTCGATATTCTCGGTCGGCAGCTTGGCGACATTGCTCTTGGCCAGCTGTTCCGCCTCGGCAAGGCGACTGCGGGCCAGGACCACGTCAGGGTGGTTGTCGCTATAGATCGCCCGCACGGCGGCCAGCTGCGCTTCCGCCGCGACCACCGCGGGGTCGCGCGTATCGGCCGTGGCCAGTGTCTGGCGCTGCGTGCGCAGGGTCGCGTTCTCCCGTTCCAGGGCGGCGATCTGCACGTCGAAGCTGGTCCCGTTGCCGGCGATCACTGGGTTGCCGGCCGCGGCCAGGACACCGCCGAAACGAGCATTGAGCGCGGAAATCTGCCCTTCGACGTCCTTGATCTGTTGCTGGACGTTCGCCTGCTGCTCCGTCAGGAACTGCACCGTCTGGACCGCCTGCTCGGTGTTGGATGTCGAATTGACCTCGACGATCCGTTCCATCAGCGCCTGCGTCACCCGCTGCGCCTTCACCGGGTCCTCATAAGTGAACGAGAGCCGGACGGAGATTGTGTTGTCCTTCTCGCCGGGACCGAGATCGATCTTTTCCGGCACCAGCGTGATGGCATCCCGCATCGTTTCGATCACTTCGGAAAGCGGGTCGGAACGGCGCTCGTTAGGATAGAGCTGGTCGGCCTCGATCATGGACAGCAAGGCCGGGCGATTGACGATCTGTTGACGGATCGCCTCCAGCCGCCGGTCGATAGCGGAATTCGATCCGGTGCCGATCACGTCTTGCGGCAGGCTCGGCGATTGCACGATCATCACCGCCGAGGACTCGTATTTCGTCGGCAGCAGGAAAGCCGTGGCGGTCGCCCCGACGAGCGCCAGCACGGCCGGGACAATGATGAACCAGCGACGCTGCCAGAGGATCGAAGGCAGCTGCGCGATCAGCGCGCCGATGCTGCCGCCGGCCGCTTCTTCCTGCGGGTCCTGGGCGCTCACCCTATCCTCCCGAATAGATAACGGATGCCGACGCCAAGGCGCGCGCGCGGATCGATGGAAATATCGCGCCGCCGCAACCGATCGAGCGAAGCTTCGACATAGCCGCTCAGGCGCTGGCTGAAGCGATGATCGAGGCCGCCGCGAACGCCGGCGAGAGTCGTCGGCGGAATGTTGCCCGGCCCCGTGCCAAGGCCGCCGCCGCTGCGCGAATAGTTGGCCCCCAACGTGAAGCTGTCATAGGGCGTCAACTGCCGGCTGTAGGCAAGGCCCAGCAAATCGGACGTGCGGATACCCGCGAAAGACGTGGGCTCCGACTGGCGGCTGTAATCCAGGCAGATGCTCTCACGCGAATCGCGCCGGCACAGGCTTGCCGAGGCGGTGAAGCCGGTGTGCGTGAAGGCCGGGCTCAACAGGGTCTGCTCGTTGCGCGTCCGCTCGACACCGGCGGATGCCTCCAGCGTCCAAGCCTCGGCGAGCACGAGCGAGATTGAGCCGAGCAACGAGAGGCTGCGCGCATCGGCCAGCGCGGAATCCTTGTAGTCGAACAGGCGATACCCGGCGACCAATCCCACGCTCGTCCGCTCGGAGATGACCCGGTTGTACTGGGCCCCCACGTTCGCGACGGAATATTCGGACGCCCCAAGCTGCGTCAGGGACATCGTGCGATAGCCGCCGTTGACGGAAATCTGGTTATAGGCGTCGATCGAATAGTCGGCGCGGGCGCTGCCCGCTATCGACGTGGTGCGCCCGCGCCGGCCCAGGACGGTGACGTCGCCCGGCACTTGGGGAAAGGTTGGGCCTTCCACGCCGCCGCCAATACCGCTCCACCATCCCTGGCCACCTTGGGCGACGGTCGAATCGACGCTGCCATTCAGCGAAAGGCTCAGCCGATCCGACATCCTCTGGCTCACGCTGGCCGCGACGCCATAGTTGTCCTCGAAATCGTACTTGTCGGCATAGGCACGGCCTTGCGCGTAGGCTTCCAGATCGAAGCGCGTGACCGAGTTGTCGAACGACAGGCGCGGGCGGACCTCCGCCGTGCCCGCCACGGTCACGCCCGAATCGCTCTCGTCGAGATAAGGATTGGTGGCCACTTCGCCGCCGAGGCGCACTGCCACTTCCTGAGTCAGGGCCTGGGCGCCGGCGGGCGAGGCGATGGCGCCAGTGCACACCAGCGCACAGCCGGTGACGGCGATCGCGGCAAGACGCCGGCCTGTTCGCACGCGGCGGCTCATGGAACGATCACGATATCGCCAGGCATGATCTGGACGATATTCGCCTGTTGGACATCCCGCGTGCTGGCGCCACCCTTGAACAGATCATCCAGCCGCACCGTGGTGGTCGTCAATTGATCGCCGCGCCGGGAGATCACCAGGATCCTCCCCAGGTTGGCGAACTCCGCCGGGCCGCCCGCCAGGCTCAGCGCATCGAGCACGTTGACGTAACGGCCCGCGCTGAAGGATCCCGGCGAACGCACTTTGCCGAGGACCGAGAACTGCATCCCGTCGGGCGCGCTGATCGACACTGTCACGAACGGAACCTCGCCCCGATACTGGCTTTGCAGCCGGGCGCTGACCATCTGCTCCACTTCTTGCGGCAGATGCCCCGCCACCTTCAGCTGGCCGACCAGGGGAAAGGCGATCGTGCCGTCGGGCAGCACGCGAAGCGCCCGCTGCAACCGCTCTTCCCCCCACACGTAGATCTCGATCTGGTCGCCGGGATTGATGCGATACGACGATACGGCGGGCGTGGGTTGTGCGGCTGCCGCGGCCGGATTCTGGCTCGGCGCCTGGGCCGGAGCGGGCGCCCCCGCGGCGGCGGAAGCCTGCCCGGCCTGCGCGGAGGCGGCAACGGGCAGACCGAGAGCGAGAGCGCACCCGAGCAAAACCTTGCCTGCGGAACGGTGTCGTTGCGACATAGCCGTCGAATAGCTCCTTGCTCTTAACAGTTTACTGAAAGACCCGCGCCATTAATTAGCAGGCCTATGATCCTTAGCCAGTTCTTTGTCGGGCGGCCGGCGCGGCGGCAAGCTTTCGGATGGGGGTGTCTTGTTTCGGCACTCGCCCTGATGACGGCTGGCTGCGGCGATAACACCGCCGCGGCCTATCGGGAAGCGCAGACCGCGGAAGCCCTGATGAATCAAGGGGATATAGCCGGCGCCCGGCGTGCCATGGCAAAGGCGCTGGCCTTGCGCGACGATCAGGTTGACATCCTGCTGCTCGACGCCCGAATCAAGTCTCGCGCCGGTGACGTGCGCGGGGCCTACGATGCCTATCGCACCGTGCTCGCGATCGACCCGCGCCAGCCGGAAGCGCTGCTTGCCGTGGCCCAGCTTGGCATGGCCGTGGGGGACACGCGTCAATCGCGCGAAGCGGTCGAAACGATTCTGACGATGATTCCCGGCCAGCCCGACGCGCTGCTCATCAAGGGCATAAACGCGCTCGACCGCAAGGATTACGCCGAAGCGACAAAGGTGGCGGATCAGCTTCTGGCCAACGATGCCGGCGATCGAGGCGGCATCGTGCTGAAGGCGCGCGTCCTCGCGCTGACCGGCCATCGGCCCGAAGCCCTGGCCATGCTGCGCAAGGCGGCCGAGACGATCGGCAATGACGAGATGATCGCCACCGCCCTGCTTGAGAACGCCCGCGACGCGGGTGACGTGCCCATCATGCTCGAACAGTTCTCTCTCCTGCGGCAAGCGCGGCCACAAAGCATCGACCTCGCCATCGACGAAGCCAATGTCCGCTACAAGAGCGGCGATATGGCGGGGGCGCGGACGATGGGCGAAGACATCCTCGGCCGTTTCGGCGAAAGCGACACCGCCATGCAGCGCCTGGGCGCCCTGTGGCGGGAATACGATCCCGATCCCCTCCGGCCGGAAGCGCGCGCGCAACTGGCGCAAGGCGGCGCGCTCAATGCGCGCATCAGGGCCGCGCAGCATTATCTCGAGCAAGGCAAACCCGATGTAGCCCAGGCCCTTCTCGGCGACGCGCGCGATGCCCTGGCGATGGGCCTGCGGGCGCGGATCGCGGTCGTCACCGATCAACCCGGATCGATCACCGCCGCGGCCGGCATCATCGGACAGGACCAGACCAACTGCGATGCACTGATCGCCGCTGCGGAATGGAACTTGCGGAACGGCAAGCCTGTGGCGGCGGTCGAGCCCGCGCAAAGGGCCGCCAGCGAATGCCGCGACAGCAGCGACGGCTATCTGCTTCTCGCGCGCGCCTATGGCGAGCAGGATCGCGCAGCGGGCGCCGTGCGGGTCTATCGCGAAGGGCTGGCCGCCCATCCCGACGATTACGCGCTTTCCGCCGCCTATACTCGCTGGCTGCTGAACGCCGGACGAAAAGATGCCGCCGAAGTCATCGCCGACCGCCTGACCAACCGCGCCCCGCACCGCCCCAGCTCATGGCGCCTGCTGGCGCAGACATGCGAGGCAGCGAAGGACAACGGCTGCCTCGCCACCGCGCGCGAAGGGCTTGAGAAAGCGAAGAAGGACTTCAGCATCGACCTGCCCCCCGGCCAGCGGTACACCAACCCGCTGTTCGGGCAGCAGTGGCGCTGACTGATGGGAAAGAGTTTCCCTCGATGCGCCTTCCTTGGCGTCTCCTTCGCCGCGACAGACATCCGCCAGACCCTTCTGTGGGTCGTCGAAGCGGCCGCGGACACCCGGTTCCGCTACGTCGTCACTCCCAATGTGGACCATATGGTCATGCTCCATGGCGAAGGGAAAGAGGCATGGAGGCAGGCCTATCGCCGGGCCGTCGAAACGGCTGATCTCATTGTCAACGACAGCCGCGTGCTGACGCGCCTGGCGCGCCTGTCGGGGGTGAACTTGCCGACGATCCCCGGCAGCGACCTTACGCGAATGCTGGTGGCCGGCGGGATACCGGCTGGATCGAAGGTGGCCCTCATCGGCGGATCGCCCACCGATGCCGCATGGCTGCGCACGGCGCTGGCGACTTGCGATGTCACCCATCTGTCTCCCCCCATGGGTGTACGCGATCGACCAGATTTGCAGGATGCCATCGTCGATTTTGTCGAGCGGGAAGCACCCGACATCACCTTTCTCGCGATCGGCGCGCCACAGAGCGAACTGGTGGCCGCGCGGATCGCGGCGGAAGGTCGCGCCCGCGGCGTCGCCTTGTGCATCGGGGCGTCGATCGAGTTTCTGAGCGGCGCCCGCCGCCGGGCGCCCCGATGGATGCAGCAGGCGAGCCTCGAATGGGCATTCCGCCTGCTGTCCGAGCCCCGGCGGCTATGGCGCCGCTATATCGTGGAAGGTCCGCGTATCTTCCTCATCTGGCATCGCTGGCGCCGAACCCCATCGTAGCCTGGCCTCATCGGCCCCGCTCAGCACTCGCCGGCCCACATTTCATTGGGTCATCGCGCCGGAGCCACCGCCAGCCGCTTGGGATTCGTCCATCCATATTTCGGCTGCGAAGCCCCGATCAACTGCCTTCCGTTGCCGAGATCACCGCCGGAGCAGCTCAGCCCCTCCTCGATACAGTGCTCGGTCCACATGGCCTTCGCTTCGCCGATCCACGCCTCGATGTAATCGGCGTGCAGCGTCTCGCCCGGCTTCGCCCCGGCCTTCATCGCATCGCTGGAAAGCCGCACGGCCGACGTCCCATCCGGCCGGATCATGTCGGCGGAGACGATCCACGTCGCCTTGTTCTCCGTTTGCGGGATCAGATATGGGTGCGAGGCGGGACAGCGGTAATAGCCCCAGTTGCCATAGCTCCCGAAAGCCATGTGCGCCCGGTGATCCGGCGCGTCGAGATGCTTTCCGTCCCAGCAGTTCGGCGCCGCGAGGTCCGCCACCAGCGTATCACCCGCCCTGCAGCCGCTGGCGAACAGCACATCCAGATCGGGGAAGTGCCCGCCGCGATCCTCGTTCTTCGGTCCCACGCAATACCAGCTCATCCCCTGGCCCGGCTCGTCCGGCCGGGTCGGGTCCCAGCCGAAGATGAACTTGATCCCGTTCGGCAGCGGCAGGCAGGTTCCCGCCGCCTTGCCGCTGCGGGCCTGGCAGAACGGCGAGATCGAGCGCCAGCGCTTGTAATAGACGCTCACCAGATCCGGGTTCACCACCTGCCCGGCATCGTTCACCAGTGCCGGCATCCAGTAGCCGGAGCGATTGAGCGTGTTCGGTCCATAATTGCAGTTCGAATCGCGCTGCTGGGCGAGGCTTTCCGTCGTGCTGAAGGCGTCGATCTTCGCCGGGCCCCAGAACTTGTGCAGGTGGCTCTTGCCGGGCTGCTTCGGATAAAGCAGCGGATCGTCATAATTGACCGGCCCATCGCCCCCGCAGGTGAAGCGAAAAGCGCCCTCGTTCTTGTCGTAGATGTCGGGAATGGCGCCGGTGCCCCAAGAAGGGGCCAGGCCCTGCGCCACCGGGAACTCGGCCTTCAAGGGCGCGCTGCCTTCCAGCGAGGGCGAAGGCACCCACTCTCCTACCGGCGCCGCCGGCATGGCGTGGCCGGCATGCGGATCACCCGGGCTGGCTTCCGGCGGACCGTCCGGCCGGCCGACGAGTTCGCGCGCCTTCTTCAGCCGCAATTCCTGGCTATCCGCCGCTGAGACCAGCGCACTCGCGAAACACGCAGCATCGGCCAACAGCGCGGGCACATCGGCCTCGCTAGCGCGGCTGACGGTGACAGTGGCGCATTTCTCGGTGTCCTGCTGCGCCCGGGCTGAAACAGGCAGGATCAGCGCCAGAACGAAAGCGGCGAAGAGATGGCGCATCATCATCATCTTGCTCCTAAATCGTTGGCGCGGCGGACGCGTATGGATGCTCCGCCGGGAGATTGCTCTCAAGGCCGAACTTCCAGGCCAGGTAGCCTTCGACGCGTTGCCGTTCAGTCGTGGTCAACGCTTCGTTGCAGTCGATCACTTCGGCGATCTGGCCGTCGAAATAATCGTTATAATACCCTGCCCCAATCGCAGGGGTAGTGCCGAAGGCCACAGTATTGGCGATCAGCGTGTGGACCGCGCTGCCGTCAACATAATAGCGCCAGTCGTTCGGCGCGGATTGGAACGAGGCGAAGCGCCACTCGGCAAGGCTCGGTCTCGCGGCGCTGATCTTGTACCGCATATTCGTCCCATAGGCGGAATAGATGTCGCCGGTCGTATAGGGGTAGAACTCGCCCGACTCCTCGGTGCCGAACCGCCCCACTGGCGGCGCGAAGTCCCTGGTGTTCGGGTCGAAACTGTTCTTCGATACGAAGAACGTGGCGGACGTCGATCGCCCGTCCAGGTATCCGGTCGGCAGCGTGAAATGCCCTTGCCGCACGCCGTCCATGTTGACGACGTTGAACCCGTTCAGCGCGGCGATCTTGATGCGCGGCTTGCTGCTCGATCCGGCACTGGGAACGGCGACGGCGTTGCCGCTCGAATCCGTCCAGGCGTCGATCTCATCGTCGTCATCTCCGACGATGTCCTCCGGCCGCAACCAAAGCGCCAACTTAGAGCCCAGATCACTCGGCGCCCACAAACGCGATCCAGCGCCGGCCGTCGTTACCGAATAAGTCGCGCTACTCGTGCCGATGATCGCCGTCACATCGGTTTGCACTGCCGGGTCGGTCGAGGAATGATTGCGGACGCTGATCGTGTCGCCGTTGACGACGAATCCAGCGCCATCGATGACGTAAGCCCCTCCGTTCTTGGAGATCGCACCGCCCGCGCTCACCGAATAGGGGCGGGTCTCGCCCGGATAGAGCCCGGCCACGGTGTATGGCGCGCTGTCGTAATCCGTGTCCGCATCGGCCGCCGCCTGGGGTTCGAACGCGAAGTCGAGCGGCTCGTTGGGGATGCCCAGCGCATGATTGATGACAGGCGCGAACACCCGCTTGAGCAAGGCATGGCCAGCGGCCGTGGGATGGAGCCCGTCGCCATAGAGGGCGGTATCGAGCTGCGCGCCCCAGGCTCCCGCTTCGCTCGCCGCGAAATCGACCAGGAAATCGAACTCGGTCCCCTCGTCGAGCCGCAAGCGGGCGTTGAACGCGTCCATCTTGTCCTGCCACCCCGAGGAATCGCGGGGAAGCACCGTGCACAGAACGATCGTGGTGCCGGCCGCCCTGAACGGCGCGAGGTAGGCATAGAGCCGTGAGACATAGGCTGTCGTATCGCCGGCCAGATCGTTCGCTCCGATCAGAAGCACCAGATGCGTCGGCTCATAAGCCAATGCATCCGCTTGCCGCGCGTAGAGGGTATTCGCTGGCAGCGTGTCACCCGGGAAGCCAAGCTGCGCCCCGCCGACCGCATGGTTGGCGTAGGCGACGGTCGGATGATCCGCCGCCCACAGACGCGTGAAGCTGGCGGGATCAGTGGCCGCCGAGATACTATCGCCTTCGGAGAGGACCTTCGGTGGAACCTCGCCCCCTGCCTCGGCCGCCGTGGTATAGCCGATCTCACGCGTCTCGCCGCCGATGGTCAAGGTTACCACGGTGGCCGTCTCCCCCTCGGCGCTGGTATTCAGTCGGAGGTCGATCACGTCTCCATTATAGATCCGCCCGATGCGGGTGGCGTAAGCGCCGCCGTTCAGCCGCACCTCGCCGCCGGACACAGAGACCCCGGATGCAAGCCCCTTATGAGCAATGCCCGAGATGACGAATCGCCGCACGAGCTGAGCCTCTGTCGCCAGGCCGTCTTCATCCTCCGGCCACACCTTGCCGTAAGGGGCATTGGCATTGACCCGTGTCGCATCCGCTATGCTGTCCAGCGCCGCCGCGAACTGGTCGTAAAGGCGGTTCTGCCCGCCCGTCCCGTTCACCGCATCGAAGGCGGTCGGATACATGCCGTCGGCATAGAGCGCGCTGCCGATCTCCGCCCAGTCGGGATGCTCGGCCAACGGCAGGTAATAATCCGCCCACTGGCCCCACACCGCCGGATCGCGCGCATCGGCCATGACGATCGCCCGCTGCGCCGTGAAACTGGCGTAAGTCGATTGGCTCTGGTCGGGGTTGTAAGGAAGGGGTGCGGACCAGGCCACGCGGCACCCTGGCCGACGCGCCTTCACGACGGCATGCCAGGCGATGAGGTTCGCCTTGCATGTGGCCGCACTGCCGGTCGATAAGTCATGTCCGCCGATCAGCGCCGTGATGAGGTCCGGCTCATAAGCCATGTCCTCAGCCACCTTGCCGATCAGCGAATTGCCGCCGTCATCAAGGTTCGCGGCCGTCCCGATAACGCGACCTTCCTGCGCCCGGACCGCTATGCCGAGATCCGGGCGGCTCTCGGCATAGCGATAAGAGTAGAAATCGTTCGAGGGGGCCGAAGGCAATGCCGAGGTCATCCCGTCGCCTTCGATGACCATGGTGGAAACCCTGAAGGGCGGTGCGGGTTCTCCCCGCGCCACGCTATGGGTCGCCGGGAGCCCGGTGCAGGAGATGGACGCGTCCAGCATCATGCCAGCGCCACCAGGCCGCTCGCCGTGGTGCCATTCGCACGAACATAGAGCGCCCTCAGGGGAAGGATCTGGCCAGCCTGAACCTCGAGCGTGACGTCGGCCGGGGAATCGATCGTCCGAAGCGTGATCGTGCCCGCGCCCCCGACGAACAACGCCTTGGGAAGCGGTGACAGCGAAACCGAATCGCTGGGCGACACGGCAAAGGCATGGCGCGCGGGGCTGCTCGGCGAATCGGAATGATGGGAGAACCGGTCGGAAGACATGGCGAAACCTTTCTGTCGTGGGCACCCCACCAGCGGCGCCCTCGCACATCGGCTATCACCGTTCCAGACGTGTAGGAAAGTGGTATATATCCAAATAGGTTATATGACGACTACGGAAGCGTCGTCGCGACAGTCTCCTGTAAGCCCTCGCTCAGCCGCACCTGCTGCTTGCCGAAAAGCCTGCGAGCCAGCGCGTTGCGATAGCGTATCGGCCGCCAGCGGACCTGCTGACGCGGCAGGTCCAGCCATTCCGGCAGGCGGGCCCGGCCGCGGAAGAATGTCTTGCTCGCGAGCCAGGCCAATGCGCCCAGTGCTCTAACCGCCAGGTAAGGAACCGGCACGGCCAGCCCCACCGGCGCACCGGCGCCCCGCGCCCCATGATGGTATCCCCAGTGTGTCGGCCGCTCGTCATCCACCAGATTGATCATGGTCTCGCCGGGCTCGGGCAGTTCCAGCGCCGCCACGATCTCCGCCGCGCAATTGCGGACGTGGATCAGCCTCATGCGTGAAAGCGGCGCGAAAATCAGGTCGAATGGCCCGATCGCCAGCGCCTTGCCGTAATCCCAGTGCTTGCCCGGTCCATAGATCGCGCCCGGCCTCAACACGGCGAGCGGAATGCCCTTCGCCGCGCAGAATTCGCGCACCATCCGCTCCTGCCGCAGCTTGGTTTGGGTATAGGCATCCCGCCGCAGCGGACGCGGCTCCAGCGGCGTATTTTCATCCAGCACCGCCGGCCAATTCGGCGCGGCGAAATCATAGACCGAAAAACTGCTGACATGGGCGAAGCGCGCCAGCCCCGAAGGCAGCGCCGCCAACAGGTTTTCCGTCGCCAGCACCGTGCCGGCCAGCTGTGTCGGTAAATCCCCACTCGCCGCCGCCGCACAATGGATCACGGCATCGATGCCGCCGAGCGCATCCCGCCAGCTCCCCCCTTGCCGCAGGTCGCCCGGCACCACGGTTACGCCCGCCGGCACCGTCTCGGCTTCGGGCAGCGATGCCGGCCGATGCATCGCCAGCACCTCGTGGCCCGCAGCCAGGGCTTCAACCACCACGGCGCGTCCGAGAAAACCGCCGGCTCCGGTGACGAGCACCTTCATCGGGCTGCCCCCAGTGCCACGATCCGATCGGTCATTCGCGCCGTTGCGAGGATATCGTCGGGCGTGATCGGCGGCGCTTCGCCTAGCCTGATCGCCGAATAGACCGCTTCCAGCATCCGCCCCATGCCGTGGATCGTCCCGTGCTGGCCGATCTTGTTCCGCAGGTTCGCCAACCCCGCGCCCACCAGGCCGAAGCCGGCGCGCATCTGCCCCAGCGGTGCGCGCTTGCCGATGTCCGGCGGCCCTTCGTAATGGAAGAAGGGGTTGTACAGATCGGTCTCCACGCTCGCCTGCGATCCGCGCACGATCACGCGGAAAGCGCTCGGCTCGACATCGGTGGCGACCCGCAGCCGTCCGCGGGCCTCGCCCGCATCGACCAGCACGTCGAGGAAATCGAAGCCCGCACGCGGATTTTCTGAAAGGTTCTCCAGGCGGCCATGCACCGCCTTCAGTTCTTTCGTGCCGGTCAATTCCTGGAACAGATAAACGAGGTGGGGCAGGAAATCGTGGACCGCCCCGCCTGGAAGATCCACGCCCAGGCCGGCCAGGTTCGTATCCCCAAAAGGCCCGGCCAGGAAATCGAGCTGCAGCAACACGTCGCACTCGCGCACCTTGCCGAGACGGCCCGCACGAATCGTCTCGAGCAGCGAGAGGACCGGATCGTTGAAAAGCAGGTTGCGGCTTTCGACAAGCACGCGCCCCGCCGCGGCAGCGGCGTCGAGCAGGCCGCCGGTCTCGGCAGCGGTGCCCGTCATCGGCTTTTCGCAAATGACATGCGCCCCGGCGGCCAGGGCTTGCCGCACGATCGCGTCGTGCGTCTGCGGGGGCGTCAGGACATGGACGATGTCGGGCTTCTCGTTCGCCAGCATCGCCGATGCATCGGTATAGACCGGCGCCGCGGCGTAGTGATCGCACGCCGCCTGGGCGAGCGCGGCGGACTTGTCGCAAAGGCCCACCAGCCGCCCGTTCGATGTGCGGGCCAGGAAAGCCAGATGATCATGCGCGATCACGCCGCAGCCGATTACGGCCGCGCGCAAAGGCGCGCCGCTCTCCACCGTCATGCCCGCCCCCCATCAAGAAGCAATTGCCGCACGCGCGCGGCACAGGCGGCGAGATCGTGCGACTGCTCGACTCTTTCGCGCGCGGCCCGGGCCAGCCGAAGCCGCAACTCGGGTTCGCGCACCAGTCGTGCGATCGCCGCGGCCAGCGCATCGGCACGCGCAGGGGGTACAGTCAGCGCGGTGACTTCGTTTTCAGCCAATTCAGGAATTCCCGCGATCCAGGTGGTGATGCAAGGGGTGCCGACCGCCATTGCCTCCATCAGCGAAACGGGCAAGCCCTCGCTGAACGAGGCCATGCAGAAAATGTCGGCCGCTTCCAGTTCACCGCGCACGGCGGGCGGCGGAAGTTCGCCGGCGAAGCTGACCGACTGCGCGATGCCCCGCGCCCGGGCGGCCGCTTCCAGCTCACCGCGATAAGGTCCATCTCCGACGATCCGCAGCCGAACCGGCGTTCCCGCATCGAGCAAGAGGCCGACCGCTTCGATCAGGATGTTGAAGCCTTTTTCCGGCGAGAGGCGCCCCAGCGCCAGCAGCAGCGGCGCCCCGTCCGGAGCAGGAGGATCACGGAAGCAAAAGCCCGAAAGGTCGATCCCGCAGCGCGCGACGTGGAATTTCGGCCACAGCACCGGCGGCGTGACAAGGCAAAGCTGCGAGCGCGTGAAATCGCTGATGCAGAACACCGCCGCGGCATCCCGCGCCTTGAGATCGAGCCGGGCTTCGGCCGGATCGACGAAATCGTGATAGCCGTGGATCGTGAAGCTGAATTCAATCGGCCGCCCCTGCGCGCGGCTTATGGCGCAAGCGAGCCATGCGATCGTCGCCGGGGCGAGCCCGAAATGGGCGTGCAAGCGCGCGATTCCCATGCGGGCCGCGCCATCGGCCACCAGCGCGGCCTGCGCCAGGTGCGCCAGCCTCCGGGCCACGCGCCGGGGGTCCCCGCCCCCGCTCGCCAGCGCTGTGCGCCAGACCTTTGCCATCGCCAGAGGGTGGCGCAGCGTCTTTCGCAGCAGCGAGAGCACCGCCCGCAGAGGCATGGACTTGAGATAGGTGGTGCGCGCGATGCGCTCGTCCGCTCCCTCGCGCGAACGCTCGATGGCGTCGGGCGGATTCATCGCGAAGCACGCCACTTGCACTCCGGCTTGCTCCAGGGCGTCGATCTCGTTCGAGATGAACGTCTGCGCCAGCTTGGGATAATGCGTCATCACGTAAGCGACGCGCGGATCGGGTGAGGCGGCGTTCATTTGTACATCACCGTTCCACCGGTCCGGCCTCTCAGCCGCCGAACGGCGAAGCGCACGATACCGATCAACTCGGCATATTTGCCGGCCACTGCCAGGCGGGCGGCAAACCACCCGTCGCGCCGCCCATTTCTCACGAACTGGGCCAAAGCAGCGGCCGGCCACAGGGCCAGCCACAGCGGATGCCAGGCGATGGCCAATACGAGGGCGGCGAGCGGCAGCAGGCCGGCCCACAGGATCGCGCGCGTCAGCTGCCGGGAATAGAGCCGGCCGCCGGGCGAATTGCCCGTGGCCAGCCAGGCTTGCGCATAGCCGATGCCGCTGCGCACGACGCGCCGCCACCACTGGGAAAACCGGGTCATCGCGGCGTCATGTATGGTCATCGGGGCGTCGAGGCGCATGATGGCCCACTCTGACGCGCGCAGGCGGGCGCAGAGTTCCGGTTCCTCCCCGGCAATCATCGCCGGATCGAAACCACCGGCAACCAGATAGGCGCCGCACCGGAACATCGCATCACCGCCGCAAGCCTCGGCCGTGCCCACCGGGGTCGCCCATTCGCGGTCGATCAGGCGATTATAGGGCGATGCTTCCGGATGGCGTTCGCGCCGCCGGCCGCAGACCGCGGCATAGCGCGGCTCCGCATCGAGGAAGACCGCCGCCTGCTCCAGCCAGCCGGCTTCCACCTCGCAATCGCCATCGACGAACATCACGTATTCGGGCTCGCCCATGGTGGCCAGCATGGCCTGGAATCCCTCCGCGCGGGCGCGGGCGGCGGTGAAGGGGCGATCCGATGCCAGCAGGTGAACGGTTGCCCCCATTTCCCGCGCCAAATCCCGGCTCCCGTCCGTCGAGCCGCTATCCACGTAGATGACCGGGACGCGCCGGGGATCGAGCGAGCGCAGGCAGCGCTCCAGGCGCGCGCCCTCGTTGCGGCCGATGGTAATGACCGCGAGCCGCTGCCGGGCCTCAGCCATGGAGACCCTGCCCCAGTGCCCACCATTCGGAGAAGGTCAGCGCAAGTCCCAAGGCGCCCACCGCCAGCTTTAACGTCACAGCCGCGACGCCGAGTAGCGCGGTAAGCGCAAGATCATCGGCCACTGTCGCCAGCCTCTCCCCCTGTAGAATTGGCGCCAATACTGCCCAACGCATCGCTTCGGCCAGGATCAGCACGAATAGCGCCACGAACAGGCTTGCATGACCGATCGCCAGCGGCAGCCCGACGAGCAGAACTACGAACTTGGCGCTATTGGCGAAGGCACCCGGCCCTGGCCGACCGCAGCCCATCAGCATCGCGTCTGCGAATGAACTGAGCACCTTGAACCAAACACCGATGAGCAACACCGGAAGCATGAAAGCCGCCAGGCGATAGCGCGGATCCAGGAGCAGCAAGACCACCTCATCCGAAGCCGCGATAGCCACCGCAATGACCAAGGCGACTAACCCGAGAAAGAAACGTCGCCGCCCTCTCAACCGCCCTGCTGCTTCAGTTCGATTTTCCCCCAATGCTGCAAGTTTGGGGAAAATAAGTGTGGAACCAACCCTATTTCCGAGCTGGTCGAAGAACCCAGCAAATGTTCGAGCATAACCATAAACACCAGCCACGGATAGTGGCAGCACGGCAACGAAGTAAAGATTATCCGTACTCGAGGCCGCAAAATAAATCATGGTTGAGAAGAAAATCCACTTTCCGAAGTGGAAGATTTCACGGGCCGCAGACTTGTCCCAGCAAAAGGACGGCCGATGCATCCCGCCGATCAAGTAGCTCATGATAGTTGAAAACAAGGTGCTCGCCATCAGACCCCACACAAGCGCCCACACGGAAGACATGACGGCCGCAAGTGCAATAGTGAGTGCACACTGGAACGCCATGCACCCCAGTTCGTAGACTGCACGGGTCCGCAACCATATGTGCCTCTGCATTAAAAAGAGGTTCGGCGACTGCAGTCCAGTGAAGGTAAAAACCGAGCTGATTGCGAACAAGATAGGCGTCAGTTCAGGGTGCCCGTAAATTGAACCGATGGGCACGGCCGCGACAATCGTCGCGCCGGTAAGAAGTGCTCCGCGAAGCACCTGCAAGGTCCAGGCGGTATCGAGGAACCGCCTTTCGTTGCCGCGCGGCGATTTGACGACACTCTGGCCGATACCGATGTCGGAAAGAAGCTCCGCACCCGTGCGCAGGGTATTAACCAGCAGCATGATGCCGAACATCTCCGGCGCCAGCAGGCGCGCGAGCACTACGCTGGTAACCAGGCGAACAATCTGATTGATCCCGAACGGCACGGCGATCCAAACCGCCTGGCCGCCCAGCCGATCGCGCCCAAACCACCCGAGCGCGCCTGCCACGCGAAATCGCGAGGGACGTGGAATGGTCGAAGTCATACGAAAGCCGCCGTTACGCACGAACTTCAGTTACTTGACGGCGCGAATGAACGCATAGCTGCTCAAAAACGTCCAATTCCGCTGTGCCGCAAGCGCCGAAAAGTGTTCGTGCGCCTGCTTCAGGCCGGGAATCTTCTCGTAGTAGAAGTGTCCGTAAAAATTCCGGACTTCCACCTCACTGTAGCCAATACCCTTGAGCATGCTCGTCATCCGTGCCGGGTTACCATAACAGGCCGAGTAATAGGCCGGAAACTTGGGGCTGATCGCTCGGCGGGGTGAAAGCGTGGCCAACAGGGCATTGGTCAGCCGCTCGGGTAGCAGCTTGTTGATAACGAAAGGAAAAGCATAAAGCGTCGGGATGAGGTGAAAGGCCGTGCCACCCTCGCGCAGGACGCCGAAGACGTTGCGATGCATCGCCTCGCCATCCGGTACGTGCTCGGCCAGAAAGCGGGAGAACACGACATCATAGGTGTCGCGGAAATTGGCTGCATCGCCGCTGACGTCGAAGCAGGCTTTCTCGTAGCCTTCGGGCAGGAGGGAAAGTTCATGCTCGCTGATGTCATTGACAGTGTACGAGCCAATCGTTTCCGGCATCTCGCTGATCCGGAATGAGGGGTAGCGGCCTGCGCCCAGCTCCAGGATACTGGCGCCGGGATAGGCAGCAACGATCTGCTTAAGCTCGTCCGCATAGCCCATCATTGCGGTGTCCCAAGCCTTGGACGGTTCGATTTTCAATTCCTGGTCTCCTGGCTTCGGAGCGGCAAGCGGCCGTCCGCGGATTGTTCCTGACGCCGCGGCACAGCGCCAACCGTTGGAACTATCGGCATCCGAGCAACGGCCATCTGGCCACGTGCACCAGACCGCTCCGGCGCGGGCGTATCCTTGTTCGTTGCCGCCCCTTCGATCCGGGATGCACGGATTAACCCCGCAATGATTGCGATATTTATCATCAACGGCAGTTGCACAGTGTAAATCATCGTGTTGAATTCGTAAGAGCTATGCACCGCGATCGCCCCTAATGCCGCCACCGACCCAAGCACCCAGCCATCCCGGGATGAACGGCGGTGTCGAAAGGCATGTCGCAGCCCCGCGGCCAGTGGCACCAGCAGAAGAAGCATAAACATGGCCTGGCCCTGGTATCCAAGCTCCGCCCGCGCAAGCAGATAGGAATTATGCACCGGGACCGCGAGGTTCATCCCCCACCATGAAACACCGGCGCGCTGTGAATACCCGTCGGTGTTCGCGGTGGAGACGTAGAGATTGGCGCCGACACCGAACGGATGATCGCTACTCATCGCGTGCGCCGCCTTCTCCATGGCGGCGCGCTGAGTCTCTTCCGTCGTTACCTCCAGCCCGCCGAAACGATCCTCAAGAGTGCCCATGGCAAAAGGGATCGCAGCCAGCAGCAGGCCGACGCTGGCAGCCGCCATGGCGGTCTTGCGCGGCGTGCTCTTGCGAAGCAGCGAGACGACGATCAGCAAGACCGATGCACCGCCGATCAAACCCAGCGTAGCCCGCGACCCGCCGCCCGCGGCAATGATCAGTCCCGCAAGGAGGCCAAGCTTGAGCAGGCGGCTCCGGTTTCCCTCCAGCACGGCGGCAAGCAGATTCAGGAAGGTGATCTCGGTCACCATGCCAAGCAGGTTCTGATGCGCCATCGTCCCCCTAGCCTGCACGACCCCATGGAGCTTCTCGTTAATCACGTAACCGGCCTGGATCATGAGGCCGATCGACAGTCCACGCAGCAGCGCGGAATAGGCCGCGGGCCTCGCCAGTTCGACACCGACCGCGAGGAAGGCCAGAAAGACGCGCCCGAAATCCCATACCGAGAACATCGAAGCCATTGGGACGCGCGAAAAACCGACCGACAGCACCAAGACGGCTAGGTAGCAGGCCATTAACCATATGAAAGGCAGCGCCTTGCCACTCGGCTTGCGTGTAATGAGCAAAGCGAGCACCAACATGTCCGCCGGTGAGATGAGCAACCCGCGCGAGGTTCCTTGCCAGAACGGCCAACTGTAAATCGCCGCATCGACCTGAATGTCTCCCGTCACGAATACGAGCAGGCCGAACAACGTCAGGGCCATGTCCCGATTCTTGGGCGACGACTGGAGCCAAACCACGAATAGCGGCAGCATGAGCAGAATTACCGCCAGGGCGACGAAGCGCATTACCCGTCCCCTCTTCTGAGCTGCCCATTCATGCTTACAGCGGCCAATTTAAAATGATCAGTAAGCATTGGCATGGGACACGACCTTCACCGTGGCCGCGAGGATGATCACGTCACCCCACAGGCTCCACGATTGCAGGTATTGCAGATCATACCGCAGCCGGGCCTCCAGGTCGTCGCGACGATGCGTGGCGCCGCGATAGCCGTTGATCTGCGCCAGCCCCGTCAGGCCGGGCTTGAGCGCGTGGCGCATCCAGTACAGCTCGGAAACTTCCCAGAACAGATGCTCGCCCGCCTTTGAACCTACCGCGTGCGGCCGCGGGCCGACCAGCGACATGTTCCCCAGCATGACGTTGAACAGTTGCGGGATCTCGTCGATGCTGGTTCGGCGAATGAACGCGCCGACGCGCGTCACTCGATCGTCATCCCGCGCCGTGGAACGGTTGCCGTCCGGGTCCGCTTCGGCCTGTCTCATGGAGCGGAACTTGTAGATGCGGAATGGCCGATTGGCCTGCCCGATACGCATCTGGGTGAAGATCGCCGGCCCCGGTGATTCCAGCCGGATGAGAAGCGCGACGATGAGCATGAGTGGGGCGAGGAACAGGAGCATCGCCCCGCCGACGACCAGGTCGAACAGCCGCTTCCTGACCCGGCTGCCCAGGCTGAGCGGCCCGCGCGAGAGGACCAGTGTATCGGCATCGCCCAGCCTGCCCAGGCCGACAGCGGCGTGGAGCGATTTCGCTGGAACGACGATCTCGCAAGCGACACCGCTTGCCTTCAGGGTGGTGATCCAGCCCTCACGCTCCAGCTCATCGGCGCACTGGAGGTAAACCACGTCGTAGCGCCCGATGCGTTCGGAGATTTCCGCCATCTGGGCTGGACTGTAGAGATCCGGGCGAAGCCGCACCTCGCTGAGATCCAGCAGGTCGAGCGACGAAGGGAGTTCCAGCGGGCGACGGTCGGCGATCAGCAGGCGATCCGAAAGCCGGCTCTTGAACTTCCATTGTATGAACAGGGCCACGCTCGCGCGCGAGACCGCCAGCAGCAGCGCGGACAGGACGATCGTATAGCTGAATGACGAGCGTGAGATCTTCAAACTGAACTTGGCGAAGAACGCGCAGACGATCAGCACCAGCATCGCGCACAGCAATGCCCGCATGGCACCGGCGAACGACGTGGAAAACCGATTGATGTTCGTCGAGGAGAAGCTGGAACCGATCGACCCGAAATAGACGTAGGCCGGTAGCGCAATAACCAGCAGCGACACGCCCCCGGGGGAAAGCCAGTCGAACTGCCGCATCTCCTCCACCAGCTTGAACGCGGCGGTGATGGCGATGCAGTCGAGGAAAACCGTCAGGCTGATCAAGGCGATGCGCAGCGTTTCGCGCCGCATCGGCAGGCGCGAAGGCGTCCCTTGTCCGGAGACGGGTGCGAATTTGAAGGGTCTATTCATCGGAAATTGCATCGATGCGGATCAAGCCAGCCGTTCCATCTTGATCAAACTCCCCTTAGACGCGGTTGGCCGAGCGGCCCACCCTTCTTGCCACAGATACGGTTATCAAGTCCTTAGGCGGCTCGGCGGCGTCCCATTTCGCAACAGCCGAGCAGGTTAACTTTCAATAATCCAGCGGCCCGGAAAGCGCGCATAGCCCCCGTTCTTTGCCGGCCTGGCTCTGCGGCGCGACACCCGTCAGATAGCACAGACTGAACCTGGGAGAAAAAGGTTCGTTCGCGGACAACACCGCGTCAAAAATTTGAGAGAATGCCGGGTCCGCCCTGGCGGAGCTGTATCCCCATCGCCAACCCGAGCCAGCGCCCCTGGCCGGCCTCTCGCACCGTGCTCCAGCCTCCTCTTTCGTCTCATCGCTGGGCGCGGGCCGTGCGTCGCAACCGGTCGGGCACGGCACCCCCCGTTTAGCGGATATTAACTAACCGGTCCTAGGGCTCGCGGCGCATGGAGGTGGGTGAATGATCCGCGCGATCGTGGCGGCGTCGGCTATGATATGGGTTGCCGCGTGCAGCGCACCGGCTGCCGACATGCCTCTGACTGGCCTGGATCTGAACGACGCGCGCGTTGTCGGGAAGATCGCTCGCCAGCTTCCCGACGGCCAGCGGCGCGCCTTTACGACTTACGCGCTTGTGCATTGGCCAGGCTCAAAGAACTATTGCGGCAATCCGATCGGCCTGTCGCGGCAACCGGCACGCACGGTCGGCGAAGCCGTTGCGCAAACCCTGAGGTTCGAGGCGGAGCTGGCGAAAACCCGGCTGGCCGCGCAAGCCGGGCCGACCTCGCAAGTCGATCGGCTGCGCGAGCGACAGATGCTCCTCACGGATCAGATCGAGGAACTCGTCCGTAAACGTGACGCCCTTTACGGCCAACTTGGCGCAGCCGCCGCAACAGCCCCCGAATCAAAGCAGATAGAGCAGAAAATGATGGATCTGCGTGACCAACGCGCGGCACTTGAATCCCAATTCACTCAAATAGTTACGACACGTCTGTGAGCTTTTATTTATAAAATTCAAAATCCATTCGACAGAGGAAATACACGCCACATCGCTTCGTTATTGTCCAGCTCATATCCTTTCATCACGGGGGAAATGAGAAAAACAAGAAACTGTCATGGTTACTTTCGGGTTAACCAGCTTAAGAATAAGTTTCTTATACAAATATCAATACATGCCTTTCAGCGCATTGATTGTCTGGGGATTAACTGTGCGAAATTACAAGTCGGCCTTCGTTGCTGCAACCATTCTAGTTGCAATGACCGGCTGTGGTGGCGAATCCGCGGTTTCGCCCCCTAATTCCGCAGGCGTCGGCAGTCCACCCGGCGCAGTGGCTGATACGCCCACCCCGTCGCCCACAGCAGTCGTAGTCGAGCCCGAAGCAGGCGGCGACTATATCGTGGCGGCAAGCCTGGAAGGGGCCGCCCCCCTTAAAGCGGCATTCGACGTAGAAAATGGCCTGGCCCCTTCATGGGGCACAGGCGCGATTCCGGGCCTTTACGACGCCAACGAGGGCGCCTTTCGCTTCACCTGCGGCGGCGATGGCGATCTCGCCTATGACGATCCCCTGCTTTACCCCAACCAGCCGGGCAAGAGCCACCTCCATCATGTCTGGGGCAACGCCAAGTTCGACGCGAGCCTTACCTCGGAAGCCCTTGCAGCCAGCAGCGCCACGAACTGCAATGACACGAGTTGGTCGGCCAACCGCTCCAGCTACTGGATGCCGGCCTTGATCAACGACAGGGGCGAAGCGATCCGGCCAGACTTAGTGTCGGTTTATTACAAGCGGAAAACGAGCGCCTCGCCGTTCTGCGATCCCAAGAGTTCGACTTTCATAGGCAAATGTATTGGCTTGCCCAACAAGATCCATTTCATCTTCGGATGGGATCCCACCCAACCAACTGCCAAGGTCGAGGGCGCATCCTGGTATTGCACGGGCGGCACCGGCGGGCATTACACCAATCTCGACGATGTATTCGCCAGCGGCTGCAAAGTCGGCGACGACCTGATCGCCAATACTATCGCTCCCAACTGCTGGGATGGTAAATATCTCGATACGCCGGATCACCGCAGCCACATGGCTTACGGAAGCTATGGAACCTGGGGCTATTACAAATGTCCCGCCAGCCACCCCTATTTGATCCCGCAAGAGGAAAACAAGGCAACCTGGAAGGTCACGGCCGACATGATCGCGCCGAACGGGACCTCGCGGGTTCGTTTATCCAGCGACGACATGCTGCCGGGGGCCAAGCCGGGCGAAACACTGCACGCCGACTACATGGAAGCCTGGGTCGGCACCGTGAAGGACATGTGGACCGAAAACTGCATCGAGAAAGCCCTTAATTGCTCAGGGGGTGATCTCGGCAACGGAAAGCAGCTGATCGGCGCGGCCCAGCCGACTTACGGTTGGACCAATCCGAGCCCGCGGTCACTCGTTTCCTCAATCTCCAAGGCAAGCTGACCGCAACAGCCGACCAGTCTTTTGCAGGCAAGGCGGGCGCGACTAGCGCCCGCTAGTAGGCGCGCTCAAGTCCATCCCAGGCGAAAGGCAGGTCAGTCCTTAACGCCGCCGAAATATCGCTCGAGACCCGTTCCCTTGGACGATCCGCAGAGCGAACCCGTGCGGGTGGCGAATGCGATCGTCGCGGATTTCGCCAGGCAGGCGCGGGCGAAGGGTCTGGTGCCGGTGATCTACGTCGTCGACAGTTTCGGCTATGGCGACCAGCTATACCGCGCGCTGGCCGACACGCTCGCCCGGGACGACATCCCCTACATCGCCACGCACGACTACGTCGATCCGATGGACCCGAGGGGCTATCTTTCCGACAGCCATTTCACCGACGACAACGATCTCCGGCTCGCCCGCGAACTCGCCAAAGTGCTGGACGGCCAGCTTCGGAAATAGCGCGGCCGCTGGTCGGAAGTGCCGGCGATTTCAAGATTGTTGCTGGTAGCGGAGGAGGGACTCGAACCCCCGACACGCGGATTATGATTCCGCTGCTCTAACCGGCTGAGCTACTCCGCCCCAAGGGCAACCGCGGCGGCTTGCAGCCGTGGCAGGCGGCGCATTTAGGGCCGGCCCGACGCGGGGTCAACCGCCATTCCCGTCACATTTCTCCACGGGCGCGGCGGATGGCGAACCAGCGGGCGACGTTCCGGTTATGCTCCGCCAGGGTATCGGCGAAAACATGCCCGCCCTCGCCATTCGCCACCATGTAAAGCGCGTTCGTCGTGGCCGGATTCAGCACCGCCTCGATCGACGCGCGCCCGGGATTGGTGATCGGCCCTTCCGGCAGGCCCACGCGGGTATAGGTGTTGTAGCCGTTCACCGCGCGAATCTCCGACTGGCGGATGCGGCGGCCGAGCGGCTTGCCCTTGGTGATCGGGTAAATGATCGTGGGATCGGCCTGCAAGGGCATCCCCTGCCTGACACGGTTGGAATAGAGCCCAGCGACCATGCGGTGTTCCGCGGGAACGCTGGTCTCCTTCTCCACGATCGAGGCCAGTATGATCGCTTCCCGCGGCGTCTTCACCGCGATGCCAGGGGCGCGCTTGGCCCATAGCTCGGCCAGGGTATCGCTCATCGCCTTCTGCATGCGCGAGAGGACCGCTGCCCGGCTCTCTCCCCGTTCGAAATCATAACTTTCGGGCAGTACCGAGCCTTCTTCCGGCATGGGCACGGTGCCGGTCAGCAGCGGCTCGGCCATCAGCCGTTCCCACACCATGATCGACGGCATGCCTTCGGGAATGGTGACGAAGCGGCGGATCACTTCGCCATGCTGCAGGATATCGAGGATGCCCGATGGGGGGGTGCCGGCCGGCAGCAGGAACTCCCCCGCCTTGATCGGATCGCGGCCGCCGAGCAGCTTGGACCAGAGCAGGAAGCTTTCGGACGATCCGATCAGGCCTTCCTTCTCCAGCTTCGCGGCAACGCCGGTGAGCGACGAGCCGGCCGGGACGACGAAAGCCGCATCCTTTTCAATCCGGCTGGCGCCCCACCAGCCCCAGGTGGAAGCGAACGCCATCACCAGCAGAACAGCGCCCAGCGCGGCAGCGACAAGGTAACCGCGACGCATGGGTCCGGGCCTCAGACGACTTGCTTCATCACCAGGCTGGCATTGGTGCCGCCGAAGCCGAAGCTGTTGTTCAGCACGGCGCGCACCTGGCGCTCCTTCGCCTTGTAAGGCACCAGATCGACCCCTTCGCAGCCTTCCGACGGGTTATCGAGGTTGAGCGTGGGCGGAACGATCTGGTCGCGCAGCGCGAGGATGCAGAAAATCGATTCCACCGCGCCCGCGCCACCCAGGAGGTGGCCGATGGCGGACTTGGTGCTGCTCATCGACACGGTGGAGATGGCGCTGCCGAACAGCCGGCGCACCGCGCCCAGTTCCAGTTCGTCGCCGAGCGGCGTCGAGGTGCCGTGCGCGTTGATATAATCGATATCCGCCGGCTCCAGGCCCGCCTTGCGCAGCGCCATTTCCATCGAGCGGTAGGCACCCGATCCTTCCGGATGCGGCGCGGTAACGTGATAGGCATCGCCCGACAGGCCATAGCCCGAAACTTCGGCATAGATCTTCGCGCCGCGCGCCTTGGCGTGCTCGTATTCCTCCAGCACCACCACGCCCGCGCCTTCGCCCATCACGAACCCGTCGCGATCCTTGTCGTAAGGGCGGCTGGCGCGAGTCGGCTCATCATTGAAATGGGTGGAGAGAGCACGCGCCTGAGCGAAACCGGCGATGCCGATCGGGCAGATGGTGGATTCGGAGCCGCCGGCCAGCATGATGTCGGCATCGCCATCCTTGATCATCCGCGCGGCGTCGCCGATCGAATGCGCGCCGGTGGAACAGGCGGTGACCACCGCATGGTTCGGCCCCATGAGGCCGTACTTGATCGACACCTGGCCGCTGATGAGATTGATCAGCCGCCCGTGGACGAAGTGCGGGCTGACCCTGCCCGGCCCCTTTTCGTACAGGACGATCGATTCCTTCTCGATCCCCGGCAGGCCGCCGATGCCCGAGCCGATCGAACAGCCGGCGCGCAGGCGCGTCTGCTCGTCCATGTCGGTGAGGCCGGCGTCCTCGATCGCCTGGCCGGCCGCATCGAGGCCGAAAACGATGAACGGATCGACCTGGCGCTGGATCTTGTGATCGACGCGCTTGTCGGGATCGAAGCCGTATTCGTGATCCTTCGGCTTCACCTCACAGGCGATGCGGCACTTCTGGTCGGAAGCGTCGAACTTGGTGATCGGCCCTGCCCCGCTCTTGGCGGCGAGGATGTTCGCCCAGCTTGTCTCGACATCGCCGCCCAGCGGGGTGACGAGGCCCAGTCCGGTTACGACCACACGGCGCATAATATCTCTCCAAATTGAAACAGGCCCAACCCGATTTCGGGCTGAGCCTGTTCGAGCCCGTCCGCAGAACGCCCGCGCCTTTCAACAAGCTCAGGACCGGCGAACGGGTAAAGTTGGGTGGGCTTAGCCCTTGTGCTCTTCGATATACTTGTTGGCGTCGCCGACGGTGTTGATCTTCTCGGCGGCGTCGTCCGGGATTTCCACCCCGAACTCTTCCTCGAAGGCCATCACCAGTTCAACGATATCAAGGCTGTCCGCACCGAGATCATCGATGAAGCTCGCGTCAGGGGAAACCTTGTCCTCTTCGACGCCGAGATGTTCGACCACAATCTTCTTCACGCGATCGGCGGTGTCGCTCATGTGTTGCCCTTCCAAGAAATTGGGTTGCCGGTCTGGATTCCGCCCTAGTCAACGGCGCGAAGGCTGGCAAGTCTCGGCAATGCGAACCCTCACATTGGGGGAAATTCGTGCTCAATCGCGCCCCGATGCGTCGCCGGGAGTCACCACGATGACCACGCGGCGGTTCTGGCGGCGGCCTTCCTCGGTGTCGTTGCTGGCGATAGGATCGCTTTCGCCTGCCCCCCAGGTGCGGATGTTGTCCGCCGGCATCCCCTCGCGGGCCAGCGCGATCTTCACCGCTTCGGCGCGCCACTGCGACAGCTGCTGGTTATGCGCGTCGTCGCCCGTGGAATCGGCATGGCCTTCGATCATCGCGCCGTCGATACCCACAGAAAGCAGGACGCCGGCCAGCCGCGCCAGCGATCGGGCGGTGTCAGGGCGCAGATCGGCGCGGTCGAATTCGAACAGGATCCTGTCCTCCAGGCCCAGCTCGTAATTGTCTCCCACGTGCTCGAAGCCCGCGTCCCTCAGGGCGGCGATCTGTTCGCGGCTGAAGCCGGACACGTTCTGAAGCGTGGCGCAGGCACCGAGTATCAGCAAGGCTATCGCGATCAGGGCACGGTGTGGTCTCATCCCTCTAAATGACACGCAGGTTTCGCCTCCTCTTGGACGTGTACATGTGCTGGTCGGCACACCTCACCAGCGCCTGCGCATCCCGCGCGTCCCGAGGATAGCTGGCGATTCCAACGCTCACCAGTATGCGGATCTCCTCATCGTCGTCCAAGGCCACCGGCTCCGCCATCGCATCCAGCAGGCGGCCCCGGATATGATCGGGGCTGGTTTCGGAGCCCCAGGCATCGACCAGCACCGCGAATTCGTCACCCCCCAGGCGGAACGCCTGATCGCGCGCCCGCAAGGCAGCGAGAAGGCGCGACGCCACTTCTTTCAGCACCCTGTCACCGCCCGCGTGGCCGCACGTGTCGTTGATCAGCTTGAAGTGGTCGATATCGATATAAAGCAGCGCGAAGGCCTGCTTCGTCGCATCCGAACGCTCGATCGCCCGGCCCAGCTCTCGCTCGAACAGCGCCCGGTTGCCCAGACCCGTCAGGGTATCGTGGTCCGCCATGTGCGCCAGCGCCTGGTTCTCGGAAACGAAGCTCTTGTGCCACCCCTCAAGTTCCGCGAGGAGACCGTTGAAATCGCTTGAGAACCTGTCCACTTCGGCAATGCTCGACGGGGCGATGCGGCGGCCGAATTCGCGCTCGTTCCGCACGGCCGCGGCCACTTCGGCCACGTGGACCAGCGGCTGCACCACTTCCTCTTCCAGCTTCCTCGCCAGCATGCGGGTCGCCAGGACGGTGAGGCCGAGGCAGCAGAGGCCGACCACCACCCCCATCATGGAATAGGACAGCAACCCGTGCGCGCTGCCGAAAACCTTGATCTTGCCGATCACGTCTCCCGACTGGCCGTGGATCGGCATTTCGACCGCGCTCGGCCAGACGAGCCGGCTGACCCACATCTCGAAGGCGTTGTCCTGCCGGCCGGCTTCCGGTTCCCAGGCGACCAGCAGGCCGTCCGCCTTCCCCGACACCTCGATCCGCTGGATGGTTTCGCGCGCGTCCACCGAACGGATCGCTTCATGCACTGCTTCGGTGTCCCCGAAGTAGACCGCCGGCTCCACCGCATAGCTCAGCGTCTTGGCGGCCAGTTGCAGGTTCAGTTGCGCATAGCTGCGCAGAAGCATGGCCCCGCCCACGGTGAGGCTCACCGCGGCGAGCAGCACGGCGAGGACGACCAGCCGGAAATGCCCCCGCGCCAGGATCGTGCGCAAGGTGGGCAGGCCGCCTTCCTCGGCCGCGCGGCGGCGCCAGCGGATCACGACGCGCCTCCCTGGACGCTCAGCCGCAATACACGCGGATCGATGCGCACGTGCGATCGCGAGATCGCGTCGATGTTGATCCGGAAGGAAACGCCATTCGCCTCGAACAGCAGGCATACCATGGCTTGGCTGCGGCATGCCGGATCGTTCTCGGCGATCGTCAGGACCGGCTTGTCCCGCGCCGCGTCGGTGAACCGGCGCTGATCGTCCAGGCCCATGCGCCCGATATAGAGCACGTCGCACTGGCCCAGGCTTTCGGCGGGGGTATCGATCGCCAGCGGCATGAAGGCGCGCGAGCGGGTCAGCGGCCGCTCGGCAATGCGTTCGGCATGTTCGGCCGGACCGGCCATGCACAGCCGTATCGACGGGTGATCCTGGGGCCAGCGCGAATATTCGATAATCGACGCCACCGTTCTCGCAACCGGAATGGCGTAGGGATCGGGACCGCCTTCCAGCGGCAGGGCGGCCTGGGTCGCCCGCACGTTGGCCGCCGCGGGCGACGCCAGGAGAACAACGGCGGCCAGCAACCTCAACAGCATGCCAACGCTCTACCCCTGTTAGCGGACGAGCTTCGGACCGAAAGCCCCCGGCGTCAATCCGCCTTGGGCGCGGCCACGCGGATGTGGACGTCGCGCAGCTGCCGGGCGCTCACCTCGCTCGGTGCGCCCATCATCAGGTCCTGCGCCCGCTGGTTCAGCGGAAAGGCGATGACCTCGCGGATGTTGGGCTCGTCAGCCAGCAGCATGACGATGCGGTCGATCCCCGGCGCGGAGCCACCGTGCGGCGGGGCACCGAGCTTGAACGCCTCGATCATGCCGGAGAAGTTCTCGTCCACATCGGCCTTCGAATAGCCGGCGATCTCGAACGCCTTGTACATGATCTCCGGCCGGTGGTTCCGGATCGCCCCGCTCGACAGCTCGTAGCCGTTGCAGACGATATCGTACTGCCAGGCGCGTACTTCCAGCGGGTCCTGCGTCTCCAGCGCTTCCATCTCGCCCTGCGGCATCGAGAAGGGATTGTGGCTGAAGTCGATCTTCTTCTGATCCTCGTCGTATTCGAACATCGGGAAATCGACGATCCAGCAGAATTTGAAGCAGTCCGGCTCGATCAGGCCCAGTTCCTCACCCACGCGGGTGCGCGCGGCGCCGGCGAGCCGGGCGGCTTCCTTTTCCTTGCCCGCCGCGAAGAACAGGCCGTCGTTCTCGCCCAGGCCCAGTTCGGCGTAGAGCCTGGCCATGTTGTCCGGCCCATGGTTCTTGGCGATCGGGCCGCCGAACTCGCCCTGCTTGCGGGTGACGTAGCCGAGGCCGGCGAAGCCTTCCTTGCGGGCCCAATCGTTCATGTCGTCGAAGAACTTGCGGCTCTTCTCGTGCGTCCCGGGCGCCGGGACCGCGCGCACCACGCCGCCCGCGCCGACGATCTTCTCGAACAGGCCGAAGCCCGATTGCTCGAAATGATGCGAGACATCGCTGATAAGCAGCGGATTTCGAAGGTCCGGCTTGTCCGTGCCGTAGTTCAGCATCGCTTCCTTGTAGGGGATGCGCGGGAACTGGCCGGCGGGCGTCACGCTCCTGCCGCCGGAAAACTCCTCGAACACGCCCGCCAGCACGGGCTCGATCGCGTTGAACACATCGTCCTGCGTGACGAAGCTCATTTCGAAATCGAGCTGGTAGAACTCCGGGCTGCGATCGGCGCGCAGGTCCTCGTCGCGGAAACACGGGGCGATCTGGAAATAACGGTCGAATCCGGCGACCATCAGCAGCTGCTTGAACATCTGCGGTGCCTGCGGAAGCGCATAGAAGCGCCCCGGATGCAGGCGGCTCGGCACCAGGTAATCGCGCGCGCCTTCGGGGCTGGATGCGCCCAGGATCGGCGTCTGGAACTCGTTGAAGCCCTGATCGATCATCCGGCGGCGCAAGCTGGCGATCACCTCGCTGCGCAGCATGATGTTGCGGTGCATCGTCTCCCGCCGCAAGTCGATGAAGCGGTACTTGAGGCGGATGTCCTCGGGATAATCCTGCTCCCCCGCCACCGGCAGCGGCAGTTCCTCGGCCCGGCTCTGCACCGTGGCGGACCGGGCATAGACCTCGATCCCGCCGGTCGGCAGGTTGGGGTTCGCCGTCTCCGCGGACCGCGCCTTCACCTCGCCGTCGATGGTGACCACGCTTTCCACCCGCAGATGGTCGAGCACTTCCAGCGCCGGGGAATCGGAATCGCACACCACTTGCGTGATCCCGTAATGATCGCGCAGGTCCACGAACAACACGCCGCCGTGATCGCGCTTGCGATGCACCCAGCCCGAAAGGCGGACCGTCTGGCCGACGTTCTCGGCGCGCAGGGCGGCACAGGTGTGGGTGCGATAGGCGTGCATGGCGAATTGGCTTTCCGGAAAGGACGGGAAACAGGCGCCTGCCCGCAGGCGCAACGCGGCGCCCTAACACAAGCGGGCCGGGTGTTTGTCAAGTCACACACATGCGTGGCCGGCTTGCGCGATTGGGTTGTATTGCGGGGAAATCGCCCACACATGCGTGGATGCACGCCTTACATGATGTTGACATTGGGCCGGTGCCGCTTGTTCGGTGACTTGCTGGGCCGCTAAGAGCGCAAAATGAATCAAGCACAATCACCGCGTGCCGGACTGGCAGCGAAGCTATGAAGATCCATGAACTCATCACGAGTACCGAGGCCTTGGCCGATCTTTGCCAGCGGCTGGCGAAATCGGAGTTCATCGCGGTCGATACCGAATTCATGCGCGAGAACACTTATTACCCGCTGCTGTGCCTGGTCCAGATCGGCAACGAGGAGGAAGCCGCCGCGATCGATCCGCTGGCCGAAGGCATCGATCTTTCCCCCCTGCTCGAGCTGCTGACCGAGAACGATGATGTTCTCAAGGTCTTCCACGCCGGCGGCCAGGATGTGGAGATCATCTACAATCTCACCGGCAAGACCCCGCGCGCCATCTTCGACACCCAGATCGCGATGATGGCGATCAGCCAGAACGAACAGATCGGCTATGCCAACCTGGTCGAATCCTGGCTCGGCAAGACGATCGACAAGGGCGCCCGCTTCACCGACTGGAGCCGCCGGCCGCTGACCGAACGGCAGATCGAATACGCGATCGGCGATGTGACCTATCTGGCCCGGATCTTCCCCAAGATCCTCAAGAAGCTGATCAAGACCGGCCGCGGCGAATGGCTCGATGCCGAGATGGAAAAGCTAGCCGATCCAGGGCATTACGCGAACGATCTCGATACCGCCTGGCACCGGGTCCGCGCGCCCAGCCGCAATCTGCAGGTGCTCGGCCGGCTGAAGGCGCTCGCCGCCTGGCGCGAGACCGAGGCGCAGCAGAAGGACATCCCGCGCGGGCGCATCATGCGCGACGAAACGCTTGCCGATCTCGCCAGCCATCCGCCCAAGAAGCAGGAGGAACTGGCCAAGGTCCGCGGCCTCAGCCAGGCGTGGAAGGACAATGACATCGGCCGCCGGCTGATGCGCGTGCTGCGCGATGCCGAACCGTTGCCCGATGACGAGCTGCCGGAAAAGCCCCGGCGCGGCGCGCCTCTCGGCAAGGAGGGCGCGCTCGTCGCCGACCTGCTCAAGCTGCTGCTCAAGATCCGCACGCGCGAGATCGACGTCGCCGCGCGCCTGCTGACTCGTTCCGACGAGCTGGAAGCGCTGGCCGCCGGCGTGCGCAATGTGCCCGTGCTGGAAGGCTGGCGCTACGAGGTGTTCGGCCGCGATGCACTGGAACTGGTCGAAGGCCGGCTCGGCTTCGGGGTGGAGAACGGCCGCCTCAAGATGACCCGTATCGACGACGAGGCGGCGGGCGCGCAGCAACAGGCGGCGGAGTGAGCACCTACCTCCCCACGATCAAGCAGCTGCAATATCTCGTCGCGCTGCATGAACATGGGCATTTCGGCCGCGCGGCAGAGGCCTGCTTCGTCTCGCAATCGACGCTGTCCGCCGGCTTGCGCGAACTCGAATCGCTGCTCGGCGTGACGCTGGTCGAGCGCAGCCGGCGGGTTGTGCGCTTCACCCCCCTGGGCAACGCAGTGGTCGAGAAGGCCCATCGCCTGCTGCGCGAGGCGGAAGAACTCTCGGATCTGGTGCAGGCCAGCGGCAAGCCGCTTTCCGGCCAACTGAGGATGAGCGTGATCCCCACGATCGCGCCCTTCCTTCTCCCGCGCATCCTGCCGCGTCTGCGGCGGGAACGGCCGAACCTCAGGCTCTATCTGCGTGAGGAAGTGAGCGGCGATGCTGTCGAATCGCTCCATAACGGCCGTGCCGATTGCGTGTTGCTTGCCCTTCCCTTCCCCACGGGCGAGGTCGAGTACGAACATATCTGCGATGATCGCCTGTTCGTCGCCTTCCCCAAGGACGATCCGCGCGATCCGCCCGAGGTGATCCCGCCGGCGATGATCGACGAAGGCCGCCTGCTGCTGCTGGAAGACGGCCATTGCCTGAAGGAACACGCCCTGGCCGCCTGCAACCGGCCGGAACTGCGCGGATCGGCGGCGATGATCGGCACTTCGCTGCACACGCTGGTGCAGATGGTCGATAACGGCCTCGGCCTCACCATGCTGCCCGAGATGGCGATCGACGCCGGCATCCTCCACGAAACCGATGTCGTCGCCCGTCCGCTGAAGGCCACCAACGCCAAGCGCGAGATCGCGCTGATCTGGCGCAAGAACTCGCCGCGCGCCGAGGAATTCAGGATGCTCGCGAAAGAGCTTCGGGCGGGCTAGCCTGTCCCTGCCGGCAACCGGCCGGAAGTCTCCCGCACTATCTGGGCAGCGCCAGCTTGGCTCCAAAAGCCGATAGCGGCTGGAGACGGGTCATTTCGAACGCGAGGGGGGTGAACGCGGAAGCCGGTCGCGGCTTGTGGCGAGGCGTGCCTCACCTGTCCGCCGGCTGGCTTGCGACCCGAAGGGCGACCCTCCAGTACCGGAATCTCCGCGTTCGCCGATCCCGACGATGCTTTATGCGGGGGTCCGCCGGGCGCTGCTTTGCAAAACGCGCCGCTTTGTGTGCAACTGGCGCTGGGCTGTCATCGCCCTGCCGTTTCACCGCGATAATCTCAGTCCATGTGCTTCAGGCCGACCCGCAGATAATCCCAGCCGGTCACCAGCGTGAGAATCGCCGCCCCCCATAGGCTGGCAAGGCCGACCTGATGGATCCAGCCTTCCTTGGGCAAGGCGCCGCCCAGGATCAACGCGCCCAGCGCGACGAGCTGGAACGTCGTCTTCCACTTGGCGAGTCGCGACACCGGCACCGAGACCTGCAAGCCGCCGAGGAATTCGCGCAGGCCGGACACCGCGATCTCACGCACCAGGATGATGAGGCCGGCGATCACATGTATGTCGCCCCCGTAACGCCCGCGCAGGAAACCTTGCGCGGTCAGGACCAGGATCACCACCGCGACCATGATCTTGTCGGCGATGGGATCGAGGAACACGCCCAGCTTCGACACCGTGCCGCTGGCCCGCGCGAGGTAGCCGTCGAAATAGTCCGTTATGCCCATGAGGCAGTAGAGCGCGAAGGCCAGCGCATAGCCGAACTGCCAATCCGGCCACCACAGCAGGAAGGCCAGCAAGGGCAGCGCGACGATGCGGGACAGGGTCAGCAGGTTCGGCAGCGTCAACATTCCGGCCCCCTCCTAGCGCCAAGCCGAGCCGGGAAAAAGTGCGCCCACGGGGTTGTCGTTAATCTTCGCGGCGCTAAGGCAATTACGAAAGACCGCACAGGCAGCCATGCTGACATCGACATACCTGCTGCGGCGACGCCGCTTCCTGCCGTTGTTCGCCACGCAGCTGCTCAACGCCTTCAACGACAACCTGTTCAAGACCGCCGCGGTCCTGTTCGTGGTCTACAGCGTCTATAATTCGGAAGAGGCAGAGGCGCAGTTCAGCGCGATCACCTCGGGCCTGTTCATCCTGCCGTTCTTCATCCTCTCCGCGCTGGCCGGCCAGCTCGCCGATATGCGCGACAAGGCGAAGATCATCCGCCGCGTCAAGGCGGCCGAAATCGGCATCATGGCGGTGGGCGGCAGCGGGCTGCTGCTCGCGTGGCAGGGCGTGGCGATCGAAACGCTGGCGATCCCGCTGATGATGGCGGGGATTTTCGCCATGGGCGTCCATTCCACCTTCTTCGGCCCAATCAAATACGCGATCCTGCCCCAGCACCTGAGGTCGGACGAAGTGCTCGTCGGCACCGGCTGGGTGGAAGCGGGGACTTATATCGCCGTGCTCGCCGGCACGATCCTGGCGGGCTACCTGTCAGCGGAATGGGCCGCTCTGGCCGTGTTCGTCACGGCGGTGATCGGCTTTCTCACCAGCCGCCACGTTCCGCCGGCCCCGCCGCATGAGCCGGGGGAGCCGCTGGACTGGCACCTGATCCGCTCGTCCATCGTGCTCGTTCGCAACACGATGCACCAGCGCGAGGTGTTCTACGCGATCCTGGCGATCAGCTTCTTCTGGACGATCGGCGCGGTGCTGTTCATCCAGTTCCCGCCGCTGGCCAAGAACGTGCTGATGGCCGGCAAGGAAGTCGCCAGCCTGTTCCTGGTGATCTTCTCGGTCGGCGTCGCGATCGGCTCGGTGGCGGTGAACGCCTTGCTGAAGGGTGAGGTATCCGCCCGCTATTCCCCGGTATCGGTGCTGTTCATGGGTGCTTTCGTGGCCGCGTTCTGGTTCGTGTGCCACGAATGGACGGCCGACGTGCACCACGCCGGGCTTATGACCGTGGGCGAATTCATCGCCCAGCCGCTGGCGCCGCTGGTGCTGCTGGCACTGCTGATGATCGCCGTGTCGGGCGGCATGTTCGTGGTGCCGCTCTATGCCTTCCTCACCACAAAGTGCGAACGATCGCAGGCGGCGCGCACGGTGGCGGCGAACAATATCGTCAATTCGGGGGCCATGGTCCTCGGCTCGATACTCGCCGGGGCTCTCAGCGCCGTGGGGGTTCCGCTAGTGGAGCAGGTCCTGCTCAGCGCGGTGATGTGCCTCGTTTCCGCCTGGCTCGCCGTGCGCCTGTACCGCGCGGAGAAACGCGCCCTGGCCGCCGCCTAGGAAATGAACACCGCCACGGCGACGAAGCAGGCGCAATAAGCCTGGGCGAAGCCGCGCACGTCCGCATAAATCCGCTCCCGCCAGGGCACGTGCGGCTCCAGATCATCCGCCGCCAGCGCGCAGACATGCGGCGGCAGCGAGGCCCGGAAAGGGTGGCGGGCGGTTTCGTCTGTAAGGACGAGCGAACGGCGCATAGCGAGATGTTAACGCACAAGTAACCATTTGGCACCCGGCCCCCATAGCTCTGTCCACAGGTGGGACAGGGCCGGCGGGACAGCACTGGCGGGAACCCGCCAGCAGGTCTAACCGTCCACCATGGCCATGACCGCCGCGCAGCTTCTCGTCGAATGCCTGGCCGCCCAGCAATGCGATCGGGTGTTCACGGTGCCGGGCGAAAGCTTTCTCCCGGTACTCGACGCGCTGCGCGACAGCGAAACGATCCAGACCGTGACCTGCCGCCACGAAGGGGGCGCAGCGTTCATGGCCTGTGCCGACGGGGCGATGAACCTGTCCGGCAGCGGGCGGCCGGGCGTGTGCTTCGTCACCCGCGGCCCGGGCGCAGCCAATGCCAGCATCGGCGTGCATGTGGCGTTCCAGGATTCGCAGCCGATGATCCTGTTCGTGGGCGACGTGGGCCGCCCCATGCGCGATCGCGAAGGTTTCCAGGAAGTCGATTTCCCGGCCTTCTTCGCCCCGCTCGCCAAGTGGGCCGCGCGTATCGAAGAGGCGGCACGCATTCCCGAATATGTCGCCCGCGCTTATGCCGTCGCCATTTCAGGGCGGCCGGGCCCGGTCGTTCTCGCCCTGCCGGAAGACATGCTGCACGAAAGCGGGCTGGACGTCGCACCGCGCCCGTTCGTCCACCGCCCGGCCCAAGCGCCCTGCCCCGATGCGATCATGGCCATGATGGCGCTGCTGGCGGATGCCGCTGCGCCGCTCGCCGTGGTCGGCGGCGCCGGCTGGGGCGCCAAGGCGCATGAATACTTCGCCCGGTTCGCCGAGCGCATCGGCCTGCCCGTGGCCACGGCCTTCCGGCGGCAGGACGCGATCTCGCCCGCTTCGCCCGTCTATGCCGGCAATCTCGGTTATGGCCCCAGCCCGAAGCTCGCCGAACGAGTCCGCCGGGCCGATCTCATCCTGGCGGTCGGCGCGCGGCTCGGTGAGGCGACGACCGATGGCTATACGCTGATCACGCCCGATCATCCCGGCCAGACGCTGATCCACGTCCATCCCGATCCGAACGAATTGAACCGCGTCTATCGCACCGATCTGGCCATCTGCGCCGACGTGGGCGAATTCTCCGAATGCGCCGCGCTGTGGGACGAAGGCGAGATCATCCCGTTCGATGCGGGGACCGAGGCGCATCGCGAATGGCGCGAATGGTCCACGCCGGGCGATACCGGCTATGCGCTCGACCTGGCGGCCTGCCTCGCCGCTGCCCGCAAAGTCCTTCCAGCCGATGCCATCGTCTGCAACGGGGCGGGCAATTTCTCCGGCTGGTGGCATCGTTACTGGCCTTATGCCGGATATCCCTCGCAGCTCGCGCCCACGGCCGGCGCGATGGGCTATGGCTTGCCGGCGGCGGTGGCGGCCGCGCTGCGCTTTCCCGACCGCTGCGTCCTGGCCGTGGCGGGAGACGGGGATTTCCTGATGACCGCGCAGGAACTCGCCACCGCCGCGCAATACCACTGCAACCTGCTCGTGATCGTGATCGACAACGGCGCCTACGGCACGATCCGCATGCACCAGGAACGGGCCTATCCCGGCCGCGTCGCCGCCACGGACCTCAGGAACCCCGATTTCGTGACTTACGCGGTGAGCTTCGGTGCCTGGGCCAAGCGCGTGGAGACCACCGATGCCTTCCGCGAAGCGCTGGAACAAGCCGTGGAACGGCGCGGCATCCGCCTGATCCACTGCGTGGTGGATATCGAGCAGCTGAGCGCCGCCGGAGCCACCGTCAGCGCCCTGCGCGCCCGATAGAAAAAGGGCCGCCCTTGCGGGCGGCCCCTTCCTGGCGAGAAGCCTCGCGTCAGATCTTGTCGCCAAGCGCGCCCTTGATCTTTCCCTTGAGATTCTGCGCCTCTCCCTTGCGTTCCTGTGCGACGCCCTTGGCGCGCACGCGGGGATCGTCGGAAGCCTGCTTTATGTTGCCGGCTACCTCGTTGGCGATGCCTTTTGCTTTATCCTTAAGCTCACCCATCACATTCTCCTTTTCAGAATCATGCAACGGTTCGGGCAAGCGCCCGGTTCCACGTCATTTTTCGGCCAGTTCGAGGATCCGGTCCCATTCCGCCGGGCGGATCTCCGCCACCGAAAGGCGCGAAAGCCGCACCAGTTCGATGCCTTCGAGCGCGGCATCGCCCTTGATCTCGGCCAGCGTGACCGGCCGTTTCAGCGCCCGCACCGGCTTCACCTTGACCGCAGCCCACTGTTCATCCTTCGGATCGGTCAGTGCTGGCTCGCTCACTTCGGCGATGCCGACGATCTCCTTGCCGGTTACCGAATGATAGAAGAACAGCAGGTCACCCTGCTGCATCGCCCGAAGGTTGTTCGCCGCGCGATGATTGCGCACCCCGTCCCACAAGGTCTCGCCATCCTTCACCAGGTCTTCCCAGGAATAGGCGGCGGGTTCGGACTTGATCAGCCAGTGTCGCGTGGGCATCGGGTTCCTCCTCGATCCCGCCCTATCGCCAGCCGCACGCCCGTGCAATTAACTGAAAATTGATCATGTGCTCCCATAAGCATTGCCGACGTTGGGGGCAGTGTCTTGGCGAATTCACCGAGCAGTGAGCAATCCGGGAAACCGCGCGTCTTGCGCACTGCCGAGCGTGACATCGTCGCGCTGGGGATCGCCATTGCCTCGCTGATCCTGTTCGTGGGCACCGGGGGCACGATCATGCCCGAGATCGTCCGCGCGACCATGGGCATGGGAATGGCCAAGGCGCCCGACGTGCTGCTGACCAACGCGGTGCTGCTCAACATCGCCCTGCTGATCTTCGGCTGGCGGCGCTACAAGGACCTCAACCGCGAAATCGCCGAACGGCGCAAGGCAGAAACGCTGGCGCACGAGCTGGCTTCGCGCGATCCGCTGACCGGCTGCCTCAACAGGCGCAGCGGCGTGCCGGCGATCGACCTGCTGCTGCACGAAGCCGAAAAGCGCCGGCACGCCGTGGCCGTGCTGATGCTCGATCTCGACAACTTCAAGCAGATCAACGACCTGAACGGCCACGCCATGGGCGACCGCGTCCTGCGCGAGATCACCGCGCGGCTGATCGAGCTTCTGCCGCAAGGCGCCGTGGTGGCCCGCATCGGGGGCGACGAGTTCGTCTGCGCGCTGAGCTACGATCCCGGACACGGCGAACGCATCGATCGCCTGGCCGACGAACTGGTGGCCGCAGCCTCCCGCCCGATCGAGGAGAACGGCCTGCGCGTGGAAGTGACGGTTTCGATCGGCATCGCCAGCAGCTGCGGAGAGGATGGCACGCCGCTCGGCAGCGGCAGCGATGTCCTGGTCCACCACGCCGACATCGCCATGTATCACGCGAAGAAGCGCGGCCGGAATCGGCATTTCTGGTTCGAGGAACGGATGGAGAGCGAGCTGCGCCACCGCGCGGAACTCGAAGCCGGCATTCGCCGGGGCATCCCGGCGGGCGAGTTCGTCCCCTATTTCGAACAGCAGATCGATCTCGCGAGTGGCGAACTGGTGGGCTTCGAGATGCTCGCGCGCTGGCATTCGCCGCGCTTCGGCCTCGTCACGCCGGAGGTATTCATCCCCATCGCCGAGGAAATCGACGTCATCGCCGACTTGTCGGAAACGCTGGTCCGCCAGGCACTGCGCGAAGCCCGCAACTGGAATCCGGCACTGACGCTGTCGATCAATATCTCGCCGCTGCAACTGCGCGATCCGTGGTTCGCGCAGAAACTGCTCCGCCTGCTTCTCGATGCCGATTTCCCGCCCAGCCGGCTGGAGATCGAGATCACCGAAAGCTGCCTCCACGAAAACGTCGGCGCGGTGCGCACGACCGTGACCAGCCTGAAGAACCAGGGCATCCGCATCAGCCTGGATGATTTCGGCACGGGATATTCCAGCCTGTCGCAGCTCCGCACGCTGCCGTTCGACCGGCTCAAGATCGACCGCAGCTTCGTGGCCGAACTGGCGAAAGACCCGACCACGCACGAACTGGTGGAAGCGATCATCTCGCTCGGTCGCGGCTTGTCCCTGCCGGTGACCGCCGAAGGGGTGGAAACGCCGGCCATCCTGGAGATGCTGCGCTCCATGGGCCAGCTCAAGGGCCAGGGCTATCTCTACGGCCAGCCCGAAGATTCCACCACCACCCGCGAACGGCTCAAGAACCTGAACCTGCTGGCGGGCGAAAGCCCGGCCCCGGCTGCGGAAACCGATCGGGAACGCCGCGCCGGCTGACCCGTCTCGGCCATTGCCAGCTATCACCGCAGACCCTACGTGGCGCCCATGCGCGCCGCGTTCACCAAGATGCATGGCCTGGGCAACGACTTCGTCGTGCTCGATACCCGCGCCCAGGCGCTGCCGCCGATGACTCCGGCCGTCGCGCGCGCGCTGGCCGACCGGCGCACAGGCATCGGCTGCGACCAGTTGATCCTGCTGGAAAGCTCCGACGCGGCCGACTTGCGCATGCGCATCTTCAACGCCGATGGCAGCGAAGTCGGCGCCTGCGGCAATGCCACCCGCGCCGTCGCCCTGCTGCATGGCACGCCGGCGCGGATCGAAACGGCGGGCGGCATCCTCACCGCGCGCCCCGGCCACGGCGGCGCGGCGGTGGATATGGGCGAACCGCGCTTCGAATGGGACGCGATCCCGCTGGCCTATGCCATGGATACCGCATCCCTGCCCGTCGGCTGGGACGAGCTGGAGCAGCCCACCGCGGTCAACGTGGGCAATCCCCACGCGGTGTTCTTCGTCGATAATTGCGACACAGTGGACCTCGAACGGCTCGGCCCCGAGATCGAGCACGACCCGCTGTTTCCCGAGCGGGTCAACGTCAATGTCGCGACCGTGGAGAACGAATCCACGATCCGCCTGCGCGTGTGGGAGCGCGGCGCCGGCCTGACCCGCGCCTGCGGCACCGGGGCCTGCGCCACGGCAGTTGCGGCGATGCGCCGGGGCCTCGTGGACCGGGAAGTGACCGTTACCCTCCCCGGCGGATCGCTGCTGATTGCCTGGGGGGAGGATGGGCGTATCACGATGACGGGGCCGGCCGCCGAGAGCTTTCGCGGCACCTTCGACTGGGGTGATTTCGCTTGAGCGCCGCGATCAGGCCGCCGGAAGGCCCGGCTTCCGAACGGAGGGCACCCGAAGTCATCTCGCTGGGTTGCCGGCTCAACATCGCCGAAAGCGAAGGCATCCGCGCGCTGCTGGCGGGTGAGCGGAACATCGTGGTGGTCAACAGCTGCGCCGTCACGGCCGAGGCTGTCCGCCACACGCGCCAGGCGATCCGCAAGGCGCGCCGCCTGCGGCCCGATGCGCGGCTGCTGGTCACCGGCTGCGCGGCGGAGATAGAGCGCGAACAGATCGCCGCCATGCCCGAAGTCGATGGCCTGATCGCCAATGGTCGCAAGCTCGATCCGCGCGCCTGGAACGTTCCCGCCCGGCCCGCGCACCTGACGCCCACGCACACCCGCGCCTTTATCGCGGTGCAGAACGGCTGCGATCACGCCTGCACCTTCTGCGTGATCCCGCAAGGGCGCGGCGCCAGCCACTCGCTGCCGGTCCCCGGCGTGCTGCGTGAGGTCGAACGCCATGTCGATCAAGGCGCCCGCGAAGTCGTGCTGACCGGCGTGGATGTGACCAGCTGGGGGCATGACCTGCCCGGCCAGCCGCCGCTCGGCAGCCTGGTGCGGGCCATTCTCGACACGTTCCCCCGGCTCCGCCGCCTGCGCATGTCGTCGCTCGACGGCGTGGAGATCGACCCGGAGCTGTTCGATCTGCTGGCGGGTGAGCCTCGGGTGATGCCGCATCTGCATCTTTCGTTGCAGCACGGGCACGACCTGATCCTGAAGCGGATGAAACGCCGCCATCTGCGCGCCGATGCCGTACGGCTGGTGGAGCGCCTGCGCGCCCGCCGCCCCGATATCGCCATCGGTGCCGACCTGATCGCCGGCTTTCCGACAGAGGACGAAGCGATGCACGCCGCCAATCTTTCGATCGTGGGCGAACTGGGGATCGTCCACGGGCATGTCTTCCCCTATTCGCCCCGCCCGGGGACGCCGGCCGCACGGATGCCTCAGCTCGACAAAGCCACTGTGCGCCGCCGCGCCGCCGCGCTGCGCGCCGAAGTGGACAAGGTGCGCAAGCCTTGGCTGGCGGAACTGGTCGGGCGGCCCCTGTCCGTGCTGGCGGAGATCGGCGGCGTGGGTCACGCCGGCAATTTCGCGCAAGCCAGGGTGCCCGAAGGCACCCCGCCGGGGGCGATCGTCACCGTCACGCCCTCGCTGGTGGAAGGGGGCCTGCTGCGATGAGCGAGCAGAGCTGGAGCGAGCGGCTGTTCGGCGGCTTCCGCAAGACGTCGGAACGGCTGTCGCAGAATCTCGCCGGGGCGGTCGCCACCGCCCGGCTGGACGACGCCACGCTTGACGAGGTGGAGGATGCGCTGGTCCTGTCGGACTTGGGCCCCGGCGCCGCCGCGCGCATCCGCGCCCGCCTGGCCGAGAAGCGCTTCGGGCTGGCGACCACCGAGCGCGAGCTGAAGGAAGCTGTCGCCGAAGAGATCGCCGCGATCCTGCGTCCGGTGGCGAAACCGCTGGAAGTCACCGCCTTTCCCCGGCCGCAGGTGATCCTGGTCATCGGCGTGAACGGCAGCGGCAAGACCACCACGATCGCCAAGCTCGCGCATTTGTTCAAGGAAGACGATTACGGCGTGATGCTGGCCGCGGGCGACACCTTCCGCGCCGCCGCGATCGGCCAGCTGGCCATCTGGGCGGAACGTATCGGCGTGCCGATCGTGCGGGGCCCTGAAGGGGGCGATCCGGCCAGCGTGGTGTTCGACGCCGTGAAGCAGGCGACCGATACCGGCATCGACGCGCTGATCGTGGATACCGCCGGGCGCCTCCAGAACAAGCGCGAACTGATGGATGAACTCGCCAAGATCCGCCGCGTGCTCGGCCGTCTCAATCCCGAGGCTCCGCACGATGTCGTGCTGGTGCTCGACGCCACCAATGGCCAGAACGCGCTCAGCCAGATAGATGTGTTCAAGGAAGTCGCCGGCGTCACCGGCCTCATCATGACCAAGCTCGACGGCACCGCGCGCGGCGGCGTGCTGGTGGCCGCCGCGGAACAATACGGCTTGCCGATCCACGCCATCGGGGTGGGCGAGAAGATCGACGACCTGCGCCCGTTCGATCCGGACCTGGTCGCACGGGTGATCGCAGGGGTCGCTTGAGACATGCCCCTCGCCCGGCATTTCCGCGAAATCGTTTTCCAATAAAGCCGTCCCTTGGCACAAGGCGAAATGATCCAATCTTGCGGCGGCTTCGGCCCCATCACGAAAAGCCACGGCGGCAATGTCCGAAATGACATAGAAATCATTGGAAAGATTAAATGATCTCCAGAAACGCCCCAGTGCTTGCACCCCCGATCTGCGTCGACATCTCCGCCTGCCGGAGGCATTCCGATGGCTGATGTGAACGCCCCCTCGCCCGCGCCGAAGAAGGCCGGCTCCGGCTGGGTCAATCTCCTGGTCGATTACGGTCCGCTGATCGTTTTCTTCGTGGTCTACTGGCTCTACGCGCCGGCCAACAAGGAAGACGGGATCGGCGTAATCTTTGCCGTGATCCGCAGCACCGGGGCATTCATCGTCGCCGCGCTGATCGCGCTCGCCCTCTCCAAATGGCTGACCGGCAAGATTTCGCGGATGCTGGCGCTTTCGACGGCGCTGATCGTCGGCTTCGGCGGGCTGACCGTCCTCCTGCGCGATCCATTCTACGTGCAGATCAAGCCCACCGCGCTCTATCTGTTCTTCGGCGCGGTGCTCCTGGCCGGCTGGCTGCGCGGCAAGGCGCTGCTGCAATGGCTGCTGGAAGCCGCGTTCGAAGGATTGAACGATGAAGGCTGGCTCAAGCTCAGCCGCAATTGGGGCGTGTTCTTCCTGTTCCTCGCAGTGCTCAACGAAGTGCTGCGCCAGATGCTGAGCTTCGGGGACTGGCTGACGGCCAAGGTATGGGTGTTCATCCCCCTCTCATTCCTGTTCACATTCACCCAGCTGCCGATGCTGCTGCGGCACGGGCTGAGCCTCGAAGGCGCGGAAGAAGAGAAGACCAGCCCCCCGCCCGCGGATTGATCCATCGCTGGGGGGCCTCGACAGGGCGTGAACAAGTCATGGGAAATGGCTGAAAACGCTGGCCTCGGATGCCTTCGCTTCGAAGGCTTCCTGCTCGACGCGGGTGACCGCCGGCTGCATCGCGATGGCAGGCCGGTTGATCTGAACAGCCGCTATTTCGATGCGCTGGCGCTGCTGATCGGGGAACGGGGCAAGCTGGTTTCGAAGCAGCGGTTCCTCGATGAAGTGTGGTCCGGCGTGCCGGTGACCGACGAAGCGCTGACCCAATGCATCCGCACGCTGCGCCGCCAGTTGGGTGACGATGCCGCCAGTCCGCGCTTCATCGAAACGGTGCCGAAGCACGGCTATCGCTTCATTGCCAAGGTGGAGCCGGGCGTCGCACAGTGGCGTCCTCCCTCGCTTCCGCCCAGGCCCTGGAGCGAATGGCTCCGGCTCGGCGGCGTGGGCACGGCGGGCGGCGCCTTGGCGGGCACGATCGGTGGCCTGATCTATGGCTTCGCCGGCGCAGCGCAACCGCTCGCGCCGGGAATGGCCGCACTTTCGGTCGTGCTGGTCATCGCCCTCGCCACGGTGGCCATGGCGACGCTGGGCGCGGCCGGCGTGGCCTTCGGGATCGCGGCGTCGGTATTCGCTTCGCGCCGCCTATGGATCTGGCACATGGCGGGCGGCGCGCTGGGCGGCATGATCGTCGGCGCGGTGGTCAAGCTGATCGGGATCGACGCGCTGAACCTGCTGTTCGGCCATTCGCCGGGCGACATTACCGGCGCGGCCGAAGGCGCCGCTCTGGGTGGAGCGATCGGCCTGGGCGCCTGGTTCGCACGCCGGGTGACGACAGTCGAGCGAGGCATGGCCTGGGGCGGGATAACGGGCGGCGCGGCGGGCGCGCTCATCGCCTTGCTCGGTGGGCGGATGATGGCCGGCAGCCTCGATCTCCTGGCCCACAGCTTCCCCGGCTCACGGGTGCAACTGGGCGCGGTCTGGCGCCTGTTCGGTGAAACGGAGTTCGGGCCCGCAAGCCGCGTGGCGACCGGCTGCTTCGAGGGCCTGCTGTTCGGTGCCTGCATCGTCGGCGCCATGGTACTCGGCCGGCGAGCTTTCCGCCGCTAGATTTCCATCTGGCTGCCCAGTTCGACCACCCGGTTGGTCGGCAGGCGGAAGAATTCCATCGGTGTCGCCGCGTTGCGCATCATCCAGGCGAACAGCTTTTCCCGCCAGATCGCCATACCGGGCTTGTCCGACGGCAGCAGCGTCTGCCGCGAGAGGAAGAAGCTCGTCTGCATCATGTCGAACGGCTGCCCGCACTTGCCCAGCGCCTTGAGCGCGCCGGGCACGTCCGTTTCCTCCATGAAGCCGTAGTTCAGCACCACGCGGTAGAATCCATCGCCCACGTCCGCGAGCGAGAAGCGCTCCGACGGTTCGACGAAGGGCACGCCCGCGATCTGCACCGTCAGCACCACCACCCTCTCATGCAGCACCTTGTTGTGCTTGATATTGTGCAGCAGCGCCGAAGGGGTGCCCGCCGCGCCCGAGTTCATGAAGATCGCCGTGCCGGGCACCCGGGCCGTGCTGTTGCGGGCGGACTTCGCGAAGATCTCCAGCGGCAGGCTGACCTCGCTCATCCGTTCGCGCATCAGCTTGCGGCCCTTGGCCCAGGTGGTCAGCAGCGTGAACGCGAAAGCGCCCACCAGCAGCGGGAACCAGCCGCCGTGGGGGATCTTCACCGCGTTGGCCGCGAAATAGCCGCCGTCCACCACGAAGAACACCAGCACCACCGGCACCGCCAGCCACCATTTCCATTTGCGCACCGTGAACAACAGCACCGCCATCAGGCAGGTGTCGATCAGCATCGCACCGGTCACCGCGATGCCATAGGCGGAAGCCAGGTTGGATGACGTGCGGAAGAACAGCACCAGCGCGATCACCGCCAGGCACAGCAGCCAGTTGACCAGCGGGATGTAGATCTGCCCCTGGTGCTGCTGATGGGTATGCAGGATCGACAGCCGGGGAATGAAGCCGAGCTGGATCGCCTGGTGGGTGACGGAGAACGCGCCCGATATCACCGCCTGGCTGGCGATGAACGTCGCCGCCGTGGCCAGGAGCACCAGCGGCAGGCGGAACGCCTCGGGCGCGAGGAAGAAGAACGGGTTCTTGATCGCTTCCGCCGCCGAGGCATCGCCCAGCCCCAGGATCATCGCCCCCTGCCCGAAATAGTTGAGCAGCAGGCAGGGCATGACAAAGCTGAACCACGAAAACCGCATCGGCCCGCGCCCGAAATGGCCCATGTCCGAATAGAGCGCCTCCGACCCGGTCACCGCCAGCACCACCGAGCCGAGCGCCATGAACGCCAGCCATTTGTCCGTCAGGAAGAACTGCACCGCGTACCAGGGATTCAGCCCCAGGAGGATTTCGGGCATCCGCAGGATGTGAAACACGCCGAGCACCGCCAGGCTGGCGAAATAGACCAGCATGATCGGCGCGAACAACGCCCCCACGCGAGTGGTCCCGCGTTTCTGGATCACGAACAGGCCGATCAGCAGTACCAGGGCGATGGGGATCACGAGATCGCTCAGGCCGGAATTGACCACCGCCAGGCCCTCCACCGCCGAGAGCACCGAGATGGCCGGGGTGATCATGCTGTCGCCGTAGAACAGCGAGGTCGCGAACACCGCCAGCAGCACCGTCAGACCGGCGAAGCGCGTGTTGCCGATCTTGCGCGAAAGCAGCGCCACCAGCGCCAGCGTGCCGCCTTCGCCCTTGTTGTCGGCGCTCATCAGGATGCCGACGTACTGGACCGAGACGACCAGCGTCATCGACCAGAAGATCAGGCTGATCACGCCATAGATGTGGAAGTCGTCGATGCTGAGGGGATGAGACCCGACGAACGTCTCGCGAAAGGCGTAAAGCGGGCTGGTGCCGATGTCGCCGAAGACGATTCCGATTGCCCCGACCGCCAGCTTCAGCTTGGCGGACGTGCGCTGTTCCCCAGGTTCGGCGCTCATCGGGATTTCAGCCCTTTTGCGACTCGTCGCGGCGAAACGCGGCGCTTAGCAGCGCTATCATGGCGCGGCAATGCGAGCGCCGGGGATGATCGGGGTTATCCTATTGCGGGACGGCCAGCGGCCCTTCGCCGCGCAGCAGCGCGTCGAGCCGCGCCAGCCGATCGCGCAGCAATTCACGCCCCGTGGCATCGGGGGCGGATTGTTGCAGCGTCTCGGCCCATATCGCGCGGGCCTGTTCGATCTGCCCCTGCCGGATCAGCGCCAGGCCGAGGAAATAGCCAGGCCCCACACCCCGCGGATCGAACTCCGCCGCGCGGCGATAGGCCAGCAGCGCCGGCTGCGTCAGCGATCCATCGGCATGTTCGACCAGGGCGTTGCCGAGCGCCAGCCAGGCTTCGGCATCGCGCGGATTGTCCGCCACCGCGCCGCGCAATACGGTTGCCGCGTTGCCATATTGCCCCCGGCGGGCAAACCCGTCGGCAACCAGCACCTTGTCGTTGTGCGAACGCACTGCATCGCCGATCATGGCCTTGCGTTCATCCACCAGCGCCCAGTCACTGCTACTTGTGCGAGCCTGGAAAGCAGGCGCGCCGGGCAAGCCGGGGCTTGCCTGGAGCGCATAGCCGGCGAGGCCGAGCGCCAGGGCGGCAGCGAAGGTGGACCAGTTGTTGCGGCCTATGCGGAAGGCGAAGACGGCAAGCGCGAAAACGCCGAGCGCCAGCCCGATGACCCATACCCAGCTCACTTGCCGCGCCCCCTCAGCCGCCGCCCGAGAATCAAGGCGGCCAGCGCGATCAGCAGAACCGGCAGCGCGAACAGCGGCCAGGTCGTCGTGCTCAGCTCGGGCTTGTAGCTGACGTAGTCGCCATAGCGCTCTATCATCCACGCCCTGATCGCCTCTGGGCTTTCGCCCGCGGCGATCCGCGTGCGCACCTGGTGGCGCATGTCGCCCGCCATCGACGCATCGCTGTCGGCGATCGACTGGCCCTGGCACTTGAGGCAGCGCAGCGTCTCCATCAGCGCCTGCGCCTTGGCTTCGAGCTTGGGATCGTCGAGCTGGCGATAGGCGTAAGGCGCCGGCGGCAGCAGGTCCTGCGCGGCGGCGGGGCCAAGGCAGAGGGCCAGCGCCGCTATCGTGATTCCTGCCAGTGCCGGAACCCAACGCAGGACGAAGCGCACTAAGCGCTCAATCGGGTGCAGGAAAGATAGCGGGTTCACGCCCCCGCCTCCTTCAGCTTCTCCAGCAGCAGGGCCACGTCGCTGTCGCGGATGTCGCCGATATGCTGATAGCGGATGATGCCTTGGCCATCGATCACGAAGGTTTCGGGCACCCCGGAAGAGCCGATCGAGAGCTGCACCGCGCTGATATCGTCCCTGCCGATGCGGCTGAACGGATTGCCGTTCTGGCGCAGGAAGAACTCGGTATCCTGCGACCGATCGCGGATGGCGATGCCCACGATATTGGCGCCGGCCGCCTCCAGCCTGGCCAGGTTGGGCGCTTCGGCGATGCACGGCACGCACCAGCTGGCGAAGACGTTGAGCAGCTTGGGCTGGCCGTCCGCCAGGTTGCCGCTGGCAAGGCCCGGCCGCTCGGGCACGCTCGGCGGCAGATCGAACGGCGGGATCGGCTTGCCGATCATCGTGCTCTGGATGAATTCATCCTTCGGCTGGCTCAGCTGATAGGCGAACAGGCCGAACAAGCCGGCGGTCAGGGCCACCAGGCCCCACAGGAATATCCGGCCGCGAATCACGCCACGGCTTCCATGCGCCGGGCCGCCACGCGGGCGCGAACGGTTCGACGCTTGAGATCGGTCCGCAATCGGCCGATCAGCGCCAGCAGCCCGCCCAGCGCGATCAGCGCCCCGCCATACCAGATCCAGGTGACGAACGGCTTCCACCACAGGCGCAGCTGCCAACGGTCCCCATCCGCCTCGCCGCCGATCACCGTGTAAAGCTGGCCGTTCCAGCGCGTCAGCAGCGCGGATTCGCTCGTCTGTTGCGGGGGAGCCCAGAAGCTGCGCGCCTGCGGCTTGATCTCGCTGGGCGCGCCGCCGCGATAGCTTGCCGAAAGCCGGGCTTCCAGTGCCGTCCAGTTCGGTCCGGCGACCGGCTCGACCGAGGCCAGAGTCACCCGCCACGGGCCGACTTCAGTGGTATCGCCCTGGCGCGCCGCCACGAGCTTCTCGATCGAAAAGGCGCTGTCGGCCGCCATGCCGAACAGGGCCACGGCAACGCCGAAATGGGCCACGACCATGCCCAATGTCGCCAGAGGCAGACGCCGCAGCGAGCGCCCCAGCAAAGGAAGGACGCTGCCGATCCCCACCACGGCCGCCATCGCCATGCCCAGCAGCGGCAGCAGCGCCATTCCGGCGATCAGCCACATGCCCAGCAATACCGCCAGCCCCACCGCGAACGCCGCCAGCACCGGCAGCCTGATCCGCGCGAAGCTGTCGCGTCGCCAGCGCAGCAGCGGCCCCACCGCCAGCACCGCCAGCATGGGCATGAGGAACACCGCGCCCACCGGATTGAAGTAAGGCGGCCCCACCGAAACCTTCACGCCGAAAGCTTCGGTCAGCAGCGGATAGAGCGTGCCGAGGAGCACGATGCCCAGCAGCGCCGAAAGGGCGACGTTGTTGATCACCAGCGCGCCTTCGCGGCTCATCACCGTGAACCGCTCCCCTTCTGCGATCGTGCCGGCCCGTGTCGCGAACAGCACCAGCGCGCCGCCGATGTAGATCGTCAGCAGGACGAGGATGAAAGTGCCCCGCTGGGGATCGACCGCGAAGGCATGGACGCTCGTCACGACGCCGGAGCGGACCAGGAAGGTCCCTACCATGCTCATCGAGAACGCGACCACGCCCAGCAGGATGGTCCAGGTGCGCAGGGCATCGCGCGCGGCCAGCACGCTCACCGAATGAAGCAGCGCCGTGGCGGCCAGCCAGGGCATCAGGCTGGCGTTCTCCGTCGGGTCCCAGAACCACCAGCCGCCCCAGCCCAGCTCGTAATAAGCCCAATAGGACCCGGCGGTGATGCCCAGGGTGAGGAATATCCACGCGCCCAGCACCCAGGGTCGTATCACCCGCGCGAAGTCCGGCGTCACCTGCCGCGTCAGCAGCGCGCCCACCGCGAAGCTGAACGCCACCGACAGGCCGACATAGCCGCAGTAGAGCGTGGGCGGATGCATCGCCAGGCCGATGTCCTGCAGCAGCGGGTTGAGCCCCAGCCCCTGGGCGGGCGCCGGATCGAGCCGCTCGAACGGGTTCGAGGACACCAGCAGAAAGGCGTAGAATCCCAGGCCCACGAAGGCCTGCGCGGCGAGCGTCGCCAGCAAGGTCTTTTCCGGCAGGCGCCGCTCCACCAGCGCGATGAGGCCGCCGGCCAGCGACATCACCGTGATCCACAGCAACATCGAGCCTTCGTGGTTGCCCCAGGGACCGGCGATCTTGAAGATCAGCGGCTTTTCCGAATGGGAATTCTGCGCCACCAGCGCCACCGAAAGATCGGTCCGCGCGAAGAGCAGCACCAGCGTGCCGAACGCGAACGCGCAGAGCAGCGCTTGCATCACCGCCGCCGGCCGCACCAGCGCGGCGAGATCCGCCCCGCTTTCGCGCTGGCCGAGGACGCCGCCGAGCAGTTGCAAGCCGGCAAGCGCGGTGGCGAGCCAAAGCGCCGCTAGGCCCAGTTCGGCGATCATTCGGTTTCCGCTATGGCTTCGCGCTTCTGCGCCTCGGTCATGTCGGCAAGCTCGCGCGGCATGTAGTTCTCGTCATGCTTGGCCAGCAGATCGGTGGCGGCGAAGGTGCCGTCGGGCCGCAGCGAGCCTTCGGCGACAACGCCCGAGCCCTCGACGAACAGGTCCGGCACAATGCCCGCAAACACCACCGGCACTCGCGCCTTGCCGTCGCCGACCACGAAATCAACCGTCACCCCATCGGGCCGGGTTTTCAGCGAGCCTTGCTCGACCATCCCGCCGAGCCGCACCGCCTGTCCCGGCGCGGGCGGATTCGCCGCCAAATCGCTCGGTGCGTAGAAATAGCTCGCCTGGTTGCGCACTGCCCAGATGCCGAGCACTGCCGCGCCGATCAGGGCCACGAGCGCGACCGACAGCAGCACCAGCCGCTGATGCTTGGGCTTGAGCGCGTTCATTTCTGCCGCGCCCGCTCTCGCCGCTGCTCGGCCGCGCGCATCGCCAGCCACGACCACGCGACCAGCGCCAGGGTGCCGATCACCGTCACCGCATAAGCCGCGATGACGAAATCCCATTGATCGAGCGCCTCCCGCATCGCGCTATCCCTCCAAAGCCTTGCGTCGCAGCCGTGCCTCGGCCTGCACGCCGGCGAGGATAGCACGCATCCGCGCCAGAACCACGCCGCCGAACAGCAGCGAGAAGCCCAGCACGCCCGCCAGGACACCCCACAGGAAAGCCGGCGCCATGGCAGAGCCGCCCGTGGTCAGGCTCGGCGGCTGGTGCAGGCTGTTCCACCAGGTGACCGAAAAGTGGATGATCGGAATGTTGATCGCGCCCACCAGCCCGAAGATCGCCGGGATCCGGCTCGATCCCCCTTCGCGATCGACCGAATCCGCCAGGGCGATATATCCCAGATAAAGGAACAGCAGCACGAGGAACGACGTCAGCCGCCCGTCCCACACCCACCAGGCGCCCCAGGCCGGACGGCCCCAGATAGAGCCGGTGGCAAGGCCCAGCGCGGTGAACACCGCGCCCGGAACCGCCGCCGCCCGCGCCGCGATCCCGGCGAGCGGGTGGCGCCAGACCAGTTCGACGAAGCTGGCGACGGCGATCGTCGTCCATCCCGCCATGCCCAGCCACACCGTGGGGATATGCAGGAAGATGATCCGCACCGTTTCGCCCTGCAATCGCTCGGCCGGGGCATAGAACAGGCCATAGACCACGGTCGCGGCCGTCATCGCCAGGCCCACGACCAGCAGCGCCGGCGTAAGCCAGCGAGCGATCCTCAGGAAACGGGCAGGATTGGCGAAGCCGTGCATGGGTCCCGTGCGCGTAAGCTGCGCCGCTTTGACAGGTGCTGAACCTGCGGGCAAGGCTGATGCGTCACCTTCCCGACCAAGTCAAAGATTGGGGGCCCGGCGGCGCATACCGGACAACCTTCGCGCCAGCGTCGGAGAATGGAAGGGAATGGGGCGATTGACGGGGGTCGAACCCGCGACCTCCGGTACCACAAACCGGCGCTCTAACCAACTGAGCTACAATCGCCACAGCCCATACCGTCCGAAGCCATGTCGGGATCGGGAATCAGGCCACCGCGCCTGCCGGTCAAGCGGCATCAGCGCGGGCGCGAGCCTGTTGCACAAAGCCACGCGCCACGCAAAGCGAAATGTGCGCCCCACGGCGCGCGCCGCAACTTTATGGCTTCATTCTTCACGGCTATCGTCGGCGCATGGCGAATCCGGGCGAGACCACCGCAGCGCGCCTTCTGGCCTTCCCTGGCGTGCGGCGCGTTCCCACGCCGCGCGCGGAGCTGTTCGATCGGCCGGGCTTCCTTTCGGCGGAACTGTGCCAGGCGCTGATCGCCCTGATCGAACGCGATCGCCGCCCATCCTCGATCGCCGACGAGAACGGCGATGCCTATTTCCGCACCAGCGAAACCTGCGATCTCCCGGCCGAGGACGCCGCCGTGCAGAGCCTCGAAAAATCTCTGTTCGATCTGAACGGCATCGATCCCGCCCATGGGGAGCCGGTGCAGGGCCAGCGCTATCTCGCCGGTCAGGAGTTCAAGGCCCACACCGACTATTTCGAGCCGAGCGGCCGCGATTTCGCCAAGTTCTGCTCGGTCGCCGGGCAGCGGACCTGGACCTTCATGATCTATCTCAACGATGTGGAGGCCGGCGGCGCCACGCGGTTCAAGGAAGTGGGCAAGATCTTCCAGCCCGAAGCCGGCAAGCTGCTGTGCTGGAACAATCACCGGCCCGACGGCACGCTCAACGGCGCCACGATCCATCACGGGATGAAAGTGCGCAAGGGCGTGAAATACGTGATAACCAAATGGTATCGGGAAAGGCCCTGGGGATGGTGAACGGCGAAACACGACAGCAGGAGGGTGCCTGCCATTGCGGCGCCGTGAGGTTCACCGTGCGGCTTCCCGAAGCGCCGCGCGCTTCGCGCTGCAACTGCTCGATCTGCCGCATCAAGGGCGCCGTCACCGTGGGCGCGCCTTTGGATGCGCTCGAGGTGACCGAAGGGCAGGCCCTGCTCACCTGCTATCGGTTCAACACCGGCGTGGCGAAGCACTGGTTCTGCTCGCGCTGCGGAAGCTACACGTTCCACCAGCGCCGCTCCGATCCCGATACTTACGGCGTGAACGTGGCCTGCCTCGGGCTCGATCCCTATGCCGATTTTCCTAATGTCGCGGTGGTGGACGGAATCCACCATGCGCGCGACACCGGAACGCTGCGCGTGGCAGGCCGGCTGAAGTTCGAGGCAGCGGAGAAGTGACCGCTTCGCCCCTCGCACACGCCATCGCTGGCGCCCTTGCGCTTGCAAGCTTCGCTTCCAGTCCAGCCACCGCCCAGGAAGCCACGGCCGTGCAGGCCGACAATGCCGAGATCGCGTCGATGTTCACGGCCGATCAAGCCGATCGCTCCGCCACGCCAATCGACTGGACTGTGGTGGGGCCGCGCGATCGGGCACGTCTTGCGCGGATCGCCGAATTGCTGGAGGCCGGCGCGGTACGGACCGGGCAGGACTTCCACTATGCAGCCGTCCTTTACGAGCACGGCAGCCGGCCTGACGATTATCTGACCGCGCATGTGCTGGCCATGGCCGCGCTCGCTCGCGGTCGTCTCCAGGCGCAGCAGATCGCCGCCTCCTCGCTCGATCGCTATCTGCTCAGCATTGGCCGATCGCAGGTGCTGGGCACCCAGTTTGAGCCGGGCGCGGGCGGCATCGTCCAGCGCAACTATGATCAGGACGCGCTGCCCGAGAGCCTGCGCGCCGCATTGGGGCAATCGCGCGAGGCGCTCGATGAGCGGCGCCGGCTGCTGTCACGCTACATCCAGCCGGTCGGCACGAAATAGTCCGCCAACGAGAAAGGGCGGCTCTCACGGACCGCCCCTTGGTATTTCGCAGCGAAGCCGCTCAGCTCTTCTTGAGCGTAAGCCCGCCGAAACGCTTGTTGAACTGCGCCACGCGGCCGCCCTGGTCCACCTGGCGCTGCCCGCCGGTCCAGGCCGGGTGGCTGGTCGGATCGATGTCGAGATGCAGCGTGTCGCCCTCGGCACCCCAGGTGGAGCGTGTCTCGAACACGGTGCCGTCGGTCATCTGCACCTTGATCATGTGGTAATCGGGATGAATATCGGCCTTCATGGCAATCAGTCCTTCGCGCGCAAGGCCGGTTCCAACCGGCCGGGCAATGTCCGGGAAAGCGGCGCCCTTACAGAGCGCGCCGGCGAAATGCAACCTTGCGGATACCCGCCCTGAACCGCGTCGTGCCTAAACACGAACGCGGCGGCGCAGGCATCAGCCTGCGCTGGGCGGGTCCGCGACCATCGCAGTGAAGCTGACCTCGCACGTCACCTTGCCTTCCACGCTGCCCTTGCCCCAGAACTTGCACACCCGCGCACGCTTCTGGACAAAGCCGACGTTGAGATCGAGCAGGCAGCCAGGTTCCACCGGCGCGCGGAACTTGGCCTCGTCGATGGCCATGAAATAGACCAGCTTGCCGCTGCCGGCGAGCTGGAGCGTTTCGATCGCCAGGATCGCCGCCGCCTGGGCCAGCGCTTCGATCTGCAGCACGCCGGGCATGATCGGCCTTCCGGGGAAATGCCCCTGGAAGAACTGCTCGTTGAAGCTCACCGCCTTCACCGCGTGGATCTCCTCGTCGATCTTCAGGCTCTTGACCCGATCGACGAGGAGCAGCGGATAGCGATGCGGCAGGGCGGCCAGAATCTGTGCGATGTCGTAAACGCGCTCGCCCCCGGTCCCCGCGGCTTCGGCTTCGCTCATGCCCTGTTGCTTCCTGCCAGGCTCAACGGCCGACCGGCTGTGCCGGAGCCGCCGGAGCCGGAGCGGCCTGGCCCTGTTGCGCGGGAGCGGCCTGGCCCTGTTGCTGGGCCTGCTGTGCCTGCTGCACCGCGGCGGAAAGCAGGATGTCCTGCACCTCCTGATAGAGCGCCACCGACTGGCGATTCGGTTGCCAGCCCTGCGGCACACTGGTCGAAACCGTGGGCGCGAGCTGGTTGAGCGCGGCGGCGATCTTCTGCGTGATGTCCACCGCATCGGTCGTCCACACCACATTATTCGGATTGAGCACCAGCTGGATATTGTTCTGCGTGGTGACCTGCTGCAGCGCCGCCGAATACTGCATCAACAGCTGCTCGATGACATAGACGCGCGCCTGGGTGATCGGCTGCTGGATCGTGTTGATCTGCTGATCGAGCCCCTGGATCTGCTGGAGCACCGCCGTATTAGCCTGGGCCGCGCGCTGCTCTTCCTCGTTGAGCTGGCCGTCATTATTGGTGTCGAACTGGCGCAACAGGCCGGCGCGCTGTTCCTGCACCTGCTCAAGCTGCGTGCGCTGCGCCTGGAAAGTCGTGCCGATCTGGGCATAGGCGGTCTGCAGCGCCTGGGCGCTGGCAATGGCGATGGCCGGATCGGTCACCGCGATCCCGTTGACCTGGGCGGCGGCCGGAGCCGCGGCGAGAATCGGAGCGACCGCCAGCGTGGCGGCTAAGAGACGTGCTTTCATCAGAACTGGGTCCCTACGTTGAAGGAGAAGATCTTGGTATCGTCACCCTTCCGCTTCAGCAGCGGATAGGCCACGTTGATGCGGAACGGCCCGAATGGCGAATTCCAGTCGACGCCGAAGCCGATCGCGACGCGCGGCTTGTACGTATTGCCGTAGAACTCTTCCGAGAACGGCGGCAGCGTGTTGCCGATCGCCGAGTTGTTCGGGCTTGTCAGGCAGGCCGGCGGATTGGGGTTCACCGGATCGGTGACGATCGCGCTCGACGTCGGCACGCAAACACCATCCCGCACTTCGGCCGTATTGATCTGCGTGTAGAGCGCATTGCCGTCCGCGTCGCGGCTCGGCATGAAGATGCCGTCGGGATAGGGGCTGTTGGTCAATGTCGGCCGCTTCACCCCATAGACCGCGCCCGCATCGATGAACACCGAAGGCCGGAAGCCCATCTCGCGCGCGCCCGAGCCGAGCGGAATCTCGATCTCCGCGCGCCCGAGGTAATAGGCGGTGCCGCCCAGTGCATCGTCGGCGTTGTTCTTGTCGTTCAGAGGCAGGAGATACGGTTTGCCTTCTTCATCCAGCCGATAGAACCGCCGGATCACGCGGGGGCCGACGCCGCGGATATCGAAGCCGCGAATCTGCGGCTCGCCCAGGAAGAAGCGATCGGTCAGCAGCACGTCATCGTTGCCCGGCCCGCGGTCCCTCAGACCTTTGATATAGCCGGTCTCGCCACTCAGCTGGAGAATGAACCCGCTGCCCAGCGACCAGAAGCGATGCATGTTGCCGGTGAAGCGCAGGTAACGGCTTGATCCACCCAGTCCGGCGAAATCGACGTTGATCTCCGCCCGCAGGCCGCGATTCGGGCGCACGCCGCCTTCAAGGGAATTGTAGACCAGCGAGGCACCGATCATCGAAGTGGTGCGCGTTCCAAGGGCGTCGCACAAATAGCGGCCGGCAAGCAGAGGCTCGCACGTGCGCACGCCGTCGCCGTCCAGATCCGCGAAATAGAGATCCTCGTCGAGCGAGATCTTGTCGTAATTGAAGGTGTAGCGGCCGAGCATCGACATATATTCGGTCAGCGGCACGCCCACGCGCGCTTGCAGGCCGGTGGTCGATTGCTCGTAAGTCGATGACGCGCGGCTGTAATAACCGTTGTTGTAATCGCGCCGATAGATGTCGACGCCGGCCGAGATGTTCTTGTCGAATACGTTGGGCTCGGTGAAGCTGATCGAGGCCGAGCGGCTGTAGCGCGAATAGTTGACCGAAAGGCCCACGGTCTGCCCGCGGCCGCGGAAGTTCCGCTGGCGGATAGAGCCCTGGAAGATGAAGCTTTCGAGGCTGGAGAAGCCGGCCGAGAGCGACAGTTCGCCGGTCGCCTGTTCCTGCACGTTGGCTTCGAGCACGATGCGGTCGGACGACGAGCCGTCGGCCTGGTCGATCTCGAAGTTTTCCTGGAAATAGCCCAGCGAATTGATCCGCGCCGTCGAACGCTTGACCGCGAGCGAATTGAACGCATCGCCTTCGGCCAGGCGGAACTCGCGGCGGATGACCTTGTCCTGCGTCAGCGTGTTGCCGTTGACGTCCACCCGCTCGATATAGACGCGCGGCGCTTCGTTGATGACGAACTTGACGCCCATCGTCAGGCTCTCGGGATCGCGGTCGTATTGCGGCTTCACGTCGGCAAAGGCATAGCCGAAGGTGCCCGCGGTCTCGTTCAGCCGCTCGATCGTGTTCTCGACCAGCTTGGCGTCGTACCAGTCGCCGGGCTTCATCGGCAGCGTCCTGGTCATCACCGAGCTGTCGAAATCGCGCAGCTGGCTATCGACGCTGACCTCGCCGAATTTGTAGCGCTTGCCCTCTTCCACCACGAAGGTGACGATGAAGTCCTTTTTGTCGGGCGTCAGCTCCGCGACCGCGGAAACGATGCGGAAATCGACATACCCTTGCGAAAGGTAGAAGGCGCGCAGCTGCTGCTGGTCGTAATTGAGGCGATCGGGGTCATAGCTGGTGCCCGAGCTGAATATCTTCAGCAGCCCGGCTTCCTTGGTGATCATCTCACCCTTGAGCTGGCCGTCGGAAAACGCCTCGTTGCCGATGATGTTGATCTGGCGGACCTTGGATTTAGGCCCTTCGTTGATCTCGAACACCACGTCGACGCGGTTCTGGTCGAGCTGCACCATCTTGGGCTCGACCGTGGCGGCGAAGCGCCCCTGGCGCTTGTACAGCTCGATGATCCGGGCAACGTCCGCGCGAACCTTGGAACGGGTGAATATCTGCCGCGGGGCCAGCTTGATCTCGGGCAGGATCTTCTCATCCTTGATCCGCTTGTTGCCCTCGAGGATGATGCGGTTGATCACCGGGTTCTCGGTCACCGTGATCACCACGTTGCCGTCGTTCTCGCTGATGCTGAAGTCCGAGAACAGCTCGGTAGCGGCGAGATCTTTCAACGCCTGGTCAGCCACCGCGGCGGTATAGACCTGGCCCGGCCGCAGCTTGATATAGCTGACGATCGTCTCCGGCTCGAGCCGCTGCGCGCCGGCAACGCCGATGCTCTTGATCACGTTGCCCTGCGGGCTCGGCGCAGGAGCCGGGACCGGTGCGGGCGCTGGTGCCGATGGGGTGGCAGGCGCCGGCGCGGCGGCCCCTTCGGGCTGCTCCTGCGCCGCGGCGACGGCAGGCAGGCCGGCGAGCATCGTGCAGCCCAGCAGGGCCGTGGCGAATGGGATGTGTCCGATTGTCTTGGCCCTACCGCTCATGTTCCGTCCACTAATCGGCATTGCCGGTCCGGGCAGTGCAGTCCCGCCGTGGCGCCTCCGCCGGCGTCAGGCAGCTTCGCCCGACAGCGGCGCGAGGAGCGCCCTTGCCCGATGTAGGGCGAGCGTTCAAGCGAACTTCCCGGAAATACGCCGCCGTTCCAACCCTTATCCCCGCCCCAGCCAGCCGGAGCGCCTTTCACCCGGCTATCCGCCGAACAGCGACAGCGAGGCGACGTCGTTGATGGTCACGAACAGCATCAGCGCGAGCACGAAGGCCAGACCAGTGCGGAACGCCCATTCCTGACTGCGGGGTCCAGCCGGCTTTCGACGGACCGCCTCGGCCGCGTAAAAAGCCAGATGCCCGCCGTCGAGGGCGGGAATTGGCAGCAGGTTAATGAACCCCAAGTTAATTGAGACCATGGCCACGAAGTGGATGAACTGCATCCATCCCAGGCTCAGTTGCTCGCCCGAAAACTTGGCCATCTTGATCGGCCCGCCCAGCTCCTGAACAGAGCGGCGGCCGGTGATGATCTGCCAGATTCCGGTGACCATCAGGTCGACGATCTGGCCCGTTTCCCGCACCCCCAGCACGACCGCCTCCACCGGTCCCACCGGCACCAGGCGCCCATTGCCCGAGCCGATGCCGATCTGGCCGACCTTGTAAGTATTGCCGAACCGGTCGCTCTCGGTCACCGAGGGAATCGTGAAGGCGTACTTCAGCCGTTCCCCCTTGCGCTCCACATCCAGAGTCAGGCGCTCGCCGGGGAATGGGGCGATCTTGCCGCCCAGATCGTCGAAGCTGTCCACCGGATCGCCGTTCACCGCCACGATGCGATCGCCGGCCTCGATCCCGGCCTTGGCGGCCGCGCCGTTTTCCACCAGCACCTGCACCACCGGCGGGATATCCGGCTTGCCGTAGGCGAAGATGAAGGCCGAAAGGATCGCGATGGCCAGCGCGAAGTTGGTCAGGGGGCCAGCCGCCACGATCAGCGCACGCTGCCACAGCGCCTTGGCCTGGAACGTCTTCTGGCGCTCCTCCTCCGGCAGCGCCAGCCATTCATCGCTTGGCTGGCTTGCCGGATTCATGTCGCCGGCGAACTGGACATAGCCCCCCAGCGGCAGCGCGGAGAGCTTCCAGCGCGTGCCGCGCCGATCGGTGAACCCCGCGATCTCGTGGCCGAAGCCTACAGAGAACACGTCGGCCTTCACCCCGAACCAGCGCCCGACCAGGTAATGGCCCAGCTCATGCACGGTCACCAAAGGCCCGAGCATCAGCACGAAGCCGAAAACGAACATCCACCAGGGAACGGATTCAAGCAACGCGGACAAGCTCCAGCATCTCGGCGGTCCTCGCCCGCGCCAGCGCATCGACGGCGAGCACGTCGTCAAGCGATTGCGGCGGCGGAGGCGGATCGCGACCGAGAGTTTGCTCCACCAATGCCGAAATATCGGTGAACGCGATCTGACCGGCGAGAAAAGCGGCTACTGCCACTTCGTTCGCCGCATTGAGCACAATGGGGGCCGCCCCGCCCTGCCGCGCCGCCTCGCGCGCCAGCCGGGTTGCCGGAAAACGCTCCTCATCCGGGGCCTGGAAGGTCAGCTCGCCGATGGCCGCGAGATCGAGCGGCTCGCAAGGCGTGTCGATCCGCCCCGGCCAGGCGAGGCATGCGGCGATCGGCACCCGCATGTCCGAAGGGCCGAGCTGGGCCAGCGTCGATCCGTCGCGATATTCGACCATCGAATGGATGACGCTCTGCGGATGGATCACGATGCGCAAGGCATCGAGGCCCACCGGGAACAAATGATGCGCCTCGATGAATTCGAGGCCCTTGTTCATCATGGTTGCCGAATCGACGCTGATCTTGGCACCCATGCGCCAGTTGGGATGAGCGATCGCCTGCGCCGGGGTCGCCGTCCTGAGGCGGGCATAGGGCCATTCGCGCAGCGGGCCGCCGCTGGCCGTCAGGGTGATCGAGCGGACATTGGCGATCGCATTGCCGGCAAGGCACTGGAAGATCGCGTTGTGCTCCGAATCGACCGGCAGCAGCGTGGCGCCGTGGCGGGCGACCGCCGCGGTCATCACTGCGCCCGCCGAAACCAGCGCTTCCTTGTTGGCCAGCGCGATCGTGCCGCCCTGCTCGATCGCCGCCATGGTCGGCGCCAGGCCCGCACAGCCGACGATCGCCGCCACCGTCAGGTCGGCCGGGCGTGCGGCGGCTTCGACCAGTGCGGCCTCCCCACTCGCCGCCTCGATGCCGGTGCCCGCCAGCGCCTCACGTAATTCGGGCAGCGCACTTTCGTCGGAAACCACTGCCAGTTCGGCGCCGAATTCGCGCGCCAGGGCCGCCAGAGCGCCCGCGTGCCGCTTCGCCGTCAGCGCCACTACGCGCCATTCATCGCGGTTCCGCCGGATCAAGTCGAGCGTGGAAGCGCCGACCGATCCGGTGGCGCCGAGAATGGTGATCGAACGCATGGGCTAAGGCGCCATCCATGCAGCGATCAGGCCGGCTACGATCGCCACGGGCACCAGCCCGTCGATTCGATCGAACACCCCGCCATGGCCGGGAATCAGCCGCGAGCTGTCCTTCACCCCCGCCCGGCGCTTGAGCCAGCTTTCGAGGAAGTCCCCCGCCTGCGCCACCACCGCCAGCACCGCGCCCAGCACGATGCCGCCAAGCGTGTTCGCGAAGGAGAGATTGAGCCCGATCTCGAACCGGGGGCCGAGCCAGTCCAGCGCCGTGCTGTCGATCGCCGCGACCCAGACGAACACCCAGACGGCCGCCGCGATCATGCCGCCGGCCAGGCCCGCCCAGGTCTTCGACGGGCTGATCGCCGGCGCGATCTTGGGGCCGCCGATCGCGCGGCCTGCAAAATAGGCGCCGGTATCGGTGAACACGGCAATGCCGATTACCATGACCAGCAGGAACGTCCCCGCGCCGATCATCACCGCCGCCGCCAGTCCGAAATAAGCGGCGCCGGCGGCGATGCCGATGATCCGCAATGCCCAGTTGCGGCTGGCGGCCAGCACCAGCCGGACCAGCTCCGCAAAGCCGATCAGCGCAACGAGCAGGATGAAGGCGTCGAGCACGCGCCCGCCGATCGCCAGCGCGGCCGCAGCGATGGCAAGGAGGACGGCAGCCGAAGCCAGACGAGTGGGTAAATCGCTGACCCGCACCGACACGGGGACCTCAGCCGTGTTATCGTCCGCCATAGCGCCGCTCCCGGCCGGCAAAGTTCGCCAGCGCTTCTTCTAAATGCGCGAGCGTGAAATCCGGCCACAGCACGTCGGTGAACCACATTTCGGCATAAGCCGCCTGCCACAGCAGGAAATTGGACAGCCGCACCTCGCCCGACGTACGGATCAGCAGGTCGAGCGGCGGCAGATCAGCCGTATCGAGATGGACGCTGATGGTATCCACCGTCACGGGGCCGGTCTGCGCCGCCTTGGCCGCCGCGCGGGCGATCTCCTGCCGGGAGCCATAGTTGAGCGCCACCGCCAGCGTGCGGCTTCCCTTGGCCGTGCGCGCCAGGGCATCTTCCAGCATTTCGACAATATCCGGCGCCAGCACCTTGTAATCGCCCACGATCTTGAGCTTCACGTCATTGGCGATGAATTCCGGCAAGTCGCTTCTGATGAAGGCCCGCATCAGCGCCATGAGATCGGAAATCTCGTCTTCCGGCCGCTTCCAGTTTTCCGAGGAGAAGGCGTAAAGCGTCAGGCATTCGAGGCCGAGGGGCCCCAGCGCGCGCACCAGGCTGCGCACGGCTTCCACGCCCTTGCGGTGCCCCATGGCCCGGGGCAGCCGGCGCCGCTTGGCCCAGCGGCCGTTGCCGTCCATGATGATCGCCACATGCCGCGCGCCATGGCGCACCACCCCGGCCCCTTCAGGCAAGCGGCTCGGGGGATGAGGATTGCCGGACAGCGATGAGACGTCCGCCTCGCCATCGGCCCCTTCCCGGAAGGAGAGGGGCGAGCTCACTGGGTCAGGATTTCCTTTTCCTTCTGCGCGGCGGCCGCGTCCACTTCGGCCACGTACTTGTCGGTCAGCTTCTGGACTTCGTCCTCCATCCGCTTGCGCTCGTCTTCCGAGATGTCCTTTTTCCGCTCGTCTTCCTTGAGCGCCTCCATCCCGTCGCGGCGGACGTTGCGGACGGCGACCTTGGCCTTCTCCGCATATTGGCCAGCGAGCTTGGCCAGATCCTTGCGCCGCTCTTCGGTCAGATCGGGCAGCGGCAGGCGCAGGGTCTGCCCGTCGATCATCGGATTGAGGCCCAGATTGGCGTGCGCAATGCCCTTTTCCACCGCCGTCACATTGGCGCGGTCCCACACCTGCACGCTCAGCATCCGGGGCTCGGGCGCGGAAACGGTGGCCACCTGGTTGAGCGGCATCAGCGAGCCATAGACCTCCACCATGACGGGATCGAGCAGCGCCACGTTGGCGCGCCCGGTGCGCAGGCCGGAAAGATCGTGCTTCAAGCTCTCCAGCGCGCCGCCCATGCGGCGTTCGATGTCGGCTTTTTCATACTTGGGCATTGTCAGGCTTCCTTCCGGACTATCGTCTGGACGCCTCTGCCGGCGAGCACGCGGGCCAGATTGCCCTTCTCGCGAATGGAGAATACCACGATCGGTATCCCGTTGTCGCGGCACAATGCCACGGCGGAAGCATCCATTACCTTCAGATTATCTGCCAGAACACGGTCATAACTGACCGTTTCAAAACGCTTTGCAGTGGGGTTCTTCTTCGGATCGTCATCATAGACGCCGTCCACGCTGGTGCCTTTCAGCAGCGCGTCACACTTCATCTCGGCGGCGCGCAAGGCAGCGCCGCTGTCGGTCGTGAAATAGGGGCTGCCCACACCGGCGGCGAAGATCACGATCCGGCCCTTTTCCAGATGCCGCTCCGCCCGGCGGCGGATAACCGGCTCGCACACCTGATCCATCTGCACCGCCGATTGCACGCGGGTATGAACGCCGATCTGTTCCAGCGCGTTCTGCATCGCCAGCGCGTTCATCACTGTGGCCAGCATGCCCATGTAATCGGCCTGCGCCCGGTCCATGCCCGCCGCCGCGCCGGCCATGCCGCGGAAGATGTTGCCGCCGCCGATGACCAGGCAGATTTCCAGCCCGGTATCCTTGGCGGCCTTCACCTCTTGGGCCAAGTCAGCGACGAAGGCGGAATCGATCCCGAACGGCTGATCGCCCATCAGCACTTCCCCCGAAAGCTTCAGCAGGACACGCTTGATGCTGGGCATTGTCATGGATCGGTCAGTTCTCCCGGGGGATGGTTGCCGCCCTTATAGAGCGCGGCGGCATCGTGCCAAGTAGCAAGGCCGCCCCTCGCCTAGCCAGTTGGGCGCGCGTTCGCGCCGTGCTATGACGCAGGCGGGTCGGCTTGCCACGGGGAAATGCAATGCCGGGGAAATTCATAAAAGCGTTCGTCGTCACACTTGGCCTCTGCGCCGCGCCGGCCCTTGGCCAATCGGCCGCGCGCCAGCCCGCCTTGAGCGCGGAGCAGGCGATCCAGCTGTTCGAAGAAGCGGGCTTTGCGCTGAAGGACGGGCGGCCAGTGAACCGCTGTGGCACGCCTTCCAACCCGCGCGTCGCCTTCATCGATCTGAACGGTGACGGGCGTGCCGAAGCGCATGTCGCCGATGTCGATCCGCGCTGTTACGGCAAGCCGGGCGCCTATTTCGCGGTGCTGGCGCAGGAGGCCAACGGGCACTGGAAACGCCTGATCGGGGAAGACGGCATCGTCAGCTTCCAGAGAGAACGCAGCGCGGGATGGAACAACCTCTCGCTCGACGCCGCCAATTCCGCCTGCCCGGGCCTGCGGCGCTTCAACGGCACCGATTACGGCATGCCCACCGCTTGCGGCACTTTCGCCAGCGCGGCGTCACTGGCGAGCCAGGCACCGGCGTCAACCCCGACGCAGGCCACCGGCCAGATCAACGGCCCTCTTTCGCAGGACAAGCTGTTCGATTGGGACGGCGGGCAATTGCCCGAGGCGCGCGACCTTCCCGTGGCGGAGCGCGACGCGCTGTTCAAGGCGGCGGACATGCGGCCGATCGGCGGCGGGAAATGGACGGGCTGCCCCGAGGACACATCGGGAAACTCGCAAGCCGAGGTAAGCCTGGTGCGGGACTTGAACGGTGACGGCCGCCCCGAAGCCGTGGTCCTTGACGGCGGCATCTTCTGCTACGGCAATGCCGGCGCCGGCTCCACCGTCCTCACGAAGACGGCGGCGGGGGGCTGGAAAGTGCTCTATACCAATCAGGGCTTCGTGAGCTTCCTGGCCAGCCGCGGCACGGACGGCTTCCCCGATATCGAAGCGGGCCTCCCCGGCTTCTGCTTCCCTTACTTCCGCTGGAACGGCCAGGAATACGCCCTGATCGCCCGGCTGGACGACAAGGGCAAGGCCTGCGATCCGTTCTAGGCCCAATCAAAAGGCCGCCGAACTCGCGTCCGGCGGCCTCCTGTTGTTCGATGATCGAAAGGATCAGCCGGCGACGGCGGCCGCCACTTCGGCCGCGAAGTCGCTGGTTTCCTTCTCGATGCCCTCGCCGAGCTGGAAGCGGACATAGTCCTTGAGCACGATCGGCGTGCCCGCGGCCTTGCCCGCCTGGGCGACGACGTCGGCGATCGGGGTCTTGTTGTCCATCACGGAGAGCTGGCTGAGCAGCGCGTTCTCCTTGGCGAACTTCTTCACCGCGCCTTCCACCATCTTCGCCTGCACCTCGGCCGGCTTGCCGCTCTCGGCTGCCTTTTCGGCCGCGATCTTGCGCTCACGCTCGATCACGTCGGCGTCGAGGCCATCGGCATCCAGCGCCTGCGGGAAAGCCGCCGCGATATGCATCGCCAGCTGCTTGCCCAGCGGCTCCAGCACGTCGGCCCCGGCCTCGCTCTCAAGCGCGACGAGCACGCCGATCTTGCCGAGGTTCGGCGCCTGGGCATTGTGCATGTAAGGCACGACGATCCCGTTGGAGACCGAAACGCCCTTCACCCGGCGCAGCTGCTGATTTTCGCCGATAGTGGCGACGTTGCTGGTCAGCTTTTCGCCCACCGTGCCGCCGCCCGGATAAGGGGCGTCCCTCAGCGCCTCGATCGTGTCGGAGCCGAGCGTCAGGGCCACTTCGGTCGCCTTGCGCACGAAATCCTGGAACTGATCGTTCTTGGCGACGAAGTCGGTTTCGGAGTTCACCTCCACCGCCACGCCCTTGGTGCCTTCCACCGCCACGCCGACCAGGCCTTCGGCCGCGGTGCGGCTCGATTTCTTGGCGGCGGCGGCCAGACCCTTGGCCTTGAGCGCGTCGACGGCGGCTTCCAAGTCGCCGCCGGTCTCGTCCAGCGCCTTCTTGCAGTCCATCATCCCGGCGCCGGTGCGCTCGCGGAGATTCTTCACGTCGGCTGCGGTGTAAGCCATTATCCTGTCCTCTTGGAAATGATCGGAAGCGCCGGGCCTTAAATCGGCCCGGCGCTTTGAATTACAATCGTGACGCGCCGCTTACGCTTCGGCGGTGGCGGTTTCGCCCTCGGCCACCGGCTCCTCGGCAACCGCCACGGTTTCCTCGGGCGGCGTGTCGAGTTCGCCCACGTCGGCGCCGGAATCGACCACGCCTTCGTTGCGGCCGGTCGTCGCGGCCTGGGCCACGGCGTCGCAATAGAGGCGGACGGCGCGGCTGGCGTCGTCATTGCCGGGAACCGGGAAGGCGATGCCATTCGGGTCGACATTGGTGTCGAGGATGGCCACGACCGGGATACCCAGCACGTTGGCTTCCTTGATCGCCAGTTCTTCCTTGTTGGCGTCGATCACGAACATCACGTCGGGGATGCCGCCCATGTCGCGGATGCCGCCGAGCGACTGCTCCAGCTTATCACGCTCTCGCGTGAGCTGCAGTACTTCCTTCTTGGTGAGACCCGTGGTGTCGCCCGAAAGCTGCTCTTCCAGGGTCTTGAGGCGCTTGATCGACTGGGAAATGGTCTTCCAGTTGGTCAGCATGCCGCCAAGCCAGCGGTGATTGACGAAATGCTGGCCGCACGCGCGCGCCGCCTGGGCGATCGGCTCCTGCGCCTGGCGCTTGGTGCCGACGAACAGCACCTTGCCGCCCGCGCGGACGGTCGCCGAAACGAAGTCCAGCGCCCGCGCGAACAGCGGCACGGTCTGCGACAGGTCGATGATGTGGACGCCGTTGCGCGAGCCGAAGATGTACGGCTTCATCCGCGGGTTCCAGCGGTGGGTCTGGTGGCCGAAGTGTGCTCCGGCCTCGATCAATTGCTGCATGGTGACGGTGGGAGCCGCCATAATCCGTATCCTTTCCGGTTCTGCCTCTGGAAAGCGGGGAACCAGCCGGCGGAGATCCCGCGGTTGGCACCGGTGCGATTGCCTTCCATGTGAATTTGCCGGCGCATGGGAATTCACCCGAATCCCCTTGGCCAGCGGGGGGCACTTAGGGACTCCGCGGCGAAAAATCCAGTGTCAATCCAGCAGCACTTCCCGCCTTGGCCCTAGGGGCCTTGACGAGATGGAACAAATAGTGAACATATGGCGGCAGGCGGAACATTTGCCGCCCACGGGTTTAATCACCACGCCCCCGGCGGAAAACGCCGGGGCGGGCTTGAAGGAAATGGTCCGATGCTCGCAATCGCCATCTCGCTGCTGTTCGGGGCCGTGGCCTTCGCCGCCGTCTCGGTGATCCATGCCTCCGTCACGCGCGGTGTCCGCCGCGCCCGGCTGATCCGGGCCGAACTTGCCATGCAGGAGGCGCCGCGCCCCGTGCGGATAACCGTGCGGATCACTCCGGCGTTGCGGTCTCGTGCGCCGATGCTGCTCGCAGCCGCTTGATCCGGGCATAGCGCACGATGGCATAGGGCATCAGCGCCAGGTACACCACGCACAGCGCCGCCAGGGTCCACCAGGGTTCCGTCAGCAAGGCGGCGAACACCAGGCCCGCAAGGCCGATCGCCTCCAGCCGGATGGAACTGCGGGGGCGGATCGAGGTCCAGCTCAAGGTCGCCAGGTTCGAGATCATCAGGATCGCGATGGCAGCGACCCACACCGCCACCACCACAGGATGGCGGAACAGGCTCTCCCCCGTGGCGATCCACAGGTACATCGGCAGGAACGCCAGCCCCGCCCCGATCGGAGCGGGAACCCCGGTGAGGAAGCCGACCGACTTGTGCGGCTGATCCTCCACATCGATGCGGGCGTTGAAACGCGCCAGCCGCAGCGCGCAGCAGATGGCAAAGGCCAGCGCGGCGAACCAGCCCACTCGCGGCAGGTCGTTGAGCGACCACAGATAGAGCACCAGCGCCGGGGCCATGCCGAAGCTGAGCGAATCCGCCAGGCTGTCAAGCTCCGCGCCGAAGCGCGATTGGGCCTTGAGCAACCGCGCGATCCGCCCGTCGATGCCGTCCAGCATTCCCGCCAGAATGATCGCGAACAGCGCCATGCGCCAATCGCCGTTTATGGCGAAGCGGATACCCGTAAGGCCCGAACACAGCGCGGCGGCGGTTATCGCATTGGGCAGCAGCGCGCGCACCGTCAGCCCCCGCGCCTGCCGCGCAGGGGAGAGGGTCACCTCGTTCTCGCTGGCTTTCGGCCCCAGCCACGAGGGGCCGGGCCGAATGGGCTGGTCCGCATCGTCCAGCGGCAGGCTCATTGCCTGACGCCTTCCAGCAGGCGTTCCTCACCAAGCGCCGCGAGCACGGTTTCCCCCGCGATCACCCTCTGCCCCAGCAGGACTTTCGGATCGGTCCCGTGCGGAAGATAGACATCCACCCGGCTGCCGAAGCGGATCAGGCCGATGCGCTGGCCCACCGCCACGATATCCCCGGGCTTGACGAACGGGACGATCCGCCGCGCCACCAGCCCGGCGATCTGCGTGCAGCCGATCACGCGCCCGTCGGGCCGCTCGATAAGGATATGCTGGCGCTCGTTCTCGTCGCTCGCCTTATCGAGATCGGCGTTCAGGAACTTGCCGGGGATATAGATCACCCGCCGCACCGTGCCGCCGACCGGCGCCCGGTTTATGTGCACGTCGAACACCGACATGAAGATCGAGATGCGCGAGACCGGCTCGGACCCGAGCCCGGGCAGGCCGCTGGCATCGGCACTTTGCAATTCGGGCGGCGGCGGCACCTGGCTGATCAGCGTCACCAGGCCATCGGCCGGCGCGACGATCAGGTTCTCACCCTGCGGCACCACTCGTTCGGGATCGCGGAAGAACGCGAAGACGCCGAGCGACAGGAGCAGCATCGGCCAGCCGATGATCTCCCAATCGAGCAGGATGAGTACCGCGAGCGAAATAGCAGCCGCGATCAGCCCGAACTTGCGTCCTTCGGGATGAATCGCAGGCCAGTTCCATTCGGCCTCGCCGCGACCCCGGTTGTCGAGCAGTTCTCCGGCCATGCGCACCCTCTAGGGATTCAGCGGCAACCCCACAAGCCAAACCACGTATGCACGCAGGTTTGCCGAAACCCGGTGAACAGGGGATGGACCGCGCGTGTCGATCGGCGCGGCTCTGGTGGACAGGGGTGGATTGTGTCCTTCGGACACGTCTCCGCTACGCTCCGACTCCGAACCACCGTGCGCCCGCTGCGCGGCCGCCGTACGGTGGTTCGCGAAACGATCGAAGCCGTGGCGGCGTTCGTGCGTCGATTGGCGCGGCTCTGGTGGACAGGGGTGGATTCGAACCACCGTACGCTTGCGCGGGCAGATTTACAGTCTGCTGCCTTTAACCACTCGGCCACCTGTCCACCGGATGAGCCGGGTGCGGGCGAGCCCGCGAAATGCGCCCCGTGAAAGGGGCCGTCCGGCCGAGTGCGCGCGTCCATGGCGAAGCGGCGCTTGCCTGTCAATGGTGCCGCTGGCAGGAGGTGCCGATGACAGGAAAAGGCGAACGAAAGAACTTGCGCGGCCGCGCCGGGCGGATGCAGGGCGGGCGCGGCTCGGGCCGTGGGGCGCAGGGACATGTCCGGCTGTGGGGCCGCCACGCGGTGGAAGCGGCGTTGAAGAATCCCGCGCGCCGGCACCGCAAGCTGTGGGCCACGCGCGAAGGCATCGCCTCGCTGGACGGCGAGCTGCCGGCGGACTTCCCGCTCGAATATGCCGATGGGGCGGACCTCGCCCGGCTGGTGGCGCGGGATGCGCCGCACCAGGGTCTGGTCCTGGATTGTGAGCCGCTTGACGACATCTATCTGGCCGACGTGCTGGATGGCGATCCGCACCGGCCGCTGGTGGTGCTCGACCAGGTGACCGATCCGCACAATGTCGGCGCGATCCTCCGTTCCGCCGCGGCGTTCGGCGCCGCGGCGCTGGTGACGCAAGACCGCCACGCGCCGCCGGAAGGCGGCGTGGTCGGCAAGTCCGCCTCAGGCGCGCTCGAAGTGGTGCCCTGGGTGCGCGTGGTGAACCTTGCCCGCGCGCTCGAGGAGATGGCGGAGGCCGGCTATTGGCGGATCGGGCTGGCGGGCGAAGCAACCGCCACCTTGGCCGAAGCGCTGCCGGCCGGGCCGGTTGCCCTTGTGCTCGGCGCCGAGGGCGAAGGCATGCGGCACAATATCACCGCGCATTGCGATGCCCTTGCCCGGCTGCCGATCAGCGACGCGATGGAGAGCCTCAATGTCTCCAACGCCGCGGCGATCGCGCTCTACGCCGTGGCGACGCGGAGCCTGTAGCGCCCCGATCGCCGGCAAGCGAAAGGGCCGCCCCGGCGATCCGGCGGCGGCCCGTTTCGAAGCTCGCCGCGCGTAGGCGGCGAGCCCGGGATATCAGTTGACGGAATCCTTGAGGCCCTTGCCCGCCTTGAACTTCGGCTGGGTGGAGGCCTTGATCGTCATCGGCTGTCCTGTGCGCGGGTTGCGGCCGGTCGACGCCTTGCGCTTGGCGACTGAGAATGTGCCGAAACCGACCAGGCGGACTTCACCGCCCTTGGACAGCGTATGGGTGATGGTGTCGAAAACGCCTTCGACCGCCTTGGTCGCGTCGCTGCGCGAAAGGCCGCTGGTCTCGGCGACGGCACCGATCAGTTCGTTCTTGTTCATGTCAGGAAGAACCCCCTCATCTTATTTGTTCGGATCAGGAATCTGAATCGCCTCGCGATGCGCGGAATTGAGCGAGTTTTGCCGCCGCTGGCAAGGGCAAAGCCGGCAAGTCGCGCGGAATCGAGGTTAATTACGGGCCAGCCCTCACAGCGAAGCGGGCGGGACCGCAACGGCCGGTGAAACCGGCCACATTCGGCCCCTATGCCCGCACCGATTCGCTGCGGCGCAGCAAGCGCGCCGGCGGGACGGCGCTCAGTGAGCGGTGGCGCCCGGCGCGGCTTCGGGCACGCCCGGCCGTGGCTGGCTGGCCAGATCGTCCGCCTCGGTCCATTCGATCGGTTCAGTCGGCGCCGTCAGCGCCCGGCGCAGCACCTCGTCGACATGGGCGACCGGCACGATCTCCAGCCCTTCCTTGGCGTTCATGGGGATTTCCGCCAGATCCTTCTGGTTCTCCTCGGGGATCAGCACGGTCTTGATGCCGCCGCGCAGCGCCGCCAGCAGCTTCTCCTTCAGGCCGCCGATCGCCAGCACGCGGCCGCGCAGCGTGACTTCGCCGGTCATCGCCACGTCGGGCCGCACCGGGATGCCGGTGAGCGTCGAGACGATCGAGGTGACCATGCCGACGCCCGCGCTCGGCCCATCCTTGGGCACCGCCCCTTCGGGCAGGTGGATGTGGATGTTCTTGCGCTGGAAGATCGAGGGCTTGATGCCGTAAGCCGGCGCCCGCGCCTTGACGAAGCTGAAGGCGGCCTGGACGCTTTCGTTCATCACCTCGCCCAGCTTGCCGGTGGTCCTGATCTCGCCCTTGCCCGGCGTGGTGACGCTTTCGATCGTCAGCAGCTCGCCACCGACTTCGGTCCACGCCAGCCCGGTGACCGCGCCCACTTGCGGTTCGTCCTCCGACACGCCGTGCTTGAACTTGCGCACCCCGGCGAACTCGCCAAGATTGTCCGGGGTGATGACGACGCTCTGCGCCTTGCCTTCGAGGATCTGCCGCAGCGATTTACGCGCCAGCCGGGCGATCTCGCGCTCCAGCGTGCGCACGCCGGCCTCACGCGTGTAATAGCGGATCAGGTCGCGCAGGCCCGCCTCGGTCAGCTCGAACTCACCCTTCTTGAGGCCGTGCGCCTTGACCTGCTTGTCGATCAGGTGGCGCTGCGCGATCTCGACCTTCTCGTCTTCCGTATAGCCTTCCAGGCGGATGATCTCCATCCGGTCCAGCAGCGGCTGCGGCAGGTTGAGGGAGTTCGCGGTGCACACGAACATCACGTCGGAAAGGTCGATATCCAGCTCCAGGTAATGGTCCTGGAACTTCGCGTTCTGCTCCGGATCGAGCACTTCGAGCAGGGCGGAAGCCGGATCGCCCCGGAAATCCTGCCCCAGCTTGTCGATCTCATCGAGCAGGAACAGCGGGTTCATCGCCCCCGCCCGGCGCAGGTTGGTGACGATCTTGCCCGGCAGCGAGCCGATATAAGTCCGCCGGTGGCCGCGAATCTCCGCCTCGTCACGCACGCCGCCGAGCGACTGGCGCACGAACTCGCGCCCCGTGGCGCGGGCTATCGACTTGCCGAGGCTGGTCTTGCCCACGCCCGGAGGGCCGACGAGGCACAGGATCGGCCCCTTCAGCTTGTTGGTCCGCGCCTGCACCGCGAGGTATTCGACGATGCGGTCCTTGACCTTGTCCAGCGCGTAGTGATCCTCGTCCAGGATCTGCTGCGCGCGGGCGATGTCCTTCTTGAGCCGGCTCTTCTTGCCCCACGGCAGGCCGAGCAGCACGTCGAGGTAATTGCGCACCACGGTGGCCTCGGCGCTCATCGGCTGCATGCCGCGCAGCTTCTTCAGCTCCGCGCCGGCCTTGCTTCGGGCGTCCTTCGACAGCTTGAGAGTGTCGATCTTCTCCTGCAGCTCGGCGATCTCGTCGCCTTCCTCGCCGTCGCCGCCCAGCTCCGACTGGATCGCCTTGAGCTGTTCGTTGAGGTAATATTCGCGCTGGGTCTTCTCCATCTGCCGCTTCACGCGGCCGCGGATCTTGCGTTCCACCTGGAGGACGGAAAGCTCCCCTTCCATCACCGAATAGACCATTTCCAGCCGCTTGAGCGCGCTGGTTTCGCTGAGCAGCGCCTGCTTGGTCGCCACCTTGGCGGCCAGCGCACCGGCGATCGCATCGGCCAGGCGGCCGGCATCGTCGATCCCGGCGAATTCCTCCTCGATATCCTCGGGCAGCTTGCGGTTCTGCTTGGCGTATTCGCCGAACTGATCGAGCGCGGAGCGCATCATGGCCGCGACTTCGCTGCCGGCGGCCTCGCCCTCCTCGAGCAGCTCCACATCGGCGAGGACATGGTCCGCCTCATCCACCAGGCCGGCCAGGCGGGCGCGCGCCTGCCCTTCCACCAGCACGCGCACGGTCCCGTCAGGCAGCTTCAGCAGTTGCAGAACCTGCGCGATCACGCCCACGTCATAGAGATCGTCATGCGTGGGATCGTCGATATTCTGTTCGAGCTGCGTGACGAGGAAAATGTCCTTCTCGCCGGTCATCGCCGCTTCGAGCGCCGCGACCGATTTGTCGCGGCCGACGAACAGCGGAACGACCTGGCCGGGAAAGACCACGATGTCGCGCAGGGGAAGAAGGGGAAACGTCTGATTCATGCGGTTGGCAAATCCATCTGGCGGGGCGGGCCCCGATCACTTGGTCCGGATATGGGGGCACGGCCGCGAGCCTGCAATGCCGCCTGCCACCGCCCTGTGGATGCGCGGGCCGGCAGCACGGAAGAGGACTGGCCGAATGCTTGCAATCGGCTCTCGCGCCCGGCGTCCCTATCCACGCCGGCGGGTGTTGAGCGCATTGGACCGCTGTTGCATCACGGCAAGACGGACTTTCGAGGCAATCTCCCCAGCCGCCGCATCGCTGAGCTCGCCTCTCACATCCCGGCACGCGCTCTCCGCCGTGGCAAGCACCTCGTTCACCTGAGCACCTGAAGGTTCGAGAGCGAGCGCCTTGGTGGCCAGGCAGGATTCAAACGGATGGGTGTTTGTAGCGGGACGCTCGCCCGCGAGTGCAGCCGATGCGCACACGACAAGGCCGATCGCGAGTGTCCCACCCAGTCTCATGCGCCGGTTGTATCAGTGTTGCCCATGGAATGCCACCTGACCTCATTCGGCGGGATGCGAGCGCCCGCTTCCAACCGATGGGGTTTCGCCCACGTTAGCCCAGGCCGGGCAGGTTGAATCCCGGCGGCAGGCCCATGCCCTGCTGGATCGACTGCATTTCCCGCGCGGAGGCCTGGTCCGCCTTGGCGCGGGCATCGTTGAAGGCGGCGGTGATGAGATCTTCGAGGATCGTCTTGTCCTCGGGCACGATCAGGCTGTCGTCGATCGACACGCCGAGGATGCGGCCCTTGGCGGAAGCGCGGATTTTCACCAGGCCGCCGCCGGACACGCCCTCCACTTCCACGGTGTCGAGCTTCACCTGCGCTTCGTTCATCTGCTTCTGGATGATCTCGGCCGCTTCCTGGGCCTTCTTCATCATCTCTTCCATATTCATGCGCGTTTGCTCCAATTGCGTTCGCCTATCGGCGCGTCATCTTCCTCGACGAATTCGGCGGCGGGAAATTCGGCGAAGGCGGCTTCCACCAGCGGCAGGCGGCGAATGCGCTCCGCCTCCGCCAGCCGGGCCGCTTCGCCTTGCTCGCGCAACGAAGGCGCCCCCTCCCCCGTTCCACGGTCCACCTGCCAGCGCTCGCCCGTCGCCTTCTGCAACGCCTCGCGCAAGTCGGCCGCCAGGTCTTCCGACAGGCCGGGAGCGAGCGCATAGACCAGCCGACCCGGCGCGAGGTCGATCACCCGCACCCAATCGCGCATCAGCCCGGCGACGCGGAGCATTCCGGCGCGGTCGACCCGCTCGCACAGGTCCGCCCAATCGAGCGTGGCGACCGGCGCCGCGGCCGTGCCTTCGCCGCCCGTCGGCGCGGAAACAGCCGGACTGGCGGCCCTTTCACCCAGTTGTTTCGCCAGCGTGCCCGGATCGGGCAGGTCCACGGCGTGGAGCACGCGCAGCAGGGCCATCTGCGCCGAGACCAGCGGATCGGGCGCGCCGCGCACTTCCTCGTGCCCCTTGAGCAGCAGTTGCCACAAGCGATGGACCTGACCGGCGGAAAGCCGCCCGGCCCATTCCTCGATCGCCTGGCGCTCTTCCGCCGTGGGCGCATCGGCCGCGCCGCCGCCGATCTGCGCGACGGCGATCCGGTGCGTAAGTTCCATCAGCGAGCGGACCAGCGCCAGCGGGTCCACCCCGAAGGCATATTGCCGCTCGATCGCGTCCAGCACGGCTTGCGGATCGCCGTCGAGCAACGCGGCGAACAAGTGACGCAGCGCGGACTTGTCGGCCAGGCCGAGCATGTCGCGCACGCGTTCCGCCGTCACCCGGCCTTCGGCATCGAGATCGGCGTGGGCGATCGCCTGATCGAGGATCGACAGGCCGTCGCGGCTCGATCCCTCGGCGGCCGAGGCGATGATCGCCAGCGCCTCCGGATCGGCCTCGACGCCTTCATTCGCGCAGATATCGGCGAACTGCTTTTCGAGGAGGTCCTTGGGAATGCGGCGCAAGTCGAACCGCTGGCAGCGGCTGAGCACGGTGACCGGCAGCTTGTCCACCTCCGTGGTGGCGAAGAGGAACTTCACATGCGCCGGCGGTTCCTCAAGCGTCTTGAGCAAGGCGTTGAAAGCATTGCGCGAGAGCATGTGGACTTCGTCGATGATGTAGATCTTGTAGCGCGCGCTGACCGCGGCATAGCGCACCGCCTCCACGATCTCGCGCACGTCGTCCACGCCGGTGTGGCTGGCGGCGTCCATCTCGATCACGTCGATATGGCGGCCTTCGGCGATGGCCACGCACGGCTCGCACTGGCCGCAGGGATCGATCGTGGGGCCGCCCTTCCCGTCAGGCCCGATGCAATTGAGCGCCTTGGCGATCAGGCGCGCGGTGGACGTCTTGCCCACCCCCCGCACGCCGGTCATCAGAAAGGCATGGGCCAGCCGCTCACGCGCGATGGCGTTGGCCAGCGTGCGGACCATCGGTTCCTGCCCGATCAGCTCGGAGAATGTGCGCGGGCGATACTTGCGGGCGAGCACCCGATAGGGCTGGGCCGAAGCGAGTTCGGACTTGTCCTGGAGCGGCTCTGGAGCGGGTGGGGAGGCAGACATGGGGGCGGCTGGCGGCGGCGGATCGCCGAACATCGCCGACTGGCCGGCGGCCTCAAGCTCCGCGGCAGTCGGCTGCACCGGCTCGGCGCTATCGCCTTCCGGGGGCTGGCCGCCGAACATATCGCCTGAATCACCCATACCCGGCAAAGTAGGGGCTCGGGCCCGGAATGTCATGGCAACAATGGTGTGGATTAAAGGAGCCGGGCGACCCGCTGCCATCCGTTGTGGCTGCTTCCTTCCGGACCTGACCAGGTTGGCGGACGCGAACGTCCACCCGACTCCCGCGCAGGCATATGGCCGGGCTCGGAACGGAATGCAAGGTTTGTGAGGGGCTCAATCAGCCCCGGAACTTACCGGAAGTTGTCGGCGTAAGCCTGGATTTTCAACCGCTTGGGCGGCGGATCATAAACCACGGCATCGATGCCGTACTTTTCCGCATAGGCGACCGCCGCTTCCCTGGTGGGAAAGCGCAGGGTAAGCTGCTGGCGCGTGTCGCCGCTGCCGGGCCAGCCCATCAGCGGATCGGGCTTCTTTGCCTCTGCCGGCACGAAGTCGAGAAGCCACTGGTCGGTGAGCGCCTTGCCGGACTGCATGGCGTTCTTGGGGCGCTGGAAGATACGGGCCTGCATGGCATTGGCCTTTCGTTCGGATGCCCGGCGAAATCAAGAGGCCCGTTCACGCCGGGCGCGCCGAAGCGTCGAATGCGTTACGGGTCTTGAGGCTGGGGGCTTCCTTCCACGGTTCTTCCGGCCAGCGGTGCTTGGGATAGCGGCCCTTCATGTCCTTCCTCACCTCCGCCCAAGAACCGCGCCAGAAGCCCGGCAGGTCGCGGGTCGCCTGAATCGGCCGGCCGGCGGGACTGGTGAGCTTCAGCAGCAGCGGCGTGTCGCCGATCATCGGGTGCGCTTCCAGCCCGAACAGCGCCTGCACGCGGACTTCCGCGCTGGGGGCGTCATCGCCGGCATAGTCGATGGCATGATGCGTGCCCGCAGGGGAGACAAACTCGCGCGGGGCGAGCCGATCCAGGCGCTGGCGCTCGTCCCACGAAAGGCGGGCGAGCAGCGCATCGGCCAGCGCGGCCTTGGGCAGGCCGAGATCGCGACGGCCGTGGAGCAGCGGGGCGAGCCAGTCTTGCGCCTGCTCCGCCAAGCGCGCGAGATCGAGCGCTTCGATGCCGGCGTAGCGGGCGCGGGCGAGGAGCGCGGGGGGTAGAAGTTCCCCCAGGTTCTCCACCGCTTTATCCACAAGGATATGCTCAACGGCGCTGGGGTCCGGCTCCGGATCGGGACCGCTGGCCAGGGTAATCGCGCCGATCCGCCGTTCGAGCCGCGCCTCCACTCGCTCGCCCGTCCATCGCAGCGTGGAGCGGCGTTCGATACGCGCGCCCAGCCATTGTTCGACCTCCCGCATGGCCAGCGGCAAGGCGGCGGTGATGCGCGCGCCTTTTGCCTGCCCCTGCGCGTCGCCGATGGCGAGCCATTCGGCGGTGGCGAGCGGAGAGGTGGCGTCGAGATTGTAGCCACGCCCCCCGGCGGAGAGCCATGATTCGCCCGACGCATCGCGCCGGCGGGCGAGATTGTCCGGTAGCGCGAGGGCGAGGAGAATGCCGAGCGGTGGTAGCCCTCCCCCTTGAGGGGAAGGGTTGGGTGGGGGTGTCGCGACACCGGCGAGGACGCGCGTCCTGCGGCCGCGCTCCCCCACCCCCGGCCGCTCCCCGCCGGGGAGGGGAGATAACGTGGCCTCAGCCCGTGCTGCCCATCTCTCCGCCAGCTTGCGCGCGGACTGGGCGCGGGGCGAGCGGTCGCCATTCCAGCGGGAGAAGCGCTGGGCCAGGTCCTCCCCTCGCCCGCCCAGGCCGCGTTCCTGGAGCAGCAGGGCCAGCCGGGCCGCCTCCGGCGCCGCGCCATGCTCGGCCCCGAACAGCAGCATGGCCGCCTGCCACGGTTCCATCGGCAGCGCGGCGATCCGGCGGCCCCGCTCGGTGATGCGCCCTGTGCCATCCAGCGCATCGAGCTTCGTCAGCCGCTCGCGCGCGGCGGAGAGAGCGGCGGCCGGGGGCGGATCGAGCCAGGCGAGCGAAGCCGGATCGGCTACGCCCCATTGCGCCAGCGCCAGCGTGAGCGGGGCAAGATCGGCCGTGAGCATTTCCGGCGGATCGAACCGTTCGCGACCGGGATGCGCGGCTTCCTCCCACAAGCGATAAGCCACGCCCGGCCCCTGCCGCGCCGCGCGGCCGGCGCGCTGGGCGGCGGCGGCCTGGCTGGCGCGGCGGGTGACAAGATGCGTGACGCCGGCAGCCAGATCGAACTCCGCCCGGCGGGACAGGCCGCTGTCCACCACCACGGATACGCCATCGAGCGTGATCGAGGTTTCGGCGATGCTGGTCGCCAGAACCACGCGGCGGCGGCCTTCCGGGTCGCGCCGGATCGCGGCGCGCTGCATGGCGGGATCGACCTGGCCGTGGAGCGGCAGGATCGGCGTGCCGGGCAGTTTCTCCGCCAGCCGCTCGCGCGTCCGCTCGATCTCACCGACACCGGGGAGGAAGGCGAGCACGTCACCCTGCTCCGCGCGCCACGCGGTGAGGATCGCGCCGGCCATGGCCTCGTCGGTCCGCAGTTCCGGGCGGCTGCCGAGCCATTCGATGCGCAGCGGATGCGCCCTGCCCTCGCTTTCGATCACTGGCGCATCGCTCATCAGGCGAGCGAAGCGGGCGCCGTCGATGGTGGCGGACATGACGAGGATGCGCAGGTCCTCCCGCAGCACGGCCTGGCTTTCGAGCGCCAGCGCAAGACCGAGATCGCTGTCCAGATGCCGCTCATGCGCTTCGTCGAACAGCACGGCGGAGACGCCCGCCAATTCCTGATCGCCCAGGATGCGGCTGACGAAGATCGCTTCGGTGACGACGAGGATGCGGGTCGCGGCGCTTTGCTTGCTGTCGAGACGGGTGAGGTAGCCCACGCGCTTCCCCACCGGCTCCCCCAGCAACTCGGCAATCCGCTCGGCCGCGGCGCGCGCGGCAACACGGCGGGGGCTGAGCAGGATGACCTGGCCGGTGCACCAGGGCTCGCCGATCAGCGCCGGGGCGACCGCCGTGGTCTTGCCAGCGCCGGGCGGCGCGATGAGCACGGCGGAATTGCACTCGCGCAGGGCGGCGAGCAGGTCCGGCAGGACGGCGCGGATCGGAAGGTCAGCGCTCATGCGGCGCTTTTCGGGTTGGGTTGACATGTGTGACACGGTTGAGCCGGTTGCGGCGCGGAAGTGTCACCTTGCGCGCAAAAGTGTCACCTTGCTGGGGCTCTGGGCGGAAAGCGGACGGGCGCGGCTGCATGGTTTTGCGCTGCCACAAGCGGCGTGCCGTAGGAAAGATGAATCGCGAAAGCGGACCAGTTGCTTGCCGTCCATTGCAGACAACCGTTCGCGCTCTACAACTGCGGGTCTGTCGGATCGATCCGCTTCGGGCTCACTAACCGTTGTATCCAGCACTTCGAGGCGAACTCAGGGGGAACACAACATGCTTGAAATCATGGCCGCGAGTCTCGCGATGATTTCGGTGCCGAGTGCAAAGAACGAGGATGCCAATTTTGTTCTCGCCCAATTAAATCGATCCCATGTGAGGAGCAAGTCGGCAGCGGTAGACACTGAATTATGGGTCGGACCAAGCGGACAGATTCTAGATTGCCACGCCGCTGCATATGCAGGCGCGAAAGAGGTAGGTGATCAAGTCTGCCAAGCCTTGAAGAAAAGGCGCTTGAGCGCCCCACGCGGCCCGTCGGATCGCCCGGTCTATGCCATAACTCATCTAATAACGTGTGGGCTCCCGCTCGCGGAACCAGTGAGAGATTGCTGCGTGAACTGGCCGACAAGCCGGAGTTCGATCAGGCGCCCCCATCGAATGCCGGGATCAAGCCCGCCCAACAGGATGTTCTACTGACATTGGCTATCAGCAGCGACGGCCGTGTAACGGAATGTCAGTTGGCCAACAGTGAAACACCGACCGATTGGTGCGATCGGGTTGAAAACGAACAGTTTTTAGTCATGCGTGATGAGCAAGATCGGCCAGTAGAGTATGTGCGGCATTATCGATTGAAGCGATCGCCAAATGTTGATGTGAACACGTTCTCACGAGATGAATGAATTCTGCTTCGCCATGCTGAACTCGTTTCAGCATCCATCGGGCCGCACCCACCGGAATTTCAGGTCAGATCGGCCTTGAGACAGAGCTGACGCGCGAATCGAGTGCTTCGTGCGGGTGGAGAAATGGATCCTGAAACAAGTTCAGGATTACGATGAGGAAAGAGAGGTTTTTCACCTCCCCGCTCGCCAAGCGGGTTCCATCTCAAGAGCCGACTGGGTTCCCGCTTTCGCGGGAATGACGAAAGGGGCGAACGGAAGGTTTCAGTACCCCCGGCTTACCGCGAACTGGGCGGCTTCGATCATCGCCCGGCGCGCCGCGCCGTCGGGGAAGATCGACAGCGCATCGCAGGCGCGCTGGGCGAAGTGGCGGGCGCGGTCGCGGGTGGCGGAGACGCAGTCGTGGCGGCGGATCAGCTCGATGGCGTGGGCGAGGTCTTCATCCTCGGTGCGGAAGCCGGCGATGGCTTCTTCCCAGAAGCGCCGTTCCTCCGCATCGCCGCGCGCATAGGCGAGGATCACCGGCAAGGTCATCTTGCCTTCGCGGAAATCATCGCCGCTGTCCTTGCCCATTTCGGCGGCGCTGCCGTCATAATCGATCGCATCGTCCACCAGCTGGAAGGCGATGCCGAGATTGCGGCCGTAATCGTTCAGCGCGCGTTCTTCCGCCTTGCTTCGTTCCGCGACCACGGCGGAAATGCGGCTGGCGGCGGCGAACAGGGCGGCGGTCTTGGCGCCGATGATCTCGAGATAGCGATCCTCGCTGGTCTCGATCTTGCGCTGGGCGGTGAGCTGGTCGACCTCCCCCTGCGCGATCACCGCGCTGGCGGAGGAAAGGATCTTGAGGACCCTGAGGCTGCCGTCCTCCACCATCAACTCGAACGCGCGGGCGAAGAGGAAATCGCCCACCAGCACGGTGGCCGGATTGCCGAAGATGATGTTGGCGGCGGACTTGCCCCGGCGCGTCTCGCTGCCGTCCACCACGTCATCATGCAGCAGCGTGGCGGTGTGGATGAATTCCACCGCGGCGGCCAGCCGGTGATGGCGCGTGCCCTGATAGCCAAGCAGTTCCGCCCCCGCGAGCGTGAGCATCGGCCGCATCCGCTTGCCGCCGCCGGCGATCAGGTGGCCGGCCAGCGCGGGGATCAGCGGGATTTCGCTCTGCATCCGATCCAGGATGATCGCGTTGACCGCGTTCATCGACGTGGCCGTCAGGTTCAGGATGGGGGCGAGCGAAGGCTCTTTCACGGGCAGCGGGACGACCTCGGCGCTCATAAGGCGCATCTGACGATCCGGCGCCCGCTTGGCAAGCGCGGAATCCCTGCTAGTCGTGTCGGCCATGGCCAGCCAACCCACGCCCAGTCAGCCCGACCCGACGCTCGCGGCCTTCCGCAAGAGCATCGACAACATCGACGCCGCGTTGATCCATCTGCTGGCGGAGCGGTTCCGCACCACTCAGGCGGTGGGGGAATACAAGGCGCGCGTTGGCCTGCCGGCCAGCGACCCCGCCCGCGAGGCGCGCCAGATCGAACGCCTGCGCGCGCTGGCGGTGGACGCCGACCTGGACCCCGAATTCAGCGAGAAGTTCATCCGCTTCGTGATCGACGAAGTGATCCGCCACCACCGGCGGCAGGCTGCGGGGAAGTAGGCATTGTGCGGGGTGCGCGCGTCCCACCGCGTCCCAGGTTCTAATCCCAGGCGGGCCACGTTCTACCCGTCCCCTCACTCGTCATTGCGAGCGTAGCGAAGCAATCCAGGGCGGTGCAATGCGGCCCTGGATTGCTTCGCTACGCTCGCAATGACGAAAGTGGGTGTGAGGCGCAGAGACAAATAACGGGGCGTGGAGGCGACGCATATTGGTTGCCCCGAACACGATTACATCCCGAAACGTCGAGGCGGAACGGCCCCGGACATGGTGGAGCAAGCCGGCCGCCGAGGACGCCCGCCCATAACGGCCGGGGCGTCGCTCCCTAACGGCGGCGATTGCTTCGATGGGGCCGGTCGCGGCCGTAGCCGCTCCAGTTCTGGCGCACGTGGTGGCCGCCGCGGTTGCCTTGCCAATAGCGGCGGTCCGTGTCGCGCCAGCGATGGCGAGACCCCTGCCGGTCATAGACGTAATAGCCTGTGCCGGGATAATAATAGCCGTCGTACCAGCCGTAATAAGGCCGGCTGCTGGCATAACCCACTGAGACGCCGCCGTAACCGTGGCGGCCATAACCGTCATACGTGCTGCAGCCCGCGAGTGCGATCGAGGCCCCGGCGATCACGCCGAGGCGGATGAGGGATCGATTCATGAGGACTCTCCGGTGCGGATTTCGCTATGCACCGATGTCTAGCAGGCCCGCTTGTATCAGGGCTGAACCCCTTAGCCAGCTCGCGGCAACTTGAGCTTGACCAGCAGGCCGCCGAGATCCTCGCTTTCGCCCAGCTCCACCTCGCCGCCGTATATCCCGACCACGTCGCGCACGATGGCGAGGCCCAGGCCGGTGCCCGGCTTTTCGGTATCGAGCCGGGCCCCGCGCGAGAACAGCTTGGCCTGGTCGGCTTCGGAGATACCGGGGCCGTCATCCTCGATCCATACGGCGCAGAGCGCGGCCGCCGGATCGGGATCGACGGTGACGAACACGCTGCCGCCGCCGTATTTGGCCGCGTTCTCGATCAGGTTGCCGAGGATCTCGTCGAGATCCTGCCGCTCCATCGTGACCACCGCGGTGCGCGATCCGGCGATATCGAACCGCACCGCCGGATAGAGCCGCGCGACCGCCCGTTCGACCGCTTCGGCGGAAGCCAGCACGCCGGTGCGCGAATGGCCCGTCGCCCGGCGGCCGACGGCGCGCGCGCGGGCGAGGTGGTGATCGACCTGGCGGCGCATCGTCGCCGATTCGCGCAGCACGGTTTCGGCGAGGTCCGGCGCGTGCGCGCTGGCCGCGTTGGTCAGCACGGTGAGCGGGGTCTTGAGCGCGTGGGCGAGGTTGCCGGCATGGGTGCGCGCTTCCTCGGCCTGAGTCTCCGAATGGGCGAGCAAGGCGTTGAGTTCTTCCACCATGGGCTGAACTTCGAGCGGCAGCGGATCGGTCACCCGGTTGGCGCCGGACGTGCGGATGCGGGCGATCGCCAGCCGCACGCGGCGCAGCGGGCTGAGGCCGTACCAGGTTTGCAGCATGGCCAGCACGAACAGGCCAATGCCGAGCACCGCGAAGCTCCACACCAGGATCGAGCGGATCGCCCTGATCTGCTCGTCCAGTTCCGCGCGGGCACCGGCAACCATGAATTGCCATTCCACGTCGCTGCCCGGCAGGCTGACCGTCTGTTCGACCACGCGCAGCGGCTCGTCGGGAAACTGGTTAGAATCGTAATAGAGCGGTTCCAGGCGGGCCTTCTTCCCGCTCGGCTTCAAGGTGCGGTCCCACAGGGAGTTGGATGGAAACGGATCATGCCCCGCCCCATCGACCTGCGAATAGAGGCCGCTATTGGGCTCCAGGAAGCGCTGGTCGGCCAGCGCGCGATTGAACCAGATATCGCCGTAGGAATCGATTTCCGCCGAGCTGATCATCGCCGTCAGCATGTAATGCAGCTGTTCGTCGTACTGGCGGGTGAGAAGGCCGGTGAGCGTGCTGTTGAGCGCGAGCCCGCCGACCAGCAGCAGGATGGTGATCCACCCCGCAGCGATCAGCATCATGCGCCGGGCCAGGCTGCCGGTATTGCGGCGCGGGGCCTCCGCCGCGGCTTCCGCCCCGTCGCCTTGCAGCACGCCCTGCGCGGGCGCGCCGGGGGCTACGGGATCATTCGCCGCGCGGCGGTTCGTCGGGGTCGTCGAGGCTGTAACCGAGGCCACGGATAGTGGTGATGACATTCGCCCCCAGCTTCTTGCGGATGCGGGTGACGAACACTTCGATAGTGTTGGAATCGCGATCGAAATCCTGATCGTAGATATGTTCGATCAATTCGGTGCGGCTGACCACCTTGCCCTTGTGGTGCATCAGGTAGCTGAGCAGCTTGTATTCCTGCGCGGTGAGTTTGACCGGCTCCCCCGCCAGGGTCACACGGCCGGAACGCGTATCCAGCCGCACGTCGCCGGCCATGAGTTCCGAGCTGGCATTGCCGGAAGCGCGGCGGATCAGCGCGCGCAGGCGGGCGATCAGCTCTTCGGTCTGGAACGGCTTGGCCAGGTAATCGTCCGCCCCGGCATCGAGCCCGGCGACCTTGTCCGACCACGAATCGCGCGCCGTGAGCACCAGCACGGGGAAATTGCGCCCTTCCTTGCGCCACATGCCGAGCACCGTCAGCCCATCGATCTCGGGCAGGCCGAGGTCGAGAATGGCCGCATCGTAATCCTCGGTCGAGCCGAGAAAGTGCCCATCTTCGCCGTCCACGGACAAGTCCACGGCGTATCCGGTCTGCTCCAGCGTCGATTTCAATTGCTGGCCGAGGGTGGGCTCGTCCTCGACGATCAGGATGCGCATCTGGGGTCCCCTGCTGTCACGCAGCGCCCGATGTGGGCTCTTGCGATGAACGCGTCAACGGGGCGAACGTATCCCGCAGGGGCGAGCCTATCTGGAGACTCGCAGGACACGGCCAGTTCGCGCATCGACATCCACCCAGGTGACATGGCCTTCCTTTATGAACTTGAGCCGATAGGCGCTGGCCACGGGATCGTATTCGAAGCCCAGGTACTTCTGATCCTTCATCTGCGGGATCACGCGGCGCTCTATCTCACGCGACGGAAGGGTGCGCCCGGCGAGCATTTCCTCGCGCGCGCTTTCCTGGTCGCGCAGGGACTGCCTGTCGCGCCCGCGCTGCGCATCGGCGGGCGCGGCAAGGCCGCCCGCGATCAGCGCGGCAACGAGGAAAAAGGCAATCGGCTTGCGCATGGCAGGGCTGTGCCTAGGCGCAAGCCATTGAACAAGGTGTGAATACGGCGCCGCGCCGCTATTTCCGCCCGGGTGTGGCGCCGCTGCCCTAGCGAGACGTCCTAGCGCGTCATCTCGTAAGTCACCTGGATCGTCACCCCGGCCTCCACCAGACCCGGCTGCACCGGCGTCTTGGGCGCGGCGGCCGCTTCAAGCGCGACCCCTCGGGCATAAGGCATCGGCGGCGGGGAGGCGACGCTTTCGCTGATTTCCAGCAGGCGCACGCCCGAATAGCCGGCGGCGCGGGCATACTCGAGCGCCTGGGCCTGGGCGGATTGCATCGCCGCCTTGCGCGCCTGGGCCCGGGCGCCGGTATCGTCCTGGATCGAGAAGTCCGGGCCGGAAATATCGGTGGCCCCGGCCGCGACCAAAGCATCCAGCACCTCGCCCGTGCGCGGCACATCGCGCAGCTTCACGCTGACGCGGTTGGAGACCTGATAGCCACGGAACACCTGCCGGCGATTTTCCTGATCGTAATCGTACTGCGCGCCCAGGTTGATGCCGGCTGTCTGGATGTCGCGTTCCGCAATGCCGAGCGCCTTGATGCGGGCGATGACCGCGGTCATTGCTTGCGCGTTCGCCCGCATCGCCTCGGCCGCGGTAGGCGCTTGCGTGGTCACCCCCGCCCCCACGGTGACGAGATCGGGCTCGGCCTCCACACTTTCATGCACGGTCAGCTCGACGATTGGGCCGGCCGAGGTGAGCTGGACTGCCGCACCAGCGGGCGCGGCGATGGCGGCAACGGCGGCGACAGGCAAAACATAACGGATCATCGGGTTTTCTCCCTTTCGATAACACCAGTTGCGGCCGGGCCGCTTGCGCGCGGCTGAACCGGACCGGTTGCATGAGCCTTGACGGAGGCCTTGACGGAGTCAGGGCCCCTTCACCTTGTAGGAACGCGCAAGGCCGCTAAAGGAGCCGCCATGGCGGACGCACCGATCCTTTCCTGGGAAGGCCTTGGCCTGCAACAAGGCGGGCGCTGGCTGTTCCGCGAGCTGGACCTGCATATCGGCCCGCGCGACCGGCTGGCGCTGATTGGCCGCAACGGCGCGGGCAAGACCACGCTGTTCCGCCTGATCGCCGATCTGATCGAAGCGGACACGGGCAAGCGGTCCGTCCAGCCGGGCACGCGGATCGTGCTGCTGGAGCAGGAGCCGGACTTCACCCCCTTCGCCACGCTGATGGACTTCGCGCTGGCGGGCAAGGACGCGCCGCAGCGGCACGAGGTGGAAGCCATCGCCGGGCAGCTGGGGATCGAGCTGGATCGCCCCGCCGCCACCGCCAGCGGGGGCGAGAGGCGGCGCGCGGCGCTGGCGCGCGGACTGGCCATGGCGCCCGACCTGCTGCTGCTGGACGAGCCGACCAACCACCTGGACCTGGCCGCGATCGACTGGCTGGAAAGCTGGCTCGGCCGCTACAAGGGCGCTTTCGTGGTCATCAGCCACGACCGCACGTTCCTGAAGCGCCTGACTCGGTCGACCCTGTGGCTCGACCGGGGGACATTGCGGCGCAAGGACGTGGGCTTCGGCGGCTATGAGGCATGGGAAGAGCAGGTCTATGCCGAGGAAGCGCGCGCGGCGGAGAAGCTGGACGCCAAGCTGAAGATCGAGGCGCACTGGCTGGAACGCGGGGTGACCGCGCGGCGCAAGCGCAACATGGGCCGGCTGGAAGCGCTGCACCGGATGCGCGCGCAGCGGGCGGCGATGATCGGCAAGGCCGGCACGTCCAAGCTGGCGCTGGCGACCGACGACGAAGCGCGAACCAAGTCGGTGATCGTGGCCGAAAACGTGACCAAGCGCTATGGTGAGCGTACCGTGATCCGCAATTTCTCCCTGCGAATCCAGCGGGGTGATCGGATCGGCGTGGTCGGCGCCAATGGCGCGGGCAAGACCACGCTGCTCAAGCTGCTGACCGGCGAGCTGGCACCTGACGAAGGCACGGTGACGCTGGCCAAGACGCTGAACGGCGTGATGATCGATCAGCAGCGCAGCGTACTGGCGCCGGAAAAGAAAGTGCGCGACGTGCTGGCCGAAGGCGGCGACTGGATCGACGTGCGCGGGCACCGCAAGCACGTGCAGGCCTATCTGAAGGACTTCCTGTTCGACCCCTCGCTGGTCGATGCCCCGATCGGCTCGCTTTCGGGAGGCGAGCGGTCACGCCTGCTGCTGGCGCGCGAATTCGCCCGCAAGTCCAACCTGCTGGTGCTGGACGAGCCGACCAACGACCTCGATCTCGAAACGCTCGACCTGTTGCAGGAAGTGATCGCCGATTACGAAGGCACGGTGCTGATCGTCAGCCACGATCGCGATTTCCTCGATCGCACGGTGACGATCACCCTGGGCCTCGACGGCAGCGGCACGGTGGACATTGTCGCCGGCGGGTACGAAGACTGGGAAGCCAAGCGGAAGAAGCGCGCGAATCCCGCCGGCAAAACCGCGAAATCGCCTCTGCCGCGTGCGGCAGAGGCTGGGGGCGGGATCGTCCAATCCCAACCTGCGCCGGACGCGCCCGCCCCCAAATCCGCTGCCGCGAAGACGCGGGTGAAGCTATCCTACAAGGACCAGCGCGATTACGAATTGCTGCTCGCGCGGATCCACGAGCTGGACGGCGAGATCGCCACGGGCGAGCAGGCGCTGGCCGATCCCGACCTCTATTCCCGCAATCCCGAGCGGTTCGCCCGCCTGACCGAGCAGCTCGACGCCCTGCGCGCAGAGAAAGAGGCAGCGGAAGAGCGTTGGCTAGAACTGGCGGAACTGGTCGAGGGATAGCCCGGGGCGCTGGTGCCGTTGACACGGGCCTGGCGGGAAGACGCCTGCTTCCGCCGGACCTTCGTCATTGCGAGCGTAGCGACGCAATCCAGAGCGGCGCAGAACTGCCCTGGATTGCTTCGCTACGCTCGCAATGACGAGACTGGGGCTGGGCGCTACTGGGCTGGGCGTTACTGGGCGGGGATTTACCGGGGCGGGGATTTACCGGACGGGAAGCTACCGGGCGGGGAGTTACAGGGCTGCGACTACCAGGTCAGGCTTCTTGAGTCAGGGCCTCCCCCGTCACCTGATCCGGTAGAAATCCGCCACGCGATCGAGCGCCAGCTTGAGTACGAGCTTGCCGCTGCGCGCCGGCCAGTCGAGCGCTTTTTCGGCGGCGGGTAGCGTTTCGCAGGCGCAGACGACGCGCCAGAGGATATCTTCCAGCCCCTTGCCCGCGGCGGCGATCGCCCCGTCGAACCGGCGGCGCGCGGCCAGTTGCGCCTCCGTGGGCGAGAGGCCGGAATGGCCGGTGCCGCGAATCCGCACCGGCTCCCAGCGCATCGTCAGGCCCGGTGCGAGCTGGGCGCGCTCGTAATCCGCGCGCAGGCGCTCGCCCGCATCGAACAGCCGATCGCACAAGTGGCCGTGGGCGTGGAGCCAGCCAAGCGGCGATTCGGCCAGGTTGACCGTGACGCTGCGCCGGCGCGGGGCCACCCCTGCCCTGCGGCGCGGCCCTTCCGGCGTGAGTTCCCGTTCGACGAGGGTGCGGCGCATGTGAATCTCCTTGGCCCGATGCGCGAGGCTCTTGCCAAATCGACTTGTCTGTAGGAAAACGGAAAAACCAAATTGGTTAGGATCAATCGAGCCGTGATCAATCGTATCCGCGACATTCGCAAGCAGAAGGGCATGACGCTGGCCCAGGTGGCGGCGCGCTGCGATCCGCCGACCACGGCGCAGACCATCGGCCGGCTGGAAACCGGGATGCGCAATCTTTCGCTGGTGTGGATGAACCGCATCGCCGCCGCGCTGGGCGTGGATCCGGAACTGCTGGTGAAAGGTGAAGAGGCGGAGGAAACGAAGATCATCGCCCGGCTGGCCGAAACCGGCGCGGAAGCGCTGTCGGCCCCGCGCGATGCGATCCTGCCGATCGAGCTTGGCGGGGAGACACCGCTGGTGTGCCTGCTGGTCGAGGCGCCGCAAGGGGAATACCGCGCCGGCGACCAGATCTGGATGCGGCAACACCCGCCGGAAGAAGCGCCGAAGCTGATCAATCGCGACGTGCTGGTTCCCCGCTCGGGCGGGCGCTTCGCCTTCGGCCGCCTGATCGACCGGCGGGGCACGCTGGTGGGGTTGCTTCCGCCGGGCCTCGGGCAGCGGCAGATCGTGATCGACAACCCGGCCTGGATTGCCGGGGCGGAGATGCTGGTCCGCCCCTTGTGACATTGTGAGCCGATTGCGGGCGAGCGCCGCCGCGCGGGCGGCGGCCTCGTCAAGCGCGGCCCGATCGGGGCCGATCCGCCGGGTAGCGGATCGGCCGCCGTATCAGGCTTCGCCCCGGGCCTTGCGATCCTGCCTGTCGGCCACACTTTCGGTCGGCACGAAGCTGTCCTGCTTGACCCCCAGCCACACCAGGATCGGGGTCGCCATGTAGATCGAGCTGTAAGTGCCGACGAAGATGCCGAACGTGATCGCCAGGGTGAAGCCGAAGATCACTTCCGGGCCTAGGAGCAGAAGCGCGACCAGCGTGATCAGCAGCGAGGTGGAGGTGACCACCGTGCGCGACAGCGTCTCGTTCACCGAGAGATCGAGCAGTTCCGGCACCGGCATCTTGCGGTATTTCTTCAGGTTCTCGCGCACGCGGTCGTAAACGACGATATTGTCGTTGAGCGAATAGCCGATGAGCGTGAGCAGCGAGGCGACGATATTGAGATCGAATTCCATCCCCGTGAGCGAAAACAGCCCCACGGTGAGAGTCACGTCATGCGCCAGCGCGAACAGCGCGCCGACGCCGAATTGCCATTCGAACCGGATCCAGATGTAGATCGAGATGCCGATCATCGCCAGCAGCAGCGCGACCATGCCGTTGCGGAACAGTTCCTGGGACACCTTGCCGGACACGGATTCGGCCTGGCCGATCTGGGCATCGGGATGGTTCCGTTCCAGCGTGGAGCGGATATCGGTGTTCATCTTCTCGGTGAGAGCGGGATTCTCCTCGTCCGGCAGCTTCATGCGGACGGCGATCTGGTTCGGCTGGCCGAGCTGTTGGAGAATCGGATCGCCGTAGCCCAGCCCGTCGATCTCTTCCCGCACTTCCGCCAGGGGGGCCACGGTGCCTTCGGCGAAGGTCACCCGGATCGATTGCCCGCCGACGAAATCCACGCCGAGGTTCAGGCCCTTGGTGAATACCAGCGCAAAAGAAGCCGCCATGAGCAGGAGGCTGACCGCGTAGAATGGCACCCGCCAGCGCAGGAACTTGATATTGGTATTGTCGGGAATGAGCTTGAACAGTTTCATGTCTCTATCCCGCCCTCAAAGCACGATATCGGTGGGGCGCTTGCGCCGCAGCCAGCCGGCGACCCACATCCGGGTCAGCGTCACGGCGGTGAACACGGACGTGATGATACCGATCATCAGCACAACGGCAAAGCCGCGCACGGGGCCGGTGCCGAACAGGAACATGATCACCGCGGCGATCACGTTGGTGATGTTGGCATCGAAGATCGCGCGGCTGGCTTCGCTATAGCCCAGTTCCACCGCCTGGACCACGCGCCGCCCGCGCGCCCGTTCTTCCCGTATTCGCTCGTTGATCAGCACGTTGGCATCGACCGCCGCGCCCACCGTGAGCACGAGGCCGGCGATGCCGGGCAGCGTAAGCGCCGCCATGGAACCCAGCAGGGCCAGGACGCCGAGGATCATCAGCAGGTTCAGGAACAGCGCCGCATTGGTGTAGAACCCGAAGCGCCCGTAGGTCACCGTCATGAACATCAGCAGCACGACGAAGCCCACGGTCATCCCGACCGCGCCCTTGGTGATCGAATCCTTGCCCAGTTCGGCGCTGATCGAGAATTCCTCGATCACCTGGAGATCGACCGGCAGCGCGCCCGAACGCAGGGCGATGGCGAGCTGATTGGCGGTATCGACGGTGAAGTTACCGGAAATCTGCGCCGTACCGCCGAGGATCGGCTCGTTGATATTGGGCGCGGAGAGCACTTCGCCGTCGAGGATGATGGCGAACGGCTTGTTGACGTTCTGGCTGGTCAGCCGGGCGAAGCGTGCGCCGCCCTGGGCGTCGAAATGGATGGTGACCACCGGCGCATTGGTCTGCGGATCGAAGCTCTGCTGCGCGTTGGTCAGCGAATCGCCGCGGATGCCGCCGAGCCGCTTGACCGCGATCGACGTCCCCTCGCCCGCCGTGCCCTTGGCATAAGGCACGATCTCGCTGCCCGGAGGGGCGATGCCCTGGGCCACGTCGGCCGGCAGGGCGGACTGGTCGACCAGCTTGAATTCCAGCTCCGCCGTCTGGCCGAGCAGATCCTTGAGCGCCTGCGGGTCCTTGAGGCCCGGCACATCGACCACGATGCGGTCGCTGCCCTGGCGGATGATCGTGGGCTCGCGCGTGCCGAGCGCATCGATACGCTTGCGGACGACTTCGGTCGCGCTGTCCATCGCGCCGTTGATCGCGGCATCGAGGCCCGACTTCGTCTGCGTGAGGACGAAGCGGCTGCCATCGACCACCTGCAGATCCCATTCCCGGGTGATGCCGGTGCCGTTGATCAGCGGCAGCAGCGCCTCGCGCGCGCGATCGACATCGGCGGGGTCTTCCAGCAGGAACGAGAGCCGGCCGCCGGCGGCCGATACGTCACCGATTCGGATGCGGGGCTGGGCATCGCGCAGCGTGGTGCGGATGCTTTCTTCCATCGTTTCCAGCCGCTGGCGAGCGACCTGCCGGGAATCGGCCTCGAGCAGGATATGGCTGCCGCCCGCGAGGTCCAGCCCGAGGCTGATCATCGGGCGGGGCAGGAACGAAGGCAGGGTGATGCCGCCGAGCGCCAGAAGCGAGGGCACGGCGGCCACGGCGAAGAACAGCGTTATCCCCCAGAGGTAAACGCGCTTCCAGAACGGAAAATCGAGCATCGCCCCAGCTCGTCCTCAGTCGTTGGCCGGTTTGCCACCGGACGACAGGATATCGCCCAGCGTGGATTTGACCGCCTTGACGCGCACGCCCTGGGCGATCTCCAGCTCCACATAGTCATCGTCCACCTTGATGACCTTGCCGACCAGTCCGCCGGCGGTGACCACCTGGTCCCCCCGCTTGACGCCCGCCACTTTTTCCCTGTGCGCCTTCTGCTGGCGCATCTGCGGGCGGATGATGAGGAACCAGAAGATCGCGATCATGCCGACGATCGGCAGGAACTGTATCCATCCGGGAGGCGCGGCCGCAGCGGAACCGGCGGCAAGAAAATCGAGCATATTATACGGCCTATCAGAACGGTAGGTGACCGGATCGGAACGCGCCGTGAAACGCGCCCTCCCCCTCGATGGCCGCCGCGCCTAGCAGCTAGGGCCAAGGCTCACAACCTCACAATGGCGCGCACCTTGCCGCAGCGGCCACAGGGGGCGCGGCACGGGCTTGCCAGGGGGGCCAGCGAGCGCTGAAAATTGGGCGATCCACGGCGCTTGCCTCGCCCCGGCCGCTTGCCTATATGCGCGCCTCCACTGGCTCGGGACGTAGCGCAGCCTGGTAGCGCATCACACTGGGGGTGTGGGGGTCGCTGGTTCGAATCCAGTCGTCCCGACCAGTGGTTTCCTCCCGACAGCGCGGCTGCCAAGGGGTCTTCGATGCCTCCAGCCCATCCCGTTCGTGGCGTCTTGCTATGCATCGCCGCGCTGGCGCTGTTCGCGTGCATGGACACCAGCACCAAGTACCTCGCCCAGAGCCATTCGCCGGCGCTGATCGTGGGCGTGCGCTATCTGGGCAACCTGCTGCTGATGGCCGCTCTGCTGGGCCCCACTCACGGGTGCCGCATGGTGGAGACCCGGCGGACGGCGCTGGTGGTGCTGCGCGCGTTCTGCCTGGCGCTGGCTTCGCTGTTCATCGCGCTCGCCCTGCGGGAAATGCCGGTGGCCGAGACCACCGCGATCCTGTTCCTGGCGCCGATCCTGCTGGTAATCGCGGCGGGGCCGGTTCTGGGCGAGCGCATCGGGCCGAGCGGATGGGTTGCGACGGCGCTGGGCTTCGCCGGAGTGCTGGCCATCGCCCGGCCGGGCAGCGAGATCACCGGAATCGGCATGAGCTTCGCGCTGTGCGCGGTGGCGATGAACCTCGGCTACCAGCTTCTCTCGCGCGTGCTGGCCGCCAGCGAGAACACCTTCGCGCTGCTGTTCTATACCGCGCTGGCCGGCTCCATACTCTATGGCCTGGCCATGCCTTGGCTTATCGAAGACCATGCGCCCGGCACGCTGGAAGCCGCGCTGTTCGCCGGCCTGGGCGTGATGGGCGGCCTTGGGCATTTCCTGTTCACCGCCGCGTTCCGCGATGCGCCCGCTTCGCTGCTGGCGCCGCTCAACTACCTGCAACTGCTGTGGGCTGGGCTGCTCGGCTATCTGGTGTTCGGGCACGTGCCGGGAGCGGTAAGCCTGGTTGGCATGGCGCTTATCGCCGGATCGGGCGTGCTGGTGGCGCTCAAGACCCGGCGCCCGTCGCCGAAACGGACGGCTTAGGGATATTCTCCTTTCCTACAAGAACCGTATGGGTTCATTGATCGGCAACTCACTTTGCAAGGGAGCGCGCCATGGCCCTCATCGAATCGCTCATCAGCCCCATCGCCTCGATCATCGACAAGGTGATCCCCGACAAGGAAGCCCGCGAACGGGCCAAGCTGGAATTGATCAAGCTGGAAGGATCGCAGGAACTGGAAGCGGTCCAGGCGCGCCTTTCGGCGATCCTTGCGGAAGCGAAATCCGCCGACCCGTGGACCAGCCGCGCGCGGCCGAGCTTCCTCTATGTGATGTACGCCCTGCTGCTGTGGGCAGTGCCCATGGGCCTGATCGCCGCGTTTCGCCCCGAAGCCGCGCACGCCATCGCTGCGGGCATGAACGCCTACCTCAACGGATTGCCGGAGCCGCTTTATGCGCTCTTCGGCACAGGCTACCTCGGCTACACCGCCGCGCGGCAGTGGGGGAAAGCGAAGGGGGTGGAGCGGTAACCGCGCTCAGGATAGCTGAAGCGGCTGAAGGCTCGCCGGGAATTGTCCATTCCCCTGAATGGAGGTTGGAAAAGCAATGATCCCCAGGGCCTTCACAGCTTTCCTGGTACTGTTGCCGGCGAGCCCCGCTCTGGCCGATCCGGCGCCGGGCGAAGGCTTCGACGTCACCAGTTACGAACTGGCGCTTACACCGGATATCCAGAACGGGACCGTCGCCGGACGCGAGACAGTGCACTTGCGCGCAATGGGCGACGGGCTCCAGCGGATCAGCTTCTCGGGCAATGCGCTGAGCATCGACAGCGCAACGCTCGATGGCGTTTCCCTCACCGCAAAACGTGCGGGGCGGCGTTCTCACTTTCGACCTGCCCAAGCCGCTCCCGCGCGGGCGCACGGTGAAGCTGGAGTTGGCATACCACGGTCGACCCGCGCGCGGGTTCGCGCGTTCGGCAGCGGCGCTCTATACGAGTTATTTCGCCTGCGACTGGATGATCTGCGCGCAAGACCAGTTCGGCGACAAGGCGGCCTTTTCCCTCGACCTGCGCGTTCCGGCGGGCATGGACACGCTTTCGGTCGGCCGCCAGGTCGCAAAACGACCGGGGCCGGACGGCAGCGAAATTCACAGCTGGAAAGCACCCCGCCCCTATTCGGCTTATCTCTATGGCTTTGCCGTTGGCCGATTTGCCCGCGCCAGCGACAAGGCCGGATCGGCCCGGCTCATTTATCTGAGCGATGTCGCCGAGGCGGCCGATTTGAAGCAGCGCTTCGCCGAAACGGGCGAGATGGTCCGCTTCCTGTCCGACAAGGCCGGCGTGCCGCTTCCCGTTGCCGAATACAGCCAGCTTCTGGTCGAAGGGAACGAAGCGCAAGAGGCCGCGACCTTCTCCGTACTCGGCGTCGATAGCTTGCCGAAGAATGTGGGCGATCCGGCGGAACACTGGGCGGTTGTGCACGAGCTCGCCCACCAATGGTGGGGCAATCTCATCACGTGCACGACACTCAGGGACTTCTGGCTCAACGAGGGCATCACCAGTTTCATGACAGCCGCCTGGAAGGAGCATCGTTATGGGCGGGCTGCCTATGAAGCGGAACTGGATGTTGCACGCGGCCGGCTGGATGCGGCCCGCCGGGAAGGATTCGACAAGCCCCTCGCCTGGGAAGGGCAATATCCGACCCTGAGGACGCGGCGGGCCGTCCAATACAGCAAGGGCGCGCTGTTCATGGATCATCTGCGCACCACGCTTGGCGATGCGGCCTTCTGGTCCGGCCTGCGCCGTTATACGCGCGCTCACGCCGGCGGGACCGTGACAAGCGTGGACTTCGAGCACGCCATGGAAGAGGCCAGTGGCCGGGACTTGCGCCCGCTGTTTAGCGAATGGGTTTTCGGAGAAGGCGCTTTCTCCCAAGCAGTAGCTGGAAGTCGATAGGCCGGCCTTGCCGGCCCCCTCTTCTCAGCTTTTGCGCTCACCCCCCCTTGCCGCTATGCGCTTCCCCCGAGAAGGGGAAACGCCCATGCCTGACACCGTCTTCGTCCTCAACGGCCCGAACCTCAACCTGCTCGGCACGCGCGAGCCGGAGATCTACGGGGCGGAGACGCTCGACGATATCGCCGCGCGGCTGGAGGAGAAGGGCCGGGCGCTGGGACTGGCGATCGAGATGCGCCAGTCGAATCACGAAGGGCACTTGTGCGACTGGCTGCACGAGGCGCAGGGCGCGGGGGCGAAGGCCGTGCTGCTCAATGCCGGGGCGCTGACGCATACCAGCCTGGCGCTCTATGACGCGATCCGATCGATCCGGACGCCGGTGATCGAGGTGCACCTGTCCAATCCGGCGGCGCGCGAAGCCTATCGCCACAAGAGCTTTGTCGGCATGGCGGCCAAGGGAACCATCGCCGGTTTCGGCGCCTTTGGCTACGAACTGGCGCTGGACGCGGCGGCGCGGCTTTGAAGAGAACCGGGCCGGTGCCCCTTGCCTTGGCGCGCATCAAAACGCATAGCGCGCCGCCACGGGTCAACCTCGCGAGGACATGAATGGCCGATAAAGCCGACAACAAGGGTACAGTGGGCAACAAGGGCGCGGCCGGCATGAACGTGGACGCCAAGATGGTGCGCCAACTGGCCGAGATGCTGGCCGATACCGGCCTGACCGAAATCGAAGTGACCGACGGCGAGAGGAGCATCCGCGTCGCCAGGGGGGGGCTGGCGGCCGCGCCGGTGACGGCCGTGGCGCCCGTAGCCATGCCCGCCCCCGCCGAAGCGCCGGCTCCTGCGGCGCCGCCCGCCGCGGCCCCGGCGGCGGATTTGTCCAACGCCGTGCGTTCGCCGATGGTCGGCACGGCCTATCTCTTCCCCGAACCCGGCGCCGATCCCTTCGTGAAGGTGGGAGACACGGTGAAGGCCGGGGACACGCTGCTGATCGTGGAAGCCATGAAAGTGATGAACCCGATCGCCGCCCCGCGCGACGGCACCGTGCGGCAGATCCTGATCGAGAACGCCCAGCCGATCGAATACGATCAGCCGCTGATCGTCTTCGGCTGACGGCATGGCTATTTCCCGCCTCCTGATCGCCAACCGTGGCGAGATCGCGCTTCGAATCCACCGCGCCGCGCATGAGATGGGTATCGAAACGGTGGCCGTGCATTCCACCGCCGATGCCGATGCGATGCATGTACGGCTGGCCGATCACGCGGTGTGCATCGGCCCGCCGCCGGCCAGCGAAAGCTATCTGAACACCGCCGCGATCATCGCCGCGGCCGAGATTTCCGGCGCCGACGCGCTGCACCCCGGCTATGGCTTCATGTCGGAGAACGCCCAGTTCGCCGAAATCGTGGAAGCCCACGGCATCGTCTGGATCGGCCCGAAGCCCGAACATATCCGCACCATGGGCGACAAGGTGGAAGCCAAGCGCACCGCCGGCGCGCTGGGGCTGCCGCTGGTGCCGGGCAGCGACGGGGCGGTTTCCGACCCCGCCGAGGCGGCGCGCATCGCCGAGGAAATCGGCTATCCGGTGATCATCAAGGCCGCATCGGGCGGCGGCGGGCGCGGCATGAAGGTCTGCAACAGTGCGGACCAGCTCGAAACCCTGATGAAACAGGCCGGGAGCGAGGCCAAGGCCGCCTTCGGCGACGATACCGTCTATCTCGAAAAATACCTCGGCAATCCGCGGCATATCGAGTTCCAGGTGTTCGGCGACGGCAAGGGCAACGCCATCCACCTGGGCGAGCGGGATTGTTCGCTGCAACGCCGGCACCAGAAAGTGCTGGAGGAAGCCCCCTCCCCCGTCATCTCTCCCGAAGAGCGCGCCCGGATGGGCGGGATCGTGGCCAAGGCCATGGCCGACATGGGCTATCGCGGCGCGGGGACGATCGAGTTCCTGTGGGAAAACGGTGAGTTCTACTTCATCGAGATGAACACCCGCCTGCAGGTGGAGCACCCGGTGACCGAAGCGATCACCGGGGTGGACCTGGTGCGCGAGCAGATCCGCATCGCCGACGGCAAGCCGCTGTCCGTCAGCCAGGACGAGATCGAGTTCAAGGGCCACGCGATCGAGTGCCGGATCAATGCCGAAGACCCATGGACCTTCGCGCCCAGCCCCGGCCTCGTCACCGCCTATCACGCGCCGGGCGGGATGCACGTGCGCGTCGATAGCGGGCTTTACGCCGGATACCGCATCCCGCCCTATTACGATTCCATGATCGCCAAGCTGATCGTCTACGGCCGCACCCGCGAAGGCTGCATCATGCGCCTGCGCCGCGCGCTGGAGGAGATGGTGGTCGAAGGCGTGAAGACCTCGATCCCGCTGCACCAGGCCCTGCTGCACCAGCCCGACGTGCTGAACGGCAGCTATTCGATCAAGTGGCTGGAGGAATGGCTGGCGGCGCGGGAAGGGTAACCCAGCCGAACCTGAGATCGTTCAGCAATGACTCTGTGAACTCAGCCGTCGTCGGTCACACCGAACGGCGCGGAGCCGATCAGCTTGCCCTGGGCATCCTTGGCGGCGCGCAGGCGGATGTAAGGCTTGCCGTCGCGCGAGCCCCAGCCTTCGATGGTGATCGTTTCGCCGGGCTTGATCGCGTCACGCGTCCAGCCGCGCCGGGTGAGCACGACCGGCGCATTGGTTTCGGCCCGCCATTCGGTATGCTTGCCGTTGGCGCCGGTAACGTCGAGCACGATCAACCCGTGCGGATTGGTGAAGCGGAACGCGGTGACCTTGCCGGTGACCGTCACCACTTTGCCCGGATCGAAAAAGGCCGCGAACGAATGATGGGCCTGCGCCGCCGTGGCGGCGAACAAGGCCAGGCCTGCAAGGGCCCATGTGCGTCTGAACATCGGTGACTCTCCCACTCGAGTCCCAACCTAGCACTGCCGCATGCGCGCTGAAAGGTGCGGCCTATTCCAGCGGTACGCCGGGCTCGCTCTTGGCGGTGCGGATGGTGAGCGAGGTCTTCACGCTGGCCACGTTGGGCACTGGCGTGAGCTTGCTGGTGAGGAATTCCTGGAAGCTCTGCAAATCGCGGCTGACGATCTTGAGGATGAAATCGATCTCCCCGTTGAGCATGTGGCATTCGCGCACTTCGGGCAGCGCCATGATGTGGTTTTCGAACGCCCGTAGATCTTCTTCCGCCTGGCTCTTGAGGCTGACCATGGCGAACACGGTGATCGCGAAGCCGAGCTTCGAGGCGTCGAGTTCCGCATGATAGCCCTTGATGACGCCTTCTTCCTCCAACGCCCTGACGCGCCGAAGGCAAGGCGGAGCGGTAAGGCCGACGCGGCTGGCCAGATCCACGTTGGTCACGCGGCCTTCCGCCTGAAGTTCGGCAAGCAGGTGACGATCGATGCTGTCGAGCGTTGCCATTGACCGCGCACCCCCGTTGAGGTCGCCACGCCACGTCCGCACCGATTGAAATTATCGGCCGCACAGCCCGGCATCCCGGAAACATTATTGTTTATGGGCAATTGTCCCGCTTTGCAACGCGCCAAAGTGAAGCCATTCGCGGCTTCCACAAAGGGGCTAGAGCCACGATGCGCCAAGATGCGCGCGGGCTGTTTTTCACCGGGGAATCGATGCTGTTCGACGATCGCCTTGCCACCGTGCTGCGTCATGCCGCGCAGAGCGAGGCGGCGGCGCGCACGCAATACCGGCAATTGCTCGACCTGCTCGGTTCCATGCCGCGCGAGGCGGGGGACGACCTGGTCGGCGCGGCTTATGCGCGGCTGGAGGAACTGGCCGATCTGCTGCCCCCGGCGGTGCAATCGGCGATCCTGCGCGGTCCGGGCCTGCGGCTGCGCAGCGCCGGGCTGGTCGCCTGGCTGGCCGAGCGCGATCCGCAGGCCGCCGCCGCCGCCATGGCGACCGCCCAGCTCGACGAAAGCGAATGGCTGCATCTGATACCGCGCCTGCCGATGACGGCGCGGGGCTTCCTGCGCCACCGGCGCGAGTTGCCGTTCAGCGCGCATCAGGTGCTGGAACGGCTGGGCGTGCGCGACCGGGCGCTGCCCCGGCCGGACGGTTTTCTGGCGTCCGAATCGCCCGCGCCCCTTGAGGACACGGCCGCGCCGCGAAGCGAAGCCGGAATCGGCGCGCTGGTGCGGCGGATCGAAGCCTTCCAGCGCGCGCGCCGCGAAGGCACGGCCGCGCCGCGCGTGCCGCCGGAGGACATCCGCCCGATCGAGGCGGAGCAGCGCCGCCGTGCCTTCGACTTCGCCAGCGACGCCGAAGGGACGGTGACCTGGGCCGATCCCGCCATGGCGCCGATCGCCGTGGGCCTGCGCCTGGGTGCGGCCGGACCCGGCGCCACGGCGGTGCTGGAGGCGGCGGCGCTGAAGGCCTTCGCCCGCCGCCTGCCGCTGCGCAACGCACGCATCGAGGTGATCGGCCTCGCCGAGATTGCCGGCGACTGGCGGATCGACGCGGCGCCGGCCTTCGCACCCGGCACCGGCGCGTTCGAAGGCTATCGCGGAAGGATGCGGCGGTTCGCGCCGCCGCCCGAACGCCTTACCGCTGCGAACGAGGCGGGCGACCGGATGCGCCAGTTGCTGCACGAGCTGCGCACCCCCGTCGGCGCGATCCAGGGGTTCGCCGAGCTGATCCAGCAGCAGATGTTCGGCCCGGCGCCGAACGCCTATCGCGCGCTGGCCGCCGCCATCGCGGTGGATGCCGCGCGCCTGCTGGCCGGGTTCGACGAGATCGACCGGCTGGCGCGGCTGGAAACGGGCGCGCTGCCGCTCTCCGCCGGGCGCAGCGACTTGCGCGAAGTGATCGTGCAGCTTCTCCGCCGCCTGGAGGGCGTGCTCCGGCCCCGCAGCGCGCGGATCGAGCTGGCCGTGCGCGGCGGGCCGTTCACGCTGGAGCTGGACGAGCCGGAGGTGCAGCAGCTCATCTGGCGGCTGCTGGCGACACTGGCCGGCGCGATGGCTCCCGGCGAGGTGATCACGCTGACCCTGACGGGCGATGGCGCGCGCGCGAGCCTCACCGCCGACTTGCCCATCGCGCTGCTGGATGACGAGGACGATCTGTTCACCGCCACCGCCCCTGCGCAGCCCCGCGCCATATCGGCGGGCATGTTCGGCAGCGGCTTCTCGCTGCGCCTAGCGCGCGCCGAAGCGGCTGCGGCGGGTGGGGCACTGGCACAACGCGACGAACAATTGCACCTGGACCTGCCGGTCTTGGCCGCCCCCACGGTCACCCATGCGGACGACGGCCATCGCGAGAACGGCCTGTCCGCATAACCGGGAACGGGGCATCGATAAGCCCCTTTCGCCGCGCGATAGAGGAGTTCTTGCCATCGCCCTGCCCCGCAGCTACCTCACCGCCCGCGCCAGCGGCGCACCGATTGGTTGTCGGGGCCTGTAGCTCAGCGGTTAGAGCTGGCCGCTCATAACGGCTAGGTCGCGGGTTCGAATCCTGCCGGGCCCACCACCAGCCGATGCGCGCCGACCGATCACGGCAAGCTGCCGAACAAGGCAATGAAGCCGGCGATACGGTGCACGCCCGTTTTCTCAAGGATATGTCGGACATGGGTCCGAACAGTCGCCACGCTGGTGGAGCGGGTGCTGGCGATATCCTCCACCGTCCAGCCCGCGAGAAGTTGCAGGCCGATGCCGGTCTCCGCCCGGGTCAGGGAATAGCTTTCCCGCATCCAGCTTGCCTGGCGCGCGGCGTCCCGCTCGCTGGGAGACAGCAGCAAGCAACAATGGCCCACGTCGACACTCGGAAGTACCATGATGCGCCAGGGCGCCTTGCCCGATGGGCGTGACGCCAGGAAGGTGGCGCGGGCATTGGCGTGCCTGTTCACGGTATTCGCGACGGCCTGGCGAATCCCCCGCAATACGGCGAGGTCGGCCACCGTGAAATGGCCCTGCCTCAAAGCCACCCCATCGCCAGCCAGCAGCACTTGCATCGCCGATGGCGACGCCTCGACGAGACGGAGTTTCGCATCGACGAGAAGCACGCAATCCTGATGCGCATCGAGCATGCCGGCCAGGCGTGCGGACTTCTGGGCATGGCCGCGGATCAAGTCCCGCGCCCGGTATATGCGGTGCAGGTCGGTGCTGATGGCATCCAGCCGCGCGGCTTCCAGGCGTGAAAACGGACCTGCCGACCACGCCCGGTGAAAGCTGGTGGCCATGGTCGTTCCGTCGAAGCGGTGAACCAGGCCGATGCTATGACCCGTATCGTCACCATGGAAACGGAAAAAATCGTTCCACATGGGAGACGCCCGAAAGGCATCTTCCGATACGAGCGAGTCGACCGGGATAGCGCGATTGACGATCCCGCTCGCAAGCCCCGCTTGCGTCCAGATGTCCAGTTCCCCGCTGAAGCGCGCGGCGTAATCGTGCACCATGGTGCTGTCGAAGTAGCTGAAATGCTGATCGGCGATGCTACCGGCCCGGGTCATGTGCTGGATATTGCCCGAGCGTGCGCCGATAAGTTCCGCCGCCATCGCCGGTAACTGGGCGTAGGCTTCATCGTCGCCGATAGCTTCGTACAAGTCCCCCGGCTTGACCATACCCGCCCCCGCAGCCGCCCTGGAGTCCCTGCCATCCGGGTTTTCGGCTGATGCGGTTTAGGAAGGGAAATGTCGGGGGCGCAAGACGCTAATCCGCGTCGAAGCTGCGAAACGATAGAATGGGTGCCGGCGCGATCGATACCGGCGCCATGGCCCCGCTCAGCCTGTTCGCTCGCGGTGCGACAACCGAAAGGGCGGCGGCAACGCCGCCCTTTCGGCCGCGCCGGTGAGTCGCGTTAGAAGCGATAGCCTAGCGAGAACTGGAGGACGGGATAGAACTTGAAGCCGTCGATATCGTCCTCGATCTCGGCCCGCTCCCGCGCCAGGGATTCCTTGAACTCCGGGGTGTTGGCCAGACTGCCGCTGGCGTTCAATTCGGTGACTTTGGGCGTTCCCTGGAACATGACGCCGATATCCGCGCCGAACTTCACCCCGCGCGTCAGGCCGCCTCCCCAACCGATCGTCAGGGTCGGGGCGAAATCCTTGGGTTCCACCCGTCCGGTCAGGGTGCCCACTTCCGCGGAGGTGTAGCTGTCATCGCCGATTTCCACGTCGCCCGTCGGCGTCGCGGTCAGCTTCACCTTGTTGTCGCTGATCCGGGCACCGGCGGAAAGGCGGAAACCACCGCCGAACGGGTAAAGATCGATCACCGCGCCGAACGATTGCAGATCGAGATCGCCGTTGTAGTTCACGTCGTCAGACTCGACATCATGGCTGATCCCGAGGAACGTGGCGCTCGCCCGCGCTCCGAAGTTGCGGGAGGCCCGATACCCGAGTTCCGGCCCAATCCCGAGCGTTCCGCCCGTGACGCCGAGCGACAGGCCGCCCTCGTCCTGCGCCATGGCCGGTGAAGCCGCGAGACCCAAGGGCAACGCGATCAAAAGTACGATCTTCCTCATTTTTCCAAGACCCCCGCTGAAATTGATGCTGGTTTTCCGAACGATCCCGTTCACCGCGCGGCGCTATCAGAGCGCAACGCGCCGAAAATCATCAGAACTGTTGATTTTCCGGCCGAGGCGCAGGTTTTGTGGCCCGAACGTAAGGCTTGCGGAACGTGACGCCCGCGTGCCGTGAATCGCCATTGCCGCTTGCGCCTGAATAGCCGGAAACCTAAGGGCACCTGCGGATCGGGGAGTGGCGCAGCCTGGTAGCGCATCTGCTTTGGGAGCAGAGGGTCGCAGGTTCGAATCCTGTCTCCCCGACCACATCCGGCATCGATCGTGCCTTTGTGCCGATTTGCACCAGAACCTGCGTCGCCGCTTTCCGGCGATGCTCGGGGGTTGATCTGCCATTTGAACGCGGCGATAGGCGGCCCTCGGCAAGAATGGCGGGGACCGCGGCACTCGTGAATTCATAACCAGGCCGTCAGCCGGTTTCGCCGGTTGTTCGCCGGCCGCGCCAAACGATACCGGCGCATGCGATCCGGCCACCCTGCCCTATCACAAGGATGGAACTTCCAGATGCGGATTACGATGATCGGCTCGGGCTATGTGGGGCTCGTTTCCGGGGCCTGCTTCTCCGATTTCGGGCACGAAGTCGTCTGCGTTGACAAGGACGAGGGGAAAATCGCGGCGCTGAAGGCGGGGCGGATGCCGATCTTCGAGCCCGGGCTCGATAGCCTGGTCGCCCGCAATGTGGAGGCCGGCCGGCTGTCCTTCACCACCGATCTCGCCGCCGGGGTTTCCAGCGCGGACGCGGTGTTCATCGCCGTGGGCACGCCCACCCGGGCTGACGACGGGCATGCCGACTTGTCTTACGTCTATGCCGCGGCCGAAGAGATCGGGCAGGCGATCGGCACCTTCACGGTGGTGGTGGACAAGTCCACCGTTCCCGTCGGCACGGGGGACGAGGTGGAGCGGATCATCCGCGAAACGAACCCCTCGGCCGATTTCGCCGTGGTTTCCAATCCCGAGTTCCTGCGCGAAGGCGCGGCGATCGGCGACTTCAAGCATCCCGACCGGATCGTGATCGGCAGCGAGGATGAGCGCGCGCTGCAGGTGATGCGGGAGCTCTATCGCCCGCTGTTCCTGGGCGGCAAATCGCCGATCATCGAGATGAGCCGGCGTTCGGCCGAGCTTACCAAATATGCCGGCAACGCCTTCCTGGCGACCAAGATCACTTTCATCAACGAAGTTGCCGACTTGTGCGAGAAGGTGGGCGGCGACGTGCGCGACGTGGCCCGGGGCATCGGCCTCGACAACCGCATCGGCTCCAAGTTCCTCAATGCCGGTCCCGGCTATGGCGGCAGCTGCTTCCCGAAGGATACGCTGGCCCTGCTGAAGACCGCGCAGGATTATGAAGCGCCGCAACGGATCGTGGAAGCGGTCGTCGGCGTGAACGACGAGCGCAAGCGGGCGATGGGCCGCAAGGTGATCGCCGCCTGTGGCGGCGACGTGCAGGGCAAGCGCGTGGCCGTGCTGGGCCTGACCTTCAAGCCAAATACCGACGACATGCGCGATTCCCCGTCGATCTCGATCATCGGCACGCTGCAGGAAGCAGGGGCCGAAGTGGCCGCCTGCGATCCCGAAGGTGTCGAGCAGGCGCGCGCCTTGCTGGACCGCGTGACCTATTGCAAGACGCCGTGGGAAGCCGTGGAAGGCGCCTCGGCGGCCGTGATCGTGACCGAATGGGATGCTTATCGGGCGCTGGATCTGGGGCGTCTGAAATCCCTGCTGGCGGAGCCGGTGCTGGTGGACCTGCGCAACGTCTATGAACGCGACACCGTGGAAGCGGCGGGGCTGCGCTACGTGGCTGTCGGGCGTTAGGCCCGATCGTCTAACTCTGAATCGTCATTGCGAGCGTAGCGAAGCAATCCAAGGCGTATTGCGTTGTCGCCCTGGATTGCTTCGCTACGCTCGCAATGACGGGTGGTTCAATCAAGATGATCACGCTCTGGGCCCAATCCACTGCCGGCGAATGAGGCTTCGCCTTGCCGCCGGCCGCGTCACCGCCTATCTGCGCGGCAACTCCACGCACTCCTGATATTCCGAGGGACCTTCGATGGCCGCGCAATACGCATATGTCATGAAGAACATGACGAAGACTTTTCCCGGCGCGCAGAAGCCGGTGCTGAGCAATATCAACATCCAGTTCTACCAGGGCGCCAAGATCGGCATCGTCGGCCCCAACGGCGCGGGCAAGTCCACGCTGATGAAGATCATGGCCGGGATCGATACCGATTTCACCGGCGAGGCGTGGCCGGGCGAGAACATCACCGTGGGCTATCTGGCGCAGGAGCCGGAGCTCGATCCGGCCAAGACCGTGCTGGAGAACGTCAAGGACGGCGCGCGCGAGGTGGCCGACATGGTCGACCGCTTCAACGCCATTTCGGCCGAAATGGGCGATCCCCAGGACGATACCGATTTCGACGCGCTGATGGAGGAGATGGGCACTCTTCAGGAGAAGATCGACGCGGTGGACGGTTGGACGCTCGACAACCAGCTCGAGATCGCGATGGAAGCGCTGCGCTGCCCGCCCGGCGATTCCGGCGTCGAGAGCTTGTCGGGTGGCGAAAAGCGCCGGGTGGCGCTCACCCGCCTGCTGATCCAGAAGCCGTCCATCTTACTGCTGGACGAGCCCACAAACCACCTCGACGCCGAAAGCGTCGAATGGCTGGAGAACCACCTCAAGGAATATGCCGGCGCGGTGCTGATGATCACCCACGACCGCTATTTCCTCGACCATGTGGTCGGCTGGATCCTCGAGCTCGATCGCGGAAAGTACTTCCCCTACGAAGGCAATTACTCGACCTACCTGGAGAAGAAGGCGAAGCGCCTGTCACAGGAAGAGCGCGAGGAAAGCGGCCGCTCCAAGGCGCTCAAGGAAGAGCTGGAGTGGATCCGGCAGACACCCGCCGCGCGCCAGACCAAGAGTAAGGCGCGTATCCGCAAGTTCGAGCAGCTCCAGGAAGCGCAGAACGACCGCAAGCCGGGCAAAGCGCAGATCGTCATCCAGGTGCCCGAGCGGCTGGGCGGCAAGGTGATCGAGGCCAAGGGCATCTCCAAGGCCTATGGCGACAAGCTGCTGTTCGAAGACCTCAGCTTCACCCTGCCCCCTGGCGGCATCGTCGGCGTGATCGGCCCGAACGGCGCCGGCAAGTCCACCCTGTTCGAGATCATCACCGGCAAGGAACAGCCCGATTCCGGCGAGATCGCGATCGGCGAGACCGTGCGTCTGGGCTATGTGGACCAGAGCCGCGATCAGCTCGATCCCAAGCATAATGTGTGGGAAGAGATTTCCGACGGGCTCGACTACATGAAGGTCAACGGCCACGACATGAGCACGCGGGCCTATGTCGGCGCGTTCAACTTCAAGGGCCAGGACCAGCAGAAGAACGTCGGCAAGCTTTCCGGCGGCGAGCGCAACCGCGTGCACATGGCCAAGATGCTCAAGGCCGGGGGCAACGTGCTGCTGCTGGACGAGCCGACCAACGACCTCGACGTGGAAACGCTGGCCGCGCTGGAAGACGCGATCGAGAACTTCGCCGGCTGCGCCGTGGTCATCAGCCACGACCGCTTCTTCCTCGACCGCCTGGCGACGCATATCCTGGCGTTCGAAGGCGACAGCCATGTCGAATGGTTCGAAGGCAATTTCGAAGCCTACGAGGAAGACAAGCGCCGCCGCCTAGGCGACGCGGCGGACCGGCCGACGCGGCTGGCGTACAAGAAGCTGACGCGGTGAGATGAGAAGAGAGGGGCGGGTCTTCCCGCCTCTCCCATCAGGCCCCCATTACCGTGGCGGAACCTCTGGGCTCAGGCAGCTTTCGCCACCCGTTCCACATTCAGTTCCCCCTCCCTCTTTCTTGCCTGCGCCATGTCCCACGCGGCCTGCATCCGCAGCAGGGTGTCCGCGGAGATGCCGAAGGCCTTTTCGAAACGCAGAGCCATCACCGCCGTAAGATTCGCATGGCCGTTCAGCAGCATGCTCATGTTCTGCCGGCTTACATGAAGGTGCGTGGCTACTTCGGTAATGGTCATGCCATGAGGTTCGACGATCTCATGCTTCAGCCACGGGCCGGGATGCACGAAAATCGAGGGATGCGGCTTAAGCGCCATGATAATCCTCCAGATCGAGATCGGCGATCGTTCTTTCGCCGACCTTCGTGAACGTCAGGCGCCAATTCTTGGTAACCGTCATGGCGAAAGTACCTTTCCGGTCGCCGGTCAGCGCATGGAAGCCGAAATTCGGAGGGACGCGAAATTCCTCGAATGCCTGCGCCGAGAGGATAAAGGTCAACATCCGGCGAAGCCGGTCCGGCTCAACCAACCCTCGCGTATTCCCTTCTTCGAAAAGGCGCCGCAGCGCCTTGTGTCGGAAGCTCTCGATTTCCATTGCCCGTCATGTATCGCTTGACGCGCAATTGTCAAGCAGCACATGACGCCGACGGTCCTTCTACTTGACTGCGCCGTTCATTCTTCCGCGAGCAAACCTGAACGTTAAGCCTACTGCGTGGTTCAGTGAACGGACAGCGCGACTCGCATAGATGTCTGCCATTGCCAAAGCCGCGACCACTCGGCGGTATGCATATGGAGATGCCGTCAATGTCAGTTGCAAAATTCTTGCACAATACGGGGGTCGCGGCGCTGGCCGTGGCGATCGGGATTACCGCCCTTCCCTCCAGCGCCTTCGCGCGTGAAGCGCAGCAGCGGTATGCCAGCGCTGCCGAACGCGGCGTGAGGAGCCCCGCGCCACGCGCGCCGCAACAGGCCCAGCGCCCGCAGGTGCAGCGCCCACCGCAGCAGGCCCAGCGACCGCAGCCGCGCGCACCCCAGCCCCCGGCGCAACGCGCCGATCGCCGGCCGGACCAACGCATCGCCCAGGCGGAACGGCGCGGCAATCCGCCAGCGGCACGCCCCGCCCGTCCGGGCAACCCGGCCCAGCCGCAGGCCCGGCCGAATGATTGGCGGTCCGGACAGGCTGGCCGAGAGGGCCAATGGCGCGGCAATCCGTCAGCGGCACAACCTGCACGTCCGAACAACCCGGCTCAGGCGCGGCCGAACGACTGGCGTTCCGGCCAGGCCGACCGGCGCAGCGACCCGCGTGCCGCCCGGGGCGAGTGGCGCGGCGACAATCGCGCTGATCGGGGCGACCAGCGCAATCGCAGCTATGTGGACCGCAACCGCAACGGTTCCTACGTGGATCGCAACCGCAACGGCTGGAACAACAACAATCGCCGCGGCAACGAAAGCTGGCGCAACAATGGGCGCAACGACGCCCGGCGGTGGGACCGCAACTGGCGCAACGATCATCGTTACGACTGGCAGCGCTATCGCACCAGCAACCGCGTGGTGTTCCATGTAGGCACGTACTACGCGCCCTATCGCGACTATAGCTATCGCCGGTTCGGCGTCGGATCGGTGCTCGATTCCCTGTTCTACGGCAATCGTTACTGGATCGGTGATCCGTGGCAGTATCGCCTGCCGGAGGTATACGGGCCTTACCGCTGGGTCCGTTACTATGACGACGTGCTGCTGGTGGACATCTACACTGGCGAAGTGGTCGACGTGATCTACGACTTCTTCTGGTAATTTCGCCATGCTCTTCCGCCGGGAGAGTGGTCCGGCGAAGCGGAGCCCCCGTCTCGGATCGAGGCGGGGGTTTCTGCTGTATGGGCCGGCGCCAGGGCTTGCCTCGCGGCGAAAGCCCTTGATAATCGGGACCATGGCTTTCGTACCCGCGCCCGACCTTCACGAGAATCCCGACAAGGACCGCCTGCGCCGGATCGGACGGAAAGTGCGCGAGCGGCTTGCCGCGCATCAGGCGGTCTACAAGGTCCCGACCGACAAGGCGGAGATCTATGCCGTCGGCGACTTCTTCGATGCCGTCGAATGCGGGCGGCTCATGGCGATCACCGACGCGGTGGCCAAGCCGAGCCAGGCCTATGACGCCGACTATGCCAGCGGCTATCGCACGTCCTATTCGGGCGACGTGGACCCGCACGATCCCTTCATCCGCAAGCTGCAGCGCCGGATCGACGACCTGCTGGGGATCGACCCGACTTACGGCGAGACGATCCAGACCCAGCGTTATCTGCCCGGCCAGCAGTTCCAGGCGCATACCGACTGGTTCCCCGCCAACACCCCTTACTGGGACCAGGAGAGGGACCGCGGCGGGCAACGCTCGTTCACCGCGATGGCTTATCTCAACACGGTCGAGGAAGGCGGATCGACCGACTTCCCGCGCCTGGGCCTCTCGTTCGAGCCGCGCGCCGGCACGCTGCTGATCTGGAACAATGCCGACGAGAACGGCGTGCCCAACCCCTGGACGATCCATTCCGGCATGCCGGTGGCGCGCGGGGTGAAGTACGTCATCACCAAGTGGTATCGCTGCCGGCGGTGGTATTAGCTTCGGCGGCATAGCGGCCGCTTTGCCTCGCCCCCGCCTCTCTCCTCAGGGAGAGGGCTTCATGCGGTAGGGCTCAGGCCGCCGTCTCCAGCGCCTCCGCTATCAGGCCGCGGGTGTTCTTGACCCCGTAAAGTGCGATGAAGCTGCCCATGCGCGGGCCCTGGCTGGAGCCGAGCAGGGTTTCGTAGAGCGCCTTGAACCAGTCGCGCAGGGATTCGAAGCCGAATTCCTCGCGCTTGCCGATCTCGTAGATCGCGGTCTGCAAGTCCTCCGCCGGGGTATCCTCGGCCGAGGCCGCCAGCAGGGCATCGAGTGCCTTCAGCGCCGCCGCCTCATTCGCCCGGGGCACGCGCTTGTGCAGAGTCGGGGCGACGAAATCGCGGTTGTAGGCGAGCGCGCGATCCACCAGCGCATCGAGGTCCGGATAGTTCGCCGGATCGGCGTCCTGGATGTAGTTGCCGAGATAGGACCAGACCTGATCCCGCGTCGCCTGCGCGCCGAGCACGCCGACGAGATTGAGCAGGAGACCGTAAGTCACCGGCAGGCTGTCACCATCGCCGCCGGTGTAGCCATTGGCGCGCAGCAGGTGCCAGGCGGGATTGCCCAATTGCTGCTCCAGCGGCTGTTCGGGAATCTTGGCGCGGAACTGCCAGTATTCGTCCACGCTGCGGGGAATGATCCCGGCATGGAGGTTCTTGGCGCTCTTCGGCTCGCGATAGAGGAACAGGCCGAGGCTGTCCTCGCTGCCGTAAGTCAGCCATTCCTCGATCGTCAGGCCGTTGCCGCGCGACTTGGAGATCTTCTCGCCGTTCTCGTCGAGGAACAGCTCGTAGATCATCGTTTCAGGCATGCGCCCGCCGAGCGCGCGGACGATGCGGCCGGATTGGGTGACGCTGTCTGTCAGGTCCTTGCCGCACATCTCGTAATCGACGCCGAGCGCGTACCAGCGCATCGCCCAATCGACCTTCCATTGCAGCTTGGCCTTGCCGCCGAACACGCATTGCTCGACCGTCTCGCCCCCAGGGACCGAGGTGTCCTGGAAGCGGACGATGCCCTGCGCGGCATCCACCACCTCGACCGGCACTTGCAGCACGACGCCCGTCTTCTCGCTGATCGGCAGGACGGGCGAATAGGTCTGCTGCCGCTCCGCCCGCAGGGTGGGCAGCATGATGTCCATGATCGCGTCGTACTTTTCGAGCACGCGCGCCAGCGCATGATCGAAGGCGCCCGCGTTATACCGATCGCTGGCGGCGACGAATTCGTAATCGAAGCCGTAGCGATCGAGGAAATCGCGCAGCATGGCGTTGTTGTGATGCGCGAAGCTTTCGAACCCGGCGGCGAAGGGATCGGGGATGCGGCTGAGCGGCTTGCCGAGATTGGCCTGCATCATCGCCTTGTTCGGCACGTTGTCCGGCACCTTGCGCAGGCCGTCCATGTCATCGCTGAAAGCCACCAGCCGCGTCGGCGCGCCGCCGCTGACGATCTCGTAGGCGCGGCGCACCAGCGTGGTGCGCAGGACTTCCTGGAAGGTGCCGATATGCGGCAGGCCGCTGGGGCCATAGCCCGTTTCGAACAGGACGGGCGCCGGCGTTCCATCGCTGGCCGTCTTCCCATCGGGATAGCGCTTGACCAGCTTCATCGCCTCCTGGAACGGCCAGGCCTTGGATACACGGGCGGCGGAGATCAGCGCATCGTCAAACATCGTGGCGCGCCTTTCGCGGATGGGGGGGCAAAGTGCAAGGCCGCGGGGTGTTGACACGTGTGACAGTGTGCAGGGGGAAACCGGCTGGAACCGTCACCTTGCAGGGGCAAAGTGTCACCTTGCTGCCTGAACTGTCACTTTGGCGACGGGAACTGTCACCTGCGCATGCCGAAGTGTCGCCTTGCGGGAACGGGCTAGCTTGCAGTGAACCCGGGCGTGAGGGCGGCTGGGTGATCACGTGCGGCATGCGGCGAGGTGCAGCAGGGCGCGCGCGTGTAGGAAAATGGATTTTGGGGGCGGCCGGACTGTTATGTCTGATTTGGTGGAACGCTGACATTCGAATTCGGACTAAGCAGCACTCCAAGGACTGAGGTCGAAGCCGATCAACTCGAAGTCCAGGTCGAGTGTGGGATCGCCGTAACCGTAGCCTTCAATGGTGCGAATGCGGCCCTCCTTGAGAAAAACCACGAAGCCCATACCGTTTGGGACGCCCTGCACGGTGCCATGCGCGCCATCGAGATGCGATTGATCTGGAAGCCGGGGAGCATCTGGCGAGATGCTTAGAGTAGAAAAGAAGCCGTGGCCGGTGTTGTCGAAGTTCGTCACCCTTGCTGAATTAGCCTGCGCGAGGATTGCATCTGCCAAGGCGGGGTTTCCTTGGGCAGTCGCCTCCAACGCGGCTCGCTCAATGGGCCAAAGTGGTCTCACGTCGATAGCTTACCTCGCCTCCGAATGTCCGCAATGGCTCGAAAGCAGACACTCAGTCATTTTCCGCTACGCCCCGCGGCCTTTGGAATGGCTCTGCATGGCCAGGAATCGAGCCGAAGGGCGGCTCCGATCCGAACAGCGGATATGCGCGAACCAACCTTGCACTGACTAGCCATGCCGGGCGGAATCCATCTTGCAGCAATCAAGCCATCGTCTGACTTCGCAATCACGGAAAAGCCGCCAGATGGATATGACCTGCCGCCGCCATAATAGCGAAGGGCGATTATCGTCGCAGTGGTAGGCTTCCCCCTCGCCCATTCAAAAACGTTCTCGCCGACAAGGATCCCGAGCATGGCGACAAGCAGCGCGCCAATACCGAGATAGGCGGCCCATCCCCGGCGCACCTCCAGTAGCATGCGCCACCACCAGCCGAACGGGCGCGTTGATTGCGACACCGGCACCCCCCTTTCCGCGCTCACGCCACCGTGACGCGGGGCGACCCTGCCGGGCATCTATACCCCCGGCGGCGGCAGCCCCCTAGCGGCTTTCCCCTTCCAGGCTACCGGCATCATCTCGCACAGCTTCTTTCGCGAGAGCCGGCTGACGCTTGATTTCGAGGCGATGAAGCTGGTGATCGAAAGCTGCTGAGCGTCAGGGAAGCCGACGAGCACCGTCGGGGGAGTGACCAGGGTGCTCGTCGGCGTGGCGGGGATCAGCCGCCCTTGCCTACCTCGTGGCTGCCTTCGCCCCGGTTCCGGCAGTTGTCGTGCCGGGTGCGGGAACAGAGGGGGTAGTCCTTGTCCAACGCGGACAAGGGCGGCGGGGTGAGGTTGCCGGGATAAGTGGTGACCACGGTTTCGGGCTGGCCGGGGCCGCGCGCGGGGATGATTTCCGTGGTCGGCGGCCCGGGCATCGCCTCGCGGTTGGCTTCGGCCGTGGTGGGCATTTCCGACCGGGCGGCATCGGTGCGCGGGGCGTGATGTTCCTGGGCCTGGAGCGCGGTGGGAGCGGTTGCGAGGGCCAGTGCGGCAGCGCTGGCGAGCGTGAGGGTACGCATGGTTTCCTCCATGGTTCCGTCCTGCGGCGAGGAACGGGTTTCGGCCATGCGGGTTCCACCGGGAAACCCATCGCGCGCTTGCGCGCCCCGCGCATGTTCCCTAGCTGTTCGCCGTGAACGACAATGCCCTTCCCGCGCGCGCCGATGCCGGCGACGCCCCTTCATGGCTCGATGGATTGAACCCGCCGCAACGGCAGGCGGTGCTCACCACCGAAGGACCGGTGCTGATGCTGGCGGGCGCGGGAACGGGGAAGACGGCGGCGCTGACCGCGCGCCTCGCCTATCTCATTCGCACGCGCCGGGCGTGGCCGAGCGAAATCCTCTGCGTGACTTTCACCAATAAGGCCGCCCGCGAGATGCGGGAGCGCGTGGGGCAACTGATCGGCGATGCGGTGGAAGGGATGCCGTGGCTCGGCACTTTCCATTCGATCTGCGCCCGGATGCTGCGCCGCCACGCCGAGCTGGTGGGTCTGCAAAGCAATTACACGATCATCGACACCGACGACCAGTTGCGCCTGCTGAAGCAGCTGATCGCCGGCCAGGACCTGGACGAGAAGCGCTGGCCCGCGCGCCAGCTGGCCGGCCTGATCGACCGATGGAAGAACCGCGGGCTCAATCCCGAAGACCTCGATGCGCTGGAGAACGAAGCCTATGCCAACGGGCGCGGACAGCAGATGTACCGGCTCTATCAGGAGCGTCTGAAGACGCTGAACGCCTGCGATTTCGGCGACTTGCTGCTGCACATGCTGAACGTGTTCCGGCGCCACCGTGACGTGCTGGAGATGTATCAGCAGCGCTTCAAATACGTGCTGGTGGACGAATACCAGGACACCAATGCCGTGCAGTACCTGTGGCTGCGGCTGCTGGCGCAGGAGCGCAAGAATATCTGCGTGGTGGGGGACGACGATCAGTCGATCTATTCATGGCGCGGCGCAGAAGTGGCCAATATCCTGCGGTTCGAAAAGGATTTTCCAGGCGCGGTGGTGATCCGGCTGGAGCAGAACTATCGCTCCACCCCGCAGATCCTCGCCGCCGCGTCCGGCCTCATCGCCGCCAATAGCGAGCGGCTGGGCAAGACCTTGTGGACCGAGGCGCATCAGGGCGAGAAAGTCCGCGTGGTCGGCGTGTGGGACGGGCCGGAGGAAGCGCGCCGGGTGGGCGAGGCGATCGAGCGGCTGGAGCGCGAAGGCGCGCCGCTGGACCGGGTGGCGATCCTGGTGCGGGCGCAATACCAGACGCGCGAGCTTGAAGATCGTTTCATACAAATCGGCCTCAACTATCGGATTGTCGGCGGTTTTCGGTTTTACGAGCGAGCGGAAATCCGCGATGCGCTGGCTTATCTGCGCGTGATCGCCCAGCCGAGCGACGACCTCGCCTTCGAGCGTATCTACAACCAGCCGAAGCGTGGGCTGGGCGCGAAGACGCTGGAAGCGATGCACCTGCACGCGCGGCGGCAGGGCATCCCCCTGGCCGCGGCAGCGCTGGAACTGGCCGACAGCGACGAATTGCCCGCGCGGGCGCGCGGCACGATCGCCCAGCTGATGGCGAGCTTCGTGCGCTGGCGGGACATGGAGCCTACCGTGACCCCGGCCGAGCTGCTGCGCACGGTGCTGGAAGAAGCAGGCTACACCGCCATGCTCCAGGCCGAGCGTTCCGCCGAAAGCGCCGGGCGGCAGGACAACCTGGTCGAGCTTGGCCGCGCGATGGAGGATTACGAGACGCTCGGCGATTTCCTCGAGCATGTCAGCCTGGTGATGGACAACGACGCGGCGGACGACGTGGAGAAAGTCACCGTGATGACCATCCACGCCGCCAAGGGGCTGGAGTTCGACCATGTGTTCCTGCCCGGCTGGGAAGAAGGCGTGTTCCCCAGCCAGCGCGCGCTCGACGAAGGTGGGCTGGCGGCGCTGGAGGAGGAACGGCGGCTGGCCTATGTCGCCATCACCCGCGCGCGGCGGCACTGCACGATCCTGCACGCGGCCAACCGGCGCATCTATGGCCAGTGGACCAGTTCCATCCCCTCGCGCTTCATCGCCGAGCTGCCGGACGACGCGGTGACCGTGGAAACGACGATGACCGGCGGCGCCTCGCTATGGCGCGCCAATTGGCAGGAGCAGGAAGACCCCTTCGCCCACGTCAGCAGCGCCCGCCCCGATCGCAGCGGGACACGCGGCCCCGGCTGGCAGCGCGCGCTCGCCACCGGCTATGAAAAAGCGCCCCGGCGCGTGGCCGAACCCACCCGCAGCGCCGCCAGCTTCGCCGCCAAGCCGAGGGGCGATGTGGCCGTGGGCATGCGCGTGTTCCACGAGAAGTTCGGCTATGGCGAAGTGGTCGGCCAGGAAGGCAACAAGCTGGAGATCGAGTTCGAGACCAGCGGCCGGAAGCGGGTGATCGACAGCTTTGTGAAGGTGGCGTGAGGGGAGCGCGCTTTCGCCCTTCGTCGTTGTAGGCATAGCGAGGTAATCACAGGGGCAATGTTATGCCGCCCTGGATTGCTTCGTCGCTTCGCTTCTCGCAATGACGAATGAGCAGGTAATTGGGGGGTCATCTTGAGACGTCCGTTTCAGCCGGCGGTCTATATCGTGGCCAGCGAGCGCAATGGGACGATCTATGTCGGCGTGACTTCCGATCTCATCGGCCGGGTATGGCAGCACCGGGAGGGAGCCGTTGAGGGCTTTACCAAGCGATACGGCTGCAAGGTCCTGGTTTGGTTCGAGCTTCATTCGACGATGGACTATGCAATCGGGCGCGAGAAGCAGCTCAAGGGCGGATCGCGGAAGCGGAAGATCGCCTTGATCGAGGCCGGCAATCCGATGTGGCGGGATCTTTATCCGGATTTGCTGGGATAGGGGTTTGAGGTGCCCGTTCTGGGTCGAGCCTTGTGCCCCAACTTCTCCGCACCGACCTCTTCGTCATTGCGAGCGTAGCGAAGCAATCCAGGGCGTATTGCGCTGACGCCCTGGATTGCTTCGTCGCTACGCTCCTCGCAATGACGAGGGTTGGGTTTGGAGGCCGGGCTGGCTTTTAGGCGGGCCGGCTTGTGCCGCGCGCTGCTCAGAGCGCCGACAGGCCGAGGAAGCTCGGGACCGGGCCGTTCCATTCGCCGGGTACGGACGGCTCCTCGCGCTCGGGCTCGCGTTCGCGGTGGGGTTTTTCGGGTTTGGGGCGCTCGGTGCGCGGTTCTGCCTTGCGGGGTTTCTTCGGCTTTTCCTCGCGCGCGCGGGTTTCGCGCCGGGGGCGATCGGCCTGGGCTTCGGGCTGCGCTTCCGTTTCGAGGGCGTAGACGGGGATTTCCATCCCGGTCAGCTTCTCCACGTTCTCGATCGCCTCGGCATCCTCGGGCGCGACGAAGGTGAAGGCGCGGCCTTTCGCGCCGGCGCGGCCGGTGCGGCCGATGCGGTGAACGTAGTCGTCCGGGTGCCACGGCGTGTCGAAGTTGAACACGTGGCTGACGCCCTTGACGTCCAGCCCGCGCGCGGCGACGTCGGAGGCGACGAGGATGTTGATCGTGCCGCTCTTGAACCTGTCCAGCTCGGCAAGGCGGCTGGCCTGGTCCATGTCGCCGTGAATCTCGCCGCTGGCGAAGCCGTGGCGCTGCAAGCTCTTGTTGAGTTCGCGCACGGTGGTCTTGCGGTTGGCGAAGACGATCGCGGTCTGCACATCGTCGGCATGCAGCAGGCGGCGCAGCATCTCGCGCTTGGCGCGCGTGGGGACGAAGACCTTGTGCTGGGCGATGTTGACGTTGGCCGAAGCGGGGCGCGCGACCTCGATATATTTCGGGTTGCTGAGGAAGCGATCGGCCAGCTTCTTGATCGGCGGCGGCATCGTGGCCGAGAACAGCAGGGTCTGCCGGGTCTGCGGCAGCTTTTCGCAGATGAATTCGATATCCGGGATGAAGCCCATGTCGAGCATCCGGTCCGCCTCGTCGATCACCAGCAGCTCGCAGCCGGTGAGGAGGATCTTGCCGCGTTCGAACAAGTCCATCAGCCGGCCGGGTGTGGCGATCAGCACGTCCACCCCTTCGTCCAGCGCCTTGACCTGATCGCCCATCTGCACGCCGCCGATCAGCAGCGCCATCTTGAGATCGTGATTGACGCCGTATTTCTCGAAGTTCTCCGCCACCTGGGCGGCAAGCTCGCGGGTCGGTTCGAGAATCAGCGAGCGCGGCATGCGGGCGCGGCGGCGGCCGGAGGCGAGGATGTCGATCATCGGCAGGACGAAGCTGGCCGTCTTGCCCGTGCCCGTCTGCGCGATGGCGATCAGGTCCTTCATCATGTGGACCTGCGGGATCGCCTGCGCCTGGATAGGCGTAGGCTCGGTGTAGCCGGCGGTTTCCACCGCCTGCAGCAATTCATCGGAGAGGCCGAGATCGGCGAATTTCATGGCGTTGCGCAATGTCCGGATCACGAGCGGAGTGTCCGCCCTGTTTCGGGCCGGCCCCACGGGGACCGCCGCGATGCCGCGCCCCTAGGGCGCAGGCTTGGCGCGAGTCAAGGAATCGCTTGTATCGCTCAGTCGCGTACGGCGACGAGACGGTTGATCTGCGCCACCCGGCAGCTGGCCCCCGCGCGGGATTGCAACTGATCCCGATTCGAGCAGAGCTGCCCGTCCGGCTGCCGTTCGATATAGAAGCCGGAGTAGAAATCGTCGGAATTGCAGGCCCGTTCGAGCGCCGCCGACAGCACCTGGCGATCCCGCATGAACAGCAGCAGGCGGTTCTGTTCGGCCGGCTGCACGGCGGCGATCGCCGCCACCGGGATGCAGCCATCGAGCTTCTGTTCCCGGAAAGTGGTCTGCCCAGGGGTGCGGCGGGGAATCGCGGACAGCGCCTGTTCCGTCCGCGCCGGATTGCTGGGAGCGATGCGGATGACCACGCGTTCCTCTATCCGCACTTGCCGCGCGATATCTTCCTTCGGCGCGGCGCCTTGCCGTTCGCCCGCAATAGTGGGGAACAGCAGGACAAGCGAAGACAGGAAGGGAATGACGCTGTTCATTATGGGTAGACCGATGCCCGCGAGCCGCTGCCGGCGGCCCCCGCTTTCCTCCCTGCAATCCCCCGATTGAATACCGGCTTAACTCGCCGATTGCCCTTTGCAAGAGCCAGCGGGCGCTGGCAAAGGCCCGGACATGGGTGAAAACGAAGCATTCCTTGCCGAAGCGGCGGCCCTGCTCGGCGAGCGCGGGCTGACCCGCGATGCGGACCTTCTGCAACCCTGGCTGACCGATTGGCGTGGCCGCTTTACCGGCCGCGCCCTGGCCATGGCCTCCCCCGCATCGACCGAGGAAGTCTCCGCGCTGATGAAGCTGTGCGCGCGGCACGGTGTGCCGGTTGTGCCCCAGGGCGGCAACAGCGGCATGTCCGGCGGGGCCACGCCCGACGAGAGCGGCCACGCCCTGCTCCTTTCCCTGAGGCGGATGAACGCGATCCGCCGGCTGGACCCGCAAGCGCGTGAAGCGACGTGCGAGGCCGGGGTGATCCTGCAGACCCTGCATGAAGCCGCCGCGGCGCAAGACCTGCGCTTTCCCCTGACGCTCGGCGGCAAGGGATCGGCCACCATCGGCGGCCTCGTTTCGACCAATGCCGGCGGGACACAGGTGCTGCGTCACGGATCGATGCGCGCGCAAGTGCTGGGGATCGAGGCGGTGCTGGCCGACGGCAGCGTGTTCGACGCGCTGGTGCCGCTGAAGAAGGACAATCGCGGATTCGACCTGAAGCAGTTGCTGATCGGTTCGGAAGGGACGCTGGGCATCGTCACCGCCGCCACCCTGCGCCTGCTTCCCGCCGTGGCCGACCGCGCGGTGCTGTGGGCCGGGCTGGGCTCCATCGCCGCGGCGCGCGAGTTGCTGCTGCACAGCGAGCGGCTGGTGGGCGATGCGCTGGAAGGCTTCGAGGTGCTGCCGCGCCACAGCCTGGAGGCGGTTCTCGCCCATGTGCCGGGTTCACGCTCGCCGCTGGAGGGCTCGCACGCATGGCACGCGCTGATCGAGCTGACGGCCGATGCCGCGCGGGCGTCCACCCTGCCCCAACTGGCGGAAGACCTGCTGGCCAGCGCTTTCGAAGCGGGCCTGGTCGAAGACGCGACGATCGCCGCCAACGAAGCGCAGGCGGAGCAGTTCTGGCTGATCCGTGACGAGATTTCGCCAGCCGAGCGCGCGCTGGGCCCGGCCATGCAGCACGACATTTCCGTGCCGGTGGCGCGCATGGCCGATTTCGTCGCCGCCGCCGTGCCCGATGTGGAGGCGCGCTTCCCCGGCACGCAGGCCATCGCCTTCGGCCATCTGGGTGACGGGAATGTCCATTTCCATGTCATCGCCCCGCCGGGTTCGGCACGCGCGTGGGAAGCCGGCGACGGCAAGGCGATCAGCTACTACGTCCACGATCTCGTGACCCGATGGGGCGGATCGATCAGCGCCGAACACGGCATCGGGCAGTTGAAAGTGGACGATCTGGCCCGGCTTGGCGATCCGGTGCAGCTGGCGATGATGCGCGCGGTGAAACGGGCGCTGGACCCCCAGGGCCTGCTCAATCCGGGCAAGCTCGTCCCGCCTTGCGCATAAGGAAACGCACCTTTAAAGCGCCTCGATGCAGAGCCGGAGCTTCGGTGCCGGACCGAGCAACCAGCCTTACCGGAGAGAGATATGGCCACGGCGCCGCAACCCCAGCTTCCCCTGTTCTACAAGGACCTGATGCCCCTCAACAGCCGCGACCACGGCAGCTGGCGTTCGCGCAGCATCGACAAGGCATCGTGGATCAACAGCCAGCACGCGATCCCGCTTACGGTTGAAGAGTTTCCGCAGGCGCAGCGCGATTTCCCGATCGTGTTTTCGGCCGGCGAGAATCCGGTGCCGCTGGGGCTGATGGGCCTGAACGAAGGCGTCAACGTGTTCTTCGACGAGCAAGGCACGCTGCTGGGCGATAGCTATGTGCCGGCCTATGTGCGCCGCTATCCCTTCCTGCTGGCCAAGCTGCGGCCCGACACGGATGAAATGTCGCTGTGCTTCGACCCTTCGGCCGAGATACTGGGCGAATATCCCGAAGGCGAGCAGCTGTTCGTCGAGGGAGAGCCGAGCGAGCACACCAAGAGCGTGCTCGATTTCTGCGAGAAGTTCGAGGAAGCCGGCGCGCGCACGCAGGCCTTCATGGAAGAGCTGCAGAAGGCCGACCTGCTGATGGAAGGCGAAGTGTCCATCCGCCAGAACGACAAGCCCGATCAGCCTTATATCTATCGGGGCTTCAGGATGGTGAACCAGGACAAGCTGCGCGAGGTGGACGCCGAGACGCTGAAGCGCTGGAACGAAAGCGGGCTGCTGCCGCTGATCTATGCCCACCTGTTCTCGCTCGACCTGATGCGCGTGATCTTCGCCAAGCAGACGGCGATCGGCAAGGGCCCCGGCGCGGAAACCGCGACCACGGTGAACTGAGACCGGCCGCCGCCGAACGGATCGATTTTTCGGCGCGGCGGACGAATTCTGCCGCGCTGACCCCTTGATGCCGGATCAATAAGGCTTACATGGAACGCGTCTGGCCGGCGCTTCCCTCATGGCCCGGTTGGATAGATGCGCTTCGCGCATCTCCTCCCTGAACCTTGGCCACCTCGTGCACTATGCACGAGGTGGTTTTTTCATGTCCGGCGTGGGGGAGGCCCTACTCGGCGGCTTGCGGCAGGCGGTGGCCGGCGGCCAGTTCCGCCGCCAGGCGCCGCACCAGCCGCGAGAGAACCCGCGCGGCCCTGGCGAAGCCGGGCCCCGGTTCACGCAAGGCGGCATCCAGATAGGCGGAACGGCAGATCTCGATCTGCAGCGCGTGAAGCCCCCGGCGCGGCGCGGCATGGCGTTCCAGCCCATAGCCGCCGGCATAAGGCCGATTATGCGCCGCCTTGTGACCGGCAGCCGCGAAATGATCGAGCGCGGCGGCGCTCAGCGCCGTGTCGCACGAGGCGCCGAAACGATCGCCGACGACGAAATCCGGCGCGGGATCGGCCCCGCGCTTGGAGCCCAGCGGCGGCATCGAGTGCAGATCGAGCAGCAGCGCCGCGCCCCACCTGTCGCGCAAGGCTTCCAGCGCTTCGGCCAAGGCGGTGTGATAGGGCCGGTGGACCCGATCGATCCGCGCGGCCAGCTCGGCCGCAGTCAACGGCCGCCGCCACAGCTCGCCCAGGCCTGGCAGGCGGCGGGGCACCAGCCCCAGCCCGCTGCGCGCGCGCCGCCCGGCCGCCATCCGCGCCTGGCCCGCCGGCTCTCCCCCCGCGATCATCTCCCAATCCACATCGTCCGGGGCGCGGTTGAGATCGATCATCGCGCGCGGGGCATGGGCCACCAGCAGGCCGGCGCCGGTATCGCGGGCGATCTGCACGGCGAGGAGATCGACGAAGCGATCCTCCAGCCGCAAGGCCGCCGCCGTGGGGCCGCGCATCGCTTCGGTCAGGTCAGTCGGATAGATTCTCCCGGCATGGGGCACGGCGATCAGCACCGGCAGCGGCGGCGCATCGGGCAAGGACAGCGTGAAAGCCGGCTGCCCCGCGGCGCCCGGCACTTCGCCCAGGCTCCGCCCGATCGATTCCGCCGCCGATTCTCCCGCCCCGCGCTTGATGTTGGCCATGGTGCGAAGCTGGCCGGGAATTGGCGTTGTGTCAAAGCTGGTCACTACGGATTTTGTATGAGCTTCGGAAACGGGGGCGGCATATGGGGGCGCTTCATCTTATTTCATGGCTGGAGCGAACGATGATCCGCATTCTGCTTGCCGAAGACGACGAGGCGATGCGCACCTACCTGGCCCGCGCCCTCGAGCAAGCGGGTTACGCGGTGGATGCGGTGGATCGCGGCACCGCCGCGCTGCCTCTGCTGGAGCGGACGGATTACGACCTGCTGCTGTCGGACATCGTCATGCCCGAGATGGACGGGATCGAACTGGCCCAGCGCTGCGCGGACATCAGCCCGCGCACCCGGGTGATGTTCATCACCGGGTTTGCCGCCGTGACGCTGAAAGCCAGCCGCGAAGCGCCGCGCGCGAAGATGCTGTCGAAGCCGTTCCATCTCAAGGACCTGGTGCTGGAAGTGGAGCGCATGTTCGAAGACGAGCTGACCGAAGCCCAGTTTCGGCCCTGACCGGCTCTCTCCCTCTTGTCACCTCGGACCGGCGACGCTAGATGGCCCGCCTGCCCGTAAGGGCGGCCTGGAATGGCGTGGGCGTATAGCTCAGTGGTAGAGCACTGTGTTGACATCGCAGGGGTCGGAAGTTCAATCCTTCCTACGCCCACCATCCGGAACCCACGAGGAACCCGCTGAAATAGCGGGTTTTTCTTTGTCTCACGCACGCTTCTTTCCTCCATGGATTGGCACGATTTCCGCTTCGCGGCTCCTTCCCACCGCATGCCTTGCTGGTTTCGCCCCGCCCGATGGGGTAGGCTGCGCCATGGCTCATTCGAAGCAACAGGCCGCTCGGGAGTTTAAACGCTCCCTGAAATGGATCGTCGGGATCGGCGTTCTCACGGTTATTGGCGCGCTGATCTATTTGAACGCAATGGGCGCCTGGAGCGTTCACGCCGTCATTGCCACGGTGCTCGGCGTGTTCATCTCCATGCTTTTGGGTTGCGGACTGTTCGCCCTGGCCTTCTTCAGCGACAAGAGCGGGCATGACGAAGACGTGACCAACGCCACTTCGCACCACCGCGATTCCTGATCTTCATTTGCCTCGGACGCGGTAATCACCGCCTTCAACCCACCCGCTGGGGAGGGCACCGCTTGCACAGGCGCGCCCTGCTCCTTAAGGGACCGCAACCCTATCCGGAAACCAACATTCAGGATTCCCACGCATGGCGAAGATCAAGGTCGTAAACCCCGTCGTCGAGATCGACGGCGACGAGATGACGCGGATCATCTGGCAATGGATCCGCGAGCGGCTGATCCTTCCTTACCTCGACATCGATCTGAAGTACTTCGACCTCGGCATCGAGAAGCGTGACGAGACGCGCGATCAGATCACAATCGACGCGGCCAATGCGATCAAGGAACATGGCGTCGGCGTGAAGTGCGCCACGATCACGCCCGATGAAGCGCGTGTGGAGGAGTTCGGCCTCCACGACATGTACAAGAGCCCCAATGGCACGATCCGCAACATCCTGGGCGGCACGATCTTCCGCGAGCCGATCGTGATCCAGAACGTGCCCCGGCTGATCCCCGGCTGGACCGATCCCATCGTGGTCGGCCGCCATGCCTTCGGCGACCAGTACCGCGCGACCGATTTCCTCGTTCCCGGCCCCGGCAAGCTGCGGCTGGTATGGCAGGGCGAGAACGGCGAGACGATCGACCGCGAGGTTTACGACTTCAAGGCATCGGGCGTGGCGATGTCGATGTACAACCTCGACGAATCGATCCGCGATTTCGCCCGTGCCAGCATGAACTACGCGCTCGATCGCGGCTGGCCGCTGTATCTTTCGACCAAGAACACGATCATCAAGGCCTATGACGGGCGCTTCAAGGACCTGTTCCAGGAAGTGTTCGACACCGAAGGCTTCAAGGAGAAGTTCGCCGCCGCCGGGCTGGAATACCAGCACCGCCTGATCGACGACATGGTGGCGAGCGCCCTCAAGTGGAACGGCAAGTTCGTCTGGGCCTGCAAGAACTATGACGGCGACGTGCAGAGCGACCAGGTGGCGCAGGGCTTCGGCAGCCTCGGCCTGATGACCAGCGTGCTGATGACGCCGGACGGCCATACCGTGGAAGCGGAAGCCGCGCACGGCACCGTGACGCGCCACTATCGGCAGCACGAGCAGGGCAAGGCCACCAGCACCAACCCGATCGCCAGCATCTTCGCCTGGACGCGCGGCCTGATCTATCGCGGCCGGTTCGACAACACGCCCGACGTGGTCCGCTTCGCCGAAACGCTGGAGAAGGTGTGCATCGAGACCGTGGAAAGCGGCAAGATGACCAAGGATCTGGCGCTGCTGATCGGCCCGGACCAGGCGTGGATGACCACCGAGCAGTTCTTCGAGGCGATCGTGGAGAACCTCGAGACGGAGATGGCCGGCTGGGCCTAAGGGCTGTCGGGGGCAACTAATAAGCCCCTCGTCATTGCGAGCGTAGCGAAGCAATCCAGGGCGGCAGTGCAAGACGCCCTGGATTGCTTCGCTACGCTCGCAATGACGATTCAGGGATAGGCGATCGGGTTTTAGCGCTCCGCCGTTGCGGCGATCTCACCCTTTCCCGCCGCACGCCCAGCCCGACGATGCGCCCCGGTATCCGCCGCAGCAGCGGGAAGCGGTCGAGCACGCGCAGGATCATGGGCGCGCGGGTGATCGGTTGGCCGGACAGCACCGCGCCGATCACGCTATCCTGCGCCAGCTTCTGCCCTGCCTGAATCACGCGAGTGGGGAAAAGCCGGCGATCCTCCACCTTGTGAAGCAGAGGATCGGGATCCTGCCCGCGGGTCAGCGGGCCGGCGAGGATATTGGCGGCGGCCACCGCATCCTGGATCGCCAGGTTGATGCCGATGCCGCCGATCGGGCTCATCGCGTGGGCCGCGTCGCCGATGGCCAGCAGACCGGGGCGGTGCCAGGTATCGAGCCGGTCGAGCGCGACGGACAGAAGATGCAGGTCATCCGCGCTGCCCAGCGCCCCCGACAAGTCGAGTTCGGGAAACAGCGCCTGCATCTCGCCGCGAAGCCAGCCGATGCCGCGCGCTTTCACGTCTTCAGCAGTGCCCTTGGGGATGATGAAGGCCGCCTGCCAATAAGTCCGGCGGTCGATCAGCACGGCCATGCGGCCGGTCTCCACCGCACCGCGCAGGCTTTCGCCGTGATCGTCGGCCTTGGGCAGGTGGAACCACAATACATCCATCGGCGCGCCGATTTGCGTGACCGGCAGCAGGTGCCGCCCGCGCACCAGCGAGCTACGGCCATCGGCCATGACAACCAGCTTACGGGCGCGCAGCTGACGCCCATCCGCCAGGCGGACGCCGGCCACGCGCCCGCCTTCCTCGATGAAATCCGTTACCTCCGCCGCCATCTCCAGCGCGAATCCGGGGAAAGCGGCGGCCTCGTCCCGCAGGAAATCGAGAAAATCCCATTGCGGCATCATGGCGATGAACGGCGCCGGCGTGCGCAGATGCGACAGATCGCCGACCGTGTAGTCCTGGCCGGCGACCCGGATCTCGGCCTTGTCCAGCCGCTCGTGCGGGCGATCGAGGAAGCGGCCGAGCATCCCGAGCTGATCGAGTATCTCCATGGTCGAGGGGTGCACAGTGTCGCCGCGGAAATCGCGGAAGAAGTCCGCGTGCTTTTCCAGCACCCGCACCGATACGCCGGCACGGGTGAACAGAAGGCCGGCCATCATCCCGGCCGGTCCGCCACCAACGATCACGACATCAGCAGTTGCCGTGTTCATTGCCCGTCTGACATACACGCCGAATGCACGGGGCCACTCTCTCCACCACACTATCCGATGCTCTGGTAATACTCGGCGCAGCGGGAATCGTCATCCCGGTCTTCGCCCGCTTCCGGATTACGCCTGTGATCGGGTTCATCCTGGTCGGCCTGCTGGTGGGGCCGTTCGGCCTCGGCCGCATGGTCTACAAGCAGGAATGGCTGACTTACATCACCATCACCGACCCAGAAGGGCTGGCGCCGTTCGCGGAATTCGGCATCATCCTGCTGCTGTTCACCATCGGGCTGGAGCTTTCGTTCAACCGGCTGTGGACGATGCGCAAGCTGGTGTTCGGGCTGGGCCTGATGGAACTGACGATCAGCGCGGGCCTGATCGCCGTGTTCCTGACGATGCTGGGCCAGTATTGGACCGGAGCGCTGGGCCTGGGCCTGGCGCTGGCGCTGTCATCCACCGCGCTGGTGCTGCCGATCGCCGGCACGCATACCGCCGTGGGGCGCGCCGCGCTTTCCATGCTGCTGTTCGAGGATATCGCCATCGTGCCGATCATCTTCGTGCTGGGCGCGCTGGCCCCTTATGCGGCAAGCGAGGGGCTGGAAGGCCTGTTCGACACGATCTGGATGGGCGCACTGGTGGTGCTGGCGATGATGGTGATCGGCCGCCTGGCCCTGCCCCGCCTGTTCGCCCAGGCGGCGCGGACCAAGAGCCCGGAGCTGTTCCTGGCCGCATCGCTGCTGGTGGTGATCGGCGCCAGCCTGGCGACCGCGCTGGTCGGTCTCTCACCGATCGTAGGGGCGCTGGTGGCCGGCCTGCTGATCGCGGAAACGGAATACCATTCGGAAGTCGAAGGCATCATGGAGCCGTTCAAGGGCCTGGCGCTGGGCGTGTTCCTGATCACGGTGGGCATGGGCATTGACCTGCTGACGATCTGGAACAACCTGCTGCCGATCCTGATGGCCGTGGTGGGCGTGATGACGGTCAAGGCCCTGGTCACCGGCCTGCTGCTGAGAGTGATGGGCGCGCGGCGCGGGATCGCGGTGGAAACCGGCATCCTGATGGCCAGCCCTTCGGAAACCACGCTGATCGTGCTCACCACGGCGGCGGGGGCATTGCTGATCCAGCCGGGCACGGCCCAGTTCTGGCAGATCGTCACCGCGATCGGGCTGACGATCACGCCCCTGCTGGCCAAGCTGGGCAACATGCTGGGCCGCCAGGTGGAAACCACGCCCGACGCGCATACGATCGGCACCGACAGCAGCCGCCCGCCCGCCATCATCGTCGGCTGCGGCCGCGTCGGCCGGCTGGTGGCGCAGATGCTGACCCGCCACGGCCAGCCCTATGTGGCGATTGATTCCGATACCGACCAGATCGCCCAGTGCCGGCAGGAAGGCTATAACGCCCTGTTCGCCAATGCCGCGCGCCTTTCCGTGCTCGACCAAATGGGCGTGGGCAGCGCGCCGGCGGTGATCCTGACGATGGACGAGCCGGTGCTGGCCCAGCGGCTGGTGCGCAAGCTGCGGGCGGCCTATCCCGAGCTGCCGATCATCGCGCGCGCGCGCGACACGATCCACGCGGCGGAACTCTACAAGGCAGGCGCGAGCACCGCGGTGCCGGAGACGCTCGAAAGCTCGTTGCAGCTTTCGGAAGCCGTGCTGGTCGACCTGGGCGTGCCGATGGGGCCGGTGATCGCCTCCATCCACGAGAAGCGCGACGAATTCCGCGAGCGGATCATGGAAAGCGCCGCGCTGGATTATAAGCCCAAGCTGCGCACCAGCGTGGTCGAACCGCGCTGAACGGGCGCCCGGCGCCGGACCTTTGGGCGGGGGACAGGCGTTTCACTCCCACGAAAGGAGTGTTCCGATGAAAGAGCGCAAACAACCCGATGACGGCCGCGCCACGAAGCCGCAGGAGCAGACCGGCGAGGAGTTCGGGTCCATCCGCGGCCCGCAGCGAAAAGGCAACAACGAGCCCGAGCGCAGCGATACCCCACGCGGCAGCGAAACCGAGACCCGCGCGGTGAGCGGGCGGCGGGGTTAGACGGCTGGGCGGACGCCCCCTCACTCGTCATTGCGAGCGTAGCGAAGCAATCCAGGGCAGTTTTGCGCCGCTCTGAATTGCTTCGCTACGCTCGCAATGACGAAGGGGCGGCGACTGCTCGCTAACCCGCGGCGGTGAGGAACGAGGCTTGGGCGATCGCGCTTTAACCCGCGACGGTTTCCCCGGCCAGCACCGCGCGGATCGCGTCGAGCGCCTGTGCGGCCTTGTCGCCATCGGGCCCGCCGCCTTGCGCCATGTCGGGCCGGCCACCCCCGCCCTGTCCGCCGACTGCGGCGACGGCGGCGCGGACCAGATCGACGGCGCTGACGCGGCCGGTCAGGTCATCGGTAACCCCGGCGGCCACGGTGGCGCGGCCTTCGTTCACCGCGACGATCGCCGCGACGCCGGAACCGAGCCGCTTCTTCGCATCGTCGAGCAACCCGCGCAGTTCCTTGGGGTTCATGCCCTGGAGGACCTGGCCGGAGAACTTGAGGCCGCCCACATCCTCGTCCGCCGAAGCCGGCGCGGCGCCGGCACCGCCGCCGCCAAGGGCGAGCTGCTTCTTCGCCTCGGCCAGTTCACGTTCCAGCCGGCGACGCTCGTCGAGCAGAGTGGCAACGCGCGCTTCCACCTCTTCCGGCGCGGTCTTGAGCGCGGCGGCGACGGATTTCAGCGCTTCCTCGCGCCCGACGACCCAGCGCCGCGCGGCCTCGCCCGTCAGCGCTTCAATCCGGCGCACGCCGGAGCTGACCGCGCTTTCGGAAATCACGCGGAACAGGGCGATATCGCCGGTGGCGGCGACATGGGTGCCGCCGCACAATTCGATCGAATAGTTGCGGCCCGAGCCCTGCCAATCATCGCGCCCCATCGAGAGCACGCGCACTTCATCGCCGTATTTCTCCCCGAACAGCGCCATGGCGCCGGCGGCGATCGCCTCGTCCGGGCTCATCAGCCGGGTCACGACGCTTTCGTTGTGGCGAATCTCGGCGTTCACTTCGGCTTCGATCGCGGCGATCTCTTCCGCCGTGAGGGGCTTGGGGTGCGAGAAGTCGAAGCGCAGCCGGTCTTCCGCGACAAGCGAGCCCTTCTGCGTCACATGCTCGCCCAGCGTGTGGCGCAGCGCGGCGTGGAGCAGGTGGGTGGCCGAATGATTGGCGCGGATGCGGTCGCGCCGATCGGCGTCGATCGCCAGATGCACGGTATCGCCCACCGCGATCGCGCCGCTGGCCACCTTGCCGTGGTGCGCATGGAGGCGGCCGAGCGGCTTGCTGGTGTCGGCGATGTCGATCCGCAGGCCGGCATCGCTGGTGATCGTCCCCGTGTCGCCCATCTGGCCGCCGCTTTCGCCATAGAACGGCGTCTGGTTGACGAGCACGGTGACGTCCTCGCCCGCATTCGCGCGGTCAACTTCCTTGCCGCCGACCACCAGGGCGACGACCTGGCCATCGCCTTCCGCCGCGCCATAGCCGGTGAATTCGGTCGCGCCTTCGCGTTCGGCGATGTCGAACCACAGTTCGCCTTCGGCCGCCGCGCCCGAGCCCTTCCAGGCGGCGCGCGCCGCTGCCCGCTGGCGCGCCATGGCCGCGTCGAAGCCCGCACGGTCCACGCCGATGCCCCGCGCGCGCAGCGCATCCTCTGTAAGATCGTAGGGAAAGCCGAAGGTGTCGTAGAGCTTGAACGCCGTCTCGCCCGGCAGGCTGTCGCCCGTGCCCATGCCTGTGGTGGTTTCGTCAAGCAGCCGGAGGCCGTTGGCGAGAGTCTGGCGGAAGCGGGTTTCCTCACGCTCCAGCACTTCCTCGATCAGCGGCTGCGCGCGCGCGAGTTCGGGATAGGCCTGGCCCATCTCGACCACCAGCGCCGGCACCAGCCGGTGCATCAGCGGCTCTTTCGCGCCGAGCAGGTGCGCATGGCGCATCGCCCGCCGCATGATCCGGCGCAGCACGTAGCCGCGCCCTTCGTTGGCCGGCAGCACGCCATCGGCGATCAGGAAGCTGGTGGAGCGCAAGTGATCGGCGATCACCTGATGGCTCGCCTGTTGATCGCCTTGCGCGCGGGTGGCGGTCAGGGCCTCGCTCGCTTCGATCAGCTTGCGGAAGGTGTCCGTCTCGAACACCGAATGGACGCCTTGCAGCACGCTGGAGATACGTTCCAGCCCCATGCCGGTATCGATGCTGGGCCGGGGCAGGTCGCCGATAATCTGGTCGTTTTCCTGCATGTACTGCATGAACACGAGGTTCCAGATCTCCACGAAGCGATCGCCGTCCTCGTCCGGCGATCCCGGCGGGCCGCCGGCGACATCGGGGCCGTAGTCCCAGAAAATCTCCGAACACGGGCCGCAGGGCCCGTCCGAACCCATGGCCCAGAAGTTGTCCTTGGTGGCGATGCGGATGATCCGATCGTCCGGCAGGCCGGCGATCCGTTTCCACAAGTCCCACGCCTCGTCATCCGTGTGATAGACGGTGACGGTGAGGCGATCGGCCGGCAGGCCGAATTCGCGCGTTACCAGCCCCCAGGCCAGCTCTATCGCGCGTTCCTTGAAATAGTCCCCGAAGCTGAAGTTGCCGAGCATCTCGAACAGCGTCAGGTGCCGCGCGGTATAGCCGACGTTATCGAGATCGTTGTGCTTGCCCCCGGCGCGCACGCATTTCTGGCTGCTCGTGGCGCGCGGCGCGGGCGGCGTTTCCAGGCCGGTGAAGATGTTCTTGAACGGAACCATGCCCGCGTTGACGAACATCAGCGTGGGATCGTTGTACGGCACCAGCGGCGCGGAAGGCACCACGGCGTGGTCATTGGCCGCGAAGTAATCGAGGAACGTCCGGCGGATGTCGTTGGTCGAGTGCATGGGCTTGCGAATTAGGGCCTGCATGCCCCGCTGGCAACGGTCTGGGCAGTGCGGAACGGTGCGGCGGGTGCCACGCGTGCGGCGATGGGACAGCTAGGCCTTGCGCGCGGTGACGATCCAGGCCGCGGCGCGCAGCGAGACGATGCCTTCGCGCAGGTTGCGCCGGGCCAGATCGCGCAAGCGGCCGAGAAAGGCCTCCCGGTCCGCCTCGCCCAATTCGCGCGCGGCACGCGCGGCCGGACCGATCGTGGTGAAATAGGCCAGCGAATCCTCGATCGGATCGGCCCCGCCGCCGACGATCATGGCAAAGTCATAAGCCTCGAACGCAAGGTCCGACCAGCCGGCGCGAGTGAGGATCTGCTCCACATAATCGCGATCGGCGAAGGCAAAGGGGCCGGGCGCGCGGGGATCGGCCGGCGGCGCAGGAGGATCGGGCAGGAGCGTGGAGGCCTCGGTAAGCGCCGGATTCAGCTCTCGCCCGCGAAAGCAGGAGAACATCAGCGCCGCGCCGGGCGCGGCCAGTTCGCGCAAGTTGGCGAAAGCCGAGGCCGGATCATCGAAGAACATCACGCCGTGGCGCGACACGAGCAGGTCCGGCGCGAACGGTTCCACCGGGCGCCACGTGGCGGCATCGGCCAGTTCGAACACGACATCGGGATGATGCGCCCCGCGTTCCCGCGCCGCCGCGACCAGCGGGGGTGAGATATCCACGCCGACCACCCGGCACTGCGGGCGCCCACGCGCGATCGCCAATGACAGCTCGCCCGCGCCGCAGCCGATGTCGAGCATCGATCCGAAATCGAATTCTCGCGTGCGTTGCAGCAGGCGTTCGGTCAGCATGCTGAAGCCGCGATCTGTCCGCCGCCACTGTTCGGCCCAGCTCCGCCCGCTCTGCCCCAGCCATTCGCTGATGCCCGCCGCCTCGCCCGTCGTCCCCATATCCTATCCCCCGTCGACCGCCCCGACCTGGTTGATCGGGGCCGTGCCGCTGCTGTCCGGCAAGGTCCAGATAAGCACATTGACGATCATCACGACAACGAGCAGCGCCATGAGCGCCGCCTGCCTGCGCGCCCCGCGCCGCCACGCCACCACGGCCACCGCGGTAAGCGCAAGCGCGGTGAGCATCACGAGCGAGAGCACGGCATCCATCCGCCCACCCTAGCCACAAGATCGGCGCAATTCCACGCGGATTGACTTGAGCCCATGCGCCCCACACTAGAGGGCCATGGCAATTACAGTTGCAACCATCACCCGGCGCGAGGCCCTGGCGGGTCTCGGCGCCGGGGCGGCTGCGCTGGCCCTGCCGGGCTGCGCGGCCACGGCCGGGCGCGTGCGGGGGGTGAGCGGGCCTTCGGCGCTGCTCGACGATATTGCCTACAACCTGCTGGCGCACGAGCCCGACCGGGCGACCACACTGGGCGTGGACGTAGGGCCTCACGCCGCGTTGCGGGGCAAGCTGGAAGACGTGTCGGCAGCCGGGCAGCAGGCCTATGCCGCAACGCTGCGCGCCGATCTGGCGCGAGTGCGCGCGGTGGACGGCGACACGCTCGATCCGGCGACGCGCACCAGCTTCGAAGTGGTCGAAAGCGCCTATGCCACCGCGCTCGACGGATTCGCCCTGCCTTATGGCGACGTGGCGGTGGGATCGTGGCGCAATACGCCTTATGTCGTGATCCAGAACGTGGGCGGCTATCTCGATTATCCGCGCTTCCTCGATTCCGACCATCCGGTGAACAATACCGCCGACGCCGAAGCCTATCTGGCGCGGCTCGAAGCGATCCCGGCGGCGCTCGACGGCGAGCTGGGGCGGGTGCGCTCGGCCGCGGCGCTGGGCCTGATCCCGCCGGCGTTCCTGCTGGCCAAGACGATCCCGCAAATGGAAGCCTCGCTTGCCGATGCCAGGAGCGGCGGACCCCTGGTGGAATCGCTGACCCGGCGCGCGGCGGAGGCGAATATCGCCGGCGATTGGGGCAGGCGCGCGCGGCAAGTGGCCGCCGGCCCGATCGCCGCCGCGCTGGAGCGCCAGCTGGCCGAACTGCGCCGCCAGCAGGTGCTGGCCACGGACGAAGCCGGAATGTGGGCACGGCCGCGGGGCGACGAATGGTATGCCTGGGGCCTGCGCGCGAGCACGACCACCCGCATGACGGCCGACGAGATCCACCAGATGGGCCTGGATCAGCTGGCCGAAATCCATGGGCGGATGGACCCGATCCTGCGCGGCCTGGGCTATACCGGCGGCTCGGTCGGCGAACGGATGCAGCAACTGGGCGAGGATCCGCGCTTCAAGTTCCCCGAAGGCGATCCCGGCCGGGCGGAGATCATGGCGTTCATCCAGCAGCGGCTGGCCTGGATACGCGCGCAGATGCCGCGCGCCTTCACCACGCTGGTGCCGGCCCGGCTGGAAGTGCGCCGCCTGCCGCTGGCCGAAGAGCCGGGCGCGCCGACCGCCTATGGCGGGGCCGGCAGCAAGGACGGCACGATCCCCGGCAAGATGTGGATCAACCTGCGCACCACCGATCTACACCGCACCTATACCCTGCCCACGCTGGTCCATCACGAGACGATTCCCGGCCACGTGTGGGAAGGCGAACATTCCAACCAGCTGCCGCTGATCCGATCGATCCTGGCGTTCAACGCCTTTTCCGAAGGCTGGGCGCTCTATGCCGAACAGCTGGCCGACGAGTTGGGCGCCTATGCCGACAACCCCGCCTGGCGCCTCGGCTATTTACAGGACCAGGCGTTTCGCGCCTGCCGGCTGGTGGTGGATACCGGCATCCACGCCAAGCGCTGGACCCGCCAGCAAGGGGTGGCCTTCTTCGTCGAAACCAATGGCGACAATCCCGAGGAGATCGCGAGCGAGGTGGACCGCTATTGCGCGTGGCCGGGGCAGGCCTGCGGCTATAAAGTGGGCCATAGCGAGATCGTCAGCCAGCGCGCCCGGGCGCGGGCCGCGCTAGGCCCGGCTTACGACCTGCGCGCCTTCGACGATGCGGTGGTCACCGGGGGGAACGTGCCGCTGGACGTGCTGGCCAAGACGATCGACCGGTATATCGCCGGGGCGCGGGGTTAGCGCGCTCCGGTTGCAGTTGCCCACTCTGGCTCGTCATTGCGAGGAGCGTAGCGACGAAGCAATCCAGGGCGACCGTGCAATACGCCCTGGATTGCTTCGCTACGCTCGCAATGACGAAGGTTTTTGACGGGGATGGGTGGGGAACACCCCTAATCGCGGGTCTTGGTGGAGAGCAGACGGCTCAGCTCGTTCAGCTGACGGGCGGCGGCGCGGGCATTGGCGAGATAGCGCGGGGCCGAGGGGGAGGTGAAATGTGCCTCCAGCAGCTCCAGATTGCCGTTCACCACCTGTGTCAGATTGGCAAGGTCGTGCGCCAGGCCGGAAAGCCCCCGTTTCTCACGGGCGTAATTGTCTGAAACGGCCATAGTCGATGGATATAAAACTTCGGCCGGTGATGCGTTCCGCGCCCGGCCGCGCGGTGCGCCCAGCCCGTCAGGCAGCGCGCACGTTGGGGGACGAGGTCACCTGGAGGAAGCGCGGCTTGCTGGACGGGCCGCCGGCCGCATTCGCCAGCGGATAGTGCCCCGGCGGCAGCGCGGCCAGCGGCATGCCCGCCGCGGCCAGCGCATAAGGCGAGACGCGATGGCGCGTGCACAGGCCGCCGGCGCCGTTGGAAACCAGCGGGGTTTCGAACTCGATCGCGATCGTCGCGTCTTCGCTGCGGTTGACCACGCCCACCGCCAGCTGCCCTTCTCCCAGATCGAGCACCAGCCCGGTGCCGACCGGCACGCCGAGCAGCCCTTCGACCATCGCGCCCGTCTTCGACAGATTGCGCATCACGGCGTCATAGCGATGATCGTCATGAATCACGCCCACGCGGCGGAACACCGAGCGCCGTTCGGAGCGATGCTTTTCCGGGCCATTGGGCTCGATGCGCATTTCGCCGCTGCGCATCCCTTCGAGGATGTCTTCGTGCGCCAGGGCTTTCGAATAGATCCAGCCCTGGATGTATTTCGCGCCTTTCGAGCAGACGAGATGGAACTGGTCGAACGCCTCCACGCCCTCCACCGTGGTTTCCATCCCCAGCGCTTCGCTGAGGCCGATGATCGCGGTGATGATCTTGGCGCTGTTCTGGTCTTTCCCGGTGCAGGAGGCGACGAAGCTCTTGTCCACCTTGAGCTTGTCGAACGGCGCCGAGCGCAAATAGCTGAGCGAGGAATAGCCGGTGCCGAAATCATCCAGCGCCAGCCGCACGCCGAGGTCCTTCAGGGCCCTGAACGTGCGGTCGGTCTGCTCGCTGTCGCCCATGAAGACGCTTTCGGTCAGCTCGAACTCCAGCCGGCCAGGCGCAAGGCCGGAATCGGCGAGCGCTTCGGTCACCAGGGCAAGGAAGCCGTTGTTGTTGAACTGCACGGCGGAAAGGTTGATCGCGACCCGCACCGAATCCGGCCATTGCGCCGCATCCTCGCACGCGCGGCGCAGGACCCATTCGCCCAGCTGATTGATGAGGTTGGATTCTTCCGCCGCGCGGATGAATATCTCCGGCGCGACCTCTCCCCGCTCCGGATGCTCCCAGCGCATCAGCGCCTCGAAGCCGACGACGACGTGGTCCTGCGTCCGCACGACAGGCTGATAATACAGCTTGAGCTGATCGGCCGCCAAGGCTTCGCGCAGATCGTCCAGCAGCAGGCGCCGCTCTTCCTCCTCGTCCTTGAGGTCGGAGGAATAGAAGCGGAATTGCCCGCGTCCGCCGTTCTTGGCGGCATAGAGCGCCAGGTCGGACGCGCGGGTGATCTCGTCCCTCTCTATCCCGTCGTAAGGCGCGATGGCCACGCCCACGCTGGCGCCGATGAGCGCCCGCTTGCCGTCGATCGGATAAGGCTGCGAAAGGATCTGGATGATCTTCTCGGCCAGTTCGCCCAGCTTGCCGCGATCGTCGAGGTCGGGGAGGATGATCTGGAATTCGTCGCCGCCCAGCCGCCCAATCTCGCCCCGGTTGCCGACGATCGAGCGCAGCCGTTCCGCGACCTGGCGCAGCAGCTCGTCACCCGCCGGGTGGCCCATGGTGTCGTTGACGTATTTGAAGCGGTCCAGATCGAGCATCATCAGCGCGCAGGCGCGCTTGGCGTTGCGATAGGCGGCGAGAATGCTTTCCAGCCGCCGGGTCATCCGGTGGCGGTTGGCGAGGCCGGTGAGCGCATCGTATTCGGCCATGCGGGAATCGACGATCTTGCGGTCGTATTCGGTGGTCACGTCCTTGGCGCTGCCGCGATAGCCCAGGAAGCGCCCGCCTTCGTCGAACAGCGGATGGCCGGATAGCGCCCACCAGGTAGACCGCGCCGGGCGCTTGCCGCTGTCGCCGATCACCCGCACGACGAGCTGGTTGATCTTCGCGCGGGCGTTGAGCTGGAAGGGAAGCGGGCGATCGCTGCGCTCGTCAGGATTGTCGGGATCGGTTTCGAACAGGGCGATCAGCGGCTGCGCCAGCACTTCGGAAGGCGCACGGCCGAGCGTGTCGATCGCATTGTCCGAAAGGTAGATCAGGCGGCCTTCCTCGTCGGAAGCCCAGATCCATCCGATGCCGGCCCTCTCGAACTCGTCGAGCACCTGGAGGCGGCGCGCGCTGTCCCCCGGCCCGATAACGGCAGGCCCACCGGCCCCTTCGCCCGCGCCGGTATTCCTTGCACTGGAAGCGGCGCCCGTCAGCCCCTTGAAAATGCCCCGTACAGCCATTGTCCGCCCATCTGCGCGCACCCGATATGCACGCCCCAGATGCGCCGGTTTTGGTTTATTTTGAGCTAACGCGGCGGGCGGACAGGCGCGAAAAGCCGCCTATTTCTGGCCGAACAGCCGGGAAGCGAAGCCGGCGATATCGTTGAGCGGATTGCCGTCCCCATCCTGGTCCAGCATCGCGGCGAATTCGCTGAGAGAGCCCTCGCCCCCGATATGTTCGACGATCTGGCTGACGACGCCGGTATCAAGCCCCGTCTTCGCGGCGGCCTGCTGCACCGTGTCGCCCGGCTGCTGATGCGCCTCGCCCAGCGCGGCGACCGCCTTTTCGGCCAGCCTCGGATCGATGCCCAGCTTGGTGGCCATGTTGGCGATCTCGGGGTGATCCCCGATCCTGCCGAGGATATCGTCGAACAGCGCCATATGCTTCGTTCCTTCCTTTTCCCTCTCGCGCCGGCAGTGTGGCGCATTCGCGGCCGTGCGCAAGAACAAGAATTCGATCGGTGGGCCGCCGCGCGCATTCCCTTGTCGTCATCGCGCGAAATGCCTATCTCGCGGGCATGGCGATCCGTGAAATCATCGAGGTGCCGGACCCCCGGCTGAAGACCGTATCCACCCCCGTCGAAGCGTTCGACGCGGAGTTGAAGGCGCTCGTCTCCGACATGTTCGAGACGATGTACGCGGCGAACGGCATCGGCCTGGCCGCGATCCAGGTGGGCGTTCCGCTGCGCGTGCTGGTGATCGACCTCCAGCCCGAAGATCCCGATGCAGAGCCGGAAGTCTGCAACCATGGCGGCCACGAACATACTCACCACCCGACGAAGCGGGAACCGCGGGTCTTCGTGAACCCGGAAATCCTCGATCCGGCGGAAGAGCTGAACACCTACCAGGAAGGCTGCCTCTCGGTGCCCGACATCTATGCCGACGTGGACCGGCCCAAGGCCTGCCGCGTGCGCTGGCAGGATGTCGAGGGCAATCTCCACGAAGAGGAGATGGAAGGCCTGATGGCCACCTGCATCCAGCACGAGATGGATCACCTCGAAGGGGTGCTGTTCATCGACCATCTCAGCCGCCTCAAGCGCAACATGGCGCTGAAGAAGCTGGAGAAGCTGCGCAAGGCGGCGTGAGGCATTCCGGCGTGACGTTCGTTCTCTCTCGATAGGATCGCGATCCTGGCCCGGCCAGGTTTCCGACATCCCAATCGCCGATGTGGGCCTGCCCGCTTGTCGGCAATCTACCATGCAAGACGATTCCTCCGCGCCGCCTCTCAGCGCGCGGGACATCGAATTCTTTGTTCAGAACGGCTTCGTCCGGATCGACAGGGCCTTTCCGCGGGCTTTCGCCGATGCGGGCCGCTCCTTTCTCTGGCGGGCCTTGAATCTCGATCCCGCCGATCCCGCCGGATGGACCAGACCCGTAATCAGGTTGGACCAGTTCGGTCAGGAACCCTTCGTGGCTGCGGCAAACACACCGCGCCTATGCGCCGCGTTCGACCAGCTGGTCGGGGGAGGCCGCTGGCTTCCACGCCATACGCTGGGTACGTTTCCGGTGCGATTTCCGTCCCGCGAGGACCCAGGCGACATCGGATGGCACGTGGACATGAGCTTCGGGACCGATTCGCCCGATTTCATGGAGTGGCGCATCAACCTGCACAGTCGCGGGCGGGCACTGCTGATGCTGTTCCTGTTTTCGGATATCGGCATCGACGATGCACCTACCCGCATCCGCTGCGGCTCCCAGCGCACAATCGCGCGGCAGCTGATATCCGCGGGGGAGGAAGGGCTGACTTTGCGCGAGCTGGCCGCCACCGGGTTTTCCGAAAGCGCACACTTGCCCGAAGCGCTCGCCACGGGAGAAGCGGGGACGGTCTATCTGTGCCATCCCTTCCTGGTGCATTCGGCGCAAAGCCACCGGGGCGACACACCACGGTTTCTGGCGCAGCCGCCGCTCCAGCCGCGCGGACGGAACGGTATTGCCTACGGCGATGACGCCATGCTTCCTGTTGTCCGAGCCGTTCGCGAAGCGATCGTGTAATCTCGATCGGCTCAGGCCGCTCCGTGCTCGAAAGTGCTGACTTCGCCTTCGGCATGGACTTCGTCGTTCACGGATTCGAGCGCGCGGCGGCAGTCCTCGGCGCATTCGCGGCACATCTGCGCGCAGCGGCGGCAATGCGGATTGTCGTGCCGCGCGCATTCCGCCTCGCAGATCTCGCAGGCGTGGATGCAGGTGGCCAGCATCGAGCGGATGAGCTGGCGATTGCTGCCCGTGCGGCGCGCGGCCAGCCGGAACGTGGCCGTGCAGACGTCGGAGCAGTCCATGCACACCCGGACGCACTGGCGCATGTCCATCGGCTCTGCCGAGCAGGCATCCGCGCAGGAATTGCAGATCGCCGCGCAATACATCGCGTGCTTCACGGCCTGGCCGAGCGCCTCGTTATGCCAGCCGCTGGCGGCGACGCTGGGATGTTCGGAGATCATCTTCTGGATCGACATGGGAGGCTCCTTTCCCTGACAGGAACAGGAGCGAACGGATGGCCGGCAGGTTCCGGGATTCCATGCAAAAAGGGCCGCCCCAGCGGAGCGGCCCTTTGCATTTTCCCGTCCAGGGGAAGCCTTAGAACAGTCCTTCGATCTGGCCGTGGTCGAGGCGGATATTCTCCGCGCTCGGCACCTTAGGCAGGCCGGGCATGGTCATGATATCGCCGCAGATGGCGACGATGAAGCCGGCGCCCGCCGCCAGCCGCACCTCACGCACCGGCACCGTGTGGTGCACCGGCGCGCCGAGCTTGGTCGGATCGGTGGTGAAGCTGTACTGCGTCTTGGCCATGCAGATCGGCAGATCGCCGAAGCCGGCTTCTTCCCACGCCTTCAGCTGGTTGCGCACCGACTGGTCGGCAATCGCCTCGTCCGCGCGATAGATGCGGGTGCAGATCGTGTTGATCTTTTCCCACAGCGACATCTCCGCCGGATAGAGCGGGGCGAACTGCGAAGCGCCGGAATCGGCGACTTCCACCACCTTGCGCGCCAGATCCTCCGTGCCCGCGCCACCGTTCGCCCAGTGGGTGCAAACGAAGGCTTCGGTGCCCGCGCCGGCGACCGCTTCCTGGATGACCGCGATTTCGGCATCGGTATCGGTGGCGAAGTGGTTGATCGCGACCACGGCCGGCACGCCGAACTGATGGACGTTCTCGATATGGCGCAGCAGGTTGACCAGGCCCTTCCTGACCGCGTCCACGTTCTCCGCGCCGAGGTTGGCCTTGGCGACGCCGCCGTTCATCTTGAGCGCGCGCACGGTGGCGACGATCACGCAGGCCGCCGGCTTGAGCCCGGCCTTGCGACACTTGATGTCGAAGAACTTCTCGGCGCCCAGGTCGGCGCCGAAACCGGCTTCGGTCACGACATAATCGGCCAGCTTCAGCGCCGTCCGCGTGGCGGTGACCGAGTTGCAGCCGTGGGCGATATTGGCGAACGGGCCGCCGTGGATGAAGGCGGGGTTGTTCTCCAGCGTCTGCACCAGGTTGGGCTGGATCGCATCCTTCAGCAGCACCGCCATCGCGCCATGGGCCTTGATGTCGCGCGCGCGCACCGCGCTCTTGTCGCGACGGTAGCCGATGATGATGTTGCCGATCGATTCTTCGAGATCCTCGATCGAGGTGGCCAGGCACAGGATGGCCATGATCTCGCTGGCCACGGTGATGTCGAACCCGGCTTCACGCGGATAGCCGTTGGCCACGCCGCCCAGCGAGCAGACGATCTGGCGCAGGGCGCGATCGTTCATGTCGAGCACGCGGCGCCAGGTGATCCGGCGGGTGTCGAGTTCCTGCGCGTTGCCCCAGTAGATGTGGTTGTCGATCATCGCGCTGAGCAGGTTGTGCGCGCTGGTGATCGCGTGGAAATCGCCGGTGAAATGGAGGTTGATGTCCTCCATCGGCACGACCTGGGCATAACCGCCGCCGGCGGCGCCGCCCTTCATGCCGAACGAGGGGCCCAGCGAAGGCTCGCGCAGGCACACCGCGGCGTTCTTGCCGATGCGGTTGAGGCCATCGGTAAGGCCGACGGAAGTGGTCGTCTTGCCCTCGCCCGCCGGCGTGGGATTGATCGCGGTGACCAGGATCAGCTTGCCGTCGGGCCGATCCTTCTGCTGGTTGATCCAGTTCATCGCGATCTTGGCCTTCGTGCGGCCATAAGGTTCGAGCGATTCTTCCGGAATGCCGAGGCGGGCGCCGATCTCCCCGATCGGCTTCATCTTCGCTGCGCGAGCGATCTCGATATCGGTGGGCATGAATGTCTTCTTCCGGTTAAGGCGGACGGGCCGCGATTTTTTCGCAATCACGAAGTTTTCGCGAGCACGAAATTAACAGGGCCATACAGTGTTCCGGGCGCGGTGCTCAACCCCGATTCTTTCGCGCCCACCGGCGGGCGTCGTGGATTGCCGGGCCGGCGCGCTTGTGCACCGGGGGAAGGCGCGATAGGTTCGCGCTTCGTTCCCTATAATCGAGGATGCTCGTGGAGCCGCTTGCTCTTATCGCCGTGATCGCCGCGCTGCTGATCGGCCTGTCCCTGGGCTGGTTCCTGAACTCGCGCGTGAGCGGCGACTGGAAGGCCCGCCATGCGGAACGGGACGAGGAAGCCAAGCGCCTGGCGGAGCAGCTTTCGCGCATGGCGCCCGAGCTGGCGACGATGAGCGACCGCGCCGCGCGCGCCGATGCGCTGGCGGGCCAGCTGGACCAGGCCCGCGGGGAACGCGAGGCGCTGGGCGCCGAACTGGCGGCGCTGAAAGAGAAGACGGCGAATTTCGACGAGCAGAAGCGCCTTCTGGTAAGCGCGCGGGAAGACCTGCTGAAAGAGTTCCAGAATACCGGCAGCAAAGTGCTGGGCGAAGCGCAGGAAGCCTTCCTGCGCCGCGCGGAGGAGCGCTTTCGCCAGGCCGAGGAAACCGGCGAGCAGAAGATCAAGGCGCTGCTGAGCCCCGTGGGGGAGCGGCTGCAAAGCTATGAGCGGCAAGTCAACGAGCTGGAAGCCAAGCGCATCGATGCCTTCGGCCAGCTCACCGCGCTGATGCAGGCGATGTCCGATGGCCAGCGCGCGGTGCAGGCGGAGGCAATGAAGCTGTCCAGTGCGCTGACCAATGCGCCCAAGGCGCGCGGCCGCTGGGGGGAACAGCAGTTGAAGAACCTGCTGGAGACCTGCGGCCTTTCCGAGCACACCGATTTTTCGCTGGAACATTCGATCGACACCGATGAAGGCCGGCTGCGGCCCGATGCCATCGTGCGGGTACCCGGCGGCAAGGTGCTGGTGATCGACGCCAAGGTATCGCTGAACGCCTATCAGGAGGCGTTCAACGCCGACAATGACGAAGCACGCGGTGCCGCGCTGGAAGCCCATGTCCGTTCCATGAAGAACCACGTCCAGCAACTGAGCGCGAAGAGCTATCAGAGCCAGTTCGAGGAAGCGCCGGATTACGTCGTCATGTTTGTGCCGGGCGAACATTTCGTCGCCGCCGCGCTGGAGCATGATCCGCAGCTGTGGGACTTCGCGTTCGAAAAGCGGGTGCTGCTGGCCACCCCGACCAACCTGGTGGCCATCGCCCGCACGGTGGCGCAAGTCTGGCGGCAGGATGCCCTGGCGCAGGAAGCGCGCGAGATCGGCCGGCTCGCCACCGAGCTTTACGATCGCATCGCCACCGCCGGCGATCATCTCAAGCGTGTCGGATCGGGGCTTGAAACCGCGGTGGGCAACTATAACAAGTTCGTCGGCAGCTACGAACGCAATGTCCTTTCTTCCGCGCGCCGCCTGCGCGACAAGGGGATCGAGACGGGCAAGCGCGACGTGGACGAAGTGCCGCTGGTGGAAAGCGCCCCGCGCTATACCGCCGCCGACCTGAAGGAGGAGCCGCCGCCGCCCAGGCTGGTCGATACGGCGGAAGGAGAGGACGCGCGAAACACCGGATGAAACGGCCGCTTGCCATCGCCTTGCTGGTCACCTGCGCGGCCTGCAGCCAGGAGCACGCGCCGGCGGAACGCATTGCCGAAAAGGCGGAACAGATCGTCACCGCCGTTTCCCCCTCGGCATCCCCGCTGGCCAAGGGCCCGTATGCCCCGCAGGACACCTGCGCCAAGGTGGCGGGCGCCGATGATTTCCGCCAGCAGCTGGCCGATGCGGTGCGGCGGCGGGATGCCGATGCGCTGGTCGCGCTGGCGGCCGACGACATCAAGCTGGACTTCGGCGGAGGCGCGGGCAGCGCGGAACTGCGCAAGCGGCTGAACGACAAGGCGTGGGACTTGTGGAGCGAGCTGGACGAGCTGATGGCCCTGGGCTGTTCCGCCAATGCCCAGGGCGGCATCACCATTCCCTGGTATTTCGACCAGAAGCTGGGCGGCGTGGACGCGGTTTCCGGCTGGCTGGTGACGGGCGAGGACGTCCCCGTGCTGGCCGCGCCCGACCCCGGCAGCCAGCCGCTGACGACCGTTTCCTGGGACATCGTGAAGCTCGCCGCGCTCGACCCCGAACGCAAGTACCAGCAGGTGGAACTGCCCGACAAGGCGATCGGCTTCATCGCCACCGACAAGCTGCGCAGCCTGATCGACTATCGCCTGATCGCCTCCAGCCGCAACGGACGCTGGCGCATAACCAGCTTCGTTGCGGGGGATTAAGGGGGCGGGGTCGCCTGGCGCTTCATTGGCCTTGGAGCGTCCCCCGGCCTTGGAGCGCCCCCTAAAGACGGCCCCTGTCCTTGGATCGTCCTCTAAGGATCGCCCCCTAACCTTGGATCGCCCTCACCCCCTCTCGTCATTGCGAGCGTAGCGAAGCAATCCAGGGCCGCGCTGCACCGCTCTGGATTGCTTCGCTACGCTCGCAATGACGAGGGTTTGGTTTCAGGCTTAGGCGCGGACATTTCAGGTTCGCGGGGGCGGACAAGGGATAGGGCGCTCGCAGAGGCGGGGAGCGCTGAGGCAATCTTGCGCTTTTGGTGGGATAGCGCGGGGCGGCCGACGTGGTGGGTTGCGGTTGGAGCCGGCTGGGTTTTCGCTTGCGCGGCGTGACGAAATTGTGAGGCGGGAAGGGCCTCGTGGTGACGCCTATGGCTGGCGGGCCAGTTTGGCCGAATGGCCGCTGGCGGTCAGGGTCAGGGTGTCGCCGGACAGGTCCACCACGGGATTGGCGGACAGCAGGGCGCTGACGGCGGCTTCCTGTTCCATCCGGCCTTCGCAGAACTTGCGCGTTGAGATCAGGGGGCCGGCGGTGAGATGCCCTTCGTCCATGCTCCACGGCCCGCTCATGCCGTTGCATCCGACGTTGGCGTTGAGGCGTTCCCCGAACTGGAGGGACGTGGTGGGCGAGACCGGCGCCGCGCCGTCGATCGAGGTGAAGCGCCAGCTTGTGCCTTCGAGCGAGGGCACGTCAGTGGCGGGCGTCATACAGGCGGCGAGAGCGAGCGATAGGGCAACGGGCGCGGCAAGCTTCACGATCATGGCAACGAACCTTCCCGGTCACTGATTTCTGCAACGCTTCCATCGCGCCGGCGTTCCGTTCAGCGTTCGAGGTGCGCCAGCACTTCGTAAGCCAGCACGGCGGCGGCGACGGCGGCATTGAGGCTGTCCGCCCGACCGCGCATGGGCATCGTCACCCTCAGATCGCAGGCCGCTTCATAGGCTTCGGGCAGGCCTTGCGATTCGTTGCCGACCAGGATGAAGCATGGCGCGCGATAGGGCGCCTCGCGATAGCCGATCGCATCGCGCAGGCTGGCGGCGACGAGCTGGCCGGACTGGCCTTCCGGCCCCGCGCGCAGCCAGAGGAGAAATTCGTCCCACCGGGCCAGGGCCAGCTTCTGGGTGAAGATCGCCCCCATGCTGGCGCGAACGGCTTCCACCGAGAAGGGGTCGGCGCTGTCGTCGATCAGGATCAGCCCGCCCGCGCCCACGGCATCGCCGGTGCGCAGCATCGTGCCGAGGTTGCCCGGATCGCGCAGCGCCTGGGCCACCAGCCAGATCGGCGCGGCGTTCCGGTCGAGATCGGCGAGCGCGGTGTCGAATTCGGCGAAGACGCCCGCCACGGCCTGCGGATTGGCCTTGCCGGTGATCTTCGAGAGGATGTCCGCGCTGGTTTCCACGATCTCGCCGCCCGCGCGCTCCACCTCGGCTTCCAGCGCGGTGAGCAGCGGATGCGGTTCGCGCCCCGCGGCCATGACCAGCATTTCGGGCACGCGGCCGGTCTCTCGCGCATCGGTCAGCAGGCGCAGCCCTTCGGCGAGGAATTTGCGCTCACGCTTGCGGTGCTTCTTGTCCCTCAGCGAGCGGAGGTACTTGACGGTGGGATTGGAAAAGCCGGTGATCGTGCGGCGATGGGGCACTGGCTGCTTTCCTTCATTTCCATTCGCGGCGAATCAATCCTCGCCAAAGCCGCCTTCGACCATCTCCACCAGTTCCGCGAGCCGCGCTTCGGCGTCCTCGCCGGAAACGATCAGTTCCACGGTATCGCCGCGCGCGGCGCCCAGCATCATCAGGCCGAGTATCGAGCTGCCGGCCGCGCAATGGCCGTCCTTCTTCACGCTCACCTCGCAGCCGGTCATCGCCGCGACGGTGGTGACGAACTTGGCACTGGCGCGGGCATGGAGCCCGCGCTTGTTGACGATGGTGATTTCCCGGCGCGCCTCTCCCAAGCCGGCCCTCCCCTTTATTATGCCGTCCGTCAGGCTTCCTGCCCCAGGAATTCGGAGGCGATCGTGATGTAGTTGCGCCCCGCGTCACGCGCGGCGGCGGCGGCGGCGGCGATGTCCATATCCTTGCGCGCGCCGGCGAGGCGGATCAGCATCGGCAGGTTGATGCCGGCGATCACCTCTATCTTGCCCGGCTTGAGCAGCGAGATGGCCAGATTCGACGGCGTGCCCCCGAACAGATCGGTCAGGACGATGACCCCGCTGCCGGAATCGACCTGCTTGATTGCCTGGGCGATTTCCTTGCGGCGCGCCTCCATATCGTCATGCGGGCCGATGCAGACGGTCGCGATGTCACGCTGCTGCCCGACCACATGCTCCATGGCGTGGACGAACTCCTCGGCCAGATGGCCGTGAGTAACCAGGATCATGCCGATCATTCTGTGTCGGAACTCATCGCGGGCCGCATGGGGGAACGCATCGGGCGTCCGGTCGAATGGCGAGAAAGGTTCACGGCTGATGCGGCCCCTCGATCATTTCGGCAGCGCGTGACCCCAGGTTGCGGTGCAGCACAGTGGGCGAAAACCCCGCTTCACGCAAGGCCTGCGCGATCCGTTCGGCCACGAAGACCGAACGATGCCGCCCCCCGGTGCAGCCGAAGGCGATGTTCACATAAGTCTTCCCTTGCGCGGCGTAGTGGGGAAGCAGTTCTATCAGCAAAGCACGGATCTTGTCGAAGGCCGGGGCGAAGGCGGGATCGCGTTCGATATGCGCGCCCACGCCTTCGTCGCTGCCGGTCAGGGGGCGCAGCTTCGGGTCCCAATGCGGATTGTCGAGGAACCGCATGTCGAACACCAGATCCGCGACCGGCGGCATCCCGCGCGCGAAGCCGAAGCTGGTGACCGTGACGGTCATCTCGCTCGGAGCGTTGGGGGCGAAGTGTTCGCGGATGCGCTGCTGCAAGTCGTTGCCGCTGAAATGCGTGGTGTCGATCAGCACATCGGCCCAGCGGCGCAGCGGGCCGAGCAATTCGCGCTCCGCAGCGATGCCGTCGGCCACCGGCCGGTCCTGCGCCAGGAAATGGCGGCGCCGCGTTTCGTTGAAGCGGCGTTCCAGCTCGTGCCCGGCGCAATCGAGGAACAGGGTGTTGAGCACGATATCGTCGCGCGCGGCCAGCTTCCCGGCCCGCTCTATCACCTGGGCCGGAACGAACCCGCGCGTGCGGCAGTCGAAGCCGATCGCCAGCGCCTGGGCCTGCGGTTGCGTATCGTGGCCGATGAGCCGCTGAAGGAGGCGAATCGGGAAATTGTCGATCGCTTCCCAGCCGAGATCTTCCATCTCGCGCAGCGCGGTGGTCTTGCCGGCCCCGAGCATGCCCGTGACCAGCAGGATACGCTGTCGGTTATCGGGAGATTCGCTCGCCATGCCGCCGATGTGCCGCCGCTCACCGCAAAAGGGAAGAGGCCCGCTCAGCGCATCCCGTGAAGGGCCAATGCCCGTTCGGCCCGCAAGGCCAGCACGGGACTGTCGGGCCACAGGCGAATCAGCGGCAGGCGCACGCCGGCAAGGTCGATCGCCTCCGCCGTTTCGACGAAGCGCGGCGCTGCGCCATCCAGCCGGATCACCAGCGAAACCGGCGCCGCCTCCGTCGCCAGGGTGACGATGCCGACATTGCGGATTTCCAGCAGCCCGGCGATCGCCGGCGGCGGCAGCGCCCACAGGCGGCCGTCGCGCCGTTCCAGCATCACGCCGTCATCCCCCACCAGCGCCGCGCCGCGATCGATCAGCGCCAGGGCCAGGCTGGACTTGCCGCTGCCCGGCGGCCCTTCGATCAACAAGGCCGCTCCGCCCAGCGCGACGCCGGTTGCCCGGTAAGGCTGGGCGGTCATGCCGCCGGCAGTTCCAGCACCAGGCAGGCGCCCTGCCCCCCGTCCGCCCGCTCCGAGACCCACAGCGAGCCATCGTGAGCCTCTGCGATGGTGCGGGCGATGGCGAGGCCGAGGCCGCTGTGATTGCCGAACCCTTCCGCTTCCGGGCGGAGCGAATGGAAGCGCTTGAACACTTCCTCCCGCTCGCTTTCGGGAATGCCGGGGCCTTCGTCGCAGATCGCCGCCCGCACATGCGCGCCTTCATGCCGCACCGATGCGGTGACCGTGCCGCCGGGCGGGGAGAACGACACGGCGTTGTCCAGCAGGTTGTCGACGATCCGTTCGATGCGGATCGGCACGCCCCGCACCAGCGCGGGGCGGCCGCCATGCTCCACCACGACCTTGCGCCCGGCATTGAGCCCGCGATCTTCCCGCGCGCTGACGACATTCTCGATCAGCGCGGCCAGATCGACGGCCTCGAAGATCGCCCGGCTGAGTTCCGCGTCGATACGGCTGGCTTCGGCGATTTCGGTGACCAGCCGGTCGATCCGCCGGACGTCATGCGCGGCGACATCGGTAAGCTGCGCGCGCAGGAAGGGATCCTCCACCTTGGGCAGCGATTCCAGCGCGCTGCGCAAGCTGGCGAGCGGGTTCTTGATCTCGTGCGCGACATCGGCGGCGAAGGATTCGACCGCGTCGATCCGCTGGCGCAGCGCCGCCGTCATGTCGGACATGGCGCGTGCGAGCACACCGATCTCGTCACCGCGCTGCTGCATCCGGGGCACTTCCACCTCGCGCTCGCGCCCCAGCCGCACTCTCACGGCGGCGCGGCCCAGGCGGCGCAGCGGTTCGATGATCGTGCGCGCGAGATAACGCGAGAGGACGATGGAGACGAGCAGCGCCAAGGCGATGATCGTCAGCAGAGAGGTGCGGGCATCGCGCACCGCCTGGGTGATGTCGGCGGCGTTGCGCGTGGTCAGCAGGGTGACGCCCTTGAGGCCCACCGGCGCGGCGGCGGTGATGACGGGCGTGCGGTCCGGCGCGCGGCGCAGCTCGATCTGGGTGAGGCCCTGTTCGCGCGCGCGGACGAGTTCGGGCCAGGCGCTGGCATCCTCATCCAGCGGTTCGACGTAGTCCGGCGGCGCGCTGGCGCCGACGAGGAAATCGACCATGCGATCAAGCTCGCGCGCGAAATCCTGCGGGAACGGCGCCGCTTCGGGATCGCCGAGCTGGAACGAGGGCTTGTCCAGCTTGAAGCTGTCCGCCTGGAGCCTGCCCTGGCCATCGTAGAGGCGCAGGCGCATGTGCTGTTCCTTGCCGATCTGGATCAGCAGCGCTTCCTGCCTTTCGCGCGAGGCGCCGGCCAGGGCCTCGGCCGTGATCTGCGCTTCGATGCGCGCCAGGTTGTAGCGTTCCGACAGCAGCTGCCGGCGGTAGGAATCGAGAAAGAACAGGCTGCCGGCGAGCAGCATCAGCGGGATCAGGTTGACCGCCAGGATGCGCGCCGTGAGCGAAGTGTCGGACGGGAATCGGAACCGCCAGCGGCGGCGGCCGTGATCGTCGGCGGGGGCCGTGCTCATGCCCTAGCCATCGGAGAAGCTGTAGCCCGCCCCATAGAGCGTGGCGATCGCATCGAAATCCGGATCGGCGGCGCGGAACTTGCGGCGCAGGCGCTTGATGTGGCTATCGACCGTTCGGTCATCGACGAAGATATCGTCGGGATAGGCTGCGTCCATCAGCTGGTTGCGGCTCTTGATCACGCCCGGACGCTGCGCCAGCGCCTCGAGGATGAGGAACTCCGTCACCGTCAGCGACACCGGCCGGCCGGACCAGGTCACCTGGTGACGCGCCGGGTCCATCGTCAGCCGGCCGCGCTCCAGCACCGGGCCTTCGCCGGGGGCCTGCACGCCCGGATCGCTTTCCGCGTCTCTCGGCGCAGCGCGGCGGAGGATGGCGCGGATGCGGGCCAGCAGCAGCTGCTGGCTGAACGGCTTGGAGATGTAATCGTCAGCCCCCATGGCAAGGCCGGCGGCTTCGTCCTGCTCCTCGTCCTTGCTGGTCAGGAAGATGACGGGCAGATTCGAGCGTTCGCGCAAGCGGCGGAGGAGTTCCATCCCGTCCATGCGCGGCATCTTGATGTCGAACACGGCAAGGTCCGGCGGATTATCGACCAGCGCTTTCAGCGCCCGCTCCCCGTCCGAATAGACGCGGGTGGCATAGCCTTCCGCCTGCAGGGCGATCGACAGGGTGGTGAGGATGTTCCGATCGTCATCCACCAGCGCGATGCTGCGCTGGGGTTCGCCGCCGGTGGGCGGCGCGGCTTCCGTTTCCGCCATCAGTTCACCCGATCGAGGCACACGCTCATGAGCGCGAGCCGTAACGCGTTCCCTCGCATGAGACAATCGGAGCCGGTGCGAGCGGCGCGCAAACGCGCGAAACACGGCACTTTCCCGCCGCGTCATGTGTTTGACGGCGGTACACCCGGCGATTATTCGCTAGACTAACGTCGCGGTGCAGCCATGCTGGCCGCCACGCCTCCACCCCCGTTCGAGGGAGACCTTGCAAAGTGACCGTTCCGCTTTCCGTTCCGCTTTCCGGCCAGGGCATTGAAACCGGCGCCACCATCCAGGCCAACCTGGGCACCGCAGCGCTGGTGGAAGAAGCGGTGCGCCGGGGCGAAGGCCTCCTCGCCGCGCACGGCCCGCTGGTGGTGGAAACCGGCAAGCACACCGGCCGCAGCGCGAAGGACAAGTTCATCGTCCGCGATGCGGAGACCGAAAGCACCGTGTGGTGGGGCAAGGTCAACGTGCCGATGACGCCCGAGCACTTCGCCAACCTCAAGGCGGATTTCCTGACCGCGCTGGCGGGGAAGGACACGCTCTACGTGGCGGACCTGTTCGGCGGTTCCCAGCCGGAGCACCGCGTGAACGTGCGAGTGATCAACGAGCTGGCGTGGCACAACCTGTTCATCCGCACCCTGCTGGTGCGGCCGACCGAACAGGAGCTGGCCGGTTTCACGCCCGAATACACCATCATCGACCTGCCGAGCTTCACCGCCGATCCCGAACGCCACGGTTCGCGCAGCGAGACGGTGATCGCGGTCAACTTCTCCGAGAAGCTGATCCTCATCGGCGGCACCCGCTATGCCGGCGAGATGAAGAAGAGCGTGTTCGGCATCCTGAACTATCTGCTGCCCGCCCGGGGCGTGATGCCGATGCACTGTTCGGCCAATATCGGCCCCGACGGCAAGACAGCGGTGTTCTTCGGCCTTTCCGGCACCGGCAAGACGACGCTTTCGGCCGACGCCAGCCGCACGCTGATCGGCGATGACGAGCATGGCTGGTCGGACACGGCGGTCTTCAACTTCGAAGGCGGCTGCTACGCCAAGATGATCCGCCTTTCCGCCGAGGCGGAGCCCGAGATCTACGCCACCACGAAGATGTTCGGCACCGTGCTGGAAAACGTGGTGATCGATCCCGACACGCGGGAACTGGACCTCGACGACAACTCGCTGGCCGAGAACAGCCGCGGCGCCTACCCGATCGAGTTCATCCCGAACGCTTCGGAAGAGAACCTCGGCCCGGTGCCGGCCAACGTGGTCATGCTCACCGCCGATGCCTTCGGCGTGCTGCCCCCGATCGCGCGGCTGACGCCCGATCAAGCGATGTATCACTTCCTCTCAGGCTACACCGCCAAGGTCGCCGGCACCGAGATCGGCGTGACCGAGCCGGAAGCCACGTTCAGCACCTGCTTCGGCGCCCCGTTCATGCCGCGCCATCCCAGCGTTTACGGAAACCTGCTCAAGGAACGGATCGCCAAGGGCGGCGTGCAGTGCTGGCTGCTCAATACCGGGTGGACCGGCGGCAAGTACGGCGTGGGCAAGCGTATGCCGATCAAGGCCACCCGCGCCCTGCTCAACGCCGCGCTGGACGGCAGCCTGAACAACGCCGAATTCCGCAAGGACCCGAACTTCGGCTTCGACGTGCCGGTGGCCGTGGAAGGCGTGGACAGCACGATCCTCGACCCGCGCGCCACCTGGGCCGACAAGGACGCCTACGACGCGACCGCGCAGAAGCTGGTCCAGCTGTTCGTCGACAACTTCGCCGAATTCGAGGCGCATGTGGACGAAAGCGTGAGAAAGGCGGCCCCGCAAGCGGCGTGACCGACTTGCCCCTCCCCGAGCGGCTTAAAGGGGCGCTTCTATCTCACTGGCAGCCTTATCGGGCGATAGTGCGGAGAATATCCTGCATTTCGACAATGCACTTGCGCCCCTTGGAGGCTTCTCCCGTATTGTCCTGCGGGTCGGCTTCGAAATGTGCACGCATTTGAGCCGAGAGTGCTGCAAGCTTCCTGTATTTTTCAGGCCCTATTTGGAATTCAAGTGCCTTTAGACCTTCGTTTAAAGCGAAGAATTCAGTGGAAATATTTCTATCCGGGAAGTAGCCGGTCTCATCACTAAAGTGGGCGCACTCAACATCATGCTTCCCAGAAAATCCTGTATCTCGCTAATATTTCTCGGGATATAGGGGTCCGGATTTCTGTAGCTCATCCTCATGGCCTTCCAAATCCTACAAACCAATAAGAAAAGTCTGCCCTCAATCCGGGCGGTTGAGGAACATGCACGCGGCTGCCAGCAGGCTCACCGGCACGGCGATCGGTAGCCACCACTTCAGGAACTGGAGATAGAGCTTCAGCGTGGGCAGGCCGCTGGCCGGATCGACGTAGATGGCGAGCGGATTGCGCTGGGCGAGGTCGGCGGCGCTCCACAGGGCGGGGAGAATCGAGGCGATCATCGCGACGAGCCAGCCGCCGACGATCCAGCCGCGCTTCATCCCACGGGCCTGCGGGCCCGCAGCGCCTGGGCCAGGGTGCCTTCGTCGAGATAATCCAGCTCTCCGCCCACGGGCAGGCCGTGGGCAAGCTGGGTGATGCGGACGGGATAGCTCTCCAGCCGCTCCGCGATGTAGTGGGCGGTGGTCTGGCCCTCGAGCGTGGCGTTCATCGCCAGCACCACCTCGTCGATCCCCCCGGCGGCGACGCGTTCGATCAGCTGGCCGATCGAAAGATCTTCCGGCCGCACGCCGTCGAGCGCGGAGAGGCGGCCGCCGAGCACGTGATAGCGGCCGGTGAACAGATGCGCCCGGTCAAGCGCCCAGAGATCGGCGACATCCTCCACCACGCAAAGCTGGCGCGCATCGCGACGCGGATCGGCGCAGATGCCGCAGGGATCGCGCGTATCCACGTTGCCGCACAGGCGGCATTCCACCAGCGTCTCGCGCACGGCGGAAAGCGCTTCCAGCAATTGCACCAGCGCGGTCTCGCGCCGCTTCACCAGCCACAGCACCGCACGGCGCGCCGAACGCGGGCCGAGCCCGGGAAGCCGGGCCAGCGCGCCTGCCAGCGCCTCGATCTCTTGCGATGCCATGGGCCGGGAGATAGGGCCAAGCCGGGCGAAGAGGAAGGGAGCCCATGCGCATCGTCTTCATGGGCACGCCCGATTTCGCCGTCCCGACCCTCGCCGCGCTGAGCGAGGCGGGCCATGCCGTGGCCGCGGTCTATACCCAGCCGCCCCGCCCCGCCGGGCGCGGCAAGCAGCCGCAGCGCTCGCCCGTGCAGCGCTGGGCCGAGAGCCACGGAATCGCGGTGCGCCACCCCGAGAGCTTGCGCGACGTGGAAGCACAGGCGGATTTCCTGGCGCTGGAGGCCGATGTCGCGGTGGTGGTGGCCTATGGCCTGTTGCTGCCCACGCCGATCCTCGATGCGCCGCGCCACGGCTGCCTGAACGTGCACGCCAGCCTCTTGCCCCGCTGGCGCGGCGCGGCGCCGATCCAGCGGGCGATCCTGGCGGGCGATTCCATCACCGGCGTGACGATCATGCGGATGGAGCGCGGGCTCGATACCGGGCCGATGCTGGCCAGCGCGCGCGTTCCGATAGAGGACAAGACCAGCGGCGAGCTGCACGCGGAACTGGCCGAAATCGGCGCGCGGCTGCTGGTCGATACGCTGGCCCAGCTCGACCGGCTGAAGCCGGAGGCTCAGCCGGAACTGGGCGCCACTTACGCAGCCAAGATCGCCAAGGCCGAAACGCGGATCGACTGGGCCAAGCCCGCCGAACGGATCGAGCGCGAGGTGCGCGCTTTCGCGCCCTTCCCCGGATCGTGGTTCGAGCTGGACGGCGAACGGATCAAGTTGCTGCGCGCGCATGTGATCGGGGTCAACGGCGCGCCGGGCACGGTGCTGGACGATCGCTTCACCGTGGCTTGCGGCGAAGCGGCGCTGCGCCCGGCCACGCTCCAGCGCGCGGGCAAACCGGCGATGAGCGCGGAGGATTTCCTGCGTGGGAAACGGGTGCCGGTGGCAACGGTGCTGGCGTGAGCGGATCGCACCCCTTTCGTCATCCCCGCGAAAGCGGGGACCCAGTCGCGTCTGTTGCGCGGGGAAGAGCCGACTGGGTTCCCGCTTTCGCGGGAATGACGAGGGTAGGTAAATGCTCAGTGGCGGGCGCAGAATGACCCGCTTTGCCCTCACTCTCGAATTCGACGGGGGCCCGTTCATGGGCCTGCAACGGCAGGACCATGGCCCTTCGGTGCAGGAGGCGGTGGAGCGGGCCGTGTTCGACGTCACCGGCGAAACGGTGACGATGCACAGCGCCGGGCGCACCGACAGCGGCGTGCATGCGCTGGCAATGGTCAGCCACGTGGATGTGGCCAAGGCGCTGACGCCGTTCCGGCTGATGGAAGCGCTCAACGCCCGCCTGCGCCCGGCGCCGATCGCGGTGCTGGCCTGCGAGGCGAAGGCGGAGGACTGGCACGCGCGGTTTTCCTGCGTGGGGCGCCGCTATCTCTATCGCATCCGCAATCGCCGCGCGCCGCTGACGCTGGAACGCGGGCGCGCCTGGCATGTCGCGCGGCCCCTCGACGCGGAGGCGATGCAGCGGGCGGCCCAGGCGCTGGTCGGGCGGCATGATTTCACCACGTTCCGTTCGGCCCATTGCCAGGCGAAAGAGCCGGTGAAGACGCTCGACCGGCTGGATGTGCGGAGCGAAGGCGACCTGGTGCTGATCGAGGCGGAAGCGAGGAGCTTCCTGCATCACCAGGTGCGCTCGATGGTCGGCACGCTGGCGCTGGTCGGCCTGCGGCAATGGCGCGAAGAGCAAGTGGCCGAGGCGCTGGCCGCGAAAAATCGCGCGGCGCTGGGGCTGAACGCGCCGGCGGAAGGGCTCTACTTCGTCGAAGCGCGCTATCCCGAATAGCTTGCGTCGCTTACTCAAATCCGCTCGTGCTGAGCTTGTCGAAGCACCGCTTTTCCCGTCACGCCGCGCTCAAGGAAAAGGACGGCCCTTCGACAAGCTCAGGGCGGGCGATGTTGGATCGGATCAGGGAGTCGGCTGAGGTTGCGGCGCCGCCTCCACCCGCTCCCGATTGCGGGGCTGGGTTTCGATCCGCAGCCCGTCGCGATCCAGCCGCACGCCGATGGGCACGCCCTCGATCTCGCCGGAAATGACCGCGCCGCCATTCCCGACATTCAGCGTGGCGCCGCTGTCGCCCAGCGGAATGGCTTGCAGGTCCGGCACGTCCTGCGGCTGGACCGGCCCGCTCGGGTCCGGGCTGGGCGTGGGGCTGACCGGGCTGACGGGCGCGCGCTCACCAAGGGCCTGGCTCATGAAATCCTTCCAGATGCGCGCCGGCACGCCCCCGCCATGGACGCCGGCGAGCGGCGAATTGTCGTCATTGCCGACCCACACGCCGACGACCAGCCCGCCGGCATAGCCGACGAACAGGGCATCGCGGTTGTTCTGGGTGGTGCCGGTCTTGCCGAAGTTGGCCGCCTGCAGCATCGCCGCGCGGCCGGTGCCGTTGTTGATCGCCTGGCGCAGCATCTGCTCGATTGCGGCATGTTCGCGCCGGGACAGGCTGGACTTGCCGTCGAACAGGCGGCCGAACCAGCCGGGCTCCGCCGCCTTGAATGCCGTCGGTTCCACCGGGAAGCTGTTGCCGGCCACGCCGGCATAAGCCGCCGTCAGCTCTATCAGCGTCATCGTGGAAGTGCCCAGCGCCAGGCTCGGATCGCCGGCCGCCAGTGGGGAGCGCACGCCGAGATCGCGCGCCATGTCGATCACCGCCTTGTCGCCCACCTTGGCCCACAGGCGCACGGCGGCGACATTGCTGGAACGGGCGAAGGCATCGGCCAGCGTGATGGTGTCCGAATAGGCGCCGCCGGCGTTCTTCGGACGATAGGAGCCTTGCTCTATCGGCCGATTGTCGATCGCCTCATCCGGGGTCATGCCGCTGCGCAAGGCGGCGAGATAGACGAACAGCTTGAAGGTGGAGCCCGGCTGGCGGCGCGCCTGGGTGGCGCGGTTGAAGGGCGAGGCGGCATAATCCCGCCCGCCGATCATCGCCACGACTTCGCCGTTCGGCCGCATGGCCACGAGTGCCACTTGCGCCGCGCGCCGGGCGATCGCGCGCGCGATCGCCCGGCGCGCGGCGGACTGGAGGCGGGAATCCAGCGTGGTGCGAATCGTCTGCCGGGCATAGCTCGCCTCGGTCAGCTCGCGCGCCTGCGGCAGCGCCCAATCGGCGAAATAGGTGCCGGTGGGCAGATCGTTCTTGATCCGCACGTCCACCTGCGGGGTCCGCACGGCGCGGGCCTGCGCCGGCGTGAGATAGCCCGCCTCCACCATGGCGTTGAGCACCATGCGCATGCGCTTCTCGGCCCGCTCGGGATTGTCGGTCGGCGCGAAGCGCGACGGGGCCTGGAGCATCCCCATCAGCATCGCCGCCTGCGGCAAGGTGAGGTTTTCAGGCTTGCGGTAGAAGTAATGCAGCGAGGCCGCGCGCAGGCCATAGACGTTGTCGCCGAAATAGGCGTTGGACAGATAGCGTTCGAGGATCTCGTCCTTGGTCAGCCAGGCTTCCAGCCAGAAGGCGATCAACGCCTCGCGCGCCTTGCGGGTCAGGTTCTGTTCGGCGCTGAGGAACGTGAACTTGGCGAGTTGCTGGGTGATCGTGCTGCCGCCCTGGGTGCGCCCCGTGGTGAGATTGGTCCAGGCGGCGCGGGCGATGCCGCGCGGGTCCACGCCCCAATGGCTGTAGAAGCGCCGGTCCTCGATCGCCAGCAATGCTTCGACCACGTGCGGCGGCAAATCGGAGACTTTCACGGGCTGGTCGATCTCCGCCCCGTTGCGGGCGATCGGCGTGCCGTCCGCGGCGAGCAGGGTGAGCTGGGGGGGCGCGATCGGCCGGAGCGACTTGGAAAGCGGAGCGGTGATCGCCAGCCACAGCACCAGCAGCACGAGCACGGCGGCGAACCCCGCCAGCCCGCGCTTGATCCACCACCAGCGCGTGCGCCGGCCCGGCGCGCCGGGCGGCGGTGCCTCTGATCCCTCGCCCCCATGCCAATAGCCGACATCGAGATCCTCCGCCGGGGGATCGTAGAGCGGCCCGTGCGAGATCCATTCCGTGGGCCCTGCCGGCTCGGAAACGCGCGCACCGCCCCAGGGCAGGCGCGGCCAGCGCGCGGGCCTTTGCTTTTCTTCCACCCCTTCGAACGGCCCATGCATGACTTTGTGTATTAACCTAACAACACAGCAATGGCGAGCCTCTTTGCACGGCGCGCCTTAACGTCAGCCGCATTATGTTGACTCTCGTTCGGCCGGCTACCACATTCCGACCATGACCATGCTTCCGGCCAAATCCTTCGGGCACCGCGGCGGCCAACTGCTCGCAGGCCATTAGCCCCGAGCTCGCATCCTTTTTTCAGGCTGGGCTCGGGGGCACCCGGAAGAGGCAATGGGACAGTCCGCGCCTGTGCGGACCCCGTTTTTCAGGATTTCGAGCCATGCAAGCTGAACCGGCGGACCAGGTCCGCCCACCTATCGTTCTTACCGACGCCGAAGCGGAGGCGCTGACCGCACTCGCCCTCGCCGCCGAGCGCCGATCCCCCGCCGTGAGCGAAATGCTGCTGGAAGAGCTCGAGCGCGCGCAGAGCTGCAGCGCGGAAGACCTGCCCGAAGATGCGGTGACCATGGATTCCCAGGTCACCTTCGTGGACGAGGCAAGCGGGGCGACTCACGTCGTCCGGCTGGTCTATCCGGGCGACGCGGATTCGGAGAGCGGCAAGATATCGATCCTGACCCCGCTGGGCGCGGGCCTGATCGGCCTGCGCGTGGGCCAGTCGATAAGCTGGCCCAACCGGGCGGGCCAGCACCGCGACCTGCGGATCGTCACCGTGGAACAACCCGGCAAGCCGGCGCCCTGAGCCATGGAGCATGCTGAATGGAGAGCCTATCACGGGCACTTCATCGTGGCGCGCAAAGCCGGCCTGTTCGGACGCCGACGCTATGAAGTGTGGCGCGCCGGCGAGGCCGTGGCCAGCTTTCGCGATTCGATCAAAGCCGAACTCTACATCGACGCACTGACGGGGCGGTGAGCGCCAGAGGGCAGCGCTGCCCCGTCATCCCGTGAAAGTGGGGCAATCGGCGATAGAGCGCCGCCGGGGGTAGAAACATCGGCGGCCACAAAACCTCGTCATTGCGAGCGTAGCGAAGCGATCCAGGGCGGCAGTGCAATGCGCTCTGGATTGCTTCGCTGCGCTCGCAATGACGATTCAAGGGTTGGCTGGAGTCCGATCGGGTCTCTGTTTCCGCCGGGTTGGCGAAGGGGGAACCTACTCCGGTGCCTGGCTCAGGCTTTGCCTACCACGCTTTCCGGCAGGTCCACCCCGAACACGCGCTGATAGTATTCGGCCACCAGCATGCGTTCCGCCTCGTCGCACTTGTTGAGGAAGGTAAGGCGGAAGGCGAAGCCGGTGTCGCCGAAGATCTCTGTGTTCTGCGCCCAGGTGATCACCGTGCGGGGGCTCATCACCGTGGAGATATCCCCCCGGATGAAGCCCTGGCGGGTGAGATCGGCGACGCGGATCATGTCGGCGGTGAGCTTCGGATCGAGCCCGGTCTTCGACTGGACGATCTGCTGTTCGGCCTCTGCCGGGAGATAGTTCAGCGCGACGACGATGTTCCAGCGGTCCATCTGGCCCTGGTTGATCGTCTGCGTGCCCTGATAGAGCCCGCTGGTATCGCCCAGGCCCACGGTGTTGGCGGTGGCGAAGAGGCGGAAATACGGATTGGGCCGGATCACGCGGTTCTGGTCGAGCAGGGTGAGCTTGCCTTCGGTTTCCAGCACGCGCTGGATCACGAACATCACGTCCGGCCGGCCCGCGTCGTATTCGTCGAACACCAGCGCCACCGGGTGCTGGAGCGCCCAGGGGAGCAGGCCTTCGCGGAACTCCGTGACCTGGAGCCCGTCACGCAGCACGATGGCGTCACGGCCGATCAGATCGATACGGCTGATGTGGGCATCGAGATTGATGCGGATGCACGGCCAGTTGAGGCGCGCCGCCACCTGTTCGATGTGAGTCGATTTGCCGGTGCCGTGATAGCCCTGCACCATGACCCGCCGGTTGAAGGCGAAGCCCGCCAGGATCGCCAGCGTGGTTTCGGGATCGAAGACATAGGATTCGTCGATATCCGGCACGCGTTCGTCAGCCTTGGAAAAGGCCGGGATCTTCATGTCGATATCGATGCCGAAGGTCTCGCGCGCATCCACTTCGCGGTCGGGCGTGGCCAGGATGGTTCCGTGGCTGGCGGGGGGGCTGCTCATCTCGTTCATCGCGTGCCGCTGCCTAGACGCGCCGCCCGGCCGCTGCAACAAGCAAAGCCCGCAAGTGTGACAGGTGTGACACGGAGAGGACGACGCATGAAGATCTACGGGTTCCCCTTATCGCCGTTCGTGCGCAAGGTGGTGGTGGCGGTGAAGGAAAAACGGCTCGACGCCGAAGTGGTGCCGAGCAATCCGAGCGATCCGGACGCGGAGTTCCTGGCTGCCAGCCCCTTCGGCAAGATCCCCGCGTTCCGCGACGGCGATTTCGCGCTGGCGGATTCCACCGCGATCATCACCTATCTCGACGCCAAGTATCCGGAACCGGCGCTGCTGCCGGCGGCGCCCGAGGCGCGCGCGAGGGCCGTGTGGTTCGAGGAAGTGGCCGATACGGTGCTGACGCCCACCGGCGCGCCGATCGTGCTGAACCGCTTCCTGCGCCCGCGCCTGTTCGGCACCGAGGGCGACGAAGCTGCGGCGCAAGCGGCCGAGGAAGCGCTGGCCAAGCCGCTGGCCTATCTCGAAAGCGTGGCGACCGGCGAATGGCTGGTCGGAGCGGAGTTCACCGTGGGTGACATCGCGGTCGCCTCCACCGTGCGCACGCTCAGCTATACCGGGTGGCGGCTGGACGATGCGGCCTATCCCCGCGTGGCCGCCTGGTTCGACCGCGTCCAGCAGCGGGAGGGCTGGAAGGCGGCGGTCGCGGCGGAAGACCGGATCATCAGCGCGGCGGGGCTTTAGGCGATCTTCGGCGGCAAGGCGAACAGGGCCACGAAGCGTTCGGCCAGCGCCCTGTCGCCGGTCAGCGTCACGCCGGCCCGCTCCGCCTCGGGAATCGGCTGCTTGCCGTAGAACACCCGCAAGAGGGGCAGCGGCGCAGCGGCTTCGAACCACAGGTCCGCCCCGCCCGCTTCCTCCACCCGCCGCACCGGCATCTGGCCGCCGCGCAGTTCGGCAACGAAGCTTTCGCCCCCCACGGTGAAGCCGACCGTGGCATCGAAGGCGTGCGCCGCGGCGTGATCGATCATCGTGCGCAGGCTGAGCATGAAGCTCACCGGCGAAAGCGGAAGCTGGGGGTTATGCTCGGGCGAGCGCGCGGCCCAGCGGCCCAGTTCCTGGATCGCCGGTTCGGCGAGATAGCCCCAGGCCGTCAGTTCATAGACCTGCGTCGCGGCGGGTGGCGGCAGCTTGCGCCGGACCAGCACCCCCGCCTGTTCGAGGCTGGCGAGCCGTTCCGTCAGCACCTTGGCCGAGATTCCGGGCAGGCTGGCGCGCAAGTCCGAAAAGCGCCTTCCGCCGAGCATAAGTTCACGCACGATCAGCAGGGACCAGCGTTCCCCGATCAGTTCCATGGCGAAGGCCGTGCCGCAGGCATCCTGATACCACTTGCCGTGTTTTTCCTGCGACTCGGTTTCTTTTTGTAACTTCATAGTTGCTTTTAGTAACTCCATAGGGCAGCAAACTCAAGCGCCGATTCGCGGCACCCAGCACCAGGGAAGAGGAATGCTGAAATGAGCGACAAGATGATCTTCGTGAACTTGCCCGTGACCGATCTGGCGCGGTCGATGAAGTTCTATGAAGCGGTGGGTTTCACAAACAACCCGATGTTCACCAACGAGCAGGCGGCGGCGATGATGTGGTCGGACCAGATCGTGGTCATGCTGCTGAGGCACGATTTCTGGAAGACCTTCACCAGCAAGACGATCCCCGACGCGCATGACAGCGCGCAAGTGCTGCTGTGCCTGAGCCAGGGCAGCAGCGACGACGTGGAAGCGATCGTGAGCAAGGCCGTGGCGGCCGGCGGCAAGGCCGATCCGACGCCGAAGCAGGATCTGGGCTTCATGTACGGCCGCAGCTTCGAGGACCCCGATGGCCATATCTGGGAAAACGCGTGGATGAACATGGACGCCGTTGCCGAAGGCGAAACCGTGGCCGAGCAACCGGTGGGCTGATCGCCCCGGCGGGAAGAGGAGACGCGCGATGGCATCGTTTGCCCCAACCTCCACCCCCGGTCCGGCATCGGCCTCTCTATGGACGGGCCGGGTGCTCAGCGGGCTTGCCGCCGTATTCCTGCTGGTGGACGCCGGCACCAAGCTGGCCCTGCCCGGCCTCGTCGCGGCCCAGAGCCCGGAGATCGGCTGGTCGCTGGACCCGGGGACGATGCGCATGCTCGGCACCCTGCTGCTGGTGCCGACGCTGCTCTATATCTGGCCCCGCACCAGCGTGCTCGGCGCGGTGCTGATCACCGGCTATCTCGGCGGCGCGATCGCCAGCCACCTGCGGATCGACAGTGCGCTGCTCACCCACACGTTATTCGGCGTCTACCTGGGCCTGATGGTCTGGGGCGGCCTGTGGCTGAGGCATCCGGCGCTTCGCTCCGTCTTTCCCTTCGACACGCGAAAGGATTGAACGATGCCCGAGGCAATGCCCCGCCCCGTTCTGACTGCCTTCGACTGGGTGCCCGATTTCGCCCGCGGCGTGGTGCGCGACTTGCGCGTGCGCTGGGCGCTGGAGGAAATCGGCCGGCCTTACGCGACCGAGCTGCTCAGCGCGCGTGAACCGCGCCCCGAAAGCTATCTGGCGTGGCAGCCGTTCGACCAGGTTCCCGCTTTCGCCGAGGGCGACCTCAAGCTGTTCGAGACCGGGGCGATCCTGCTCTATCTCGGCGAACAGGACGAGCGCCTGCTGCCGGCCGATGCGCAGGCCCGCTGGAGCGCGATCGCCTGGCTGTTTTCCGCGCTGAACAGCGTGGAGCCCTTTGCCACGCGGATCGTCGTCTATGACTTGTTCCACAAGGACGAGGACTGGATGCCGCCGGCGCGCGAGGCCGCGCTGGGCCTGTGCCGGCAGAAGCTGAAGCGCGTGAGCGACGCCTTGGGCGAGCGGGACTGGCTGGCCGGGCCGTTCTCGATCGCGGATATCGCCATGGTCACGGTGCTCAACACCCTGCGCCACACCGGTATCGTCGCCGAATATCCCAAGCTCACCGCCTACAAGGCGCGGGGAGAGGAACGGCCGGCGTACCAGCGCGCCCTGGCGGCGCAGCTCGCCGATTTCGAAAACGAGCCCTCGCGGGCAGCCTGAGGAGAAATGCCATGTACGTGAATGGATACGTCCTGCCCGTGTCGGAAGGCAGCAAGGACACTTATCGGGCCATGTCCGAGATCTACTGGGACCATGCCCATAAGCACGGCGCGCTGGAGCACGTGGAAGCCTGGGAAGCCGACGTTCCCGACGGCAAGGTCACCGACTTCCGCAAGGCCGTGGACCTGGGTGAAGGCGAGAAGGTCGTCTTCTCGTGGGTGATCTGGCCCGACAAGGCCACCGCCAAGGCTTTCGAGGCGCAGGACATGGATGCGATGATGGCCGATCCACGCATGAAGGAACTGGGCAGCGACATGCCGTTCGACGGCAAGCGGATGATCATCGGCGGGTTCGAGCCCATCGTGGACGAGGGGCGCTTCGGCGGCGGTAGATATGTCGACGGCTTCGTGGCGCCCGTGCCGAACGGCAACCGCGAGGCTTACCGCGAGATGGCGGCCAAGGCGGCCCAGGTGTTCCTGGATCACGGCGCGACGCGCGATCTGGAAGCGTGGGGCGTGGACGTGCCCAGAGGTAAGCGGACCGACTTCTACCGTTCGGTCGATGCCCAGGACGATGAAAACGTGGTCTTCTCTTTCGTCGAGTGGCCGGACGAAGCCACGCGCAACGAAGGGTGGAAGAAGGTCATGGAAGACGAGCGGATGGCTCCGGACAAGGACAATATGCCGTTCGACGGGCAGCGGATGTATTGGGGCGGGTTCGCCCCGATCCTTTCGAAAGGCGCCTGAGCGATGGCCGGAATACCGATCTGGTATGAGCTGATGGCCCCCGATCCCGACGCAGTGCGCGATTTCTATCGCGCGGTGCTGGGCTGGGAGATCGCTTCCACCGGCGCGCCGGCGGGCGGCGACAACGATTATCGCGCGATCCAGCGCGGTGACGGCGGCATGGCCGGCGGCGTGCTGAAGCTGAGCCAGGACATGATCGCCCATGGCGCAAAGCCCGGCTGGGTGCCTTACTTCCATGTGGAGGACGTGGGCACCGCCATCGACAAGGCCAGGGACCTGGGCGGACAGCTGTGGATGGGACCGCGCACGATCGAGGTCGGCACCATGGCCATGCTCGGCGATCCGCAGGGCGCCGCCTTCTATGTGATGGACCCGGTGCCGCCGCCCGGCCAGCCCGATGCCAAGAGCGACGCATTCCAGCCGGATACGCCCGGCCATTGCGCCTGGAACGAGCTGGAGACCACCGACGAGCCCGCCGCCACCGCGTTCTATACCGCGCTGTTCGGCTGGGGGGCGGAGCAGGCCATGCCGATGGGCGAAAAAGGCCATTACCGCTTCATCACAGCGGGCGAAGAGCGGCTGGGCGCGATCAACCCATGGATGGCCGATTACATGACGGTCGGCTGGCTGCCCTATTTCGCCGTGGCCGACATCGATGCCGCCCGCGCCGCCGCGGAAGCGAGCGGCGGCAAAGTGACCAACGATATCCACGAAGTCCCCGGTGGGGGCTTCATCTTCAACACGATCGACCCCGCCGGTGCGCCGGTCGCCTTCGTGGGCCCGAGAGGAACATAGCCATGGCCATTAACAAGACACTCGTCTGCCTGTGGTACGAATGCGATGCGGAAAGCGCCGCACGCTTCTATGCCGAGACTTTCCCCGGCAGCTCCATCGGCAAGGTCCACCGATCGCCGGCCGACAACCCTTCCGCGAAGGAAGGGGAGCCGCTCACCGTCGAGTTCACGGTGCTGGGCATCCCTTGCCTGGGCCTCAACGGCGGGCCCCATTTCAAGCAAAGCGAGGCGTTCTCGTTCCAGGTCATCACGGAGGACCAGGAAGAGACCGATCGTTACTGGAACGCCATCGTCGGCAATGGCGGGCAGGAAAGCATGTGCGGCTGGTGCAAGGACAAGTGGGGCGTTTCCTGGCAGATCACCCCGCGCCTCCTGGCCGAGAACATGGACCAGCCGGACAAGGCCCGTGCGAAGCGCGTGTTCGAGGCGATGATGACGATGAAGAAGATCGACATCGCCGCGCTGGAGGCCGCCGCCGAGGGAACGCAGGCCAAGGTTTGAATCCCATGCTCGTCATTCCCGCGAAAGCGGGAACCCAGCGAACGAAAAATGCGCGTGAAGCGCTCAACGGCCCTGGATCCCCGCTTTCGCGGGGATGACGAAAAAGAGTGGAGAGATAGTGGATGCCACGCAAGCTTACCGCGGCGGTGTTCGTCTCGCTGGACGGGGTCATGCAGGCCCCCGGCGGGCCGACGGAGGACCCCACCGGCGGCTTCCGCTTCGGCGGGTGGACAGCGCCTTTCGATGACGAGAGCGGGCAGCGCTTCATGGCCCCGCTGTTCGAAGGCGAACACGACCTGCTGCTGGGCCGGCGGACTTACGACATCTTCGCGGGTTACTGGCCCTATCACCAGGACGTGCCGGTCGGCGCGGCATTCCAGCGGGTGAACAAGTTCGTCGCCACCCATGCCGACAGGCCGCTCGAATGGGAGAATAGCCACCGCCTGAAAGGCGAGCTGCCGGAAGCCGTGGCCCGGCTCAAGGCGAGCGAGGGGCGCGATGTGCAGATCTGGGGCAGCAGCACGCTCTATCCGCCGTTGCTCGCCGCGGGGCTGATCGACCAGATGACGCTGATCATCCACCCGGTCCTGCTCGGCAACGGCAAGCGGGTGTTCGGCGGCGGCGAAGAGGGGCGCGCTGCGCCGCCGGGCAGCTATCGCCTGACCCGCCATGCCGTGTCGGACACCGGCGTAATCGGCGCGAGTTATGAACCGGCAGGCGAAGTGCGCACCGGAAGCGTGGGGCCGGAGGGCGAGCCGAGCAAAGCCGAACTGCGCCGCCGCGAAGCTATCAAGGAGGGAAGCTGGTGACACTCGCACTCTATGGCCATCCGTTCTCGTCCTACACCTGGAAGGCGCAGATCGCGCTTTATGCCAATGAAACGGCATTCGAGTTCCGCCCGGTCGCCCCCGATCACCCGGACAACGCGGCCTTCGTCGGCGACGCGCATCCAGCGGGCAAGTTTCCGGTTCTGACCGACGGCGGGATCACGGTGATCGAGGCGACGGCGATCATCGAATATCTCGCCGTGCATCACCCCGGCGCCGCGCCGCTGATCCCGAGGGACGAAGGCATGGCGGTGGCCGCGCGGATGCTGGACCGGGTGTTCGACAATTATGTGATGGGCAACATGCAGCGTGTGGTTGCCGCGCACTTTGCCGATCGGGACAATCCCTCGCTGGGGCTGAGGGATGCGCCCGATCCGGCCGAGGTCGAAGCCGGCAAGGCGGGCTTGCAGCGGGCCTATCGCTGGCTGGAGCACTGGCTTTCAGCCAATGTGCTGACGCCCCACGTCTCGCTGGTCAGCTGCGCCGCCGCGCCGTCGCTGTTCTATGCCGACTGGGTGGAGCGGATCCCCGATCACTGCCCGCGCCTGGCCGCCCTGCGCGCCGAACTGCTGGCCCTGCCCGCGGTAAGCCGCTGCGTGGAGGAAGCCCGCCCTTATCGCGCCTACTTCCCGCCCGGCGCGCCCGACCGCGACTGAACTTTTCACGAGAGGATCCTGCCATGAGCGACAATCGCGAACTCAGCGTCACCCGCTTCATCGAGGCGCCGCCGAACGCGGTGTGGTCGGCCATGGTCGATCGCCAGGAAGAATGGTGGTGCCCAAAGCCGTGGCGCGCCGAGATCGACCACCAGGATCGCCGTGCGGGCGGCCGCTGCGAGATGACGTTTTACGGGCCTGATGGGGAGATCATGCCGCAGAACGGCATCTACCTGGCGTATGAGCCGGGCCGCCGTTTCGTCACCACGGATGCGGTGGTGGGCGACTTCGAGCCGGCCGGCCCGTTCATGATCGGCATCTGGGAAATCGAGCCCGAAGGCCGCGGCACCCGCTTCACCGCCCGGGCGCGCCATTGGACCGACGAGACCCGCCAGCAGCACCAGGACATGGGCTTCGAAGCCGGCTGGGGCGTGATGGCCGATCAGTTCAAAGCGCTGTGCGAGAACGTCAGGGCGGAGGCATGACATGACCGATCCCTTCCCGCGCATGGCCTTCCCCAACGAGAGCGCCGCCTATCGCGAGGCGCGCAATGCGCTGCTCGATGCGGAGATCGCGCTTCGCCGCCAGACGGAAGCGGTGGCCGAGATGCGCCGCGCGCTTCCGCCCGGCGGGGAGGTGCCGGAGGACTATGTCTTCGAAGGCATCGGCGCGCATTTCCGGCCCGAACGGCTGCGGCTTTCCGACTTGTTCGGGGACCATTCCACGCTGCTGCTCTACAGCTACATGTTCGGGCCGGAGCGCGACGTGCCCTGTGCCGGCTGCACCCACCTGCTCGATTCCCTCGACGGCGCGGCGCGGCATGTGACGCAGCGCGCGGCGTTCTATGTCGTGGCCCGATCGCCGATCGCCCGGCTGGCCGCCTGGGCGCACGCGCGCGGCTGGGATCATCTGCGCCTGCTGTCCACCGCCGGGAACGCCTATCCCGCGCAATACTATGGCAACACCGCGTCGCTGACCCCGGCGATGCGTGCCGAACGCGGCTACAAGCCCGGCGAGGACTGGGACGAGCCGATGCTGAACGTGTTCCACAAGGACGGGGGCACGATCAGGCATGTCTGGGGCAGCGAGCTGGTCTTCGCCCCGGAAGACCCGGGGCAGGACCATCGCGGCCTGGACACGATCGACCCGCTGTGGGGCCTGCTGGATACGACGCCGGAAGGCCGGGGCGCGGAGTTCTTTCCCAAGGTGGATTATTGACGCGGGCCGGTTGATTCCGACCCACATGTTCGCTTAATGTTCTCCACCAGCGGAGGATTTGCCATGGCCGAGTATACGTTCTTCTTCAATCCGATGAGCCGGGCGCAGATCGCGCGCTGGGCACTGCACGAAGCGGGCGCCGATTACGAGCCGGTGTTCGTCGCCTGGGACGCCAAGCCCCGCGCGCTGCTGGATGCCAATCCGATGGGCAAGCTGCCGACGATCATCCATCACCACGGCGGGCATGATCACGTGGTGAGCGAGGCGGCGGCGGTGTGCCATTACCTGGCCGAGATGTCCGCGCCCGAACTGCTGCCGCGCCCGGAAGAGAAGGCGGATTATTTCCGCTGGCTGTTCTTCGCCGCCGGGCCGCTGGAGCAGGCGGTGACCAGCAACGCTTTCGGCTGGAAACCCAATGAGAAACAGGAAGTGGCGCTGGGCTTCGGCAATTTCGAAAGGACCATCGGCACGCTGGAATCCTGGTTCGCGGCGCATGACCATGTGTGCGGTCCGCGCTTCACGATGGCGGACGTCTATGTCGGCAGCGCGGTGGACTGGGGCCTGCAATTCGGCACGATCCCGGCGCGGGACAGCCTGACGGCCTATGCCGAACGGTTCAGGGCGCGCGATGCCTACAAGGCGGGCAAGGCGATCGACAACGCGCTGATCGCGGAGATGCAGAAAGGCCAGGGATGACTTACACCAGCAGTTGCCATTGCGGCGCGCTCAGCGCCACGGTGGACGAAGATCCGCCCACCAAGGGCATGACGTGCAATTGTTCCATCTGCCGGCGCAAGGGCAACATCCATCATTTCACCACGGCGGACAAGGTCAGCCTCGTGCGCCCGGCGGGGCAGGCCATGGAATACACCTTCAACAAGCATGCGGTGCGCCACCAGTTCTGCGCCACTTGCGGCTGCGCGCCCTTCGCGGAAGGCAAGGGGCCGGGGGGCGTGGCCATGGTGGAAATCAACCTGCGCTGCGTGCCGGGCCTGGACCTCGGCACGCTGGAGATCACCGAGTTCGACGGCGCTGCGATGTAGCTCAGGCGAAAGCCGCGGCTCCCCGCAGAAGCTGGTAGGCTTCCACCACCCGTTGCAGCAGCGCCTCGTGGCTGCGGTCCCCGCCGTTGCGATCGGGATGATAGCGGCGGACGAGCACCGAATAGCGCTTGCGAAGCTCGGCGCGGTCTGCCTGGAGGCCAAGGCCCATGACCGACAGCGCTTCCCGTTCGCGCGCGGTGAAACGGGCGGCCTGTTCGCGTGAGGCCTGGCGGGCCTGGGCGCGGCCGCGTATCTCCGAAGCGCGCGCGCCGATCGCATCGAGCGGATCGTCGAAATCGGCCCAGCGCGGCATGGCGCCGGCACCGGGGCGGAAGGCGCGCGTTTCCCGTTCCCACCCGGCGATCGGCGATTGCGCGGCGAGGATCTCGTCGGCCGTCATGCCTTCGAACCAATCATACCCGGCATTGAATTCGCGCACATGATCGAGGCACAGCCAGCGCCAGTCCCCCGGCCCGTCGAAGCTCGGCCCCTCACTGCCTGGCGCGCGGTATTCACCGGGTTCGCTGCACCCGGGCGCGGCGCACTGGCGCCCTTCGCTAGGGTATCGGCCGTGGAACTTCTGAGGGCGCATTCGATCTCTAATGGTGATAGGCGGCGCGGATGAAAACCCCCGGAGACGACCGATGAGCGGAACGATCGCACGAGAAATCGAAACGCTGCTCCAGCATGCCTTCCTGCCCACGCGGCTGGACGTGATCAACGACAGCGCACGGCATCATGGCCATGCCGGCGATGACGGCAGCGGCGAATCCCACTTCACCGTGGTCATCGAAAGCGCGGCCTTCGCGGGCCGTAACCGGGTGGAGCGCCAGCGCATGGTCAACCGCGCGCTGGGCGACATTCCGGGGCAGCGAGTCCACGCCCTGGCGATCCGCGCCTTCGCACCGGGAGAAACGGCGTGAGCTATCAGCTGTGGTATTGGCCGAATATCCCCGGACGCGGCGAATTCGTGCGGCTGGCGCTGGAAGCGGCCGAGGTGGATTATGAGGACATGGCGCGCGAGCACGGCGCCGAAGCGCTGATGGAAGACCTCGGCAGCCGCCGCGGCATCCGGCCCTTTGCCCCGCCCTACCTGGTGCACGGCGATCTGTGCATCGGCCAGACGGCGCATATCCTGGCCTATCTGGCCGACCGGCACGATTTCGGCGCGGGCGAGCTGGAGATCGACCTGCAACTGATCCAGCTGCAGCTCGACGTGACGGACATCGTCGCCGAAGTCCACGCCGTGCATCATCCGGTTTCGGCCAGCCTCTATTACCAGGATCAGATGGACGCGGCCTATGAAGCGGCGCAGAACTTCCGCGACCACCGCATTCCCCGGTTCCTCGACCATTTCGAGCTGGCGCTGGAAGAGAACGGCGGCCCCTTCATGCTGGGTGACCGCTGGACGCACGTGGACACGTCGCTGTTCCAGCTGATGGAAGGGCTCGACTACATGTTCCCCAATCGCATGGCCGAGCTGGACTATCCCCGGCTGGAGCTGGTTCGCGGCGCGGTGACGGACATCGACGGCGTGGAAGCCTATCTTGCATCCGACCGCCGGCTGGAGTTCAATGAGGACGGCATCTTCCGCTACTATCCGGAACTGGACAGCGAATGAGCATCCTGCAGACGGTCACCCCCGTCACCCACGATCTCGGCGGGTTCCAGGTGCGCCGCGCGATCCCCAGCCCGACCCGGGCGATGGTCGGGCCGTTCGTATTCGTCGACCAGTTCGGCCCCGCCCGGCTGGCGTCCGGCGAAGGGATGGACGTGCGCCCGCATCCGCACATCAACCTGGCCACGGTGACCTGGCTGTTCGAAGGCGCGATCGACCATCGTGACAGCCTGGGCACCTTTTCCACCATTCATCCCGGCACCGTGAACCTGATGACGGCCGGCAAGGGCATCGTCCATTCGGAGCGCAGCCCGCAGACGGAGCGGGGCGGCGGCCCGGCGCTCTACGGGATGCAGACCTGGCTGGCCCTGCCCGAGGGGCGCGAGGAGCTAGACCCCGCGTTCGAGGCGGTGAGCGACATCCCCGTGATGGAGGATACCTGCGTGAAGGCGCAGGTCATCATGGGCGAGCTGTGGGGCAAGCGCGCGCCGACGACGACCTATGCCGAGACGATCTATGCCGAGATCGACCTGGGCCCGGCGGGCGCGATCCCGATCGACGGTTCCGCCAGGGGCGGGGCCGACGAACGCGCGGTCATGCTGGTGGGCGGCGAGGCGAGCATCGACGGCCTGCCGCTCGATCTCTATGCGCTGGTGCTGCTGAAGCCGGGCGAGACGATGACGCTGCGCTCCGACCGCGGGGGCAAGGTCATGCTGATGGGCGGGGAAGCCTTCGCCGATCGCCGCTATGTCTGGTGGAACTTCGTCAGTTCCAGCCGCGAGCGGATCAACCAGGCCAAGGAAGACTGGCAGCAAGGGCGCTTTCCCAAGGTGCCGGGGGACGAGGTGGAGTTCATCCCCCTGCCGCGCAAGCCGCTGACCGTCAGCTATCCCTAGCGCCGCCCGGGGACCACGATGCCCGAGGAGGAACCGGCCGATCGCGGCTCGCTTCTGCGCCATCATGCGGGCGGGCCGACGCCGGTCACCTACCTCGAGCTGTTCTTCGATCTCGTCTATGTCTTTGCGATCACCCAGATTTCGCATCTGCTGCTGGGCGAGCTGAGCTGGCGGGGGCTGGCGCAGGCGGCGATCGTGTTCGCGGCGGTGTGGTGGGTGTGGATGTACACCACCTGGTTCGCCAACTGGGCCGATCCGGAACGGGTGCCGGTGCGGATCGCGCTGCTGCTGGTGATGCTGGCAAGCCTGATCATGGCGGTGGCCCTGCCCCGCGCCTTCGACGGCGGCGCGCTGGCCTTCGCCGGCGCCTATGTGGCGATACAAGTGGGCCGCACCGTGTTCCTGGCGGCGATCATGCGCCGGGCCGAAGGCGAAAGCGGCCGCAACATGATGCGCATCGCGATCTGGTTCATGGCTTCCGGGCTGCTCTGGATCGGCGGCGCCGTGCTGGCCGAAGGGCCGGCGCGCATGATCTGGTGGATCGCGGCGCTGGCGATCGAATACGCGGGGCCGGCGGCGCTGTTCTACGTGCCCTTCCTGGGCCGTTCGAGCGTGCGCGACTGGACGATTTCCGGCCACCACATGGCCGAACGTTCCGCCTTGTTCATCATCATCGCGCTGGGCGAGGGAATCGTCGTGACCGGGGCCACCTTCGCCGGCGAGCCGATGACGCCCGGCAATATCGCCGCCTTCCTGATCGCCTTCGCCGGATCGGTGATGATGTGGTGGGTCTATTTCGACGTGGGCGCCCGGCGCGGGGCCGAATTGATCGCGCATCATCCCGAACCGGGCCGCGTCGCGCGCAATGCCTATACCTATCTGCATATGCCGATCGTGGCCGGGATCGTGGGAGCGGCGGTGGCGGACGAGCTGCTGCTGGCCCACCCGCACGGGGCCGCCGCGCCGGCGCTGGTCGCCTTCCAGTGCGGGGCGCTGATCGTATTCCTGCTGGGGCTGGGGTTCTTCAAGCAAGTCGCCAGCCCGCATGGCCGGTTCCCGCTTTCGCATCTCGCCGCCCTGGCCCTGCTCGTTCCGCTGGCGCTGGCCGGCTGGATGGTGAAGATTCCGGCGCTGGCGCTGGGCACGCTCACCGTCGCGGTGATGATCCTGGCGGCGGTTTGGGAATGGGGCTCGTTCCACGGCGGCTGGCAGGAACGGATCGCCCGTTGGCGCGGCCGGGAGCCTGGCCCGGAATCATGAACCGGCCGGGCGCAGGGCCCAGCCGGTTCGGAAGAGGAAGAGTTCAGGCGATTACTTCACGGAAGCCAGCGCCGCATTGACGTTGATGCCCTGGCTGGCAAGCTGCTCCACGCCCGAAGTGATGGCGGCGTTCTTGCATTCCTGCCAGGCGGCCATGCCCTTCAGATCGCGAGTGTCAGGGCGGGCACAGACAGTGGCGGCGCCCGCTTCGAGCCGTTCACCCAGCACATGCGCGCCGGTGGCCGAGGCGACATCGAGATCGCCGAAGTAGATTTGCGTGGATTCCTGCGCGGCGGCAGGAACAGCGGCGACAGCAGCGGCGACCGCGGCGATGATGACAAACTTTTTCATGACCAGTTCCTTTCGTGTTCGGGTCGCTCTGTGGCGATGACACCCAACTAGGACCTGTTCGTCGCAGGCTTATGTCGCCCGCCCACCAAATTGCATGAAATTGTATGGCGCCTGTTACGCAGCTTAATGCCAGATGACCCAGGCGCCATGCGGATGCGCTTCGGCAAGGTTCACGGCTGTTTCGCCGTGCGGCCAATAGCGGATCGACAATTCGTGCCTGAACGTCTCGCGATTGGTTTCCAGGCGAATCCAGGCCAGCGGCCGCTCTGCCGTGGCGCGGGAGCCGGCCTGTTCCATCGCCGTGGTGATCGCGCGGCGCGTGCCCTCGGGCAGGTACTGCCACATCACCGAATGGAACAGCACGCGGGTGACGCCGGCCTGCTGCGGCATTTCCAGCCGCTGTTCCACGAAAGCGCCCGCATCGTTGCGCTCAAGCAGCGGGGGCTGATGGGCGGCGAGGCGGATGGCCGCGTCGATGCGGGCCATCCGCTCTTGCGCGTCGGCCCAGACATAGGCCTTGAGCCGCAAGGCCTCCGCCGGATCGGACAGATCGACCGGCGCCCGGTCGCAGCCGCGGATCGCGACGATATCGACCTCGCCCGCCGGCGGCGGGGGGCCGCGCCATTCGGGCTTGAGCCGCATGGGCGAATGCGCCGGGCCGACCTCTACACCGCCGAGATCGTAGCGATAGCGCTCCATCATCGTGTTGACGCCGGCGCTGGCGCCGATCTCGTTCATCTCGAAGCGGGGGCCGAGGCGCTGGGCCAGCCACAGCAGGCCGCCCATGATGCTGGACGATCGGCCCGCCTCGTTGGTCTGCGGCGGGCTGTCGAGCCAGGGCACCAGCCGCGCGTCCCAGTCCACCGCCACGGCGGCGACGATCGCGTCCACCAGAGCCTGATCGGTCACCTGCCCGGCATAGACCGGCGCCAGCCGCGCCTCCGCGCCCGAGAGATGCAGCCAGTGGAGCCCGCCCGCGATCCTGAGCGGCAAGGCGTCTTCCAGCACAAAGCCGGGCCAGGTGGCCATGCGCCGGGCGAGTTCGGTCCGCGTATCGAGGATCGCCATGGTGGCGCGCACGATGCGGCCGGTGATCGGGGCATCGGCCTTGTCGGCATGATCGGCCTGCCAGACGATGCCGTCACGCACATCGGCCGTTTCCATGACCCGGTTGCCTGCCATCGCCGTTGCCCTTTCTCGTCCGCTTGCCTACACGGCGCGCGCCATGGCTTGTGCCCTCACCCCTTCCCCGCTGACCTTCGCCGTGCCCAAAGGGCGCATCCTGGACGAGGCGCTGCCGGTGATGGCGCGTGCCGGGCTGGTGCCGGAAAGCGCCTTCCACGACAAGGGCAACCGCGCGTTGAGCTTCGCCTGCGAAGGCGGCGAGACGCGGATCATCCGCGTGCGCGCGTTCGACGTGGCCACCTTCGTCGCCTTCGGCGCGGCGCAGGCCGGCATCGTCGGCTCCGACGTGATCGAGGAATTCCGCTATTCGGAGCTTTACGCCCCGGTCGATCTCGACATCGGCCATTGCCGCCTTTCGGTGGCCGAGCCGGAGCAGGGCAGCGAATACAAGGCCGGCAATGCCAGCCACCTGCGGATCGCCACCAAGTATCCCAACATCACCCAGCGCTGGTTCGAGCGGCAGGGCATCCAGGCCGAATGCATCAAGCTCAACGGCGCGATGGAACTGGCGCCTTCGCTGGGCCTGTCGATGCGAATCGTGGACCTTGTTTCCACCGGCCGCACGCTGGCCGATAACGGCCTGGTGGAAACCGACACGATCATGCCAGTTTCCGCCCGACTGATCGTCAACCGCGCCGCGCTGAAGACCGAGCCGCGCGTTGCCGCGCTGGTGGAACGGTTCCGCGCGCAAGCCGAACGCCCTTCGACAAGCTCAGGAGTCGCCTGATGCTGCGCCTGTCCACCCGCGATCCCGATTTCGAGCGCAAGTTCGCCCGCCTGGTCAACGATCGGCGCGAGAGCGAGGACGACGTGTCGCGCGTGGTCGCCGATATCCTGTCCGAAGTGCGCCAGCGCGGCGACGAGGCTCTGGCGGAATATACCCAGCGCTTCGACAAGCACCAGCTGACCGAGGAGGGCGACTGGCGCATCGGCGCCGAGGCGTGCGAGGCCGCCTTCGCCGCGCTCGAGCCGCGCTTGCGCGAGGCGCTGGAACTGGCGGCCGCGCGCATCCGCGCCTATCACCAGGACCAGCTGCCCCGTGACCGCGATTTCACTGACAAGGCCGGCGTGCGCCTGGGCGCGCGGTGGCGGCCGGTGGATGCCGCCGGGCTCTATGTCCCCGGCGGGCGGGCAGCCTATCCGTCCTCGCTGCTGATGAATGCCATTCCCGCCAAAGTGGCCGGGGTGGAGCGGCTGGCCGTGGTCACCCCGACGCCGCGCGGCGAGGTGAACCCGCTGGTGCTCGCCGCCGCGCACCTGGCGGGCGTGGACGAGATCTGGCGCGTGGGCGGGGCGCAGGCCGTGGCCGCGCTGGCTTACGGCACCGAGCGGATCAAGCCGGTGGATGTCGTCACCGGCCCCGGCAACGCCTGGGTGGCGGAAGCCAAGCGCCAGCTTTACGGCGTGGTCGGCATCGACATGGTCGCCGGGCCGAGCGAAATCCTGGTCATCGCCGACGGCAAGAACGATCCCGACTGGATCGCCGCCGACCTGCTGAGCCAGGCGGAGCACGATCCGTCCGCGCAATCGATCCTCATCACCGATGACGAAGGGTTCGCCGGCCAGGTGGAGGACCGCGTGGACGTGCAGTGCACGATGCTTTCGACCGAACGCGTCGCGCGGCAGAGCTGGGACGCCAACGGCGTGCTGCTGGTGGTGTCCGACCTGTCCGAGGCCCCTGCCCTCGCCAACCGCCTCGCCGCAGAGCACGTCGAGCTGGCAGTGGACGAGCCGGAGGCCCTCTTCGCCCAGCTGCGCCACGCAGGCAGCGTGTTCCTCGGCCGGCACACGCCGGAAGCGGTGGGCGATTATGTGGCCGGCCCCAATCACGTGCTCCCCACCGGCCGCCGCGCACGCTTCGCCAGCGGACTGTCGGTGCTCGATTTCATGAAGCGCACCAGCTTCATCGCCGTCAGCCCCGATGCGCTGGCCAAGATCGGCCCCGCCGCCGTGGCGCTGGCCGAGGCGGAGGGCCTGCCTGCCCACGCCAAGTCCGTCGAGCTGCGCCTGGCATGAACAGCCCCCCCCGATCCCGCTCGCGCGCCGCCGCCCGCCTCGCCGCGGTCCAGGCGCTCTATCAGCGCGAGATGGAAAAGACGCCGATCGCCCGCCTGCTCAACGAGTTCCACCAGCACCGGCTGGGCCGCGAAATCGAGGACGCGCAATACATCGAAGCCGAAGTCGATTTCTTCGACGATGTGGTGCGCGGCGTGGACGCGCGGCAGCAAGAGATCGACGCCCGCCTGACCGAACGGCTGGCACAGGGGTGGAGCCTGTCCCGGCTCGACAAGACCATGCTCCAGATCCTGCGCGCCGGAACTTACGAGTTGCTGGCACGGCCGGACGTGCCGACCGCCAGCGCGATCAGCGAATACGTCGATGTCGCCCACGCCTTCTTCGACGCGCGCGAGGCGAAGTTCGTCAACGGCGTGCTGGACGCGGTAGCGAAGGCGGTGCGCTAGAGCCGCGGGCGATGAGCGGGGAAGCCGCCTTCATCGAGGCGCTGCGCGCCCTCGCCACGCACCCTGCCGCGCGCGGCCTGGCCGACGATGCCGCCGTGATCGAGATCGGCGGCGAGGCGCTGATCCTGACGCATGACATGATGGTGGAAGGCGTGCACTTCCTGCCTGGCCAGGACCCGGCGGACGTGGCCTGGAAGCTCGTCACGCGCAATCTGTCGGACCTAGCCGCCAAAGGGGCGCAGCCGATCGGCGTGCTGCTGGGCTTCATGCTGGGGGAAGACGACCGGCGGTTCGTGGAAGGGCTGGGGCAAGTGCTGGGCGAATATGGGGTGCCGCTGCTGGGCGGCGATACCTCTTCCGGCGGGCCGCCCCGGGCCCATGGCCTGACAGCGGTGGGCCGCGCGAGCCACAAGCCGGTCCCCTCGCGCGCCGGGGCGCAGCCGGGCGATACGCTGTGGCTGACAGGCGCACTGGGCGCCGCCATGCTGGGCTTCGAGGCCCTGCGTGACGGCAGCGGCGCGGACAGCGCCGCCTATCGCCGCCCCCGGCCCCGCCTGGCCGAGGGGCAGGCCCTCGCCCCGCTCGCCAGTGCCATGATGGACGTATCGGACGGCCTGCTGCTCGATGCCTGGCGGCTGGCCGGGGCAAGCGAGGTATCGCTGGCGATCGACAGCCGCGCCGTGCCCATCGCCGCGCCCGAGAGCCGGCGGCTCGACGCCTTGCGCTGGGGCGACGATTACGAGCTGCTGTTCACCCTGCCCCCCGGCACGGAGCCGCCGATACCCGCGACCCGCATCGGCCGCGCCGAACCACGCGGCTTCGCGCCGCTGTTCCTGGATGGGGAGCCGCTGGTGAACAGCGAGGGCCTGGGCTGGCAACACGGCGGGCCGTAGCCCTCTCCCTTGCGGGCGGGGAGGCAGCAGCGGAGGTGCTGCTGGAGTAGTATCGCCCAGCCCCCCAGATCGTCATTGCGAGCGTAGCGAAGCAATCCAGGGCGGCCGGGCAATACGCTCTGGATTGCTTCGCTACGCTCGCAATGACGAGAATGTGTCCCGAATGACGGGCGCAGGCTCAGTGCGCGCTGCAATCCACGCCGCGCGCTTCGAGCACCGGCTTCATCTCGAAATAGGCCTTCTTGGTCAGGTGCATCGGGATGTTGGGATAGAGGTGGTGGACCAGGTGGAACTCGATCCACATCGACAGGAAGCTGCCCACGCTGCTTTTGAAAATGCGCGTGTTGTCGTAGCGGCCTCGCCCCGTCTGGGGGTGGTGCGTTTCCCAGCTGAAGAACACATGCGTGTGGATCAGCGCCAGCCAGCGCGGCAGCCACCAGACCATGGCGATCTCCATCGCATAGCCGGCGAGCGCCATGCCGATGAAGAACAGTGTGCCGGCCAACTGGACCAGCGCGGTTTCCTTGAGCGCGCGCCTGGCTTCGGGCGTGCCGACTTGTTCCAGCATCACCTTCTTGATGTGATGCGCCTGCGCGGTCTTGCCGGGCTGGCGGTTCAGCCACGCCTTCCACAGCGCCGCGCGCAAGTTAGGCGCGCCATCGGGATAATCGGGATCGCGCAGCGGATCGTTGGGAAAGCGATGGTGCTGCAAATGGGTGGCGCGGGCGATGCTGAAGGGGAACATCAGCGGGATCATGGAAAGCTGGCCGGTCAGCTCGTTCCAGAACCACCCCTTCGTGCCCTTGCGGCCGATCGTCGAATGCATAGCCTCATGCGCGGTGACGTAGCCGGCGGTGGCGATCAGGTAGGATACGATGAACGCGGCCCACAGCGGCACGATGCCGAGCATCGTCAGCGGAAACAGCGAGACCCACAGGCCGAAGCCGAGCAGCGTGGCGACGACGTATTTCCAGCGGATCGCCTGGCCGATGGCGTAATACTTCTTCGCGATCGCCTTTTCCTGCCGCAGCAGGTCTACCCGCACGTGCTTGTCCAGATCGCCGCCCCTGCCCAGCGGGAAAGCCGGGGCATCGGCCGAAAGGGCTTCGGCCGCCGGGGTGGGCGCGAGGCGAAGCTGCTCCGTCAAATCCAGCGCCCACGCAGCATGGCGTAGAGGCCCCAGGGCGCGCCGATCATCAGGCCGAAGGCGATGCGGCTCATGCCGAAAGGCGCTGCCACGTCCCAATAAGCCATGGTCTGCGCGATCAGCGGGGCGATGAAGCCGATCCCGAACAGGAACGGCATCACGTAGAACAGCTTCCTGAGCGCGAGTTCCATGCGGTGCGTCCTCAAAGCGAAGAGGTATCCACCCCGCGCTGCGCCAGGATCGGCTTGAGCGCGAAGTATGCCTCTTTCGTGCGGTGGTTGGGAATGTTCGGATAGAGATGATGGACGAGGTGGGTTTCCATCCCCATCGAGAGCACGTGGCCCAGCCGGCTCTTGAACACTTTGGTGTTCTCGTAGCGGCCGGTGCGCCCTTCACGCGGGTGATGCGGCGCCCAGCTGAGGTAGAAGCGGATGTAGCTGAGGCCCACGTGGCGCGGCAGCCACCAGATCAGCGCCGCCTCGATCGCATAACCGCCCCACGCCATGGCGAAGAGCACGGCCATGAACAGGAGTTGCAGCTTCAGCGTGTCACGCAGGGCCGTGGCCGCTTCCGGCGTACCCATTTCGGCCAGGATGCGCTTGTAGGCATGGATGGAGCCATCCACGCCCGGCTGGCGGTTGTACCACGTCTTGTACCAGGCCTTCAGCGCGCTGGGGGCCTCGTCGCTGTAATCCGGGTCCTTCTGCGGATCGTTGCAGTGATAGTGATGTTCCAGGTGCATCAGCCGCGCCATGGAGAACGGGAAGACGATCGGGATGGTGGAGACCTTCCCCACCCATTCGTTGATCCAGTAATGCCGGCTGTTCGGCCGGGCGATGTTGGAATGCATCGCCTCGTGGCTGGTGACGTAGCCGCCGGTGGCGAAAATGCAGCTCAGCACGAAAGCCAGCGGCAGGTTCAGCCAGTGCATCACGGCCAGCGGAAAGAAGCTGAGCCACACGGCGAAGCAGCCCCAGGCGGCCACGACATAGGGCCACATCCGGCCGCCCATGAATTGCCGGGCCACGGCGATTTCCTGCTTGCGCAGATCGCGGCGGACGTGCCGATCGAGCCCGTCGGGGCCAAGCAGCGGGATCGCCGCGCCGCCCGGAGAGCGGGCGCGCGCGTCCTGTTCCGCGCCTTCGCGCGCGAGCAGATGGGCTTCTCCAGCCATTCCGTTCAACGCCATGCGACCCCCTGAAACGGTCCCCAGACCGCCTTACGCACCGTTATAGTAAACAGGGTTAACCTCGCATAAACCATGAAGAACGGCAAGATTCCGTGCTTCGGCGTCACATTTCGGGGCGCCGGCGCGCCCCGTGCGGGCGCGCGGCTTTTAAGCTTGCGCCTGTTCGGCCCGCCCTATAGCCATCAGGGTCTGCGCGGACCCGGCGCCACGATCGGGCCGCGCATTCTTCTGAGAGGATCAGGAAGGGGGAATGTCCAGGTCATGGATCTGACACAGGTAGCCATCGGGCTGGGTTTGCTGGCCATCGTTTACGGCTTTTTCACCAGCCGCCAGGTGCTCGGCGCACCGGCCGGCAATGCCAAGATGCAGGAAATCGCCGGCGCCATCCAGGAAGGCGCGCAAGCCTATCTGAAGCGGCAATACACCACCATCGGCGTGGTCGGCATTGTCGTGGCCGTGATCGTCGCGGTGTTCCTCGGCGTGACCAGCGCGGTGGGCTTCGTGCTCGGCGCGGTGCTGTCGGGCGCGGCCGGGTTCATCGGCATGAACATCTCGGTGCGTTCCAACGTCCGCACTGCCGCGGCGGCCGAGAAAGGCCTGCAAGCGGGCCTGACCATGGCTTTCCGCGCGGGCGCGATCACCGGCATGCTGGTGGCCGGCCTGGCCCTGCTGGCCATCGCCGTGTTCTATTACGTGCTGACCCAGGTGCAGGGCATCCCGGTGAACGACCGTGAAGTGATCAAGGCGCTGACGGCGCTGGCCTTCGGTGCCTCGCTGATCTCCATCTTCGCGCGCCTCGGCGGCGGCATCTTCACCAAGGCGGCCGACGTCGGCGCCGATCTGGTCGGCAAGGTGGAAGCCGGGATCCCGGAAGACGATCCGCGCAACCCCGCCGTGATCGCCGACAATGTGGGCGACAACGTGGGCGACTGCGCCGGCATGGCCGCCGACCTGTTCGAAACCTATGTCGTTACCGTGGGCGCAACCATGGTGATGATCGCGCTGCTGGTGAAGACCGCGGGCGACCTGCTGCCGAACCTCATGGCCCTGCCGCTGTTCATCGGCGGCGTGTGCATCGTCGCCTCGATCATCGGGACCTATTTCGTCCGCCTGGGCAAGTCGAACAATGTCATGGGCGCGATGTACAAGGGTTTCGGCCTCACCGCCGTGATTTCCGCCGTGCTGATCTGGTTCGCCATCAGCTATGCTCTGGGCGGGATGGAAACGGATGTCGGTGGCTATACCGGCCGCACGCTGTTCTATTGCTCGCTGCTGGGCCTGGTGATCACCGGACTGATCATCTGGATCACGGAGTATTACACGGGCACCAATTTCCGCCCGGTGCGCTCCATCGCCAAGGCTTCGGAAACGGGCCACGGCACCAACGTGATCCAGGGCCTGGCCGTCAGCCTGGAAGCCACGGCGCTGCCGACGCTGGTGATCGTTGCCGGCATCATCATCGCCTATCAGCTCGCCGGCCTGATCGGCATCGGCTTCGCCGCCACGGCGATGCTGGCGCTGGCCGGCATGGTGGTGGCGCTGGACGCCTATGGCCCGGTGACCGACAATGCCGGCGGCATCGCCGAAATGGCCGGGCTGGACGATTCCGTGCGCGAGAAGACCGATCTGCTCGACGCGGTGGGCAATACCACGAAGGCCGTCACCAAGGGCTATGCGATCGGTTCCGCCGGCCTTGCCGCCCTGGTGCTGTTCGCGGCCTATACCACCGATCTCAGGGAATATTTCCCGTCGATGGTGGTCGATTTCAGCCTTGAGAACCCCTACGTCATCGTCGGGCTGCTGCTCGGCGCCCTGCTGCCCTACCTGTTCGGCGCGATGGGCATGACGGCGGTGGGCCGCGCGGCGGGCGACGTGGTGATCGACGTGCGCGACCAGTTCGCCAACGATCCGGGCATCATGGCCGGCACCAGCCGCCCGAACTATGCCCGGACGGTGGACCTGGTGACCAAGGCGGCGATCAAGGAAATGATCGTGCCCAGCCTGCTGCCGGTGCTGGCGCCGATCGTGGTCTATTTCGTCATCAGCCTGATCGCCGGGCGCGAGAACGGCTTTGCCGCGCTGGGCGCCTTGCTTCTGGGGGTGATCGTGGGCGGCCTCTTCGTGGCGATCGCCATGACCGCCGGCGGCGGCGCATGGGACAACGCCAAGAAATACATCGAGGACGGCCACCACGGCGGCAAGGGCTCCGAAGCCCACAAGGCGGCGGTGACCGGCGATACCGTGGGCGATCCCTACAAGGATACGGCCGGCCCGGCGGTGAACCCGATGATCAAGATCACCAATATCGTGGCGCTGCTGCTGCTGGCGGCGCTCGCGGCCGGCTAGGCAACCTCGCCGACACGCGAATGACCCCACCCGGCCCTGGTCGGGTGGGGTTTTTCTTACCCGACCACCGCGGTGCGCCGCTGCCCCGCATCATGCGAAACGGCGTAAGCCTTTCACGCCGGGAGTTTCACGGCGGCGGACGCGTGGGCATCGGACGCCGCCCCTTACCGGCCAGACTTCGATCCCGGGCAGCCCGGACGGTGGCCGGCGTGCAACAGGGGCGCGGCAATCCCTGGCGCTTGCCATGCCGCGCGTCCGGTCTGAACCTGAACCGCGGTTGACTGGTGGCATGGTGGCGCGCAAGGCACGGGGATGGCCACGCTCGTTTCGTCCCAGCCCACGCCCGAACAACTCGTTGCCGATCTGATCCTGCTGTTCGACCTCGAAGGGCGCGGGGGAGACAAGTTCATCGGCCGCCGCCAGATCGAGGGGACGGGCCGGGTGTTCGGCGGCCAGGCCATCGCCCAGGCCCTCGTCGCCGCGCGGCGCACCGTGCCCGACGATCGCCACACCCATTCGCTGCATGCCTATTTCCTGCGCAGCGGCAGCGACGAATTTCCGATCGAGTTCCGCGTGAAGCGCGATCTGGACGGGCGCAGCTTTTCCAATCGCCGCGTCGTCGCCAGCCAGCAGGGCCAGCCGATCCTCAACCTGATCGCTTCGTTCCAGAAGCCGCAGGAAGGCCTGCACCACCAGTTCGCCGAGATGCCCGATGTCCCTCCGCCCGAGGATCTGGAGCCGGAGACGGCGGTGCGGCGGCGCTTTGCCGAAACCATGCCCGAAGGCCTGCTGCGCAACCTGATGCTGCGGCCCCGGCCGATCGACGTGCGTTCGGTGGAACTGCGCAACTGGCAATCCCCCGGCAAGCGCAAGCCAGTGGCGCATTGCTGGTTCCGCACCGTGGCCGCGCTGCCCGACGATCCGCCGATCCACCGCGCCGTGCTGGCCTATGCCAGCGACTTCCAGCTTCTTTCCACCGCGATCCAGCCGCACGGGCTCAGCTTCCACATGGGCCAGATCAAAGCCGCCAGCCTGGATCACGCGGTGTGGTTCCACGACGCCTTCCGCGCCGACGAATGGCTGCTCTACGTGACGGACAGCCCCTGGTCTGGCCTAGCGCGCGGGTTCGGGCGCGGCCAGATATTCACCCGTGACGGGCGACTGGTGGCCAGCGTGGCGCAGGAAGGCATGTTGCGCGAAGTGAAAGCGGCCAAGTAACCGCCCGATCACCCGTTCGGGTGATAGAAATCGTAGATCGCGCGCGCGACCCCTTCGCTCACGCCCGGAACGCGCATCAGGTCTTCCAGCGCCGCCGCCCTGACTTTTCCCGCCGTGCCGAAGTGCAGCAGCAGCGCCCGCTTGCGCGCCGGACCGATGCCGGGGATTTCGTCCAGCGGCGAAGCGGAGATGGCGCGGCTGCGTTTGGCCCGGTGGGCACCGATGGCGAAGCGGTGCGCTTCGTCACGCAGGCGCTGGAGATAGAACAGCACCGCGGAATTGACCGGCAGCGTCTTCTCGCGCCCATCGGGGAAATGGAACACCTCGCGCCCTTCGCGCCCGTGGTGCGGGCCCTTGGCCACCGCGATCAGAGGCACGTCTTCGATGCCGAGGTCTTCCAGCGCCTCGCGCACGGCGCTCATATGCCCCCGGCCGCCGTCGATCAGCACGAGGCCCGGCCACTGGTCGGAATCGCGATCGGGGTCTTCCTCCTGCACGCGGGCGAAGCGGCGCGTGAAAACCTCGCGCATCATGGCGAAATCGTCGTTAGTCTGCGCGGTCCTGATATTGAACTTGCGGTACTGGTTCTTCCGGAAGCCTTCCGGCCCGGCCACGATCATCGCGCCGACTGCCTTCGTCCCCTGGATATGGCTGTTGTCATAGACTTCGATCCGGCGCGGTTCTTCCGGCAGCTCGAGGAACTCCGTCAACTCGCGCAGGATCTTCGCCTGGGTGCCGCTTTCCGCCAGCCGGCGGTCGAGCGCTTCGACGGCGTTGCGGCTGGCCTGCTCTATCAGGCGACGGCGCGTGCCGCGCTGGGGAACGCTGATCTCCACCCGGTGCCCGGCCACCTCGCACAAGGCCAGTTCCAGCAGCTCACGCTCCGGCAGCTCACGATCCACCAGGACCATGCGCGGCGGCGGCACTTCCTCGTAGAATTGGGCGAGCACGCGGGCGAGCACCTCGTCCTCCTCCACCCCCTGCGTATGGCTGGGAAAGAACGCGCGGTGGCCCCAGTTCTGCCCGCCGCGCACGAAGAACGCCTGGATGCCCACTTGCCCGCCCTTGGCCGCCAGCGCGAAGATATCGGCATTGCCCACGCCTTCCGCGTTGATCGCCTGCGTGCCCTGAATGAACGTCGCCGCGCGCAGCCGGTCGCGCAGCATGGCCGCCCGTTCGAAATCGAGCGCTTCGGCAGCGTCCTGCATCGCGCCTTCGATCTTCTTCTGCACCGCGCCGGACTTGCCGCCGAGGAAATCCTTCGCCTCGTGCACCAGCTCGGCATAGGCGCCCTTGTCGATGCGCCCGACGCAAGGGGCCGAGCAGCGCTTGATCTGATAGAGCAGGCATGGCCGATCGCGGCGGGCAAAAAAGCTGTTGGTGCAAGACCTTAGCAGGAACAGTTTCTGCAGTGCATTAATCGTGGTGTTGACCGATCCGGCGCTGGCGAAGGGGCCGTAGTAATCGCCCTTGGCCTTGCGCGCGCCGCGATGCTTCATGATCCGCGGGAAATCGTGATCGGCCCGCAGCAGGATGAAGGGGAAGCTCTTATCGTCGCGCAGCAGCACGTTGTAGGGCGGGCGAAAGCGCTTGATGAGCTGCGCTTCCAGCAGCAGCGCCTCCGCCTCGCTGTTGGTGGTGACGATCTCCATGCCGCGGGTCTGGCTGACCATGCGCTGGAGGCGGGCCGGCAGCGCGGCGATCTGGGTGTAGTTCGCCACCCGGTTCCGCAGCGCCCGCGCCTTGCCGACATAGAGCACGTCGCCCCGCGCATCGAGCATGCGATAGACGCCCGGCCGGGGCTTCAGCGTTCGCACCACTTCACGGATCGCCGCCAGCCCCGCTTCGATATCGGGCTGCGCAGAGCCTTTCAGCGAAAAGGTCGCCTGTTCTTCATTGAAGCGTTCGGCGCCCTTGGGATGAGGCGGAGATCCGGCGGGAGTGCGGGCCATGCCAGCGCCTTAATGCGCACGACCGCATCCGTCATCCCATGTGCGGCCGGGGCGGACACGGAGCCGTTTGGAGGGCGCGGCCAGAGAACACTTGGTTAATCAAGGCCGGTCCCGTAGATATCCACAGGATCGCACACAGGCGATTCGCGATCCGGGGGGATCGGTTGATGACTCTGGACAGCGTGGGCCATGCCTTTTCGGCCAGCCTGCATGACATGGACGAGGCTGACCGCGCGCGCGACGAACATCCCGCCGTGGTGCTTCAGGATCTGGAACGGCGCCGGCGCTGCCCGGCCCAGGTCATCGTATTCGCCAATGAAAAGGGCGGCGTCGGCAAGTCCACGCTGGCTTTCCATTGCGCGGTGGCCCTGGCGCATGGCGGGGCGCGGGTCCTGGCCCTCGATTGCGACCGCCGGCAGCAATCGCTGCACAAGCTGTTCGAAGCACGCGGCGGCACGGCGCGGACGCTGAAGATCGCCCTGCCCACCCCGCGATACACGGTGCTCGCGCGGCAAAGCGGCGCCATGCTGATCCAGGAGATGGAGCGCCTGGGCGGTGACTGCGATTTCGTGCTGATCGATCTCGCCGGCCACGATTCGCCCACCGCGCGGCGCGCCATCGCGCTGGCCGACACGATCGTGACGCCGATCAACTGCTCGCCCGCCGATCTCGATGCGCTGGGCTCGATCAACCCGGTCACCGGACGGCTGCGCCACTCCGCGCCTTTCGCCGATGTCGTCATCGCTCTGCGCGAGGAGCGGCTGACGCGCGGCGGCTCCGCGTTCGACTGGGTGGTGGTCAAGAACCGCGTGCGCCACTGCGAGCACCGGCTGCTCGCCATGGTCAACCGGAACCTGGGGACCATGGCGGAGCGGCTGGGTTTCCGCGCCCTAGCCGGCCTGACCGAGCGAGTGGGCTATCGCGACCTGCTGCCCTTCGGGCTGACCCAGCTGGACCTGCGTTTCATCCCGGACATCGGCGCGCCCCGTTCAGCCAACTTGCGCGAGTTGCGCGAGCTGATCGAGGGCCTGCACCTGCGCCTGCCCGCCAGTGTGGCGCGGCCGGTACGCGGCATGAAGTCGGAAGCCCCGGTGCTGGCCCACGCGGCCGAGAACTATCGCAAGGCTCTGCGCGATTCGGCCGCGCCATCGATGGTGATTGGCGGCGCCTGACAGGGGCGCGTGGCCATCCCGGCACGGGCCGGGATGGCGCATTGGGCGTCAGAACAGCTTGCGCAGCTGAAGCGAGAACGAACGCCCGATCGGATCGACCAGATAGGGCTGATAGCGCAGCGGCACGGTGCCACTGCTGTCCGTGATCCGCTGGCGCGCATCGAACAGGTTGTCCACGGAGAAGGTGATGCGCGTGTTCTTGAACAGCGGCACCTTCTCGGTCAGCTCGGTGCGCTGGTTCAGGTCGGCGAACAGGCGCAGGTTGACCGTGGCATATTCGGCGAAGAACAGATCCTCGCTGCCCGGCATGGCCGAACCGTTGATCCGCGAGGAACCCGTGTAGCGCGCGTTCACATTGGCGCCGAAGCCGGCATAGAACAGGCCGCCGTTGAACTGCACCGAATGGCGCGGCTGCCCGCCCGCGACCGCATCGCCGCCGAGCAGGTCAAGCAGCGGCCCACCTTCCGCGATCAGTATCTCGCTCTTGATCTGATAGCTGTAGTTGAAGTTCAGGAACCAGCGGCCGCGGCCATCCTGGCTGCCCCCGCCACCGGGGCCGCCAGGGCCACCGAAGCCACCGGGCCCGCGAGGCCCGCCGCCACCCGGAGGCGGACCGCCGGCGAACCCGCCCGGACCACCTTCGCCGCCCGGACCACCCGGACCGCCCGGCCCGCGCTGGCGGCCGAAATCGGCGCTGCAGAAGCGCGTGCGCAGCTGCGCCATGCGTTCCGGATCGATCTTGCCGTCGGGGCCCTTGAGGCGTTCCAGCATCTGCGGCGGAAGGCCCGCGAGCTGCGCCTCGGTGATCGCCGGCGGCGTTTCGCCGGGCTTGCCGCACATCGTCTCACGCATGGCGGCGAGACGTTCGGGATCGAACTGCGGGCCGCCGTTGTTGCTGCAGATGTTCGTCCGCACTTCGGCCCAGCGTTCGGCGTTGATCGTGCCGTCCGGATTCCGCAGCCGCTCGAGCAGCTGTTCGGGCAGGCCGGCGAGATCGGCGGCTGTCGGCACCGTATTGGCCGTTTCGGGCGTGCAGAAGCGCATGCGGATCTGTTCGAAGGCCTGCGGGTTGAACTGCCCGCCGCCTTGTGGGCCAGGCCCGCCCGCCGGCCCCTGGCCGCCGTTCGCGGGCGCATTGCCGCCCTGGACCGCCTGGCGCATCAGCGAGAAGGGATTATTCGACTGCTGCGCCGCCGCCGCTTCCGGGCGCGCCTTGCCGAACGGGCCGGTGAAATTGAGCCCGAATTGCAGCCGCTGCGAATCCTGCCGCGCGAAGGTCACCGGGCGCTGATCGACCTGGGTGATGCTGCCGGTGACGGGATCGCGCACCACGCGCCCCGGGAACGCCGCTTCGATCGTCGGCGTGAGCACCGGGAAGTTCGAGGCGACGTCTTCCGCATGGCTCTTGTTGAATTCCACCCGGATGCGGGCCTGCTGGATGGCGGAAGTGAACTCGGGCAGTTCCCAGTCCACCCCGATGCGCCACTCCTGCTGGCTCTGCGCCGGCAGCGAAGTGTTGCCGCCGCTGATCACGGTGGCGAGCACGGTTTCGCCGCGCGTCAGATCGTAGATCGGCACGTTGACCGTGGCGATTTCGGGATTGCCGAGCTGCGACAGCGATGGCGCCTGGTCGCGCACGACGCGGTTCACCCGGAAATTCAGCCGCTCCGTCGGGCGCCAGTTGAAGCCGGCCGACCAGTCGGTCAGCGTGCCGAAATCCGAAAGATGATCGACACCGCCCGAAAGATTGAGGTTGAGATCGCCGATCGCGGCGCCGAAATCCTCGCGCCGGCTGGTGATCGGGATGCCGACATTGACGCCCGCGTTGGCGTTGCCGCGCTTCAGCGAGGTTTCCAGGTTCGCGTTGCGCGTGTCCCGGCTCTTGATGTTGGTATAGTCGAACCCGCCATCGAACGTCAGGGACACTTCGCCGCCCGGAAGCAGGACCGGCCGGCCGTTCACGGTGATCTTGGTATTGGCGGTGTCGGACCGCGTGTTGGCGCGGTCATAACCCGGATCGGGCAATTCCGGCAGCGGGCCATCGAGATCCAACGTGCCGGCCGCCGCCGCGGCGACGAGAGACGAGGTATCGGCCCGGCGCCCGATCAGGCTGCGCGTATCCGCCCGGTTGGCGTCGAGCGTGCCGTTGATCTGCCAATCGCCGATCCCGGTGTTGAGCGTGCTGCCGAAGGAATAAGTGGTGGTGCGCCGGTCCACGGTGAGGGGATCGTCCGCGCCGAAGATCCGCAACCGGCTGTCGCGCTCGCCCTCCTCGTCCTCGGGGCCTTGCAGGACCACGGAATTGAGCCCCTGGTAGCTCAGGCTGTCGCTGCGTTCGAACGCGGCGTTGAGGCTGAGCGAGGTGCCCGGCGCAATGCGGGTGGCGAAGTTGCCCGTGGCCTGGATCCCCGCGGAATCGCTCACCAGGCTGCGATATTCGGCCGGATCCGGATCGCCCGGCACCATCGGCACGATGGACTGGATCACGCCCCGCTCGGCCTCGGTCAAGACGCTGGAATTGTTCCAGTCGAGATTGAAGTTGATCCGGGATTCGCCAACCAGCTGAAGATAGGTTCCCTGGGCTTCCTGAGTGGAATAGCCGCCGTCCCACGGCTGACCGTACTGCGCCTCGACCTCGCGGCTGGAATAGTTGCGCTTGAGGACGAAGTTCACCACCCGCTGATTGGGCGAATAGCCGTAGCGCTGAGCCACTTCCTCAGGGAACACCTCGACCTTGTCGATCGCCTCGGGCGGGTAGGAACGCAGCTCGCGGAAGCTGGAAATGCGCACGCCGTTGACCAGGATCACCGGGAACCCACCGCCGCTGCCGGTGACGTTGGAACCCAGCGCCGTGATCAGGTCGGAAATCGAACCCGAGCCATAGGCGGCGATATCCGCTTCATTCAGTTCAAGCACCGGCGGCACCGGCGTTTCCACCTGGCCGCGCAGCGTCTGGGCGATGACGAAAATCTCGTCATCGGTGATCTCGTCAGCGGGGGCCGGTGCGGCGGCCGGCGCCGGTGTGGGCGCAGGCGCGGGCGCGGCGTCCTGTGCGCTGGCCACCACCGGCAAAGCGAACGAGAGCGCAACGGACAGGGCGAGCAGGCTGGCACAAGGGCGATTTCGCACTTTAGTTATTTTCCCTCATTTCAAGATCGACCAGCCCCCATGGCGCGCTCAATCGCTGCAACGCTGTAACGAGGCAAGCCGCGAAGCGTATTAAAATGTCGCAGATGGACGCGCCTTGTCGCTGTTCACTGCCGCACGCTGAAGGGGGCCTGAACCGTCCCCGCTTTCCTTTTGCTTCTTCACACGCTATGGGCCGCGCCCTGCGCACGCTCAGTTAAAGGAAACGATTACTGCATGGCCAAAGAAGAACTCCTCGAGATGCGCGGCAAGGTGGTGGAGCTGCTGCCGAATGCGATGTTCCGGGTCGAGCTCGAAAACGGTCATGAAGTGCTTGGCCACACGGCCGGGCGGATGCGCAAGAACCGCATCCGCGTGCTGGTGGGCGACGAAGTGCTGTGCGAGCTGACGCCTTACGACCTGACCAAGGCGCGCATCACTTATCGCTTCATGCCCGGCCGGGGCGGCCCGGGGCCGCAATAAGCGGCGGGCGTGAACAGCCCCTCGAACGATCCGGTCCTCGTCCTCGCATCGGCCAGCCCGCGCCGGCGGGAGCTGCTCGCACGGCTGGGAATCGCGCCTTCGCGCGTGGTTCATGCGGATATCGATGAAACACCGCGCAAGGCCGAGCTTCCCCGGCTCTATGCCGCGCGCATGGCGCGCGAGAAGGCGCTGGCGGCAGCCGATCCCACGGCGCACGTGCTGGCGGGCGACACCGTGGTCGCCGTGGGCCGGCGCATTCTCCCCAAGGCGGAAGACGAAGCGACCGCGCGCGCCTGCCTGAAGCTGATGTCCGGCCGCCGCCATCGGGTGTTTTCCGCCGTGGCCCTGATGGCGCCCGACGGTTCCCTGCGCGAACGGCTGAGCGAGACCCAGGTGCGCTTCAAGCCCCTCTCCGACGCGGAAATAGGTGCCTATGTCGCCGGCGGCGAATGGCGCGGCAAGGCCGGCGGCTATGCGATCCAGGGCGCGGCCGAAGGGCTGATCGCGTGGATATCGGGCAGCCATTCCAGCGTCGTCGGCCTGCCGCTGTTCGAAACGCGGACCCTGCTCAAGAGCGCGGGGTTTCCCCTTGGCTGAATGGCTGGTCGAGGAAGGAATCGCCGAACACCGCGCGATCCGCCTCGACGGCGACACCATTGCCGAAGCGCGGGTCCACTGGCCGGGCGAACTGCTGGCGGGAACCGTGGCCGAGGGAGTGCTGGTGTCGCGCACGGCAGGCTCGCCGCGCGGCACGGCGCGCTTTCCCAGCGGGGCGGAAGCCCTGGTGGACCGGCTTTCCCCTTCGGCGCCCGAAGGGTCCCTCATCCGCCTGGAAATCACCCGGCCCGCGCTGGCCGAACAGGGCCGGCGCAAGCTCGCCCGCGCGCGGCCCACGGCCCGGCCCCCAGCCTCGCCGGACCTGGTCGCGCAGCTGCGCGCCGAAGGCCATGCGGTGCGGACGGTCCGCCGTTTTCCGGCTTGCGACTGGGACGAGTTGATCGCCGAAGCTTTCGCCGGTGAAAGCAGCTTCCCCGGCGGCGCGCTGCAATTCAGCCCGACGCCGGCGATGCTGCTGGTGGATATCGACGGCACGCTCGCTCCACGCCCTCTTGCGCTGGCGGCGGTGCCCGCGCTCGCGTCCGCGCTGCGCCGGTTCGACGTGGGCGGATCGATCGGCATCGACTTCCCCACCTTGCCGGCGAAAGCCGATCGCAAGGCGGTGGACGAGGCGCTGGCCGAAGCTCTCGCACACTGGCCTCACGAGCGCACGGCGATGAACGGCTTCGGCTTCGTCCAGCTGGTGGCCCGGCTGGAGCGGCCATCGCTGCTGCATCGCGCCGCGTTCCATCCGGCGGCCCTGGCCGCGCGGCTGGTGCTGCGGCGCGCCGAAGCGCTGGAAGGGCCCGGCGCGATCCTGCTCACCGGCCACCGGGCCGTGGAAGCCGCACTTTCGCCCGATAGCCTGGCGCAACTGGCCCGCCGCACGGGCCGGCAGGTGCGCTGGGCACCGAACCCGGCCCTTGCACTGGAGGCCCCGCAGGCCCAACTCGTGCCTCTATGACCCCCCGCCCTTGCCCGATCTGCCGGAAGCCGCGCAGCGCCGAATTCGCGCCCTTCTGTTCCGCCCGCTGCCGCGACCGCGACCTGGCGCGGTGGTTCAGCGAAGGCTACGCCGTGCCCGGCCCACCGGCCGATCCGGAAGACATCGCGCGCGAGGACGGGTAGGACCCCGGTTCGCCGGGCAAGGCGCCGATTAGCCCCTTGCCAAGCGCGGCCCCCTTCGCCATAGGCGCCCACTCCAACCGCCCGAGCGCCCGCCGAAGGGTGCGCCCGGACGCCTGCCCAGGTAGCTCAGTTGGTAGAGCATGCGACTGAAAATCGCAGTGTCGGTGGTTCGATTCCGCCCCTGGGCACCATTCCTTCCAATCCGAACCCCCTGATCACACAAGCGCTGGCGGCGGCGTGAAGCCGCCCGTCTGGCGCTCGGCGCATTGGGCGAAGGTGATGGTTGTGAGGTCCTCGGAATGGGGGCCGATGATCTGCAATCCGGTGGGCAGTGCTTCCACCTGGCGGCCGGTCGGCATCACGGTGGCCGGCAGGTTCGCGACCAGGGCCAGGCTTTGCCAGGTGAAATCCAGATAAGGCGCGGGCTCTCCGTCGATCCTCACCCGGCGGAACAGCTGGTCCGAATGGACGCCGCTCCCTTCCGCCATGTGCGGGAAGGCGACGACCGGCACGGCCGGGCAGATCAGCAGGTCATAAGCGCCGAAGAAGCGCCGCCAGGCCTGGAACAGGTGCTCCCGCCTTTCGGCGAGGGCGAACCACTCGCCCAGCGACGTGCGCATGTAGCGGGCGAGCCGGGCCGCTATCCCAGTGTCGTCCTGATCCGCCAACCGTTCGAAAGCATCGGCCTCTTGCGGCGCCGGTGCGCCGACGATGGCGAACAGGACTTGCAGATAGGTTTCGTAGCTCTCGCGCGGGTCCACCGGCAGCGCCACTTCCTCGATCCGGGCGCCCGCGTGGCGCAAGTCGGCGATATAGCTTTCGAGCGCGGCGCGATAAGCGCCGTCGACGCGATAGGCCTCTTCGCCCATCCACACGCCCACGCGGAAATCCTCCAGCCGGGCGTGCCGCGCCGGCATCAGGGGCTTGTCCGCCAGCACGCCCAACAGCAGTTCAAGATCGCCCGCGCTCCGCGCGATCGGGCCGGCGACGCCCAGTTCGGGCTGGCTCAACATGCCCGGCGGCGGCGGGATATGGCCGCGCAAAGGCACGGCGCCGTAAGTCGGCTTGTGGCCGAACACGCCGCAGAAATGCGACGGGATGCGGATCGAGCCGCCGATGTCGCTGCCCAGCTCGAACGCGGTGAACCCGGCGGCGACCGCCCCGGCCGCGCCGCCCGACGATCCGCCGACCGTCCGGTCGGGATTCCAGGGATTGCGGCTCAAGCCATAGACGGGGTTGAACGACTGCCAGTCGCTGGCGCCGGCGGGCAGGTTGGTCTTGCCGAACACATTCGCACCCGCCTGGCGCAGCAGGGTGACGGCGTTGGCATCCTCATCCGGCCGATGATCGCGCAAGGCCTCCAGGCCACAAGTCGCCGGCATTCCAGTGACTTCGAACGAATCCTTGATAGTGATCGGCAGGCCCGCGAGCGGGCCCATCGCCTTGCCTTGCTTGCGCCGCCGATCGAGTTCCGCCGCGTCAGTACGCGCCCGATCGCGATCGAAGGCGACGACCAGGTTGTAGACCGGATTGAACCGGTCGATCCGCGCCAGATAAAGCTCGAGCAGTTCGACCGCCCCGATCTCGCCCCTGTCGAGGAGGCGCAACTGCTCGGTTGCGGGCGCAAAGGCGATTTCGGCATCGGACATCTCGGTCTCCCACTCAGGGCCGCGCATGCCAGGCGGCGTTGCCGCCATGACTGCATTTTCCCGAGGCTTTGCCAAGAGCGGCCGGGCCCGGCGCCTTTACGGTGTGGCGGCCGGCTCGATAGGGGGTGTCGCGAGCAGGCTGTCCGCGCCGAGCGCCCGATAGAGTTCCACCCGGTTCAGCACGGCGGCGAGCAGGACCGCCGTTTCCTGGCGCCGGGCCGTATAGAGGCTGCGCTGCGCATCGAGATTGGAAAGGAAGCTGTCGATCCCGCCGCGATAGCGGGCTTCGGCTAGGCCGGCGTTATCGGCGGCGGCATCGCTATTGGCCCGCGCTGCCCGCAGCCGCTCGCCAATCGTGCCTTGCACCGCCAAGGCATCGGCCACTTCGCGGAAGGCGCTCTGGATCGCCCCTTCGTACGAGGCGAGCGCGGCATCGCGCTGCGCCTGGCTGACGGCCACGCCGGCGCGGTGGCCGCCGGCGTCGAAGATCGTGTACGTGGCATTGGCCGCGGCGCTGGCGCTGAACGCGTCGCCGCTGAACAGCGATCCCAGGGCATCGCTCGCCAGGCCCAGAAGGCCCGTGAGCGAGACGCGCGGGAACAGCTGTGCGCGGGCCACGCCGATATCGGCATTGGCCGCGCGCAGCAGGTATTCCGCCTGGACGATGTCCGGCCGGCGCAGCAGCACCGAGGAATCCGTGCCCGCCGGCAAGGAAGCGATGGAGGCGAAGACTTCGCCGAGCCCGGCCGGGAGCAGCGCGGGATCGACCGGGCCGCCCACCAGCAGGCGGATCAGATTTTCGTCCTGCGCGATCGCGGCGGTCTGCGCGGCCAGATCGCCCTCGGCGGTCGCCAGCACCTGTTCCGCCTGGCGCAGATCCGTCCGCGGCGCGATGCCGCCTTCGAGGCGCGCCCGCGTCAGTTCGACGGAGCGGCGCGCATCGCTGGCGGTATCCTGCGCGATCGCCAGCAAGTCCCGGTCGGCGGCATAGGCGGCCCAGGCATTCGCCAGATCGGCGACCAGGCCGAGCCGCACCGTCCGCGCGCCCGCTTCGGTGGCGAGCGCCCGCTCACGCTCGGCAGCGGTGGCATTGGCCAGGCGGCCGAACAGGTCGATCTCGAAGCTCGATAGCCCGCCCTGGAGGGCATAATCCTGCGTATCGTTCCCGCTGCCGTCGATCCGATAGCCGGCCGAGGCGGTGGTTCCGATCGCCGGGAACTGCGCGGATCGGACGACCCGCACCTGCGCGCGGGCGGCGGCCACGCTCGCTGCCGCGACGCGCACGTCGCGATTGTTCTCCAGCGCCTGGGCGATCAGGCCCTGTAGCCGCGCATCCCGAAAGATGTCGCGATAGGAGACCTGCGGCAGCGCGGCCTCGCTCTGCGCGAGATAGGCGTCGCCTTCCGGCCACGACGCGGGGACCGGCGCTGTGGGGCGGACATAGGCCGGGGCCATCGAGCAGCCGGAGAGGGCCAGCGCCGCGAGCGCGGTGGGAAGGAGCCTGCTCAAGCCGTCGCCTCCGGCTCTTCGTCGTGGTCGAAGCGGGCGTGCAGGGCATGCAGGGCCTCGCGCGTGCCGCGGCGGACGATGACGAAGAACAGCGGGATATAGAACACCGCCAGGAGCGTGGCCGTGAGCATGCCGCCGATCACCGAAGTGCCGATGGCGATGCGGCTGTTGGCCCCCGCCCCGCTCGCCAGCGCCAGCGGCAGCACGCCGAAGATGAAGGCGAAGCTGGTCATCAGGATCGGACGCAGGCGGATCCGCGCCGCGCGCATCGCCGCGTCGATCACCCGGGCGCCCTTCTTCTCCTCCTGCTCGGCGAACTCGATCATCAGGATCGCGTTCTTGGCGGCGAGGCCCATGGTCGTGAGCAGGCCGATCTGCAGGAACACATCGTTCTGAAGCCCGCGCAAGGTCACCGCGAAAACCGCGCCGACCAGGCCCAGCGGGATCACCAGCAGCACCGCCACCGGGATCGACCAGCTTTCGTAAAGCGCGGCCAGGCACAGGAACACCACCAGCAGCGACAGCGTGTAGAGCAGCGGCGCCTGGCCCGAGGAGACCCGCTCTTCATAAGAGGCGCCCGACCAGGCGACGCTGGTGCCGGGGATCTGCGACGCCAGCTGTTCGATTTCGGCCATGGCCTCGCCCGAGCTTACGCCCGGGGCCGCCTGCCCGGAAATGCTGAACGCCGGCACGCCCTGGAAGCGGCTATTGGTGCTGGGCATCGTGGACCAGCCGATTTCTGCGAAAGAGGAAAACGGCGCCATCTGGCCATCGGACCCACGCACGTACCATTGCGAGAGGTCTTCCGGCCGCGCGCGATAGGGCGCATCGCCCTGGACATAGACGCGCTTGACCCGGCCCTTGTCGATGAAATCGTTGACATAGCGCCCGCCCCAGGCGGCTGAGAGCGTGGAGTTCACGTCGCCGGTGCTGAGCCCCAGCGCGCTCAACCGCTGGGCATCGACGTCGATCTTGAGCGTGGCGATCTCGGGCAGGTCGCTCATGCGCACCTGGCTGAGCTTCGGATCCTGGCTCGCCAGTTCGATCAGGCGATCACGCGCGTCGGCGAAGTCCTCGCGGCTCATACCGCTGGAGTTCTGGAGCTGCACGTTGAACCCGGACGTATCGCCCAGCCCGCGAACGGCCCCGGGCACCAGCGTGAACACTTGCGCATCGCGCAGGCCGCGGAAGGCTGCCGTCGCGCGCTGCGCGATCGCGTCGGCGGTATTTTCCGGGCCGATCCGTTCGTCCCACGGCTTCAGATTGACGAAGCCCTGCCCGGTGTTCTGCCCGCCGCCGCCGCCGCCCGCGACGAGGAACGAGGACCCCACATTGTCCTTTTCCACCGTGGTCAGGTACTTTTCGATCATGTCGCGCACTTCCAGGGTGCGGGTCTGGGTGGCGCCCGTGGGCAGGCGCCACTGGACCTGAACCCGCCCCTGATCCTCGCCGGGGATGAAGCCGCCGGGCAATCGCAGGAACAGCACCGCCAGCAGCGCCACGATCACCGCGTAGATCGCCAGGAACAGCCATTTGCGCTCCGTCACCGTGCGGACGCTGGCGGTATAGCGCCCGACGAGCCGGGCGAAGCCGGTGTTGAACCCATCCTGCGCGCGGTGGAACAGGTTCGCCACCGCAGGGAAGCGCCGCGTCAGCCAGGGGGCATCGGGATGATCGCGCGCCACCTTGGGCTTAAGGAGGTTCGAGGTCAGCGCCGGGCTGAGGATCAGCGCCACCAGGACCGACAGCGCCATAGCGGAGATGATCGTCAGCGAGAACTGGCGGTAGATCACGCCGGTGGAGCCGCCGAAGAACGCCATCGGCAGGAACACGGCCGAGAGCACCAGCGCGATCGCGATCAGCGCGACCTGCAGCTCGCTCATCGATTCAACGGTGGCGTCCTTGGCGCTCATGCCCGGGTTTTCTTCCATGAGCCGCTCGACGTTCTCGACCACCACGATCGCATCATCGACCAGCAGGCCGATCGCCAGAACCAGGCCGAACAAGGTCAGCGTGTTGATCGTGAACCCGGCTATATAGAGGACGCCGAACGTGCCCAGCAGCACCACCGGGATGGCGATCGCCGGGATCAGCGTCGCCCGCCAGCTTTGCAGGAATACGAACATCACGATGATGACCAGCACCATGGCCTCGACCAGCGCCTTTTCCACCTCGCTGACCGAGAGGCGGATGAAAGCCGTGGCATCGTTCGCGTAAGCGTATTCCAACCCGTCGGGCAGATTGCGGGCAAGCTCGTCCATCTTGGCCTTGACCAGGTCGGATGTCTTGAGCGCGTCGGCCCCGGGCGCCAGCGAGACCGACATGCCCGCGCCCGGATGCCCGTTCATCTGCAAGATGATGCCATAGCCTTCGGCGCCCATTTCCACCCGGGCGACATCGCTGACCCGCACGGTGGAGCCGTTGGGCAGCGTCTTGATGACGATGTCTCGGAATTGCTCGGGCGTTTGCAGCTTGGACTGCGCGGTGATCGTGGCGTTGAGCAGTTGCCCCTGCGGCGAAGGCAGGCCGCCCAGCTCACCGGCGGCAACTTCCGCGTTCTGGCTGTTGATCGCGCTGATCACGTCGCTGGGCATCAGCGAGAACCCGGCAAGGCGCTGGGGGTTGAGCCAGATACGCATCGCGTGGGGCGAGCCGAACACGTTCACATCACCGACGCCCGGCACGCGCGCGAGCGTGTCCTGGATATTCGAGGTCAGATAATCGGAAACGTCCTGGTACGATCGGGTATCGGTCACGTCGTAGACCGCCACCAGCAGCAGCGAATCCGAGTTCGACTTGGTGACCCTGACGCCCTGGTTCTGCACATCGGCCGGCAGGCGCGAGATCGCGGACTGGATCTTGTTCTGCACCTGCATCTGGGCGATGTCGGGATCGGTCCCCTTGGCGAAGGTCACCGTGATGCTGGCCTGCCCGCGCGCGCTGGACGAGGAGCTGAAATAGAGCAGCCCGTCGATGCCGGTGAGCTGCTGCTCCAGGATCTGCGTAACGCTGTTTTCCAGGGTCTCGGCCGAAGCGCCCGGATAGCTGGCGCGGACGTTGACCGTGGTGGGCGCGATGTCGGGATACTGTTCGATCGGCAGCGAAAGCAGGGCGCCGAGGCCGCCCAGCATCACCACGATCGCCAGCACCCAGGCGAAAATCGGCCGATCGATGAATATCCGCGACATCGCCCGCTCAGTTCCGCCCGGCCGCCGCGCCTTGCCGTCCGTTTCCACCGGCAGGCGGGGCGCCCACACGCTCCGGCGTGTCCGCCGGCACCGGGCGGACCGCGGTATCCTGCTTCACGTTGGCGAGGCCCTGGACGATGATCCGGTCACCCGCCTGGAGTCCGGAAGTGACCACCCAGTTGGTCCCCAGCGTCCGTTCGGCGGAGACCTTGCGCCGGGCGGCCTTGTTGTCCTTGCCCACCACATAGACGTAAGCCGAACCGTCGAAATCTCGCTGCACGCCCTGTTGCGGCACCAGGAACGCGTTCGGCTGCACCGCCTGTTCGAACACCGTCTTCACGAACATGCCGGGCAGCAGCAGCCCGTCACGGTTGGGGAACGTCGCCCGCATGGTGACGGTGCCGGTGCGTTCGTCCACCGTCACATCGGCGAATTCCACCTTGCCGGTATAGGCATAGTCGCTGCCGTCCTCGAGCTTGAGGCGCACCGTGGTGCTGCCCGCCGAGACTTCGCCGGCCCGCAGCTGGCGGCGCAGCTCGGTCAGGTCGGCGCTGGATTGCTGCATGTCGACATAGATCGGATCGAGCCGCTGGATCACCGCCAGCGGATCCTGCTGGCTGGCGCTGACGAGCGCGCCCACGGTGAACAGCGAACGCCCGATCCGCCCGCTGATCGGGGCGCTCACCGTGGCGTAGCGCAAGTTGATCCGCGCGGTATCGAGCGCGGCGGCGTTCTGCGCCACAGCCGCGCGGGCCACGCGCGCCTGCGCGGCGGCATCGGTGTAATCCTGTTCGGCGATCGCTTCGATTTCGGCGAGCGGGCGATAGCGGTCGGCCCGCGCCACGGCCGCTTCCGCGCTCGCGCGGGCGCTGGCGAGATTGGCTTCGGCCTGGTTCACCGCCGCGCGATAGAGGCTGGAATCGATCTGGTAGAGCGGCTGCCCGGCGCGCACGTAGCCGCCTTCGGTGAACAACCGCTGGCGGATCAGCCCGTTGATCTGCGGCCGCACCTCGCTCGTCTCATAAGCCACCGTGCGGCCGGCGAGCGTGACCGACAGGGGAACCGAGGTAGGCTGCACCACGACGAAACCCACCTCGGGCGTCTGGGCATTGCGATTCCCGCCACCGCCGCCGGAACACGCCGCGAGGATGAGGAGGAGACTGCAAAGGCTGCCGCGCAGAACAGCCGCTTGCCGATTGAACATGTCAGACCGTGCCTAGAGACCCATCGGATTGCGAGGCCTTTCAGCGAAGAGCGCCCACAGCACAAGGCCGACGCGCTTCGACGGGACAATTTGCGACAATTAAGCCCAAAAGAGGGCTCGCACGGGCGTCGCGATTTGTCGAGGGTGTGGCACCGGCGTGTCGGCGCCCCCGTGGCCTAACCCGGATTCGTCATTGCGAGCGAAGCGAAGCAATCCAGGGCGCATTGCGGTGCCGCCCTGGATCGCCTCGTCGCGACGCCCCGCGCAAGGGCGCGTGTTTCAGCTGTTAGAAGCGCAGGCCGAGGCCCATGGCCACCTGGTGGCGGTCGGAACCGATGCCGAGCGTGGGATCGCCTTCCCCGGTGCCGAGGCGATAGGACCCCTTGCCGTAATCGCTGTAGACGTATTCCAGCTTGCCATAGAGCGACTGGGTCAGCCCCACTTCCACGCCGCCGCCGACATGGAAGCCGCCGCGGCTCTTGGAAAACGCGGCGATCGCGCCGGGTTCCTCGTCATCGTTGTCGGTCACGTCGGGATCATAGGCGACCTTGAACTTGCCGTTGGAATAGCCGCCCTTGACATAGACCAGCGAGGACTGGCCGAGCGGCACGCCGGCACGGGCGCCCACGGTGAACGTCCGCCCGAGATCGGAGCAGGCGAGATCGTCCTCGACCAGCATGTTGCAGACCTTGCTGTCGGAGAAATCCGCGCCGGCATAAGCGCCGATCACCAGGCCCGAGCCGATCTGCAGATCGTATCCCAGCTCCACGCCGTAAGTGATGCCGTTGTCGTCGTCGGAGCCGGTCAGGAACTCGGGGCTCGCGGCGTCTTCATCGTCGAAATCGGGATTGGGAATGGTGGCCTTGGCGCCGACCTGTTCCCAGGCAGCGCGGCCTTCGATGCGGAAGCCGGAAAGGTCTTGCGCATATGCGGGGCTGGCAAGGGCCGCCAGGGACACCGCGATCATCACTGGATACTTCATTATCACTCCTTCTTTGCCTGGACGGGCCGATCGCGAGGTGCCCTTTCCCCCTTGCGATCGGCTTTCCACTGCAATGACGGAGCCCTGCCCCAGTCGCCTTGATCGGTGCGCGGCGCGTTCGTGCGGCGATCAGTGCATGGCGTGTTCCGCCTGCGCCGGCCTGATCGTGAGAATGGGCGCCGGCGTTTCCAGTTCGTGCCATTTCGCCGGATCGGCCGGCACGGCGGTCCATTCGTTCCTGCCTTCGGCACAGGTCTGCACGGCAGGGAAATAGAGCGCGCCCGGCGTATCGGGCAGCTTCATCATCAGGCCGAACTGGTCGAACTGATCGGCCGGAAGCTCGCCGGTCCAGGTCACCGCCGAAACCCTCTCGCGGATCAGCGCCCCGCCCTCGCCCGGCACCGGCCGGGCCAGCGGCACGCGCTCGATCGCCAGCGTCCAGCCGGGCTTCGGCTGCGGGCGGACGGTGAGCAAGGTCTCGGGGATCTCCACCCGCAGCGAGATGGTGGCCGAATCGCCGCAGCCGTGGCTGACCCGCAGGAAGCCCGCGTAATAAGCGCCCGCCTGCCCCTCCGGCTCCGTGAACACGATGTGGCCCCAGGCGGGCGCCGAAGCCGCCAGCGCGGCCATCGCGATTATCCTGCCGATCATTGTCCCGTCCCCTTCCTCATCTCAGAACCCTACCCTGACGCCGCCGAAAATCGAGCGGCCTTCGCCGGGAAAGAACACCGCGGTGCTGGCCGTGCGCGCGTCGGTCACCGCCGCGAATTCCGCCGTATAGGCCTTACCGGTGAGATTGCGGGCATCGACGAACAGTGTCGCCGGGCCCAGGCCGATGCCCGCGCTGACATTGAGCAGGGCGAAGCCCGGCGCCTTCAGCGTATTGGCGTAATCGACCCATGGCGCCTTCATCCGCCAGTCCACGAAAGGCTCCACGAACAAGGCATGCGGGCCGTCATAGCGCAGCGAAACGCGATATTGGTGTTCCGGCGCCACGGGCAGGCGATTATCGCCGTAAAGCGGATCGCCGACGAAGCGGAAATCCGACCAGGCGTAAGCCTGCCGCAGGCGCAGGCGGCCCTGGCCATTGTCGAGCAGGGTCCAGTCCAGGCTGGCTTCGATGCCCTGGTGCCGGGTCTCCTGGGCGTTGAATACGCTTGCCGGCAGGTCCGCTTCGGGCAGGTAGCTGAGCAGTTCGCCATGCACATCGGCGCGGTAATAGGTCACGTCCCAGGCGAAGGCGCCGGAGCGGCCTCGCGTGCCGATCTCGGCCGTCCACGCGCGCTGCGGATCGAGCGGCACGAAAAGCTGGCCCGATGTGTTGGTCTGCGTCAGCGCGCCGAAATGCGGCGGCTCCACCGAACGGGTGTAGTTGGCATAGACCTGCACGTCCCCCCGTTCGAACAGCAGCCCCACGCGCGGGGCGAACCAGTCATAGCTGGCCGCGTCGCTGCGGCCGGCCAGCACATTGTCATAATCGCGCGTGGCCCGGCCCCAGGACCCGCCCGCGACCACCGCCAGTTGCGGCGTGACGAAGAACCGGCCCTCAGCAAAGAGATCGAGCCCGCTGGCATCCTGCACCGCATCGCCGATTCGCGGGCCATTGGCGCCGCCCGCGTTGACGAACAGGTCCTGCCGCGTGCCGCCCTGCCGATAGTAAGCGCCGAAGAACAGATCGGCGCGGTGGCCCGCCAGTTCGCCGGCAAGGTCGAAGCGGCCGAAGGCGCCCTGCGTATCGGTATCCTGATCGATCACGATGGAGATCGGGTGATGCAGGTCACTCTGCGTCGCATAGACGCCGCCTTCGAACACCAGTGCGTCGCTCAGGCGCAGGCGGGTCTGCAAGCTGCCCCGGAACACGTCGAGATCGCGCGCCTGCCGGCGGGCGACGACGCCGGCCCCCGCGAAACGCGGGTTGTTCAGCGCATCGTCCAGGGAAAGCGCGCCCGGCACGCCCTGGCGAATGGTGGCTGCATAGCCGATCGCGCGGATCTCGCTGTCCTCGCCGAAGGAATAGCCCAGGTTCAGCGTGCCGCGCGCCTGCCGGCTGCGTTCCTGCTGGCGGTAGCCGTCGGAGCGGAAGGCGTTGACCCCGGCGTAGAAATCCAGCGCGCCCGCCCTGCCCGAGGCGTGGCCCTGCCCGCGCCAGCTATCCCACGCCCCGGTTTCGGCGCGCAGGCCGAACGGCGTTTCCGCCGTCCTGCCGTTGGGGGTGACGAGATTGACCGCCCCGCCAAGCTGCGCGCCGCCGAAGCGCAGCGCATTGCCGCCCTTGTAGACTTCGATGTAGCGCGCGCCGAGCGGATCGATCTTCTGGAAATCCGAGAACCCGTCCGCATCGGCGAAAGGCACGCCGTCCTGCGCCAGCAGCACGCCGCGCTGGTGATAGCTCTGATCGAGGCCAGAGCCCCGGATCGACAGGCGCGATTCCTCCCCATAGCGCTTGTTGGACAGCACGCCCGGCACATCGCGCAAGAGATCGGGCAGGCCGATCACGGCGCGATCCTCGTATGTCTCCGCCGCGACGACCGAGACGGAGCCGGGCGTGCGGGAAAGGCGCGCGCGGGCATCGGCCACCACTTGCGGATCGCCGGGATCGGCCGTGCCGGTGACGATGATCGGGGGTTCCCCGCCGCCGGCCTGGGCGAAAGCGGGGGTCAGGGGAGTTATGGCGGTCCCTGCCAGCAGCAGGGCGAAAGCGAGTTTGTTCACGGCTTGTCCATCCTTCGCGCCAGGCCGCACGGGGCGGCCGGGCCTTGATCTGAAAACGCGGATCCGCCGGCACGCGGCGGATGGATCAGATGCGCGAAGGCGGCCCGCGAAGCGGCGGACGCAAACGCCCGGCCTGTGTCAGGCGAAGCGGAGCGGCCTCGACCAGCCACAGCGCGAGGATGAAGGCCAGCGCAAGCGCCAGCGCAACGGGCGGAACCGCCGTCAGGCCCGGTACGGTCAGATCGGCGAAGGCGCATTGCTGCGCGGCGTCCTGCTTGTCTCCGTGGGAGTGATCGTCACCATGCCTGTCGACCAGCACGATCATGGGGCCTTGCCCGGTGCAGATGCTGATCGCGATCTGGTCCTGCCCGGCGGTGACCATGTAGCCCTGCGGCACGAAGGCGCGCATGGCCAGCGCCGCCGCGAGCAGCAGCCATAGCCAGGTACGGGAACGATGCGCGCGGATCACGCGCGAGGCGCTAGAGGCCAAATCCGGGTGGTGCAAGCGTTCCGAGCCAGGCCACCAGCGCGAGCACCGCCAGCCCAAGGGCGGCCTCCCAGGCCAGGCTCCGCCGCACCGGGCCGAGCGGCGCCCCCTCCGCCACGGCGGGCGTATGGCGGTAACGATTGGCCGCCGCCAGCGCCAGCATCGCGGCGAACAGCACCAGCTTGGCCAGCAGCACGCGGCCATAGGCCGAGCGGACGAGATCGACGATATGATCGGGGCCGATCAGGACCCAGGTGTTCACCAGCCCGGAAAGCACCAGCAAGGCGATCAGCGCCGGCCCCAGCGCGGAGAAAGTCCGCAGCGCCGGATGCAGTTGCGCCCGACCCGCTTCGCCGCGCGCCAGCAGCACGAAAGCGGCCAGCGCCCCCAGCCAAGCGCAGGCGGCCAGGACATGCAGCACATCGGCCGCCAGATGCACCCCGGCCAGCGGCCCCTCGCTCGCCGCCCCATGCCCCATCCAGCCAAGGCTCGCCGCCGCAACGGCCCCGGCGGCCGCCACGGCGGACCACCTCCACCGCCCGCGCGGCAGGGCGAGCAGCAGGCCAAGTGCGAAGAGCGCCGCCACGGCGCGCACCATGGCCGCCTTGCCGAAGGCCATATAAGTGACGACCGCGCCCAGGCTCTCCCCCGTCAGCCCGTCGGCGAAGGAGCCGGCGAAGACGCTTGCCTGGACGGCGATCGCCGCCGCCGAAGCCACCGCCAGCACCGCCGCCGCGCCGCCCACCATGGCGCGCGATCCGCGCGGGGCGGGCGATCCCGCCGGCAGGGCGTAAACGAAAAAGAGCGGCACCCCGAACAGGAGCGCCGCCCCGGCATATTGCAGGAACCTGACGGCGAGCACCGCCGCATCGAGCATGTCAGCCGACCTTGAAGGCGACCTCGCCCGTCATCTTGTGGCCGTCGCTTCCCGCCGCGGTCCACTCGATCTTGTAGGAACCGGCCGTAAGCGGCTTTTCCAGCGTGCCGACGATCTGCTTGCCGTCACGCGACACCGCCGTCTTCACCGGCACTTTCATGCGGTGATCGGGCATCGTCAGCTCGAACGTGGAGAAAGTGGGCACCAGGCGTTCGCTGAACGTCAGCGTGATCGCCTTCGGCGCCGCCTTGACAGTCGCGCCGGCGGCCGGATCGGACTGGACCAGATGGGTGTGGGCCAGCGCCGGGCCGGACGCGGCCAGCGCCACAGCGGCCCCCAGCGCCATCCAGCGGGACAATGATTTCATCGCTTTCATCGATATGACTCCCTTGCGGATCGCCCCATATTCGCCCCCGGCGGCTGCATCCGGCCTGAACCGGGCCGATGCTGACGACCGGGCGCCAGTAATGCCTCGCTCTGTCCCTTCATCCATGGAAGAACAACATCCAGATGGCCATCGCCACCATCATCACGTTCTCCAGCAGCGAGACGAAGCCCAGCGGAACCCGGCTCGACCCGCCGACGCAGGCGCATTTGAGCTCGCGCTTCTCCACATAGACCGCGTAGAACACCGAGACGCCGCCTACCGTGCCGATGAACAGCGCGATCGGGATCGACAGCCAGTTCAGCGCCCCCGCCACCATCAGCACCCCGGCCAGCGCCTCGGCAAAGGGATAGACGTAGGCGTAAGGCACCCACCGCCGCGCCAGGAGGTCATAGCCCAGGAACATGGTGGCGAAGCGATCGACATCCTGCAGCTTGAGCATCGCCAGGATCGCCATGGAGAAGGCGATGAACCATTCGCCCGCGTGCACGGTGAACAGCGATCCCGATGCCGCAAAGCTCACCGCCAGGGCCAGCGCCGCGGCGATCGCGAAGACCGCCAGCACGGGAACATAGCTCACCGCGTCCGGATCGGCGACCTTGAGGCCGAAGGACCGGCGCAGATCGTCGTACCCGCCCACGCGCTCGCCATCGATGAAGGTCTGCGGCGTGGTCTTCACCTGATGCTGCGCCTTGAAGGCATCGACCTCCTCACGAGTCGTCAGCCAGTGATCGTCCACCGTAAAACCGCGGCTTTCGAGAAGATGTCTTGCCTTGAGGCCGTAAGGGCAGACATGCTTGGGCATGACCATGCGGTAAAGCACCGCGCGCTTGGCTTGCTGTTCCATGCGTATCACCATACATCCCGTACCGTAGTACGGAGTCAACCATGAATGCGATGACCATTTCCCAGCTTGCGCGTAGCGCCGAAGTCGGCGTGGAAACGGTGCGCTATTACCAGCGGCGCGGGCTGCTGCCCGATCCCCGGCCGCATCGCACCGGCCTGCGCGGCACCCGGCATTACGGGCCGGACGAAGCGCGCCGGCTGCGCTTCATCCGATCGGCCCAGGCAGCCGGCTTCACGCTGGAGGAGATCGCCGAGCTGCTGCGCCTCGACAGCACGGGGGACCGCCCCCGCGCGCGCGAACTGGCCCGTGGGCGGATCGCCGCGCTGGACGAGCGCATCGCCGAATTGCGCAAGGCGCGCCGGTCCCTCGCCCGCCTGGCTGAGGAATGCACCGCCGGCGAAAACGGCCCCTGCCCGATCATCGCCTCGTTCGAGGGCAGCGCGGAACGATGTCGGTCGCGGGAGCATCCCACCCCATGAAGCGCAAGGCCGTTCTCGTCACCGGCGGCGCACGGCGCATCGGCGCGGCGATCGCCCGGCGTTTCGGCGCCGCCGGCTGGCACGTGGTGATCCACTGCTGCCGCTCTTACGCCGAGGCGCAGGCGCTGGCCGGTGAACTGGGGCACGCCGAAGTCGTCCGCTGCGATCTGGCCGACGTGGGCGCGGCCACGGAGATGATCGAGGATCTGGCCGAACGGCTGGGCGACTGGCGCGCGCTGGTCAATTCGGCCTCCGTGTTCCGGCCGGACGCGGCGGACCAGCTCGATCTCGGCGTCAACTGGGAAGCCTTGCAGGTCAACGCGGTGACGCCGGCATGGATGGCCCAGCTCTATCTCCGCCTTGCCCGATCCGATGCCGGGCGGCGAGTGATCCAGGTGACCGACCAGAAGACCCAAAACCCGAACCCGGACTTCTTCAGCTATACGATGAGCAAGCACGCGCTGGCCGCCACGGTGCCGATACTGGCCATGGCGGCGGATGCGCGGGATCGTGTCTTTGCCCTGGCGCCCGGCGCCATCCTGGCCAGCCATGACCAGAACGAGGCGGAAGCCGAGGTCTCCCACCGGATGAACCTCTTGAGGCGGCGCACCACCGTTGCCGAAGTGGCTGAAGCGGCCTTCTTCCTGGCGACCGGGCCGATGGCGAGCGGGCAGACGCTGTTCGTCGATTCCGGCCAGCACCTGCTGTCACAACCGCGCGATGTGATGTATCTCGCCCGCGAAGGAGAGGCCGCACGATGAAGCGCCACGCGATCAGCACCCGCATCTGGCACTGGCTGAACCTGCTCAGCGTGGCGATCCTGTTCATGTCGGGGCTGAACATCTCCAACGCGCATCGCCACCTCTACTGGGGCCAGGCGGGCTTCCAGCCGCACGAGGCCTGGTTCCATGTGATCCGTTTTCCCGGATGGGCGACGATCCCCAATTACTACAGCCTCGCCGCCGCGCGGGACTGGCACGTGGTGTTCGCCTGGATCTTCTCCCTCTCGCTGTTGCTGTTCCTGATCACGGCGCTGCTCAACGGGCATTTCCGGCGCGATCTCGCCGGTCGGCGAGAGGACTGGCGCCCTTCCGCCATAGGGGCCGACGTGCGCAAGCACCTGCGGCTGGATTTCGCGCCGACTGAAGGCAAGTACAACCTGCTGCAAAAGGCGGCCTATGCCGTGGTGATCTTCATCCTGCTGCCGCTGATGGTCCTCACCGGCCTGACGATGAGCCCCGGCATGGACGCCGCCTGGCCGTTCCTGGTGGACCTGTTCGGCGGGCGGCAGAGCGCGCGCTCGATCCATTTCATCGTCGCCTGGGCGCTGCTGGCGTTTTTCGTGCTTCATGTGGTGCTGGTGCTGCTCAACAAGCCGCTCAAGAACCTGGGCGACATGATCGGTGGAGGGCGTCTCGATGAAACGGCGTAATGTCCTTGCCGGCCTTGGCGCGCTGATTACCGGCGGCTGCACCAAGATCGGCCAAACCGAATGGTTCGGCGATGTGGTGGACGGCGCGGAAAAGCTCAGCCGCGGGGCGCACCGGATGCTTGGCGCGCGGCCGACCATGGCGCGCGAGTTCACCGTGGCCGACATTTCCCCCTACTTCCGGGGCAACGGCAATACCGAGATCGATACGGATACCTATCGCGCGCAACTGGCCAGCGGCTTTCCCGACTGGCGGCTGGAAGTGCGCGGGCTGGTCGATCGCCCGCTGAGCCTGTCGCTGGAGCAGATCCGCGCCTTGCCCCAGCGCACCCAGATCACCCGGCACGATTGCGTCGAAGGGTGGAGCGCGATCGGCCAGTGGACCGGGCCGCGCCTGTCCACGATCCTGGGCCAGGCCGGGCTCAAGCCGCAAGCCAAGTTCGCCGTGTTCCGCTGTGCCGACAGCTTCGGCAAGGCGCCGTATTACGAAAGCTGCGATCTCGATGATGCGCTGCACCCGCAGACGCTCATCGCCCACCAGCTCAACGGAGAGCCGCTGCCGGAACGCAACGGCGCGCCGCTGCGCCTGCGGATCGAACGCCAGCTGGGCTACAAGCACGCCAAGTACCTCACGGCGATCGAGCTAGTGGACAGCCTCGACGGCATCGAAGGCGGCGGCGGCGGCTACTGGGAAGACCGCGGCTATCAGTGGTACGCCGGCGTTTAAGCCGGATAGCGTTCGAACGAGTTCCGCCAGCTCAGGGCGATCATCTCTTCGAGCACGCCCAGGTCGATATCGGCCAGCTTGTTGACGTAGAGGCAGCCTTTCCCACGCCCATGCTTGCCCAGCCGTGCCAGCAGCGGCGCGAACTGCGCTTCTTCCGCAGGCGTCCCGCAGCTCAGGTAAAGAGAATGCCTGGCCTTGCGCGGGGAGAAGGCGGTGCGGCACATCGTCACCCGGCGGCCGCTGTCATAGACAGTGGCATATTCGCCATATCCCACGATGGAGGGGCCCCACATCACCGGCTCCACCCCGGTGACCTTGCCGAACAGCGCCGCGAGAACCTCGCCCTCGTGGCGCTTCGCGGCAGGCTCCAGTTGCCCGAGGAACTCGCTGACGCCGATCCGCGTCGGCTGGGTCTTCGCTTCGGCCATGGCGCCGATCTAGCCAAGGTTAGGCAAGGCGGGAAGACGGCGGATGAACGATCCCCGCCAGTTGTCGCGCCGGGATGCGGGCGATAGGCTGCGTTGCCCGATCCAAGCCGAAGCAGGTCGCATGCCTCCGATACCCTTCCGGTCCACGCTTGCCCGCCTCGTGCTGCTTGCCGCCCTGCTGGTATGCTGGAGCGATGCCGCGCTGGCGCAAGTCCGGGTGGAGTTCCACAGCTTCAACGGCTCGTTCTTCGGCTCGCGCTTTCCGCATACGTTCGTGGTGTTCGAAGGCACGCTGGACAGCGGAGAACGGGTTCATTCCAACTTCGGCTTTTCCGCCAAGACGGTGAGCCCGGCGGTGCTGGCGGGGCCGGTGGCGCATGTCGTCTATTCGGAAAAGGAGAAGTACCTCAAAAGCACCAATGTCCACTTCACGATCGACGTGCCCGATGCGACCTATCGCCGGATGATGCAGGAAGTGATCGCCTGGCGCGATGCACCCGGCAAATACTATGACCTGGATACGCGCAACTGCATCCATTTCGTCGGCCGCCTGGCGGAACTGGCCGGGATCAAGGTGGACTATCCCCACGATCTGCTGCGCAAGCCCAAAGCCTGGCTCAACCATATCGGCGATCTCAACCCGCAGCTGCACGCACGGCCCATTCCCTGACGCCGGCCCCCGCAAGCGCAGCACCGTTGCCGGAGGCATCGCCGCCTGATAACCGGCGCGCGAATCCCAGCGGAGCTTCGAATGTCCGACATCAAACGGGTCGTCCTCGCCTATTCGGGCGGCCTCGACACCAGCGTGATCCTCAAGTGGCTGCAGGTGACCTACAACTGCGAGGTCGTCACCTTCACCGCCGACCTCGGCCAGGGCGAGGAGCTGGAACCGGCGCGCCGCAAGGCGGAGCTGATGGGCATCAAGCCCGAGCACATCTATATCGACGACCTGCGCGAGGAATTCGTGCGCGACTTCGTGTTCCCGATGATGCGCGCCAATGCCCGCTATGAAGGCGATTACCTGCTGGGCACCTCGATCGCCCGGCCGCTGATTTCCAAGCGGCTGGTGGAGATCGCGCATGAGACGGGCGCCGACGCGGTGGCCCACGGCGCGACCGGCAAGGGCAACGACCAGGTCCGCTTCGAGCTGAGCGCCTATGCGCTGGACCCGAATATCAAGGTCATCGCGCCGTGGCGCGAATGGGACCTGACCAGCCGCACCGCGCTGATCGCCTGGGCCGAACAGCACCAGATCCCCGTGCCGAAGGACAAGCGCGGCGAAAGCCCGTTCTCCACCGACGCCAACCTGCTGCACACCTCCAGCGAGGGCAAGGTGCTGGAGGACCCGTGGGAGGAAGTGCCGGACTATGTCTACAGCCGCACCGACAATCCCGAGGATGCGCCCGACCAGCCCGAATACATCACCATCGACTTCGAGAAGGGCGACGGCGTGGCGCTCAACGGCCAGGCGATGAGCCCGGCCACCCTGCTCGCGGCGCTCAACGACCTCGGCCGCAAGCACGGCATCGGCCGGCTCGACCTGGTCGAGAACCGCTTCGTGGGCATGAAGAGCCGGGGCATGTACGAGACGCCGGGCGGCACGATCTATGCCGCGGCGCACCGGGGCATCGAATCGATCACGCTGGATCGCGGCGCGGCGCACCTCAAGGACGAGCTGATGCCGAAGTATGCCGAGCTGATCTACAACGGCTTCTGGTTCGCGCCGGAGCGGGAGATGCTGCAAGCGGCGATCGACCTCAGCCAGCAGAAGGTGAGCGGCACCGTGCGGCTGAAGCTGTACAAGGGCCTGGCCCAGGTGGTCGGCCGCAAGAGCGCGGACAGCCTCTATTCCGAACGCCATGTGACGTTCGAGGACGATGCCGGGGCTTACGACCAGCAGGATGCGGCGGGCTTCATCAAGCTCAACGCCCTGCGCCTGCGGCTGCTGGCGCAGCGGGACCGGCAGGGAGGCGCCTGAGCGCAGGCCCTGCTTCCTGCTTCCGGAAAATCCGCCCATTTGCGGTGAACGGTTGACTTATCCACCCTTGTCCACTGGCATTCCGGGCAAAGGTGGATAACTGGCCTGTTCGGCCGTTGCCCGAATCGGGCGCCGCATGCATCCTTCACTTGTCGATACGGGGATTGGCCCTTCCGAGACAAAGGCCGAAAGGCCAGCGGCGGAGAAGGGATTTCGGAACCGCTTCGATGCGACGGCGAAAGCCGCGCGGTAGAGGGATGGAAGGAAAGCCCCAAGGGTTCGCCCAAGGCGCAGACCATGTCCAGACCGTGAAGCCGCGAAGGCGCAAAGTCGACAGGCCGGACTTTCAAAAGTTCATGCCGATGGCAAAGCCGGATCTTCGGACGAGGCGGAACCGATCGAGGCAAGAATGGATGACACCCGGTCGCGGTGCCGCCAGGCAGCTCGGAACGGGTCCTCGCGATCGTCCGATCTCCAGCGGAACCGGCGCCGGCGCGAGCGCCGGGCGACAGAGACGCTGCCTTCGGGCAGTATTGAAGACGCCGGGCGTCAAGCACCCCTTCGGGGGTCCACACGCCGGTGAGAGTGGGGTCGGCCGCAAGGCTGGCCCCATTTCTCTTTGAGCGGGTTCGATTGCCGTCGGCATGGGCTCTGTTTCCTCTCGATCTCGGCTCATTCCCCTCCTGGTGCGCCTCGTCCCCCTTTGCCCAGCCGGCGGTTTTTCCTCGGCCTGGGGCCATCACTTCCTTGCCCCGCCCTGCCCGCGCCTTGCGGTCACGCGGCGAATCGGGGGTCGGAGGTGAATCGCCGAAAGGTATGGTTACCGGCCGGACGAGTCCCGACGAACTGTGGCCAAACCGGGGCAGAGCGACGGTGGGCGGGTATCGCCGGCCGGGCCGCTCCCCTACCACGCGGCCGACGAACATGGTCGACGGGAGTACCAAAACCATGACGCTGCGTGTCTCGATCGCCGCTGCGCTTCTGTTAGGCGGCTCGATCACCGCGGCCTTCGCCGCCAGCGACGATGCCGCCGCCACCGTGGCAGCGTCCGCCCAGGCGGACCCGGCCGAAGCGGATGCCTCGCTGCCACGCTTCACGCCGTCCGAGGCCGACACTTCCGACGCTGCCGAGGAGGCCGACGCCGCTATCGCCGAAGACCTCGGGTCCGGCATGGCCAGCTGGTACGGCACCGACTTCGCCGGCCGCAAGACGGCCAGCGGAGAAGCGTTCGATCCCGGCGAATATACCGCCGCGCACCGCACCCTGCCGTTCGGCAGCCGCGTCCGCGTGAGCCGGGGCGGCAAGTCGGTGGTGGTGCGGATCAACGATCGCGGGCCGTTCCACGGCAACCGCGTGATCGACCTTTCCCGCGCCGCCGCGTCCGACCTGGGCCTGGTCAGCGCCGGGAGCGGACAGGTGCAGCTGGCGCTGCTGGACTGATCCGTTCTTTCCGTCCTTCGGCAAGCTCGGGGATGAGCGGCTTGGAAGGGCCCGCTTTCCCCACCCATTCAGGATGGGCGGATCAGGCGAAGCCCGGCCGGCTCCCCAGCGGCCGGGCTCCTGGGCGCTCCATCAGCCGGAAAGCTGACCGCGGAGCGCGCCGTTCGGAAATTCGGCGGTGTGCACGTTGACGTAGTATCCGGCCGGATTGCTGACGATCGCCTGGGCCAGATCGGCCGCGATCGGCTGGCAGCCGCTGCTGGAACCGCCGACCGGCGGCTGAAGCGTCGCCACCGGGTTCCCCGCCGCGCCGGCCGCGCCGACATGGACATGCGCCGCGGTGGGGGTGCCGATGCCGTAGACATCGAAGAACATGTAGCACAGCTGCCCCTTGGGCGGATCGACCACCACGGTGACCCGGCCGCTGCCCTGGCCGTTGCCGGGCCCCGGCACTTCGGCCCAGCTCGTGAGATTGGCGGAAAACGGAACCCCGGTGTTCGGCGGCGCCGGGGGCCCACCGAACTGGGCGGAGGCCGGAGCGGCCAGCGCGAGAGCGCCAAGGGCGGCAGTCGCGGCTTTTAGCGGGAAGCGATTCAGGAACGTGCTCATCGTCTCTTTTTCTCCCTCGTTGGTCACGCGAGTGACAAGGGCACTATGAGCGATTGCGCCGGTGGTTTCCACCATGCTTGTTTCCGGGCGATTCTCCGGCCCCGGGTTGACAGGTGTGACACAGTGACCGGCGGACATGGATTTGATCTCGTAAGGCGGATCCCGGGGCATGGGATCCGGCTCGCCTTCCTCCGGCTGGCCGGGGTCAGGGGACGGCGGATCGCGGAAGTCGTGAGGGGGGACAGGCCCTCCCCCGGCCCCTCCCGCAAGCGGGAGGGGGGTATGGGGCCTGCCCTCGCCCTCGTCCTGGCCCTCGGCGTCGTGCTCGCCCGGCGCCACGATCGCGCCGACGCGGGCGAGCGAGCCGTGATGCCAGGCGTCCCAGGTTTCGGCGGCTTCCTCGCACAGCTCTTCCGCCAATTCGGCCTCGGCCTCCAGGCGGGCCTCGCGATCGGTGCCATGCTCCACTTCGAGCAGGTCCATCGCCAGACCGCGATGATAGGCGAGGTATTCGGCGCGCGTGGGCGGCAGATCGCGCGGCGCGGCGGGATCGGGCCAGGGGCCGCGCGCCTCGTCCACCGCCTCGGCAAAGCCTTCGGGCACCGGCTGGCCGGCATAGCGGGCGAGCAATTCGTCGAACCGCCCGGCCCGCGCCACAGAACCCGGATCCGCCTCCACATGCCGGTCAAGCCGCGCGAGATGGGCGAAGAGGAAGCGCGGATCGTGCCGCACCTCATGCCCGACCAGCTCGCCATGATACCAGACGGCGACCTCCACCCCGTCGAGCGCGCGGGTGGCCAGCACCTGCTCGCCATAGCGCCGCGCATGGACCAGCGCCGCATCCCACAGCGCGGCGAAGGCGGCATCGCGCCGGCGCGCGCGATAGGCGGTCTCATGACTGACGTTCACCAGCGCCGCCGCCGCGCGGGCGTTGCCGTTGAACGCGAGATGATCGAGAAACCGCACGCGCCGCTCCAGTGTGAACACCGTGCGGCGGCCAAGCGCGGCGGCGGGATCGGCCACGCCATGTTCCGAAGGAATGCCGAGATCGCGCGAGAGCGGGACCCAGCCCCGGCCGGGGGTGCGGGGATGCTCCCCGATTTCGCCATTGCCGATGAAAGCCTGGGCTTCGGCTGCGTGTTGGGAGCGAGCCGCGCCACCCTTGCAGGGGGTGTTTTCGCCGGCGTCGCCGGGGAGACCGAAGCGGTCGGGGGACGGAAAGGACATCGGTTCTGCTCCATAGGGAACGAAGAGAGAACCGATCTCTCTATGCGCAAGCGGGAGCTGTAGGAAAATGGGTTGTTGGCGGCTCACCTCTTGCCGCCGGCATCCTCAATCGCCTTGAGCAGCGCGTGCTGGCGGGCGCCGGGGCGAGAACCGGGCCGCATATTTCAAAACGGGTTTCGCACCGGTCACCGTAACCCGATTGACCAACCCCACCCTTGGCGTCACCTTGCCGCCAGCGTCCGTGAGGGACGCGCCCCAAAGGGAGAGTACCCCCATGATCAAGCTGACCGCCGCCTTCGCGACCGTTGCCCTGCTGGCCGGATCGCCGGCATTCGCCCAGACGGCCCCGGCCGGTGTCAAGGCGACAGCCGACGGCTTCAACGATGCCAAGGACATGCCGCTCTACACTTACGCCAGCGACACCACGCCGGGAAAATCGGCCTGCAACGGCCCCTGCGCAACGGCCTGGCCGCCCCTGGTTGCCAGTGCCACGGACAAGGACGCGGGAGACTGGACGGTCGTGACCCGCGACGATGGCAGCAAGCAGTGGGCTTACAAGGGGAAGCCGCTCTACACCTTCGCCCGCGATACCGCGGGCCAGCCGGCCACCGGCGTCAGCCCCGCCTGGCCGCGGGCGAAGCCGTAGGGTTAGGGGGGCGATAGCGCGGCCCTGCGATGCGGGGCCGCTCCCTCTCCCCTCCCGCTTGCGGGAGGGGCCGGGGGCGGGCGCGTCAGGCAGGGCGGTGCCGAGACAAGCCCTCCCCTAACCCCTCCCGCAAGCGGGAGGGGGATTCAGCGCCTCACCATTTGCCGCCGGCCTGCTCGATGGCCTTGAGCAGGGCGCGCTTGCTGGCACTGCGGTTGTTTCCAGCGTTGCGGGGGAGTTTGGGGTTGCCGAGCGCTGCCTTGCGCGCGGCGATGCGGCGGCCGAATTCGCCCATGCGAATGACCGTCTCGCCGGTTTCAGCCTTGAACGTCTCCGAGGCCATACGCCCATGCTTTCTTCGCGGATACGGCGATCAAGTATAATGCATATTTCTATGCGGGCCTATAAATCTTGAATTGAGATGATCGCGGAGACAACCCAAACCAGTGCCGCTACCGATAGACTTGAGATCACTATGAGAAAAATCAGCACGGGCGCTAAAGTGTGAAATCCATCACTCGTACATAGTGCGGAAATGCCGCTAAAAATGGTTAGCGCAAAAAGTCTCCAGAGGCACGACTTTACAAGGTGCGGAAACTCAGACCAGCTCCGAGCCTCCCGCAAAAGCTTAAATCTCTCGTGCTGAACATGACCGACTAAGAACGTACTGGCGGCCAAAACGAGTCCAAGTAGGGCGGCAGAAACTCCCATAATTGAAGATGCGAGCGCAACCCTGTCGGAATCACTGGGCCAATGAAATCCCATTGATATTTTCGTAGAAAAAATATAAAAACATAGAGACGATGCTAATCCTGCTATCCAGTCAAACAAGACCCGATAGGAGAAATACCACCTCATGGGAGATCAGCCGTCCCCGCAGCCAGTTCAATACGATCCAAATTTGCTCGGTATAGATCTTCTAGAATCTTGTAAGTCTCCTCGCTTTTTACGCTCCTAGAGCGCTCGCTTGTTCTAGGAAAGTACTCTCCTGCAACGAGCTTGCTTTCGAGGATATCGATGTACCGAGCCAACTTCGATCCGTCTTGATAGCCACGAATAGCAAGAGTGTTGAGTGATTTGCTCTCCTGGGGGCGAGCTTTGACGATGGTGGCAAGCTTTACCGCAAGGTCGCGCAGTCGGGTCGTTGGCTTATCCGCAGTCAGCGTTAGGCCCGTTCGTTTTGTAGCTCCGAGCGCAGCCGTTGATTCGACAGCCCTTGCTAGGTTCTTGTCGGCCTCGCGCGCAAGTTCCACTGCGTTAGGCGGTAGGTCGATTTCAAGCACCCTCACGGAATCCAAGTTCCGTATGACCTCTACGATATCCCGCTCCAGAAGACTCAAGAATTTGGGCGCTGTGTTCAGCTTCCCTTTCTCAAAGATGTAAGGCCCTAGCGCCGCCAACTTTGGACCATCGGGGTTCCATTCCGCCGCTACAAATCCATCCTCGAAAAGAATGAGATGGCAGATATCGATAAGGCCTTCGTCTTCTTTCAACTCTAGAGTCTGAAGATCGCCTGCTTGCTCAATCTGAGGAAGAGCGTCCCTGCGAATTTTCCCAAATCGAACCTTCAATGGATACGACGCAGTATCTGGATATGCCGAGAGACGCAGGCCAGACGTAACATCTAGCTTGTAGCGGCCTTGATCGTCAAAATCCAAATTACCGATACGCCTCAACGCGTCAGGCAAGCCATCCTTTATGTCACCAAAACGCTCGACTCGAAAAAAATAGACCCGACGAAAGATCGTTTGATCGTCATCAGCCACGATACACCTCGCCTCATCACATCAAGAATTTGGTGTATCCCGTCCGTCAGGCTCCTTCGCAACACCTTTGAATGGCGTTCCCCCATTCTTGACTTCCATGAAGTGCCCGGAACGCTCGTCACGCTTCTGGTAGTTGCCATCTGGACGCTGAAACTGCGTACGCGCCGTCACAGCGCCACGCCGAAAATTGTTGCCAGTATTCTTCGCCATGTTCGCGATCCCAGCGAGAACGTCGATAGCCAGAATAAACAGGAACATTAGATCTGCAACAGATGGCTCTTTTAAGGAGGGGGAAAACTCACGCACCCTTTAATATAAGCGTTCAGAAATCAATCTACTCTGCCGCCACTGTATCCTTAGCCTTCTCCAGCATCGGCCGCAAGTACCGCCCCGTATAGCTCCGCGCCTCCGCCGCCACCTGTTCCGGCGTTCCCTCCGCCACAACCTCCCCGCCGCGCACGCCGCCTTCGGGGCCCAGGTCCAGTATCCAGTCGGCCGTCTTGATCACGTCGAGGTTATGTTCGATCACCACCACGGTGTTGCCCTGGTCCACCAGGCGGTGGAGGACTTCGAGGAGTTTGCGGACGTCTTCGAAGTGGAGGCCGGTGGTGGGTTCGTCGAGGATGTAGAGGGTCTGGCCGGTGGAGCGGCGGCTGAGTTCCTTGGCTAGCTTCACCCGCTGGGCCTCGCCGCCGCTGAGGGTGGTGGCTTGCTGGCCGACCTTGACGTAGCCGAGGCCGACTTCGTTCAGCATGTGCATCTTGTCGCGGATCGGGGGGACGGCCTTGAAGAATTCCTCCGCGTCCTCGATCGTCATGTCGAGCACGTCGGCGATGGAGAGGCCCTTGAACTTCACTTCCAGCGTCTCGCGGTTGTAGCGGCGGCCGTGGCATTCCTCGCAGGTGACGTAGACGTCCGGCAGGAAGTGCATCTCGATCTTGATCAGGCCATCGCCCTGGCACGCCTCGCACCGGCCGCCCTTGACGTTGAAGCTGAAGCGGCCGGGTTTGTAGCCGCGCGCCTGGGCTTCGGGCAGGCCGGCGAACCAATCGCGGATCTGGGTGAAGGCGCCGGTGTAGGTCGCCGGGTTGGAGCGCGGGGTGCGGCCGATCGGGGACTGGTCGATCTCGATCACCTTGTCGCAGAATTCGAGGCCGGTGATCTTGTCATGCGGGCCGGCGATGATGCGCGCGCCGTTGAGCGCGCGGGCGGCGCCGGCGTGGAGGGTGTCGATCGTGAAGCTGGACTTGCCGGAGCCGGAGACGCCGGTCACGCAAGTGAACGTGCCGAGCGGGACACTGGCGGTCACGTCCTTCAGGTTGTTGGCGCGGGCGCCGTGGACGGTGAGCGCGTGGCCGTTGCCCTTGCGGCGCGCGGCCGGAACCTCGATGGCGCGGGCGCCGGTGAGATAGGCGGCGGTGAGGCTGTTCGGATTGGCGAGGACTTCCGCCAGCGTGCCCTCGGCCACGACTTCGCCGCCGTGGACGCCGGCGCCGGGGCCGAGATCGACCACATGATCGGCAGCGCGGATCGCGTCCTCGTCATGTTCCACCACGATGACGGTATTGCCGAGATCGCGCAGGCGCTTGAGCGTTTCCAGCAGGCGATCGTTGTCGCGCTGGTGGAGGCCGATGCTCGGCTCGTCCAGCACGTAAAGCACGCCCGACAGGCCGGAGCCGATCTGGCTGGCGAGGCGGATGCGCTGGCTTTCGCCGCCCGAGAGGGTGCCGCTGGTGCGATCGAGATTGAGGTAATCGAGGCCGACATTGTCGAGGAAGCCGAGCCGCTCGTTGATTTCCTTGAGGATGGCGCGGGCGATCTGGTTCTGCGTTTCGGTGAGCTTTTCAGGCAGCGCCAGGAACCAATCCTTGGCGCTGGTGACCGAGAAACGAACCGGAGTGGCGATATCTTCCCCCGCCACCTTCACCGCCAGCGCCTTGTCGTTGAGGCGCTTGCCATGGCAGGTTTCGCAGGGCTGCGCCGTCTGGAAGCGGCTCAGCTCCTCGCGCATCCAGGCGCTATCCGTTTGCAGCAGGCGGCGGTTGAGGTTGCCGATGACGCCTTCGAACGGCTTGGTGACGGTATATTCCTTGCGCCCGTCCTTGAACGTGAGCGCCACGGGCAGGCCGCCCGTGCCGTGGAGCACGATATCGCGCTGATCCTGGGCGAGCTGGTTCCACGGCGTGTTGAGATCGAAATCGTAGGCCTTCGCCAGGCTGGCGAGGACCTGCATGTAATAAGGCGACGGCGGGTTGGACTTGGCCCACGGGACCACGGCGCCCTGCTTGAGGGACAGCGCCTCGTTCGGGACGACGAGCTGGGGATCGAACAGCTGCTTTTCGCCCAGACCGTCGCACGTGGGACAGGCGCCTTGCGGGGCGTTGAAGGAGAACAGGCGCGGCTCGATCTCCTCGATCGTGAAGCCGGAGACCGGGCAGGCGAACTTTTCGCTGAAGACGATACGATTGGGGGGGAGGCCGGCGCCTTTGAGGCCTCCCTTGCTCCCCTCCCCTTCAGGGGAGGGGTTGGGGGTGGGGGTTGTGCGGCTGGCGGTGACATTCCCCACCCCTAACCCCTCCCCTGAAGGGGAGGGGGACTTGGCCAACACCTCCGCCACGGTCGTATCCGCGAGGTCTACGTAGGCCAGCCCTTCGGCCAGCTTGAGCGCGGTTTCGAAGCTGTCGGCGAGGCGGGTTTCGATGCCTTCGCGCACGGCGAGGCGATCGACCACGACTTCGATATCGTGCTTGTACTTCTTGTCGAGCGCAGGGGCCTGCTCGATCTCGTACATCTCCCCATCGATGCGGACGCGGGTGAAGCCGGCTTTCTGCCATTCGGCCAGCTCGCGCCGGTATTCGCCCTTGCGGCCGCGCACGACGGGGGCGAGGAGATAGAGCCGGGTGCCTTCGGGCAGCGCCATGACGCGATCGACCATGTTGGACACGGTCTGCGCTTCGATCGGCAAGCCGGTGACGGGGCTGTAGGGCACGCCGACGCGGGCCCAGAGCAGGCGCATGTAATCGTAGATCTCGGTAACGGTGGCGACCGTGGAGCGCGGGTTGCGGCTGGTGGTCTTCTGCTCGATCGAGATGGCGGGACTGAGCCCGTCGATGTGCTCGACATCGGGCTTCTGCATCATTTCGAGGAACTGGCGGGCGTAGGCGCTGAGGCTTTCGACATAGCGCCGCTGCCCCTCGGCATAGATCGTATCGAAGGCGAGGCTGGATTTTCCCGAGCCCGACAGGCCGGTGATGACCACCAGCGCATCGCGCGGCAGATCGATGTCGATACCCTTGAGGTTATGCTCGCGCGCGCCGCGAACGCTAATTTTGGTCAGCATACGGTGCCCCTATGCTGAATCGTTTTCGTGAGGGCCATGGAGGGCGTGTTCCGCAAATGTTCGCAAGGGTCAAGAGGCCGGGCGGCGATGCGAACAATCTGGGTGGCGGAAGGCGGAATCGCAATGGGGCGTATAGCTGGCCGGACAGTGGCAGCTTGCCGCCCAATCAAAACACGGGGAATCCCTTAAGACATTCCATATAAGTAATTTCAATTAATAATTGCGGAGTTCTATAAGAAATAACACATAATACATTTTGCATATGTCAAAGTTAATTTAATCAGAAACTTAATATCAACACCATCCGCACTCCTGGAAGGAGAGCGTCATGGCTTACAAAAAACGCATGAAGTCAGCATTCGGACTGGTTTCCATCACGGCCCTGGTTTCCGCCGGCACCAGCATCAGCGCGCCCGCGCATGCGCAGGCGTTTTCTTCGGTCGTCGATGTCTGTTCCGGGGTGAGCCTGCCGCGATCCGAGGTCACCGACCTGCTGGGCGAGATCTTGCCCCCGGTGGTCACGCCCATCCAGGGCACTGTGAACAACCTGCTGAACGTTGTCGGGGCCATTCCGCTTGTCGGAGCACTCGTCCCCAATCTCAACATCGACCTGCCGACGATCCTGAACGATGCGTCGAGCGGCGCCCCGCTGTCGCTGCAGGTGATCGACAACAACGGCACCATTCTGGGCGCCGCGGACGACTGCAACACCACTTCGGACGGCTATACCCTGAATACCGAAGGCGGCATTTCGATCGGCGGCAATGCGATCACCGGCCTGGGCGCCAATGGCCAAGCGGCGAGCGCGGCGGAGCTGGACGCGATCGCGTTCGGCAACAATGCCTCCACCCTGGCCGGCGCCACCGGCGCCATCGCCCTGGGTTCCAACGCATTGGCTTCGGCGGCGAACAGCGTGGCGCTGGGCGCGGGATCGGTGGCCGATCGCGGCGCGCAAGTGGCCTATACCGCGCCGGGCCTGACCGGCACGTTCGATTCCGTGGGTTCGGTATCGGTCGGCTCCGCCGGCAACCTGCGGCAGATCACCAATGTCGCCCCCGGATCGGCCGCGACCGATGCCGCGACGGTGGGCCAGGTGGAAGGGGTGCTGGCGGCGGTCACCGCGCTGGATGCCCTGGCCATCCAATACGACGACGCCACGCAGGCTGCCGTCACCTTTGGCGGCGCGGGCGGAACGACGCTCTCCAATGTCGCCGACGGCACGCTGAGCGCCGGTTCCACCGAGGCGGTGAACGGATCCCAGTTGTTCGCCACCAACCAGGCGGTGACGGCGAACACGGCGGCGATCGCGACGAACACCGGCAACATCGCCACGAACACCGCGAATATCGCCACGAACACCAGCGACATCGCCGCCTTGCAATCCACCGCCGTGCAGTATGACGACGCCAGCCAGGCGAGCATCACCCTGGGGGGCGCCGGCGGCACGACGATCACCAACGTCGCGGACGGCGCCTTGAACGCGGGTTCCACCGAGGCGGTGAACGGATCGCAGCTGTTCGCCACAAACCAGGCCGTGGCGGCGAACACCGCCGATATCGCCGCGCTGCAAGGCGATGTGGCCACGAACACCGCGGATATCGCCACGTTGCAGACCGGGCTGGCGGGCGTGACCGCCGATGTCACCACTTTGCAGGCGGATGTCGCGACCAACACCGCCGACATCGCGGCGCTGCAAGGCTCCACGATCCAGTACGACGATGCGACGCACACGAGCCTGACGCTCGACGGCGCGGGCGGGACGACGATCACCAATGTCGCGGACGGGACGCTGAGCGCCGGGTCGAGCGACGCGGTGAACGGATCGCAGCTGTTCGCCACCAACGAGACCGTAGCGGCCAACACCGCCGACATCACCAATCGGGACGGGCGGGTAACGGTGAACGAAGGCGACATCACCGATCTCAAGAGCCGGGCCACCAGTAGCGAAACGAATATCGCCACGCTGCAGACCGATGTCAGCAACGTCGATGCGCGGGTGACGGTGAACGAAGGCGCCATCACGGTGCTGCAGACCCAGATCGCCAATGTGCCGGTGCATTATGTGGAGGACGCTGCGCCGGGGACGCGGAGCGCGGTGCCGACCGACACCATTGCCCTGGCGGGCGCCAGCGGCGGCACGGCCAAGCTGACCAACGTGGCGGCGGGCGCGCTGTCGGCAAGCTCCACCGATGCCGTCAACGGTTCGCAGCTTTACGCAACGAACCAGCGCGTGGACCAGAACACCACCGACATCCAGACGATCACCAACAACCTTTCCGGCAGCACGGTGGTGGCCGTGCAGTATTCCAACCCGGACAATCCCACGGTGAGCAACGGCGGCACCGTGACCAATGACGTGACGCTGGTGGGCGCCGACAGCACCGCCCCGGTGGTGCTGCACAACGTGGCCAATGGCACGCGCGCCAACGACGCGGTGAACATGGGCCAGTTCCAGGCCGGGCTGAACGACGTGCTGGCGGATTCGATGGCCTATACCGACCGCCAGCTTTCCACCCTGGCCTTCAACCTGGAGAACCTGAGCCACGACATGCGGCGGATGCGCGAAGACGCCTTCGCCGGCACCGCCAGCGCGATGGCGGTGGCGGGCATCCCGCAGACCATGGAAGCCGGCGGCCGGATGGTCGGCGGCGCGATCGGCTATTACCGGGGGGAGACGGCCTTCGCCCTGGGCGCATCGTCAACCTTCAACGACGGGCGCGGTGTGGCCAAGGTGGGCGCGACGCTGGACGGGCGCGGCCATGGAGGCTTCTCCGCCGGGGCCGGCTTCAGCTTCTGATCCCCCCATCAGCCGAAGACCCCCGGAGCGGCGGCGGACATCCCGCCGCCGCTCTTCTTTTCCCGGGATCGACAGGGCTCCACAGGCCCCATCCGGCTTTCTCGAAATGCTGGAAGGGGAACGGAACCGCTCTTTCACCGCCACGTTTTCCCGAGGTGGGGAGCGGTACGATGCACGCGGGCTTCCCCCCTCCGGCCCCCGCGCACCCGGCCGCTTCTCACACACTGCGGAAAAATGGAGCGCTGTCATGGCAAACGGATATCTCATTCCCTGGCGCCGTGGCCCCATCGGGGCTTCATCGCTGGGCGGTTCACCCCTGTTCGACCTGCACAGGCAGATGAACCGATTGTTCGACGACCTGATCGGAGGCGACGGCCCGTCGATGCCTTCGCAAAGCACGGCGGGCGGCACCGGGTGGCCGCAGATCGAAATCGAGCAGCAGGACGACCGTGTCCGCGTGGTGGCCGAGCTGCCGGGCGTGAAGGAGGACGACATCGACCTCACGATCGAGGACGGCATGCTCACCCTGGCGGGCGAGAAGCACAGCGAGCGCAAGGAAGACAACGGCTATTCCGAGCGGAGCTATGGCCGTTTCGAACGGCGCATTTCGCTGCCGTCCAATGTCGATGAAGACAAGTGTTCGGCCGATTTCAGCAACGGCGTGCTGACGATAACCCTTCCCCGCACCGAGGAAAAGGCGCGCGGCCGGCGCATCCCGCTGGGTGCGGGCGGTGAGAAGGCGGGCCGCACCATCGAAGCGCAGAACGACTGGGAGCAGAACGACCGGGACAGGGGTTCGCGGCAGCAGGCGGCCGAAGAGGCCGGACGCAGCGGCCAGGCGGAAGACTGGCAGCCCGAGAACCAGCAGAGCTGAGACCCTGATCGGACAACAGCGGCCTTCGCGGACACGCGCCCGCGAAGGCCGCCGATCGCAAGGAGGAACATGCCATGGCAGTGACTGCAACGGCGGACGGCGCCCCGGCCGCCAAAGATCCCGGCATCGATCCGGGCACCGGAACCCCGCGACGCGACGACCTGCTGCGCCGCAACTGGGGTTGGTTCGTGGCGCGCGGCGTGCTGCTGATCCTGCTGGGCATCCTTGCGGTACTGGCGCCCGGCCCGGCCCTGCTTGCCTTCGCCACGGTGTTCGCCGCCTTCAGCTTCGCGGACGGCGTGCTTGCGGTGATCAGCGCCGTGCGCGGCGCACGCGACAAGTCGGAGCACTGGGGGGCGCTGCTGTTCTCCGGCATCGTGGGCATCGCGGTGGGCGTGCTGTTCGTGCTGTTCCCGCTGCTGTCCACTTATGCCTTCGCGTGGGTGACGGTGGTGCTGGTGGCCGCCTGGGCCGTGCTGATCGGCGTGCTGGAGATCGTCACCGCGATCCGTCTGCGGCGGGAGATCGAGGGCGAATGGCTGCTGGCGCTGACCGGCGTGCTGTCGGTGATCCTGGGCCTGGCGCTGGCGACGATGCTGGCGATCATGCCCGGCGTGACGGCGCTGTCGGTGGCCTGGCTGATCGGCATCTATGCGCTGGTCGCCGGCCTTTCGATGACCGTGCTGGGCTTCCGCCTGCGCCGGCGGACGTGATCTTCCGAACGGGCGGCGCAGCGCGTACCAAGGTCCGATGCCGCACCGCCTGTTCGTCGCCATCCGTCCCCCCGCCCCGGTGCGCGATGCGCTGATCGACGCCATGGAGGGCGTCGAGGGGGCGCGGTGGCAGGACGAGGCGGCGCTGCACCTGACGCTGCGCTTCGTGGGCGAGGTGGAGACGCCTGGCGCGAACGACTTGGCCGGGCAGCTTTCGCGGATCGCCTGGCCGCCGTTCGAGCTGCGCGTGGCCGGCGTGGGCGCGTTCGAGCGGAAAGGCTCTCCCCATGCGATATGGGCGCGCGTGCCGGGGGACGCGGCGCTGGACGGCTTGCGCCAGAAAGTGGAGCGGGCCTGCGAGAGCGCCGCACTGGGGCGCGAAACCCGCCGCTTCACCCCGCACATCACCCTCGCCCGGCTCAATCGGTCCGCCGGGCCGATCGGCCCGTGGCTTGCCGCGCGGGGTGACCTGGCGGCGGGGCCGTGGAGCGTGGAGGACTTTGTCCTCTATGAAAGCCACCTGGGGCACGAGGGGGCGCGTTATGAGGCGGTGGAGGTCTATCCGCTGAGGCGCGGCTAGTGGTTGGCGGGCGAGGAAACGGCTGGGTTCCCGCTTTCGCGGGAATGACGAAGGGAGGAGCGGAGGGAGGCTCCAAGGCGGCGGGGCTGTTCCGGGGGCCATCCAGCCGCTAAGGCGGTTTCTATTGTGACTATTGCGCCTGATGGCGCCAGGAGATGACCGGATGATGATACGCCTGTTCGCCGGCGCAGCGATCGTTGCGATGCTTTCCGCTTGCGCCAGCGTGGAAGGAGGCCCCGTGTCCACCGCAAGCGCCGCCGTGCCCAAGGCCAGCGGCTATTTCGCCCAGGCCAGCGCGCTGCCGTTCCACGCGCCTGACTTCACCAAGATCAAGGATGCGCAGCTGCAACCCGCGATTGAGCAGGGCATCGCGATCAAGCGCGCGGAGATCGAGGCGATCGCCAACAATCCCGCGCCGGCGACGTTCGAGAACACGCTGGTGGCGATGCAGCGCGCCGGGCAGATGCTCAACCGCGCGCGCGGCGTGTTCGACCAGCTGGCCGCCGCCAACACCAACGACACGCTGGATGCCGCGCAGGCCGCGCTGGCGCCGAAGCTGACCGAGCTGGATGACGCGATCTACCTCAACGACAAGCTCTTCCAGCGGGTAAAGGCGGTCTATGACGCGCGCGCGGCGGCGGGCATGACGCCCGAGGACGCGATGCTGCTCGAGACCACTTATGCCGATTTCGTCCACGCCGGGGCGCTGCTGGACGCGGCGCAGAAGGCGCAGCTCATGCAGATGAACAGCCGCATCGCCGCGCTGGAGACGCAGTTCTCGCAGAAGCTGACCGAGGCGACCGCCGCCAAGGCCCCGGTGTTCGACACGCGCGAGGCGCTGGCCGGGCTGAGCGACGACGAGATCGACGCGGCGGCGAAGCTGGCGGCCGAAATGGGCCAGCCGGGCAAGTTCGCCCTGGCGCTGGTCAACACCACGCAGCAGCCGATGCTGGTGAGCCTGACCAATCGCGAGACGCGCCGGCGCCTGTTCCAGGCCAGCGTGAACCGCGCTTCGGGCGGGGACGCCTATGACCTGACCGGCACGATCGAGGAACTGGCCGACCTGCGTGCCAGGAAGGCCGCGCTGCTGGGCCTGCCGAACTACGCCGCTTATGCGATGTACGATCGCATGGTGCGCGAGCCCGCGGAGGCGATCAAGTTCATGCGCGATTTCGTGCCCGCCGTCGCCGCCACGCAGGCGCGCGAGAAGGCGATGCTGGAGGAAATGGCCCGCGCCGACGGGGTGACCGCGCTGGAGCCGTGGGACTGGGGCTATTACGCCGAGAAGGTGCGCAAGGCGCGCTATGACCTGGATGAAAACCAGCTCAAGCCCTATTTCGAGGTGTGGAACACGCTGGAAAACGGCGTATTCCATGCGATGGAGCAGTTTTACGGCGTCACGTTCAAGCGCCGCACGGACCTGCCGACCTATCACCCGGACATGCGCGTCTATACCGTGATCGACAAGGACGGCAGCGAGCTGGGCCTGTTCTATGCCGATCCCTTCGCCCGGCCGAACAAGCAGGGCGGCGCCTGGATGGGCAATTTCGTGGAGCAATCGCACCTGCTGGGCAACAAGCCGGTGATCTACAACTCGCTCAACGTGCCGCCGCCGCCAGCGGGCCAGCCGGCGCTGATGACGTTCGACGAAGTGACCACGATGTTCCACGAGTTCGGCCACGCGATGCACGGGTTCTTCGCCAACCAGCAGTATCCGGCGCTTTCAGGCACCAATACCGCGCGCGACTTCGTGGAGTTTCCCAGCCAGTTCCACGAGAACCTGGCCACGGTGCCGGCGATCCTGAGCCACTATGCCCGCCATTACCAGACCGGCGCGGTGATCCCGGCCGACCTGATCGACAAGGTGGAAGCAGCCGCGACCTTCAACCAGGGGCTGGGCTTCGGCGAGACGCTGGAAGCGGCGCTGCTGGACATGGAATGGCACGACATCTCGCCATCGGAAAGCAAGCTGAACGCAGCCGCCTTCGAAGCGCAGGCGCTGGGCGGCATGGCGCTGGATACGCGGATGATCCCGCCGCGTTATCGTTCGCCTTATTTCCGGCATATCTGGTCGAACGGCTATGAGGCCGGATACTACAGCTATATCTGGACCGAGATGCTGGCGCATGACGCGTGGGACTGGATCGAGACCCATGGCGGCGTGACCCGCGCCAATGGCGACCATGTGCGCGAGACCTTCCTGGGCCAGGGGCACACCAAGGACTATGCGGTGATGTACCGGGATTATGCCGGGCACGATCCGCGGGTGGAGCCGATGCTGAAGGCGCGTGGGCTGACGGGGGTGGGAGGCGAGTAGGCGCCCGCTCGGGCGATCCGCGATGAGGGGGTAAGTTTAACAGGCCCTCCCCTGGCCCCTCCCGCAAGCGGGAGGGGGACTTCCGGACGGCGGGCTGCTGTCCAGCATTGGCACGGGGCCGACGGCGCGGATGCGGGGCGGGCCTGTCTCCGGTAAGGGATGGGCGCCATGGCCTGCCGAACCTGCGCGAAACGGCAGGTCTACCGCCGGCGGACGCGTTGGGAACGCCCTTCCGCGACCGTTCGCCGGCGGGACCGAAGCCGGCCCGTCGGTGCGGGCGGCCATGGTGAACGGCCCCATGGTAAACGTGTAAGCCCTTTGCGGAAACCATTCACGCATACTTCGGCTTAGGGCCGATCCGGCATGGCGGCGGGATGACGATCCGTTTCGCCGCGCCGCCGGACCGGCGCTTTCCCCGCCTGAGCCCGCAGCAAGTCCGCGAGGCGCGCAACCTGCGGGCCAACGACAATGACAACGGCGGCATCCATGCGGGCGATGCCATGCTCCACGCCGCGCTGCGCCATTTCGCCGAGCATGGCCTGGCGGCGGCGCAGTGGGCGCGCCAGCACGCCGAAGCGGCCGGCTCTGCCGGCGATCGCCAGGCCTATCTCTGGTGGCTGGAGATCTGCCGCGCGCTGGACCGGCGCATGGCCGCCGAACTGGACCTTGGCGCGCGGGTCTGAAGGGTTCCGGCCAGACCCGGGGAGTCCCCGGAAGGCGCGGGAATTCGCGCATAATCAAGCTTAACCAGTCGGGAACCACTTGCCGCTAAGGCCTAGAGCCAAGGAGCGGTGTGATCAAACGCCTGGACCATATCCTGCACGGTTATTTCTCGCGCGATGCGCGCGACGACCGGGTGCGCGCGAAGCTGGTCGAGACGCTTTACACCCAGCCCGCCAGCCTGGCGATCGGTGCGCTGTGCGGCATGTCGGTGGCGACGACCGCCGCCTGGATGACCGACGATGTGTGGATCTGGCTGGCGGCCGGGGCGCTGAACCTGGTGGCGCTGGCCCGGATCGTCCTGTCGCACTGGCTCGCGCCGGACGGGAAGCGCCGTTCGGCCCAGGTGCTCGAACGAGTCTATGAAGCGGGGGCGTTCAGCTATGCCCTGCTGACCGGGACCATCGCCGCCCTGACGATCTTCCTCGACGCCGATACGCATGTGCAGGTGCTCGCCTTCGGCTATGCGCTGGCTTACGGCAACGGCATCTCTGCCCGCAACGCCGGCCGCCCGTTCATCGCCATCGGCCAGCTGGTGCTGACCGTGGTGCCGGTGCTGATCGCCAGCTTCGCGGTGGCGACGCCCCCGCTGATCGTGCTGGGCGTGACCACCACGCTGATGATCTTCGCCATGACATCGGTGACGATGACGGTGTTCCGCACGCTGAAGGAACAGATTTTCGCCGCCGAGGCGAGCGCGCAGATGGCCGAGCGGATGAGGGAGCTGGCCCGCACCGACGTGGTCACCGGGCTGGTCAACCGCGCGGGGCTGAACCACGACATGGTGGAGATGCTGATGGTCCTGCCGGAGGAGCGCAAGCTGGCGCTGTTCTGGCTGGACCTCGACCGGTTCAAGGAAGTCAACGACACGCTGGGCCATCCGATCGGCGACAAGGTGCTGGGCGAAGTGGCCGGGCGGCTGCGCTCCGCCGCGCCCGAGAGCGCCACCGTGGCCCGCTTCGGCGGCGACGAGTTCATCGTGGTGGCGCAGGTGGCCGACCGCGCCGAAAGCGAGCGGCTGGCCCAGGCGCTGGCCGACGCGATATCGCGCCCGGCGCGGATCGAAGGCCACCGGATCGACGCGGCCGCTTCCATCGGCGTGGCGCTGCTGCCTGACGACGGGCCGGACATGGACACCCTGATGCAGGGGGCGGACCTGGCGCTTTACCACGCCAAGGTCGGCGGGCGGAACCAGATCTGCTTCTTCGACAATTCGATGACCCGCGAGCTGGTGCGGCGCAAGGAGATCGAGGCGGAACTGCGCGCGGCGATCCAGCGCGACGAGCTGTCGATCTTCTTCCAGCCGATCGTGGACCTGGAAACCGGCCGCATCCGCACGTTCGAGGCGCTGGTCCGCTGGTTCCACCCGGAAAAGGGCGAGCTGCGGCCCGACGAGTTCATCCCCGTGGCCGAGGAGACCGGCGTGATCATCACGCTGGGCAACTGGATCACCGCCCAGGCGGCCAAGGCCTGCGCCGGCTGGCCCGAGGACGTGACCATCGCCGTCAACCTTTCGCCCGCGCAGATCAGGGCGCCGGGGGCCGCGCTGGGCATCCTGAGCGCGCTGCGCGACGCCGGCCTGGATCCCCGCCGGCTGGAACTGGAAGTGACCGAAAGCCTGTTCCTGGACGACGACGCCAATACCGCGCGGTTCATCGACGATCTCGCCAGCGAAGGGGTGCGCTTCGCGCTGGACGACTTCGGCACCGGCTATTCCTCGCTGGGCTACATCCACAAGTTCCCGTTCAAGAAGATCAAGGTGGACCGCAGCTTCGTTTCCGGCCCGAACATCGGCCGCAAGAGCGATGCGATCATCCGCGCGGTGGCGGAAATGGGCGCGACCCTGGGCATGGACATCGTGGCCGAAGGGCTGGAAACGATCGAGCAGGTCCAGGCGGTGCGCGCCGCCGGCTGTACCCTGGGCCAGGGCTATTACTTCAGCCGGGCCGTGCCCGATTACCTGGCCGCGATGCTGCTGTCGCAGGAAGCGGGACGCGACGGCAGCGAGCGGCTGGTAGGATAGAAGTGGCTGGCGTGGCTTTGTTTTCCGGCCCGCGCTGCGTCATTATCGCTATTGCAAACTGTTATCATAAATACTTGGCAACATCCGGCTTTTCGCGGTTGCAAAGGCGAAATGCCCGGCCTACCTCCGGGCCGTTCACGCAGAGCGCCTTCCCCGCGCGGGCCACGGGTGAGGCGCCATCCACCAGCCCCGCGTTGCCCGCACTGGCTTGAAGGATACGGCTGACCCCATGGCTCGGAAAAAGATCGCGCTCGTCGGCGCCGGCATGATCGGCGGAACTCTCGCTCATCTCGCAGCGAAGAAGGAACTGGGCGACATCGTCCTGTTCGACATCATGGAAGGCATCCCGCAGGGCAAGGCGCTGGACCTCAGCCAGTGCGGCCCGATCGAAGGCTTCGACGCGAAGATCACCGGCACCAACGACTATGCCGATATCGCCGGGGCGGACGTGGTGATCGTCACCGCCGGCGTGCCGCGCAAGCCGGGCATGAGCCGCGACGACCTGCTCGGCATCAATCTCGGCGTGATGAAATCGGTCGGCGAAGGGATCAAGGCGCACGCCCCCGACGCCTTCGTGATCTGCATCACCAACCCGCTCGACGCGATGGTCTGGGCGCTGCGCGAATTCAGCGGGCTGCCGCACAACAAGGTGGTGGGCATGGCCGGCGTGCTCGACAGCGCGCGCTTCGCCACGTTCCTGGCGTGGGAATTCGGCGTCTCGGTGCGGGACGTGAACGCCTTCGTGCTCGGCGGCCACGGCGATACCATGGTGCCGGTGACGAGCTATACCACCGTTTCCGGCATCCCGGTCGACGACCTGGTGAAGATGGGCAAGGCGAGCAAGGACGCGATCGACGCCATCGTCCAGCGCACCCGCAGCGGCGGCGGCGAGATCGTCGGCCTGCTCAAGACCGGCAGCGCCTATTACGCGCCCGCCACCAGCGCCATCGCCATGGCCGAAGCCTATCTGGGCGACCAGAAGCGCATACTGCCGGTCGCGGCGCACCTGACCGGGCAGTACGGCGTCAACGACCTCTATGTCGGCGTTCCGGCGGTGCTGGGTGCGGGCGGTGTCGAGGAAGTGATCGAGATCGCGCTCGATAGCGAGGCGAAGGCGAACTTCGACAAGTCGGTCGATGCGGTGAAAGAGCTGCTGGTGGCGTGCAAGGGTATCGACAACTCGCTGGCATGAAGGCGGCGCCGATCCCTGGACCAGCTTCGTAGCATGCGAGGCGGCGGATAGATGTTCGGACGTCCGCGCACTGTTTCGGAGAATTAAATGAGCATCCTCGTCGACAAGAACACCAAGGTCATCACCCAGGGAATGACCGGCGATACCGGCACGTTCCATACCCAGCAGGCGCTGGATTACGGCACGCGGATGGTCGCCGGCGTGACGCCGGGCAAAGGCGGGCAGACGCATCTGGGCCTGCCGGTGTTCGACACCGTGGCCGAGGCGAAGCATGCCACGGGCGCGACGGCGAGCGTGATCTATGTGCCGCCGCCCTTCGCCGCGGATTCGATCCTGGAGGCGATCGACGCGGAAGTGGAGCTGATCGTCGCCATCACCGAGGGCATTCCGGTGCTGGACATGGTGCGCGTGAAGCGGGCGCTGAGCGGCAGCAAATCGCGGCTGATCGGGCCCAACTGCCCCGGCGTGCTGACGCCCGGCGAATGCAAGATCGGCATCATGCCGGCCAACATCTTCAAGCAGGGCAGCGTCGGCGTCGTCAGCCGGTCCGGCACGCTGACTTATGAGGCGGTGTTCCAGACCACGCAGATCGGCCTGGGCCAGACCACGGCGGTCGGCATCGGCGGCGACCCGGTGAACGGCACCAATTTCATCGACGTGCTGGAGTTGTTCCTGGCCGACGAGGCGACTCGTTCGATCATCATGATCGGCGAGATCGGCGGCAGCGCCGAGGAAGACGCCGCGCAGTTCCTGAAGGACGAGGCCCGGCGCGGCCGGCGCAAGCCGGTGGTCGGCTTCATCGCCGGCCGCACCGCCCCGCCGGGCCGCCGCATGGGCCACGCCGGCGCGATCGTTTCGGGCGGCCAGGGCGGCGCCGAGGACAAGATCGCCGCGCTGGAAGACGCCGGCGTGCGCGTCGCTTCCTCGCCCAGCGAACTGGGCACGACGCTCGATGCCCTGCTCAAGGAACTGGCCTGACTCTCCACAGTTGGTGTTCAAGGATCGTCCCGATGGGTAACCAAGCGCAGAATTTCATCCCCGAGATCACCGATCAGGACGGTCCCCAGCCCGGCCCGAGCTGGGCCAGCCCGCGCTGGCCGCTGTTCGACGACGGCGGCGACGACCTGACGCAGGCGCTGGATCCCACGGCGATGAAGCTCGTGGTGAAGGACGCCTCCGCCAAGGCCGGCCGCCTGGTGGACGAAGAAACGATCGAGCGCGCCGCCGGGGATTCGATCCGCGCGATGATGCTGGTGCGGACTTATCGCGTGCGCGGGCATCTGGCCGCCGATCTCGACCCGCTGGGCCTTTCGCAGCAGGAAATTCCCGCCGACCTGACGCCGGAGTACCACGGCTTCGCCGGCGAGGCGCTGGACCGCCCGGTCTATCTCGGCGGCACGCTGGGGCTCGAATGGGCGACGGTGCGCGAGCTGGTCGGCATCCTGCGCAAGAATTACTGCGGCCATGTCGGCATCGAATACATGCACATCGCCGATGTGGAGGAACGCCGCTTCCTGCAGGACCGCATCGAGGGGCCGGACAAGGTCATCACCTTCACCCCCGAGGGCAAGCGGGCGATCCTGGCCGCCGTCGTGCGCGGGGAGGAATACGAGAAGTTCCTCGGCAAGAAATACGTCGGCACCAAGCGTTTCGGGCTCGACGGCGGGGAATCGATGATCCCGGCGCTGGAAGCGGTGATCAAGTACGGCGGCCAGTTCGGCGTGCGCGAGATCATCTACGGCATGGCCCACCGCGGACGGCTGAACGTGCTGGCCAACGTGATGGCCAAGCCTTACCGGGTGATCTTCCACGAATTCTCCGGCGGATCGGCCAATCCCGAGGATGTCGGCGGATCGGGCGACGTGAAATATCACCTCGGCACCAGCACCGACCGCGAATTCGACGGGATCAAGGTGCATATGAGCCTGGTCCCCAACCCCAGCCACCTGGAAGCGGTCGACCCCGTGGTGCTGGGCAAGACCCGCGCCCAGCAGGCGATCCATGACGATCTTTCGCGGCACGAGCATGTGCTGCCGGTGCTGATCCACGGCGACGCGGCCTTTGCCGGGCAAGGCATCGTGTGGGAATGCTTCGGCTTTTCCGACGTGCCGGGATACGACATCGGCGGCTGCATCCATTTCGTGATCAACAACCAGATCGGCTTCACCACCAGCCCGCAGTTCGCCCGATCATCGCCCTACCCCTCCGACGTGGCCAAGGGCGTCCAGGCGCCGATCCTCCATGTGGATGGCGACGATCCGGAAGCGGTGACATTCGCCTGCAAGCTGGCGATCGAATACCGCCAGCAGTTCAAGCGCGACATCGTGATCGACATGTGGTGCTATCGCCGCTTCGGCCACAACGAGGGCGACGAGCCGAGCTTCACCCAGCCGCTGATGTACCAGGCGATCCGCCGGCATCCGCGAGTGAGCGAGCTTTACGCGCGGCGGCTGCTGGACGAAGGGGTGATCGAACCCGGCACGGCCGACAGCCTGCGGGGGGAGTTCCAGGCGCTGCTGGAGGCCGAGTTCGACGGCGCGGCAAGCTACAAGCCCAACGAGGCCGACTGGTTCGGCGGGCGCTGGAGCGGGCTGCATAAGCCGGCCGATCCGGAAACCGCACGGCGCAACGTGGACACCGCGATCGACCGCAAGCTGTTCGACAGCCTGGGCCGGACGTTGACCACCGTTCCCGACGATCTCGCCATCCACAAGACGCTGGCCCGGGTGATCGACGCCAAGCGGCAGATGTTCGAGACCGGCGAAGGCTTCGACTGGGCCACCGCCGAAGCGCTGGCTTTCGGCAGCCTGGTGACCGAAGGCTTCGGCGTGCGGCTTTCGGGCCAGGATTCCGGGCGCGGCACGTTCAGCCAGCGCCATGCGATCTGGGTGGACCAGAAGACCGAGCGCAAATACATCCCGCTGACCACGCTGCCGCACGGCAAGTTCGAGGTCTATGACAGCCCGCTTTCCGAATACGGGGTGCTGGGCTTCGAATACGGCTTCGCTTCGGCCGATCCCAAGACGCTGGTATGCTGGGAAGCGCAATTCGGCGATTTCGCCAATGGCGCGCAGATCATCATCGACCAATACGTGGCGGCCGGCGAGGCCAAGTGGCTGCGGGCCAACGGCCTGGTGCTGCTGCTGCCGCACGGATACGAAGGCCAGGGGCCGGAGCATTCGTCCGCCCGCCTGGAACGGTTCCTGCAGCTGTGTGCCGACGACAATCTCCAGGTGTGCAACATCACCAGCCCGGCGAACTATTTCCACGTGCTGCGCCGGCAGATGCTGCGGCCGTTCCGCAAGCCGCTGGTGATCATGACGCCCAAGAGCCTGCTGCGCCACCCGATGGCCCGCAGCAGCGCCGACGAGTTCACCGCCGCCAGCCATTTCAAGCGCATCCTGTCCGACCGCATGGACATCGCCGACGCCAAGGTCCGCCGGCTGGTGCTGTGCAGCGGCAAGGTGGCCTATGACCTGATGGAAGCGCGCGAGGAGGCCGGGCTGGAGGATGTCTCCATCGTCCGCCTGGAGCAGCTCTATCCCTTCCCCGGCGAGCCGCTGGCCGCCCGGCTGGAGCGTATGACCGGCTTGCGCGAAGTGGTCTGGTGCCAGGAGGAGCCGCGCAACAACGGCGCCTGGTTCTTCGTCGAAAGCAAGATCGAGGAAGCGCTGTCCGCCGCCGGCCACAAGGGCATGCGGCCGAGCTATGCCGGGCGCTGCGCGGCCGCCTCTCCGGCAACCGGGCTGGCCAGCAAGCATGTCCAGCAGCAGAACGCCCTGGTGGCGGAAGCCCTGGGGCTGAAGGCGTGAGCCGCTTCCCGTCATGTCCCCTCCTTCGTCATCCTCTCAATGGGATCGGATAAAATGGCCGTTGAAGTGAAAATCCCCACGCTGGGCGAATCGGTGACCGAGGCGACGATCGGCGAATGGCTGAAGAAGCCCGGCGATCAGGTGAAGCTGGACGAGCCGGTTGCGAGCCTGGAGACCGACAAGGTCGCGGTCGAGGTCCCCTCCCCCGTCGCGGGCGTGATGGGCGAACAGAGAGTCCAGGTGGGCGACACGGTGGCCGTGGGCGCCGTGATCGCCACGATCGAGGACGCGCAGGCCGCCGGCGAAACCACCCAGGTGGCCGAACGGCAGCAGGCCCAGCCCGCCGATCAGGCCCCGCCGGCGCCCGCCCCGGCATCCGGCCCAGCGCCGGCCCCAGCACCGGCCCCAGCACCGGCCGACGACACCGACCATACCACCACGCTTTCGCCCGCCGTGCGCCGCGCGGTGCTGGAGCACGGAGTCGATCCGACGCAGATCAAGGGCACCGGCAAGGACGGCCGCCTGACCAAGGAAGACGTGCTGGCCGCCGCCAAGGCCAAGGAAGCCGCCCCGGCGCCTTCCACCAGCGAGGCCGCCCCCGCTCCTTCCCCCGCCCCAGCCGCGAAGGGTGAGCGGCGCGAGGAACGGGTGAGGATGACCCGCCTGCGCCAGACCATCGCCCGGCGGCTCAAGGGCGCGCAGGAGGAGGCCGCTCTCCTCACCACGTTCAACGATTGCGACATGAGCGCGGTGATCGAAGCGCGCGATGCCTATAAAGACCTCTTCGCCAAGAAGCACGGCATCAAGCTGGGCTTCATGAGCTTCTTCGCCAAGGCCGCCTGCCTGGCGCTGAAGGACGTGCCGAGCGTCAACGCCCGCATCGAAGGCGACGAGATCGTCTATCACCAATACGTGGACATCTCGGTGGCGGTCAGCGCGCCGAACGGCCTGGTGGTGCCGGTGGTGCGCGATGCCGACGCGATGAGCTTCGCCGAGATCGAACAGGCGATCGCCGCTTTCGGCCAGAAGGCGAAGGACGGCACGCTGACGATGCAGGACATGGCCGGCGGCACCTTCACCATCAGCAACGGCGGCGTGTTCGGCAGCCTGATGAGCACCCCGATCGTCAACCCGCCGCAAAGCGCCGTGCTGGGCCTCCATCGCATCGAGGACCGTCCCGTGGCGCGCGACGGGCAGGTGGTGATCCGCCCGATGATGTATCTCGCCCTCACTTACGACCACCGCCTGATCGACGGGCGCGAGGCGGTAACCGCGCTCAAGATCATCAAGGAAGCGATCGAGGATCCGATGCGGATGCTGATCGACTTGTAAGGGGCGATCCAATGGGGATGATCATCTACCTCCGGCGAGCGAGCCCGTCCGATATCGCGCGCTTCACTGCGGACGCATCGGGTTGGGAAGAGTTTGCTTTCGAGGAAGGTGAGGACCGTCTCGACCTTATCGACTTCGACAAGGCGTGGCACGCTCTGCACTTCATGCTGACAGGTGGGGCCGACAATACCGAGAATCCCTTGGGCATCCTTGCCCAGGATGAAGAGAAATTCGGGGCAGACGAAAACGGATTCGGCGGCTTTGCCGTTATTTCACCTGAGCGGATGAAGGCATTCGATCTCGCCCTTAAGGAACTCGACGATCAAACCCTCGCATCGCGCTACGATCCCGTGGCGATGGACGCCAACGACATTTACATGGCCGATGTCTTCGCCGACGATGGCGACGAGGCGTTCGAATACGTGACGCAAGGCGTCCCCGACCTGCGGCAATTTGCATCGCGTTGCGCCCAGTCGGGCGATGGCGCACTCCGAATACTCAGCTGACCGAGAGAATTGAGATGGCCGATTTTGATTACGACGTGCTCGTCATCGGCGCCGGCCCCGGCGGCTATGTGGCGGCCATCCGGGCGGCGCAGCTGGGGCTGAAGACGGCTTGCGTGGACAGCCGGGAAACGCTCGGCGGCACGTGCCTCAACGTCGGGTGCATCCCGTCGAAGGCGATGCTGCACGCTTCCGAATATTTTGAGGCGGCGGCCGGCGGCGCCATGGCCAAGCTTGGCGTGGAAGTGACGCCCAAGCTCAACCTGGGCGCGATGCACGGCCAGCGGCTCGATGCGGTCAAGCAGCTTACCGGCGGGATCGAGTTCCTGTTCAAGAAGAACAAGGTCACCTGGCTCAAGGGCCTGGCGACCTTTCAGGACGCGCATAGCGTCAAGGTCGGCAAGGACACGGTTACGGCGAAGAATGTCGTCATCGCCACCGGCTCCTCCGTCACCCCGCTGCCGGGTGTGGAAGTGGACAATGCCAAGGGCATCGTGGTCGATTCCACCGGCGCGCTGGAGCTGGCTTCGGTGCCGAAGAAACTGGTGGTGATCGGCGGCGGGGTGATCGGGCTGGAACTGGGCAGCGTCTGGCGGCGCCTGGGCGCCGAAGTCACCGTGGTCGAATTCCTCGACGCGCTCTTGCCCGGCATGGACGGCGACGTGCGCAAGGAGGCGGCCAAGCTGTTCAAGAAGCAGGGCATGGACCTGCGCCTGTCCACCAAGGTCACCGGCGTCACGGTGAAAGGCAAAAAGGCCACGCTGACGATCGAACCCGCAGCCGGGGGCAAGAGCGAGACGCTGGAAGCCGATTGCGTGCTGGTTTCGATCGGCCGCCGGCCCAACACCGAGGGACTGGGCCTCGATACCATCGGCCTGGCCACCAATGCGCGCGGGCAGATCGAAACCGACGGCGAGTTCCGCACCGCGGTGGACGGCGTCTGGGCCATCGGCGACGTAATCCCCGGCCCGATGCTGGCGCACAAGGCGGAGGACGAAGGCATCGCCGTGGCCGAGAACATCGCCGGGCAGACCGGCATCGTGAACCACGCGGTGATCCCCAGCGTGGTCTACACCATGCCCGAGATCGCCGGCGTGGGGCTGACCGAGGAGCAGGCGAAAGAAGCGGGGCACGATGTGAAGGTCGGCAAGTTCCCGATGCTGGCCAACAGCCGCGCCAAGACCAATCACGAGCCCGACGGCTTCGTGAAAGTCATCGCCGACGCGGCGAGCGACCGCGTGCTGGGCGTGTGGATAATCGCCAGCGTGGCCGGCACGATGATCGCCGAAGCCGCCCTGGCAATGGAATTCGGCGCCACCAGCGAGGACATCGCCTATACCTGCCACGCCCATCCGACGCACTCCGAAGCGCTGAAGGAAGCGGCCATGGCGGTGCAGGGCAAGCCGATCCATATGTGAGCCATCGGACTTGTCCCCCGCCTTGCCCGGAGCTGGGCCAAAGCCTATATGTATGATATTGTCATACAGGAGGCAGCCATGGCGGCTCGCGCCAACAAGCCGATAAGCGTAACCCTCGGCCCTCTCGCAGAGCGCGCCGAAGCACGGGTGCGTTCGGGGGATTATGCCTCGATCTCCGAAGTGGTCCGAGCCGGCCTGCGCGCCCTCGATCGCGAGGAAACGCTGCTCGAGCGGCTGTTCCCGCTGGTCGACGAAGCTCACCCCGAATGGATCGCCTATGTCCGGGAGAAGGTGGAGGAAGCGTTCGCCGATCCACGCCCCTCTGTGCCGGCTGAAGAGGCTTTCGACCGGCTGGATGCCCACATAGCGGAATACAAGGCCCAACGTGGCCTATAGGATCGTCTTCACGCCCCGCTCGCTGGAAGACCTGAAATCGAACTTCACCTACGTCGCGGATGCGGCCGGGATTGACGAAGACGAGTAAGAGAACCCATGCCCCTTGCGCCTTTTCATCTCGCTTTCCCGGTCCACGACCTTGACGCCGCGCGCCGGTTCTGGGGCGGTGTGGTGGGGTGCCCCGAGGGGCGCAGCAGCGAGGGGTGGATCGACTTCGATTTCTATGGGCACCAGATCGTCGCCCATCTCGCGCCCGGCGTGGCGGCGGCTGGGGGTTCGGGCGTGGTGGACGGGCACGATGTCCCGGTGCCGCATTTCGGCGTGGTGCTGTCGATGGAGGCGTGGCACGCGCTGGCCGCGCGGCTGGGAGGCGCGGGCGTGACCTTCGCCATCGAGCCGCATATCCGCTTCAAGGGCCAGCCGGGCGAGCAGGCGACGATGTTCTTCCGCGATCCGAGCGGCAATGCGATCGAGATCAAGGCCTTCGCCGACCGGAGCCGGTTTTTCGCCACGGATTGAGACCGGGGCCGCCCGCGATCGAATCGGGGCAGCAATTCGCCGCGCATTGATCTAGCGTGCGGCCATGGTGCCGCCGGCCGACCTGCCTGTCCTGCCTCCGCTGCTCGACCTGGGCGGCACGGCGGTATTCGCGCTGACCGGCGCCTTGCAGGCGGCGCGTCTGCGGCAGACGTTCGTGACCATGAGCTTCTTCGCGCTGCTGACGGGCGTCGGCGGCGGCACCCTGCGCGATCTGCTGATCGGGATGCCGGTGTTCTGGCTGCGCGATCCCTGGGTGATCCCGGTGGTCATGGGCGTGGCGGTGATCGCCTGGTTCACCCCGCGCCGGATCTGGGAAGGGCACTTGCTGGAATGGGCCGATGGCGCCGGGCTGGCGGCCTTCGCCGTGCTGGGCACCGCCAAGGCGCTCGCCGTGGGCGTCGCGCCTGTGCCCGCGATGGTGCTGGGAGTGGTGGCCGGATGCGTGGGCGGCATCATCCGCGACGTGATCGCTGGCGTGCCTTCGATCCTGATGCGGCCGGAACTCTATGTGACCGCGGCGGCGCTTTCGGCCGTGCTCTATGCGATGGGAGTAGCGATCGGATTGCCCTCGGCGCCGGTCGGCGTCTTTGCCGCGCTGGCCGGCTTCGCCCTGCGCGGCGCGGCGCTGAAATGGAAGCTGGAGCTGCCGGCCTATTCGCGAACGACATGAGCCGGCCTGATACCGGGCCCCCACCGCTGGCGGGAGCCCGGATCGGGATCGCGGATCAAAGGCCGCGAATGCCGCTGTAGTCGATATCGACGACCCGGCCATTGCGCACCTTGCAGGTGAACTTGCCCGAATCGTAGCCGGCGTAGCGATCGTTCCAGCCGCGATAATCGTTGTTCCAGCCGCGGCCGTAACGCGAATCGCCCCGGCGCCATTCGCGCCCCATGGTGTTGACCGCGATGCGGCCCTTCACCGTGTAGCCATCGCGCTTGCGATCGATGTTGCGGATGTCAGTCACCTTGGCGTTGCCGCGCCACGAATAGCGGGCAGCGTTGCGTTCCGCGGCATAGACGCACTGTTCGACGGCCGTGCGCGGATTGCCGGCGCGGTTGTCATAGCGATAGTCATAGTCATTATAGCGGTTACCCCGGCTGGCCGCCGAAGCCACCGCGGCGATCCCGCCGATGATCAGCGCGCCGGCGATCACATCGCCCACGTCGACTCCGTTCCGGTCGCCGCGGCCATCGCGGGGTGCCGCCGAGGCCGACATCGACGTCATCGCCATCGCGCCAGCCGCGACGGTTCCGACCAGGGCCTTGGTAAGGGTCTTCATGACACGTTCCTCTCATTCGGAGCGGAGCGACGTGCTCCGGCACGAGTCATGAGCTAGGTCCTTCGCGCTGTGGTGACGCTGAATGAGGCGGTTAGCGTTTGTTCATGAAAGTGGTTACTTTTGTGAACATCCGAGCGCTCGCAGTGGTGGATAATACCCGAACTCTTCTTCGTCATTCCCCGGAAGGCGTGAACCCTTAGAGCTACGTTCGCCAAACACTCGTCATTGCGAGCGTAGCGAAGCAATCCAGAGCGTATTGTGCTGCCGCTCTGGATTGCTTCGCTACGCTCGCAATGACGATTCAAGGATAGGGACGATCAGGGGGTAGGTGATCATAGCTTGGGGCGTAGTAGCGCAACAGAGCCGACTGGGTTCCCGCTTTCGCAGGAATGAAGAAGAGAGGCGGGTTCTGCGAGCGCCGGTGCTTATTCGCCGGGCTTCAGCCCGGTCCATTGCGCCAGGAAGGCCAGGACGTCGGCCGCTTCCTCGATCGCCTTGTCGGTCGGCTTGCCGGAACCGTGGCCGGCGCGGGTTTCGATGCGGATGAGCTGCGGTTTCGGCCCCAGGTTCGCCGCCTGGAGCGCGGCAGCGTATTTGAAGCTGTGGCCGGGGACCACGCGGTCGTCGGTATCGGCGGTGGTGACGATCAGCGCCGGATAAGGCGTGTTCGCGCGGATGTTGTGATAGGGCGAATAGGCGCGCAGCACCTTGAAGTCCGCTTCCTTCGAGGGATAGCCGTAATCATCCACCCAGTATCGGCCGGCGGTCCAGCGGTCGAAGCGCAGCATGTCCATCACGCCGACCTGAGCATTGCCGGCGGCGAACAGGTCGGGCCGCTGGTTGACCACGGCGCCGACCAGCAGCCCGCCGTTGGAGCCGCCCTGGATCGCCAGCCCGCCAGCCGGGGTCACGCCCTGGGCCTGGAGGAATTCCCCCGCGGCGATGAAATCATCGAACACGTTCTGCTTGTTGGCCAGCCGCCCGCCATCGTGCCACGCCTTGCCGTATTCGCCGCCGCCACGGATATTGGCCAGGGCGAACACCCCGCCCGCCTCGATCCACGCCAGCCGGCTGGCGGAAAAGCCGGGCGTCAGCGAGATGTCGAACCCGCCGTAACCATAGAGCAGCGTGGGCGCCGGCCCGGTCACATCCTTGCGGCGCACGATGAACAGCGGCACCCGCGTGCCATCCTTCGAGGCATAGAAGCGCTGTTCAACCGCGATCGTCTCCGGATCGAAGGCCAGCTTCGGTTCCGCGAACACCGAGGTCTCCCCCGTGGCGGTATCGAGCCGATAGACGGTGGCCGGGCGGTTGAAGCTGGTGAAGCTGTAGAACGTCTCCGGATCGCCGGGCTTGCCGGTGAAACCGGACACGCTGCCGATCCCGGAAAGGGCGATCGGCGCCAGTTCCTTACCGGCCAGGTCGAACGTGCGCGCAAGGGAGCTGGCGTCTTTCAGGTAGGAGACGATCATCCGCTGGCCGACGATGGAGGCGCCATCGATCGGCTCTTCCCGTTCCGGCACCATGTCCACCCAGGTGGCGCCGGGGATTTCCAGGTTGAGCGAGACCACCTTGTAGCGCGGCGCATCCTTATTGGTGGCAAACCACAAGGTGCCGTCGATACCGTCGATCAGGCTCCAGGCATTGTCGAAGCCGGTGACCAGCTCGCGCGTTTTCCAGTGGTCCCGCGCCCGCGCGGCGAGGTCGATCGCGCGCACTTCATAGCGGGCATCGGTGCCGATGGAGCTGGTGATGACCGCCCAGCGCCCGTCGCTGGTGACGCTGGCGGAATGGCCGTAGTCCTTGTGATCGGGCGTGGCATAGACCAGTTCGTCGGCGCTTTGCGGCGTGCCGAGACGGTGGAAATAGACCGCCTGATCGTAATTCAGCGCCTGGAAGTCCTTGCCCTGCTCCGGCTCCGGAAAGCGCGAATAGAGGAAGCCTTCCTCACCCACCCAGGCGAGATCGGTGAACTTGGCCCAGCGGATCTCGTCCGCCAGCGGCTGGCCGCTGCCCACGTCGAGCACGCGCAGGATGCGCCAGTCCGTGCCGCCATCCTGCACGCTGTAAAGCAGCTTGGAGCCATCGGGCGACGCCTTCCACGCATCCAGCGCGGTGGCGCCGTCCGCCGCCCAGGTGTTCGGATCGATCAGCAGGCGCGGCGTACCGTGCAGCCCCTCGCGCACATAGAGTGGGCTCTGGTTCTGGAGGCCTGTGTTGCGGGTGTAGAAATAGCGACTGCCGCGCTTCACCGGGGTGGAGAAGCGCTCGAAATCATAGAACTCGCCGATCCGCTTCTGGAACCAGGGGCGTGCGGGCAATGTCGCCAGATAGGCATTGGTGACGGCGTTTTCCCGCTCCACCCAATCGGCCACTTCCTTGTCGCTGCGCACGTCGTTTTCGAGCCAGCGATAGGGATCGGCGATGCGTTCGTCGAACAGCGTCTCCACCACAGCGTCGCGGCGGGTTTCGGGATAGTGCACGGTGGCGGTGTCCTGGGCTTGCGCGGAAAGGGAAAGCATGGCCGCATAGACGGGCGCGGCGAGGACGGGAAGGCGCATGGAGCACTCCGGAAACGCAAAAGGCGGTTGCAGCTGTAACCGCTGCAACCGCCTTTGCAAATCGGGTGAGCTGGGAAGGAGGGAAGACACCCCCCTTCGTCATTCCCGCGAAAGCGGGAACCCAGTCGGCTCCATCGCGCTGCTACGCCCTGGATCCCCGCGTTCGTGGGGATGACGAAAATAGAGGTAGCAAGTAGGGTGGAAGAAAGCCTTACGCTTCTTCCAGTTCCTCGTTCATCACCGGGCCGCTGTCCTGGCCCTTCGCGTCCACGTCACGGTCGACCAGTTCGATGATCGCGATCGGTGCGGCGTCGCTGGCGCGGATGCCGGCCTTGATGATGCGGGTGTAGCCGCCTTCGCGGCCGGCGTAACGCTCGGCCAGAACCTCGAACAGCTTCTTTTCCTGCGCTTCGTCCAACAGCCGGCTGTGCGCCAAGCGGCGGTTGGAGAGGCCGCCACGCTTGGCCAGCGTGATCAGCTTTTCCACATAGGGGCGCAGTTCTTTCGCCTTGGGCGTGGTGGTCTTGATCTGCTCGTGCTTGATGAGGGCGGCGGCCATGTTGCGCAGCAGGGCCGTGCGGTGGCCGGACTTGCGCTGCAACTTGCGGCCGGAAATGCCGTGCTTCATATCGATGCTCCGTTCGTAAGGGGCCCGTATCAGGTAGCCCGGTCCAGGCGGCTGTCAGGGTCGCCGCCATCACCCTCGTCGAAGGCCCGCGCCAAAGCCCATGGGCCGCGAAAAGTCAAGCACGGCGCTCAAGGCGCGGCTGCGGCATCGCCGGCTTCGGGCTGGCGGCCATTCTTGGGGCCGCCGCTTTCATCCTCTTCCTGTTTATCCGCGTTCGTTTCGATGGCTTCCATCGCTTCGGACAGGGCCGGATCGAATACCGTGGCGAACGCCAGGCCGATCGAGAGCACGGCCCCGGCCATCCCGCCCTTGTTCCGCCGCGACCGCCTGAGAGCGCGGAGCGTTCCGGGAAGAAGCGCCATGATCGCCAGAAAGACCCCGGCGGCGATCAACCCTTCAAGCGCAAACACCGGGATCAGTGCCGGTGCCTTGCCGGCGTCATGATCCCGCTTCCATCATGCTGGAAACGTCGCCGGCCGCTCCGCCCGCGCCTTCGCGGAACGGGTTGATGAACAGGTGTTCCACCGGCACCCCGAAGTAAGTAGCCAGCTTGTAGGCGAGCGGCAGGGAAGGATCATACTTGTCCGCCTCCACCGCGTTGATCGTCTGGCGCGTGACCTCCACCGCATCGGCCAGTTCGGCCTGGCTGAGGCCGCGCGCCTTGCGCAGTTCGCGCAGGCGGTTCCTCATGCCTCGCCGCCATGGTGCCGCAACCGCCAGACGATCCAGAAAAGAACGAAGCCCGCCACCTGGCCGGTGATCACCAGAAGGGCGCCCTTCATCAGGATCGATTGCGTGCCGCTGAAAGCGATGATCCCCACCAGTGCGGCTGCCGCACCCGCGGCTCCGCCCCAATACCAGCCGAAATACTGCGCATCGCGCTGCATAGGATCGAGCGAGCGCCACCACGGGATCGTCGCGAAAATCGCCAAGGCAAAGACCAGGACGAGCCCGCCGAGGATGACGAAGGCCGGCAATGCCGTCCCCGAACGTGCCAGCACGCCCCCGACGACGCCGGCAGTGATCGACATCGCGAGCACGAGCAGGCCGATCTTGCGCTGCTTTCGTTCAAGGCTGGATTTCATCGACACATTCTCCAAGATGTAAAATATCTTGGACAAAATGTGGGTTTTGTCAAATTATTTTTACATTTTGAAGCGAGGAGTACGGCTCGACAATGAAAAAGGGCCGCCCAGCCGGGCGGCCCTCGTTCTCGATCTGGATCCCGCTCACGCGGGGATGGCGATAGCTGGCCGGGTTAGCCGAGCAGTTCCTGTTCCAGCTTCTTGGCCATTTCCTCGATGTTCTCCGGCGGCCAGCCGGGGATGTCCATGCCCAGGCGCAGGCCCATGCTGGAGAGGACTTCCTTGATCTCGTTGAGCGACTTGCGGCCGAAGTTCGGCGTGCGCAGCATCTCGGCCTCGGTCTTCTGGACCAGGTCGCCGATGTAGATGATGTTATCGTTCTTGAGGCAGTTGGCCGAGCGCACGGAAAGCTCCAGCTCGTCCACCTTCTTGAGCAGGTAGCGGTTGAGCTGGTTGGCGTCGCTTTCTTCCGGCTGCGCGGCCACGCCGATCATCGTCGGCACGGCCTGCGGGATGCCGTCCTCGAAGTGGACGAACAGCGTCAGCTGGTCCTGCAGGATGCGGGCGGCATAAGCCACCGCGTCTTCCGGGGTGACCGTGCCGTCCGTCTCCACCGTGATGGAGAGCTTGTCGTAATCCAATTCCTGGCCGACGCGGGCGTTCTCAACCTTGTAGCTGACCTGCTTGATCGGCGAATAGAGGCTGTCGATCGGGATCAGGCCGATCGGCGCATCGACCGGACGGTTGGACACGGCGGGGACGTAGCCCTTCCCGGTATCGGCCGTCAGCTCCATGTTGAGCGTGGCGCCTTCGTCCAGGTGACAGATCACGAGATCCTTGTTCATCACCTCGATATCGCCGGAGACCTGGATGTCGCCGGCGGTGACCGCGCCGGGGCCCGTCTTGGCCAGCGTCAGGCGCTTGGGCCCTTCGCCTTCCATCTTCAGCGCGATCTGCTTCACGTTGAGCACGATATCGGTGACATCCTCGCGCACGCCGGCGAGGCTGGAAAATTCGTGCAGCACGTTCTCGATCTTCACCGAGGTGATCGCGGCACCCTGAAGGCTGGACAGGAGCACCCGGCGCAGCGCGTTGCCGAGTGTCAAACCGAAGCCGCGTTCAAGCGGCTCGGCAACGAAAGTCGCCTTGCGCTTGCCGTCGCCGCCGCTCTTGACGTCGAGGCTGTTGGGCTTCTTCAGTTCCTGCCAGTTCTTCGTGTTGACAGACATGGACTTCCCCTGGAGGTTAGGTTCGGACGGCATCGGCCGCGGAGCGCCGGAGCGCCGCGGCCGATGCGAATTCTTGTTCGGCGGCCCCCTGACGGGGGAACCGCCGGCAGGGTTCGATCAGACGCGGCGGCGCTTGGACGGTCTCACCCCATTGTGCGGGATCGGCGTCACATCGCGGATGGATGTGATGGTGAAGCCCACGGCCTGCAAGGCCCTGAGCGCGGATTCCCGCCCGGAGCCGGGGCCCTTGATCTCCACCTCCAGCGTGCGGACGCCGTGTTCGGCGGCCTTCTTGCCGGCGTCGTCGGCCGCGACCTGGGCGGCATACGGGGTGGACTTGCGGCTGCCCTTGAAGCCCATCATGCCGGCCGAGGACCAGCTGATCGCATTGCCTTGCGCGTCGGTGATCGTGATCATGGTGTTGTTGAAGCTGGCGTTGACGTGAGCGACGCCGCTGCTGATGTTCTTGCGTTCCCGCCTGCGGATCCGCTGTGGTTCGCGTGCCATATGGTATCTACCTGTCTAAAATCCAGAGGAAGCCGTTCGCGCCGCCTGCCCGCCATGGGGCTGGCGAAAAAGCGAAAGCTTACTTCTTCTTCCCGGCGATCGGCTTGGCCTTGCCCTTGCGGGTGCGCGCATTGGTGTGCGTGCGCTGGCCACGGACCGGCAGACCCTTGCGGTGCCGGAGGCCGCGATAGCAGGCGAGATCCATCAGGCGCTTGATATTCATCGCCGTGTCGCGGCGAAGATCGCCTTCCACGGTATAATCGGCGTCGATGGTTTCGCGGATTTGCAGCACTTCCTGATCCGTCAGGTCCTGCACGCGGCGGCTTTGATCGATGCCCAGCTTGTCGGCGATCTTCTTCGCCGTGGCGGGGCCAATACCATGGATATAGGTGAGCGCGACGATCACGCGCTTGTTGGTGGGGATGTTTACCCCGGCAATACGAGCCACTTAGTTCTCCATGCTCCACAGGGGGTTGGCGCTACTTGCCGGCCGGCGGGGCGCACCCCCTATCTCATCGCGGTGCTCAATCGACACGGGCGGCGCCTTGCCACGGCAAAACGTCCGGTTGACAGGCACTGTGTGGCCTACCCGCCGAACTGCCCCGCATTGTCGAATGAATGGCGCGCTTACGGCGAATCGCTTCCGCCGTCAACCGCGAAACACGGAAAAGCCGGCATCGGCCAAATCCGCAGGCCGCCGGCGATCGATGCAAGGCCGATTACACCAAAATCGCCGGTCCGTCAAAGTCGACGAGGGCCACGCCGCAGGCCTTGCCCGCCCTGCCGCCACGGCTGGACGGGGGATGCCGCCGCGCTCAGGCCTTGGCCAGAATCGCTTCGATCGCCTCGCTCACCGCGTCGATCGGGGCCATGCCGTCCACCCGGCTGACGATCCCCCGCGCTTCGTAGAGCGGCAGGATCGGTGCCGTCTTGGCGCGGTATTCGGCCATGCGCGTGCGGACGGTTTCCTCGTTATCGTCCTTGCGGCGCTTGAACGTGGTTCCGCCGCACTTGTCGCAGGTGCCCAGGAGCTTGGGCTGCTTGAAATCGTCGTGATAACCTTCGCCGCAGGTGGCGCAGGTATAACGGCCGACGATGCGGTGGACGAGCTCGTCCTCATCCACCCCGATCTCGATCACCCGGTCGAGCTTGCGGCCATGCTTCGCCAGGATCGCATCGAGCTGCACGGCCTGCTCGGCGGTGCGCGGATAGCCGTCGAAGATCACGCCCACGCCGGGGGCCAGGGCCGCCAGCTCGGCATCGATCAGCGCGGAGACGATCTCGTCCGAGACAAGTTCGCCGCGATCCATGATCGCCTTGGCTTCCAACCCCACCGGCGTCTGCGCGGCGACGGCGGCGCGCAGCATGTGGCCGGTCGAAAGCTGGCGCATTCCATGACGCTCCACCAGGCGGGCGGCCTGGGTGCCCTTGCCCGCCCCCGGAGGGCCCAGCAAAATGATATTCATCGCATTCCCCCTAGCGACCGATCCGAGGCGGCCGGCCTTGCGGCCCGCCACCGCGCGATCAGCGCAACCGGCCTTTCAGCTTGGCCTTCTTGATCAGGTCACCGTACTGGTGCGCCAGCAGGTGCGACTGGATCTGGCTGATCGTATCGACGGTGACATTGACCACGATCAGCAAGCTGGTGCCGCCCATGATCATCGGCAGGCCGGCTTCCTTGAACATGTATTCAGGGATCACGCAGACCAGCGTCAGGTAGATGGCGCCGATCACGGTGATCCGCGTGAGCACGTAATCCAGATACTCCGCCGTGCGCTTGCCGGGCCGGATGCCGGGGATGAAGCCGCCGTTCTTCTTCAGGTTCTCCGCCGTCTCTTCCGGGTTGAAGACCACCGCGGTGTAGAAGAAGGTGAAGAACAGGATGCCGGCCGCATAGAGCGTCATGTAAAGCGGCGCGCCGTGCTGCAGATACTGGTTGAGCGTCTGGATCACCGCATAGAACTTGCTGCCCGTGGACACCGAGTTGCCGGCGAACTGGCTGATCGTCAGCGGCAGCAGCAGCAGCGAGCTGGCGAAGATCGGCGGGATCACGTTGGCGGTGTTGAGCTTGAGCGGCAGGTGGCTGCGTTCCGCCTGCATCATGCCCTGCGCGCTGGCCCGCTTGGGATACTGGATCAGGATCCGCCGCTGCGCGCGCTCCATAAAGCACATGAACAGGACGAGGCCGATGATCACGGCGAAGAAGGCGACGATCACGAAGGCGCTGATCGACCCGGTGCGCCCGCCTTCGAACAGCTGGGTGGCGAAGGTCGGGAACTGGGCCACGATGCCGGCCATGATGATCAGCGACACGCCGTTGCCGATGCCCCGGCTGGTGACCTGTTCACCCAGCCACAGCAGGAACATCGCCCCGCCGATCAGGTTGATCACCGCCATGATGCGGAAGCCGAGGCCCGGATCGATCACGGCCTGAAGGCCGCTCTGCGCGCCATAGGCCTCCAGCCCGGAAGCCAGGAACCAGCCCTGCACGGCGCAGAGGAAAACCGTGCCGTAGCGGGTGTACTGGTTGAGCTTCTTGCGCCCCGCTTCGCCTTCCTTCTTCAGCGCCATCAGCGTGGGATGCAGCGCCGCGGCAAGCTGGATGACGATCGAAGCAGTGATGTAGGGCATGACGCCGAGCGCGATGAGACTCATCCGCTCCAGGCTGCCGCCCGAGAAGGTGTTGAACAGATCGAGGATGCCGCCCCGCGTCTGGTTGTAGAGCGTTTCCAGGATCAGCGGATTGACGCCCGGCAGCGGCACGAAGCTGAGGAACCGGAACACGATCAGCGCGCCGACCGTGAACCAGATGCGCTGCTTGAGCTCGGTCGCCTTGGAGAAGTTGGCGAGGCTGAGATTGCTCGCGAGATTGTCGACGCGTGATGCCATCGGTGATTATTCGCCTCGCCTTGCAGGGCCGGGCGGTAGTGAGCCCGCCCCCTCTTCAGGTCAGCCCATATAGGGGCCGGGCGAGGAAGCAAGAACCCCCGCCCGGCAAAACTCGGAGATTATTTGGAAGCGCCGGCCTTGGCCGAGCCCTTCTTGGCCGCCGCGAGCGCCGCCGGATCCTTGGCCACGATCACTTCGACCGAGCCGCCGGTCTTCTCGACCGCCGCCTGCGCGCCCTTGGACGCGCCCGCGACCTTGAACGCCAGCTTGGCAGTCAGCTCGCCTTTGCCCAGCAGGCGCACGCCGTCCTTGCCGCCACGAGCCACGCCCGCCGCCTTCAGCGCCGCATGATCGACCACTTGCTTGGCATCGAGCTTGCCGGCATCGACCAGTTTCTGCACCTGGCCCAGGTTGACCTCGGCATAGTCCTTGCCGAACGGGTTGTTGAAGCCGCGCTTCGGCAGGCGCATGTGCAGCGGCATCTGGCCGCCTTCGAAGCCCTTGATGGCCACGCCCGAACGGCTCTTCTGGCCCTTCTGGCCACGGCCGCCGGTCTTGCCCTTGCCCGAGCCGATGCCCCTGCCGACCCGGATACGGGTCTTGCGGGCGCCGGCGTTGTCGCGGATGTCGTTCAGTTTCATGTCGTTGCACTCGCTTTCGCTATGTTCGCGCTTGTGGGTTGCCTGTCCCCTGACGGGAAAGGCGGGGCACGTCCAGTCGAACATGCCCCGTTCCAGCCCCTCCCCCGAAAGGGAGAGGCTGTTGAGATCAATCGACCACCGCCACCATGTGCGGCAGCTTGGCGATCGCGCCGCGCACTTCGGCGGTGTCTTCGAGTTCGACCACCTTGTGCATCTTGCCGAGGCCGAGCCCGACGAGGATCTTCTTCTGCGCTTCGGGCCGGCGGATCGGCGAGCCGATCTGCTTGATCCGGATGGTCTTCTTGGTTTCCTTGGCCATCGTCATCACTCCGCGATCGCATCGGCGGCGGCCTGAGCCTCCACCTCGCTCGCGCCGCCACGGCCGAGCAGATCGGCCACCTTCTTGCCGCGCCGCTGGGCAACGGACTTCGGCGAGGACTGATTGCCCAGCGCTTCGAAGGTGGCACGGATCATGTTGTAGGGATTGGACGTGCCGATCGACTTGGACACGACATCGGCCACGCCCAGGCTTTCGAACACCGCGCGCATCGGGCCGCCGGCGATGATGCCCGTGCCCGGAGGAGCCGTGCGGACGTTCACCTTGCCGGCGCCGAAGTGCCCGTTCACGTCATGATGAAGGGTGCGGCCCTCCTTCAGCGGAACGCGGATCATCTTCTTCTTGGCCGAAGCGGTGGCCTTGGTGATCGCTTCCGGCACTTCGCGGGCCTTGCCGTGGCCGAAGCCGACGCGGCCCTTGCCGTCACCCACCACGACCAGCGCCGCGAAGCCGAAGCGCTTGCCGCCCTTCACCGTCTTCGAGACGCGGTTGATATGGACCAGCTTCTCGATCAGCTCTTCGCCGTCATCGTCGCCGCCACGGCCGCGACGGTCATCGCGATCCCGGCCACGGCCGCGCCCACGGCCATCGCCGCTGCCACGCCCGCCGCCGCGACCGCCACGGCCGCGATTCTCACGCTGGGCGGGGGCTTCGCCGCCCGCAGCCTCGGCAACGACGCCGGCCTCGGTTTCGGGGGTGTTGTTTTCGTCTGCCATCATCAGAACTCCAGCCCGCCTTCGCGCGCGGCATCGGCCAGCGCCTTGACGCGGCCATGGAACAGGTAGCCGCCGCGATCGAACACGACGGTGGTCACACCGGCCTTCTTCGCCGCGGCAGCGATATCCGCGCCCACCTTGGCGGCGGCATCGACGTTGGCGCCGGCCCCCTTCACGCCCAGGGTGGAAGCCGCCACGAGGGTGCGGCCCTGCGCATCATCGATGATCTGCGCGTAGATGTGCCGGCCGGTGCGGTGGACCGACAGCCGGGGACGCGAGCCGGCCCGCTTGCGAAGCGTGGTGCGGACGCGGCGGCGGCGGCGTTCGAACAGGGAGAGCTTGGCCATCTTACTTCTTCTTCCCTTCCTTGCGGAAGATGTACTCGCCGCGATACTTGATGCCCTTGCCCTTGTAGGGTTCGGGCTTGCGCCAGCGCCGTACCTCGGCAGCGAACTGGCCGACCGCCTGCTTGTCGATCCCGCTGACTTCGACCGTGGTCTGGTCAGGCGTCTTGACCTCTACCCCTTCCGGGACATCGAGTTCGACATCGTGGCTGTAGCCGAGCTGCAGCTTGAGCTTGCGGCCCTGGGCCTGCGCGCGATAGCCGACGCCGGTGATCTCCAGCACCTTGGAAAAGCCCTCGGTGACGCCTTCGACCAGGTTGGACACCAGCGTGCGCTGCATGCCCCAATGGCTGCGAGCGGCCTTGCCGTCATTGGCCGGCTCGACCGAGATCGAACCGTCTTCCAGCTTGTAGTTCACCAGTTGCGACAGGCCCATCGAAAGGGCGCCCTTGGGCCCCTTCACGCTGAGCGTGCCGTTGCCGATCTCGGCGGTCACCCCGCTGGGGATCGCCACCGGCCGTTTACCGATGCGGCTCATCAGAACACCTCCGCCAGCACTTCGCCGCCGACGTTCTGGGCGCGCGCTTCGGCATCCGAAAGCACGCCGCGAGGCGTCGAGACGATGGTGATGCCAAGGCCGTTGCGCACCATCGGCAGCTCACGGCTGCCCGAATAGACGCGCCGGCCCGGCCTGGAGACGCGAGCGACGTGCTTGATCGCCGGCTCGCCTTCGAAATACTTCAGTTCGATCCGCAGCGCCGGGTGCTTGCCCGTCGAGTCCTCGGTGTAGCCGCGGATGTAACCTTCGCGCTGGAGAACCTCGAGCACGTTGGCGCGCAGCTTCGACGCCGGCGACAGGACGGAATCCTTCTTCGCCTGCTGGCCGTTGCGGATGCGGGTGAGCATATCACCCAGGGGATCGGTCAATGCCATTGTCTAGATCCTCACCAGCTCGACTTCGTCAGGCCCGGGATCAGGCCCTTGTTGCCAAGATCCCGCAGCTCGATCCTGTTGAGGCCGAACTTGCGATAATAGCCGCGCGGGCGGCCGGTGGTGGCGCAGCGGTTGCGCACGCGGGTGGGATTCCCGTTGCGCGGGATTTCCGCCAGCTTGAGGCGCGCGATCAGACGCTCGCTATCGTCGAGCGCCTTGTCGTCCGCGATCGCCTTCAGCTTCGCGTACTTCGCGGCATACTTCTTCACGAGCTTCTTGCGACGCTCGTTCTTGTTGATGGAACTCAGTTTCGCCATGGACTTAAGCTCTCCTGAAGCGGCCCTCAGGCCGCCTCCTTCTCTTCGGCCTGCTGATCGGCCGGGAACGGGAAACCGAACAGGCGCAGCAGCTCACGCGCTTCCTCGTCGGTCTTGGCACTGGTGGTGACGATGATGTCCATGCCACGCACCTTCTCGATCTTGTCGTAGCTGATCTCGGGGAACACGATCTGTTCCTTGAGACCCATCGCATAGTTGCCGTGGCCATCGAACGACCGGGGGTTGAGGCCCCGGAAGTCGCGGATACGCGGCATGGCGACAGTCACCAGGCGATCGAGGAACTCGTACATCCGATCGCGGCGCAGGGTGACCTTGCAGCCGATCGGCATGCCTTCGCGCAGCTTGAACTGCGCGATCGACTTCTTCGCCTTGGTGATCACGGGCTTCTGGCCGGCGATCAGCTCCATCTCCTCGGCAGCGGTCTGGACCTTCTTTTTGTCCTGGCTCGCCTCGCCGACACCCATGTTCAGGGTGATCTTCTCCAGCTTCGGAACCTCGAGCGGGTTCTTGTAGCCGAACTTTTCGGTCATCGCCTTGGCGATGCGCTCGTCATAGGCCTTTCTCAGGCGCGGGATGTACTTGTCAGCCATCGATCGTTTCCCCGGACTTGACGGCCACGCGCACCTTCTTGCCGTTCTTCTCCTCGAAGCGGACACGGGTGGGCTTGCCGTCCTTGGGATCGGCCACGGCGACCTTGCTGATCGCCATCGGAGCGGGCGCGCGGTCGATGCCGCCCTGCGGGTTCGTCTGGCTGGGCTTGCGGTGACGCGCGGCGACATTGATGCCATCCACCACCACCTTGCCCACCTTGGGCAGGACCTGGGTCACCTTGCCGGTGCGCCCCTTGTCCTTGCCCGAGAGCACGACAACCTGATCGCCCTTCTTGATCTTCGCGGCGGCCATCACAACACCTCCGGAGCAAGCGAGATGATCTTCATGAACCCCTTGGAGCGCAGCTCGCGCACCACCGGGCCGAAGATACGGGTGCCGATCGGCTCCTCGTTCTTGTTCACGAGCACCGCGGCGTTGCTGTCGAAACGGATCACGCTGCCATCGGGGCGGCGGACATCCTTCTTGGTGCGCACGATCACCGCGCGGTGAACGTCGCCCTTCTTCACGCGCGCACGCGGCTGCGCCTCCTTGACGGAGACGACGATCACGTCGCCGACGGACGCGGTCCGGCGCTTGGAGCCGCCCAGCACCTTGATGCACTGGACGCGCTTCGCGCCGCTGTTGTCCGCGACGTCGAGATTGGACTGCATCTGGATCATCGATCCGGTTCCTTCTCAATGGCTTGCCGGAACGTGTCCGGTAGTTCCAAAAATGCTACTCAGGCGCTTGACCTGTTTCAGGCGTTGCCCGCGGCTTCGACTTCGAGATCGGCCTCGATCGCCTGCCCCTTGCTGGCCTGCACGCGATCCAGCACCCGCCACGACTTGGTCTTGGAGAGCGGACGCGTCTCCTCGATCCGGACGGTGTCGCCGGCCTTGAACTCGTTGGCCTCGTCGTGCGCGTGATACTTCTTCGAGCGACGGATGATCTTCCCGTACAGCGGGTGCTTCACCCGGCGCTCGACCTTCACGGTCACGGTCTTGTCGGTCTTGTCGGAGACGACGGTCCCGACCAGGATGCGTTTCGGCATCGCTTACTCCTCAGGCTTCGGCCGAGACGCGCGCGCGCGCGGTCTGCAGCGTCTTGATGCGGGCGATCTCGCGGCGGACTTCCTTGATCCGCGCGGGACGCTCGAGCTGGTTCGTCGCGGCCTGGAAACGCAGGTTGAACTGCTCGCGCTTCAGTTCGGTCAGCTGTTCGGACAGCTGATCGTCGGTCTTGGCGCGCAGCTCCTCGAACTTGGTCTGAGCCATCATTCGCCTCCCAGGTGCGAGAAGTCGCCGAGGCGGGCGACGACCTTGGTCTTGATCGGCAGCTTCATCGCCGCGCGGCTGAACGCTTCCGCCGCCAGCGCGCCGGGAACACCGTCGAGCTCGAACAGGATGCGGCCCGGCTTCACGCGCGCGGCCCAGAATTCGACCGCGCCCTTGCCCTTGCCCTGGCGGACTTCGGCCGGCTTCTTCGACACCGGCACATCCGGGAACACGCGAATCCACAGGCGCCCCTGGCGCTTGATGTGGCGCGTGATCGCGCGGCGCGCGGCTTCGATCTGGCGCGCGGTGATCCGTTCCGGCTCCAGCGCTTTCAGGCCATAGGAGCCGAAATTGAGCGCGGTGCCGCCCTTGGCGTCACCGGAAATCCGGCCCTTGAACGCCTTGCGGAACTTGGTTTTCTTCGGTTGCAGCATGGTGCTTACTCTACCTCAAGCTCATCGCGCCAAAATCAACGAGCGGGCCGGACGCCGGAGGTCTGAGCCTCCATCATCAGCCGGTCCTGCGCCATCGGATCGTGGCCGAGGATCTCACCCTTGAAGACCCAGACCTTGATGCCGATCACGCCATAGGCGGTCAGCGCCTCGGCCTCGGCATAGTCGACGTTGGCGCGCAGCGTGTGCAGCGGCACGCGACCTTCGCGATACTGTTCGACACGGGCGATCTCGGCGCCGCCGAGCCGGCCGCCGCACATGATCTTGATGCCTTCCGCGCCAAGACGCATGGCCGACTGCATCGCCCGCTTCATCGCGCGGCGGAACGCCACGCGGCGCACGAGCTGATCGGCAATGCCCTGAGCGACGAGCTTGGCATCGATCTCCGGCTTGCGGATCTCGACGATGTTGAGCTTCACTTCGCTGTCGGTAATCGTCGCCAGCTTGGCGCGCAGCTTCTCGATGTCCGCGCCCTTCTTGCCGATGATCACGCCGGGGCGCGCGGCATAGATGGAGATCCGGCACAGCTTGGCCGGACGCTCGATCACCACCTTCGAGATCGCCGCCTGCGGCAGGTTCTCGACGATGTACTTGCGCAGCTCGATATCTTCCTTGAGCAACTGCGCGTAACCGCGCCCCTCGGAGTACCAGCGGCTGTCCCAGGTGCGGTTGATCTGCAGGCGCAGGCCGATCGGGTTTGACTTATGACCCATCGATCAGGCCTCCTCGACTTCACGGACGACGATGCGCAGCCGGCTGAACGGCTTGAGAATGCGCGTGGACTTGCCACGGCCGCGCGTCGCGAAACGCTTCATGGTGATGGACTTGCCGACCGAAGCCTCGGCCACGACCAGCGCGTCCACGTCGAGGTCGTGGTTGTTCTCGGCATTGGCGATCGCGCTGGCGAGCACCTTGCGGGCATCGCGCGCCATCGCCTTCTTCGAGAAGCTGAGGATGTTCAGCGCCTCTTCGGCCTTGCGGCCGCGGATCAGACCGGCGACGAGGTTCAGCTTCTGGGCCGAGCCACGGATCGTGGTGCCGACGGCCAGTGCCTCGTTTTCCGCGACGCGGCGGGGAGCTTTCTGCTTGCCCATCAGCGCTTACCCTTCCTGTCGGCGGCGTGCCCCGGAAAGTTGCGCGTGGGGGCGAATTCGCCAAGCTTGTGACCAACCATGTCCTCGTTGACGGACACGGGAATGAACTTCTGTCCATTGTAGACGCTGAACGTCAGGCCGACGAACTGCGGCAGGATCGTGCTGCGGCGCGACCAGGTCTTGATCGGCGCGCGGCCACCCTTGTCCTGCGCATCCTCTGCCTTCTTCAGCAGGTGCAGATCGACGAACGGACCTTTCCAGACGGAACGAGCCATTATCGTTACCTCTTCTTCTTCGCGTGACGCGAACGGATAATCATCTTGTCCGTCTGCTTGTTGTGGCGCGTACGGGCACCCTTGGTCGGCTTGCCCCACGGGGTCACCGGATGGCGGCCGCCCGAGGTGCGGCCTTCACCGCCGCCGTGCGGGTGATCGACCGGGTTCTTGGCGACGCCGCGCGTCAGCGGCTTCACGCCCATCCAGCGCTTGCGGCCGGCCTTGGCGAAATTCTGGTTCTGGTTGTCCGGGTTCGACACCGAACCCACCGTCCCCATGCAATCGGCCCGCAGATAGCGCTGCTCGCCCGAGTTGAGGCGGACGATCACCATGCCGCGGTCGCGGCCGACGACCTGCACGTAAGTGCCGGCCGAACGGGCGATCTGGCCGCCCTTGCCCGGCTTCATCTCCACATTGTGGCAGATCGTGCCGACGGGCATCTGGCCCAGCAGCATCGCGTTGCCCGGCTTGGTGTCCACGCGCTCGCCCGCGATAACCTGGTCACCCGGGGCCAGGCGCGTGGGGGCGAGGATATAGGCCAGCTCGCCGTCCTCATACTTGATGAGCGCGATGAAGGCGGTGCGGTTGGGATCGTATTCGATCCGCTCCACCGTGGCCGCCATGCCCCACTTACGACGCTTGAAGTCGATATAGCGGTACTTCTGCTTGTGGCCGCCAGCCATGCCGCGCGAGGTGACATGCCCCTTGTTGTTGCGGCCGCCCGTCTTGCGCTTGCCTTCAGTCAGCGCCTTGACCGGCTTGCCCTTGTAGAGGGCCGAGCGGTCGACGAGAATAAGGCCGCGCCGGGCGGGGCTCGTCGGGTTGTAGTGCTTGAGTGCCATGGTGTTCTAGCCTCAGATCCCGCTGGTGATGTCGATCGCATCCTGGCCTTCGGCCAGCGTCACGATCGCCTTCTTCACGTCGGTGCGCTTGTAGGGCAGGCCCTTCCAGCGCTTGGTCTTGCCCTTCTGGACGATGATGTTCACGCCCGCGACCTTGCGGTCGTAGATCGCCTCGATCGCTTCCTTCACCTGCGGCTTGGTCGCCGTGCCGGCCACCTTGAAGACGACCGCGTTGTGCTCGGAAAGCAGGGTGGACTTCTCGGTGATGTGCGGCGCGAGGATCACGTCGTAGTGACGCGCGTCGGTGTGCTGCTTCTTAGCCATTGAAGCGCGCCTCCAGCTTTTCGACCGCGGCCTTGGTCAGGACCAGCGTGTCATGCTTCAGGATATCGTAGACGTTGGCGCCCACGGCCGGCAGCACGTTGACGCCTGGCAGATTGCCGGCCGCCTGCCTGAAGGCGCCGTCCACCGCATCGCCGTCGATCACCAGGACCTTGCCGTTCCAGCCGTTCTGGCCGAACGCGGCGGCGAGCGCCTTGGTCTTGGCATCCTTGAGCTCCAGCGAATCGATGACCACGAGGCCATCCTTCGCCTTGGCGGAGAGCGCCATCTTGAGGCCCAGCGCGCGGACCTTCTTGTTGAGCGACTGTTCGAAATCGCGCAGCCGGGCGCCGTGCGCCTTGCCGCCGCCGATGAACACCGGCGCGCGGCGATCGCCGTGGCGAGCCGTGCCGCCGCCCTTCTGGCGACCCCACTTCTTGCCCGTGCGGGCGACGTCAGAGCGCTCGCGCGTCGGGCGGGCGGTGCCGCGCCGGTTCTCGAGCTGCCAGGTGACGACGCGATGGAGGATGTCGGCGCGCGGCTCAACGCCGAACACGGCATCGTTGAGCTCGATATCGCCGGCGGCCTTGCCGTCGAGCTTCTGGACCTTCACCTTCACGGATCAGCCCTCCTTGCCTGCGTCCGCTTCGGGCGCATTGCCCTCGGCGGGATTGTTCTCTTCACCCACGGCCGGGGTGGTCTCGTCACCGGCGCCGGCCTGCTGTTCCTCGAGGAGCCGGGCTTCCTGCTCCGCGGTCAGCTGGGTGTTGTCCTCGTGCTCGGCAGCCGCTTCGACCATGCCGGCCGGGGCCTCCTGATGCTCGGGAGCGGTGCTCTTCCTTTCGAGGATCGCGCCGGGGAACGGCGCGCCTTCGGGCATCGGCAGCTTCACCGCGTCGCGGACCAGCAGCCAGCCGTTCTTCGCGCCCGGGACCGAACCCTTGACGAAGATCAGCCCGCGGGCGGCATCCGTGCGCACGACTTCCAGGTTCTGCTGGGTGCGCTGGCGATCGCCCATGTGGCCGGCCATCTTCTTGTTCTTGAAGACCTTGCCGGGATCCTGCCGCTGACCGGTGGAACCGTGCGAGCGGTGCGACACCGACACGCCGTGCGTGGCGCGCAGACCGCCGAAGCCCCAGCGCTTCATGGCGCCGGCAAAGCCCTTGCCCTGCGTGTGGCCCGATACGTCGACCATCTGGCCGGCAATGAAGTGTTCCGCGCTGATCGTCGCGCCGACGGGAAGCAGGCCTTCCTCGCTATCGAGGCGGAATTCGGCGACCTTCTTCTTCAGCGGAACCTGCGCCTTGGCGAAATGTTCGCGCTGCGGCTTGGCAACGTTCTTCTGCTTGGCCTCGCCCGCGCCGACCTGGACCGCGACGTAACCGTCACGATCGGCAGTGCGGTGGGAAACCACCTGGCAATCCTCCAGCGCCAGAACGGTGACCGGCACATGGCGGCCGTCATCCTGGAACAGGCGGGTCATCCCGACTTTCTTTGCGATCACGCCCGTGCGCATGATCAGACTCCTTCAACAGAGGCCTGCCGGACCATCCGACAGGCTTGCCAGCCCGATTGTCATGCATCGCCCCGCCCGGGCTGAGTTGCCTCCACAAGCGCGGAGGCGAGACGGGGGACGCAGCCCGGCAGATCGCCGGCGGTATCCCTTGTGTCCCGATCAGCGGCCATATCAACCACCGATCAAGGCCCCTGCTTTCACAGGGGCCAAAGACAGCCGGCTTTAAGCCAGCTTGATTTCGACGTTCACGCCGGCGGCCAGATCGAGCTTCATCAGCGCATCGACCGTCGTGGCGTTGGGCTGCACGATGTCGAGCAGCCGCTTGTAGGTGCGCACCTCGAACTGCTCGCGCGACTTCTTGTCGATGTGCGGGCCGCGGTTCACGGTGAACTTCTCGATACGCGTCGGGAGAGGAATGGGGCCCCGGATGAGTGCGCCCGTACGGCGCGCCGTGTCCGCGATCTCGCCAGTCGCCTGGTCGAGCACGCGGTGATCGAAGGCCTTCAGGCGAATACGGATATTCTGAGCTTCCATGTCCTACTACCGATGCGAAAGAGCCAAGGATGACTGCCCCGAAGCGATCCGGGGCGGATCATCCAAAAAACAAGAGACCGCCCTGCCCGCCGGTATCTGCCCGGCTGTGGGGCGGCCCCTCGAAAATCCCGGCCGGCAGGGACGAATCCCCGCCGGCGATCGGGCCTATATTACTTGGTGATCTTGCTGACAACCCCCGAACCGACGGTGCGGCCGCCTTCGCGGATCGCGAAGCGCAGGCCTTCGTCCATCGCGATCGGCGCGATCAGCTTGACGCCGATCGTGACGTTGTCGCCCGGCATGACCATCTCGGTGCCCTCGGGGAGGATCACTTCGCCGGTCACGTCGGTGGTGCGGAAGTAGAACTGCGGGCGATAGTTGGCGAAGAACGGCGTGTGACGGCCACCTTCGTCCTTCGACAGCACGTAAACCTCGGCACTGAATTCGGTGTGCGGCGTGACCGAGCCCGGCTTGGCCAGGACCTGTCCACGCTCCACGTCGTCACGGCCGGTGCCGCGCAGCAGCGCGCCGATGTTGTCGCCCGCCTCACCGCTGTCGAGCAGCTTGCGGAACATCTCGACGCCGGTGACGGTGGTCTTCTGCGTGTCGCGGATGCCGACGATCTCGACTTCGTCGCCAACCTTGACGATGCCGGTTTCGACACGGCCGGTCACCACGGTGCCGCGGCCGGAGATCGAGAACACGTCTTCGATCGGCATCAGGAACGGCTTGTCGACCGGGCGCGCCGGCTGCGGGATGTACTCGTCCACCGCCTTCATCAGCTCGCGGATCGAGTTCTCGCCGATTTCCGGATCGCGGCCTTCGAGCGCGGCCAGGGCCGAACCCTTGATGATCGGAATATTGTCGCCGTCGAAATCGTAGGAGCTGAGCAGCTCGCGCACTTCCAGCTCGACCAGCTCGAGGATCTCGGCGTCGTCGACCTGATCGACCTTGTTCATGTAGACGACCAGCGCCGGCACGCCGACCTGGCGGGCCAGCAGGATGTGCTCGCGGGTCTGCGGCATCGGGCCGTCGGCCGCGTTCACCACCAGGATCGCGCCGTCCATCTGCGCCGCGCCGGTGATCATGTTCTTCACGTAGTCGGCGTGACCCGGGCAATCGACGTGCGCATAGTGGCGGGCGTCGGTCTCATACTCGACGTGCGAGGTCGAGATGGTGATGCCGCGCTCACGCTCTTCCGGCGCCTTGTCGATGTTGCCGAAATCGACGGGAGCGCCCTGAACCTTGGTGATCGCCGCGGTCAGCGTGGTCTTGCCATGGTCGACGTGACCGATGGTGCCGATGTTGCAGTGCGGCTTCGTCCGCTGGAATTTTTCCTTGGCCATTTCCTATAACCTCTGTTCTTCGAATCTACGCTGGTGGGAAACGGGGCGGACGCCCTGAATCAGGCGCCCGCCCCTAGACGCTCGGCCTGCCTTAGGCAAGCTTCTCCTTGACTTCGGCCGCCACGTTCGCGGGCACTTCGTCATAGTGCGAGAACTGCATCGTGTACTGCGCGCGCCCCTGCGTGAACGAACGCAGTTCGTTGACGTAGCCGAACATGTTGGCGAGCGGGACGATCGCTTCGACGACCTGCGCGTTGCCGCGGCTGTCGGTGCCCTGGATCATGCCGCGCCGGGAGTTCAGGTCGCCGATCACGTCGCCCATGTACTCTTCCGGCGTCACCACCTCCACCTTCATGATCGGCTCGAGCAGCTTGATACCGGCCTTCTCCGCGCCTTCGCGCATCGCGCCCCGGCCGGCGATCTCGAACGCGATCGTCGAGGAGTCGACGTCGTGGTACTTGCCGTCGATCAGGCGGATCGTGAAGTCGATGATCGGGAAGCCGATCAGGTAGCCGCTGGCCGCCTGCTCGCGCATGCCCTTCTCCACCGACGGGATATATTCGCGCGGGATGTTGCCGCCCTTGATCTCGTCGATGAACTCGATGCCCGAACCGCGCTCGCCCGGAGCCAGCGCGACCTTGACCTCGCCGAACTGGCCGGAGCCGCCCGACTGCTTCTTGTGGGTGTAGCTGAGCTCCACCGGGCGGGCGAGGCTTTCGCGATAGGCCACCTGCGGCGCGCCGACATTGGCCTCGACCTTGAATTCGCGCTTCATGCGATCGACCAGGATGTCGAGGTGAAGCTCGCCCATCCCCTTGATGATCGTCTGGCCCGATTCATGATCGGTGGAGACGCGGAACGAGGGATCCTCCGCCGCGAGACGGCTGAGGGCGACGCCCATCTTCTCCTGGTCGGCCTTGGTCTTGGGTTCGACCGACAGTTCGATCACCGGCTCGGGGAACTCCATCCGCTCCAGAATGATCGGGTTCGCCGGATCGCACAGCGTATCGCCGGTCGTCGTCTCCTTGAGGCCGGCCAGGGCGACGATATCGCCGGCATAGGCCTCTTCGATGTCCTCGCGGTTGTTGGAGTGCATCAGCAGCATGCGGCCGATCTTCTCGCGCTTGTCCTTCACCGAGTTCAGGACCGAGCCCTTGGAGAGCTTGCCCGAATAGAGGCGGGTGAAGGTGAGCGAGCCGACGAACGGATCGTTCATGATCTTGAACGCCAGCGCGGAGAACGGCGCGTTGTCGTCCGACGGGCGGCTGTCTTCCTCGTCGCTGTCGGGCTTGACGCCCTTGATCGCCGGCACGTCGACCGGGCTCGGCAGATAGTCGACAACCGCGTCGAGCAGCGCCTGCACGCCCTTGTTCTTGAACGAGGAGCCGCAGAGCACCGGCACGAACGCCTGGGACAACGTGCCCTTGCGGATCAGCTTCTTCAGCGTGGCGACATCGGGCTCCGTGCCTTCGAGATAGGCCTCCATCGCCTCGTCATCCTGCTCGACGGCGAGCTCGACGAGCTTTTCGCGATATTCGGCCGCCTTGTCGGCCATATCGGCCGGGATCTCGACGTAATCGAACTTCGCGCCCAGGCTTTCGTCATGCCAGATGATCGCCCGGTTGTTCACCAGGTCCACCAGGCCCTTGAAATCGGACTCGGCGCCGATCGGGAGATAGAGCGGGGCAGGCACCGCGCCGAGACGATCGATGATCGTCTGCACGCAGTAATAGAAATTGGCGCCCGTGCGATCGAGCTTGTTGATGTAGCACATCCGCGGCACGCCGTACTTTTCGGCCTGGCGCCACACGGTTTCGGACTGCGGTTCCACGCCGGCGACGCCATCGAACGCAGCCACGGCACCATCGAGCACGCGCAGCGAGCGTTCGACTTCGATGGTGAAGTCGACGTGACCGGGAGTGTCGATGATATTCAGGCGGTGTTCGGGGCCCTGGCCGTCCTCCGCCTGCCAGAAGCAGGTGGTCGCGGCGGAGGTGATGGTGATGCCACGCTCCTGCTCCTGCTCCATCCAGTCCATCGTGGCGGCGCCATCATGCACTTCGCCGATCTTGTAGGACTTGCCGGTGTAGTAGAGGATGCGCTCCGTCGTCGTCGTCTTGCCGGCGTCGATGTGCGCCATGATACCGAAATTGCGGTAGCGCTCGATGGGATGGCTGCGTGCCATGGGAAATTCCTCGGATGTAAGGGGGCGCCTCGTAAGGCAGCCCCCATATGGTAACCAATGTTACCGATTAAAGACGGCTTACCAGCGGTAGTGCGAGAACGCGCGGTTGGCGTCGGCCATGCGGTGCGTATCCTCGCGCTTCTTGACCGCGTTGCCGCGGTTGTTGGCCGCATCCATCAGCTCGCCCGAAAGGCGGGCGGACATGGTGGTTTCGGCGCGGCCACGGGCGGCCGAGATCAGCCAGCGGATGGCGAGCGCCTGGGCACGCTCCGGACGAACCTCCACCGGAACCTGGTAGGTGGCGCCGCCGACACGGCGCGAGCGCACTTCGACCGCCGGGGAAACATTGGCCAGCGCATCGTGGAACAGCGCGATCGGATCGGCCTTGGCGCGGCTTTCGACCGTCTCCAGCGCGCCATAGACGATCTTTTCGGCGACCGACTTCTTCCCGTCGAGCATGAGGTTGTTCATGAACTTGGACAGGACCTGATCACCGTACTTGGGATCGGGCAGGATTTCCCGCTTCTCGGGACGACGACGACGTGACATCGGATTATTCCTTTTGATCACCCGGCCGGCTGCCCTTCCCAATTTCGTCACCCTGAACTGGTTTCAGGGTCCATCGGGCGGTTGGCTCGGCCTTATGAATTCCTAGACCTGGGCTTGCGGCACCCTGGATCCTGAAACGAGTTCAGGATGACCTGACGCCTGCGGCCGCCAGGTCACTTGGGACGCTTGGCGCCGTACTTGGAGCGCGACTGCCGGCGGTCCTTCACGCCCTGCGTGTCGAGCACGCCGCGCAGCACGTGGTAGCGCACGCCCGGAAGGTCGCGCACACGGCCGCCGCGGATCAGCACCACGGAGTGTTCCTGCAGGTTGTGGCCTTCGCCCGGAATGTAGGCGATGACTTCGCGCTGGTTGGTCAGGCGGATCTTGGCCACCTTGCGCAGCGCCGAGTTCGGCTTCTTCGGCGTGGTGGTGTAGACGCGGGTGCAGACGCCGCGCTTCTGCGGGTTCTGCTCCATGGCCGGCACCTTGTTGTTGTCCGGCTTCGGCTCGCGGCCCTTGCGGACCAGTTGGTTGATCGTCGGCATTGAATTCTCTTCACCTTGTCTGCCGATCCGCCTGGCGGAAAGCCGGTCCGGCTTTCCCCGAAAGGATCGGTGCCGTGCCACCGGGCCAGGGCGAAGGAATGAGGATCATGCGCGAGTGCCGGCCGCAACCGGTGCATTCGCCGCACGAGCCTGAAACGCTCCACCCGCGCCCATCGAGCACCGGGTTACTTTGACGGCTGCCCCAAAAACGAAAACACGCGCTTCCGCTTCAACAGAGACAAGGCCCGCGCGAATACGAAGGCCCCAGGGACATCTCCGGCAATGTTCAGCTCTATCTACCCGGCGCCGGGCTTGGCCCTGACTCCGGATGGGCGCGCCCTTAAGCGCGATCGGGCCCGAGGTCAAGCAAAGGGCGGGTTCGGCGGCAAGGCGCCCTTGCCGGCCGGCGGATGGAGGCCCCCGGCGTCAGAGGTTCTTTACGTTTTAACCCTAAACGTCAGCCACCCAGCACCTGAGAAAGCACCGCCCCCGTGCGGAAGACACGAGCCAGCCAGACTCCGGGATTCAATGCGCGCGTCCGCGACGTGATCGCTGCCGCCGCCGTGGCGCTCGCCCTGCTGCTGACCAATACCACCGGGCCGCTGGACCAGATCCTGTGGACCGCGCAGGCCCGCATCCATGCCTTCAAGCCATCGGGCGAGATCGTCTTCGTCGGAACCGACGGCGAATTCGGCGACCATCGCTTCCCCCAGAGGCGGCGTGAACTGGCGCATGCGCTCGATCGGCTGGCCGATACCCAGGCCGCGCGCGTCTATGTCAATTTCGCCTTCGAGCGCCCTTCCGACGCCGCCGCCGATGCCGAGCTTCGATCGGCGATGCAGCGGCTGGGCGACCGGCTCTATCTGGTGCAGAGCTACGAAACCGATGTGAACGGGGTCGACCGGCGGCACCAGACGATACCGCAGATTGCCGCCGGCATTCGCCAAGTCGGCGAAGCGACTTACTTCAATTACCTTGGCTATGCCTGGGACATGCCGTTCACCATGGCCGGGCACGGCAGCGACCTGCCCAGCTTGCCGGCATCGATGGCGGGCGTGACGGGACCATCGGCCGAAAGCTTCCCGGTCAATTATGGCTTCCGGCGTTCGGTGATACCCAGCCTGAGCCTGGACGACGTGGCGACGGGCGAGATCACGGCCGACGCCCTTGGCCGGGCAGTGGCCGGGCGCGTGCTGCTTATCGGCAATGCCGATCCATCGGGGCGCAATTCGGCCGGCATTCCCGGCTATACCAATGTGCCGAAGCCGCTGGTGCAGATCTACGGCGCGGAAACGCTCAAGGCCGGGCTGACCGGCCGCGTGGGCGGCTTTCCCGTCCTGGCGTTCTGCGTGCTGGTGCTGTGCCTGGCGTCGAGCCGGCCGCTCGGCCGCCTGGCCCGCCCCGCCTCGCTGGCCCTGTTCATCGCCCTGCCCGCCGCGATCATCGCGGCGGCTTTCGCCGGCGTGCGCATCGAGACGGCGCCGAGCTTCGCCTTCCTGGCGGCCTACGCGCTGCTGAGAGCGCTGAAGACGTGGCGCAACCACCGGGCCCTGGTCGATCCCGAGAGCGGCCTGCCCACCTTCGCCGCGCTGGAGGCGGACAAGACGGTCGCCGATACGCAGCCGACGATCGTGGTCGGCAAGATTCACCGGCTGGGCGACGTGAAGCGCACCCTGCCGCAGGAACTGCATAGCGAATACCTCAACCGCATCGTCGAACGGCTGCGGCTGAACACCCCCGATCAGGCCTTCTATATAGGGCTGGGGCAATATCTCGCCTGGTGCGTTCCCGAACGCGACTTGCGCCTGATCAGGGACCACCTCGAAGGCTTGCGCGCGCTTCTTTCGGCCCCGCTGATCGTCGGCGGCGAGCCGGTCGACGTGAGCATGACCTTCAGCATCGACACCAGCCCTTCGCCCAGCACCGCGAAGCGGCTGGCCTCTGCCGTATCGGCCGTCGAGCAGACGTCCGAGGCGCACAATCCGATCGCCGCGACGCAGATCGAAAGCGACGAGGACCTGCTGTGGAGCATCTCGCTGCAGGCGCGCATCGACGCGGCGATGGAGAACGGCGAGATCTATCTGGTCTATCAGCCGAAGGTCCTGATCGAGACGGGCGACATCGTGGGCGTGGAAGCGCTGGTGCGCTGGGACGATCCGCAAAGAGGGCCGATCGCGCCCGACCTGTTCATCCGGCAATGCGAAAGCGCCGGGCGCATGCTGCATCTCACGCGCTTCGTGCTGCGGGAAGCGTGCCTGGCGGGGAAGGACTTCGAAGCCGGGGAGCGCATCCTACCGATCGCGGTCAACATTTCCGCCACGCTGTTGCACGATTGGGCGATCGTCAACACGCTGCGCGAAGTGCTGGCCGAAACGCGCTTCGACCCGGAACGCCTGACGCTGGAGATAACCGAGACCTATCGCATCTCCAGCTTCGAGACCGCCGGCGCGGTGATGGCGGAGGTTTGCGCCCTGGGCCCGAAGATATCGATGGACGATTTCGGCGTAGGCGCGGCGAGCTTCGAGGCCCTGCTGCGCCTGCCCTTCGGCGAGTTGAAGATCGACCGCCTGTTCGTTGCGCAAGTGACCCGCGACAGCAAGGCGCGCGAGATCGTGAAGAATGTCCTCAAGCTGGGAAAAGATTTGCGAATCATCGTGGTAGCCGAAGGGGTGGAAGACGGCGCCACTTTGAGAATGCTTAAGGAATTAGGCTGCGTGGTGGCCCAGGGCTTCGGCTTGTTCCGCCCTATGCGCGCCAATGATATCCTTGAAATTCAACAGCCTGCCTCCAAAGGCCGGCAGAAAGCATAGTTAACACTTTACAAATTTTCTTGGTTAACGGATCGTCGGGCCCCCAGCAATCGTGTGGAGGTTCCGTCATGCTGTTCGCCGCTGCCACTTACGCCAGGATCGGGTTCGACATTTGGGACTGGCTCTTCGGTGGCCATACGGGCTGATCGGCCCAGACCCGACAGATATTCGGGAGGCGCCTTCGGGCGCCTTCTTTTTTGCCAGGCGTGTCGAGCCGCCTTCCGGGCCGCGCCGCTTCGCAATATCGGACATAGTCAACGCAGTACTGGTCAGTGCCCGCAAAGCGTTCTAGACGTCGAGGCAAACACAGGGAGAGGAGCCCTCGAATGACCCGCCGTAAGATACCGTTACGTTCCCTTCGATCCGGCATGATCGCCGCGGCATCCGTACTGGCAGCGGCCACGTTTGCCTTCACCACGCCGGCCGCCGCGCAGCAGCGCCCGGCCGATCCGACCGTCCTGCCGCCGGTGCCGACGGACTATGTGCCGCCGAAGACCCCGTGGGGCGATCCGGACATCAGCCACACCTATCAATACGAATATATCGGCAACACCCGCATCCTGTTCCAGCGCCCTAAGGAATACGGCAACCGTTTCTGGCAGACCCCGGAAGAACATGCCCGCCGCGTGGAAGCGGCCGAGCGGTCGGACGCCAGCTACTCCGCAGCTTCCGAACGCGGCATCGGCACATCCGGCACGGAAGGCCTGGCCGACTGGGTGAAGACATCGCCGTTCGCCTGGCGCACGTCCATGCTGGTCAGCCCGGCCGACGGGCAGCTGCCCCCGTTCACCCCCGCGGCCCAGGCGCTTTACGAGGCCGGCCGATCGGGCTGGGTGCCGGGCATCGAATATGATTGGGTCAGCGATTTCGACAGCTGGGACCGCTGCGTCACCCGCGGCTTTCCGGCGTCGATGTATCCGTTCCGCTACAACAACGGCATCCGCGTGTTCCAGGGGCCGGGCTATGTGTCGATCCAGCTGGAAATGCTGGGCACCCGCGTGATCCGGCTGCGCCAGCCGGGCCAGGAAGCGCAGCACGTGCCGGCGCCGGTCGAGGCTTACCTCGGCAACAGCATCGGCTGGTGGGAAGGCAACACGCTGGTCATCGAGACGACCAACATCAAGAGCGGCGACAGCGCCACGCATGACGCCTATGCCCGCAACGGATCGCCGCTGAACCTGGCGATCCCGGCCACGCCGCCGTTCAACACGATCCCGACCAGCAAGCAGGCCAAGACGGTGGAGCGGCTGACGATGACCGGCCCGAACAGCCTGGTGCATGAACTGACCTATTCGGATCCGGAAGTCTGGACGCAGCCATGGTCCACCCGCATCGAGTGGATCCGCGACGACGACTACGAATTCTTCGAATACGCCTGCCATGAAGGCAATCGCATGCCCCGCGACTATATCAGCGCGTCGCGGGCCAAGCGGGCAGCCATCGCCGCCGGCACGCTCGACCCCAACATCCCGGACGATCGCGCGCAGTGGGCGCAGATCTTCGACCGCGACCCCGCCGTGGCTCCGGCACAGGGTGGACCGGGCGGCCGGCAGGGCGGCCCGCCGCCGCGGTCGCGCGACTGATCGAAGTGATTGAAACACGGCGGCCGGACCAACAGGTTCGGCCGCCCTTTTCGTTTCAGGCTTCCCCGCCGAGGAACGCCACCAGCGCCTTGACCTTTTTCTGCCGCCACTGCGGGCGCGGGGCGACGAGCCAGTAGGCGCGGCGCCCTTCCTCCGGGCCATCGAGCACCTTGAGCGTGCCCGCCTCTATCGCTTCCTCGCACAGCAGGAGCGGAAGCAGGGCCTTGCCCAGCCCCGCCAGCGCGGCGGCAAGCGCCTGGCCGGCGTTGCCCGCCTGGATCACCGGCTCGACCCCTTCGGGCAGCGGCACGCCGGGCCAGGCAATCCATTCGTCGGGCGCGCCTTCGGCGGCCACGGTCACCCGCTGCGCCGGGGCGAGCTGGACGCCTTCCAGTTCATCCGGCCCTTCGACGAGACGGACCGCGACATCGAGATTGGCCTCGGTGAAATCAACCTCGTCCCCGCCGATCAGCTGATAGCGCACTTCGGGGTTGGCCCGGCGGAAGTCCGCCAGGCGGTGCGCCAGCCATTGCGCGAAGAACTCACGCGGGGCGGCGATGGTATAGAAATGGCTCGACTGGCCGGCCTGCATGGCCTGGACCGCTTCCTCGAAACGCAGGAACCCTTCGCGCAAGGGATCGAGCCCGGCGATCGCCTCGTCAGTGAGTTCGAGCCCCTTGGAGGTGCGGCGGAACAGGACCACGCCGAGCACGTCTTCCAGCGCGCGGATCTGCTGGCCGACGGCGGCCGGCGTCACCGCCAATTCGTCCGCCGCACGGGTGAAGCTGAGATGGCGGGCGGCGGCGTCGAACACGCGCAAGGCGTTCAGGGGGAGGTGTGTGCGCTTCATGGCGCGTCCGTTTAGGGCCTGGACCGTTGACCGGCAACCTGCCGCCGATTTTCGCACGAGGTGCGCCGATCAGGGACACGGGCCGCGCGGGTCAGGCAGGACGCGCCAATCCATTTGCAATTCATATCGCGCCGACGGATAGCGCCGTCCAGGCGAGGGCCCCGCAAGCGGGCTCACGGCACAGTGGAGAAGGCCGGTGCACCAGGTGCGGGCGGGGATGCTTACGGGGTACGCGGAGGTCGCCGGATCGGTCGGCCTGGACGGGCCGCGCATGCTGCGGGAAGCCGGCTTCGCCCCCGAATCCCTGGCCGATTCCGAAAACCGTCTTCCCGCCGGGCCGGCCATCCGGCTGCTCGAACGATCGGCTGAGCTGTCGCATTGTGACAGCTTCGGGCTGCTCATGGCGGAAAAGCGCAGCTTCGCCAGTATCGGCCCCGTCAGCCTGCTGCTCGAACACCTGCCCAACTTGCGCGAGGTGCTGCGTACCTGCGTGGCCTATCGCCATCACTTCAACGATGTGGCGGCCCTGTCGCTGGACGAGGCAGACGGCGCCGAGCTGATCCGGCTCAACGTCTTCCCCGGCTTCTGGAGCGTGCAGACGATCGACCTGTTCACCGGCCTGACGTATCGCATGCTTCACGACGCCTCTCGCGGGCACTGGCGCCCTTCGGCGGTTCACGTCATGCGCAAGGCCCCGCGCGATCTTTCGGCCTGGCGACGGGTGTTCCCGGTCAAGACGGAGTTCGAAAGCGATTTCAACGGGCTATCATGCTCGGTGGCTTCGTTGCTCGAGCCCAACCCGCTGGCCGCCGAGGAGATGGCCCGTCATGCGCGCCGGTTGCTGGCGCTGGTGCCGCTCGATTCCGGCCCCCATCCGGTCAGCGAGCGGGTGCGACGCTCGCTGAGTGTGCTGCTGCCGGCGGGGAAGATAACCCTTCCCCAGATGGCCGCGCACCTGGGGATGAGCCGGCGCGGGCTGCAAAGGCGGCTGGAGGAAGAAGGCTACCAGTTCGGCGAGCTGCTGAGCGGTGTCCGCAGCGAGCTGGCGACCGCCTACCTGGCGAATTCGGCGCGGCCGATCACCTCGGTGGCCGAGCTGCTGGGCTATGCCTCCCCCAGTTCGTTCACCCGCTGGTTCGCGCGCGCCTATGGCCTGCCGCCGCAAGCCTGGCGCGCGCTGCATGGGAGCGACCCGCCGATCGCGCCACCGCCGGGCGCGCTACGCTCGCCATGACGCTTCAGAGTTAGGCGATCATGCTCCAAGGCGCGGCTTCGCCTATTCGCTGCTGCCTTCGGGATTCTTCTCGAAGTTCTGTTCGCGGAATTGGGCGAAGCGGGGGCTGGTGGAACGGATATTGGCCCAGAGCAGGGTGTTGCCTTCGTGGCAGGCGTATTCGAACATCTTGTAATCGTTGTTCCGCACCCACGGATAGCCGATCTTGAACGGGGCCGTCAGCACCACCGGATCCTCCACCCAGGCTTCGTAATAAAGCTTGCCTTCGCCATAAGGCGTGAAGTGTTCCACGATCTTCATCGACGTGCTGGTGGGGATCCCGGCCGCGCCGTTGCTGGGGCCGACGATGGCCATCGGCGAAAGGCCATTGAAGTTCGTCGTCTCCACCACCAGGGTATTGCCGTCCCAGTGCCCGCGCGAGCTGCCGAGCCAGGTCTTGAGGCCATCGGCCAGCTGCGGCCGTCCGTCGAGCGGGATGAACCGCTGTTCGTGGATCATCTCGAAATCGATGACCACCCAGCCCGGCGACTGGAAGATGCGCACGCCGTTGTTGTAGGGAAACGGCAACATGGTCGCCGGCATGCCGCGCGTGATGCAGCGATCGAGCGAGTTGAAATCCTCGCGCCGTTCGAACACCTCGCCGTTCCAACTGCTCTTCATCCCGGCCTGGAGCGCCTTGCCCTGCTCCGTAAGCGGAGGGATGCGCCCGGTTTCCGCCGGTTCGACGATCAGCGCGGTCTGGCGCAGCGCGCTGCCATATTCGAACCAGTTGCCCGAACCGAGCTTGTTGCTGGCATCCTCTCGATCGGCGCCCCCCTCCACCTCGGCGGCGTCGGTCACGGCCTTGGCATATTCCTCGTCGGTCATCAGCAGGCGATTGCCGTATTCCGGCCGCCGCTGCATCGGGGTGCGGCCGACCGCATCGAGCGGATAAGTGCCGCGCAGATCGGGATCGCCCCATTGCGTCTTGGGCACGGTCCAGCCCGGTTCAGGAGCCGGCGGCTTGCCGACCGTTTCCTGCGCGGCGAGCGGCGCCATGGCGACAAACGCCAATGCCGCCGCCGCGGCGACGAACCCCTTCCTGCCCATTTCACTCTCCCCGTTGTTGTTTTTTTTCAGCCGGTGGCGGAGGCCGGTGCCGCGAGAGGAAAGAACGGAATCGCAACCTCGAACGGCACGCCCGCGCCATCGGTGAAGGTATAATGTCCTTCCATCGAGCCCATGTTGGTCATCAGCTCGCAGCCCGAAACATAGTCATGCGTCTGGCCGGGGCCGAGGACCGGCGTTTCGCCGACCACCCCTTCGCCGTCGACCAGGTTGACGATCCCGCGCGAATCGGTGATCCGCCAGTGCCGCGTGTGGAGCTGCACCGTATCTTCGCGGTGGTTCTCGATGCGGATATGATAGACCCAGAACCAGCGCCGCGCCTCTATGCGCGAATGATCGGGCATGAAGTTGACGGCCACGCGAACCGTGACGCCCCGCGTCATCGCCGCGTGCTGGAACAGGTTGGCGAGAACATCCTGCATGACCGCGAGCCTAGCCGGTTTGCCGCCTCGGTCAAACCGGATGCGGCGAACCGCGCGGCGGCCGATCAGTCCTCTACAGGGGCGCGGGCCAGCACGGATCCGGAGCAGGTCAGCGTCCAGCGCACCCCTTCGGTCCGGTAATCCAGGTCCACCTGCGCATCGAGATTGTGCCGGGGCACGTCGCGGATCAAGGTGGTACCGAAGCCGGTGTGATCGGGCTGGCGCACCGGCGGGCCGCCGCTTTCGTGCCAGGCGATCACGAAACCGCCGGCGGGGCATTCCCAGCTGATCCGGACATGGCCGCCTTCCGCCGAAAGCGCGCCGTACTTGAGCGAATTGGTCGCCAGCTCGTGGATCGCCATGCCGATCACTTCGGCGGCGCGGGGGACAAGCGCGCAATCCGGCCCTTCGGCCCGCACTTCGCCCAGAGCGCCGTTCAGGAAAGCCAGCTGGCGTTCGACCAGTTCGGCGGCAGGCACCTCGCGCCAGGCGCGCTGCACCAGGATATCCTGGTTGACGGCCAGGGACCTGATCCGGTCCTCGAACCGGGCAATGAACGAGCGATCCTCGCTCGCCGAACGGCGGGCCAGCGCCTGTACGGTGGAGAGCAGGTTCTTGGAGCGATGATTGACTTCCATCATCAGCAGCCGGATCTGCTCTTCCTTCTCGCGCTGGTCGGTGACGTCGGTATTGGTGCCGAACCACCAGGCGACGTTGCCGTCTTCCCCAAGCAGCGGCTTGGCGCGGGACAGATACCAGCGATATTCCCCCTTGCGCCCACGCAGGCGGAACAAGTCCTCCCAGCTCGTGCCCTTTTCGATCGCCTGGGCGAAGGACGCAAAGACACGATCCGCTTCCTCCGGGTGGAGCACCCGGTCCTTCAGGCTATGGACGATGTCGGCTTCGCTGAGGCCGGTGTAATCGTAGAAGCGCTGATTATACCAGACGATGCGCCCGTCCGCGTTCGCCACCCAGACGAACTGCGAGATCGTTTCGGCAAGCGCACGGAAGCGTTCCTCGCTCTCACGGATACGGCGCTGGCTTTCGAGAAGAGGGCCGGCGTCGCGGGCGATCTTGCTGGCACCGACGATCGTTCCCCGGCTGTCGCGCACGGGAGAGACGGTGATCGAGACATCGATCAGGCGCCCATTCTTGTGGACGCGCTTGGTGAAGAACTGGCCGATCCGTTCGCCCGCGCGAATCCGCGCGAGGATGCGGTCTTCTTCATATTGCCGGTCGGAAGGCAGCAGCCGGCGGATGGACTGGCCGTGCATTTCCGCCGCCGTCCAGCCGAACAGCCGCTCCGCCGCGGGGTTCCACGCCATGACCACTCCGCTCGTATCCTTGGCGACAATGGCGTCGTCGCTGGATTCGACCAGGGCCGCGTAGAAATCGCGCAGATCGCTCCAGGATGGAGTCCCCTCGGCTGGTGTCATGGACGCCGCGATGGCTCGCCGACGATCTGCCAGCTCTCCCCAGCGTGGGAGAGCCGGGATTGCCAATCGTGCCAATAGCGGCCTTCCAACTGGCGCCAGCGGCAGGCGAAGACGTTCGCTTCGCCCGAGATCGCCTGGCAACCGATATGGACGAGCGCGAGAGGCGCGACCGGCATGCCGCTGTACCGTTGAAGCGCGGCGGCCAAATTGTCACGATCGGGCGTGGGCGTGGCGGTGCACGCGCCGGCAAGCAGAACCAAGGCGATCCCCGCCCGCTTCACAACCCCGCCCTGGCGAACGCCTGATCGAGATCCTCGATCAGGTCCGCCGGATCTTCCAGCCCGACATTGATGCGAAGCATACCTTCGTCCACTCCCATTTCGTCGCGGGCTTCTTCACCCATGTTGGCATGGGTGCTGCTGGCAGGGTGACACATCAATGACTTAGCATCGCCGATATTGTTCGAAATGTCTATCAGCTGCAGCGCGTCGAGCACGGCGTGGGCCTGCTGGCGGCCGCCATTGACCACGAAGCTGAAGATCGGCCCCGCGGCGTCCATCTGCTTCATCGCCAGTTCGTGCTGCGGATGGCTGGGAAGGCCGGGGTGGAGCATGTGCGGCACGCGGCTTTCGACGAAACGGCCGACTTCGAGGGCATTCTCGCTCTGGCGCTGGGCGCGCAGCGGCAAGGTCTCCAAACCCTTGAGCACGACCCAGGCATTGAACGGCGAAAGATTGGGCCCGGTATTGCGCTGGAACGGCAGCAGCACGTTGTCGATCCAGTCACGGCTGGCGCAGACCGCGCCGGCCAGCACGCGCCCCTGCCCTTCCATCAGCTTGGTGGCGGAATAGGCAACCACGTCCGCCCCGAATTCCATCGGCCGTTGCAGGGCCGCGGTGGCGAAGGCGTTGTCCACCACGCTGATGATGCCGTGCGTCCGGGCGAGGCCGCAGACGAAGGCGAGATCGACCACGTCCAGCGTGGGATTGGCCGGCGTTTCGAAGAAGAATACCTTGGTGTTGGGCCGGATCGCGGCTTCCCATTCGGCATTGACGCGCGCATCGATCACCGTGGTTTCGATTCCGAAGCGCGGCAGCAGGGTATCGACCAGCCAGCGGCACGATCCGAACGCGGCGCGGCCGGCGACGACATGGTCACCGGTGCGCAGCTGGCACAGCAGAGCGGTCGTCATCGCCGCCATGCCCGTGGCCTGGACCCGGCAGGCTTCCGCCCCTTCCAGCGCCGCGATCCGTTCCTCCAGCATCGCCACGGTGGGGTTCTGCAGCCGCGAATAAGTCATGCCTTCGGCCGTGCCGGCGAACCGCGCGGCCACGGTGGCGGCATCGTCGTAAGTATAGCCCGAGGTGAGGAATAGCGCCTCGCTCGTTTCGCCCTGTTCCGAACGCCAGGTTCCCGCGCGCACGGCCTTGGTGGCAGTGCGCCATTTGGAGGTCACTGCGCGATCGGTTCCGGTGGTTTTTTTCATGAGCGAGCGTCTAGGAGCGCGAGCCGCCCCGGCGCAACGAAAAAGCGGGGCGCCAGGGCCCCGCTTTCCATTCCCTGCGTTCGGCGATGCCGGCCTAGGGGCTGGTGGGAACTTCATTGTCATCGTCGTCGATGATGACGAAGGCGATCAACGCCGCCACGGCAGCCGCCGCGATCAGCGGCAGAAGGACGCCGCCGCCGAGTTCTTCCGAATCCCCGGCGATCGGCGCAGGCGCGCGAGCGGGCGCCGCTTGGGCCGCCACGGGCGCCGCCACGAGCATGGCCGCGGCAGTGGCAAAGGCCAGATTCCTGATCATCCACGCTTCCTTTCACGCTGCGACCCCGATCGGGTCAGACCATTTCCGCAACGCAGCATGGCGGGTAAGGTTCCAGCCGTCTTGCCTGGCATCGCGGCTGATCCTATCGAGCGCACGGATGAGCCCGCTTCCCGAGAAATCCCCCTCGCACCCTCGGGATCCGGTCGGATGGACCGTCGCCTTCACGGCGCTGTTCGCGGCCCTGATCGCGGTACGGCTGACGATCCCGTCGCTGCCGTTTTTCGACGAGATCCATTATCTGCCGGCGGCGCGCACCGTTCTGGACCTGTCGCACCCGCTCAACCGCGAACATCCGCCGCTGGGCAAGGAGCTGCTGGCGCTGGGGATCGCGCTGTTCGGCGATCGCACGCTGGGCTGGCGGATCATGCCGGCGCTGTTCGGGGTACTGGCGTACTTTTCCGCCCTGCGCGCGCTGTGGTTCGCCACGGGATCGCGCTTCGCCACGCTGGCTTACGGCGTGCTGCTGGCGACGGGTTTCGGCCTTTTTATCCAGTCGCGCATCGCGATGCTGGACGTGTTCATGATCGGCTTCACCATGGTGGGCCTGTGGATGTGCGCCGGCGCCATGCGCGAAAACGAGACGGCGCGCTGGCGGCTGGCGATCGGCGGGATCGCGCTGGGGCTGGCGGTGGCCTGTAAGTGGAACGCGGCGCCGGTGGCGATGCTGCCGGGCCTCGCCTTCCTGGCCATACGCGCGCGCGCCGCGGGCCGGCACCTGCTGACCGGGCATCGCTATCCGCCGATACGCGGAATGACGCTGATCGAGGCCGGCCTGTGGCTGGGCCTGCTGCCGCTTGCGGCCTATTGCGCGGCCTACTGGCCGTTCCTGCTGTACGAGAAAGGCTCGATCGCGCCGAGTGGCCTGCTGGCGCTCCATGCCAAGATGCTCGAATTGCAGGAGCAGGTGGTCAAGCCGCACACCTACATGAGCGTGTGGTGGGAATGGGTGCTGAACTGGCGGCCGATCTGGTATTACTACGAAGTCGGCGACGGGGCGCAGCGCGGGGTGCTGATGATCGGCAACCCGCTGACCATGCTGGCCGCACTGCCGGCGCTGCTTTGGTGCCTGTGGGCGGGCATCCTGCGCCGGCGGAACGACGCGCTGGCGGTGGCCCTGCTCTATCTCGCGGCGATCGGCCTATGGGTCATCGCGCCCAAGCCGGTGCAGTTCTACTATCACTACCTGCTGCCGAGCTGCTTCCTGCTGGCGGCGCTGGCGCTGGCGCTCGACTCCCTGTGGCAGCGCGGCTGGCGCAAGCTGGCGCTGGGGGTGCTGGGCGGATCGATCGCGATGTTCGTGGTATTCTGGCCGATCCTCACCGCCGCGCCGCTGGCGGGGCCGGCATCGTTCGAGTTCTGGGCGTGGTTGCCTAGTTGGCGGTGATTTTTTTTGGGCGCTCGCAGAGGCCCGGAGGCGCGGAGAGACAGCGTTTGCGGCGAAGCCGCTCTCAATAGCCGACCTCGCCATTTGCCAAACTGCTGAAGATCGAAAGCGGCTTCGCCGCCGGCACAATATCTCCGCGTCTCCGCGCCTCCGCGAGCGCCAAACTTACTTGAACCGCCCCCAGACGAAGCGGCTCGACAGGGCGTAGTTCCACACCGAGCCGACGACGATGCCGCTGAGCGCGGCGGGGTAGGTGTGCATCCCCATGCGCACCAGGACGGCCGCGACGCCGACATTGGCCAGCAGGCCGACCGAGCAGGTCAGCGCGAACTTGAACCAGCCGCGCAGCAGCGGGCCGGTGCCCTTGAGCCGCTGATCGGCATACGTCAGCGAATTGTTGAGCACGAAGTTGAAGCTCATCGCCACCAGCGCGGCGAGAGTCTGGCCGATCTCGAAATCGGTGATCAGGTGATCGCGGAAGCTGCCGCCGACCGTGGCGAGGAAAGCCGAGAGTACCGCCATGTGCACCAGCACGCCCATCGCGCCGATCGTGCCGAACAGGGCGAAGCGGGTGGGGATGATGCGCCCGAGCCACTTGTCGTAGAGCCCGACGAGGAACTCGAACACCACCGTGCGGTCGAGCTTGCTTTCGCCGGCGGCGCGCGCGCCGAAAGCCATAGGGAATTCCTTGACCACAAGCGGCCTTTCCACCGTCGCGAGGATATCGAGCAGGATCTTGAAGCCGATCCCGGAAAGGCGGTGGGCATCGTTCAGCACCGTTTCCGCGCGGAGCATGAAGAAACCGCTCATCGGATCGGTCAGGGTAACGCCGGTGACCTTGCGGGCCAGCCGGTTGGCCAGGGCCGAGGCACGTTCGCGATCGGGGCGGTTCCACGCCTCCATGCTGGCGCCTTCCACGAAGCGCGAGGCGACGGCGATGTCGCACTGGCCCGAGCGGACCGCATCCAGCATCGCCAGCAACAGGGCCGGATCGTGCTGCAAATCGGCATCCATGACCGCGACGATCGGCGCGGCGGTGGCGCAGACCCCCTCGATCGCGGCGCTGGCCAAGCCGCGGCGGCCGAAGCGCTGGATAACCCGGATGCGCGGATCGGCGCGGCTGATCGCGCGCACGGCGTCAGCCGTGCCGTCATGGCTGTCATCATCGACGAAGATCGCTTCCCAACCGGACGGGCCGAGCGCCGCCTCCAGCCGCCGCACCATCGGCGCGATATTGGCCGCTTCGTTGAAGGTGGGCAGAACGACCGCCAGCTCCAGCGGGCGCGAGGCCGCGGTCAGCGCTTGTTCCAGCGACGAATGGCTCATCTCCATGAACCGGGCGGGTAAAGGAGAAGGGTGACCATCGGGTTTACGCCGGCTGCTGGCGGCCTGGGCCGCTTAGAGCCGTTCGACCACTGCCTGGCCGATTTCGCGCGTACCCGCCGCGCCGCCCAGGTCAGCGCCCTTGATGCCGTCGGCCAGCGCCCGCGCCACGGCCGCTTCGACCCGCGCCGCGTCCCCCTCGCGGCCGAAGCTGTGGCGCAGCATCATCGCCAGGCTCAGGATCATGGCCATGGGATTGGCCTTGCCCTGCCCGGCGATATCGGGCGCCGAACCATGGATGGGCTCATAGAGGCCCTTGGTGCCGAATGCCGTCTGCTCCTCCCCCAGCGAAGCGCTGGCCAGCAGGCCGATGGAGCCGACGCACATGCTCGCCTGGTCGGACAGGATATCGCCGAACAGGTTGCCGGTGACGACCACATCGAACTGGCCCGGATTGCGCACCAGCTGCATCGCCGCGTTGTCCACGTACATGTGGCTGAGCGCGACGTCCGGATATTCGGCGCCGACCGCGATCACCACTTCGCGCCAGAGCTGGCTGGTTTCCAGGACATTGGCCTTGTCCACGCTGGTGAGCCGCTTGCCGCGCCCCTGCGCCGCCTTGAACGCCACATGGGCGATGCGGCGCACCTCGTCCTCGGCATAGGACATGAAGTCGAACCCCTGCCGCCGCCCGTCCGGCAGGGTGCGGATCGCCTTCTCGCCGAAATAGACATCGCCGTTCAGCTCGCGCACGATCAGCAGGTCGATGCTGCGGGCGACTTCGGGGCGGAGGGCGGAAAGATCCTCCAGCCCGGGAAACATCGTTGCCGGACGTAAGTTGGCGAACAGGCCGAGCGCCTGGCGCAAGCCGAGGATCGCCTGTTCCGGCCGCAAGTGCCGCTCCAGACCGTCGCAATCGGGATCGCCGACAGCGCCGAACAGGACAGCATCGGCCGCCTTGGCCATCTCCAGCGTTTCCGGCGGAAGCGGGTGGCCGTGGCGCTTGTAGCCCACACCGCCCACGTCGCCTTCCCACAGGGTGAGCCCCGGCAGATCCAGCGCCTGGAGCACGCGGCGCGCCTCCGCCATGATCTCGGGGCCGATCCCGTCTCCAGCCAGGCACGCAATCTTCATGTCAGCATCCGTCCAAGCAATTCACGCAATCGAGCGCGCGCGGCCATAACATCGCCGCGCCGGTCGGCAAGCAGGTAGTGATCGAGCGCGACGGCGAGCCGGTCCATCGCGGCGAGAATCGCGGCGACATCGCCCTCGGGCCGTTTGTCCCCGCCATAGCCCAGCTCGCGCAGGAGCAGCGTTTCGTAAGCCGCCAGCGCCCCGATCCAGCCCCGCGCGGAGGGAGCGTGACAGACGGCATCGAGCAGGCCGGTCAAGGCCGCGTAGAGCGCCGGATAGGGCTGCCGCTCCGGCAGTGCCGTGGCGGTAAGCGCGCTGGCCCAGCCGATGGCGGCGGCCGGCAGCGGCTCGGCCAGCCACGGCCCGCGGCTTGCGAGCAATTCCAGCCGGGCAAAGGGAAGCTGGCTGTCGGAACGGGCGGAAAGATCGAGCGCGACGAGATTGCCGGGGATCACCACCGGCCTCAGATGCCGCCCCCGCCCACCGGCGACATAGCCTGCGACGACGCCATGCTCCTCGGTGAACATCCGCGCGATGACGGCGGTTTCGCCGTGAGCGCGGGCAGCGAGGAGGATGGCCGGGGCGCGGAGGTGCATGGGGTTTGCTTACTCGATCCTCCCCGGCCCGGGGAGGGGACCGGCCGCAGGCCGGTGGAGGGGGGTAGCGGCCTAATGCGAGGTTGCGTGAGGACGAAGGCCCCCTCCGTCAGCGCTTCGCGCTGCCACCTCCCCGCCAGCGGGGAGGTTCTATCTAGCCGGCTTTGGCCTCAAGCGCCGCGATCCGCTCTTCCAGCTTCGCGCATTGCTCGCGCGCCCGCGCGGCCATGTCCTTGACCGCGTCGAACTCCTCACGCGAGACGAAGTCGAGCCCGCCGAGCGCTTCCTTCATCCGTTCACGCGCGCCGTCACGCGCCTCGCGAGTCATGCCCGCGAGCGTGCCGGCGGCGGCGTTGGCCAGTTTGACGAAATCGGCGATCACGGGGTTTTCGCTCTGCATGGCGGCTATGTGGTCCGCCGCCGGGAGCTTGGCAAGCCGCTAGATTTCGATCCGCTGCACGGCGCTCGACACCTCGGCCCCGTCGAGGGCCTGATTGAGCTGGAGAAACTGCCAGTTGAGCACGGTGGCGAACAGGATCCACGCGAGATAGGGCAGCATCAGCACGGCCGCCGCGCGGCGCACTTTCCATAGCAGCCACACGGTCACGATCACCAGGACATCAAGCGCAAGGATCACGTAGAGCGCCAGACCGATCTCGTGAGCGCCGAAGAACGTCGGCGTCCAGGCCAGGTTGACGGCGAGCTGGATCACGAAAGCGAGGATCGCCGCGCCGCGCCAGCGCGCGCCCCAGGCGGCGCAGACGAGCGCCAGCGCCAGGCCCATCATCACGTAGAGCACGGTCCAGACGACGGGGAAGGCAATCGGCGGCGGGAAGGTCGCCGGCTTTTTGAGCGCCATGAACCAGGGGCTTTCCGCGGTGCTGCCGCCAACCAGCCCCGAGCCGATGCCAAGCAAGACAATCAGGGGCACGAGGAACAGCGCCCAACGGAAATAGCTGGCGCGAAGCTGCGCTGGCGAAGCGAGGCGGTTCATCTGAAGCCCTGTTCCTTCCCTGCGATTCGCGGCGGATAGTGGCGGGGCAAAAGGCCGGGCGCAATCAGCCACATCCTTTATCCCCTTTGCGCCGCAACCAGAAACTCCACATTGCCTTCGCTGCCGGTGATCGGGCTGGGCACGATTCCCAGAATGCGCCAGCCGCCCGCTTCCAGCCAGGCGCGCACTTCGCCGCATACCCGTTCATGCAGCGCCGGATCGCGCACGATCCCGCCCTTGCCCACTTCTTCCCGCCGCGCTTCGAACTGCGGTTTTATCAGAGCCACCAGGGTGCAATGCGGCGCGGCGAGGCGGAGCGGCACCTCCAGCACCTTGGCAAGGCCGATGAACGAGGCGTCGCATACCACCCAGTCGCAAGGCCGGCCGATCAGATCGGGCGTAAGTTCGCGGGCATTGGTCTGTTCCAGCACGGTGACGCGGGAATCCTGCCGCAGCTTCCAGGCAAGCTGATTGGTGCCGACATCGACGGCGAAGACATGCGCCGCCCCGCGCGCCAGCAGGACCTCGGTGAAGCCGCCGGTCGAGCTGCCGATATCCATCGCCACGGCATCGGCGGGATCGAGGGCGAAATGGGCGATGGCATGATCGAGCTTCACGCCGCCGCGCCCGACCCACGGGTGATCGCGCCCGCGCACCTCAATCGCCGAATCCTCGGGCAGTTGCTGGCCCGGCTTGGCCACGCGCGTTTCGCCGGCGAAGACGAGCCCGGCCATGACCAGCGCTTGCGCGCGGGCGCGGCTCTCGGCTAGCCCCCGTTCCACCAACAACTGATCGATGCGCCTCTTTACCGCCATCGCGGCGGCGATAGGGCCATGGAACCGGGCAGGCCAGCGCTTGTTGGCCCGCCGACTGCCGATTTGCCACAGGAGCCTCCGATGATGCCGACCCGCCGCCCGCATATGACGGCGAGCCGCCTTGCGCTCCCGCCGCTGCTGGCCTGCCTTGCGCTGGCCGGCTGCATTCCCGCGCCGCAACAGACCCCTGCGCCGACTCCGGCGCCGGAGCCGGCCCCGGCGCCGCTTCCGATGCCGAGCCCCACGCAGCGGCCGCCCGAGCCCGCGCCGCCGCCGTTTTCCGGCAACTGGATGGATGCGCCGGTCACGCCGGGGGATTGGAGCTATGCGGCCGGCACCGCGCGGTTCGGCGAACCCGCGGCCGAGCCGCGGCTGACCTTGCGGTGCGACCGCGCGGCGGGCGTGGTCGAGATCGCCCGATCCGGCAGCGCGGCGGCGGCCCTGCCGATGATCATCCGCACCGAAACCCAGGAGCGCAGCGTCGATGCCGTGCCCGCGCCGGGTGCCCAACCGGCCATCGTCGCGCGCGTTCCGGCGCGCGATCCGCTGCTGGATGCCATGGCTTTTTCCCGGGGCCGCTTCGCCATCGAGATCGGCGGCATGCCTTCGCTCTACATTCCTTCCTGGCCGGAAGTGACGCGGGTGATCGAGGATTGCCGCTGACCGGCCACGGCCGGGCGCGAAAGGGTTATTCTGACGGGGAAAAACCCAAATACAAGTCTTGTGTTAACCGGCCCGCCGACTCACATTCACTCCTAGGCCAGCGGTCCACGCCGGCCTGACCGCCGGTGAAACGGCAGGTCTGGCTTCCAAGCGCGAAAGGAGGTGATCCGATGTCTCATGGTTCAGCAGGGAGGTCGGTAACGACCCGCGCGGAGCACTATCGGTAATTGTCTTCTTTCGCCGATAGAGGCTTCGTGAGCGGCTTTTCCGGCCGCTGACCATGTGAAGGGCGGTTCGCCGACGGGCGGAGCCGCCCTTCTCATTTTCGGGCTCGAGGGCTAGGGCGCTGGAAGAGACGGTTTCAACGCTTACCAAATATTACAATTTCTCTTGCGGTTTTGCAATTTTCTAACATAACTGTTTTCGCAAGAGGCAAGGACGAACGACACCATGGCCGACGCGCCCGCATTCGAATTCAGCCGCATCCCCCACCCTGCCCCGGTCCCCGGCGCCACGCGCGCGGAAGCGATCGCCGATCCCGGATTCGGCAAGGTGTTCACCGATCACATGGTGTCCATCGTGTGGAGCGAAGGGCGCGGATGGCATGATGCGACGATCGGGCCACGCGAGCCGCTGAGCCTCGATCCGGCGGCGGCGGTGCTGCACTATGCGCAGGAGATCTTCGAAGGGCTCAAGGCCTATCGGCTCGCCGATGGCAGCCTGGCCCTGTTCCGCCCCGAAGAGAACGCCCGCCGCTTCAATGCCTCGGCACGGCGGCTGGCGATGCCCGAATTGCCGGAGGAAGCCTTCGTCGAAGCGGTGCGCCAGCTTGTGCTGGCCGACAAGGCATGGTTCCCCACGGTGGACGGCGGCTCGCTCTACATGCGGCCCTTCATGTTCGCCGACGAGCCGTTCCTGGGCGTGAGGCCGGCCAAGCATTACCGGTTCCTGGTCATCTGCAGCCCGGCCGGAAACTATTTCAAGTCGGGCGCGCCGGCGGTCTCCATCTGGGTTTCGCGCGACTATACGCGCGCCGCGCCGGGCGGGACGGGAGCGGCCAAGTGCGGCGGCAATTATGCCGCGAGCCTGGTCCCCCAGGCGGAAGCGATCGAGCGCGGGCATGACCAGGTGGTGTTCCTCGACGCCGCCGAGCACAAGTGGGTCGAGGAACTGGGCGGCATGAACGTGTTCTTCGTGTTCGACGACGGCACGCTGATCACCCCGCCGCTGAGCGGCACGATCCTGCCCGGCATCACGCGCGACAGCCTGCTGCAGCTCGCCCGCGAGGAAGGCCTGCGCATCCGCGAGGAACGCTACAGCCTGGATCAGTGGCGCGCCGACGCGGCGAGCGGCAAGCTGGTGGAAAGCTTCGCCTGCGGCACCGCCGCGGTGGTCACCCCGATCGGCCGGGTGGCGGGCGAGGACGGGGAATTCACGGTCGGGTCCGGCGGGCCGGGGCAGATGACCAGCCGGCTGCGCGAGCGGCTCGTCGCCATCCAGCGCGGCACGGCCGAGGACACGCACCATTGGGTCACGCGGATCGGCTGACGCCGCCCGCGGCCCAGGCTATTCGCAGAGCCCCGCCGCCCGTTCGGCAATGGCGCGCAGACCGCGCCCGCACTTGGGCTTGCCCTGCGGTGGCGGCGGCGCGGCCGAGGGGGCGGAGCTTTCGCCGCGCTGGCCGGTATCCGACAAGCCCGGCATCCCGGCCATGATCATGGTATTCGCCCGGAAGCGGACCCGGGCGATCCATTCGGGCTTCCACGGGGTTCGGGCGTTCGCCGGGCGCGGCGGATAAGCGAAATCGGCCTGCGAACCATAGGCATAGAGCTGGGTCATCAGCATAGGGCCGCCCGCGGCGCGCACTTCGGCGGGGACGGTGCAGCTGGTCTGGCTGGGGGCCATGACCGTGCCCGCCTGGACCAGCCGGGCGGCGGTGGACGGCGAAATCCAGTCCGACATCGGGCCGCCGAACTGCTGGGTGGAGGACGAGGTCCACCAGACCATGTCGCGCGAATTGCCGCTATCCGCGCCGGCGCCGATGCCCCAGGCGTAGTAGCCGGTCGCCTTCGGCAGCGCGCCCCAGCTCAAGGCCACGGCCCCGCTGGGAAGCTCACGCCCGCTGGCTTGCAGCGGCGGCATGAAATCGTCGGCCAGGGTGAAGGCGATCTCCGGCGCATAAGTGCTGACCACGCGATGCGCGCCGAACAGCGAGGCATCTGCCGGCACCGGCTTGGCATCCCGGCCATTGGGCCAATCGCCGAATGTCTTGCTATTACCGGCGCTGACGTTCCAGTCGTCGGGCAGGTTGAGGCTTTGGGCATAGAGGCCCGGCGGCACTTCGCCCCGCGCAAGGCGTGAGAAATCGATCACCACCGGCTGGCCCGGCCCCGCATGTTCGCCGCACCCCCAGAACAGGAGCAGGCGGCCCTGCGGCAGTTGCGCCTGGCCGGGCTGCGCCGGGGTATCGTCACGCGGGGCGGACTGGCCGCGCTGCGGCGTCTCCAGCGGCACCGACGTGCCGAGCCGCGCGCCGGCGGGCAGGAAATGATCGGCCTTGGGCGCCCCTTCGGGCGCGCGGCTGGAACCGAGCCGCAGGACAAGCTCATGCGCCACCTGATTGCCGCCGCCGCCGAGCAAGCCCAGCGCGGCGCCGATCCCGCCCCCGCCCCCGCCCGCACCCATCGCCATCATGCCGGACGTGGTGCCGGCATCCATGGTGTAGCGCGCGACGGGCGCCGAACCTTCCTGCGTGAGAGCGGGCGACCCCGCCAGGCCCGCGGCGAGCACCACGAGCGAAACCCCTGCGATTACCGACGGACGCTTGAGCATTGGGAATTTCCCCTTTTCCCCGAAATGCCCGTCCAGAATACCTCACCTTCGCGAAAGGTGGAAGGCTGCGCGCTTCAGGCGGCGTGTTGCGGACTGCGCACCTGGGCCAGCACCAGATCGCTCGCCCGTTCGCCGATCATGATCGCGGTGGCGTTGGTATTGCCTTGCGGGATCGTCGGCATGATCGAGGCATCGGCAACCCACAGGCCCGCCACGCCGCGCAAGGCGCAGTTCGGCCCGACGACCGCCATGGGATCGTCCGCCGCGCCCATGCGGGCGGTGCCGACCGGATGGAACATCGGGATCGTCGCCGCGCGGACATAGTGCCCCAGGCTCTCGCGGCTGGACAGCTCCGCACCGGGGCGAACCTCGCCCGTCACGTCCGCGGCGATGGCCGGCTCGGCCATGATCCGGCGCGCCAGCTCCAGGCCGTCGACCAGCCGCTGCACGTCGTCCTCGTGGCCGAGCAGCAGGTGCTCGATCAGCGGCGGCGCATCCGCATCGGCGGACCGCAGGGTTATCCGCCCGCGGGAGCGGGGGCGCATCAGCGCGACGAAGGTGGCCACCGAGCTTTCCTTGCGCAGCGCGAGATTGCCTTTGTCCGTCACGTCGAAGGCGAAGGCGCTGAAGGCGAGCTGGAGATCGGGCGCGGGACAATCGGCGCGGGTCTTCACGAAAGCCTGGGCATGGCCGATGCCGGTGGTGAGCGCGCCGCTGCGCGTAGCCGCCAGCTTGAGCAATTCACGCAAGGCCGCCAGTCCACGCGAATCGTCGTTGAGCGTCCTGGCCGAAACGGCGTTGACCAGGTGGCAGCCGGGATGTTCCTGCAGGTTCTCCCCCACGCCGGGCAAGTCGCGGACAACGGCGATCCCGTGATGGCGCAGGACCTTTTCCGGCCCGATGCCCGAGAGCATCAGCAGGCGCGGCGTATTGAGCGCGCCGGCGCAGAGCACCACGCCGCCACGCGCGGCAAGGGTCCGCACTTCCCCGCCCCGCCGAACGGTGACGCCGGTGGCCCTGCCATCCTCCACCTCTATCCGCAGCACCTGCGCCTCGAGCGCGATCTCCAGGCTCGCGGGCTTGCGCGCGAGATAGCCGGTGGCGGTGGATGAGCGCAGGCCGCCGCGCTGGGAAAGCTGGATGAAATCCACCCCTTCGGCCAGTTCCCCGTTCAAATCGACGGAGCGATCGATCCCCGCTTGCTGCGCGGCCGCGATCCAATCTTCGGTGATGCGATAGCGCGAACGGATTTCGGACACCGAGATCGGCCCACCCTGCCCGCGCCATTCATCCGCGCCGCGCTCGTTATCTTCCAGCCGGCGGAAGTAGGGCAGCACGCTGGCGTAGTCCCACCCCGTGGCGCCGAGTTCGGCCCAATGGTCGTAGTCCCACCGATGGCCGCGGATGAACATCATGCCGTTGATCGAGCTTCCGCCGCCAAGCCGCTTGCCGGCGGGCCAGACATCGGGCCGCCCGCCGACCGAGGGATCGGGTTCGGCCACGTAGCACCAGTCGAACTGCGGCGTATGGACCACGCCGCCCATCAGCGCCGGCACCGCGAGGCGGATGTCCCGGTGGCTCCTGCCGGCTTCCAGCAGCAGGACCTTGAGGCCCCCTTCGGCCAGCCGCGTGGCGCAGGCGAGCCCCGCCGAGCCGCCACCGACGACGATCAGATCCGGATCGCCCTTCACGCGCCGACGCCTTCTGCCCGGGCCATGGCTCCGCGCCCTGGCAGGCGATCGCGATCGTGCGGCGTGGAGAGATCAAGCTCCGGCCCGGCGGCGATCACATGATTCCGGTCGGCCAGGAACCAGTAGCCGTGCTTGATAAGATCGAGCCGCACCGTCGAGGCGATCCCCGGCCATTGGTAAAGCTCGCGCAAGTAGCCGCGCAGCGCCGGATAATCGTCGATCTTCCGCACATTGCACTTGAACGCGTAGTGATAGCCGACATCGAACCGCACCAGCGTGGTGAAGGCCCGCCAATCCGCTTCCGTCAGCCATTCGCCAGCCAGGTAGCGGTTGTGCGAGAGGTGCGCTTCCATTGCGTCTAGCGTGGCGAACACTTCCTGCACCGCTTCGTCATAAGCGCCCTGGGTGCTGGCGAAACCGGCGCGATAGACCCCGTTGTTGAGCGTGGGATAGATCAGTGCGTTCCAGCGGTCGATCTCCGCCCGCAGCGGCTCGGGATAGAAATCGAGCCGATTGCCGGTGATCCCGTCGAACGCGGAGTTCATCATGCGGATGATCTCCGAGCTTTCGTTGTTGACGATGCGGCGCTGCTTGCGGTCCCACAAGGTGGGCACGGTGACCTTGCCGGTGAAATGCGGATCATGGTCCACATAGAGCCGGTGGAGCGGATAGCCGCCCTGCACGGGGCCATCCGGCCCTTCGTCGAACACCCAGCCTTCCCGGGGCAGGCCCGGCCGGGCGTAGGAGACGGAGATCACATCCTCCAGCCCCTTGAGCATGCGGAACGCCAGCGTGCGCGCGGCCCAGGGGCAGACCCAGGCGACCCACAAGTGATAGCGCCCCGCCTCCGCCGGAAACTCCGCCGCCGGATCGGGCGAGACCCATTCGCGCAGCGGGCTTTCGATCCGCCGAAAACGCCCGTCTTCACCGATCTCCTCGGCGGCGGGCGCGGTATCGAGCCATTTGCCGTCGTAGAGCTGCGCCATTCATTTCCCTCCTGATTTCACGCTTCACCCGGTGTGCCGACCGGGGGGTGTTGACACATGTGACACTGTCCTGGCCCGGCCGCCAGAGGCCCCTTCCCCAACCCCGCCGCGCCGGCACGAAAGAAGGGGGTCGGGGATTCGCCGTCCATGCGCCGACATTGGCGGGGTCGGCGGTGGTAGGAAAGGGCCACGGCGGGCTTCCACACGCTGGCCCTGCCCCTCTCTCGTCATTGCGAGCGTAGCGAAGCAATCCAGGGCGGTGCCGCGCGGCCCTGGATTGCTTCGCTACGCTCGCAATGACGAATTGTGTGGGGCGTGCGTTGGGGGGCGTGTGTGCGGGGGACGTGTGTGTGGGGGGACGTGTGTGTGGGGGGCGCTTCGAGGATCAGGCGGCCAGCAAGGTCTTCGCCTTCGGGCTGTTCTCCAGCAGCGTCACCAGCGCGCGTTCGTAGCGGCTCAGCCATTTCGTCTCGCGCGGGAGCTTGAGGGTGGCGCGCCATTTACGCTGGCGGGCGACCAGTGCGATCACCGCCGGGTGGATATAGCTCTTGCGGGCCATGGCCGGGGTGTTGCCGAGATGCCGGCCGACTTGCGTGGTCAGCTCTTTCAGCGTCAGCGGGCGCTCGGCCTCCGCCAGCAGGCGCAGGGCGAGCGCGCTGGCATGCCAGGTGCGGAAATCCTTGGCGGTGAAGTGTTCGCCCATCGTCTCGCACAGATAGGCGTTCACGTCATGCGAGCCGACCGGATGCGCCTCGCCATCACCGTTCACATATTGGAACAAGTGCTGGCCGGGCAGATCCTGCATCCGGCGCACCAGGCGGGCCAGCCGCGCATCGTCGATCGTCGCTTCGCGCAGCTGGCCGCTCTTGGCCCTGAAGCGCAGCTTGACCTTGCCGCCCGACACCGCGGCGTGCCGCTGCCGCAAGGTGGTGGCGCCGAAGCTGCTGTTCGCTTTCGCATAGCTTTCATTGCCCACGCGGATCGCGCCGAGATCGAGCAGCCGCACCACGCTGGCGACCACTCGTTCGCGCGAGAGCGAATGGCGGGCGAGATCGTCCGCGACGCGCCGGCGCACCTTGGGCAAGAGACAGCCGAACGCGGCGCAATGGTCGAATTTCGCGGCCTCGCGATGCGTGCGGTAATCGGGGTGATAGCGGTATTGCTTGCGCCCCCGCGCATCGATGCCGGTGGCCAGCAGGTGCCCGCTGGCACTGGGGCAGAACCACGCCTGGACATAAGCCGGCGGCAGGGCGATGCGGTTGAGCCGGTCGATCTCATCCCGATCGGTGATGCGCTGGCCGGCGGGATCGAAATAGGCCCAGTGGCGCCCGGCCTTCTTCCGGGTGATTCCCGGCGCGCCATCATCGACATAATCCAGCGCGGGAGGTTTCACGGCCATTGCCGCGCGGCAACGGGCACGGGCGCTTGCGGTTCCGGCGCGGAGCCGCCATCTGCCGGATTACTGAATCCCCAGAACAGGAGCCCGCCGATGTCCGATGCCTACACGCCGCCCGCAGTGTGGACCTTCGACCCCGAGAACGGCGGCCAGTTCGCCGGCATCAACCGGCCCACGGCCGGCGCGCGCGAGGAGCATGAGCTGCCCGTGGGCACCCATCCGTTCCAGCTCTATTCGCTGGGCACGCCGAACGGCATGAAAGCGGGCATCATGTTCGAGGAGCTGCTGGAAGCCGGCTTCTCCGACGCCGAATACGATGCCTGGATGATCAAGATCTTCGAAGGCAACCAGTTCTGGTCGGGCTTCGTGGACATCAATCCCAATTCCAAGATTCCCGCCCTGGTGGACCGCAGCGGCGCGCAGCCGTTCCGCGTGTTCGAAAGCGGCGCGATCCTGATACATCTGGCGGAGAAGTTCGATTACCTGCTGCCCAAGGCCGGCGCGGCGCGGGCCGAAACGCTGAGCTGGCTGATGTGGCAGATGGGCAGCGCGCCGTTCATCGGCGGCGGCTTCGGGCATTTCTACGTCTATGCGCCCGAACGCTACAAGTACCCGATCGACCGCTACGCGATGGAAACCAAGCGCCTGTTCGCGGTGGCCGACATGCAGCTGGGCAAGACCGAATATCTCGCCGGCGATTCCTACACCATCGCCGATATCGCCGCCTATACCTGGCTCGGCAATCTCTATCACGGGGCCTACAATGGTTCGGACAAGTTCCTGAGTTTGCACGAATATGAGAACGTGGGCCGCTGGACCAGGGCGATCGATGCGCGGCCGGGCGTGATCCGTGGGCGGCTGGTCAATACCCAGGCCCTGCCCGAGCGCCATTCGGCGAGCGATTTCGACGGGGTGGACCCTGAATTGCTGAGCCCGGTGCGCAAGCGCGCCGACGTCTGATCGCGATCCGGCCAGGCAGGAGCCAAGGGCGCATTCGCGCGTTGGGGAAGTGATCCGTTCCAGCAGCAGGAAGGAGAACACCCGATGGATCAGGCAACGCGAGAACGACCGGAAGACCTGGGCCACCCGCTGGTCCTTTCCAGCCGCGTGGTCGGCACGCCGGTATACGACCGCGCCGGCACCCGGCTGGGCCATGTGGACGAGCTTTCGATCGAGAAGGAAAGCGGTCGGGTGATCTACGCGATCCTGTCCTTCGGCGGCTTCCTGGGCATCGGCGAGAAGTTCCACCCCGTGCCCTGGCAACTGCTGGACTACGACGTGGAGCAAGGCGGCTTCGTCGTGCCGCTCGACCCGGACGACCTGAAGAACGCCCCCGCCTATGACGACGAGGCGATCCGTGAGCTGGGCGGCCCGGACTATCGGATGCAGGGTGAAGCGATCTACGGTTATTACGGCCGCTATGGCGCCGTACCCTATTGGTAGCGGGCAGCTTTCCTTGCACCCGGCGGACGAGCCGCTATAGGGCCGCCCTGCGCCCCACGCGGCGCGCTTGCTGGGGCGTAGCCAAGCGGTAAGGCACCGGTTTTTGGTACCGGCATGCGCAGGTTCGAATCCTGCCGCCCCAGCCAATACGCAACTAAGTGACTGATTTTGCTGGCTTCACCTCGTGAGGCCTCGAGTCGTTGTGCATGCGATTGTGCCAACGCCGGGGCGGGAGAAGTCGGCGCATGGCGTCCATCCAACACGTCTACCGGCGCGGCCACACTTTTTGGTGGCGGCGAGTTCTCCGTTTGTTCAACGGCCAGATCTTTGATATTCGTATTTCCCTAAGGACCGCCGATCGACAACGCGCCCGAGAACTCGGCGCCGTTCTGACGGCGGCCTCGGGGGGTGTGAAGATGTTGTTGGAAGAGCAGGTAACCCGCAGATCCGATGAGCGGCCGACCGAAGCCGAGCTTCAGGCAATCGCCAAGGCCGAGTTCGAGAACCAGCGGGCACGCTATTGCGATCAGCAGCGGGAGCATCCCCAGCACCGGATGATGCACAGCGCCGCCAATGCGGCCTATGCCGACTACTACCAGCGGATGATCGACACCGGCGGCAGGCCACAGCTTGCAGATGACGAGGAGGCCACGCTTATTACGAGCGGCTATTCGGAGGAGCGGATCGACCGTCTGAAAACGCTCATCGAGCTTCATGAAGGGCAGCCAGCCGTCAAACCGAACACGGCCATCTTCCACCTGCGGCAACTCGGCTTCGAGCCCAACCGGCAACTCGTGGGTATGGTGACGCGAGCGCTCTACCCTGCTTATCGAGATGCGGTCCTAGCCGCCCAAGAGCAGCTCGATGAAATGCTCGGCCGCAAACATGCGCCGAAGGTGGAAACGAGCGAACCTTCGCCGCAACCGGCAGCCGCGCCGGCCGCGCCCGCTGAATGTCCTCCAGCCGTCCTGGACGAGATTACCAACCCGACGTTCAGCGACCTGTGTCGACAAGCGGCTGATAACAAGGAGCTGGACGGCGAATGGTCTTCGAAGACGGCTCGGCAGCGGCGGGCGCTAGGCTTGCTGTTCGAGTTGCTGGTCGGTCCTCGTCGGGTGGCGGAGATCACCCAGGCTGACCTCTCCACCTTCAAGAACAAGCGTCGGCTCATCACCGAGAAGCTCAGCCCGGCATCGGAAAAGGATCGCGAGCGGATCCTCGACCTCGCCGACCGTACTCTGACGCCGAAGGAGCTGAAGGACCTAGAGGGCGGGCCTCACGCGAAAACGATGAATCGGGACCTGACGGGCTTGTCCGCGATCTTCAAGTGGGGAAGGGACAACGGGAAGGAGGTCCCGCCGCTTCGCCCCAATGCCCTGCGGATGAAGCTACCGACGGACACCCGAGCGCGGGACGATCGGCCGCCAACCAGCGAAGCTGATCTCAAGCGTCTCTTCGCGCTGCCCATCTTCACGGGCTGTCTGCCGCACCACGGCGGGAAGGGGCGGCGCGTGTTGAACTGCCGCTTCACGCCTGGGGCAGCCATCGTCCACGACGCGTTCTATTGGGTGCCGCTGCTCGTCAGATATCAAGGCGCTCGCCGGGAAGAGATCTGTAAGCTTCGGCCGCAGGATTTCGACCTTGATGGTCCCATTCCCTACATGCGGGTGGACTTTACCGAGACCGGCCGGATCAAGAACGCCCAGTCGAAGCGCAACCTTCCGCTTCATCCCGAACTGATCCGGCTCGGGATTGTCGAATATGTCCGGGAAGCGGCGACGCGAGGCTACCAGGTTCTTTTTCCTGAGCTTACGCCGACCAACGAAGTCGAGGGCTATGGCGATCAGTTCTACGACCTCTGCTGGGTTCACATGCGAAGGCGCGGCGGCTTGACCACCGAGGCGGATATCCATGGGATGCGTCATAGGTTCAACTCGGATCTGAAGCAGGAGCGCGTGTCGAAGGAATTTCGGCGCGACATGCTGGGCCATGGTGGCGAGGGGCAAACGGACGAGCGATACAGCACTGCGGCTGAACTCATGGTCATGCTCGAGGAGATGAAGAAGCTGCCTGTCGTGACGGGGCACCTTCCGACGGCATCGCTGAATATGCCGCCGAAGCTGATAGTTCGGCCTAATCCCAACATGAGGCGCCAGCGATAGCGGGCCTGTAGGATCAAGGGGCACCGGCAATATCTGATCACGTCTGGCAATGGGGGTCAGCCCCGTCCTGTCCCACCTCTCTGATGCCACCCGGAGGCAAGTCATCTACAGTCAGGCCCGAGGCGGCTGGTCCAGCACTCCCTTGTCGATCGCCATAGGATGGGTCCTTTCCGTTCCATCTTATGGCCCCGCGCACAAAATTACTGACAGGCCCCTGATGCGCTATGTGCCCGAGATCAGCACCCATCTCGAGGCGGCCCTGATCCGATTGCTGCCGATCGAGCAGCGGTCGCGTGTCGGTTCCGGCCGACATCGTCGTATTCGGAGCGACGCCGGAAGCCAGAAGCCGAGTTAAGCATCATCTTTCATCGGTGGCCGCGTCGACAGGGAACGCATGATCGTCCAAGCTGGACCCATCGCAAAAACAGATGCGATGACGGTCAGCAAATTATCCACGACATGCCAGTGCAAAGCGCCATTCTCGATCGCCTTGATCGACACAAGCCGGGCCTCTTCTGCCTCCAACTCCTTCCGCAAATTCGAGGTCTTACATGTCCGTCGTCAGAACATTTGGCGCATTTCGCGGCGTAGATTAGCGGAGAGCGGGCCTCGTCCTGGGGTTGATATTAAGCGGCGATCTTGTGGTGCTGCAAGCGCCTGTGTTCGATGGTCTTCCGTTTGATCCTTTCACGCTGTTTGATGATGGCTTCGGCTCTACCGAAGTAGGCGTCGGCGGGCGTCACATTGCCGAGACTTTCGTGATATCGGCAGTGATTATAGTGGTCGATGAAGGCCTCGATCTGGGTCTCAAGATCGCCAGGCAGGAAGTAGTTTTCCAGCAGGATGCGGTTTTTGAGGGTCTGGTGCCAACGCTCGATCTTGCCCTGGGTCTGGGGATGCATCGGGGCGCCGCGGACATGGCTCATGCCGTTGGCGCCGATCCATTCGGCTAGTTCCTCGGCGATGTAGCTCAGGCCATTATCGCTGAGCAGCTTCGGTTTGTGGATCACCCTGGCCGACGCGCATCCAGAAGCCTCGAGGGCCAGCTCGAGCGTATCGGTGACGTCGCCGGCCCGCATAGTGGTGCACAGCTTCCAGGTGATGACATAACGGGAGAAGTCGTCGAGCACGGTCGACAGATAGACCCAGCCCCAACCGAGGATTTTGAAGTAGGTGAAGTCGGTCTGCCACATCTCGTTCGGCCGCGTCGTCTTCGTGTGGAAGGCATCGGCCGCCTTGACCACGATGAAAGCCGGGCTGGTGATCAGGTCGTGGGCCTTGAGCAGGCGATAAACCGTCGATTCCGATACGAAGTAGCGCTTCTCGTCGGTGAACCGCAGGGCAAGTTCACGGGGGGGATAGCTCGGTCGTTTCCAGCGCCATCTCGACGATCTGGTCCCGGACGTCGTCACCGATGCGGTTCCACACGCGGTTCGGCGCCGATGGCCGATCCTCCAGCGCTTCCGGCCCGCCTTCGAGGTAGCGATCATACCAGCGGTAGAACGTTCGGCAGGGAATGCCGAGCTGATCCAGCGTGCGCCTGGCCGGTAGGTGCGACTGCTCGACGATCCTGATGATCTCGAGCTTCTCTGATGCGGGATACCTCATTCTTCGTCGCCCCCATCCGCGATCATACTTTTTTTGAGTAGCCGGCTTTCGAGCGTCAGGTCGGCCACGTATTCCTTGAGGGCGCGGGCTTCGCGGCGCAGGTCCTGCACCTCGCCGGTGGTTGCAGCACGAGCGGTGTCTCCGGCCAGGCGGCGCTTGCCCGCTTCCATGAACTCCTTCGACCAGGTGTAATACAGGCTCTGCGTGATGCCTTCCTTGCGGCACAGCTCGGCGATGCTGTCATCACCGCGCAGGCCTTCGAGCACGATACGGATCTTGTCCTCGGCCGAGAAGTGCCGGCGGGTCTGGCGCCGAATGTCCTTCACCACGCGATCTGCAGGGGCCTTCGGCGCCGATTTCTTCAAGGAGGATTTGGGCTTCATCTTCGTTCCTTCGTCACTACGACGAAGCCCAAATCCTCCTTACATCACAACCTCAAATCTGTACCATTGGTGCTGACGGCGGACACCTCCGAAGCATCGAGCGCTCATGTCGCGGAAACGATCAGAACATCGCAGGCGGCACGGCGCGACACCTGCCGGGCGACGCTGCCGAGCAAGGCCCGCGCGACGACGTTGCGGCCGTGCGCGCCGATGGTGAGCAGATCCATCGATCCCTCGCGCGACATGGCTGTCAGCACGTCGCCGGGGCGGCCTTCCGCGATATGGATACGCGGGGCCAGGCCATCGGGGTTACGGCCACCAAGCAGGGCATCGATCGACGCGCGGGCAGCTTGCGCCTTGCTGCGGCGATAGGCCTCGATCTTCGTCATCGGCGTGCCGGCTTTCAGCATCGCCTGTTCGAAAGAAAGCGGCAAATCGACGACATGGACGATCTGGAGAGCGCATTCCGGCATCAGTTCGGCCACCAGGGCGAGCGCCTGCTCTGACGATGGAGAAAAATCGAGCGCGACCGCGACATGGCGATAGGGCCCTTCGGCAAGGGTTCTCACCACTAGTACCGGCGAAAAGCCGCCACGGGTCAGCCGATCCGCCGTGGAGCCGAACAGCCTCTCACCAAGCGTGCCGGGATTGCCGGGTCCGATGACCAGCAGATCGGCCTTTTGCGCGTCGGCGATGGCCTCGATGCGTTCATGCGCCCGGCCATGGTCGATGATGATCTCGACATCGGGACAATCCCGTCCCGTCAGTAGATGCTCGATACGCTCGCGCGCGCTGTCCTCGAGCGTCCGACGCAGCATCGCAAGCGCGGACCAGGCGGCGACATCGTCTTCGACGAGGATGAGATTTTCCAGCACATGGACCAGGGTAAGATGCGCCCCATGCATCCGCGCCAATTGAAAAGCCCGCTCCGCAACGGGATCGGCGTCAGCCTCCAGCGCGAGCGCGGCGACGATCCTTTCGATGGACACGCGTATCTCCTTTCAAAAAGCCCCCACGAAATGACAAGCAGGGCGCCCAGACCGGATCATGGAATCGCCTGTGAGGCGCTTCCCTGATTGTTATCAATCAGAGGTAATCTCATCCCTTCATGCTGGTTGGTTGAGGTGATAGCAACCTGTCAGGGGGCCTGCCTCCAGACAGGTTGGCCGGCGATCTCGGCGGGGATCTTTTCACGCTGGACAGCGTCGCCGCCGCGCCTGGCCGATGGATCAGGAGCTTTCATCGGGTTCGAGTGTTGAGGTGACGTGCGGATGATTTCGCCGCCTCGGCTGGCCGATGCTAATGAAGGAAGGACCCGTCGACGTTCAAAGCAGCGCCATCAAGCTCTTCCGATCCGCTTCGCGCCAGCCTTAACAAGGCTGACGATCGGCTGCGGACCGATCATTGGCTGCCGCCGCAATGGGGTATCGCGCCGCACATCCGGATCGGCCGACGCTGGTTCAATACACTGTGGGCTTTGCCAATCGGCGCCGCAGCGTTGCTCTGCCTGATCGCGCTGACCCAGAGCCTGCGCGAGCTTTCTGGTGTCGCGGCCTTCATCCAGGCGCATCCCGGCATCGCGCAGTCCGCGCCGTCCGTGGATTCGGGCTTCCCGTGGTGGCTGCAACTCCAGCACTTCCTGAACATGCTCTTCATGCTCTTCATCATCCGCGCGGGGCTGCAAATCCTCGCCGACCATCCGCGACTCTATTGGGGGCGCGACTGCACACCGGGCAGCGACTGGTTCCGTTTTCAGGTGCCCGTGCCTGCCGGGCGGCTGTGGACCGCGAAAGACGATTCGGTCACCCTGCCCAAATGGCTCGGCATTCCGGGCCTGCGCCATACGCTCGGGCTGGCGCGCTGGTGGCATTTTTCGGTTAACCTGCTGTGGCTGGCCAACGGTGTCGCCTTTTATGCGTTGCTGTTTTCCACCGACCAATGGCGCCGGCTAGTGCCGTTGAACTGGGATGTCTTCCCGGCCGCGCTCTCGACGGCGATCCAATACGCCTCGTTGAACTTTCCTGTCGATGAAGGCTGGACGCGCTACAACGGGCTCCAGCAACTTAGTTACTTCATCACCGTGTTCGTCGCCGCGCCGGTTTCGATCGCAACCGGGCTGATGCAGAGCCCAGCCATCTCAAACGCGCTCGGCTGGTTCGGCCGCCTGTTCAACCGGCAGGCGATGCGTTCGGTCCACTTCCTTTCCTTCGCGTGGTTCGTCGGCTTCATTCTGACTCACGGCGCGATGGTGTTCGTCACCGGGCTGCGGCAGAACACCAACCATATGTTCGGCGGCGTCAACGATGCGTCGTGGAGCGGATTCCCCTTTTTCTTGATGGCCATGGCGATCCTCGCGGCCTGCTGGCTTGCCGTATCGCCGCTCACGCTTCGTTTCGCCCGGCAGGTGCAGCATGTCGGGCAGTTCATGGTCGACTGGCTGATGGGCCTGGCCGAGAAATGGGATCCCCATTCCCAACTCGGCGAGGAGGACATCTCGCTCTATTTCTGGCCGAACGGCACGATGCCCGATTCCGAGGAATATGCCGCCCTGCTGGCAGAGAACTTCGTCGGTTACCGGCTGCGGATCGGCGGCCTTGTCGAAACGCCCCGAACCCTCTCGCTGGCCGATCTCAAGGCGATGGCGAAGCAGGAGCAAATCACCACCCATTTCTGCATTCAGGGCTGGTCGGGCGTCGCCAAATGGGGCGGCGTGCCGATGCGCGACATCCTCGATCTGGTCAAGCCGGCCGCCGAGGCGCGTTATGCCGTGTTCTACTCACTGGCGGACGGCTCCGACGGCGGGCGCTATTACGATGCACACACCATCGAGAACATGCGCCACGAGTTGACCATCCTCGCTTACGAGATGAACGGCGTGCCGGTCAGCGTCGTCCACGGCGCGCCGCTGCGGCTGCGCTGCGAGAACGAACTCGGCTTCAAGATGGTCAAGTGGATCGCGTCGATCGAATTCGTTGCGAATTTCGCGGATCTCGGCGCGGGTCAGGGCGGCTATAACGAGGATCACGAATTCTACGGCTATCGGATGCCGATCTGACGCCGCCGGTTTTGTGGCGATCGGCGCCGAACGCGTGTCCACTGGACGAAGGCCTGCCTTCCCCGCCCAGCGTCAGTCCACCCATGTGGCTTGGCGGAATCCCGATTAAAGCGGCTGATCCTCATCGTCGAGGATACGCTCCGCGGCGCCCGCAACGTCTTCGTACTGCCCGCTCCGTAACGCCCAGAAGAACAGGGCCAGGCCGACCGCGCCCGACAGGAACGAGATCGGGATCAGGAGCCAGAGGATGCTCATGCCCCGTGCGGCCCTGGCGTGAGCCGGACGGCCCGATAGGCATGCCAGGTCGCATGGCCGAGCCAGGGAAAGACGATCACGAGCCCGAGCAATCCACTCACGACCGATAACAGAAACAGCGCCAGCACGATCGCCGCCCAGACCAGCATGACCCGCAGATTGTTCACCACCAGCGCCCAACTCGTGCCCATGGCGGTGAGCGCATCGACTCGCTGGTCGAGCATCATGGGGATGGAGAAGGCCGAGATCGCGAAGGAGAAGGCGGCGAACAGCCCGCCCACCAGCGTTCCGACAGCCAGCATGGCGAGCCCGATCGGCGTGGTGAACAGCATCGGCGCGATGTAATCGAGGCCGGGAAAGGGCTGCACGCCGAAGAATATGGCATAGATGATCACGGCGGCCCGCAGCCACAGCAGCATGACGCCGCAGAGCAGCGCGCCGGTGAACAGCACTTGCCCGCCCGCAGCGGCCTGGGGCAGCAGCATTTGCCGCAGCGAGACCGGCTTGCCCTGCTCCAGCGCGCGGCTCTTGGCATAAAGGCCGATCGCCAGCGTAGGGGCGAAGACCAGGAACCCGGCGATCGCCGGAAACAACGCATAGTCCCAGCCAAAGCCTATCAGCCCGGCGATAATCAGCGCCGAAAGGAGGAACACGAACAGGCCATGGAGCAGGCTGGGGCCGGGGTCCGTGCGCAGATCGCGCCAGCCCGCGCGCAGCCAGTCGAACGGCGCCCCCGCGGCCAGCCGGCGCGCATAGGGCTTGTCCACGGGCAGCGGCGGCACGACGGGCGGAAGGATGACCATCATCGTCTCCGGATCATCTCAGCACGAAGGTTTGGCCGCGCTGAAGGGGGTGACAGGCGACGTGGCGCCACCGGCCTGTGCGTGCGGCATACATTCGGGCTGCGAACTGGTCGCGACATAAAGCAGATGCGCGTTGGCGAGCATGACCACGGCCAGCGCGAGACCGACAAGCACCAGGGCGAACAGGCGCTGGCGGGAAAGCCTCATCGCCGGCTTCCCTTGTCGAGCAGGAAGGCAACGAGGATCTTACGGTCGACCGGGCTCAGCCGATGCTCCCAGGCCGGCATTTCACCCTGCCGTCCGTCATGGATCGTCGTGTAGATCGTGTAGATTTCGCCGCCATAGAGCCAGACGCGGTCGGTGAGATTGGGCGCGCCGATCTGTTGGTTGCCGCGTCCCTGTTCGCCGTGGCACGCGGCGCAATTGGCGGCAAACACCTCCTGCCCCTTGGCAACCGAGGCGGGTTTCCCCTTCGCCCACGCCGGATCGGACAGCGACTTCACATAATCGGCGACCGCCTGGATCGAAGCGCTGTCGAGGATGCCGTCCTTACCGAAGGCGAGCATCTGGCTGATCCGGGTTTGTGGGCTGGCCGGGCTGTTGACGCCCACCGCGATGGTGTGCGCGATGGCATCGGCACCGCCGCCCCACAGCCAGTCACCATCGATGAGGTTGGGGAAGCCCGGATTACCTTTGGCTTCGATACCGTGGCACGCCGCGCAGTTATCGCCGAACAGGCGGTGGCCATCCTCGCGGACAAAGGCCATCAGCGCCGGATCGGCCCGGATCGCGTCGATATCCCTGGCGACGATCTGATCGGTCCAGCCACTGCGCTCCGCAGCTGCCCGCTGCACCTTGGCGGTCACGATCTTGTGCTGGTTGGTGTCCAGCAGGCCCTTCGTATAGGTCGTGCCGATCGGCCAGGCAGGCATCAGCACCCAGTAACCGAGCGCAAACAGCGCCGCGAGGGTCAGGAAGAACCACACGACACGCGGCACCGGCGTATTGAGTTCCTCGATGCCGTTCCACTCGTGGCCCGTCATCATGTGCCCGCTGATCGGATCGCGTTCGCGCTTGTGCTCGTCTAGCGCCACGGCTTGTCCTCATCGTCGATGATGTCGCGCGCCGCCTTGTCGAACCGGTTTCGATTGGCCGGCCAGCAGGCATAGACGAGCGCGGCCGCCGCCATGGCGAGCAGGTAGAACAGTCCGTAGGACTTGGCGAAACCGACCAGCATGGAATGTTCGAGATCCATCGCCGCCTCTATTTCCGCGCGATATGGGCCGGCTGCGGCGCCTGCGCGGCGCTGCTGAGCTTGCCGAGAATCTGGAGGTAGGCGACCAGCGCATCCATCTCGGTCACCTTGCCTTCGTCGCCGTCGAACGCGCGGACCTGGGTCGCTTCGCCATAGCGTTCGATCAGGCCGGCGGTATCGTCTCCGGGAGAAGCCTGGGCGCCGGCATCGGCGGCGGCATGGGCGATCATCTCGCGCGTATAAGGCACGCCGGCCCGGCGCAGCGCGCGCAGATCGTCTGGCAAATGCGCCGTCCGCAACAGCGTTTCGCGCAGGAACGCGTAACGCGGCATGATCGATTCCGGCACTACGTCGCGCGGATTGGTGAGGTGGGCGGCGTGCCAATGGTCCGAATACTTGCCGCCGACGCGGGCGAGGTCCGGCCCGGTGCGCTTGGAGCCCCACAGCATCGGGTGATCGTATTGGGATTCGACCGCGAGCGAGTAGGGGCCATACCGCTCCACCTCGTCCTGCAAGGTGCGGATCATCTGCGAATGGCAGGCATAGCAGCCCTCGCGCATGTAGATGTTGCGCCCGGCCAGCTCCAGCGGCGTGTAGACCCGCATGTCGGGGTCCGCCTCCACCGTCTCGTTGATGGTGAACAGGGGCGCGATCTCGATCAGCCCGCCGATGCTCGCCACGATCATGATCGCCACCGCCAGCACCACCGATTTGCGCTCTATGCGGTAATGGGTCCGGAACATCGCCGTTATTCCGCGGGCTGGGGGTTGGCGGGGAGAGGGGCGGCGGGAAGCGGGAGCGGCGTGTCGCCTGCCGGCGCGGTGCGCTGCGCGGGGTGGCGGATCGTCATCCAGATATTGTAGCAGCCGACCAGTACGCCGATCAGGAACAGCAGCCCCCCGATCGCCCGCGCGATGTAGTAGGGATGCATGGCGATCATCGAATCCAGGAAGGAATATGTCAGCGTGCCGCTGTCGTTATAGGTGCGCCACATCAGGCCCTGGATGATGCCTGAGTTCCACATCGCGAAGACGTAGATCAGCACTCCGGCCATCGCGAGCCAGAAGTGCACCTCCACCAGCGCCGGCGAATACATGCGCTCGCGCTTCCACAGCCACGGCACCAGCGCGTAGAAGGCGCCGAAAGTGACAAGCGCATCCCAGCCGAGCACGCCGGCGTGGACGTGGGCGATAGTCCAGTCCGTATAGTGCGAGAGCGCGTTGACCGGACGGATCGCCATGAACGATCCCTCGAAGGTGGAGAGGCCGTAGAACACCGCCGCCATCATCATGAAGCGCAGCGTCGCGTCGTCGCGCACCCGGTGCCAGGCGCCGTTGAGCGTCGCCAGCGCATTGCCCGCGGCGATCCACGAAGGCACGAGCAGCATCAGCGAGAAGGTCATGCCCAGCGTCTGCACCCAGTCGGGCAGGGCGGTGTAGTGCAGGTGATGCGAGCCCACCCACATGTAGAAGAACGTGATGCCCCAGAAGCCGACGATCGACAGGCGGTAGGAATAGATCGGCCGCTCCGCCCGCTTGGGCAGGTAATAATAGAGCATGCCGAGGAAGCCGGCCGTCAGGAAGAAGGCGACGGCGTTGTGGCCATACCACCACTGCGTCATCGCATCCTGCACGCCGGAGAACAGCGAATAGCTCTTGGCCGCGGCCAGCGAGGTCGGCACGGCCAGGTTGTTCACGACATGCAGGATCGCGACGACGAGGATGAAGGCTAGGTAATACCAGTTGGCCACGTAGATGTGGGGTTCCTTGCGCCGCGCCAGCGTGCGCAGGTACAGCAGCAGGTAGACGACCCAGACGATGACCAGCCAGATATCCGCGTACCACTCCGGCTCGGCATATTCTTTGGACTGGGTGATGCCGATCAAATAGCCCGAGACGGCGAGGATGCAGAACAGGTTATAGCCGATCAGCACGAACCAGGCGCTGAACTGGTCGGGCATGCGGGCGCGCGAGGTGCGCTGCATGACATGGAAGGACGTGGCGATCAGCGCATTGCCGCCGAAGCCGAAGATGACGCCGGTGGTGTGGACCGGCCGCAGCCGCCCGAAGCTCGCCCAGGAGGCGTCGAACGTCATATCCGGGAAGGCGAGCAGCCAGGCCACCCAATCGCCGATGGCCATGCCGAACACGGCCCAGGTCATCGACAGGACGATGCCGGCCTTGATGGGATCGTCGTAATAGCTTTCCAGGCGGTCCGCGGGGGGTTCGGGTGCATCGAAATCCTTCAGCAGAAGGCAGAGCACGCCGAAACTGAACAGCAGGATGACGAACCCGTGGGTTTGGATGGGATCATCCCGCTCGGCACCCGCGGCGGCCATCACCAGGCCAATGATCGCAAGGACCACGAGGATTACCGCACCCCGCTGGCGTTCACCCACCGTGAGTCCAGAAACCACGCTGCCACCTTCCCGCTTCAGCAAGCGCCGGCTGCGCTAGCAAAAAATAGGTATCTTGTATACCCTTTTTGAGACGCACCGATCCGGGTTTTGGAAGGTACCGTCGGCGCTAAACGCGAACCCGCCTTCACTTGGCCCAGTGCGGGGTGCTGTCAGTCTAACGCTAACTCGTCTCCACTTCGCGCAGTTCGCACCAAGTTGACATAAACTTCAGGCGACGAGATTCTGCCACTCATACCAGCGGTAGAACGTTCGGCAGGGAATGCCGAGCTGATCCAGCGTGCGCCTGGCCGGTAGGTGCGACTGCTCGACGATCCTGATGATCTCGAGCTTCTCTGATGCGGGATACCTCATTCTTCGTCGCCCCCATCCGCGATCATACTTTTTTTGAGTAGCCGGCTTTCGAGCGTCAGGTCGGCCACGTATTCCTTGAGGGCGCGGGCTTCGCGGCGCAGGTCCTGCACCTCGCCGGTGGTTGCAGCACGAGCGGTGTCTCCGGCCAGGCGGCGCTTGCCCGCTTCCATGAACTCCTTCGACCAGGTGTAATACAGGCTCTGCGTGATGCCTTCCTTGCGGCACAGCTCGGCGATGCTGTCATCACCGCGCAGGCCTTCGAGCACGATACGGATCTTGTCCTCGGCCGAGAAGTGCCGGCGGGTCTGGCGCCGAATGTCCTTCACCACGCGATCTGCAGGGGCCTTCGGCGCCGATTTCTTCAAGGAGGATTTGGGCTTCATCTTCGTTCCTTCGTCACTACGACGAAGCCCAAATCCTCCTTACATCACAACCTCAAATCTGTACCATTGGTGCTGACGGCGGACA